>Ga0182737_1000019_pt1 | contig 419197 bp, 375 predicted proteins | sample eDN5th30CBELigOP_FD_128878 | JGI IMG/M metagenome (GOLD analysis project Ga0182737, IMG submission 128878) | Enriched Organic Plus compost microbial communities from Emeryville, California, USA - eDNA 5th pass 30_C BE-Lig OP (version 2) (version 2) ... | reverse complement strand
GGCCGCGAGCCTCGGCCACCACTTCGCCCAGCCCCGGTTCGTACACCGGGATGTGGTCCACATCCGGGTCGTTCCAGGCAGCAATGCGCGCTTCATTTAAATCCACCACGGTTACCGTAATATGCGGGCATTGTTTGGCGATCACCGCCATGGTGGGGCCGCCCACATAGCCCGCTCCGATACAACAGATTTTCTGGATATTCATGTACAATAACGTATCTTATAATTTATTTTTCGTGTGTCTATCATTCAAACAGCCAACCTCATGCTATTCCATCTGATTCTAGTTTCAGTGGCTAAATATCGGAAATTTATTTGTAATCAGTGATTGGTGATTTGTGAACAATGAACAGTAATCGGTGATCTGTAATTAGTGATCTGTAATTAGTGGTTGGTGATCTGTACCAATCACGAGTCACCAATTACTAGTTACCAGTCACCAGTCACGAATTACTAGTTCAGTTCCTTATTTTTAAAGGGAAATTTCTCCAAGAGCTCCGCTACTTTGCGGTCTACCGTGAAGTTCGTCAAGGCTTTCAGATGCCGCTCGTGGTGCAAGTCGGTACCAATGAAATCCACCAAGCCCGCTTCCAATAATTGGATCGCTGTATGTTTCTCATGTTTTCCGTAGTAGCCCGTCAATGAAAGGGCATTGATTTGGAGCAGCGCTCCCCGATCTTTCATCCGCTCGGCCTTACCGGGTTTTTGGTGTACAAAGTGATAGCGCTCTGGATGGGCCACTACCGGTTTATAGCCCGCTGTTTGCATATCGAAGAGTGCTGTGCTAAAATTCGGTGGTTCGGCCATCATCATGGTTTCTACCAGCACCAAATCATCGGCCAGGGTGAGCAGTGGCCCATTGGCCATTAAGCCTTCAAAAGCCTCATCTACCATGTATTCGGCCGCATAACTGATTTGCACTTTAAAATCTTTGGTATCTAGAAAAGCTTGTAGCCTATTGGCTGCTGCGGCGATTGTTTCCGGTGTGTTGGGATGCAGGTCGCTAATGATATGGGGGGTTGCAATAAACCGTTCATAACCCAATGCCTTTAATCCTTTAATCAATGTTAAGGAAGTTTCCACATTCGGTGCCCCATCATCTATACCTGGTAGCAAATGCGCATGCATATCTACACGAAGGATCTCGGCAATCGGAAAATTCAGCGTGGCTGATTTAAAAATTGAAAGCATTGCTTCTTCTTTAGTTAAGTGAATTAATTAAAACAAGTAACCATTGTGCATAGGCGCGTTTTTTCGTTATATCCGGGTCAAGTTCATCAACTTCCATTCCAAAAATGATTATACCCAAAAAATTCTCCCGTATTTTTTACGGGCTTCCTAACTATGCGCTTCCACAGAAGCTTTCCTGTCTTCTTTTACAAATTAGCTGATTGCAACAACAATATTACAACTTTTTTTCATAAAAGCAATATTCGTTAACAGATTTTAAACAATTGTTAGTTACTGATTAAGAATTGATTATCTTTTGGAGCAAGAAAGTTTTAAGTGCTACATTGTACGTTATACGCTACAGGTGTCAAGGCACAAATAATAAGTTTTATAGAAGCGATGATAATGGAAATAAAGTTGTGCTACTCCAACAGTTCCCGTTGGGTGTCGAGTTCTTCGTAGGGCGAGTTCTTGCTTACAAATTCGGGCACAATGGCCTTCATTTGTTTCACTACGGCCATATTATCCGATTCTTTATTCAATTCGAGCAATTTATCAATGGCCATGGAGGCATCCACATAATCGTGGCTTACCACCCGGGCAATGCTGATCTTCTCGTGATGTGTGGGCAAAGTCGTCTCCTCCGAGCTCAGCAATTCTTCATACAGTTTCTCACCGGGGCGCAAACCTGTATATACAATTTCAATATCCGTACCCGGCTGGTATCCTGCCAGCTTGATCATCTTCCGAGCCAAGTTCACAATCTTCACCGGTTTCCCCATATCGAACACATAAATTTCGCCTCCTTTGCCCATGGTACCCGCCTCTAAAACCAACTGTACCGCTTCTGGTATGGTCATAAAATAACGGGTAATATCCGGATGGGTCACCGTAACCGGCCCTCCTTTTTCAATCTGTGCCCTAAAGCGTGGTATCACCGAACCATTCGATCCCAATACATTGCCAAAACGGGTGGTAATGAATCGGGTATTCTTATTAAAAGGCGCACTGTTCAGGCTCTGCGTATATATCTCGGCAATGCGCTTTGAGGTTCCCATCACATTGGTTGGGTTCACTGCTTTATCGGTCGAGATCATCACAAATTTTTCCACCCCGTATTGTACGGCTAAATCCGCCACAATCCGCGTTCCCCGTACATTCGTTAAAATCGCCTCACAGGGATTGTTTTCCATTAACGGCACATGCTTATAGGCAGCGGCATGATACACCACCTGCGGACGCAAGAGGCGGAACATTTTCTCCATGCGCTGGTAATTGCGTACGTCGGCAATCACAATTTCGCAGGCTACATCCGGAAAATTCTCTTCCACTTCCAGCTGCATTTCGTGCAAAGGCGATTCCGCCTGATCGCACAGGATCAACACTTTGGGTTGGTAAGCCATCACCTGCCGCACAATTTCCGAACCAATGGAACCCGCTGCGCCCGTTACCAATACCCTGCGGTTATGCAAATCGGCCTTCACCTTCGCATTATCAATCTGTATCGGTTTCCTTTGCAACAGATCTTCAATACGCAGGTTCTTGATCTGCGATTCGCCGATGCTGCCTGATAACCATTTATCCGGTGTAGGTGCCGTTACCACCTGAATATCCAAGCGCAAACAGCGCTCTATCACTACTTGTTTATCGCGTTCGTCCAAACGATCGTTCAAGAGCAAGAGTTTATCAATATTCTTCGTTGCCTTTAAACGCGGCAAATCTTTTAGGTGGTATACCCGTTTCTGCTCTACCAAACTATTCAGCTTGGCACGATTGGTATCAATAAAGCCTTCCACAATGAACTTGGATGTCGCACTGCGTTCCAAGGCCTGTTTCACCAGTACCGCTTTATCGTCCGCGCCATAAATCAACACATGAATTTTATCTTTTTTAGAAAGGCGATCATGAAAATACTGAAAGGTACCTTTTGCCGCTATGCGCAAGAAAATCAACAGCGATGAACCAATGAAAAAGTTTACCAGCAACACTTGTCGCACGTTGAGGCTATGGATACCGAAATAAGGTTCCACAATAGCCAAGATGACCGCCGTATACAAGATGCTCGCTAACAGCATCGCCGTAAAAATACGCAACATATCGCGCATGTTCGAGTAACGGATCAGCCCTACGTGTACTTTTAAACAATAAAATACAGGAATACAGATACCTACATAGAGGTTGGTATAGATTAAGAAATGCCCTCTAAGAATCTCGGGAAACTGGAACTCGGCCGAAATAAAATAAGCCAATACGAAAGACCAGCTGGCCAGCACCAGATCGATCAGGAAGATAATCCACCGGGGAAGTACCTTGTTATCCAGTAAAATTTTTCTCATGAGCGTTAGCTATTATGTTTCCTGTTGCGTCAGCCTCCCTACACACGTCAAGCTTCTACCACTTACATGCCAAAGCACAGCATTTTAAATTTCTTAATAAACATTTAATACAGGCAACAATCTCTTTATGAACACACGTTTCAGGCTAATAGTTTTCAAAATTAGTCAAAAAAAATAAAAAACTATTCAGTCACTAGACATTCCTTTTGATGTTCATTCTCCCACCGTTCAATATTACATAAAAATGTACCCGTATACTATCCCCATTTCTGAGTATTTTTTAGGCAAGATGCTTGGATTTAAAGCCCAGAGTCGCATCTGCCTATGTTTAACAAATTTGGTGCCGTAAATGCATATGGGTCTATTTTAATTTTTATACACCAAAAAGTGAACAAAATGAACCCTGATTTAATGAAAATTTAGCTTAGATTCTAAGCCTGCAAAAAATGTACTAGGAAATGGACAGTTGCAGGCAAAGATCGCTCTATTGAGAAATAAGAGGTTATTTGTTGTATTAAAAAGTGATCACTAACCAATCCCCCAAGCGCGAAGCTGTTGCTCCATGGCTGCTACTTCTGCTGCTTGTTTATTCACAAAGGCATTATCTTTTAAGGCTCCTACCACTTTATCCATTTCTTCGGCCGATCCGTAAACCATCTGCCGAAAGGGATTGCTGTAATCTTTCTCCCGCGATTTCGCAATCTGTGTATACAGCCATTTCTTGGTTTCCAACGTTTCTACTAAGAGTGTATCCATCCAGGCGCCATCGTTGCTCGTTAACCATGGTGCACTTCCTAGCAGTTCCGCATAAGCCAGTAAAGCATGCCGCAAACGCTCCGTCGGGTAAGCCGCGCTTGCCTGATGGTACCAGGTGTGCACATCGTCCCAAGAATCCATCGTTCCTGTTTTGATCTGGTTCAATACCGCCTGTAGTTCATCCTCCAAGATCAATTGCCCACCTACGTTATCAAAGGTTGGCCGGCGAAGCCCTGCTAACGCATCTAATAGGGATTGGAAGGTATGCTTGTTCGTTTCTATGCGTGCCCGGAAAAGTTCCATCCCCGCGTAGTAACGAATCATTCGCCTATACACCTGGTATCCTTCATAAGGTTTGGCCAATATCACCTTGCGTTTCGAGCATTCGACCCCTTCCATCGTGACCTGTCCCAGGGGCTCCGGGCTTTCAGCCATCAATAGCTTTCTGCCTAGTTCCCGATAAGCGGCATCGTCTGCAGCTGTATCCGGATGCATCGATTTGCCTACCGCCAGCTCCATAGCGGTCAACGCATCGAACATCTCATTCACCGTATCCGGTGCCAGCACATCGTATTCAAAATATTGATTTCTTAGTCTTCTGTTATCACGCGCTGCAAATTTATCCGTGTTGCGCATCAGCGCATAGGCATTGTACAAAAACCAATAGCCCGGCACCATCACCAACTGATCTTTGCTCAGATCCAAGCTGACCAACGAAAAGGGAAGTTTGATATCCAACTCATATAGAAAATCGCCTTTCACAATGAGTGTATACGATGCAAAGCGTGAATTGTGTTTCAAGCTCACGCATAGTCCTGGCCAAAAACCGCGCTGTGCAATGATCTCGCCGTCTGCGCTGCGCGAGTTGTGGTTAGAGCCCACCGTAGCTCCAGCAGCCATGTTGCTCTGCCCCTTGACTAATGCTGCACAAAGGAAAGAATTATTGTGGTGCTGTTCATGCGCCGGAAAGATCAGCGTATTCAACACCTCGCAGCATGAAATGGTCGAATTATCTCCCAAAAAAGAGTTGATCAAGCGTGCCCCATACTTCAATTGCGAAAAAGAAGAAAGCACAAAACGCACTGCCTTCACGCCATAAAACACCCGGCAACCAAAGCCAATGATCCCGTTCACCAGCTCGCAGCCTTCCCCAATCTGCGTCATGGCCTCCACACTCGAGTTCACCGTGACGTTCTTCAGCTTGTTCACCCCCTTAATATAGGCATGTGTACCAATCTGCACATCCTTGATGGTTTTCGAATTCTTGATCACGGTACTTTCGCCTATTTTGCTGTAGTAACCACGTCTTTGATCAAAACGCTTTTCCGTCATCTCCTTAAAACGTTGTTGTAGTGTTTCATCATCGCGATAGCGCGTCCAGAGGTAGGCATCCGAAGCTTGCATCCCCTCAAAGGGAATTACCCAGCGGTTCCCATTCTCATTGCACAACTCCAACACAATCCGTTGGCTCTCCTGTTCGCCTTCTTTCACCATACCGTTTCCGAACTTGGCTACCGGACTGGTCAGCATTTCATTGATGCAAGAAAGCATCACATCGTTTCCAATCATGAAGTGCGCCAGGTAATTCACATGGTGAATGGCCACATCGTCGCCAATGTCGCAACTCACAATATAACTATCGTAAATGCCTACCGGCAGCTGCAAGTCTTTATATTCCAAGGTAGATGCCGACATATGCCCGATGCGCACCCATCCGAAAAAAGAAGAATTCCGAATCAATTCCGGTCGGAAGGTATCCGTCACCTGCACCTGATCCCAATCAGATGACGTATTTCCATTCTGAATGAGGCATAGCCGTTCATGGTCTGAAAGCGACCGGTAGTTACGCCCATTTTCCTGCTGTTCCAGCCTACGGCTGTATTCCGTTTCGCCTGCTTTCAGATAACCGGGGGCTACCCATTCGTAGCCCAGGTGTTCTATTTTCTTTTTCTGTACTTTACCCATTTGCTTATTCTACCGTTACCGATTTTGCTAAATTACGCGGTTTATCCACATCGGTTCCGCGACCGATGCCTACGTAATAAGACAAAAGCTGTAACGGAATAACCGATAGCAAAGGTGAGATAATTTCATCCGCCTGCGGCACCACCATGATATCTTCCGCCAAGCGGCTTCCCTCCTCATCCCCTTCCGATACCACGGCAATCAGGCGTCCCTTCCGTGCTTTGATTTCCTGCATGTTGCTGACGATCTTATCGTAATACGGATCCTTGGTGGCAATGAATACCACCGGCAGCTTTTCGTCCACCAAGGCAATCGGCCCATGTTTCATCTCGGCAGCCGGGTAACCTTCCGCATGGATGTACGATATTTCCTTCAATTTCAAGGCCCCTTCCAAGGCAATAGGGAAATTATAGCCCCTGCCCAGATATAAGAAGCCGAAAGCATCTTTATATTTATCCGCAATTTGCCGGATATTTTCCAGCTGATTCTTTAAAATCCAGTCTACCTGTTCTGGCACCGCATGTAAAGCCTTTACCAACTCACTGAAGCGTTCCGGTGTTAGCGTACCACGCAATAAGGCCAATTTGAGGGCAAAGAGCTGCAATACCACCACTTGTGCCGTAAAGGCCTTCGTACTGGCCACCCCAATTTCCGGCCCTGCATGCGTATAGGCCCCCGCATCCGTTATCCGGGCGATGGATGAGCCCACTACATTCACTACCCCAAAAATCGTAGCCCCTTGTTGCTTTGCGTTTTCGAGCGCCACCAAGGTATCCGCTGTTTCGCCACTTTGCGAGATGGCAATGATCACATCATCCGGCCCTACAATGGGGTTACGGTAGCGAAACTCCGAAGCATATTCTACTTCTACATTCACCCGACAGAGTTCCTCGATCAAGTATTCAGCCAGTAGGCCTGCATGCCAGCTGGTACCACAAGCCACAATCACGATACGTGATGCCTTTTTCAGTTGCTGCTCAATCGCATCCATACCACTCATCGTTAAGCGCTTATGTTCTACATCCAATCGGCCACGGAACGAGTCGAAGATCGTTTGCGGTTGTTCAAATATCTCTTTCAGCATGAAGTGGTCAAAACCACCCTTTTCAATCGCCGCTAGATCCATATCCAGGCGTTGCACATAAGGCGTGATCACTTCATTGCCATAGTTTTTCAAAATCAGCTCATCGGGACGTACAATGGCCATCTCATAATCGTTGATGTACACCACTTCCTTGGTATAAGCCAACATGGGTGAAGCATCCGAACCCAAGAAATGTTCATGTTCGCCCACGCCGATCACCAGCGGCGAGCCCTTTCGTGCCGCAATGATCGTATCCGGCAATGCCGCATCGATCAATAAGATGACATAAGCGCCCGTTACCCGTTTCAATGCAATACGCGCCGCCTCTTCCAGCGAGCAATTGTTGTGCACTTTGATATCTTCAATAAAGTTCACCAATACTTCCGAGTCGGTATCGCTGTGAAAGGTATAGCCCTTTCGTTCCAGTTCTGCTTTCAGCGGTGCATAATTCTCAATGATGCCGTTATGGATCATCGCAATGCTGCCTGAGTTAGACAGGTGGGGATGCGCATTGCGGTCGCAGGGTTCGCCATGCGTTGCCCAACGTGTGTGGCCAATGCCCACGGTACCTTCAATGGGTTTACCATCCGCTTCTGTTTCCAGCGCAGCTACTTTGCCTTCCTTTTTGTATAATTTGATGTTTTCCTGGTGGAGCAGCGCTACGCCGGCGCTGTCGTATCCACGGTATTCGAGTCTTTTCAGGCCTTCAATGAGAATGGGATAGGCCTGTTTGCTACCTACGTAGCCTACAATTCCACACATATTTTTAAGGTTGTTTGAATAATGGATTGATGGATAATATTTTGGTGTTTGATTGTTTTTTTATTTCTATCTCTTCATATACTATTAAATTAATTCGTCCACAGGGAAACAAAAATTAAGCCATTTATCCGATGGTCATACAAAATTAACATGCAATCACCTGATTACTTTCTACCCTACTGCCATCGGGTACCTTTATGCCCCCTGCAATATAAGCCCCTGGATAAGTCGTCACAAAATTACCGATGACGGCATCATGATCTACCGTTACATTTGCATTGATAATCGCGTGTTTACCCAATTTCACCGCCGCTTGCACCGTTGCATTGGCCAATACTACCGTACCTTCGCCCAGCTCCACATCGGCTGCTACATAAGCCCACGGGTGCACCAGCGTAGCCAAACGGTGCTGCACCTCATTTGCAATGCGTTTACGCGCTTCGCTATTTCCAATGGCAATGATCAATTCCGCATCCGGAAAGCAGGTTGGATCATAGGGATGCTCGTTATCAAAACAAACCATTACCTTTCCACCCAATTGGGTAATTAAATCAGTTACTACCCGGGCATGGCCACCCGAACCGTATAACACAAATTTTCTCATATTTTTGCTACATATTTACGTATGACATAGGTTTTCACTGTGAGGTAAATAACGGAAAGTCCGATCAATAAGCCCAATGCAAAAACCAACTGCGTAGATTCTGATTGGTCTGCAAAGTAAATCACGCCCCATCCAATCAATAATTGGATGGCGCCATACAGGAATGATATCAACAGCTTATTCACACCCGCCTCATTGCCTAAAAATTGATATAGGTGCGAGCGGTGTGCATCGAAAATATTCTCCTTCAAATATAAGCGACGTATAATCGTCCATACTGCATCCACACCATAAACCGATAGAAACAGAAAGTAGATCAGGTTACCGGTTTTTAAAATCAGCGCTCCTAAGGCGAACAATAAGACAAAAGCGATGGTAACAGCCCCTACATCGCCAGCAAAACATTTCGCTTTGGTTCGGAAGTTAAAAAAGGCAAATACCAGTACACCCAATAATGTATAAGCCAGTAAATCCTGAGCAATGAAGCCTACTTCTTTGTTAACCCACATCAACAGCGCACCCACAGCCAAGCTATAGCTAGCTGTCATGCCGTTGATGCCGTCCATAAAGTTATAAGCATTGATGGTACCCACCACCACCACAAAAGTAACCAAGAGATAATACCAAGGCATTTCAAATATATCCAGTTGGTAAGCCATCAACAATACCGATGCAAAGTGTACCAATAGCCTAATTTTATTAGATAAGGTCAAGATATCATCCAGAAAACTGATAACGGCCATGCACGTTAACCCCAGAAAAAACCAAGGGTACTGAAAACCTGAAAGCACAAAATAGGCTAGTGCACCAAAATAGAAGACAAGCCCACCGCCGCGCAAGGTAATGGACGTATGTGAAGAACGTTGATTGGGTTTATCAATGATGTTGAAGTGATCAGCTATTCGGAAATATAATAGCTCCAATATGAGTAAAACAAAAAGTAAAACAATGTATGTCATATTTTATCTTTTTCAGAAACAAACGATCGAATGGTGTTCTCCAGTCCTGTCTTTACATCGGTCGGTAAGTTTTTTATACCCAAAGCTTGCTTAATTTTGGCATTAGAGACTACATAAGATTCTGTTAATTTCTTTAGCCTTTCTGAATTTAAGGGTAATGGCAGTACATCGCCTATTTTAACCAGCGATCGGATCAGGCCAGCAGAAATATGCCAGAGCTTCGGTTTCCTAGCAATCGCTTTTGCTATTAATGAAACCAATTCATTGGTAGACAAGGGTTCGTCATCCGCAAAGTTGTACACTCCAGAAGCAAGTTGTGGCTGTAAAAGCATCTGCTCTATCAGGTAGCACAGATTGCCGATACTCAAAAAAGAGCGTTGATTGTGAAAAGCAGCTAAAGGCCATGGAAGTCCCTTTTCAACCACCTTATATAGCAGATTTAAGTTTCCCTTATTGCCTGGCCCATGAATCATGCACGGGCGGATAATAAACAACCTTTTTCCTTCTGGCAGTGGTCTATCCTGTAAATAGTATTCAGCTTCTAATTTTGATTTACCATATGGCGTTAAAGGGTTTCCCTCCATATCTTCAGTCAGCACTCCTTCAACTGTATCTGCTACGGCCTTAACCGAAGAAAAATAAAAAAAATCACGGATATCCGACTTTAGGAATAGCTCGAAAAGCGCCATTGTTAAATCGCGATTTACCGTAAAATACTCACTCTCTGCAGTTGTATTGGCTGTATCGTGCGCTTTACCCGCTAGATGCACAATGGCTTGACCACCGTGTATATGATTTTGCCAGTTTTCATTCCGAAGAGACAAGGCTTTTACTTTGTAACTCTTACTCTCAAGATATTCTTGTAGGTTCTGTCCGACAAATCCGGAGGCACCGGTGACTATGATTTCCATAACGTTAAATATAGCTCAAGTTGTTTAGACCATACTATCTCATTCGCAAAATACTGTGCAACTCGTACTTGCCCCTGCTTTCCTAAAGACTTTGCTAAACCTTTATTGTCATAAAGTTTTAAGATTGCTTCGCTTAGGTGCGCAACTTCTCTCGGAGGAACCCTCAATCCAGTCACTTCATGTTCCGTCGTATCCCTCAATCCTGGGATATCTGCTACAATTGTAGGAAGCCCCATGCTGGACGCTTCAATAGCTACATTCCCAAAGCCCTCTCTATAAGAATACAGAACAAGAGCATCACCTAACATATAAACTGGCCGCACATCTATCTGCTTACCTAAATAGTGAACACAAGGATGCTGCTCAATAAAAGTGTAATATTCTTCTGGGATAGGGTCCTGCTTTTCGATCGGCCCTGCGATGATTAAGCGAATATCTTTCTTAGCAGCTAAACAAAACTTAAAAGCCTCTAACAACTCGATCATTCCTTTATCACGTGTCACCCGTCCCACAAAAACCAATTTAAAAGCCTCAGGTGCTATATGAAATTCTTTCTCCAGCGCTGTAGCCTTCTCCGATATCGCGTCTGTCGGGGTGTAATGATTGACACTAATTCCATTACTACTTCCCTTGCTTAAAACCACACATTTTTTATTGGAGACAATTCCAATCCGTTCTGCATGTTCTTTTAAACTTGGACTAATAGCAATCACTCTATTTGCCAATAAACAGGTAATTTTTTCGGTGAACCGTACTATCGCCTTTTTTAAGCCAGACAGAGTATCTGACCGAACTCCTCTAAGCGTGAAAATTAGGGGTGTTTTCCAGAAAAAAAAATGAGCTAGACTAAACAAAAAGCCTGTCTTGGGATTTCCTGCATTAATAATATCAGGCTTCTCGGCTCTCACCAATTTTATTACCTGTATTAAATCCATTAAATCGCTCAGCGGAGATATTTCTCGCGCAAACGGAACTCTTATTATCTTTACGGGTTCACTACGCTCTAAATTATCTATTTCAACCCCTGGGCCTGAGATGACAACCACCTCATGTCCCTGCTCTACAAGATACTTTCCTTGTCCCTTAATAAAGTTGGCGCAAAAAGAATCAGATATCGCAATTAGTATCTTCATTAGTATTTATCGAATCAAGCAGTTCTTTTGAACTATGTATTGCAAACTCTCCATCTTTATTTTTTTTTATAAACTTTGCCGGCACGCCTCCATATATTCCATTGTCTTCGGTGTCTTTAACCACAAATGCATTTGCACCGATAATACAACCTTTTCCAATGGTAACACCACATTTCACAGCAACATGAGCTGCTAACCAAGTTCCTTTACCAACAACCACCTTACCCGGTACACTTCCACCAAAACGAACTGAATTATTTTTAAAGACATGCTGCATTGTACTTATGACTACATAAGGAGCAAGAACAACCTCATCTTCAATCATCAATCTCCCCATGCCATTCAACCAGCCACCTTTTGCTATATAGACGTCATCACCTATCTCTATATTATAGGAGTTTAACAAGGTCAGATCCCTTCCAAGCTCTAAACGTTTTCCACACTTCTTAAAGAAAGGGGAAGCAAGCAATCCTCTCAAGCGAATCGTAAATCGATTATCTGGCAGCCAATTTGTGATTAGAAGTACAAGCCATAATGGGAGTATATATCTTAGTTGGATTTTAATTTGATTCATCGCGTATTATTTTGCCAATAAATTCCATCCGCCTCTGTTGTAAAATTGATTCTACATACCCCTGAGCCACTTTTAAATTATTCAACGCCATACTTATTTTTTGCTCTTGAGATGCTAAAATCACCTCTTCAATTTGTTTAGCTAATTTTTGCCAATCTCCTGGCTGATGTATATATTTTGCACCCAACAGCTCACTTGTCCCTCCGACATCCGAACCTAAACTCACCTTTCCTCGACTCATTGCTTCTAGAATCACTCTAGGTAGCCCTTCTGTCTTAGACGGATGAACATAAAGATGCATATCATCTAGGAATGGGAAGATTCCATCTTTGCCAGCACGTACAGAGCCAACTATTTTAACGAAATCATTCAGTCCATATTCCTTTATTAATTCTCTCACCCAATCAGTATCACCTGTACCTACTAAATGCAGTTTAACTGAAGTATAACCTTTCTCTTTAAGGATTTTCAAGGCTTTTAACGCTTCTACGTGCCCCTTATACTTTACATGAAAGGACCCTATTAACCCAATTTTGAAAATACTAGCCTCATTTCTGTAGAATATTTCTACGTTTTCAACAGCCACCACTTCTTCCAATCTCACATTCGAAATCGCACAAGTATTACCAAAACATGGATATCTACGTTGCAACTTATCTTGAGTAACATAGATCACATTCTGTGCTCTACAAACAATTCGCTTCAGTCGAAGTAATTCAATAGGAGCAACGAACTTCCCGAGCCAACTTCCATGATACCAATAGGCCTCAAAAGGATCACCAACTATTTCTAGTACATAATTTTTCTTTAAGCTTACACAGATATCAAATGCCCACCGACCTAACGTACTAGGCAATCTAATAATTGCAAAATCTACAGCTTCGATAGCGTTCTTTAACTCCTGTTTTATTCTCTTCTTACTTTTTATAATATTTCTTACACCTCCTGCCCCCTGTATCAATTGAAAGCATACATTGTCTGTAGAGGAAACCACCATCTTATTTGGAAGCCTATCGATTTTCCTGCCGATAACCATTAGACTATCAAATAGTCCTAAGTATCGTTTCCAAAGATTCTCATCAAACGCTCCTCCCGAGCCATCATAATACAAATTCGAATCTTTATCGTACACGAAGTTATGGTCGTGAATAAATACCGCTCTCATATTAATACTTTTAGCACAATAACTGACCTGTCCCCAATTTGTTCGACAAACAGGGCCTTATAAAATGCATTTTACACCTTTGCAAAGGAAGCTAAAAAACAACTGTAATCGATTATTAAACTTATATTGACACACAAATTACTCATCTTCAGTTGCTTAAATCGACTTTGTTAACGGATATATCTTGCAACTTCACTCCTACATCTTTTTTAATATGGCCCTTTGAAACAAATTTTTCGATCACTATGTTTCGAAACGATGCCTTATCCATTATATAAATACCATAATCAGTAATCTGAAGTTTACGATTATCTATTGTCTTACACCCCACAAAGATGGAATTTCCAAGTATCTTCTTTTGGCGCTTAGGGAAATTTGAAATGCCAAATCCCGATGTATTCTTAACAGTTGCAAATCTAGTGTCAACACCATTATTTATAGCGGTGCAATTATAGTATTCCTTCCTTGCCCCAGAAGCAGCACAGGAGCCTTCCCAAAATCCCGGTCCTTTAGAGTTTTCGGCTATACAATTAATCATCCTCACCTGCCCTTTAGATCCTTCTACAAAATATCTATTTGAGAAACCAATATCATTCCCTATAGCGTTACATTCTTCAAAGGTTATATCAACACTGTTACTTTTAGCTCCAGATTTGATCAAAATGACCTGAAAGCCACGCCCATTATTACCTTTGGCAAGACAGCTTTTAAAGTGTATTTTCTCTAACACATAATTTGGTGCCCCTGGTTCAATATCCACCCCTGCTTCAGGTAATGTACCAGAAGTGTTGGAAAACTCACAGCCTTCAACATAAAGCCCGTTAACAGAAGTTACACTCATCCCTTGTCGTCTATTATTTTTAGCGACGCAATTATAAATTCTAATATTTTCTGAGGCCAACCTTTTAGTCCGCACTGCTCCTATATAAAATCCATCCCCCCCTGCATTCAGTGCTTTCACATTTTTTATAGTTATATTTCTTGCCCCGTTGACCATAATTATATGATTAAACTGCCCCGAATATTTGTCTTTATTCATCTTAAAAACCGCCCCATTACCATCGAAAACAACATTCTCTGAACTTTCAAACTTAAACAATACTTCCGCATTGCTACTGCCTTGTTTCAAGTTGTTTTTCGCCAAAAAGACAGCCCCTTTTTCAAAGAATATTTTGATATTACTTGGTATTACCAATTGTCCTGACAAATAGTACTTTCCGTTTTGCTTTGAAATTAAAAGAACCTTGCCAACAGCGGCATTCAATGCTAATTGAATTTTTCCAGTTTCATCTTCTCCATTCCCCTTTGCCCCAAAATCGGAAAGTCTTATCGTGTCTACCAAATTCCAGGTAAAATTCTGATGAAAGGACGCATTCTCCTCTCTGCTATTTTGCACTTTCTCTAACGCGTTTATATGACTAATCCAAGATAGAAATACGATGAATAATCCAATTACCTTTCTATACCAACCCATATATTCTATTTTAAAACCGTTTAACGACGTGTGATTGCTGATTCCTTAACCAAAACAAAGAAAAATAGGCTATCAACATAATCGATAGCGATTGCCTAGACAGCAAATAAGCAACCTTACTATCGATGACCATTATCGTCAATAAGACTGCACTTATCCCCAGAGTCATCTGAAAATCCTTTTTCCCACTTTTTAACGCTCTCAATACCATAAAAAAACAATAAGGATATAGTATAAGCACAAAAAAGATTCCTAAATTATGGAGATTCAATGTCGGTCCTGGATCAGCCTTTATAATGTAGTCTGCACTCCGAGCGCTCCCCCCCCTACCAAAGAAAAAAGTTTTATCATCAGATGGTAAAAAATACATCTTTGAGCCGATTTTGTCGATTGTTTCACTTGCTGTACTACCATACTTTGATGAGGTAGAATATTCATCATTATTGGTAATCATAAAGATTGTCCGCCCGATAGAAGTATCCACAATCATGTCTGGATGATTATCCATCAGATAATTAAACACAGTCCCTCCAATCAATACGACGAGAAGTGCAACTAATCCAAATTGAACTAGATACTTTTTAACTCTCGTAAAATAAACAATACCAAAAACTATACATATTGCCACAATATTTACAAGCCCTGTTACTCCAGAAATAAAAATCGCGAATATACTTAATGGGATAGTCAAAAGTATAAGCCGCTTCTTAACAGCGGTCCTTCCAGAATATCTCAACACATAAGGTAACATCAATATTCCGAGAGACTGTACTCCAGAAGTTGCATCCCAACTACTAGTCAACCCACCGATTCGGTTTCCCAAAATCCGAGTCTCAAATGAGCGATTCGTTTCTTCCATCTGGACTAGTTGAGTCAACACAAATTCATTTAGAGGAGGAAAAAGGAACATTAACAAGATGAGAATAGCATGTGAAATAATACACAACCACAGATGGTAAAGCAAAACCTTCCCTACAGAATCCTTATAATAGGAATAATAGATGGATGTTAAGCCCAAAATCCCAAGCACATTGATAATAACCCTTCCAAAACGCATAATTTGAAAAAAGTCATTTAAACCATACAGCGCAATCAAAATTGCACTGTAAGATAGCATTACAGCTCCAAAAATTAAATAGCTAGAAACAGGTACGACTAGATATCTAGGAATTTTAGGCTTATATCCTGCTCTCCCAAACGACCATAATAATACTACAAAACAAAACAAAGACAGGGTATCTATTCTTCCACCAACCTTAGGAGCATAGATAAGCAAGAACATAAATATTGGCAATATTTTTCTTTCCACGGTATGTCTCAGCCTATACGTTAACAATCTCGATTATACGCTCTGCTCTAGCTTTATACGAGTAAAAACCACATACATCACTATATGCTTGCTTTTGTAATTTTTCATACAATTCTTTATTATTATCCAATCTACTAATAGCATCTGTCCAAGCTTGAACATTATTGTGGGGAACCAACAAAGCATTATACCCGTCTTTGAGTATTTCCCTAATCACAGGAAGATCAGACGCTATAATCACTTTCCCTGAAGCCATATATTCGAACAGTTTCATCGGAGAGGTATATTTACCAATGTTATCACCACGAGCCATAATAACATCGGGTTGATTAGGCAATAATCCGATATCGAATGTATTAAAAGCTTCAGGAATCCGTGCATACGGCACTTTACCATAAAATTTAGCATTCGGGAAAGAGTTTTCTTCATGGGAGAACCCATAAACATGGAACTCATTATCACAACTACCCGGAAGCTTTTCTATTATCTCCCACCCCTTCCCAGGGTAATTACTCCCCACATACCCAACTTTCAACTTGGTTGAATGGTCTGTCATAGGCTGATAATTAAACCTATCAACATCCGCTCCATCCGGGATTACATGAATTCTATCCCTATACTGTTGTCCCAATATTTCGAGTACATCTACCTTCAACGAGTCTGTGATAACAATTAACGCAATAAAATTGCTCGCATTAAATGCTCTCTTTAGAAACCTAAATTCCTCCTCGGAAGGTAAGCCATGAAGCTCCCAAACTACACGTCTTCCTTTTCTTAGAAAAAAATCAGCGGCATAGCTCTGCCTACAATAATAAATTTGCTTTCTATCCTGGGACAGAATTGTGTTTAGAAAAAAAGTGTCCTTCGGCCGTAATTGTAAAAATTTACGATGCTTCAAATCATCCAAGCCTGACCCAAATAGTTTGAGACTCGTAGAAGCCGTTTTAGGACGCCAGACTTTCACTGGAGAAACTAATTCAAAATCGCATACCTTCGAGAACGCCCCTGCCAACATAGCCATATGGACTCCTTCCGCAGACGGGTATGGAAGCGCAACATATGTAATTAAAGACAATTTAATCATGTATTACTACCTTTTTTCTTTGTGTAAGTTTTTTTATAAGTTTCTTTAACAACGCTAAATTAAAAAAAACAGAAATACCCGCTGCTATGACAACAAGGGTAGCTAATACGTATGGATCATCAATATAAAAGACCAAAAGTGCCGACATTCCTGCCAAGAATATCAATAAAATCATCTCTGTCTTTTTAAAAAGAATATTAAAGTATTTTTTTGTTTGATACATTCTTATTGACCAGGTTGTAATAAACCCTAAAACAATGCCTATAGTAGCCCCATGTAGCCCCATTATCGGAACGAGTAGCAGTGCTATAACAATATTGACAATTGCCCCATAAATAGTGGTAGAGAACGCCCCTAAAGTTTTTTTTGAACTAAGGTATCCGGTTCCAAAAAATGCCGAAAATGTCGCAAATGCGACCCCGACAAGAAGCATAGGAATATATCTCCAGCTATCTATAAATTCATCACTCACAAAAAACATAATAAATAGCTTAGATACCGGAATCAATAAGATTACTGCAGACATCTCCAAGACAAAATATTTGTTAAAAACTTCAGAATAAAACTTATCCCTGTTTTCTTTATTAAACTCGGTAATTGCACTTTCTTGCCAAGCTAAATTAAAGATTGAATTTATCGCATATAAAGCCATAGCTATACGACTGGACATAGCGTAAACACCGTTACTTTCTTCTCCTAAAAAATAAAGGATGATATATCTATTGGCAGAATTAATAAACCACCAGCTTATAGCATTTGGAATAAGTGGCAACGAATATCTAACAAAACTTAAGGTTGCTGTTTTTGAAAAATACTTGAACGAGACATATTCATGCGACCTCGTTCCATACAAAAGCATTATAATAGAAACCAGACTGGCTACAATAGGCGCAATAAATAGTGCCCTAATCCCCATTGAAAAATGTGCTAACAACACCCAGTTTATCGCCACCAGTACGCCAGAATTGACCATACCAGATAGCGCATACAACTTATTTAACCGCATTCCTCGAGCTGTTGCTAAAAGAAAAGGATAAAAACAAGACACCAAAAAATATCCTCCTATAAGCCATTTATATCGTAGTGTAAAAAACGAGCTGACGCCATAAAATAATAACAAAATGGTCAACACAGCCCCCGTTAACGTATAAAATGACGACGACAACGTTTCGTGAAAACGTTTATCCTTTATATCTAGGAGCCATCTATACATACCATCAGACAACTGGATTGTAGCAAGAGGAACGAGTAGACTAACGGTTACAACAACTAAATCATAAAACCCCATCTCTGAAGTAGACAGATAGTAGCTGAATAACGGCACCAAAAAGAACACCAAAAATCTAGAGCCTAGGTTTCCTATTGAAAATATTAAGACATTTTTTAATAAATTATCTTTAGCCCCCATACTCCTATCGGATATTGCCTTCAATAAAATTTACACCTTCCAAGTCTGAAAGCCAAGCATCAAAGAATCCTTTATTTTTACCATAAGAATTATCAAAGAACGTATACGGCTTTTGTAAAAGGGTAGCAAGAATTGCTCCATGCAAGCGCGTCGTATAAATATGTTGATAGGCGCTCAAAAATTGAACCCCTTTTTTAATGAGATACGGTCTGTAAAAATTATAAGCATAATAATCTGCAAAACTTTTAAAAGGGCTATTACGGTGAAGGGGCCTATTTATAACCTTTTGGATCAAATTTCCCTTTTGCTTCGTCGGCCAATCAAGTATATCTATAGAACCCGGAACAGTGATAAAACTCTTGTAATCGTATTCTTCCAATAACTCCTTGTCAGTTCTTTTCATCAACAAGACCTCCTTGCTGGATTCACGCAAATATCTTTGCAGGCTATTCGGTTCAATGCAAAAAGCCATATCAGGAAGCAATAAAATATTATTAGAAAAATACTTTCTAAGCAAATCATATGACTTTTGATCCCGAACGCATATCGTAAGATTTTTATGACGAGCCATCCGTTCAGCGTCCTTGACCACATTAGATATGTCTATGTAGTGGACACTAACGGGAAAAATTATAATCGGGTTATTTAAATGTCCTTGTATCACCTCCAATCTAAATTTTTGATGGTCATCCCACAGATCACCAAAATTCCCCCCTCCTTGCATAAGGACTGTCGTAGCAGTGTTAATATCTTTGCTTGCTCTATATGAACCAATTGATGATCTATATAAACACCTATATGGCAATTTGGAAAGAAACGCCTCCTCTCCTTCCCATATCAAACTGTCACCAATATTTTCATAATAAGGCAAATTTAATAGCACATAATCACTTGTAATTAATGGGATTAATTCCTTGAAAATCCTACTTTTTAGTTCAGCTATTCTTTGTTGAAACACCCCTGTTATTTTTTAAGTTAAAGTATTCGTGTATTTATCTATAATCTACTATCCGCCTTATCTGCAACAATTCCCTTTACATCATACACAACGGCATTTTCTTTCTTCAATACATCTAAATCAAGATTCAAGAATTCCTTATGCGCTACGCCCAATATTACCGCATCGTATTTTGCACCAGTAGTCAATGCTTGTTGGCAATCCAAGTTATATTCATGTTTCATCTCCGCTGGGTTTGCCCATGGGTCAAAAGCAGTCACTTTTACACCGTAATCTTCTAAAGCTGCGATAACATCCACAATCTTGGTGTTCCGTACATCCGGACAGTTTTCTTTGAACGTTACGCCCAACATCAAGATTTCTGCACCATTCACATTGATTCCTTTTTTAATCATCGTCTTCACTACTTGCGAGGCTACATACTCGCCCATAGAGTCGTTCAAACGACGCCCCGCCAAGATAATCTCGGGATGGTAACCGTGCTCTTGCGCTTTTTGGGCTAGGTAATAAGGATCTACACCGATACAGTGACCACCGACCAATCCCGGTTTAAACGGCAAGAAGTTCCATTTGGTTCCTGCAGCCTCTAATACGGCATGGGTATCAATCTGTAAAATGTTAAAGATCTTGGCCAGTTCGTTGACAAATGCAATATTGATATCGCGCTGTGAGTTTTCGATAACCTTAGCCGCTTCCGCCACTTTGATAGTCGGTGCTAAGTGTGTGCCTGCAGTAATTACCGATTTATAAACCTCGTCTACTTCTTTTCCTATCTCTGGTGTAGAACCAGAGGTTACTTTTAAAATTTTCTCTACGGTATGCTGTTTATCGCCCGGGTTGATCCGTTCCGGAGAGTAACCTGCAAAGAAGTCTACATTGAATTTTAACCCTGATACTCTTTCTAAAACAGGAATGCATTCTTCTTCTGTTACACCCGGATACACGGTAGATTCGTATACGACTATATTGCCTTTTTTTAGCACTTTACCCACCGTTTCGGATGCTTTATATAGAGGAGTCAAATCCGGACGGTTGTTCTTATCTACAGGCGTTGGGACTGTTACTATGTAAAAATTGGCATCAGTGATATCCTCTAATTGATTGGAACAGTAGAGACCTTTTCGTAAATCTCTCGACTCCGCTCGAGATGACAACAGTACTGATTGCAACACTTCATCTTCGACCTCTAAGGTGGTATCTTTTCCTGAACGTAATTCGTCAATCCGCCTTTGATTGATATCGAAACCTACAACAGGATATTTAGTAGCAAATAGACGTGCTAATGGCAAACCTACATAACCTAAACCAATAACTGCTATTTTTATTTTTGAATTCGAGGACATCATGTGTTTAACTTTATTTTTATTCTGTATAGATAAGATGTTTTTATTAACTAATTATTGAGCAAAAATTAATTGATTACTTCAGGTTTTCCCAATACCATGCAACTGCTTCTTTTAGACCAACTTGAATATCATGACTGGGTTGGTATCCCAATAAGCGTTGGGCTTTTTCAATACTGGCTAATGAATGGGGAATATCACCCTGTCTATTAGGGCCGTGTTTAATTTCTACCTCTGAAATTTTAGAATCGTAAGCGGCCAAGTGCTCTTTTAGATAGTTTGTTAACTGATTTAACGTGGTACGATCGCCAACGGCTGTATTATATACGGTGTTAATTGCATCAGTGTTGTTAGAAGTCATCGCTAGCTCATTCATCTGAATCACGTTATCTATATAGGTAAAATCTCGTGAGTAATCGCCGGTACCATTAATTACTGGACTCTCATATCTCATCAACTGCACCACGAACTTTGGTATGACAGCTGCATACGCTCCATTGGGGTCTTGCCGTCTTCCAAATACGTTAAAATACCGCAAACCAATGCATTCCAAACCATAGGTTTTAGAAAAAATATCTGCATAGAGCTCATTTACATATTTGGTGATGGCATAAGGAGATAAGGGCTTACCAATTTTCTCCTCTATTTTAGGAAGAGACTCGGAATCCCCATAAGTAGATGAACTAGCCGCATATACAAAGCGTTTGATATTCGCATCTCTAGCTACTACCAGCATATTCAAAAATCCTCCAACATTCACATCGTTCGTAGTGATTGGATCTTTAATTGATCGCGGCACTGATCCCAAGGCCGCTTGATGCAATACATAATCTACCCCTTCTACGGCCTGCTGGCAGTCCACTAAATTTCGGATATCGCCTTCCAATAATGCAAATCGCTCATTTGATAAAAAGCGCTCGATATTATGTCGGTGCCCAGTAGAAAAATTATCAAGGACTCTAATGGTGTAGCCTTTATTTAAAAAATATTCACATAAGTTGGAGCCAATAAACCCTGCTCCACCGGTAATTAAGATTGTTTGTTTATCCATTCAATTTATCAGAATTTACCCTCTTTTTAAGTATTTTTTAATTCGTGTTAATATACCGCCTCTGTTATCTAATTCCATACCATAGCCATAGCCATAGCCATAACCATAGCCATAACCGTAGGCATTCTGCTCTTTGGCATCGTTTAACACAATGTTGATATTTGGAATCTTCTTATTCTCATAGATATCTTTCACGATATTCAACTGCTGCTTAAAGGTATAGTTATAACGCACCATATAGACGCCCATATCCGCTTGTTTAGCCAAGGTAAAGGCATCTGCTACTTGGCCCACTGGTGATGTATCTACGATAATATAGTCGAAAGATTCTTTCAGTGTGTTGAAAAGTATATCGATGCGTGGGCTTAACAACAGTTCAGCTGGGTTGGGTGGAATAGGACCGGCTGCTACTACATAGAGATTCTCAACGAGTTTGGTATCTGTTATCAAATCTTGTACTGGAACACTTTGATCGACCAAATAATTCGTAATGCCTTTCTTAGGAACCGGAATTCCTAGATCTTTGATTAATTTAGGTTTCCGGATATCAAATTCCAAAACGACTACCCTTTTACCCGTTAGCGCTATGCTCGCTCCTAAGTTGATACTAAAGAATGTCTTACCTTCTTGTGTCATACTGGATGTAACCAAAATCACCTTGTTCTTCTTACCAACTGTGGCAAATTGCAAGTTCGTACGTACCAACCTAAACAGTTCTGCCAAAGGTGTTCTGGCCGAACGCTGCACAACCAAGGTATGCGTCTCATCGTCACTGTGAATGAGTTCACCCAAGATAGGTACTGCAACTTCACTTTCCACATCATTCAATAAGGTCACCCGATCATTCAATACATCTTGCAGATACAAAAGGCCAATTGGAAATGCTATTCCCAAAAATAACCCTAAAAACAAAATCAACATTTTCCTTGGCTTCACTGGTTCATCTGCTGCAATAGCCTTATCAATAATTCGTGTATTGGAAACGGTAGAAGCCAAAGAAATAGCCGATTCCTCGCGTTTTTGCAATAAATAAGAATACAAAGCCTCTTTAATCCCTTGTTGCCGTTGGATTTCTAATAAATTCCGTTCGATAGAAGGTACACTTTGTATGCGTGAGCGAAATTGCCCCGAATTACTCTTTAAATCGTTGAGCGTAATCTGGAGTCCTTTTTTGATATTATTTAAGTTCTCTAGGATATTAGCTCTTAGATTACCTAGCTGCTCATCCAAATTAGCTACTAATGGGTTTCCTTCTTGTGTCGTTCGCAGTAAGCGTTGGCGCTCCAATTGCAATTCATTAAATTTGGCTATTAACCCGTTTAAAGTGGGATCTTCTATCCCAAGAGCGCTGGGCACCAACTCATTCTTAGTCTCTTGTTTATTCAAGTAATCTTCTATGGATTCTAAAATATTCAATTGGGTCTGCGATTCGGCCAATTTACGACTGTACTCGCCAGCCTCTTGTAGATAACGTTCGGCCTCGGCACTCACATTGGTAATCTCATGTTCGCGCTTATAACGTTCTACATTTTTCTCTACATCCGATAATTCCCCTACTAAATAAGATAAGCGTTCATCAATAAACTGTACCGTTTTGGCGGCTAACTGGTTCTTATCTTCTATGGCTTCGCGATTGTATACTTCAACCAATTTATTTAAGACATCCTTCCCTTTTTCCACAACAGGTGTAACTAGAGATATTGTCAATACACTTGCATCTTTGTTAACCGGTGCAATACTAATAGCTTTATTATAATCCTTGGCCAGTTTCTTTAAGTCATGAAAGACAATTCGAATAGTCTTTCCTTCCAAATCTTGGCCAGATTTAACAAGGGTAAAGGAGCCTAATTCGTTACCGATTTGTTTACCAAAGGTGTATACCTGAGATTTGACTCCCTCTGCACTTAATTCATAGTTGTTCGCATCTTTAATCTTGATAACCACCCCATCCTCAAGATCATAAGCCATAGAATCTATATGACTGCCAACTATCCGGATAGGTAAATCTTTCCCATATAGCTCGGTTTTTTTCACTGCTCCTTCAACGAAATAACTGACACCTAAATTCAATTCAGTCAATACACGTTGCATCAGGGTTTTGCCCTTGAGCACTTCAATCTCATTGTTTATGTTCTGGTTCGATCCAAATAGACTCAAATCAGCAAACACATCCGCTGCACCATTTACATTAGGTGATTTTTTATCATCTTTAATGAGCACTGTAGTGGCAACGCTGTATTCTGGTGTACTATACCTCAAATATAATAAGGCTATAAGTACGCAGACAACTAAAGAAATAACAAACCAATACCAATTCCGAATATATTTATAAAGCAACGCTTTTATATTAATTTCTTTTTCTTCTGTATGGGCGAATTGATCCATGACCTTGTATAAACTAAATTAAAATACTCGATAGATAAATAAACCAATTGCCGTCATCGATGATGCAACAGCTGTAATAATCCGCAAGGTACGATCTCCACTTGGATCACGGTATTTGGTAGGTTCGACATAAACAACATCATTCTGCTTCAGATAAAAATAAGGTGAATTCATAATGTCTTTCTGCCGCATATCCAATTTCACCATGGTACGCTGGCCACCTTCTTCACGAATAAGCAACACATTCTCTCTCTTGCCAAAGGGAGTCATATCGCCCGCCATACCCAAGGCTTCTAATATATTGACTTTCTCGTTTGGAATGGTAAAGGTTGATGGTTTGGCAACTTCCCCAATGACCGTTATTTTAAAGTTTAAAAAACGTATGTTTACAATAGGATCTTTTACATAATTCTCGATTTGCTTGATCATTTCCTTCCGAGCACCATCTCTTGTTAAGCCCCCCAGTTTAATTTGGCCGATTACGGGGAAACTGATGTAACCATTTTCATCAACTAAATAGCCTTGTGCACCGACTTGACCCGTATTATTTACATTTCTAGAATCATTTACATCCTGTAAAGTCCCGCTATTGAACAAGGTATTTGACTCCGGATTCAGCGTACTTACGGTAATCCGCAAGATATCTCCGGCTTGAATTTTGGTTTCGGCGATGTCAGGAATAGGTGTTTGTACCGCGACCGAATCGGGTAGGTCTTTAAAATAAACCAAATCTCTTTTGGATCGACAGGACGTCAAGAACAATAAGAGCAGGCATAAAATCCCAAGTGAATTTCTCATATGTTTAATTAAGAATAAAAAATAAGCCGGACGCTTGGTCAGCACAAAGTCATCCGACGGGTTTAATGTCGCAAATATGCGAATTAATTTTTTATTGTTGTTACCCACGAGTTAAGCTTTGGTTAAGTTGCTGTGTGTTCTTTAATGGACTTCTCTTCGTTTGAACGTGATATTTTGCTTGCAGCACTGCTTTTTTCTGTTGGTGGTTCATTTTTACTCTAAACTCGTTCTTTTCTATTTTGTTTTAAAAGTTTTCAACACTTTTGGGAAACATCTACTCTTAATTACTTGCCTGTAACAAGTATCTCAAGGTAAGCGTACCTTTTTGGGACGAGTGATGCAAAAATAAGGCCAATCTTCTTTTCTTTTTGCCTTGATGCAAAAAGAAACAAAAAAATCAAGGCTACATGGCCCTCACTAAAAATTGGTTTCCTCTGCCCGTTCTGTTTAGCCGCGCCATTTCACCACCCTCCTCTTCGCTTTCCACAGAACGCTTAGCCCCTTCTTCAAACCAATTTTTTTAACGTTCGTTCCATGAGGCCGTTTTGCCTTGCGCGCTGGAGCCCCGTTGACCTATCTAAAGGCCGTAGTCTATTAAGGTCAATCTTCTGGATACTCTTCACTAAAAATTGGTTTCCTCTGCCCCTTCTCAAACCAGTTTTTAAACGTTCGTTCCATGAGGCCGTTTTGCCTTGCGCGCTAAAGCCCCGTTGACCTGACTTGTGATCAGTGACTGGTGAACTGTAATCAGTGACCGGTAATTGGTGATCAGTGATCTGTGATATCTTATATGCAAAAGAAAGGGTTTATTAAGAAGCGGACAATACTGGTTTTTAGGTATTTTAGGGAAAAGCTTAAATAGAAAGTTTTAAGTTGTAAGTGTTACGTTATAAGAGTGGAAAGCATAAAGTAAAAAGCGGAAAGCTGGGCTCTGCTACCAATGATAGCTTGTATGGACTAATGTGTTGTCATCCTGAGCAACGTGGAGAATCTCAATTTTAGCCATTAAGATCCTTCGTATACTCGGGATGACAACCACACCTGCCACTGCTACTGATTATCAACCTCTGCTATCCAATCTTGATATTGCTTCTTTAACTTGGCCACAATCTCTGGATGTTTCCCTGCAAGGTTCTTCTTTTCTGAAGGATCGTCCTTCAGGTTAACCAGCATCAGCCCTTCATCATCCAATTCTGCTTTTTTGGCTTCCATGGGCTTGTGCAGCAGCTTCCAGTTGCCCTGCCGCACAGCCCATTGCGGGTTATCGCGACCGCCACCGCTCTGCCAAAAGAAGGGATCATGAATGGGAGCCTGTGTATTATGGGCAATCACCTCTACCAGACTCTTTCCATCCAGTTTCCTTTTAGGTAAAGGTATTTGGCAATAATCCGCTAAAGTAGGGAACCAATCGATATTGGCTGCCAACTGATCGCGTACAGCATTCTCCGGAATATGCCCCGGCCAGCTGATGATGGCCGGCACGCGTACGCCACCTTCAAAGAGACTGAATTTCGACCCGCGATATGCGGCCGCAGAGCCTCCGCCACCGAAGGTGCGCTCTTCTCTGGAAAAGCCTTGGTCTGATTGGTACACAACGATGGTATTCTCGGCCAAGCCGAGCGCCTTTAGCCGTTGTAGCAACTGCCCAATCCGCTCATCCATGGTCGAAATAAAAGCTGCATACAGGCTACGGGGCGCAGGCACACCCTGCTTCTCATAATAGTCTAACCATTTCGTGTCGCCCTGCAAGGGGTAATGAGGTACATTGATGGCAAAATAGAGGAAAAATGGATGGGTACGGTTTTGCTCCATAAAAGCCCCTGCCTCGTCGACCATCAGGTCTGGAAAAAATTTTCCAGGCTCGTGGATTTCTTTTCCATTGCGCCATAGATCATGTCGGTTGGGGCCCGCCCAATAGAAAAAATGCGAATAATTATCAATGCAGCCCCCCATAAAGCCAAAAGAATAATCAAAGCCCTGTCCATTGGGCATGGTTTGGGGTGTATAGCCCACATGCCATTTTCCTATATGGGCGGTTTGATAACCAGCGTCTTTAAAAAGCTCGCCCATGGTATATTGCTCTGTAGGCATCCCTGCTTCGCCCTCTTTCGAAGAGGCCATCTGCGGCAGCCCAGCGCGTTGTGGATAACGCCCCGTGAGCATCGATGCCCTAGAGGGTGAGCAGATGGGTGAAGCCGAATAAAATTGGGTAAACCGGACTCCACTGCGCGCCAAGCTATCGATGTGGGGTGTATACAGATCGGCCGATCCATAAATACCCAAGTCTGCCCAGCCCTGATCATCGGTATAGATGACGATCACATTGGGTTTTGAAGCCTTATTTGATTGCTGCGCCTGCCCCTGTGTAAAAATGCTTAAAAGCAGTGCCGTGTAGAGTAAGTGATGTGGTTTCATTTGTCTATTTTTTAGGATGGGGTTCATGCTATAAAAGTAACGATTTCATTAATGCCAATTCGGGTTCTGTTCCAAATGGGGGTTCACCTGCCGTTGATTAGCTGGTATAGGCCAAAGGTAATCCCGGTCTTTATCAAAGGTACGACGGCTCACCACCGCTCCTTTATAATTGTACACCGGCCCGTTATTCACCACTTCTGCCAAGTGCCAACGTTTAATATCTGCATAGTAGAGCCCTTCAAAAGCCAGCTCAATGCGCCGCTCATGGCGGATCACTTCCCGCATCTTGTCTTGATCCAAACCTGCTTCAACAGGAGGCATATGCACAGACGGCCGTTGGCGCACCTGATTCAATGCATCGTATACCGACGCATCGGGACCTGCGGCTTCGTTCCGGGCCTCGGCATAAGTCAACAGTACTTCAGCATAACGAATCAGAATCGGATTGATTTCAGACGAATTCGAGGTAATGACAGGAATAGCCTCCGCATCCGTGTAGCTGGTATATTTTTTTAGGCCAAAACCGGTAGTAACTACATTACCCGGCTGTGTAATCTGGCCGTTATAAGGATATCCGATACAGTTAATTGTTTGTAACAAACGAGGGTCACGGTTTTCATAAGGATGATCCACGTCGTATTGGGATGATTCCGTTATCGGTAGACCATCGGTCATGAAATAGCTATCTACCAGATCTTTCAATGGTGCTGGCCGGTTCAACTCAAAAATATCATGGTCAAAATTGTTTGGGAAACGCGGAAGCTGGTATTCTACATTGAATATCACTTCATCGTTATGCTCATTGGCCAGCAAAAACAAGCCTCTATAATCATTGAACAGGCCGTAAACACCCAGATCCATGACTTTTTTAGCTTCTTCGGCAGCTTCTGCCCAACGTTCGTTATAAAGCAATATACGGGCACGCAAAGCAAGTGCGGCCCCCTTGGTGGCCCGACCTTGATCACTACCACCGCTATAGGTGGTTGGTAAGGCTTCACCCGCCTCGGCCAGGTCTTGCAGAATCTGTGTTACTACCTCTTCTTTGGTATTGCGCGGCAGATCGGATTGCGTATCTGGATCGGGAGCCGATAAGATGAGGGGCACGCCGCCAAAAACATCAACCAAATAAACGTAATACAAGGCACGTAAAAATTTCGCCTCACCTGTGGCCCGCTTCTTCAGGCCATCGTCCATCGGCACGTCGCCTATCTGATCTAAGAACGTATTGGTGCGGCCAATACCGCGATAGGCCACCTCCCAGCGGTTGGTAATCAGTCCGGTTAAATCATTATGTACGCCACGGGCAATAGCATCTGTACCATTTGCTTCATTATAAGCGATACCATTCGGGGTAATCATATCCGTTTCTAAAAACCACGTTCTACCGGGCCCATCCTGTAATACGCGATAGCACCCTGTTAGGGCTGCCATGGCCTCATTTTCATCTTTCCAATAGGTATCCTCACTATATTGATCGCTGGGATCGATGGTCAAATCGTTCGAGCAGCCCATCCAGCAGCTACTCATCCATACCATGCACATTATTCTATATATCAACTTCATTATTTCGCTATTAAAATGTTAAACTCAAACCGGCTGTATAGGTTTTTACTGTTGGGTACTCATAGAAAGTAGATCCATCCAGATTCTTCTCGGGGTCGAAATCTTTCATACTACTGAAAGTGAACAGGTTCTGCGCGTTCACAAAAACACGGAGCTTGCTCGCACCCACCTTGTTCACCCAGGCGGTAGGAACATCATAGGCCAGCTGTAGATTTTTCAACCGCAGGTAAGCAGCATTTCGCAACCAGAAGTCAGAACTTCTGAAATTTTCTGTCTGACTACCTTCAAACGTGGTGAGAATAGGAAGCCTGGCATCCGGGTTCTCGGGCGTCCACGCGTCGGTTACCCAATCTTGGGGCACCGAAGTACCAAACCAGAAAGGCATGGCACCGATGTTTTCGGTATAGGTATACACATTGCCTACCCCCTGAAAAAAGCTGGTTAATGAGAAATTCCGGTAATTTAAGTTAAGGTTGAACTGATACGTTAACCGAGGGATATTGGATCCGGCAATTTGCCTATCCGCCTCCGAAATAAACTGGTCACCATTGGCATCTGCATATTTCAAGTACCCTGGTTTGGTATTATTCGTTTGAAACGGACTGTTTTCAACCTCTTCCGCTGTTTGGAAAATACCTTGGGCATGAATGAGGTAATAGGAGTTGATGGGCGAACCTTCGGTGATGATTTTGCGCCCACTGTAAATAACCTGTCCTCCCAGATCAACCACTTTATTTTTTACGTAAGAAATGCTTCCATTCAGCTTCATGCCCAGATCGCCAAAGCGGTTCTGATAGCCCAGCATCAACTCCACCCCGTTATTGTCTACCGTACCGATGTTCTGAATCGGGCCACCCAATGCCCCTACCTGCTGCGGCAAGATCACGGTTTGCAGAATATCGGTAGTCCGCTTTCTAAAAACCTCTGCCGAAACCGACACCTGATTATCGAATAAGGCCGCATCGACGCCTACATTGGCCATGGTAGTGGTTTCCCATGTGATATTGGGATCGTTGTAATTGGTAACAGCAGCACCGGAAGACACGTTCGACCCGAAAGGATAATCCGCCCCCAAGGAGATGAGGTTTACATAACGGAACAGTGCTATACGCTCGTTACCCAGCTCGCCATAAGACGCCCGCAATTTGAGTTCGTTTATCCAATCGGCATCTTGCAGAAAGGGCTCTGTATTCAGGCGCCATCCCGCAGAAAAGGACGGAAAAAAACCCCACTGATGGCCCTTTGCAAAACGAGAGGAGCCATCGTAGCGGAAATTAGCTTCTACCAAATACTTCTCTTTGTAATTATAGTTAAAGCGACCGAAATAAGAGATCATCTTGGATGCGGTAGAGGTGCCCCCCACCACTGGGTTCGATGAACCTGCATTCAGCTCGTAGAGGTCATTACCCAGATAGCCTTCATTCTGTGCAAAAAAGTTACCATCCGAAAAATGTTCGCGGCTATATCCCAACAAGGCACTCACCTGGTGCTTCTCGGCAAAAAGCTTATCCCAATTCAAAGTCTGAAACAAGGTGGTATTGAGTGTGCCTGCGCTTGTTTTACGTAAACCCCGGTTGGCCGGATTCCCTCCATCGAAAGGCACCCGCTGTGCAGCGCCGGTCTTTACCTGGTAAACATACACATCGGGTACAAATTTCGTTACCTCATCGTTTCCTTTATTAATGGCACCATTAATTTTATACTGGATGTTAAAGGGCAATTTCACTTCGGCAAAAATATTGACTAAGCCCTGCTGTTCCAGCGTATTGTTCTGGCCTTCATTGGCCAACACCAAAGGGTTACGGTAAATATTGTGCCCTGGTGTACGAATAAAGGTATTGGCATAGCGCCCATCGGGTAAATAAGTAGGATGAAACGCCTGCGCCTTAAAGGTCATTTCCATCAGATTGGCTACGCCTGCAGTAGGGCCATTGATATCCTTATAATTGATATTGATGACGCCTCCCACCTTCATGCGGTCGTTTATCTGTGCTTGGGTATTGTAGTTTAAGCCGTAGCGTTTGGCATCGGTACCCATCACCGCACCATCTTGCGAAAGGTAATTGAGCGACAATAGGTGGGTGAGTTTTTCGGTACCACCCGATACTTGTACACTGTGGCTCTGTACCGCTCCTTTACCAAAAATGATCTTGAACCAATCATTATTGGGGTATGTCCAGGGATCGGTTTTCATGCCCGCTTCGTATTCAGCTATCAGCTCGTCCGAATAGTCGACCATTTCTTTTCCTTCGTTCCGTTGTGCCTGGTTGCGTAAGCGCATAAACTGGATGGGGTCTTTTACAAAATCGGGCAGATAATTGGCTTCCTGGAACCCAAAGTAATTCGAATAATTCACTTGAAATGATCCCGCTGCGCCGCTTTTTGTGGTGATCAAAATAACACCATTGGCAGCCCTCGAGCCATAAATGGCAGCCGAAGCCGCATCTTTCAGCACGGTAATGCTGGCAATATCGGCCGGGTTTACATTGTCCATCGGAAATTCAACACCATTCACGAGTACGAGTGGATTGTTATTGTTCAATGTTCCCTGCCCACGTACGCGCACCGTTGCCACATCCCTGCCGGGCTGTCCGCCCGGTTGGTTTACATAGACGCCTTCAACCCCCTGCAGCAGTTGCGAAGCATTGGTTACCGGGGCATTTTCTTGCTTCTTCAGATCGACAGTAGCAACTGCGCCCGTCAAATTCACTTTCTTGGCCGTGCCATAACCTACCACTACAACCTGATCCAATTCGGATAGATCGGGGCTCAATGCAATGCGTAAATCGGTGGTCTCGCCTATGGGCACCTCACGCGTACGATAGCCCATATAGCTCACCACTAAAACAGGTGCTGCTCCTGCTGGCAACTGCATCACAAATTTGCCATCAACATTGGTAGATACACTTCTTTCCGTACCTTTTAGCTTCACGTTGGCACCTGTAAGTGGCTGCCCCGTTTCGTCTACCACCAAGCCGCTTACCTCACCATCTATGGCTGGCTTGGCCTCATGGATCGTTTCTTTTCGCAACACAATGGTTTTCCCAAAGACACGATAATGCAAGTTGGTCTCGCGAAGCAGCTGATCGAGGGCCTGCTTTATCGGCACATTTTTTAATTGCACAGCCTTGACCTGTACCCGGTCTATCTCTGATTTATCGTATACGAAATGATAATCAGACTGTGCTTCTGTCTGTTTTAACAGTGCGGTCAAGCTGCTGCTTTTGGAATTAATGGTAATCAATTGGCTGTAGCTTTTAGCGCTCACGCTACTCAAAGCCAATAAAAGTATCAAGGTAGTTATCCGCATAATACATATTGCCTTTTTCAGGCCATGATAGTCCCTGATTGTAATCTTTCGATTATAATTCATTAGATTTGTAGATAATGGTTTTAAACTTGGGTTAATTAGTTTTTAGACCGTTTTCTTTGGGGGAATGTTCGCGCATTTCCCCATTTTGGTCTACCGTTTTACATGTCACATTTTTCTTTCCATCATGCTTTATTAGGTTAAACAATTAATTAATTAATGAATAGTTAGCGTTCGTTCGCGCAAGGTACAATGCAGTCCGGAATAGGTTAAAATGCCTATAACCTGATCTAGACTGGCATTACGCGGAATGGTGCCCGTTAGCTTTTTGGTAGACTGGCCATGGTATTGCACTTCGATATCATACCATCGCGCTACTTGCCGCATGATATCGGCCACATCGCTATCGTCTAGATAAAAGAAACCATTTTTCCAGGCGATGGCCCTGTCTGGGTCGGCCATGCTTTGTACTTTTAATGGATCGTTGTTTATTTGTACTGCTTGTTGCCCCGGCTGCAACCTTTTCATACCCTGAGCTGTCAGTACCTGAACCGCACCCGCCAATAGGGTGGTTACCATGGCGTGATCATCATCATAGGCCGAAACGTTAAACCTTGTGCCTAGCACCCGTATAGTGGCTTTTTCCGTGCATACTTCAAAGGGGGCCTGCACATTTTGGGCCACCTCAAAATATACCTCTCCTGTTATCTTCACCTGCCTGTTACCTTGCGCAAAATTGGCCGGGAACGAAAGGCTGCTGCTGGCATTTAACCAAGCGCGCGTACCGTCGGGCAAACGAAAAGGGCATTGGCCACCCCGGGGTGTTTTCAAGGTGTTCCATCCCAGCATTTCGCCCTTCGCTTGGCTCTCATTACCCGCTAATTGATAACTGATGGTGCCATCCTGCTCTCGATGCAGGATATCTCCTTCCGTATTGATTGTTTCGGCGCCTGTTAAATCATGCACATCGAACGATTTGCCCGAAGCAGCAATGAAGACGGCCTGCTGTTTGCCGGGCTTGATTGCTGCTACCTGCCCCCTTTCTGGTCGATGCTGCTGGCTGGCCAAGTGTTTAAAAAGATTTGTCTGGTATAGGTAAAACACACTTCCCACGCACACCAATACGCATATAGCGGCTGCTACGCTGTACCACCAAAGCTTCCGATTGGGTTTCAAACGCCTTTGTATGGAGCCGAACAAGCGCTCGCTCTGTACATCGTCAAAGAAACGTACCGTACTTTGCTCTTCTTTCCACAATGCAGACAGTATCTTCTCCAACGTCTTTTCAGGTATATCCTTCAAGATGCCATGCAAACATTGCTCTTCCTCCTCGGTGGTTTCGCGCAGGTAATATTTTTTTAAAAGTTCTTTTAACCGTTTATACTCCATTGTGTCGTGTTGTATGATACAACTACTAGGGTAGACACCAAAGCAAAGGAAAAGGGGCTATCGGGAATGAAAAAAAAATAAAAAGGCCAAAAAGAGCAGTACGTCCAGTCGACTTCTCAAATGGGCCAGAATAGATTGAGTGGCATATTGCAGGTATTTTTTTACCGTTTCACGGCTGATATTGAGCTGTTGGGCAATCTGTTCGTACTTGTATTTTTTGTAGCGGCTCAATATATAAACCTTTTTTTGCTGCTCGGGCAAAAGATCAACTGCCTCATCTACCCATACCAAAAAGGCCTGTTCATGTGCCGGCCGTTCGGTGTCTTGGTAGCTTTGCTCCCACTCCCGTTGCTTTACAGATTTCCGCGACAGGTCGCGCAGGGCATTCATAGCCAAATTACGGGCGGCAGTAAATAGGTAGCTATCAAAGTGCTGCACCTTAGCGAGGTGTTGCCGGTGATGCCATATCTTCACAAAAACATCTTGTACCAGTTCTTCTGCCAAGCATCGATCACGTGTTAAGCGATATAAAAATACGGCCAGCTTTTGGTGGTGGCGAAGAAAGAGTTGCTTAAACGCTTTACTATCACCATCGGCTACCATTGATACTAATTTTCTATCGCTCCATAAATTCATAATTGGATCTCGGAAAAGTGGAAAGGTATATTGTTGTGCAGCAAATATAGCTAGTGTATATAAATAAAGCAAAAAGCTTAATAGTAAGTTGTAAGTTGTAAGTTGTAAGTTCTAGGTTTTACGTTGTAAGAGTGGAAAGCTTAAAGTGGAAAGCCTTTTGAGTTGTAAGTATTAAGTAATACGTTATACGTGCAACTGCTACTTATGGCACTAACAACCAACACAGTCTCATCTTTTGGTGAATATGTCTCAAAAAGCAGTACACAACCTCAAAGGCCTCAATAATTTGTAATTTTCGCCATCCAATGTCGTAATTATGAATAAACCATTTGCTGCTGCACTCAACTTCCTTCTCTTGGTTCTCGGCTGTACACAACTACAAGCCCAAACCCAAAAACCCAACATCATTATCATCATGGCAGACGATATGGGCTTTTCTGATCTGGGCTGTTATGGCAGCGAAATCCAGACGCCAAACCTCGACCAACTGGCCAGCGAGGGCATTCGTTTCCGGCAATTTTACAATGCCGCCCGTTGCTGTCCGTCGCGCGCTGCACTCATGACCGGGCTTTACCCACACCAGGCGGGTATGGGTTGGATGGCAGCGGCCGATCTGGGTACGCCTGCTTATCAAGATAACTTGAACAATACCAGCGTCACCATTGCCGAAGTGCTCCGCAGTGCCGGTTATGACACCTACATGGCAGGCAAATGGCACCTCACCCATGAGCGCAAAATTGATGGGAATGTAACCGATAACTGGCCCAAGCAACGGGGCTTTAACCGTTACTTTGGCATCGTTCCGGGTGGCGCCAATTATTTTACGCCTGAACTCTATAGCGATAACCACCGGTATAAGGCGCCAGACAACTTCTACCTCACCGATGCCATCAGCGACACCAGTGTAAAATTCATCGATACACATTTTAAAGCACATGCCGATCAGCCCCTGTTTATGTACGTGGCCTATACCGCACCACACTGGCCATTGCATGCCCTGCAAAAAGAGATCGATCGGTACAAAGCGCGCTACAAAGCAGGTTGGGACCGGATTCGTGCGCAGCGCTTTGAGCGCCAGCAAGCCTTGGACCTGTTCCCTAAAGGCACCGTACTGTCGCCCCGGGATAGTGTTGTTGTCGACTGGAACAGCCTTCCTAAAGAAAAACAAGAAGAAATGGCCATGCGCATGGCCATCTATGCGGCACAGATCGATATCATGGATCAAGGCATTGGCCGCATTGTGGCCAAACTCAAAGAAACACGGCAGCTGGATAATACGCTCATTTTCTTTATGAGCGATAATGGCGCCTGCGCCGAATTTGTTAGCAGCGGTGCCAGCAAAGAAGTGAACGGTAAAAAAGACAGTTTTGAAAGTTACCGCATCCAATGGGCCAACGTGAGCAGCACGCCTTTTAAAGCCTATAAGCACTATACCTACGAAGGGGGCATTGCCTCGCCGCTCATTGTGCACTGGCCAAAGGGTATTGATCCGGCGCTGAATAACAGCTGGGCGAATGGCTATGGCCATCTCATTGATATCATGGCCACTTGCGTGGATGTGGCCCATGCCAACTACCCCAAAACGTATAAGGGGAATCCCATTACCCCCATGCAGGGTAAATCACTGGCGCCACTCTTTACAGCACAGCCTTTTCATCGCGGAAAAGTATTTTGGGAGCATGAAGCCAATATTGCCCTGCGGGATGGATCTTGGAAACTCGTTACCTCTACCCCCGAAAATGCTGATTTCGATAGCACAACACTGAAACTGTATGATCTCTCCAAAGACCCAACCGAACTGGTGGATCTGTCTGCAACACATCCTGAACGGGTACACCGCATGTACCAGCAATGGCACCAATGGGGCGAAAACGTAGGCGTATTCCCCTTGGATACCCGAGGGTATGGTGCACGTGCACAGTACGCTAAAAGAAATCTCACCATCCATTTTGATGATCTTTTGGGTGGCTGGCGCATCAAGCAAGACCCGGCCGTACAGGCTATGGTCAACATCGATAGCACGGCTAAGCTGAACGGCAAACATGCATTGCATATACAGATGCAAAAACCGGGCACACAAGCAGGCGAGCTCTTGGTAAATTGGCCCTTCCAGGCGAAAAAGGGACAGCGCTTTCGCGTGAGCTTTCAAGCTAAATCGAACAAAAACGTGCAGTATACCTTACGCCTAGAAAAATCCGTAGGTAAAGGCAAACAAATACTGGAACAGCAAATAACCACCGGTACACAAGCAGGCGAGCACCAGTTTACCACCATGGTTGTGCCAGAAAACGGCCCTTACCGGCTCAGCTTTTACTTGGGCACCTTAAATGAAGGGAATCTGTGGATTGATGATGTAGCGTTGCATGAGTTGTAAGGTTAAGTTGTAAGTTTTAAGTTGTACGTTGTAAGGGTGGAAAGTGCAAAGTAAAAAGCATAAGTAAAAATCGGAAGCTTTAAAGTTTCAAATCTTTGGGATTTCTTCTGGTATCCCAAAAAACAAGCAATTCTATGTGCTTCCCTTTTAATCTGTAGAATAGACTTACTTGTTTAACAAGCACGCATTGAAAGGTATCACTTTCTTTGGAATATTGATTTAAATAGACAAATAACTTTTCTTCGCTGTGGGAGACCAGAAGATTTGATAAGCCATAGACAGATTACCCAATGAGTTTATTTACTTCAGCCATAACATCAACGTGTGCCATACCTTCTCCATTATCCATTTCCCCCTTAGCTTTGTTGATGTGTTGTTTTAATTCTGAAGGTAACTCATTCCAAAAATCTTTGTCCTGAATACCAAGCAATGACTTCACTTTATTTAACACCACATCGTCGTCACTCTGGATAATTTTTTCTACGATTTTGTATTTCAATGTGATATCCATATCTCTCTTGTGTAATAAACAAAGATAAGTATCTAGAACCAGAAAGGCAACTTGATAAGTTTAAGTTGTAAGTTTTAAGTGATACGTTATACGTGCCACTGCCGGTGCAACTGCTACTTTATGTCATTCAATTCACAACTGGCAACTATATCAAACTTGCATATCAATCGCAATTTTTATAAATTTGTAATTATTAATCGGAATAGCATGGTTACTATCAATTCGGCATTGGAGGATATTATGCAACTTGATTTCACATCAAGGGAAATGATATTGGATATCTTGCAGAAAAGGCAGATTGAAGCTTCACGCGAACTCATTGCAACTCATGCAAAAAAATCACTCAAACAATATCATTCAGGCAACTTGAAAGCTCGTTCTTTAGAAGAGACACTCGATCGTTTGAATACGTTGTAAGAACGGTCTATGCGCTATCAACTCGTTTTAACCAAGCCGTTTGAAAAAGCATATAAAAAATTTGCTGGAAAGAATCAGCTGCTGAAAGCAAACATTCACAAAGCCTTAGAAAAACTTACCGCCAACCCATACGAACCGAGTCTTAGAACACATAAATTAAGCGGGAAACTCGCGGCTTATTTAGCCTGTTTTTGCGGCTACGATTGTAGAATTATTTTTACCATTGAAAAAGATCTTGAAACCCCAGAACAGGAGAACATTGTGCTGTTAGATATCGGAACTCATGATAATGTGTACTGACCATATCAGTCCATGTTACTTTCCATAACTGAGCAGTATAATCTACCTCTATAAAATACTTTACAAACAACATGCTGCCCATATAGCATGAGCAGCATGTATGGCCCCTACTCCTTCACTTCCACCGTATCTTCCTTGGCAGCGGTAGCGATGGCCGAAGCCACAATGCCTGCCGTGGCTAGGTAACCCGCCAGGGTCACTACTGTTGCCGGTAAAGTAATGGGAGCCGTTAACAAGGCACCACCGATGGCACCTAAGGCTAAACCGATGCTTCTGATTGTCTTAAAGAACTTCGGTGTTGGGGATTGGATTCTTTCTTTTATTTTTTTCATCCGAATAATTTGTTTATTCATTACTTGTACGTTTTTAAAGGCATTCATGCTGCCTTCGGCGGTTTTAATGGCAATGAAGCTTGCATAAATTATTCATATCCTTTTGTTTATGGCAATTTATGCAGGTTTCATGTTAAAAAAATTAAAAAGTAAAAGTAAAAAGAGCGGAAAGCTTGTATTCGTGATCAGCGACTGGTGATCGGTGATTGGTAGCTTCGTCGTCTCCTCACAACGAACAACTAAGAAAAGTTGTAAGTATGAAGTAGTACGTTATACGTGCCACTGCCGGTGCCACTGCTACTGCCACTGCTATATTACACAACACGCAACTCCAGCCCTTCTTCCGCAGCTTTTGCCAGCAAGGGATACACCCGCTTATAGGCAGCGGCCGAGTGCAGTATGCGGTAATCGCCATCGAGCAGCTGGTAGTAACTGCCCGTAAGCAGGCACCCACGGGTATCGGTGTGGTAATTGCCAATATGGAAAAACACCAAGCTGTAATGCGGGATGCCCCGCACTTCCACCATCCCACGGTGCATTTGCGGGTAATGGCTATGGTAGCGTACATTCATACCCGCTGTGCCGTTGAGCGCCAGTGGATATTGGCCCGCAGGTATGGCCGTTTGGCCCGGAATCTTCTCCTTTCGGATTTTATCTTCCAGAATGTAGCATTGGAAGATACCGTTGATATATAACTGACCGAGGGTGGTATTCATCCCTTCGGCGATTCTTAATAGTTTAATCATTGTTTTGATTTTTTGGAAAAAAGGCCAGCCGCACCCATTGTCGGCTGGCCTTTGGTTTAACTTTTCACCTACGATACGGTGAGCGTTCCGGCATATTGGCTGTTTGAAGTCAGCACACCTTCACGGTGCCCCATGATGATCCATACGGCGAGCTCATCACCAGCAAAAATCGCGGGCAACTCGAAATCCAGTGTCGCATCGGCACGTGTGGTGCCTTCAATGATATCAAAGAAGGCTTTGGCTTTATTATACACCAGTACAATCACCTCATCATCTGCAAAGGCATTGAAACGGTTCATTTTGGGCACCCAGCTCAAGGTAGCCTGCCCTGGAGTAGTCTCTGCTAAGGTCAGTCCAAACAAAGGCAACAATTTTCCACGACTCAAAAGCACCTCTTCAAAGTTGATCTCCAGATCAGGATAGGTACCTTCAATGCCATTGGTCAGCATATGCTTCAACGCCACGTTGTAGCCCGTTGCCTTGGTTTGCTGTAAATCGCTAAAGCCCAAATTCAACAGGTCTTTAATTGGACTGAGAAAGGCTACCCCCAAGGCAAACTTAGCCCGCTGCATGAGCTGTGCTTCCGTGGCCGGCTTGTTGGATGGCCTAGGTAAACTGCGCATGTAGTCTACTTCACGCCAGCGTGCCCCAATGTTGTTACCGATTTTACCTGAAAAACCACCATTGATTCCTTTTAGAAATTTTCCCATTTTTTCTCCTTTTTTTAAAATTTTAATTCTCAGACACATGTTGTTATACCGGTATTTTTCTGTATCCTTGCTGCAAACCTAGTCGGTCTGCGATCCGAGAACAATTTTTGATAGGAGATGATCGGTTTTGAACCTAAATGAGGGAAGATGCGTGTCTGCATCGATAACGCCAGGCATCGGCGAGCCCCTACACAGTAGCCATCGTGCAGACTGATCCGAGGCATCCTCCAGGCTTGCTCCATGGCGCTTCGGCATTGTTCGGGAGCTGGTCGAAGCTCATCGAAGCATTCCCGAACAATACCGAACATTTGCCGAGGCCGACTAAGAGCGGTATCGAAGGTCTCCCGAAGCATTGTCGAACGATTGTCGAAGCAGTCCCGAAGCAGTCTCGAAGAAGTCTGGGAGCACACTCGAAAAACGCTCGAAGGGGCATCGAAGAGTAGATCTATATCCGCCCTCTGCGCCTACTTTCATTCAGCGCATCTACCAAGTCTTCTTCATAATAGTAGTGGCGTTTACCCTTTAATCGGGGGCGCAGCTCCCCTTTGCGTACAAAACGGTAATAAGTAGCTTCGCTGATATTCAATTTGCACATCACATCCCGTGCACTTAACAGTATTTTGGGGAGCACTTTTTCGGCCATAGGCATTTGCTGTTTGCTGATATTTTCTAGTAAAATATGTATACATTGTACGGTTTCTAATAACTGGTCAAATTTGGTTTGCATCATAAAAATTAATCAACGTATTGAATAAATGAATAGGTTAGCGATTCAATAACAAAGCGGTTTAACGTTGATCAGAGCGAATATTCTGTTAGCCAATCGAAAAAATCTTTTGCCATTTTTCGGTTGCCTACCATTAGCGGGTCTTTCAAGTAGCGTAATTTGACTTTTCCATCGTGATAATGCTCGTAATAATCGGTAGATATCACATAACTGTACGAGATACGCACAAATTGATTTTTAGGTAATATGCAGTAGATATCTTTTAATGCATGTTGAACGGTCAACGTAGATTGCTCCATGAGCAATTTTACACCACCACTATCGGCCTCTAAACAGATAATATCGTCAAATAACACTTTCTGGTTCTTCTGACCTTTTATTTCATTGACAATAAAGTAGTCATGCCCGATCATCACACCATTGAGCACGGCATGATGGTTATTTTTCCGCAAGCCACTGATCACCTTTACAAACCGCGCCTTAGAAAAGGGTTTCAGCAAGAAATCAGCCACTTGGTTTTCAAAACCATCATAGGCATAATCGCGGTGTGCACTGCAAAGAACCACACGGGTTGTGGACGATACATGTGCTAAAACTTCCAAGCCATTCATTTCCGGCATTTCTACATCCAAGATCAGCACATCTGGTGTAATCTTCATCAGTTTGTTCACCGCCTCTATTCCATTTTGCGCGGTTAGCACAACCCGGATACCTGCAACCTGCGAAGCCAATTCGCGTAAAAAACCTAAAGCTACCGGATCGTCTTCTACGATGCCAATCTTTAAAATTTCCATGTTTGTTTGTTAAAAAGTGATTGAAATTGATTATATGTGTATAATTAGGAGAAAAATAAATATGCCCTGTTCTTCCCAATAATGAAGGCGCGCCCGTTGGCCATATTGATGGTGCAAACGTGTAGATAAATTAGATAAACCGAGTTTCTTGCCTACTTTGGCCTTTTCCTGCTTGGCCACCCGATTAACACCTGTAATAACGAGCGTTTGACCACTGGCCCCAATCCGGATGAAAGCTTGTTTATATAAAGGATCGCAAACTGCATACTTCACCATGTTCTGAAAACAGGTAATGAGCGTGAAAGATGGTACGCGGAACCCTCTGATATTTCCAAAACAATAGCACCCGATGGGAGAAGTATCCCATTCACGACCGTAATAGGCGTATTGGCAATGGTTCATCTCTTCTAGTTCCTTTTTTAAAGTAACCGTGCGTAATCCCACATAGTTCCGGTCGTCCAGGCTATAATCCAATACTTCCGAAAGATAAAGCAATCGTCGGGCAACTGATGCATTCACCGCCCTAACATAGGCATGACAGTGATTAAACACATTCATTATAAAATGTGGCGCAATGGCGCCTTTAGATTCCTGTAATTCGTGCCGACGCAACTTTCTCCAAATGTGTATGATATATTGTTTGCTCTTTCGGATGACCGCTTTTGTTCTGACCAAGTGAAATGCAATAAAATACAGCACGGCGTACTTACCCATTTCTTTCAAAACCCGGAATGCATTGTATGCAAACTGCCGATAGGTAAAGGGAACCTCATCAACGTATAGTTTTATATCCAACAAAGGCAACCAGGTATATACGCATTGATAGGCAAATAGCACCGTTGCTATCAAGGCCAGCATGCCCAAGCATAGCCATCTTATGGGCTTTTGGGAGCCAGTGATACAAAAGAGAAAAGCCAAAATCAAATAAAAAGCAAAAGCCATTAAAAGCACCAAGCCTCCAATCCGCATAATAGATGGTTCTTGGTAATTGTGCAGGTTATACAGGTACATACCTACCCCATAGAGCATCCATGCTACCATATGAAAAACAATCGTTCGCTTGGTTGCTTTAGGTATATATTTCACCATTTGTATTTATTTATCTGGTTTAAGCGTTCTGGAAAGCATGTCAGGAGGGCGTCTCCCAGTCACTAAAAATATGCTAAATATAGTGGCTTTTTAAGGTTTTCACAAATTCCGCATATACTCCCCTTGAAATTACGTAACTATCTAAGTGATTTACATCAAGCAAATAGCACGCATTACCAGCGCTGTAAGGAAGAAATTCATCTAGGCTTATAGCGTTCTGCAAGGGTTCTGCACGCTTCGCTCTATCGTCGTGCAGCGCTAATTCATGAATGGTTAACCAATTCTCCCATTGCCAAACCGCGTTCTTCAAATGTTCTGATACAAAACTAAAGAGTGTTTGCATGGTTCGTTGTGCATATTGCCCACGATCTACATACAGCGCCGGGAAGATAGAATCTGCCAGACAAAGAAAAGGTATTTCAGTGGCTGTGCGGGGTATCAAAACGGGGTATATTGGCCGTTTCGTTAAAAATGAGAGCATGGCCACCCCATGATGGACGGATATCTGCCGACCAAAAAAAGAAACGCTGCTTGTTCCCTTTTGTTTCGGCTTAGGCAAGCAGCCGGTGCCCCCATCTACATAAATTAGCACATAATAGCCCTTTTGCAGCAAGCCACTGAGCTTTTTCAATATCAGACGGTCTTCGGCCACTAATATTTGAAAATCGGCTCCACCATGTGCCGGTTTTACCCGATTGTAAATTTGGCCGAATAACGCTGCCTGCTGGGCGAACACATATTGTGAAACGAGCAACACAAAGGGTACGCCACGCCGCATCAGCCATTGATTGAGCAGCCGGTACGATCCTAGGTGAAATGTAGCGATAATACCGGGTTCTTTCAGCGTTTTTTGGAGTTTAGACCAAGAGGAACTATCTATTGAAGCTACCGCCGCAACCGAATCCTGATCGTGTATAGCCAGCATTTGGTTTAACTTGGCACGTTGATACAAACGAAAGCAGGTTCGGGTAGTGCCACTGATTCCAAAATAGTGGAGATTAGCATAAAAGAATGCGAACGAACGGATATGATGGTCGTAGTTCCATATATTTTCAAGCCGTTGCTTCTCTAAAAGATGCTTTATTTCTTGTTGATACTGTTTTCTCATGATGTCATTGTAATTTTATAGCAAGTGGGAAAGGCCAGGGTCGTCTGCCTGACCTTTCTTTCTTTTTAGAGGATATCAAAAGGACATTTATTTTCCTTTGGATCTACCTCGTCGCGCTCGATCATTTGATGGAAACTCAACGGTTTCGTTAAATTGGGCAGTACGCGGTTTACGAGTTCTATTGATAATGTTGACATGTTTTCTAAATTTTAATGATAAACAAACCCTGTTTGCGGATCAGGGTACTATCCGACTTCTTGATTTTGGCCAAGTGAAGCTTTCTTTGATGATCACGCTGTAAAGGTGTCCTTCTCTGGAACTAGGTCAAAAATATTTCGGTATTTAGCCAGATCCGTTCATTAGAAATCTGAAAAAGCTCATTTTCGGCTATTCTATAGGCATTTCAACTTATTCTATACCCCAAAAACAGTAACCTAATATTCGATTTCTCATATTTGATTGGTTTTTCGCATCTTGCCCATCTAAAACACAGTGAAATTCACTGGCTGAGTTACCTATTAAAGACATAAACCAACATGGTACATTCCGACCCATTTATATTGAATAATTAAACCGCATTTATGGTAGCGACTTTACCCCTGAAAGAATTGCTGGAACGTTTGAGTTCCTTGCGCGAAGAAGCATGGAAACAGCTCACTGCCCGGGCTATGCAACGCCACTACAAAGCCCACAAATCCATTGCTCTCCCACCAAACGGTGTTATCTATGTGGAAGCAGGTTTACTGAAACAGTACGAGCGTACTGCAAGGGAAGCCGCTGCCATTAATCGTTTCCTAACCACCGGGCAGCATATCTTCATCCCGGCCCAACCCGATAACAGCTACATCAAAACCATTATAGAAAGCAAGCTTTGGTATTGGGAGGAAGAAGTAGTACACGGGTTGCTAATAGCATATCCGGAGCTCTACCGTTTGTACCAGCTCTTGCGCTACCGTTATGATGCCCTATTGGATATCCGCATACGGATTCTGGAGAGCAAGCACACGCAGAAGCTAGACCTTTTTCACCAGCATTTCCATGAAATACGGCCTTATTTACGTATAAAAGACGTAGCCAATTACATTGGTGTGCACCCCAATTACTTTAGTAAGTTGTATAGGTAGTTATAAGTGATGGTTACTTCAATTCTTCTATTTCTTCAACAGATAAGCCTAATCCTTCAGCGATAACCGCTATCGGAATCCCCACCTTCTTGAAGTTCAAAGCAGATTTAAGTTTCTCGGCCTTTGCCTTGGCACGTTCTTGTTGTATACCCTTCTCCATACCCTTCTCCATACCTTTTTCCATACCTTCTCTCATACCTTCTGCAAGTGCCTGTTTCTTACCACGCTCCAACTGCCTGATCATGCTCAGCCGGATGGCTTCTGCATCGCGTTTATCCTTTAAGCTTAATTCATATGCATTCATATCCGATGGATTTAAATTTGCAACCTCGCCTATGTCAAAGATAAGCTGAAATACCCGCTTATCCAAAAATTTTGGGATTTCGTTCAGCTCGCTCATGTGCTTGAACACATAGAGCCACATATCCATAATCCCCTGGATATCAGCAACCGGCTTGTTAAAGTTTGGTAGCACCAGTAGCTTATAGCCCAGCTTGCCGTAAAATTGATCACCACTTTCTTTGTCACACAAAGCGATGTCATAATAATATTTCTTTGCGTCCGGCATATCCAGCACAAAGTCCAAAATCCCGATAAAGTATACTTCTGGTAGTTCATAGGTATTCCCTTTAAAGCCTCTGGGCACAAGGGTATTGATTACCCGGGAGGTGTAATAGACCGCGCGGTCTTTGATGAATTCCTGCGAGAGTTGCTGCATCTCGATGATTACATGGCTGCCATCATCGCAAATACAGTACAGGTCAAAGATAACCTTCCGCTCATGCCCCTGCTCTCCGTTGCGCTCCGTCTGCTGGTAGTCCAGGTCTACAATCACTTTCTCACCTTCGAAAAGACCGTTTAGAAAATTGATCAGGTTCTGTTTCCCAATCTCGGGGCCAAAATAGCGTTTCATCCCGAAATCGGTGCATATATCCACGTACTTACCTAAAAAATTTTGCTTTTTTGTCATAATGGTTAGCTATTATATCATAAAATCGATATAAATATAGACAATAATCCATTATAAAACTAATTTTTTTAGCAATACTAAACTGAGTAATTACAAAATCCCGTCTACACAACAACCCATTTACGCCGCGGAGTATAGAGGAAATCGCTATACATTAACATTTCTTACGAAATAACGTAAGAAACCTGAGTTTTTCGTGTGGAAATGCGCCCTAAATTTACTGGTAAGAAAAACACATTATAAACTATGAACGAAAGCACAATATATGAAGCATCTTTTTGGCGTAACCAGTTCCAACAATTAAAAACCATGTGGAAGCCCTGGCCGTTAGGTGTCATCGTGCTTCTGCTGATGGCTCTTTTTGGCTTGACCGCTTTTGACAAAGTACTGCGTTTGAGCCGCTTTTACAGCGAGCTGGGCAAATCACCTTTCTTAATGGCTTATGCCGGTGCGGTAGCCATAGGCACACCCCTTGTTGAAGCGGTGGTGGTATGGTCGCTGGCCGATGACCGTTGGCAGTTACTGGGTTTGTATAGCTGCGTATTTCTGATGAGTTTGTTCAGTGCGTATATCTATGTGCTTATGCATTATAGTTACTATACCCCCTGCCTTTGCTCGGCGGCCATTGAATCGCTCACGTGGGGGCAGCACCTTGTTTTTAACGCTGTCTTTTTAGTATTGGCCATTGCCGGGGTGATTATCAAGGAAAACCAATTAACAAAAACCCCTGAGTTATGAACAGATTGTTAAACCTGATTTATCCGCACCCACCACCTTGACGGAAGCCATGCAGTCGAAACCAAAATGCGACGTCATTTCGACCGCAGTGGAGAAATCCGTATTGAAAAAGTATTTTAACAATTTTTTTTAAACTTAAAATGAATACAATGAAAACTTTAATTCGTTTTGCATTTGCTGCAATATTAGCAGCCAGTGCTTATAGCTACAGTATTGGATCAGAAAATGCAGTAAAGATGATGGATCCTGATCCAGATGCCACGTATAAAATCACTGACACAAGCAATCCTCATTATGATCCAAACGGTTCTAATGAATTCCGCTTTTCAGAGGCGGAAGACATCTGTCCAGAAAGTGGTGTTCCCTGCGCGGAGCTCCAGAACGGTGATCCGGAAGAGAACCCAGCTGTATTAGAATGGGAAGGTTCGACCACTAAATTCTAACAAACGTAATCCCGGATTACGTTATGGTCCGGGATTATGTAAGCTAAATCTTGCGTACATGCTATATATATATAAAATCAGTATTGCGATAGTATCGGGTACCCTGATCATATTTCTACTTTGGCAAGTAACCGATATGCCCAATAAAAACCCAAACCATTTTAACAGAACCTTCTTTTCAGAAGCGGTTAAACCCGCTTTTACTTCTCAACTGCCAATAATTACTAAAGCCATTGCCGGCTCAGACAGCAACTACATTTATTTCAGTACAAAGCAATTTTCAAAGCTACTAATACTCAATAGGGACACTACCACTTTAGGCTCAAGAACAATCAACTGGTCCAAGGATATCCATTTAGAGAGTGGTGTATTTTCTATATCCGTGCACCAAAACAATGTCACGCTTTTTGCAAATAACCAACAACTAATTATAAACGAGAACATCGATAGACAATCTTCATCTATTTACCGTACAAATAGTAGGTTTACTACGGGCCTCCAGGCAAACGAACAGCTTTTCCTTACCCAACAATCAAATGCTTATATAAACAAAACACTTTTTACAACTTATTTGGTGAGAGGTAATGAACTTAATGCCCTATATCAAACCGACCAGCTACTGATGAACGGTGATATTTCAACACATGGCCAATTGTTCTTCAGCTCACAACTTCAATTATTTATACATGTTCCCTACTACCATAACCGGATCGTTATGTTTGATTCGACATTGAGGATAAGGCGAACTTTCAATACTTTGGATACCATTTCGATTGCAAGTTTACCCTATATAAAAAATAAGTTTTCCAAAATCATTATCAATCAAAAATCCGCCATATATAAAGACCACCTCTTTATCTCCTCTAACTTAAAAGCAGACAACGAAAGTCCTAGCGACTATTATCATCATATTCCCATCGATGTATACGATCTGTCCCGCGGAAGTTACAAGGCAAGTTTTTACATACCTATACAAAAGAACGTATTAATCAAAAGCATGACATTTTCGCCGAATGGCCAGCTCCTGGTTCTGTTCCATAACCAGGTATTTCAGGTTTTTGACATTTTTAATTCTCTTGAACCCGTGCTTCAGTAGCCATCATTTTGTGCTAGAAATGGATTTGCCATTAATTGATTATATGGGATGGGCCACAATTGTTTATACGGCTCCCACCCTTCATTTACTTCCGCCATTATTTTATCGACATTGCCAGTCCGTTTAAGATCAAACCAGCGGTGACCGCCTTCTAAAAACAGTTCTCTTTGCCGTTCCTCACTAACCAAAGTCAACAATTGGTCTTCGCTTGTCGCGTGTACATCGCTAATATTGGCTCTATGCCTGATAACATTCAAATCTTTTTCAGCATCGCCTAACTTCTGTAAGTGAACCAACGCCTCTGCTCGTATCAGATAAAGCTCCGCTAGACGGAATACGATTAAGTACTCTTGTTTGGTAGCAGCTGTCTTTACCTTATATTTATAAGCGTAAAAATATTCTTCACCTTGAGCTATATTGCGTCCCACCCATGAAGTAAATCTTCGGTCATTGCCTTCAAATAACTGAACCAGCCCACGTCTGAGCGTCATAGTTGGAACGGACGAAGTTGAAGAAGGGACTAACTGGGCCGTTATTACCGTATTATTTGAACGGCTAACAGACATTAATTGCCAAACAGTTTCCTTGCTCTCTTTTAAAAAAGTACTTTCTATATCACTCAATTCGTAAGCAGGATTTTTGATGACCTCGGTTGCATAAGCCGCAGCGGATTCCCAATCGTTTAAATACAGGTAGACCCGGGCCAAAAGGGCTGCTACGGCCGCTTTGTTTGGCCTGACCCGCTCATCGCCCTGATATTCATCACTGATGAGCTGATACGCATGCTGAAGATCATCCAAAACTTGCCGGTACACCTTGCTCTTTTGTTCCTTGGGGAAAGCCTGATTCACCTGATAATTTGTTGTAAGTATCAAGGGAATATCGCCCCATGCATTGAGCAACAAAAAATGAGCATAGGCCCTCATGAAATATGCCTCACCCGAAATCTGGTCCCTTACCTGCCCTTTTAACCCCGATGAGCCCGCTATGCCTTCAAGAATTGAATTGGCCTGGTATATAACGTTATAAAGGGCGTTCCATATGCCATCTAGTTGGCTGTTGTCTGTTAAGACTTCATTGGTTTGAAACTGCATATAATTCGCATCTGTAGATTGGGTCTGAAGCTCATCCGCACTTAGCGCCAATGCAATTTCCCATGTACCCCCAAGAGGGTTTTGGGATAGCCCGTCTCCATAAATTCCGAACAGGGCAGCCTTCGCACTTTGCTCATCGGTAAACACGTTGGCATTGACCAGTTGGTCTTTTGGGAGATCAATGGTTAAAAAGTCCTTGCAGCAAAAAAGAGGGTATATAAACAAAAAAACTGCGACTATCTGTTTTATACGTTTGAATTTTCTTTTCATTACTATGGGTTAAAATGAGTTAAAAAACGAGTTGCATTCCTGCAGTCAGCGTCCTGAGCGGCGGCAATGTTGTTAGGCTGGGCACTTCCGGGTCATTCCCTTTGTAAGGTGTCCAGGTCAGTACGTTTTGCGCCTGTAAATAAATTCGCAGGTTCTTTGTCTTGAGGTGCTCACACCAAGCTTTCGGCAAATTATAGCTTAGGGCAATATTTTTTAACCGGATAAAGGATCCATCCGTAAAAACCCCATCCGAATAGTTGATATAATATGTTCTCGCCGTCAGTGCGTCTCCGCGTACAGTAAAACGCTGTATTTCGCTTTCATCACCTAGCCTTTGCCACCTATCCAGCATGGCAACCGGTGCGTTTACCCCAAGCAGCCCAGCTGCGCCGGGTACAGAGGCTATGTAATTGAGCACATTGGGTCTTTTGGAAAACTGAAAAAAGAAATGCATCTGGAATTTTTTGTATTGAACGGTGTTGTTTAGGCCACCGTAAAAGCTGGCGTCGACATTCTTGACCACATTCCTTCCGTTGGCCTTGTCGAAGGTATAGATACCTGTTTCTGAATCTACGCCTAAATATGGATACACATGACGGATATTGAGGGGCTGGCCAATTTCGTAAGTACCCGCGTAGCTTGACGATTCAATCTCGGGGAATGATAGCAACTTATTTCTTGCTATGGTCATATTAAAGCTTACATTCCATTTAAACCCGTCTTTTTGAACAGGTGTAGCATCGACGCCTATTTCAAGACCTTTATTTTGCACTACGGCATCCAAATTTCTTGTGATGCTTGTAAAACCGGTCTGACCCGGCAAGCGATATTTAACCAATTGGTTGCCGCTCCGGTTCCGGAATGCACTCAAAGAAAACAACAACCTATCATGGAAAAAACCCACGTCTAAGGCTGCTTCAAGTTTCCTATTTGTTTCCCACCCATAATCTGCATTGTATAGCTTCTTAGGGATCAATGCACTCACTCCCTGATAGGGCTGCAGGCTGCTCGACACTGCGCCATAACTATCTAGGTATTGGTAATTGCCAATATTATCACTACCTGTTATACCATAACTTGCACGAAGTTTACCATAGCTCAAAAATGCGATCGATTTCATGAAACTCTCTTCTGAAAATATCCATGCGCTACCTACTGCCCCGAGTAACGCAAACTGTTTGCCCGGGCCGAAACGGGAAGAGCCATCCCGTCTCGCAGTGAGGTTTAGAAGATATTTATTGCCCTTATTGAGATTGATGCGGCCGAATACTGCTTGGTAGCGATATAATGCGTACTGCGAAGTCGCGGTATACTGAGCCGCTGCAGATAATGATTCAAGCAATGACTCGCTATTGAAATTACTTGCAGCGATCGTCTTTCCGGCTGTTGTTTCTTGTTGCAGGGTTGTTCCCAGCAATATGTTCATATCCACCAATCCTATTTTATGGTTATATGTTACGTGTGGTTCAATAATCCAGCTGTTGAACATATTATCTCCAAAACTTGCACCACCACTGATCCGGCCTGCAGAAGGCAGGTACGTTCCTTTTGGAGCGATATTTTTTTCATTTAGAATTGTTTTAACCAGCCCGGATGCCCAGATGAAATCAAGCCCTTCCATAAGCCGGAAACGCGCATTGAGGTTCAGGTTTATATTGTCTGTACTTGTTCTGGCTGTTGACAATAAGGTAGCAAGCGGGTTAAAGCGATAACCTGACCCATTTTCACTCCAGGCCAACTCTCCGTCATCTTCATACAGCTTCTGATTAGGTATACTGAAAATATCGTTGGTGAGGTCGCGGTTTATCAAATTATTGTTATCCTTGGTATAAGAGACGGAAATATCCAGCTTGGCACGTTCCTGCCAGGCGCTATGTGTAATATTCAGTGTACCCGTACCTCTCGTATGGTGCAAGTCTCCAGGAAAAACCGTGCCTTCTTTCCTGAATCCGCCGCTTAATCGAAACTGTGTGTTCGCCTGCCCTCCCGTTAAAGAAAGCTGTGCATCATGCAGGTGTGCCGTATTGCCGATAAATAGCTTTTTCCAATCTGTATAACGGGTGGTATCATAAAGCAATAAGTCAGGAGCGTTACCGTTTGTTGGTACAACATCATCGTTTTTAAATGCCTCCCGGCGCATGGCCAGATATTGCTGCGTATTCATAATATCCATCGTATGGGCCACTTTACTGAATCCCGTATAGACGTTAACGGCCAATGAAGTCTTACCCTTTAAACCCTTTTTCGTAGTAATTAAAATAACTCCGTTTGCCCCCCTACTCCCGTAAATAGCCGTTGCATCTGCATCTTTCAGCACATCAATGCTTAAAATATCATTCGGGTTTAGGCTGCTCAGCGGGCTGAGCTGCCCGATTGTACCATCGAGCTGGGAAAGCGAAGTACCTAACCATGGCACACCGTCTACCAGATACAAGGGACCGTTGCCACTGGCGATGGAATTCCTTCCTCTTATCTGTACTTCGACCGTTCTCCCAGGCACGCCACTGGTCTGGGTTATTTCCACTCCCGGCATCCGTCCCTGCAAGGCAAGAAGTGGGTTACCAACAGGCTGTAAGGCAATATCTTTTGCCGTAACACGTGATACATTACCTGTGTTTAAACGTTTCGTTGTATGTCCGTATGCGATCACTACCGTTTCATCCAGTAGGTTATCCACGGGCATCAATTTAATCTGTAGCAGACCATTAACGTCCATGAGATTTATCTCTTTATTCTGAAAACCAATAAACGATACAGAAAGTGAACCGATTAATCCCGGTCTAATGAGCGAAAATCTTCCATTGGCATCCGTTTTTGTTACAATTGTACTTCCTTTTATGCTAACTGTTGCACCCGCCAGTGGTGCACTGTCTGTAGCTGCCATTACATAACCGATTATCCTATTGCCATCTTGAGCGAATGAAAAGATCGTTGTGCAGCTAAGCAGCAGTAACCAAGCAAGCAGTATCATATGGTTTGTTATTTTGTGCATCATAATTGTTGTTAGGTAATTTTTAGTTATTTATCCGAAATGATGAGCATATCGACCATGCGGCATTCTATCCTGACATCCAATCCGTATTTAACCAACTGCTCTCTAAAGGTTTTCACATCGAACGGCCGTATCAGGTAGGCACCTGACGGACTGTTGTTCCACTGTGGCGAATCTTTGAAACTGATATCTATGTAGATATTACCCATTATGCCCGTTTCGTCGAATATGGGGGGAATGGGGTATTTCTTCATGATATCAATGAAAACCGACATAGACGAATTGTTCAGGGCAAAACCATCCGGTTTGGGGTCGAACCATTTGGTACCTTCTATCCCCTTTAAATAGATATCCCGTGGCTTAAGCAATTGTTCTGCGTTCGCTTTATCAGGTGCAAAAACGATCAGGCTCTGCACCGGACGCTTTTCTACACTGCCCTTAAAAGGAAAACAACCGTTTAGTGTGGTAAAAACCAGTTGCTGAAAGGCTTTTAGGCTTAAAGGCTGCGGCACCGTCAGTTCGAAATTATAGGCAGTAGCGTCATACCATTCCTGGGTACTGTGGTAAGATAGGTAAGGAAATTTTCTGGGGTGGAAGGCCAGTTTTAGAGATGCATTGGCATACCGCTTTATCAGTAACGAATCATGAAGCTCCACAATGATGCGCTCCGGATTGATTACACCACTTGTGCCTACACTGTCCAGACATCGCATCATCGTATGGTAATACATGCCAATGGGCTGATAATTAAAGAAACTGATATGGACGGGCTTGTGCTCCAGCTTGTCTTTTAAAAAAAACGAACCACTGGGTATAGCATTGTCCCTTTTGGTCAGTTGCGCTTTAAATAGCAGCCGTGGATCTGCTTTTGCCCTTTTATAATTTGTGCCGGGTGTCCAGTTTACCTCGTCTTTTTTCTCTCTGGAAGGGAAAATGCCCTTTGAGCAGATCTGTTCAACATTTTTGGCATTTACGTCATCATAACCTGTTATTGCCCTGACCACACCCTGTTTATCTACCCAGATCTCGTGCGGGATTATTTTATGTGGGAATAGTCTGTTAAGCACGGTATCGTTTAAAAGAAATGGAAAAGACAGATTACGGATGACCGGAGAACGCCCAAATGTATTGGCCACCTTTTTTAGGTTCTCTTTTGTAACCATAACGACATGGAACGCCGAACCAAACTGCTGTCTTAAACTGTCTAACTTGGGCATGGTCATGATACATGCGCCGCACCACGTAGCCCAAAAATCGAGGATGATCAGTTTACCTTTATAATCCTTAAGCGTTACGGTGGTACTCCCCTCCTGTCCTGCTTTTACCATTTGCAGCGGCAGGTTCCATAACGCTTGGGGTATGGTATCGCCTATTTTAAGGGGTGTAATAGTATCTGTACGTAAAGCCACGCCTGTGGCAACAGGAATGTTTTCCCGCTGCCCGGCGTGAACCAAACAAACACAGAACAAAATCATAGCAGCGGTAGCTGCAGGTATAAGGTATGAGGCGTAAGGTTTAAGGGCGCACAGGCCCCTCCTCATTGGTTGTACGTTATAAGTAATACGTTTTAAGAGAGGGAAGCTTAAGATAAAGAGCTTTAAAGCTGAACGCGTCATTGCGAGGAGTTTACGACGTGGCAATCTCCTCCCAAAATCTATATTATCAACTATTTCCTTTCGGAAAGGGCATACCCCTCTCCTTAAGCGTAAATATTGCTTCATTGTGGTCGATTAAATGTGTTTATAATCTGTTTTGTCTGGAAAAAAGCCAACCACCGCCCGTAGAAATACATAAAAACATTTGGAAGATTTACAGAAAGCAGCTAACTTTAGGCAATTGCGAAAAAACCAAAAGAATAGCCAGCCTCGAACCTTTGCAAACGTGATGTTTTCTTTACGGGCGAAGAGGTCGGCAACAGACAGAGATTAGGCTTCTTTACGGCCTACCTTCCGCCTATTTATCTTCTGGTTCGCTTAAGCAGGCGACGCGATGATGTTCTTTAGTATGGATTGAAGGGATTGGGAGCATACCTGTAGCTGGTCCCTTTTTGCGGCCAGTTCCGCAAGTGTATTGCGGCTTGAGTAATTGGTTGGTTTGGTTTTGTTCGTTTTCATAATTTTTCTAGTTATGAAACGATGCCGCTCGAACCCGAAAAAGAGGAGGAAACGCCCGTTATTAAAGCCAAAAGGGCGTCCCCCGTAACTCTTGTTCGTGGTTCCGCCAGAAACCTCTTTTAATCCCGAAAGACTAAAAGTTGCCCCAAAAGCTTACGAGGAACGCCCTACTGGACTATATGCAAAGATATGACATTTCCAGTACATGGGCGAACACTCGGTCACCTCGTGGCAATCTGGCGGATTTCGAACGAGTGACATCTTCCAATGAAGCACATTCCATGCCTCAAGTTGTTGTCGCTATTTAATACAAAACAAAGATAAGACAACAGGAAGAATTAAACAAATATTATTTATTCGATTTTTATTTTTTTATTAGGTGGCAGACGAAAATAAAAGATTTCGAGATATTATTAAGAAATACCGGACCTATTTTAAGTTGTCCCAAGAAGACGTAGCGGGTTTAATAGGAATTAAACAAAGCGCCTATGGCGCCATGGAAATAGGACGAGGCAATATCGATTTTGATAAAGGTGACCAAATAGCTAAAGTCTATGGATTGCGCCATTTTGAACTGATGATTCCTAAACGGCGTTTGCCTAGCATCGAAGAGCTACCTCCTAAAACCAAGAAACGGGTGTTGGAACGGAAAGCCGAGGGAAAAAAGACCCGTAATGATTATTTAAAGCTTCCTACACACGTGATTGAAATTGTCAGTTCAGAATCTGCACCTAAAGAGTTTACCTCTTCCGAAGTGTGGGGTCTTTTAGCCGAAAATATAAAGCATTTAATAAAACCTGTCAGAATCACCGATATACTAAAGAAAGGTCAACTGAAAGACAAGATAGAAGAAACGGGTGAAAAACGCGGGAGAGAAAAAGTTTATAGATTAAAAAAGCCGATTAGAAAGAAAGATAAATCGAATGGTTAGATAGCGATTTCCAAAAATAGTATAACTATTTACTTATTTTTCTTAGCCAATTCTGCTCGTACTTTTTGAACAAAGTCTACGGGAACAACAGCCAATTGTGCAATTTTCGCATCGCTGAACCTTGTTTCCAAAATTAGATTCCTGACAACCTCATAATTTTTCTTTTCTTCGCCTCTGCGAAAAAAAGGATCGTTCTCTTCCTTGAAAAATGATGCTACTTTTAACATAATCTCCTCCAATGGTTTTGTAAAGTTACGCAATTGCACCAATATCCGCAACTGCGCTAAATATTTGTTCTTTTCTGTGTTACTGATGTTCTGCTGGTCTATATGTCTCACCAACTTCTCCAATATACCAACCGGCTCCTCTGATTCGAGATTGCCCAGAATGGCCAGTTGCCGCTCCTCCGGCCGCTCGGCATCGATGAAAAGCCGGTAAGACAGATCGGCAAATGATATCAGAGGATACGAAAACTGCAAATCCGCTTCATCGATATTATTGGGCATGGTAAGCGATTCCCTGCCTAGATAAAGCACGTACTGCTTAATGGGAAGGCCATAGTTTAAATGAAGCATGGCTCGATATTCAACCATCCGATAGGGCATTTTATAATCGTTGGCCTTCTGAATCTCGATGTGCAAAATATAGGTATGGCCGTCTGCATCGATTACCCTGCGCAATGTATCCACTTCCAGCTGTTTGGTAGTCTGTAATTTATCTTTCAGCTCGCTAGATGATACGATGTGCAAACCCAGCACCTTTTCGATAATGCCCGGCATGATATGTCTCATGTTCTGTCGGAACAGTTTATCATAACGCTGGCTTTCGAAATTACCGTTATCAATGTCAGGCTTAGTCGGTTCTTTTCCCATAGTCTGTCTGGTAAATCTTGCACAAAGATATCCTTACGTAGGCATATATTAGATTCAGAGACTGGAATGAACAGAATGAACAAAATTTACACTAAGCAATAGATTCCGGCATTCTGTAACTTAAATACATTGAAACAGCCAAAAAACACTTTCACCGGTTTGTGAAAACAGTTTGTTTTCTTCTATTCTAAAGCTTAAATTTGGAGTTAAGGAAGAAATGGCATTTGCCTAAAAATCCCTATCCAATCCCACTCAATTTCTCCCACACTTTTTTATAATCAGCCACTGAGAGCTTTGACCCAGCTGGACGAGCTGTATACCAGTATGGATACCAACAAATAGAAAGCTCCGCAAACATATTTAACCCTCAACATACGCTCAGTTATCAATCTTTTGAAAAGTGTAAAAGTATTGCTTACCTTCTTTGACAAGAATTAACGTGTCTGAATAAGCGGGCTTGAAAACAGAGTCGCCTTTTTTTGCAAACTCTAAAAAGATGACAATATCAATTTTTTTCTGTTCTGCATCATTGAAGACTAAAACCTCTTTACAATTCATGTATTACTTACACCACCCGTGCCATTAATGAGAAAAAGCCCTGCAGGGATGCCTGCACCCAAGTTGAGCTGACCTCCAACAATACCATAACCTGTTTTAGTAGGGGTGTACATACCAGTCACACCCACTTTCCCTCCTGCAGCAACACCTGCACTGCCCCAATAGGTCAAATCACCATCAACAATGCTTGTCTGCACCATATCCCTTGTTATATCGTTCACGCTTCCGAAGTAATTCGCCCCTCCCACATTTAGTATAGCATCAAGTGTCCATGATCAGATTTGATATTACAGATAAAAAGAATAGATGAAATTAGCAATTATTAAAGCAACTATTATCCATAATGGAGATTTCGGCACCGTTGACCATATAATTCCGGAAACCGATGATCAATCGATACGGCCGAGATTGACCATCAAGAAAACCTAATATTGGTATCAAAAACGTAGTTTTTTATCCTCTTTTCAATTCAGCTCAGCTGGTCAATTCGCTACGGAATTAAGTGATTCCAAGCTCCGAAATCTCCACTATCCTTCTGATAGGATTATTGCCAACATAGTTATATGGTGAATAGGAATAGAAGTCCTCCGCCAACGGATCCACACTTCCCCACCGTCCTATCACCGGGTCGTAGAACCTTGCCCCGTAATCGTACGTCCTTTTGCACATTTTTTTAGTATCCGTTGGATTTTCCTACTAACAGTTCAGGCCTTTATCAAAGAACTCTTCTTTACCCAAAAAAAATTGTTTGTTGCCATTTATAATGGTATTTTTATTCTTTAGCTAGAATAAACCATCTCTAATAACACAAAAGGAACGAGTTTGATACATCATATAAATTCTATAATTTTGTACTATTAAGGTAATGACTATGGCAACTACGCAAAACCAACATACGGAACTCACCGATATTCAAATGACTTTGCTTAGGTTATTTAGTAGACCTATGTCCAAAAAAGAAACCATAGAATTGAAAAGGTTGTTAGTAGAGCATTATTCACATCAACTTGATAAAGAGGTCTCCAGAGTTGTCTCCGAAAAGAAGTATGATCAAAAGGATTTCGATGATATGCTTAATGGAAGTAATTAATGCGAGCAGTTATTGATACTAATTGTCTTTTAGCATCCATTCCACCTCAAAGCAGCCATTATTGGTTATATCTGGCCTTTAAAGAGGAACGTTTTAACTGGCTGATCAGCAACGAAGTACTCTCAGAGTACGAAGAGAAGCTTGCAGAAATTTATTCGGAAAACACCGCGAACATTGTGCTAAAGATTTTAAGTGTCGCTCCCAATGTTATTTTTTCTGAACCTTACTTCAAGTGGAATCTAGTGCAAAAAGATCCAGATGATAATAAATTTGCTGATCTCGCCATCGCCGGAAATGTCGATTATCTGGTAACCAATGACAAACATTTTAATGACCTTAAAAAGCTAGAATTTCCCAAATTGAATATCGTAAGACTCGAAGAATTTAAGACCATTGTTTTAGGATAATAAGATTAAATTCCCTCGACAGAAACGGGCATCCTACAAATAGATATGACTTTCTGACAACGTCTCACTACTTTGAGAAAGGCAAAAAAGCTCTCGCAGGGCGATCTGGGCAAGAAGATAAAGACTTCGGGCGACATCAGCCAGCTTATTTATGCTGCAGACTGGCGATATAGAGCATTAAAAAAATGCAGAAAAGCGTGATCAACAGCAGGGCCATGAGAACCTCTGCCGTGGCACCGCCCTTGAGCTTACCGCCACTAGGTATCCGCGTGGTAGGTACCTTTGGCTGGTTCTTGAAGAACCGCGTAACGGATACGCGGTAGAACCGCGCCAACCGATAAAGCTTATCGGCATCCAGTTTGGTCTCGCCCGTTTCCATGCGGTTATAGGAGGGCTGCTTGATGGACAGTACCTTGGCTATCTGTTTCTGGGAATAGTTCTTCTCGTTGCGTAAACGCAACAGGTTCTCGCTGATGATGTTGTTCACATCTTCTTCTTGTTGTTCTTTCATAACGTACAGGTTTTTTGATTACATCATTACGGTTAGACGGCAATGGTTGATACATGGTGTTGGACATGGGCAGGGAAAATACCAAGAGGCACCGGCCAAGGGGTTCAAAGTTGAGGTGTTCATAAAAAGATAAATTAGTAAATATTCAACGGCCCTTCGGTCTCGAAGGCTGTTTTCGTGGATTCACCTAGCTTATTAAAAGCTTGAAACAAGGAACAGGAAAAAAGTTTTTTCTTTTAATAGATTCCAGAAAATAAAGCTGTTAGTATGGATTGGCAATTGCCCAGAAGTTCGACTGCAAGATACATATTGCCCATGCCTATAGTGCCTTCCACTCCGGTTTCCAGACCGAAGAGGCAAACGAAAAGGATCGGTTACAGGCACAGACAGAGGCTGAACAGGAACTGGAAAATTTTCTTCAGAAACTCGATACCAATCAGCAACCTCATGTAAGCTCCAGCGTTTTCCAGGGGGATTTACTTACGGCTATTGCACATTGGACAAACGAGCAACAGGTTGATTTGATCATAGCGGGCATCAAAGGAGCGGCCACAGGATTTACACAAAAACTGATAGGCAGCCAATCTTTTAACATGGCCAAAACCGCTTCCCTACCGGTTATTGTGGTGCCATTGGAAACAGAATATTTTAAGTTTGAACAGATTGCACTTTTCACCAATTACAATGAAAATGATACGGAGACGTTAAAAAAGCTTGAGAATCTGTTTGGTTCTGTAGAAAGTATGTATCGGCTCATCCATATACAGGAATCATCCGATCAACCTTCTAACAGCGACCTGAAGTCATTAGAAGAATGGGCTTCTATGTTGGAACAAAAAACAGGTATCCGCAATTTAACGTGGGAATTGGCCTATGGTGAGGAAAGTGCCGTTTTGGTTAATGACATTGCTGCCAGAAGCAATATCGACCTGTTGGTAATGGGCGTAGAAGATGAAAACTTCTTTGAAAGATTTTTCGACCACAACCTTACAAAAGAAGTTATCCGGCAGTCGAAAACCCCGGTGTTACTCATGCGATCTTACGATTGAGGCGAGCCGGATTTTGTATGGTATTTATTGTCACAAATACAAACTTCTGGGATGAAATACAACAGGTAGTTGTAGGAAGAGAAACTGGCTGAATATGTGAACGCCCAAATTATTTTAGAAAGCTGTACAAATAGCCTTAATCGCACTATGATAGTGCGATATTTTTATAAATTCGCACCACAACAGTGCGATTTTAGATATTTTATGCACTATGAGAGTGCAAAATACTTATCTTTGTAAAAAGCAATAGGCATGGAAAGATTACTGGAATACTTTCATAAGCTCCTCAGGGAAACAGCAACTACGTTTCTTCGTTATAGCTATACCGAAATAAATTGGAAAGCGCGAATGGTTGGGCTTACAGGGCCTAGAGGAGTGGGAAAAACAACGCTCATTCTTCAATATATTAAAAAAAACCTCAACCCGGCAGAAGCGCTATATGTTACTGCAGAAGACTTTTATTTTGCTGATAATAAATTAATTGATTTAGCAGATACCTTTGTTAAGCAAGGCGGAAAATACCTGTTTATAGATGAGATCCATAAGTACAAAAATTGGGCAAAAGAACTCAAACTAATGTATGATTATTATGCCGAATTGCAGCTCGTTTTTACCGGCTCATCGGTATTGGATATAAACAAAGGAGCATCTGACCTGAGCCGTAGGGCTGTTATGTATCATATGCAAGGCTTATCATTCAGGGAATATCTACAATTGTTCCACCAGCTTACGGCAGATACATACACATTGGAGGATATTTTAACACACCAAGTAAAAATTCCGGATTTCAAGTATCCATTGAAATATTTTGCCGATTATTTGAAAACAGGCTATTATCCTTTTTCTTTAGAGGGCGACTTCGAAATACGTCTACAACAAATTATCAATCAAACACTGGAAACTGATATTCCGTTATTTGCAGACATGAACGTAACAACTGGAAGGAAATTAAAGCAGCTTTTGGCCATCATAGCCAAAAGTGTTCCCTTCAAGCCTAATTTTTCCAGTATCGCCACCATGCTATCGGCCAGCAGAAACAATATTGCCGACTATTGCCTATATATTGAAGAAGCAGGGATGATTGCACAATTACGGGATGATACGGGAGGAATAAGAGGCTTGGGAAAGGTAGACAAGATTTATCTGGATAATCCGAACCTCGTCTATGGATTGGCCGAAAGCAGCCCCAATATGGGCAACATACGTGAAACATTTTTTTTGAATCAGCTACGTGTTAAACATACGGTAAGGGCTTCAACAATGGCCGATTTCCAGATAGATGATATGACCTTCGAAATAGGAGGGAAAACCAAAGGCCAGAAACAGGTACAGGGCATAGATAAAGCCTTCGTGATAAAAGACAACATAGAAGCTGGTTTTCTGAATACCATCCCATTGTGGCAATTTGGGATGATGTATTAACTTGTTGTACCAGTTTGGTCTACAGAAACCTGAGTTTTTCGTATGGAAATGCGACCAACAATAACAGTGACTGAATTCAGTTTTACAGCTTATTTTCTTTTCTTAGCCAGTTCTGCGCGAACTTTTTGGACGAAAGTAATGTCAACTTTAGCAAAGTCTGCAACCTCGGCTAAAGTAAACCGATTTGCTAAAAGTAGGTTACTAACAAATTCGTAGTTTTTAGCTTCCACTATTTTTTTAGACTTCGAACGTTCAAGCATAATACCTTCGTTCTTAGCTTTTTCCAATAGATATTCTCTGGTTCCCACGGCTGTACTCCTCTCTTGTTTTAATTCAATCTCCTTTTCAAAGTTACGCATCATATCTGGATTTTCAAACCGTACATAATAAGAAAGAAAATCATAAATACCTTGACGCACTGACTTTTCCATCTTCCGTTTCATCATTTCCTCATAAAGATCATGCTTGATGTCTTTCAACTGTTCATCATCTCTATCTTTATGTTTAATGGCCATTAATGCGGTGAGTGCCACTACCGCAAATGGATTTAGATCTGCCCGCAGTGCTTCCTCACTTTGCTCAATAACTTTATAACTATTGAATTTATAAGTGAGTTCGGTTCCCATAAATTCCTGGTGGTAAAGAACAGGACAATAGTTCCTGTTTTCATCGGCCAGAATAGCAATAGCAGTAACGGGGACTTTGTACTTATCGTATATCTTGTAGAAATACTCAAACATCCGCAGAGGTAAGTCGCCTTTACCCCTTTTTGACTGTATCTCAATATGGCAAAGCACAAACTGCTCACCACCACCAAGTAAATGCACTTTTGCTAGCTTATCCACGTACCGCACACCTTTATTATTTGGTTGGGGAGGAAAAAGTGTTTCAAACTCCTTATCTAAGTACTCAAAGTTTTTTCCCAAGTCGAAAACGTCTTTGGCACTTGGGAAAAAGAAAGTAAGGAAATGAACAAAGGTCTGTTCCAATATGGATTTCCATAATGGATCATCAACACTTCTTATAGTAGGCTTTTTTTTGGTCATATATATAAAGGTTTTGCGCCTTGATTATATTACAAAGCTACCCTTTATAATATCCTGTTTTTCAGCAAAAGGCAGAATGAACAAAATGAACGGCACAACAGCACGCTAACAAAATAACTCACAAATACAAACTTCTGGGATGAAATACACCCATGCTGTGATAAAGGCAAGGTTTTTAGGGATGAAATCTAGGATGGCTTTGTAAAGAAAAGCAAATAAAATCGGTATTCTGTAGAATATTTTCCTAAAAACAACAATTTTTTATTGTTTATCAATAAATATTAAATACCTTTACCAAATGAAATAAACTTGTAAAACCACTATGCAAAGGATGTCAATTGTATTTCTTCAGACGGTAGTCGTGCTTATTGGCATGGTAGCATTGGCCATTTTGATTTGGTTTCCGTTAACCGAAGGAAGGGCAACCAACTTAGACTTGTTCAGTATTTACTTTGACAAGTTCATTCTGTATGGATATGCAGCGTCAATCGTTTTTTTTGTTGCCTTGTACAAGGTGTTCAAACTATTGGGATATATCGGACACCATGAGGTTTTCTCCTCAAACGCTGTGAAGACTTTAAGGAGCATAAAATATTGCGCCATCATACTCAGTATGTTCATTGTAATAGCAGGATTATACATCCGGATATCCCACAGTAAAGATGATGACCCTGCGGGTTTCCTTGCCATGTGTATGGTGACTACTTTTATTTCCATTGTAGTGGCAACTGCCGCAGCAATATTTGAAAAAATTCTACAAAATGCCGTGGACATGAAATCTGAAAATGACCTAACCATTTAATACTAAACGATGGCAATTATTGTAAATTTAGACGTGATAATGGCAAAGCGGAAAATCTCGCTTAATGAACTTTCTGAAAGAGTTGATTTGACCTTATCTAACCTTTCTATCTTAAAAACCGGAAAAGCAAAAGCCATTCGTTTTAGTACCTTAGACGCAATCTGTAAAGCTTTAGACTGCCAACCGGGAGACATTTTGGAATATGTGGGGCAAACAGATAGTTACCCAATTCATGCAGAAAGGCAATAAAAATAGTGAACTATTTTTATTGCCTTTCTGCATAGCATGGCCATGCTCCTACTACCAATGATTAATGAATGCTTTTTGCCAAGGGAAATTCATTGGGTACCTGGGTTACCGCATGCAAGATGTTACTGATCGTTCTATCACCTATATGCACAATCAGATCGATCAGATTTTCTTTAGTATATCCCACTTCAAAAAAAGCATCAAGCAACACTCCGTCTCCTGGGTTTCTTTCATCTGAAAGTTGTTTAGTAAGTTTTACCAAGGCATCCAGCTTTTCGTCAAAGCTCGCTTTACCGCTTCTGATTTCAAGGGTCTGTGCTTCAGTAAAACCGTTTAATTTGGCAACCATCGTATGGGCACTGAGGCAATAAGTACAGTTATTTACTTCACTCACTACCAGTGTGGCTGCTTCTACTTCTTTTCTTGTTAAGGAAGTCTTGCTGTTTTCCAGATTGATATAGGCTTCCAGTGCATTTTCTGAATAGGCCAATGTGGAATACAGATTGGGAACGGCTCCGAATGCTTTTTTTAGTTGGTCAAATACCTGTTGGTTTTTCTCAGAAACTTCTTCTCTTTTTAAGACTTTGAATGTGTTTTCCATTTTATCAAAATGTTTATGTTAAACTTTATTTGTTATTGATATTACAAAGGTATGAAGCACAAAAGCCCTCAGCGGTATCTCCGCTTCCCTATGAGTTGTCTAAACTTCCCGAAAGAGAAAAAGCCGATTATGTTATCATAATATATAGATGTCCCCCTTTTAAAAGGTCAATCGTTCTTACCTACAAAAAACAAAAAATATGAAAGAAACATCCATGACATCAACTTCGCAGAATTAATTATTAACTTATCACGTTTAAATTGTTTTACTATGAAGGAATTCGCATTAATTTTTAGGCACCAAGAGATTTCAAACTTCCGCCCTTCTCCAGAGCAAATGCAAGAAAGGATGAACTGGTTGGGAAGCATTGCCGCACAGAATAAATTGGTTGATAAGGGAAATACATTATTGCCCACTCCGGGAAGCGCCAAAACGGTTAAGCCTGGAAATGTGGTAACGGATGGTCCTTACACCGAAATTAAAGAGTTTGTGAGTGGTTATATCGTTATAAAAACGGAAACCATTGATGAAGCGGTAGAAATTGCGAAAGCAAACCCAATTTTCAACATGGGGGGCAGCATCGAAGTACGAGAGGTTTTAAAGCGTGATTAGCCTTGGATGAATCGAAACTACATACGGCTTTATTACCCCACTTATTTCGGCAGGAATATGCTAAAATGACGGCCGTGTTATGCCGTCATTTTGGCTTAAAATATATGGAGATTGCCGAAGACATTGCCAGCGATACTTTTCTGAAAGCCTCTGAACATTGGGCTATCAACGGCGTACCAGAAAACCCTACGGCATGGCTATATGCCGTTGCCAAGAACAATACGAGAGACTACTTCAGACACATGGCTGTTTTTGAAACGAAAATCAAAGCGCTTATTAAACAGGATGAGATAGCAGCGGAAAAAGATTTGGAGGTTGATAGCCAAATGATTGCCGATAGCCAGCTGGCAATGATTTTTGCCGTCTGCGAACCAAGCAATGCTAGCGAAGCACAGATCTGTTTAGCGCTCCAGATACTTTGCGGTTTTAGCGTGGATGAAATTGCCAACGCTTTTTTAACAAAAAAAGAAACGATTAAAAAACGGTTGTATAGGGCGCGTACACAGCTCCGCAACAATAACTTTCAAATTAAGTCGCTCCGTGAAACGGATATAAAAGGGAGATTAGACACGGTTTTAAAAACATTGTACCTACTTTTTAATGAAGGCTATTTCTCTAAAACCAACGATCAGTTGGTGAGAAAAGAACTTTGTTCTGAAGCCATTAGGTTAACACTTGTACTCACTGAAAATGTGTTAACCAATCTACCCAAGGTAAATGCATTATTGGCGCTTATGTGTTTCCAAAGTTCGCGATTAGATGCCCGGATAGGCGCTTATGGCGAAGCAACACTTTTCGATAAACAGAATAAAGACTTGTGGGACCAATCACTCATTGACCGGGGTAATTATTACCTCGTTAATGCGTGCAACGGTATAGAAATTTCAAAGTATCATTTGGAAGCAGGTATCGCGTATTGGCATACAACACCTACCGGTACCCATAAATGGGAGCAGATCTTACCATTATACGATCAGCTCCTGCTGATCGAGCATTCGCCTGTTATTATACTGAATCGGTTATTTGCCTTTTCTAAAGTGCATGGTAATAAAAAAGCCATTCAGGAAGTGGAAACGTCAAATTTGCCAAAGAACAGCTATTACCACGCGCTACTGGGTTATTTATATGCGGACACCGCGATCCATACGGCGATTAAACAGTATACAAAAGCAAGGGACTTGACAAAATCAAGGGCTGAAAAACAAACACTAACCGGCGAAATTGACCGCTTGATGGCCATTGCTCGTAGCCCCCTTACCAACACCATGGACTGAGGCAGCCAGGTTAGCAGACATTCCCTTGTCTGAATATCCACGGCCGCAATTGCAAAGAGCAGATTGGCTATGCCTGAACGGCAAGTGGGATTACCTCGGTGGAAAAGACGCTCCTGATGCCCTTCAACCGCAAAAGCCGGCAAGCTTCGATGGCATAACGGAAAAAATTGTGGTTCCGTAAAAGATGGAAGTTATAAATTTCCCTTCACTTCCAAGTGACTAACCAGTTCATGGAAATATTTCGGACTCCATATTTCTAGAACTCTTTGATCCCTAACAAAACGCTTAATATCCGCTTTGACATACTGCATATTTACAGAATCGATCTTTTCAGTCAACAGCTCCATAAATTCTTTTTCGGTAATCGCATCGCTATTCCAGTCACCGCTATCTTGGGCTCGCATAGCAAAATGTCGCAGATTAAGGACTGTACCCTTTTTAATATACCATTCCATATCATACCAATCCCGTCCTTTTACATTTTGTCCCCATTTACGAAAGAGAAGGGCATGCATCTTACCAGCAAATAGATCAGGAAGGACGAGGCACTTTACATAAAATGAAAACGGCCGCAGGAGTAGTTTCTCCTCCGTTTCGAAGCCTAAAGGCGGTTCTGTATCCACTTCAATCTTGATTTTTATGTTGGCGATTCGATCGATTCCCTGCTGGGGGATAACACCTTCGAGAACCAGTTCTCTCCAAAGGGTTTCGGACTTTAGAAATGCTGAATTTATATTGCTTTTGACAGCTTTCTTCTTCTCTGTTATAGACACTTCCATCCCTAATGATTGAAATTCATGGACAATGGCTTCCTGATATTTGCCAAGATCAAATTCCGGATCGACATCAAGTAGTGAAAAATCCAGATCTTCCGAAAACCGGTCCAATCCATAAAATATCCTTAACGCTGTTCCGCCGTAAAATGCAGCCCTTTCAAAAAAACCGGCTCTATAAAGACCCGCAAGCGCAATTTCCTGCATGATTTCCCTCAATGCATCTTTAGCGTCTTGTTCATTTCCAGGTTTATAGCTGTCCAACCATTCCTTTATCATAATTGCTCAATCATTTTAATCATCATCAATAAACTTTCCCTTTTTGGTGCATCAGGAAGCCATCCTTTTATCATATTCGTATCCAGGTCATTTAATGCTGATTCATCTATCCGCATATCATCAACAAGATAGTCATAGGCCATACGGATACTTCGTAATGTCAGTCCAGATGTCGTTACTATTTTATCGCACAATGCTTTTTCCGGTGATGCTATTATAGCATACTGATTAGATGGCAGCCGAAGCATCTTTAAACCAAAGGAATAATACGGCAAAGGAAGTCGGGTGTATGTGAACATACCCAATACCGTGTTGAAAGAACGGGACGCCTTTGTCGTCATGGATGATATTTCATATACCCGTTCAGGTATTAACCCATAATAAGACAAAGCCGTTTCCACCGACACATAGCTTGGTCCCAGTAAATGGTTACCAACCAGCAACACATCAGGCTTCTTTTCTGTTACCAAAGGTCCGGCAATGTACAAGCCTTTTTTCAATGGCTCTAGAATACCCTGGGCTTTCAGCCCTAAAATTTTATCATTTGGCCGCTTATAGTTCTTCAACCACGACAACAATAATTGATGTGGCAAGAGCTGATCCGAATGGAGACTTATAGTCTGGGTAATATTCATGACCAAATGTAATAAAATAATAAGATAAACGGAAATAATTCGTTTATCTTACTTTAAAACTACAACATTTACAGATATTTCAAAATTCAGGCTCGGATAATCCAAAATTGGACTGTGGGTATTCTAAAATTTTCGTGAAGGTTACAAACAGTATAATACAATCGATCTTTATACGCATGAAATGCATCGCGGGTAAAGTATTGGTTTACCAATAACGCCAGAGACAGTATGCTGGCTAATCCCAAAGATAACCCAACAATATTGATCAGACTGAAAATTCTGTTGCTCCAAAGCTTACGCAACGCGATTTTGAACTGGTTGTTAATCATAGTTGTTTACTTTCGATTGTTCTGCCCTGTAAGTGTTACCCACATGAAATAACAATAAAAGGGTATCAAGAAAGCCACCACAAAAATCAATAAATTAATAATCAGTTCGTTATGTATTTTTTTGTTTCAGATAGTATTCATTTTCGAACACTCGCCTGTTCGTACCTGAACACGCTATGGGTTTAAATGAGTCTTTTCTTGTTGGTATATTCCAAAGAGCAAGCTGTATACATGAATGAGCTTGAACAGGTAGTAGTGTATTCGGGAAATACCGACACATCAACGGGAAATACAGATATCGGTGAGGGCCATGACCCAAATTACCTTTGTCTGAAAACATGTAAGATAAAAGACATTGGTTATGGAACATAAAAAATTAGTATGGTTATCATTGGCTGCTTTGCCGATCTTATTCGCAGCTTGCGATAAGAACGATGACAAGGATGCGCAGATGGGTATGCCATCTACTATTACTGTGGAGAATGTATTGGAGGCACGGTCTATAGTGGAATCTGGAACATTTCAAAACGAAGGTTCGGCCCCGGTGATTATGCCCGGGGAATCGATATCTCTTCAATTTTCTGCGGCAAAAGGTCAAGCGCTTTCTTTTGCTACGATGTACGGCTGGTCGAACGACCTATTCTTTGCTCCGGAAAATCCAGGTATTACGCTTTATGAAGCGGATGGCACTCCCATAGAAGGTGATGTATCGGGCCAGATTAAATTATGGGACAATGGTACCCGTATCAACCAAGCACCGGGCGCTTCAGTAAGCCATCCGGGTACCGCGGAAACGTCGCCGCAGCACATTACCGAAATCTCTGGTACCGATGCACAGGGCAATAGCTATGCTCCTGCTTCGTCATTAATGAAAACAAGCTTGCATTATGAAGGTAACTCGACTTTTACGCTGACGATCATGAATACTTCTGGAAATACCAGCAACCCCACACCGTTCAGTCCGGGTGTATGGGCCATCTCGTATATTGCCGGTGGCAATCTCTTAAACCCCAACCCCCTCTATGCATCTGGTAACCCTAGTGCCAATGGCTTAACCAACCTGGCAGAGATGGGTGATAACAGTGTGTTAGGAGCATATATCCAGGATCAGACCGGTATTTTTACACCGCTATCGCCTGTACTGGTCGTTGTATACAAGGGTATGGAGAACCCCATCTACAAGGTAGGCGAAAATGATCGTGGCAAAGGTTTAAAAGAACTGGCCCAGCAAGGGGATGCCAGCATGTTGGCCGAACAGCTGAAAACGATGGAGGGTGTAAAGGCAGTATATGTATTGCCAGCTGCGAACTCGACCGTGTTGTTACCTAAAATAGGTGAACAAGCGGGAAGTAGCGTATCTCAACAACTGAACGTGGCTGAAGGTGATCGGTTGGCCATTGCCACCATGTATGGTTTATCCAATGATTGGTTCTTCGCTACCAAAGATAACGGCATCGATGCTACTAAAAAAGGAGATGTATCTGGCTCGATTGCTTTATTCGATAATGGAACGGCTGTGAACCAATTCCCTGGAGCGGGTATTACCCAGTTTAATCTGGCCGGTACACCGCTCGAAGAGAGCAAAGCCATTGAAGCAGTACCGAACCCCAATGCTTTTACGACTTTGCCCGCAATAAACAAGATCATTAAAGTAACACTGCAGTAAAGCAATCATGTCCGGGCGTCTACGGCTGGTAGGTGCCCGGATTGGCATAGAATTGCGCGGATAATCATAAATTTGAGAAAAATGACATGCAACAATGATTAGTGAGTATGTAGAAGACAGCACATTGGGCCGGTTTGTGGTACATAGCAACAATAGGTTGCTGGCCGGAAAGGGTATTCAAGAAGGGAATCCCATACCGATCAATACATTTGTTTACAACCATGGGGCCGCACAGCGTGTCATCATTGATGAGATCGCATATACCATGCCTCAAGCCAGTATCTTACCGCTGGTAGCCAATCAACACTTTCGGTTTGAACACCCTGAAAACCTGGTTGCCTGGCAATTCAACCGCGAGTTTTATTGCATTGTAGATCATGACGCGGAAGTGGGTTGCGTTGGCTTTCTTTTTTATGGGATTCATCATCCGATGTTTATCCGATTGGAGAAGGAGGACGTAAAGGAAATGGAATATTTGGTGGATGTATTTCTCCGTGAAATGAAAGTGCGGGATAACTTTCAAGGAGAGATGCTGCGGACACTGCTCAAACGGGTGATCATTAAGGTAACCCGCATAGCCAAGCAGCAAAGTGAAAGCTACCAGCTAAACGCGGATGAAAAGATGGATATCATTCGAAAGTTTTCGCTCTTATTGGAAGCCCATTTTAAACAGGAACACGAAGTTAAGTTTTATGCTGCCGCATTGAACCGATCGCCCAAAACGCTGAGCAATGTATTTGCCTTGTTGAAACAACCCGCCCCATCGGTGTTGATCCGCAATAGAATCATTTTGGAAGCCAAACGCTATATCCATTACACCGAGCGGTCTGCCAAAGAGATTGCCTATGAACTCGGTTTTGAAAGTCCGGCTCATTTTAGCAGGTACTTTAAGCAGCATACCGGGCGTAACATTTCTGAATTCAGGGCGATAGAGGAACGTGCATAAAAAACCGAGCCATGACAACCGCAGCAATGCCGCTTATGCAGGCGATCAGTAAAGAGAACAAGCGTTATATTCCCTATTTTAATGAAAGGCTTGGACATGTTCCCCATCTGTATCTAGCCATGATGCAGTCTGCCCATGCATTTGAAAACTTCTATCATTTCCGCGGGCGCAAAACAACGCTCTCTGTGGGGGAGCGTGAAGCTATCAGCTTGGTGATGGCCCAACTGAACGAATCACGCTACTGCCTCAGTGCGCATACCATGATCGCAAAGCTGAATGGCTTCAGCGATGATGAAATCATGCAGTTGCGGAATGGCAAAGCAAATTTTAATGCCAAGCTGCATGCGCTTGTCTGCTTGGTAAAAGCAATAACAGCGCATAAAGGCAAACAGGTAACCAGCGAGTTAACTGCATTCTTCCATGCTCATTATACCAATGAACATTTGATGGACATGCTGCAGGCCATAGGAGAAAACTATATCAGTAATCTGATGGCCAAAACCTTGGAGGTTCCGTTGGATTTTCCAGAAGCCCCTCCATTTGAAAAGGATGATCGAGATGAAAACGATTAAAAAATTCGTAATCTTGTATCATGACAACGACTTACCGACACTTCATCCTATTCATGCTTTTCCTGGCCTTTGTTTATCCCGTAGCTGCCCAAGTAGCCCCATTACCAACGCCATGGACCGAAGCAGCCAGGTTAGCAGACATTCCCTTGTCTGAATATCCACGGCCGCAATTGCAAAGAGCAGATTGGCTATGCCTGAACGGCAAGTGGGATTACGTGGGCGGAAAAGACGCTCCTGAGGCCCTTCAACCACAAAAGCCGGCAAGCTTCGATGGCGTAACGGAAAAAATTGTTGTTCCTTACTGTCCCGAATCCTTTTTGTCTGGCATACAGCGAAAGCAAGAGATCAATATGTGGTATAGGAAGACCTTTGAAATACCACCTACTTGGAAAAGCAAACAGATCATCCTCCATTTTGGCGCGGTAGACCACGATGCTACTGTCTTTGTGAACGGGAAAAAAGTGGGCAGCCATGCCGGAGGCTATGATGCCTTCTCATGGAATATCACTCGCTATTTGCATGCTGGCCAGAATACATTGGTTGTAGCAGCAAAAGACCGCAACGATGGCAAAACACCATCGGGCAAAAACGGCCCCCGGGGCGATTACACCTTCTCATCAGGCATTTGGCAGACTGTATGGCTTGAACCGGTAAATAAACACTATATACAGCGTATCCGTTTACTTCCGGAACTCGATGGTGAGCGCCTGAAAGTGTGGGTAAAAAGTGATGGAGCCCACAAGGTAGCTGCAGCTGCTTATGATGGTAAGCACTTGGTAGCCAAAGCCGATGCGGTTAGCGGTTCTTATTTTTATATACCCATCAAAGACCCCAAACGCTGGTCGCCCGATCATCCTTTTCTTTACGATTTAGAGCTTACCCTCTACGATGCCCATGGCAATGTTTCTGATGAGGTAAGCAGCTATTTTGGTATGCGGGACATCAAACTGGGAAAAATAAACGGTGTGGTCAGGCCGCTTTTAAACGGCCAATTTGTGATGCAACTGGGACTTTTGGATCAGGGCTATTGGCCTGACGGGGTATTGACCGCACCAAGCGAAGAAGCTTTGAAGTTCGACATCGTATATACAAAAAAGGCGGGGTTTAACCTGATTCGGAAGCACATGAAAACGGAACCGCAGCGTTTCTACTATTGGGCAGATAAACTGGGGTTGCTGGTTTGGCAGGATATGCCAGCCATTTGGTACCAAGATGAAGACACGGCTGTTTATCGGGAAATGTACCGGAAAGAATTGAAGGCCATGATTGACCAGCACTATAATTCACCATCGATCATCACTTGGGTGCCTTTCAATGAAAACTGGGGAGCCTTCGATGTAAAAAACATAACGGATTGGATAAAACGGTATGATCCTTCACGATTGGTTAATGGGAACTCTGGTTTCAATAATAATCCGAGCTATCAGAAGGCCTATGGCGACCCTGGCAATGGTGATTATGTAGACACACATATTTATATAGGGCCTTATGGCGCTTCTGTACCTGACAGTAGCCGGGCAGCCTCGTTGGGCGAATTTGGTGGTGTAGGTTTATACACCAGAGGCCATATGTGGCCTGTGGAAAATAACGCTTATGCATACGAACCCACACAAACAGCACTGACCGATCGCTACGTGTTGCTCATGAACCAAGTTGACCAACTGATGAAATACAAAGGGCTCAGCGTGGCCATCTATACCCAGACAACGGATGTGGAGCATGAAGTAAATGGTGTGCTGACGTACGACAGAAAAGTAGAAAAAATGCAATTGGATCGTATAAAAGCAATCAATGAAGCGGTCATTCAGGATAGTTATGAGCTATAACGAAGAAGTATAATGGCCCATGTGCCGGAAAATGACTTGCTGCCCTTTTATTAAGCAATGATCTGCATCTAGTGATTGATTGATATGGATACCCAGCACTTCGCAAGCGAGTTTATATAACGGTATGTGTGGCATTCCCCCCAAAAGGCAGACGGGTATCTGTTTGTTCAACCCGGTCAATTCAGCGCCAATAAGTAGTCCGCTTAAATAATAGAAATTCTGTTGCTTGGGTAGATGCTTCAACACCCGATTGGTTCGAACCAGGAAACTATGGTGCAGCAATGCTGTTGTTTGACTGGCCTTCACCGCCTCTATAAAAGCGTTACGGTTCTCCGCATTATTCAGCTCTCCTCCTTTGTCTACAGATTCGGATAATATACTTTTGCTGGATAGCAAATCAAAAAACTCGCCGGTCATAAATGTTTGAAAACCAACAACCTGATGATTCTTGATAATCACATGTTTGGGGTGTGTACCCGGGAGAATCAGCATTTGCTCTTGCTCGGGATGGGGTAGTAGAGATGCACAACCTACTATTTTGGTTTCTTCACCCCGCATGACGTCGTCTGCTGTACTGACACCTGAAATAAGCAGCATTGGATTTAAGTCTTCGCTTTGATATAACCACCTTACTTCCAAATCTGAACCATCTATATGGAAGGGCACTTCTTTATAAGGCAATTCTACCAGCCCTATAGTGGAAGAGGCCATTCCGGATGCAACAATGGGGACTTCCTTCAAAGAAATATTCAGTCTATTGCTCCATAATTGGATCTGCTCTTGTATCATGGCGGTATAAAAAGCCATGCGATCGCTGGAACTTCCGCTTTGCTGCCAGGATTGAAAGGTATGGAGGATACCCAAATCGTTTTTTATCTCGGCGATGACCTGCAGGTCATTTAGCTGAATGAGACGCAGCCGGAAGGCGCTTGTCCCCCAGTCGCAACTTAGAAATAACCGATCATTCATCATACGAAGATTGTTTAATCGCATCATGGGTTTGTATACGTTCTACATTGCCTACCAAAAAGAGGTAAGAACATGCCCCTAAAAGACCCAATGCAGCAATGAAAATAAGTGCAGGAGCAAAATTACCACCGCTGGCCAAAAAACCAATCACGATGGGAACGATGATGCCCGCTGATTGCCCGATAAAATTGAAAACGCCACCTGTAACATCGATGAGGTGTTTTGGTGCTAGTGTGGAAACGAATATCCAGGTAATGGATGCAAAACCTACACCAAAGAAAGATAAAGACATAAAAAGAATAACCATGGCCGGTGTATCGACATAATTGGCCCCTAAGATAAGTGCCGAAATCAAGAGTCCGACGATGATCGGGCGCTTGCGTGCCTTCGCGGCCGAAACGCCTTTTTTAATCAGGTAATCGGAAAGAAACCCGGAGCTTAAAACCCCGACAAAGGCTGCGAGATAGGGAATGGATGCCCAGTATCCGGAATGGATAAAATCCATACCCCGATAGTCGACCAAGTATTTCGGAAACCAGGTAAGGAAAAACCATAAGGTAGCGTTCACGGCAAACTGACCGAGATAAATACCCCATAGTTTACGGTGCGACAATACTTCTTTCAGATCTGCCCATTGAATGGATTTTTTTGAAGGCGCATGGGTTTCGGTTGTTTTGCTGTCCAACAGACCGCCGCCGCGCTCAATATGCTCTAGTTCGGCCTGATTTACTTTGGGATGTTTGAGTGGGTCTCGATAAAAAAAATACCATATCAAACCCCAAATGATGCCGACCAATCCGGTTACCACAAATAAGCCCTTCCAGCCTACATGAAATTGAATTTTTGAAAGTACGGGCATTAAAAAGGCCAATCCCAAAAACTGCCCAGAGGTGTAAACAGCGATAGCAGATGCTCTTTCATGAGCGGGAAACCAATTACTGACCACCCGGTTATTAATGGGAAATGCGGGTGCTTCGAATGCCCCGGTAGCCATACGCAATGCGAACAAAGTAGCAAATCCTTTGGCAAAACCTTGCATAATGGTGGCGAGCGACCAGGTGATGAGGCTTACCGTGTAGAGTATCCGCGGGGCGAAGCGCTTAACCAAAATCCCTCCGGGAATTTGAAACAAAAGATAGGTCCAACTAAAAGCCGAAAAGATCATCCCCATCTGTACGGATGAAAAATTGAACTCTTTACCAATATCAGAAGCGGCAACGGCCAAGTTGCTGCGATCCATGTAGTTGATTACGACATTGACAAATATCAGGAATAAAACTTGATATCGGATTTTTGTTGGCTTTGTAGCTGGGGTCTGTGTATGCATACGATTCTGTTTTACCATTCTGCTATACTCCCATCTTGATGCCGCCAAACAGGATTCTGCCAATTATGCCCTACAGCGGCCATTTTCCGAACATGGTCTTCGTTGATCTCGATACCCAATCCGGGTTTGTGGGGAATATCGACATAACCATTTTCATATGCAAATACGGTTTTATCGGTTAGATAATCCAACAGATCACTTCCCTGATTATAATGTATACCTAGGCTTTGCTCTTGTATAAATGCATTGTGACAGGTTGCATCCACTTGCAAACAGGCGGCCAGTGCGATGGGGCCAAGCGGACAATGAGGCGCTGCTGCAACATCAAAGGCTTCGGCCATGGAGATTATTTTTTTACACTCGGTAATACCGCCCGCGTGCGACAGATCGGGTTGAATAATATCGGCATAGCCTGCTGTCAATAAGGTTTTGAATTGCCACTTAGAAAACATTCTTTCACCGGTGGCTATGGGAATGGCGACATGGTTGGCTATCTCCTTAAGGTCTTCGTTGTTTTCGGGAAGCACGGGTTCTTCAATAAACATAGGGCGGTAGGTTTCGAGTTCTTTGGCCAGTATTTTTGCCATGGGCTTATGTACGCGACCATGGAAATCGATGCCAATTCCGAATGCGGGCCCGACAGCATCTCTTACTGCCGCAATTCTGGCAACCGCCTCGTCTACTTTAACGTAGCTATCCACATATTGCAACTCCTCTGTGGCGTTCATCTTTACCGCAAGAAAGCCCTGCTCGGCCATTTTCTTAGCAGCTAGGCCTACTTCAGCCGGACGATCGCCACCAATCCATGAGTAAACTTTCATTTTTTCCTTTGCCTTTCCACCTAGCAACTGATGAATGGGTACCTGGTAGCATTTGCCTTTAATGTCCCACAGTGCTTGGTCGATACCGGCGATGGCGCTCATTAAAATGGGGCCTCCACGATAAAAACCTGCCCGGTACATGAGGTTCCAATGATCTTCAATATGCATGGGGTCTTTACCCACCAGATAGGTCATTAACTCATCTACAGCGGTTTTTACCGTAGCGGCTTTCCCTTCAATGACGGGTTCGCCCCAACCCACTATCCCTTCATCTGTCTCTATCTTTAAAAATAGCCAACGTGGTGGCACCTGAAATAGTTCGTAGCTTCTGATTTTCATCCTTAATATGCATTTAGATAGTTTCTCCGCCTACCTGGCGGATCGCAATCACGTGTTTTAGTGTGGGTGTTTTAGTATGGTATGTTTGATTCTTACCATGGTTTATCCATTTACTGCTTGTACGAACTGCCGCGCTTTCTCGGTGAGTGCTAACAGATATTGGTCTGTTATTTTATGTTTGGTATTGACCAATGCGCTGCCAATTCCGAATCCGAAGGCCCCGGCTTTTTTAAAATCACCAATATTTTCGAGCGTAACACCGCCTGTTGGTAATAAAGGGATGTGCGGCAGTGGCCCTGCAATATCTTTTAAATAAGCTGGAGAAGTTGCAGGGAAGAGTTTCACAATCGCTGCTCCTGCTTGATAAGCTTGGTAAATTTCAGTCGCGGTATAAGCCCCCGGAATACATAGGATACCCAACTCTTGAGCGGTCTGGATAACTGCTTTATCCACAACAGGAGACAGCATGAATTTTGCACCCGCATGTACAGCCTTTTTGGCCATATCTGTGTCCAACACCGTTCCGGCGCCGATGGTCATTTTATCGCCCAGTTTGTTCGCTACCTGTGCTATCGCGGCCAAAGGTTCGGCCGAATTCATGGTAATCTCCAATAACCTGATGCCCCCTTCATGTAAGGCTTGCGCGATATGGACCACATCGGCAGGATGCGCACCTCGGATGATGGCAATGAGCTTATTTGCTGAAATTTGAGCTAATATAGACATGGATTTGTATTTAAATATATGTTTTAGTTCAGATCTACTTTTAATACATAATGAGCGGCCGTAATAAACAATGTTTTGTAATCGGCTGAAAAGGCACAATTGGAAGTGACAACATTCGTTTTGATCCTACCCAATGCTTTGCCTTTTTTGTTGTATATCCAGACGCCTCCTGCACCTGGAGCAAAGACATTGCCCTTTTTGTCGATCTTCATGCCATCGGGCCCCCTATGCTCCTTTTGAAACGCTATTGTGCCATCATAAAATATGCGGCCATTGATCAGATTGCCCTGCTGATCCAGATCATAGCGATACCAATAGGGCTTTTCTGCATCGGAATTGGCGATCAACAGGCTTTTTTCTCCAGGAAAAAACGCGATGCCGTTGGGTCTGGTCAGACTATCAATCAGTAAAGTTACGGTACCATCTGTTGCTATTTTATATACACCTTGGTAAGGGGATTCCTTTTTAGGATCATCGGCTCCTTTTTCGAGGCCATAGGGAGGGTCTGTAAAATAGATATCGCCGTTACTTTTAATGGCCAGGTCATTCGGACTGTTAAATTTTTTTCCCCTATACCCATCAGCAAGGGTTGTAAATAGGGGCTTTGGCTGATCAAGTGGCGCATCCATGACCGCGATGCGCCTATCGCCGTGCTGGCAAATTACTAATTGACCTTTGCTATTGATGGCCAGTCCGTTCGATCCCAACTCCATGCCTCTCGGTGTTGCCTGTGTATAACCCGATGGTTCGAGATAGATTTCCTGGCCTTTTTGGGCAGTCCATTTCCAAATGCGGTTTTTAAAGATATCTGAAAACAGCAACATGTGCTGGCTTTCTACCCATACGGGTCCTTCCACCCATTTAAAGCCTTCGGCAATGACTTCGACTTTTGCATCTACAGGGACAAGGGCATCCAGTTCTGGACGCATTCTTTCTATGGCTACTTGGGGTCGTTCAGCTATGGTTTGCGCCAGTACCGGATGCATCCACAGCGCAATCAGGGTGAACAATACGAATAAGCGTGCTCCTTTTAGAGCGAATCGGTTCATCATAGGTGTATATGGAAACGTTAACAAGGTGGAAAGATAAATAGAAAAGGTTAAAGTTGCCATTTTTTAGATAATTAATGGTATAAATATTAGCTATATTAAAGCAAATTTTTAAGCTAGTACGCAATCAAAAATGAAAACAGATTTTGCAAATGAATGGATCAATGCTTGGAACAGTCACGATCTAGAAGCCATCATGGAGCATTATTGCGAAGAAATTGATTTTACTTCGCCTATTATTCAACAAATGGGTATCCACGAAGCGGGAAAAATTTCCCATAAAAACGATTTAAGGAAATATTTTTCTAAAGGTTTGGAAAAATACCCCGATTTGCATTTTGAATTGTACCACGAGCTGGCAGGCTTGAGTTCTGTTGTGCTTTTCTATAGAAGTATAAATGATCTGTTATCGGCAGAATACATGGAACTCAATGCTGAGGGCAAAATAGCTAAAGTGAGCGCCCATTATGCGCAAGGGGTTTAAGGGCTAAACTGCTTATATCGCTTGGTAATGACAGTCAATGATTTTTGGTTAGATGTAGCATGATGTCTGCTTGCACCGTTCTCTTATAAAAAAATTAAATCTTAATTATGAACCCTGAAAATTTATACTAATGAGAAAAGTAAACTTAATCATCCTCACCCTTGCGGTATTGCTTTTTGGTTGCGACAAAGAAAAGATTCAGCCTGAATCGCTCGAGGGGACATGGGAACTCCGACATGTTTTAGGCGTACAGATTGAAAATGCCTCACCTGATTACGAAAAAGGAAATGGAAACATAATTGAGTTTTCAACAAATGGATACCAGAGAATCGTTGATGGGAAGGTGATTGCGGAAGGCACCTATAAGCTTGTGGAAGAATCAGCTGAAATAGATGGCACCAAATTTACAAACAGAATTATTTTTGATGATGATGATGACTGGAAGGTGTTTATCAAACAATTGGGCAATAAGCTCCTCATTTGCAACGGATCCACAGCATCCGATGGTTCGACCGAGACATACGAGAAGATATAACAGAAGTATGCAAATTGATTCCCCCAGACAGGGGGAATCAATTTAGTTGCTACGCATCAAAGCATGTTGAGCGCTCTTTTAAATATACGTTGTGGATGCTGGATGGAAACGCGCGGTAAATCTTGCTTGCTCAATACCCAATTTTTTTCAAAAGAAAAGTAATCTACTGGAGCGGACCTTTTGCCGCGCAACTCATGCAACGCTTTGTCAAAAAACAGTTGCCACCTCGGGATATAGAAGGTACGCAACATGCCGCTCCATTCTTTATTGGCATAATCATGCAAATCGGTTTGCGGATTATTTAAGGGGCCCCAAATGCTAATTTGCGCACGTGCATTGCGCCTATAAATGTCTTTTTCATCAGCTGTTTTCGCTAAAGCATGTGCTTGATCTAACCAAGTGCTTAAACGATCATGACTGCTCAGACTGAGTAAAGAATCGGCCACCGACATCAAAGAAATAAATGTATGGGCGTGCTGTTTAAATTGGACGGAATCGCGTCTTTTAAAGGCTTCTGTTAATTGATGGTATACATTTTCTCCTTTGTTGGCCAATGCTTGCCGAGTGAGATCGATTAAATCAATCAGATAGGTTTCGCTTTGCTCCATTTGATCGTAAGCCGAAAAGAAGGTTTGAACACCTTGGGCAAATAACACGGTATCATAATCTTTTTTGATACTGCCCCAAGTGGATACTTTTTCAATATCCCAAGCGGGCCGGGCACAAAAAATATCTTCTGGTAAACCCACTTTTTTATTTTGGCCTGCCCGATAGGCCGTTTGGAGAAAGGTGTTCCAGGCTTGTGAGATGTGTGCATTTTCTGCACCATACCGACTATGGATATAGGCTTCTATCCAGTTGCTCAGCTGAACTTTTTGAGTGTGCCAGCCCAATTCGAGCATGAGATCGTAATTCACAGGATTATTGTGAATGCCTTCAGGCACGATACCAACACCTTTGAATTGGGATGCATAGGGGCCCTTACGTATCCGGTCGACTTCATCGGCAAAGAATTGCAGCTTACCGAATACGCCCGATTTTTCCCCGAAATTATTGGCCGTACACCAAATGAAAGGTGCGCCCTCATAGCCCTGCCTTTTTTCCCATTCGTCTGATTTATCTCCGGCCAATATCAAGACCAGCACATTAGACTTAAGCAGCTCTTTTAATAAGTCTTTCTTGGGATTATCTTGCCATGCTTGTAGCACCCACGTGCTTCTGGGAAAAGATTTCAACATATCCTGCTGAATCCGTTTTCCTGCCTCTGCTAAATCGACTCCTTGTGTGATGCCGCCTTCGTGAAAGGGGTCTCCGCCGAAATAATGGATATCCGCCCCGTACAATCGCTTGATTTCCTTGTAATACACATCGGCCATCTGATGAAACAGGGGGTCGCTTGGCAACAGGATGCTGGGGCGATCAAAGCCCCCCACCCATTTACCCTGATCAACGATATGTGCTTGGGGATAATGCTGTTTTAAGGCACGTGGTACCATACCATAAAAGCCTTGTAATACAGGTTCTATACCCAATAAGCGCATGCGGTCTAAGATTTTTTGCCCCAAGGTTGCTTGTTCATCAATCATCCGTTGGGTGACAGGACCTCCCCAACCTTCTAAATTGCCCATGAGCCACCATGCGGTAAACGCGGGACCAGGAAGAAAGTCTTGGATCTCGCGGTTGGAAAAGCCGAATTTCTTCAGCGTCTGCTGCCAAATTTTTTCGGTACCCAAGGGCATGAGCATGGTATTGACTCCATGGAGCGCCATCCAATCTAATTCCCGCTCCCAGTCTTTCCATTGATAGAATGCCATGGTATAATTCAATGTGCAATAATTTAGGGCATAACGATATGGAAAAGGTGATTGCTTGCTAACGGTTGTTTTGACTTGAGGCAAAGGCGAAACTGGCGCTAAGTTATCGCCCAGATGCGACATCGATCGGTGGCAATAATATTTAAGATACCAATGAAGGCCTTCGGCTGCTGCCAGGCTGTTGGATGCTTTGATCATCACCTGAGCTCCCGAGGTAGATAACTCGAATCTGTCTGGTGCTCGTTCATCCAGCTGCTGAAAAACCAAATGTGGCTCCAACCAGGGAACCCGGCGCTTGGCCAGGTCTCTGGTTGCATCAAAAATACCTGCTGCCGCATGAAGGGAAATGCATATGAAGATACCGAGACCCAGGAGGGCTTTGATATGGATTTTTTTTGATGACGTATTTTGTTTCATGTTGTTTTTTTGTTTTACCAACCGGGGTTTTGTATCAGGTTTTTATTTAATAGCAATTCCTGACTGGGAATGGGTTCCAGGTAATATTTGTCTTCCCAGCCAAGTGGTTTGGGAAAGAACTGCACATAGCCCTCGCTACCACCCCCGTAAATGCTCAGTTTATTGCCATATGCTGCATTGCGCACATATAAGCCCAGTTGCATTTTATTGAGATATGTTCCTTTTTTCCACCTCTTCAAATCGTTAAACCGAAAGCCATCTCCCATTAACTCGACGCGCCGCTCTCTTCTTATTTCCCATAGGATGGCCGGTACATCGGAATCCCGGTTCAGATCGAAATCTGTCCCGATATGGGCTACTTCCATGGCAGGTAAACCAGCACGTGGCCGGAGCTTATTGATCGTCATATCTGCTACTTGTTGGTTAAATAAGCCCAGCTCAAACATACATTCGGCATAATTTAACCAAGCTTCGCCGATACGGAAAATAGGATAAGCCGTAGTGGAATTATTATTACCATCTAAGGGGAAACGATTCCACTGTTTCCAGAAAAGGTAGCCGAGGCGCGTGGCACCAGCAATATCATTGGTGGGATTATACGAAGCAAATACCGGACACATGCTGGTGATGGCATTCTCTTGCATGGACGTGCTCCACAAACAGAAGGGCAATTGCAGGGTAAGAGGATAGCCTTTCATTAAAGATTCCATCAGCTGGATATACTCCGCATCTTTGGGATTGGATGTATATGACCAGGTACTGTTCGGGGTACCTACTGTAACCTTATATGGAGGTTCTACCGTAAAATATAAACGATTATCGCGATGACGAAATTGATCATACATGTTCTGGTGTCCCTCGTATACTTGACTTGTGGAGATGGGTTTTCCGTCTGTACACAAATAACTATCTACTGCGTCGCGGGTTACCTCACTGGTAGACCCAGCAGCGCTCCCAATGGATTTTGGCCCCCAAGCATGGTCTGTCAGATTGGGTGCATATTGCTTATACAGGATGATGCCGGGTTGATCGGACAATGTTTGTGAATTATAAACAGCATTGTAATTGGGCATGGCTGCAGGGAACCGTTCCATCAGTTTTTCAGAATAGGTTTTACAGGCCTGAAGAAAGATATCGGCCTGTTCCAGACCATGGTATTTCCGCCAGGTACCTTCAAATAGGCCAAAGCGTGATATCAGCAACTCAATACAAGCTTGATTGATGGTATTTTTTCCATCTGGATTTCCATCGCCGATATGGGCGTGTGCCCATTCCAGGTCGTCCAACATATGTTGTGCCACGGTTTCTCTGGGTGTACGCTTGGTGTATAAGACTGCTGTAGAATCTTCGGTCAGGGCATGGTCGATCCAAGGAACATCGCCATAGGCCGCCAGTAGATCGTAATACCGCAGGGCCCTAAAGAAATAACCGACACTGCGCCAGTGATCTCTTTTTTCTTGTGACATTTGGGAATGATCAATGGCATCGATCATGACGTTTACTTGGCGTATATAAGAAAAATCCCAGCCCGACACCACCAAGTATGGGGTAACGGCTCCCGTATTGGGTACAATTTTCGTATGGTTCATGTAGGCCGATTGTTGCCCCACATTTCCTTGGATCATGTTATCCGAATTATATTCTTGGCTCACCATGTATTCGGGTGTACCACCATAGCCGCTGATATAATCATAGAGTTTCCAGGTATAGGTCTGAAAATTTTCGTTGGTGGCTAATGCGCTGGCGGTTGTCAATTCAATTTTTGGTTGCCTGTCTAGAAAATCTTTGCTGCAGGCGGCTAATCCGAGCAGTAGGATCATAGCCCATATATTTTTGTTCATAGCTGAATGAATTTGCATGTTAAAAAGTCAGGTTGACCCCGAAGGAAGTTTTTGATAAAAAGGGATACTGCATCCCTTCGCCCTGGCTTGTTAGCCCAGGTTCTAGCCCTTTGGGTAAATGATCAAACAAAAAAGGGTTCTCCAAACTACAGAAAACATGAAGCGTGTTGAGTGCTATTTTTCTAAGCCACGCGGTTGGAACAGCGTAATCTAATGTCAGGTTATTAACACGTAAATAAGCCCCATTCTGTAAAAACTTGGTTTGTGGCATGCGCTGATTGAACTTCTGATTGCCTGATCCTTTGTCGTATAAGCGCCCAAAATAAGCATCGGTATTGGACGGTGTCCAGTAATCGGTTTGATAAGCATAAATGGTAGAATAGGCATTATAAGTAGGCAACACCAGCGTATTGGCCAAGGCCAGGTCTTGTTTACCCACACCGGATAATGCAAAGCTGAAGGTAACATGCTTATACGACACGCTACCTCGTAATCCATATAAATAACGGGGTGCACTATTGCCGATGATGCGCAGATCGCCGGAATTGCCTTTGGTATTCACCCCATTAAAAACAACCCCATCGCCGTCAAAGTCTTTAAACCGGATATCGCCCGGGTTGGGGTTTTCTCCTTGGAATTTGGGGATGTTGGGTAGCAAGGTACCGCCAGTTAAATCGGCTTTTAACGTGCCTTCTTCAAAATCGCCGACGCTATAAAACCCATCGGTTGTATAACCCCATATTTCACCCACTTGCTGGCCTTCATAATAGGTGTTCAACAGTTTATTGGGATTGCCGCTGAACTTGGTTACATAGGCCTTATTATTAGACAAACTAGCCGATATACTGAACTGCACTTTTTTATCGGCGCGGTTACGATAGGTTAATTCGATATCATACCCTTTGGAGCGAAGAGATGCGGAGTTCTGTAAGGGTGCACTGGCACCTAAAAGTGCAGGCAATGGGATGGCACCCAAGGCCAGAATATTTTTGGTATCGCGCTGATACAAGTCAAACGAGCCGGTTAGGCGGTCGGACAAGAGTCCGAAATCAATACCCACATCGGCAGTTTGTACCTTTTCCCATGAAAAATTAGAACTGATCAGTCCGGGTGTTGTAAAGCTGGTGAGATAGGCTGTGGTGCCGGTTAACCAACCAGGTGTAACGCCCGACATAATGGGGATATAGGCGTAAGAATCGATGTTCTGGTTGCCAACGCTTCCGTAGGATACCCGCATTTTCAGATTAGACAAGACGGGGCTGAACGAACGCATAAATGCCTCATCAGAAATTCGCCAACCTAAGGCACCCGAGGGGAAAAAGCCAAAACGACGCCCTGCCGGGAAGTTGGATGTGCCGTCATACCGCCCATTCAACTGCAGTAAGTATTTGCCTTTATAATCATAATTAATGCGTGAAAAATAGCCTCTTAATGCATAAGACGCATAATTGTCGCCCGCTATGATCGGGCCGGTTGCATTGGCAATGGAAGGTTGGCTGGGGTTGGTCATGTTCGTGCGGGAAATCAGGTCTCCGGAAGTGATGTTTTCCTCTTGGTTATAGCCCACCATAAAATTGGCATGATGATCGCCCCACCGACCATCGTAGTTGGCGAAGATGTTTAAGGATTTGTACAGCGTAGACTGGTTTGATAAGCGATAAATGCCTTTCCCGAAGTTGGAGACATTAAAGTTCATGGCATTGACCACGGAGATGAGGCGATTATAATACGTCTCGTTACTTTGCAAATTGTCATAAGTATAATCTCCGGTAATGGTTAATCCATCGAAAGGCTTTACGATGGCACGCCCGGTTAGTCGCAGATCACTTGTTTTATATGCTTGCGCTCCGCTCAGTGTAGCAATATTTTTAGGTGATCCGTTGATTCCTTTTACACCGCTGTTAGCAGTTAACGAATCCGTTATAGGCAGCAGACTGGGATAGGTAGCGGCCACGTAATAGACAAAGCCCTGATCGGATGGTTTGGACGTGATTTCATTATAATAACCTTGCTCCACCTCTGCTGTTAGCCATTTGGTTAAGTCGATCTTAAAGGAAGAAGCTACATTATACCGTTTGAAATGATCCAGATCGGCATCGGGCACCATGATACCTTTTTCATGGGTATTACCAAAGGCAAAACGATACGTTGTTTTCTTACCCCCACCCGTAACGGCAAAGTTGTTCTGCACATGCGGAACGGTACCGCCCATGAGATCTTTAATGGGGTTGGTACGCCTAACCGGATAACCCTGCCCCCGATAAATTACCCCTGAAGCAGGCATCTGATCGGGATTGGCCTGTATAGAATCATATAATTGCCGCCAAAGAGCCACGTTCTGGCCCGACCAAAAGGTGGTTGTGCCCATATCGGAAAGCGATTGTAAGAACTGTTCAGGGCTAGCCAAATCGGGTAAATTACCAGCACGCGCAAAGCTAACTTGTGAACTAATACTGAATTGTGGTTTTTGATTTTTCAATCCCTTTTTTGTGGTGATCAAAATCACACCAAATGCAGAACGCCCCCCGTAAATAGCTGCAGACCCCGCATCTTTTAATGTGGTAATGGTAGCGATGTTATTGGGATCGATCATATTCAACGGCCCATTAAAAGGTACATTGTCTACCAAAATCAGTGGGGCTCCGGAAACGATACTATTGCCGCTTGTGTTCAGGGTGGTTGCTCCGCGGATATTGAAAGAAGTGGAAGAGCCGGGTTGTCCACTGGGTATGCTGATATTCAATCCAGGTACAACATTCTGTAGCACAGAAGACAAAGTACTGATGGGCCTGTTACCCAATACCGAAGGAATATCAACGGTAGAAATGGCTCCCGTTACGTCCGACTTCTTTTGGGTGCCATAACCCACCACTACAATTTCATCGAGGGCTTTTTGATCGGTTTTTAATACAACGGTTATCGGTTGGGTGCCATTTACCTGGATCTCTTGTGTAGCAAAACCGGCATACGAAACAACGAGGACATCACCTTTTAAAAGGTTGCGCACGATGAACGTTCCATTTTCATCCGAAACAGCTCCAGTTGTTTTGCCCTTTACCCGAATAGTGGCCCCTTGTAATACATTTCCACCTTCATCGGTTACCTTTCCAGAGGCATCCATCTGTTGTAATGCATCTGCTTTAGATGTGGCAACTGAGGCTTCACTACTGGTCACAACGATGGATCTGTCTTCTACACTATATTTTAAAGGTTGTCCATCAAAAATTTCTTGAAGAACATCTCTCAGCTCCGCATTTTTTACATCGATGCTTACGGGTTTTGCTTTTTTAATGGTTTTGCGGATAAACAGGAAATCGTAACCTGTTTGTGTGCTGATGCTGTTAAATATACTCTCCAGGGAGCTGTTTCTTTCTGATAAGGTGACTTGCTGTGCAAAGGATTTTGCACTTACCTGAAGCATCGTTAAAACGATAAGCAAGGTCGTTAGCTTCATAATTAACAGGCATTGACGTATACAGCGTCTTAGCTGCACAAATTTATTAAAGTAAATTGCGTACATTTGTTATCTGGATCTTTACATACGTTAATAATATTTATTATTAAAATTCCAGGCTAATGGTCATCCCGGTGGCACCCGTGATGGCCTTTTTATTTATAGGAGCTTACCTGGCCTAATTGGTTGATGCTATGGCATGACGACAACCCTCCTTCCCTCTATTTTAAAGTGTGCACCTCCTGTTTTCTCGAGCATGTTAAGCACCTGACTGATATTTTTGAAGCGGGACACTTTACCGGTAAATAGTTCTTCGGACGGTTTTCCGATATAACTTACTTCTTCTATATTGTACCAACGCGCTAACTTGCGCATGATGCTCTCGATCTGTTCATCATAGAAACGGAAATAGCCATTTTTCCAGGCCATGGCTTGTTCAATATCGACCTCCTTTACTGTGAAAATGCCTTTGTTCAACAATGATTGCTCGCCGGGCTTGAGCAAGGCGGTTTCCCCCGAGTGTATTGCCTGCACTTTGACACTGCCCGCTATTAATGTGGTGGTTACAGCGGGTTCATCGGGGTATGCACTGACATTGAATTGTGTACCCAATACATGCACTTGCTCATGAGTGGTTTGGACAATGAAGGGTTGATTGGCCTGATGGGCCACATCAAAATAGGCTTCTCCTTCTAGTTCTACTACGCGTTTGTTGCCGACAAACTTAACCGGGAATTTTAATGAAGATGATGCATTGAGCCATACCCGGGTACCATCTGTTAAATGAAGCTGGTACTGCCCTCCTTTGGGTGTTTCGGCTACATTGAACACGGTGGTCCTGCTTTTTTGCTGCTCATCGTCTATCATGGTGTAAATGAGCTGCCCCTTACTTGATTTCACTACATGTACACCTGCCTGATCGGCCAAAGCTGTTTGCGCTCCGTTATCCAATGTTATTTTTTCCCCGTCTGCTAGTGTGAGCGTGGCCATATTACCCCCCGGAGCGATATCATGCGTTTGCGTAAATGCGCTGGGAGCTGTTGCCTTTTCTTGAACATCGTATAGGGCAATTACAGAAATACATAGGACTACGCAGGCGGCCGCCACATAAGGCAAGAAGCGTTTGAAGGGTTTGGGGGCTGGCTGAAGCTGCCGATAGATGGATGCTTTTTCGGCTTCAAAATCGATCTGCTGTAGATCTACTGACTGTTTTTTGAGCACTTCATTGTAAAGGCTTTCGAGCAGGATCTTTTCCTCCTTGGTGCAGATGCCTTTCGCATATTTATCCAATAGTTCCGCTACTTCCTTTTTATCCATCTTATAAACCGTTTGTAAGATCCGTTTATAATGAAGAGCCTAGCGAAGCGGATGGGTATACATCAAAAGGAAATTTTTTTTTCAAGCATGCATCACTTCAGCAAAAAAAGAAATAGGGAAAGAAAGGGAGACAGTTTCGCGCGGAGTGCATTTAATGTGCGGTGCATAGTTGTTTTCACACTGTTTTCGGCAATGCCCATTTCCTCGGCAATTTGTTTATGGGTTAGGCCCTCTTCACGGCTCTTGATGTAAACTTGCCTCATTCTAGGAGGAAGATCGCGGACTTCTTGTTCTAATAAGCGCTCGAATTCCCGGAAATTGAACTCGTCATCGGTTGTATTGAGGCCATCTTGGGCTATTGAAGCCAATTCTTCTACGAATGCGCCCCTTCGTGCACTCTTGGCAATTGTTTTTAAACACTGGTTCCGAACCGCAATATAAAGATAGGATTTAAGCGCATTTTCAAGTTGCCATCGATCTGCTTGATTCCAGAGCGCAGCAAACATATCTTGGATCACATCGGAAGCTTCACCTTTATCTTTCAGCATCTTGAAAGCATGAACAAACAATACCCGCCAATACCTATTGTAGATTTCGGTAAAAGCAGCATGATCCTTGCTTTTTAGCAGAGAAGCGAGTGCTGAATCCGTTGTTTTACTGTAATCAGGCATGATTTGCTATGCTGGCCGCGTGTTGAATGTTTATAAGGCAATTTTACTGGTTATATCGTTCGTCTTCAACAAAAATAACATTATCATTTTGTTAAGTTATGTTTAATTGGACAATTTGGTTATGCTGAACGTCTGGCAATTTACGAAATATGGATCGGTGAGACAAATTTTTTATGTAAACAGACCCGCAATGATAAGGGGTGAGGGAAAGCATACTTTTGATTATTTTTGTTTGCAAAAAAAACAGCTATATGGAAATTAAAACACATATCATCAATAAGGTCAAAATTGCGGAAGTAATTGCTGAGCATTGTGTTATTAATAACGTTGATGATGGTTTAGATTTACTTGGCAATGTATATTATCAAGGATTTGACCAGGTCATTGTTCACGAAAAGAATATTACTGCCGATTTTTTTGTTTTAAAGAACAAAATAGCAGGTGATATTTTACAAAAGTTTTCCAACTATCGCATGCGTCTGATCATTATAGGGGATTTTTCAAAATACAACAGCAATAGCCTAAGGGACTTTATTCTGGAAAGTAACAAAGGAAAACAGGTTAACTTCCTCCCTTCTTTATCGGATGTGATTACTGTGCTGTAAAGTTAATTGATTTTATTATTTGGTACTCCGTATTTTTATTTATTTTTGTTCTAAATAAGAAAGGACGATGAAATAACATATACGACTCAAATGAAAAAAACAAAAACTTGCTTACTGATTTATTTTCTAACCATCTATTTTACAGGTTATGCGCAAAACGGCACTATCCGTGGCATTGTAAAAACGAGTGATCATTATTATGCTACTGATTTAACCATTAGCCTGAACGATAGCCTCCGAACGAAAGTGGCGAGCGATGGCACTTATATTTTTAAAAACCTGAACCCCGGCAAGTATGTGATTGCCACAACACATGTAGGTTTGCAATCTGAAAGAGACACCCTTTTTTTAAAAGCTGGTGAAACCCTCCAATTTGATTTTAACTTAACTGTTAACAACCACGCACTCAAAGAAGTAGTAGTAGACGGTTTTAAAAAAATTGTCGAACCTGAAGTTTCTAGCAGCCTACGTGTACAAACACCCGTACTTGAATTACCTCAAAATGTACAGATTGTAAACGCTGAAGTATTAGCCAAACAACAAGTTTTCAACTTAGCAGACGGTTTGATCAGAAACGTGAGCGGGGTGAGCCGATTAGCACACTGGAATGATATGTATGTGAACATCCACATGCGCGGTTCGCAGATTCAGGCCTTTCGGAATGGAATGAATGTGGTATCGTCTTTTTGGAGCCCGCTTTCTGAGGATATGGCCGTAGTAGATCGGGTAGAATTTGTGAAAGGGCCGGCTGGTTTCATGATGTCTAGCGGTGATCCGGCAGGTATTTATAATGTGGTAACCAAAAAACCAACCGGTATAGAGAAGGGTGAGGTAACGTTTGCTCTGGGTAGCTTTTCTAGCTACCGCAGCACCCTTGATTTAGATGGTATTTTATCTAAAGACCGGAAGCTGCTTTATCGCTTAAATATTGCTGCGGATACGAAAGGTTCGTTCCGCCCTTTTGAAGACAACAAGCGTTTGGTTTTGGCGCCGGTTTTATCTTACCAGCTGGACGATAAGACGAAAGCTACTTTTGAATATACCTACCAAAAGGCAAAAATGTCTGATATTGGATCGAGCTACGTGATGTCTCCTTTTGGCTATAAATCTTTACCACGAGACATGACCTTTTCTTCGGAAGGATTAGAGCCCCTGGATGTGAATGAACACAGCGCCTTTGCTACCTTAGAACACCAGCTTGCTGAAAACTGGAAGCTAACGGCACAGGCTGCTTATTTTGCTTATGACCAGATTGGCGCCAGCAGTTGGCCAGCAGATATATACCCGGATGGTAGCGTGATACGCAAAAGCGATATCTGGGATGCGACCAGTACCATGGCCATGGGGCAGATTTTTGTGAATGGAAAGGTGAAGACGGGCGCTGTTGAACATAAAATTTTAGCCGGATTGGATTTAGGCGATAAGAAGTACTATGCCGACTGGAATACTTCTTTTGTTTTGGATTCTGTCAATGGAGGAGAGTTTGATCCTTTGGATCCTGATTATACCTTCGATTTTACTTACCAGCCATTTGACCGTTCGATACCGATCAAAACGCGTGGCGCGGAAGGAGGAGGAACAATTGCTTCTCATTATACTTCTGTTTACGTTCAGGACGAGCTTGGTTTTTTGGAGAATGCGCTGCGACTTACCTTAGCCGCTCGTTTTACCAATATGTCTCAAGCATCATGGGGTGGTGCACCGGTTGAAAGCAAAAAGGTGACGCCCCGTGTTGGCCTATCCTATTCGATAGATAAAAACACTTCTGCCTATGCGCTTTATGACCAATCTTTCCTTCCACAGAACGGATTCTTATTCGATGGCTCGGAAGTAAAGCCCATAACCGGCAATATGAATGAATTGGGATTGAAACGGGATTGGCTTGGTGGCCGATTAAATACAACAATCAGCGCTTATCAGATCATCAAGAATAATGAGATCACTTCTTATGGCCCCAAACCGGATATGAGTGTAGCGATTGGCCAGAAAAAGGTGAAGGGTATTGAGTTTGATTTACGGGGCCAAATCTTGCCGGGATTCAATGTCATCGCCAATTATGCGTATACCGATGGAAAAATTGCTAAGATCAATGATGGTGTGGAAGATTTCTATGTGGGGCAACGTTTGGATGGTGCCGATAAGCATATTGCCAACCTTTGGTTAGATTATACGCTGCTGAAAGGCGATTTGCAAGGTTTAAGCTTTCGCGCTGGAATGACTACCTATATAGATCGGGCAACCCAGTACTATTCTAATGAGCACCCAGAATGGAACATAGAAGATTATTGGCGCTTTGATGCGGGCTTGGGTTATCACCGAGATCGCTTTACAGTAACATTAAATGTGCAAAACCTATTGGATCGTTACCTGCTGCTGGGAGGTTCTTATTATACCGATTACTTCGCGTCTTCAGAGGCCTATTCTTGGCAAGCCGATCTGCCACGCAATTTTCGGTTGAGTTTTAGCTATCGCTTTTAATTGCTTTAGTATGATTTGATGATCCTTTTCCCGCTGACTGGGGGGGAAAAGGATCATATTAAAGATGTGAATTAAAGTTATATTTGCTCCTATAAAAGGATAGACCAAATATGATGCTTCCATCAGCAATTAAAATTAAAGATAAAATTGAGCTTTCGGCACGCATAAAAGTTGCTGTATTTAATAAGGAAAAACGAAAAACCACACCGCATAAACACAATGGTTACTTCGAGATCGTTTATCTATCAGCGGGAAATGGATCGCATTGGATTGACCAAATACATTATAAGGTAACCTCTCCCTGCATTTTTATTATACGAAAGGAACAGGTCCATCATTGGGATCTGATAAACCCAGCTGGCTATGTTTTATTGCTAAAAAAAGAGTTTATAGACCAAAGTCTGGATAGGGAGCTCAAAAAACTGCTCATTCAAATTACCCATCATGCTGTCATTCAACTGGTCGATACGACAACGATCGAGAAAATTTTTGAACTCCTAGTTGGTGAATGCAATTTCACAGCCAAAGAGGGTCTTTTTAAAGCATTATTGGCTGTTATCTTAGACACTTCAACCACTTATAAACAAGTTCAATCAAACAAACAGAACCTCTATCATCAATATCGTGAATTGCTTACTCAACAGAACAATTTAACGAACCAGGTAGCCTTCTATGCCCAATCGCTCCATACATCTCCTCAAAACTTAAATGCTGTTTGCAGAAAGGCGGTGAACCAAACCGCATCTCAAGTTTTAGGTGAATTTATCATCAATGAAGCAAAAAGATTATTGTATTATACAGATAATACGGTGTCTGAAATAGCCTATTCGCTTGGTTTTGTTGATAATTCGCACTTTTCAAAATACTTCAAAAGATTTACTGGACTAACGCCACAACAATTTAGAAATTCGTAAAGCCCCGGTCAATTTAAAACTCTTTTTCTCCAAATTCACTCTTAGGCAGTTTTATGAGTTGATTTAACTGATGTAAGTTGAAACTTAATTGGAGCAACAAAACATTCTTTTCATATATATAGTTTGTTGTTGTATAAAAATCTGCGGCGCTGGTTGTAATCCGTTGTTCGTTTACACCCCAGTTGCCTAATTCTATATTCTGCCATTGCAGCTGAACGGAAAGGGCATTTTTGTAAAATGATTTTTTTAAACTTAGGTTGGGGGTTAAGAATCTGGAATCCCATCCCTGTACCGTTGGTCGTTTTGATAAATAATTGGTACTAGCACTTATATTCCAGGTAGAAAGAAAACGCGCTTGAAGGGTGGCATTCAATGAATAAACCCAGTCGTTATTCTCGCGCTTCTCCGCATCTGAAAACAATAGACCTTCTACGTGATATTGATAGACATTCAATCCGCCGGTAAACTGTAATCCAGGTACAATCTGCGTCTCGCCCCCAACTTCTATACCCCAGCGAGTAGCATAATCTGCATTGGTAAAAACCCTGTTCAATATGGTATCTGCATAAACAGCATTGACCCGTTGAATAGGATTCTTTATATGTTGAAAGTATAGGTTGGTAAATAAACTTCCCTGTTTCAACTTTTTCACCAGGCCTGTTTCTGCATTACTAATAAATTCTGGCAGCAGTTCTGGGTCACCCTGTTCTAAGGTTTCGGAATGCTCACGCTCGGGAATGGGATTCAGCTCAAAATTATTCGTTCGTTGAACCCGCCTGCTTGCAGATGCCTTCCAAGAAAATCCAGATCCCAAATCATATAATAATGACGCCGACGGATATAATTGATGAATGCTATATGGAAACTTTTCGCCCGTATGGATCAGATCAAGTTGACGCTTGTAATACTCATATCGTAAACCCACATTGAATGAAATTGCTTCTTTTTTCCAATCGTATTGACTAAAAACGGCATGAATCAGGTTATTGGTTTTGAGGCGGCCGCTAAACTCCGGATCGGAGATGATTGGCCCATTTTCATTGCTCACCTGATAAGTAAATTCGCCATTTTGACGATCGTTTCTTAATTGGTAACCACTGGCTAACTTACCCTTACCTATTTCAATTTCATGCATAAAATTAAGTCGTAACCCATTCAACGGATTATGGTATCCATTTTGGCTCCATTGTACCGTGTCTGTACCGCGGAAAATATTTCGATTGTAGGTATCGCCGTAAATGTTGGCATGTTCATAAATGCCGCCAATCTGGAAACGACTTCTATTTAATTTAAACTTATAAAGGAGATCGACTAAATAAAATTCTCCTTGTTTATTCTGTAAGTTGGAATTAAAATAGTTGACTTCATATAATGTATTGCCTGAACCAACGTCGGTTGCTTTGTTGTTGTAGTGAATATCGGCTAGACGATCTTGAAATTTTCGGCTTGCCAAAACTCCTATGCTGATACTGTGATCAGTTGAGAATGCATAAGATGAGTTTAAACGCAAGCCGTAATTGTATTTATCAAAACTCCGTTCTCCTGAAGATGGAAAGCTTGTCTTCTTATCTTGAATAATGGTATATACATCTCCCTCACGAAAACCGGCATTATCATTCCTCAAATAATTTAATGAGGCGCTTAAATCAAATTTATCTTTTTGATAGTAAACAGACAGGTCGCCACCGAATCTTTTCTGCGGCTCTTTATTATCATAGTCTTTTATACTGGGGAGCCCGCCCTGCAGATTCAAAATCCAAGAAAGGCCGTTTGTGGTAGCTTTTTTGGTTTTAATATTCAGGATACCGCTTTTTCCATCTGGATCATATTTTGCGGAAGGGTTCGTGATAAATTCGACATCGAGTACATCATTTGCCGCAATTTGATTTAGAATGGTTACGGGGTCGACAAATACGGGTTTATCATTCACTAAAACCATTATTCCAGACGAACCCCGAACGGATATATTGCCTTGCCCATCTACATTTGCAGCGGGTAAATTTTTGACAATATCTAATGCCGTACCACCAACAGCTGTTTGATATTGACTTGCTTTAAACACCTGGCGATCAATCTGATGGTTCGACTGAGCAACTGATCCTACAACCACAACCTCATTTAATGCTTGCTCGCTTTTAATCAACGGGATAACACCCAGATCGAGTAGTTTTTTTTCTAATTTGAGCTTGTATATTGTTTTTTGTTTATAACCTAAGTATTTTATAATTAAGCCTGCTATCTGGGAACGATCTCCTTTTAAAAGGAATTTTCCATCTTTATCTGTTATTACACCTTGCACAGGTAAATGCTTTGCATTGACAACAGACACACTGGCGTATTGAACGGGATTTTGACTTAAACTATCTAATACAATGCCCTTGATGGTGGTTGTTTGTGCGGCTAAAAATTGGATTGATACGACAAAAACTAGGGTTAAAACAATGTTTATTTTCATTAATAAATGGACATTTAATGGCAATGAAATTTGAACTCAAAGCCATAAAAATAAACAGTAATCAAGCTTTCTCGAACCAATCCTCCTTTTATACCACAAAATATTCAAATAGACCACCATTCAAAGAGGAACTAAGGCAAAAACACTTTCTTAACAGCCTCCAAATAGCCATAACCATATAGATTATCTGGTTGGAGGTAGCTTGTTTCCGTCCACTCATTCCAGCTATTGATGGTAATCAACGGTGCTTGATCGGGATGGGTATCGACATATTCTTTGGCCATCATCAACGCTTTCTCGAAATTGGCTGGTGTATTATTTTTTACAACGGCACTCTGCCCTGTGCGTGGACTGTTATCCCAACCCACACTGATGTGCGGATAATAGGTCAGTTCATAGGTGGCATCGATACGTGCCCATTCTTTTTTGACATTTTCAAGAATATCTAGATAATCTTTATTCACATCGGTAAAGTGGACAAATTGGTAATGCGTTGCACTGGTAAAACCGAGCTGCTTCACAAATTCGTTTTCAGGCGCCTTGCCTTTCCCTCCATCAAAGCCACTGTAGTTGACGTTTTGCGACCACATGGTTAATTGCAGCTCTAAACCCGGAAAGCCGGCTTTCTTTGTTTCTTCTTTAAACCACTGTAGCGCCTTGACTGTTTGTTCTATACCGCCAAGGCCTTGTATGAGTTGGGGTACATCGTAGATCATAAATACCGGTTTGCCATCAATTTTATAATATTGCGGTAACTTAAAATATTTCTCGATATTCCGTTTACAGATTTTCTCGAATTCATCCCGACTGACCTGCCCCGTCCAGATGACGTTGTTTTCATGGTATTTATTGAGTCGGGTATCCCACGTGTTCACCACTTCATGATTGGCCCACATCAGATAAAATTTCATTTTATCTTTATTATCGGCTTTCAAGAAGCCATTATCCAGTGTGGTCTCCATGAATGGCCGGCCATCGTACCAGTACCAATCGAAAATAAAAACATTGACACCGTGCTTGGTGGCCTGATCGATCTCCATGCTCATGATGGCAGGGTCGGCCTCGTTAATGGGGCCCCAAAGTGGTTTTCTATTCCAGTAGTGACCTGGATACCGCTCTTGCATGGTGGTGACGGTTTCCCATTCGCCATTGCCTTCTGGCCAAAACGGTCGAAGCCGGGGGTCATCATTGGCATAAGCTGGATACAAAAAGGCGGCCACATCATACCGTTGCTTTCCACCAGAACGCGGCTGCTGCCCTTGGGCTGTAGAAAGGCCTAAGATGATGCAAAAAACGAGTATAAAATGATTCTTTTTTAACATGTGCGCTGAATTGTTAAAGGTTTTAATATAAGTATACATATGCTATTGGATATAAATCGTTAATGTGTTAAAAATACATCGCGTACAGCTTCTAGATAGCCATATCCGTATTTTTTTTCGGGTTCGAGCATGCTCCCTTCAGCCCATTCATTCCAAGCGTTGATGGTAATCAACTTGGGTTGCTTGGGATGACGATCCACATATTCTTTGGCTTTTTGTAAATAATATTGAAAATATGCGGGTTTGGCATTCCTAACAAGAGCTTGTTTTTCTAGAGGAAAACGGGGATTGTTGTCCCACCCTATTGAGACCTGCGGACAATAAGGGATATCAAATGCTTGGTCCCACTCGTTCCAATGGCTCGTGGCCTTTTTTCCCCAATCCATATAGTCGGTATCTGGAGACACCAAATGCACCCACTGATAATTGGTCATGCTCTTGAAACCAAAATAGTTCAATGTGGTATTCTGGGTTTGGGAACGATCGCTCGGAACATCTGCTAAGCCTGCTGGCACATTACCCCAAAGGATGGCCTGCAAATGCAAATCGGGAAATCCGGCCTTGATGGTTTCATTGCGAAAATAATCCAGGGCTGCTTTCGCTTGGGGGGCTCCACCCATACCGTTAATAAAGGTTGAAAGTTCATAGATACTAAACACCGGCTCGCCGTTTATTTTATAATAATTCTTTTTTTTGAAATAATCGTTGATGATGTGCTTGATCATACCATTGAAAGTCTCTCGGTCGATCCCTCCTCGCCAATATATTTTAGTTTTATCCGGATCTGCGGGGTCGAGATAAGCGGGCATATCGTGATTGGCCCACATGAGGCAAAACCGCATGTCGTTGGTGTTTGCTGCCTTTAAAAACCCTTTGTTTAACGCATCTTCCAGAAAAGGCCGGTTATCGTACCAATACCAATCGAAAATCAGGACATTTACTCCATACTTGACGGCCGTGGCTATCTTCTTTTCCATCACTTTCGGATCAGACTCATCTTCATATCCCCAAAGCGGCACTTTCGGTACCTCGTGCCCCGCAAATTTAGGCTTAGCTTTATAAATGGCTTCCCATTCGCCCTTGCCGTCGGGGAAAATGTGAATATCTTTAAATCTGGTATCTGGATGATAACCCGGCCAATAAAATGCCGCGATATCGTAGGTATGGTTTACTGATTGGGCACCGACCTTCCATAAGGGGAAGGCCAATTGCATCCATACGAGCAGTAAAATTATTTTTGACTTTACGATCATTATTGCTGGTTTTTATGGTTAATAGACCTCGCCATTCCGCTACTGTCTATTTATACCCTGGATTTTCAACTAAATTCGGATTATTGGCTGTTCTACTATTGGTGATAGGTAAATAGTAATTTTCTTCCCTGAATTGTGGGATATTGGATGCACCATCTACGTTCTTGATGATCTGTATCTGATATTTTCCGGTAGATGCATCCAAGATATAACGTATGCCCGACCAGCGCACAGACAAATCGGTAACCGCGGTGCGCCATCTCCTGACATCCCAATAACGATGCCCTTCGAAGGCAAGTTCAACCCGACGCTCGTGATGAACCTGTTCGCGAGTTAGGTTATTTAAAGTGCTTATGCCAGCCCTGCCCCTGACTTTGTTCAAGGACGTTAGTGCCCCTGCAGGATTACCCAGTTCAAAAGCCGCTTCTGCATCATTCAATAAAATCTCGGCGTAACGGAAGATGAGCCAATCTTGTGCTGATGTAGCCCAGCCACTATTAGCTCCTGCCATATTATCATGATTTTCATCCAAGTATTTTAAAACACCTATTCCCGTTCCCTGATAATCCTGATCGCCTGTAGCTGGAATGCCATTGTAAGCGCCATCTGTTTTAATGGTTCCGTCGGGTAAGCGTATGCCTGCATGGAAATCAAGTACACTTCCTTTCCATTGAGTATTTTGGGTATAAAAAGTGGCATAAAAACGAGGATCTCTATTGCCCCATAACTCTTCTGTTGTGACCCATGTGTTTTGAAGTTTCTGCCGATCTAATTTGCCTGATGTACCGTCCACATGCTCAAAGGATTCGGCAAACTCCAAATAGGCTTGCTCATATAAACCACGGGCCCATGCCTGTGGTCTGGGGCAGTTGAAGAAATCTACACACCAGCCATTACCGCCACTCATTTGGTTCATACTATCATGCCGCTTGGCGAATATGACTTCGCTATTGTTTTTCACCAGAAAGATGTTTCTGAAATTGGTTACCTTATCCGCATCTGCATTATAAAGGGTATATTGATCGCTCCCGATGATAGCTTGGGAGGCATCGTATGATTGCTGATAATACGTTTTGGCTAGATTAGCGGGAATACCAACCACACCGTCTAACTTAACCGAGCCAAATTGGGCGATACTGCCCGCGTATAAAGCTGCTCTGCTTTTTAAGGCCAATGCCGCATATTTGGATGGCCGACCTAAGTTATCGCCATTTACGGTCTCAGGAAGATCGGGTGCACATGCATCTATTTCGGCTAGGATAAAATCGTAAACCTGTTGTTCGGTTGCACGGGGCGGATAGAGCTCTTCTTGCGGATCGGTAGCATTTTGAACAGCTGTGATCAACGGAACGCCTCCATATCGCTTCACCATGGCGAAATAACAAAATGCACGTAGAAAACGGGCTTCAGCCAATTTAGCTTTTATCTCTTCTTCCGCTAACGGGGAAGAAGGAAGCTTTTCAAGGAACTCATTAATCTTTCGGATCACACCATACCCCCACCAATCGAGTAAGCCACCATTAATGGTTAGGTTTCCATACTTGTAAGTAAATGCGTTGCTAGGGTTCCAGTCTCTCCATTGGGGAAAACTTTCGTCAGACACATCATTGATGTCAAAAGCATTCCATGCCGCATCTCCCGATAAGCCGGTACCGCTACAATCATTTCCCAGAAAGGCCATTTCCGCATAAATCTGCGTTAGGTATGCATTGATTAACGCTGGGTCTTTAAAAACGTCTGCATCTGAAATGATGCTGAGCGGACGTTTATTCAGGACGTCTTTGTTACAGGAAAAACAGGCGCTTACGATAACAACAATGAATAATATGATTTTCTTCATGATTTCTTCGATTATAATGTAACATTCACCCCTAATGAAAGGGTACGCTGCTGCGGATAGTAATATCCGGCTTGTCCAGATGGCGCTTCGGGATCGACACCATATTTCTTCAGCGGATTAATGGTTAATAAATTCGTACCAGCTAGGTAAATCCGGAGGTTTTGGATACCCGCTTTGGAAAGTATATCTTTAGGTAAAGTATATCCGAGTGCTAGTGTTTTTAGCCGCAGATAGCTTGCCTTTTTAAAATAAAGATTGGAGAATAGGCTATTTGATGAAGCCCCAGAAATTCGGGGAGCTGCATCAGCCGTGTTATGTTGCTGTGTCCACATGTTTTCATAAAACGCCTGCGAATAATTGAGCCCTCCGTTATACAGGTAAGTAGTGCTGTAATAATTAAAGGCTCCTTGTAGCAACGATTGGAGATCGAAGTTTTTATATTGGAGATTGATGGTAGCACCTGTCATCCAGTTGGGCACTGTGCCCGTACCAATTTGCTTCTGATCGCGGAAATCCAATTTACCATCGCCGTTTACATCAACGTATTTTACGTCACCTGGCTGCAGCGCTTCATTGCCACTTGGATAGGTAAATTTGAGATCATCGATTTCCTGCTGACTGGTAAACAGACCTTCTGCTACATAGCCAAAGGTTAGGTCTGTCCATCGTCCGGAAACCATATTTAATCTAATCTGATCCGGATCGGTGTAAATCGGTTCTTCATAATGATCCCATTGGGCACGCGACCAAGATAGGTTCGCCGTAACCTCATAACGGAGTTCGCCTAGTTGACCACGAGTACCCAAGCTCAATTCAAAGCCCCGGTTGTTCTGACTATTTAAGTTTTCTTGGGGAAGCGCTGCACCGAAGGTGCTCGGAAGGGATAATATCCTCGTTGCGGGAATGCCAGACAGGGTACGATAAAAGACCTCGGCCGTACCGAATAGTTTCCTTTCCCAAAAGGAAAAATCAACACCCATATTGTAAATCTTGATCTTTTCCCATGTAAGGTTAGGATTAGACAGGCCTGTAGATGCAATGCCCACCTGCGTACCATTGCCAATGAGCCATTGTCCACCAAATTGATAACCTGTTAGGTATTGAAAATCTCCTACGTTATCGATGCCCGAGCTGCCGTAACTGGTTCGCAATTTTAACTCGTCCATTGCACTCAGATTTTTTGCAAAGGGCTCTTGGTCTATTCGCCAGCCAAGCGAAATGCTGGGAAAATACCCCCATCGGGTATTGGACGAGAATTTGGCCGATGCATCTGCTCGCAGCGTTGATTCTAAGAGATATTTATTTTTATAGGCATAATTTAAACGCCCCACATAACTGACACGTCCCATTTCTGTTGCCGAGCTATTGGCCTGACTAGTTTGTACGGCACCAGCGTATAGCTCCTCGATAGCGGAAGTTAAAAAATTATCTCTTCCGGTTGTAATACGGTGCGTGTTATAATCAATCACCTCATATAATGCTAAGGCTGAAACATGATGATCGTTATTAAATGTGTGATCGTAGTTTAAGGAAAGTTGTCCGGTAATATTACGGCTCTGATCATCCTGATAGATGAGTCTAGCCTGTGTACCAAGTGAGCCCGCCAACGTGTAGGCATCTGTGGCATAATCGTATGTATAAAACTCAAATGGCTTGGAAAAATTCTTATTCGTCAAATACGTTTTATCGTAGTTAATAAAGGCCTTCGCACTCAAACCATCGATCGCCGGTATTTTATAATCGGCAATGAAGGTTCCTTTCAGATTTTGAATATGGTTACGATCGTAACCTGCAATTTCTTCATTAGAAATAAGCGCAATGCTGCCCACTCCTTGCCCATTGGCATAGGCATGTTTAGATGGATCAGGCAATGTTGCCGGGTAAATAGGCAAGGAATTCCATAAATCTTGCCATAGGGTGTTGATACCTGCACTTTGACCGCGAACGGATTGCGATTTGGCTTCATTAACTGCCGAAAGGTTAAGCTGGATAGAGAGGTTGTCGTTTACTTTGGCATCCAGATTGGATTGCAGATTATATCTTTTATAGCCACCACCATTTGTTTTCCACATAGGGTCTTGATTTAGATAACCAAAAAATCCAAAATACTTGATCTGTTCGCTCCCGCCCCGTACGGATAGATTTTGCTGTGTTTGAGGTGCCCAGGGCCGAGTGGCTACCTTTTTCCAATTGGTGTTAGGATAGGCCGGATCATTGCCGGCATAGAACTTTTGGATTTGTTCATCTGTATATGGTGCGGGTTTTCCTTGGTTGGTATAGAATAGATTCGTAATTTCTGCATATTGGCCGGAACTAACGGGATCGGTCATGGTGGTGTTGCCTTGTAAGGTATATGATGAATTCAGCGTGATGTTGGGCTTACCTTCTTTACCTCGTTTGGTTGTAACCAATATGACCCCATTGCCCGCACGCGCACCGTATATGGAAGCAGCGCCATCTTTCAGAATATTGATGGTTTCGATCTGATTCGGGTCGATATTATTGAAATCAGACTCCACACCATCCACAATCCAAAGCGCCTGTCCAAAACCACGAATATTAATAGAAGCTTGATCAGCCCCCGGCTGCCCACTCGATTGTTGTGAAATCAATCCGGGTAACCGCCCTGACAAGGTATTAATGGTACTGCCCGAGGGAGCTACCGTTATGTCTTCCGTTTGTACGGAAGCTACCGATCCGGTTAGATTTGCCTTTTTTTGCGTACCATAGGCTACTACCACCACATCATCTAGTTGTGATATGGCCGACGCTAATTTAATGGAGATGTTAGACTGTGCGCCCACGGTAATTTCCTGTGATCGATAACCAATCATACGTACGAGTAAAACGGTGCCTGGAGACGCAGAAACCGTAAAGCGTCCGTGCTCATCTGTTGTTGTACCTGCAGATGCTTTATCTTTTGGAATGATGGAGACACCTGGTAAAGCAGTTCCGGTTGAATCGGTAACCTGACCGTTCACAACTGCTTGCACTTCTTGAAGGGAAACGTGAACAGGTTGTTGTATAGGATGGGTATGCTCTGGAGCTTTTTTATGCAAGACAATGAGTTTATCTAAAATTTCATAACCATAAGGTTGGCCCTGAAAGAGCTTGCTCAAGACTTCTTCCATATTAGCCTGATTGACCGAAATGGTGATCGGTTGAGTATACTGCACTTCTTTTTTATTATAAAAAAACGTGAATCCGCTTTGGCTTTCAATTTTGCGTAGCACCTGATCGAGCGTAGCGTTCTGCTCTTTGATAGTAATCTGCTGGCCGAAAGCATGGGCATAAAGCTGTATGCAACCAACGGTGAGCAGTAAAACGGTTAGATTTATACGCATAATAACTGGTTTGTTTACACGTGATAATAAACGCGATAATAAATTTAAATCCATAAATTTGTGCTGTTTTGGGTTTATTAATTCGGTTCAATTATTCAGGAAAGAATCGTCTGCTCGAGGATATTCCTGAATGAGGATGGTTTACCCAAGCTATTTGCTGGCGGTGCTCGTAACACCGTCAGCTCTTTGCTCTGGCGTACCCGTTTCTACGTTTTTTTTGTTTGGTTCATGAGGTTAATCATTTAAAGGTTAGTAATTTGTTTTTTCTCCTCTGCCTTGACCAGCAAACGACGGTTGCCAATCAGCTCAAAGTTTACGCCAGCGGTTCGAAGTGCTTCCAAGGCCGTTGATAAGTTTACTGTTCGTGGAATTTTACCTACAAATGAATCGTCGGCTCTCATCTGCTCGTATTGTACATCGATATTATACCAACGTGCGAACTGTTTCATGACGGTATAAATATTAGCCTCTTCGAAATAGAAGTATCCATCTTTCCATGCTGTAAATTGTTCTGTCTGTACGGCTTGTACTTGCATACCTGTAGGGGTAAGCACGGCTTGGTGGCCGGGTTTTAGCAAGACGGCATACGGTTTACCTCCAGTGCTTATATGCGTATCATTGCTAACGCGTACCGCACCAGTTACCAACGTGGTTTTAATATCGGATTCGTCTTCATAGGCATTTATGTTGAAGGTAGTGCCCAGTACCTCGACAAGTTGATTCCGGGTACGCACTTTGAACGGCATGACCGGACGCTTCTTATCTGGTTGATATTTGGCCACTTCAAAATAAGCTTCTCCTGTTAATTCGACAATCCGTTCCTTACCTTGGAAATGCAAAGGGTATTTCAAGCTAGACGCGGCGTTTAGCCAAACTTTTGTACCATCGGATAAAGTAATCTGGTATGTTCCTCCTTTGGGCGTTTTTAATTGCAGTTGGGGTGGTAGCGATCGTGCGACAAGCACAGCCGTCCCGTCGGTATATTTAATTTCATCTCCTATAACGATGCCCATTTGCTGATCACTTAGCGACACAGACTGCCCATTCCCCAGCATGAGTGTGGCTTTATTCCTACCGGCCTGGATAGCGCTGAGACTTTTTGATACGTTTATTTTATCTGTGCGATCTAATTGCAAGTAGTAGCCTAATCCTAGCGAAACCAGCAGCAATGTTGTTATCGCTGCCGCCCATTGCAAGTATGGTTTATGGTTTTTGCTACTTGGTGAAGTGCTTTTCATAGATGCCTTTATTTGAGCCAACATACGATCGCGGATTTCTTCTTCAGAGGACGCAAAAGTCTCCAAAATGGGTAAAGGTTCATGCATTTTTTGATGATACCATTTTGAAAACATCATTTTCTCAGTTTCCGTGATGGTTCCATCAAGCCACTTAGCTGCTAATTCTTCCAATCGTTTACTATCCTTCATAATCGGTTCTTTGCTTACATGTATCATGAAGAAAGCAAATCCCCTATTCGGGCATATTTTTTTTAGAAAAGGCTGGATGCGAAGTTGATTTGCGAAAAGTGGGTCTAAAGTAAGGTCATCATAAAACCTGCCAGCTTAGAACGAAGTATTTTGAATGCCTTACCGAGATGGTTCTCTACTGTTTTTTCGGAAATATGCAGCTCTTGAGCAATCTGCTTTTGAGAATAACCAGCCTCCCGACTCAATTTGAATACGAGTTGGCATTTTTCGGGAAGTTCTTGAACATATTTAGCCAGTTCTTCTCTTAATTCATTAAAAGCCAATGCTTCCTGTGTAGAATCATCAAAACGATCTGAAACAATCAATGAACTGATATAACGTTGCTGGTTATAGTAACGATCTAACGTACGAATGATGCGATATTTAACTGAAACTGCCAAATAGCTCGCTAAATCAGCCGTAAGAACGAGTGTAGCACGGCGTTTCCATAAGGCGGTAAAGATATCTTGAACAACTTCTTCTGCCTCTTCCAGACTCTTTAGTCTGTGCCCTGCCATAACGAACAGCTTTTTCCAATAGCGCATATAAATCTCGGTAAAAGCCAATTCATCATCGTTCTTTACGAGGGCAAATAAATCAGCATCGGTAATATTTTTGTACATAGAGATATGCCAACGGCAGCTATTTACAATGGTTAATTACTACTGTTCCTTTTCTTTGAAAAAACTTTGCGCCAGTAGTGTTGATAAAAACGAATCAAATATGATCAGAATATTTACCTTTTGCAACCTGTTCTATGCTGTACCGAATGCCCTCTCTATTTTTATAGTTTCACCTATTCTCCCACAAGCTTCACCCCGATGCGTTGCTTGTCTCCTTCCATCGTCCACCGGATTAACCGTAATGCTATGCACTTCAATCCTTGAATCTGACGATCCAAATCCAGTGGACAGGAGCTAACGAGACTACCGAGAATTGGAATTTAGGATGTGATATGTTGCATGCGATAATGAAACCTGCAAAAATCAGTGTCGGCCACGTTACTCGGCGACGGTACAAGTTTGATAACAACGGTTGCCCTTTACATTTGCAGAATAACATGGCTTATTATGTTTATAATGGTTCGCTATGCTTCATCTCTCAAAACCGGTACTGCATTCCCAATTGTAGATGTAAATTATATCGATCTACTTTGCCATATTTCCATTCACTGCTTGCATCACCAATTTGATATTGATAATTGAATGCTTTGGTGCCCATTAAGCGTGCGTTAAAAATGAAATTCTTATAATCATATTCGCCATAGGCGCCGATATTTAGATCGACCCAGTTGCGGCGCTTATCTGCGATAAGGTTATAGAAAAGTGCATTGTTATGTACCAAGCGTTCTATCTGGAAGCCGAGTTGCTTCATGCCGCGCAACCAAGATACCTGCAATGTTTGCACATTATTACCCAAACCCACACCGGCTCCTAAAATCTGTCCCAATTGAGTATAACCGTCACGCGCGCCAGAATGCGTATACCAGTTACCAAAAGGCCTTAAATCAGTGTTTTTTGATGGCTCTAATTGAGTTAGCTCGAAGGCCACTTGTACCATATCGTTCTCGAAGGTATGCAATGGTACAATTTTACGCAAACCAAATATATAAGCCCGCGCATGATTGGGATTTACCATCAGATCACGGCTATTCCAAGGATGGTCATCGCGGCCGTATTCACCGTAAATTTCAAACTGTGCAGACGGAATGGCCCAGCGCACAAAAACAGAAGCCAGCTGATTTTGCCCGGTGGCCCCTTGTTGTTCGCCTTCCTCATCTGGGTTCTGTAAACCCGCTTTGGTTGCCGAGCTGAAAAAGGGCAGGTAATCGCCTAAGCTGTTACCCATATCTTTACGGTATACCGTAAAGGCACGAATAAGCCCAACGCTTAAACCGGGGATCCATTTGGGTTGATAAGATAAAACGATACCTGAAAAATAGCGCCAATCATCTGGCTTAGGCCGATATAAATTATCATAATGAGCTGGATTACCCAAAGGAGTTGGCGTAAAACCGGAGGCATCGAGCTTACCACCCACCAACTGTCCCTCGAACGAACCAATGGGAGTAGTTATGGGCCGTGTTGTATTGATAGTAGCATGTAGAAATCCAGGGGCATTGTTGCTCATCAGTAAACTGTTATGCATCCCCGGTCCCCACCAGAGGTTCTCGGTGGATAAGCCGACAGAGATGGGATGGAAATTGAGGCGAATACTGCTCTGCCCCGGAAAGAAGCGGGTATAGTTGCCCGTACCGAAACGCTCAGGTGCATCAATGGCATTCATAAAACGGTACCATTTACTCCAATGGTTGGCGTCATCCCCTTCAAATCCTTGGAAAGCACTGTTTTGTGCAAAAATAAATTGCGGCCGAAACTGTACACTTAGAAACTTATATTGGGCAAAAAAGCCTGCTGATAACTTCGTTTGATAGCCACGGGCAGGAATCATTCCCTCGTCGTTCCAGCCATAGGGGAAGTTGCTATTGATCTGATGTTGCCACTCGATAGGCATTAATTGAAACATACCCTCGCCATTAGGTGTATAAACGATGCTCTTGCTACGGCTCTGAGTACCTTCGGGATCATAAATATTATCTTGCTGCAAGGCCGCATTATTCAATGGCCTAACATTAAATGAAATGGTAGAATCGAGCTGTCCCAAGAGCTGTAACCGACGGTAATAATCGTCTAATAGCGGTGTACCTACGGGCAAAACCTGCGCTTTTAAGGGACTCATTGCGACCAGTATGCCGATAGATAATAAATATAGGTAATGTTTTTTCATTAGAATAAATTGCTTTTCATTAGACTTAGTCGTTGAGCCTTTCGGGTTCTCAACTCACAACGTTTCGCTCGAAATGGCATGGACATTGTTCATCTTTGCTCTGTTTCATACTCAAAACCGATATATCATGCCTAATTGCCCTTGGAAATTAAATTTATCTTGGGCATTGAAATTCCAAAAGCTCGGACCATTTTTATAATCGTATTTAAAGTTTAAACCATTTGTAAATTTGAGGTGGGCCATAAGTAAAAAATGATTGAAATCCCATTCGCCATTCAGTGTGGCCGATAGGTTAGTCCAATTGCGACGATATTCTTCACTGAAGGCAAATAAAGCATAATATAAATCGGTTTGTTGTTCTTGCCGTTCGAATAAAATACCCAAATGTTTTAGTCCTTTAAACCAGTCGATACTGACCGACTGTACGTTACTCCCCGGGCCAATACCAGCACCCAATACTTGTCCTAGATTGGTATAGCCATGCCGTACCATGGAGTTGGTATACCAACTTTGATATTCACGCACTTTATAGGTACGGCTCTTATCGAGCTGTGTAAGCTCGAACCCAATCTGTAACTGTTCCTGCCCCGTCCTTAGGGGTACAAGCTTACGGAACCCCAGTACATAAGCACGTGAGTGATCCATCTCTACAAATTTATCACGCAAACTGAAAGGTGGCTCGTTTCGCCCATATTCGGCATAAAACTCTGCCTGACCACTTGGCAACACCCAACGAGCGAAAAAGGAAGAGTACCGATCGCGATTGCGACGAGCTTCACGATCAACTGTACCTGTTGTTGTATTTTTGGAACCAGGACCCAAAAAGGGTAAATAATCGTTCAATCGATTGCCCATTGAATCACGGTATACCACAAAAGTCTGTGCTACACCTAAAGATAGTCCTGGTACCCATTTGGGTTGATAAGAAAAAATAGCCCCGCCTATATACCGCCAACTTTCGGGCTTGGGTTTATACAGGTACTCAAAATTACTTGCTTGATCAATTCGGCGAGGACTAAACCCCGAGGCTGTTAGGCCTCCAGCAATAACCTGCCCTTCGAACGAGCCAATGTTACTACGAATTGGACGCGTACTATTTACCGTAATATGTGGAAATCCGGGAGCGGTATTGCTCATAAGCAGTGAGTTGTGTATACCTGGCCCCCACCAGAGATTCTCGGTACTGAACCCAATCGATATGGGATCGAAATTGGCTCGAATGCTACTCTGTCCAGGGAAGAAACGTATATAGCCCTCATTTCCAAAACGAGAAGGCATGTCGATGTTATTATATGTATCGTACCAAGCTTGCATGGCATTTTCTGTACCGCCTGTAAAAATGGGATAGGATTTATTCTGTGCGTATACTACCTCCGGCCTCAATTGTATGCTGAGCCATTTGTATTGAAAGTAAACCCCAGCACTGAATTGAGTTTGATAGCCCACATTGGGTATCATGGAACCGTCATTATATCCGGTTGGAAAGGCACTGGTATATTGATTTTGCCAGATAAGCGGCAACAACTGAAGCTTGCCTACGCCCTGCTCATTCCACAGCATACTATTGGAGATACCGTTCAAACTATCGGGTTGATAAAGGTTGCTAACTCCCAAAGCAGCACTACCAATAGGTTGTACGTTAAAAGATATGGTGGAATCTACTTGACCCAGCAGCTGTTGGCGACGATAATAATCATGGAGTAACGGGGTTCCTACAGGCAATGTCTGAGCTTCGCTTGATAAATAAACGGAAGTAATTAGTAGAAATAAAAACGTGTATATAATTGTCCTCATTTAGTGCAATTTTGTTGCTGTTTGAGGTTGAAGCAAAAACTGTGCTAATTTTTAAATACACCATGCCATATGGCCTTTATTAATATTTTCCGCTGTTTGTTGGTATAATGCCTAAACATGCGCAGGAAATCTAAGCCCATGGAGGCCATGGCTCTAAAATATGGCCATCTTTTGAAGTGCTTTCTAATAAAATAAAGTCGGTTACGGTTGATATAGTAGATAAAAAAGGGTGAACGAAGCCCTCCGGTTAGCGAGCTCTCTTTATGTAACACCACCAAATTAGGTTGGTAAAACACATGATAGCCTTTTTGTGTTGCGCGATAAATAAAATCGGTATCTTCATAATAAGCAAAATACCGCTCATCTAAAAATCCGACCTCTTGAAATACACGGCGTACCAATAGCATAAAAGTGGTAGGTGCATAGTTGAAATAAGCTGATTGATCATACTGTCCTCGATCTATTTCGCCGGCACCGATGTGAACGGTTTTCGCGGTAATGTTGCTTAAGTATCCACCTGCCATACAGATTTGGCGGGTATCATAATAGAGCAACTTAGGTACAATAATGGACTCGCTGCAATGCATCAGCTCATTGAGCAGGCTTGGCGACTCGATGACAATATCATTATTAAGTAACAATAGGTGCGTACATGAACTGGCTAATGCGGCCTGTATACCTTGATTATTGCCGCGCGCTGCGCCCACGTTATGCTCATTTTTGATATGGGTAAATCCTGGCAAGGGATAATGTATTAGCAAACGCTTGATCAAGGCATCAGTAATGGGGTTCACCGAATTATCGACCATATACAGGTGAAAATCTACAAACTGTTGTCGGGATAAGCTGCTTAAAAAATCTTCAAGCACCTGATCACTTCGGTATAACACGGTTATTAAAGCAAGCTTAGCCATGCATCTGCGTTGCGTGTATTGAACCAAATAATACCCTTAACATTAAAAAGCTAGCGGTAAGAAAACCGAATAATAATGCTCCTAAAATACCCGCTTTGAATGGGCCAATGGCATTGCTCTCCAAAGGCAGTACCGGCCGATCGATAATTTGTAAAATAGGCATTTGTTTTCTTAAACTGATTTTAGCCAGTTCTTGATTCTTCACCAATTCTTCCAAAATAGCCGAATTAGCTTGTACTTCAACGCGTCGTCGTTGAGCGGATACATTCAGCTGTTGCAATGCTCGATTAGGATTGGGATTCGCATCGGTCGCTACGGCTACATTACCAATGGCCGTATATAACGCTTTACGTACGGAATCGGCTTGACGAGTAAGGATATCTAGATTTTCTTGTTCTTTCTGTGTTTTCGTCTGCACATAAAAATCCATCACGTTATGAATCAACAATTCTGTAAAAACTTGGGCGAACTGCTCATCAGGACTTTTCGTAGTGATTTGAATGATGTTGAGTTTTTTATCTGGCTTGGCAACTGAAATGGTTTCTTTTAACACATGCCTATATAAAATAAGAATTAAACTGTCTTGCACGGGATTACCTGAAGGCAATGAATCTGCCTGAAAGATAAAATTTTTGAGCATCGGCTCATCATCCCAATCAGAGCGGAACCCTATAACGGCTGCATAACGATTGGCTAGTACGATTGGTTTTCCCCCGATATTCGCCTCACTCAACAATGTCTGGGTAATCATTCGTTGTGATTGAATAAAGGCCAAAATATTGTCTCCTTGGAACAGGCTACTGCTCTGCCCGCCTCCACCTAAATCAATACCGAACTGTGAAGCGATACCCGCATAAGCACTTAAGCCCGTGCTGCTGCCCGGATCAGCTAATACGAAGCTTAAATTAGCCTTATATTGATCGGTCTTAAAAAGGGCGTATACAACACCACCGACACCACCTAACAACACAGCTAATACCAGTACCAATCGCTTCTGCCTGAAATAACGGATTATATCGCGCCCTTTATCTAAAAGTTCACGTAAGGTAATTTGATTGGTAGGATTTGCGTTATTCATCTATGCGAAGATATTATTTTTTTAGCTTTTACCCAGCAAATTGTTTAAGGTGTGGCGATTTCGTTCCACACGTTCCTGATCAAAAAACCATCCCCATTTATTAAAATATTGGATGGCGGATTGGATGTGGTATTTGAGGTGTGTGGAATTGCGATATGAACCTTGCTGATAACCATGGATTATATGAACATAGGGGTAATAAACCGTTCTAGCTACCCTACCGATGCGCCGAACGAGATCGACATCTTCGAGGTACAAAAAAAAACGCTCATCAAATAAACCTACTTGTTGTAATATTTTATTTCGGATAAACATAAAGCAACCGGAAAGATTGGGTATATCGGCTACTTGATTGTACGAAAAGTTAGCCAATTCATAGTTACGATTACGTTGTTGCACCCATTTGTTAGAACCAGCAAAACGTCTTCCAAAAAGATCAAATGGTGTGGGTAGCAGTTTACATAGTCTTTGTATATGCCCATTCTGATAATATACCTTTGGCATGAGTAAACCCACATCAGGATGCGCATCCATGAAGGCAAAAAGTGTCTCGAGGACGCCCGATTGAAAGGAAATATCCGGATTGAGCACCAAATGAACGTCCGATTGCCCTGCCATCGAACTGATCGCCTGATTATGGGCAGCACCAAAGCCCATGTTCTGCTCATTATGCCTATATTGTACCCGCGAATGATTGGCCAAATAGGCTAGTTCATCCTTTTCAGAGTTATCGATCAGATAAATCAACCCTACCAACGATGAAGCTAAGCAACTCTGAATAGCGGCCTGTACTTGCTCAGGTGGGTTGTTGTATAATACAATGGAGGCACTTATCTTCATCTACTTTTATATTTCCATAGCCTGCGAAAATACTTTATTCTGCAGTAAATAAGTAAAAACATATATTCCCACCATCCTACAACACCCAATTGATACCCTAGTTTCATGTTTTGTAATTCGCCTTTTGCCATGGCCCTGATATTAGCGGATAACCCTGAATACCCAATATGAGGTTTACCACCACCGGTAATAACCAAACTTTGATTAAGTAGGAAGCATTGATGGTCTTTGCAAACACGAATCCAGTAATTGGCATCTTCGCTGTGAGTTTGTTGCTCATTAAAATAGCCTACCGATTGGAGCACATGACGCTTAAAAAGAACAGTGGGAGTGGCAAAAAACGTTTTGTAAAGCAATAAACGAGCAGAGATGGATGTAAGGGGGCCAAATTTCTTAAAAAACCAAGAATGGAAACGCTCACCATTGCGGGTGGTACCCAAAAAATCGATATAGGGATATTTCTGAAATACGGCTAGTTGGCTTTCGAGTTTAATAGGTAGCCACTCGTCGTCTGCATCGAGCAACGCAATGTAGTCTCCTGAAGCTCTTTCTAAACCTCTATTACGGGCACTAGAAGCACCTTGGTTGTTTTGATGAAGCGTATAAAACGTAATGGCCGGATCGTTTTGTGATTGGATGAATGCAGTAACACATGTTACCGAACCATCGGTGCTACCATCGTTTACAATGATGACTTCTAATGGCCGATGAGTTTGGTAGACAAGCGACTGTAAAGTACGTTCGATGGTAGTTTCTGCTTGATACATAGGGATAACTACGCTGACCAAGATCGGTGAATGGGGTGTATGATGTAGAGTAGACTCCATGATTTACATATTATGCTAAAGCTTTTTTCCATAAATCAGCTACGTGCTCGACACTATAATAATGTTTTAAATGAACAAAAGCCCTATCATAATCTGGTTTGACATTCGTTGATTCTAATAGGGACATAATGGTAGTCTTCATTGTTTCCATATCATCAAATAACATGCCTGGAGGTGTTGGTGAGCGGCTAAACAGCTGCTCGAACTGCGGGGTTCGAAGTGCAAAGATAGGTTTATGGAAGGCGATAGCATCTAAAACAGCTCCGCTACTAGTTAATTCGTATGCCTCTGCGGGATAACAGAAGACCGCATAATCAAGCGCTTGGCACATCCGCTCATATTCGCCCCGATGCAACATATGTTCATGCCCATAACTTATTACCCATGGAGAGAGAAAAGGTCGCATTTCAGGCAGAATGGAGCCAACAACCTGAAAGGCAATTTTTCCGTCGGTAACAGATTGCTGAAAATGTGCTGCCAGTGAAAAAAACAAATCTGATCGTTTGTCTAAACGAGCCACTCCTAGATGTCCCATTTGAATAGGAAATTGCTTTGCTTGTATATGCTGAACAACAGATTTGAAAAGATAGGGATGAGGTACAAAAAAAAGCTTATCTGCTGTTAATGAAGTATGCTTTAGTAAATAATAGTGAGCGCTTTGCTCTAACACGACATATCGCTTTGCATAAGTAGCACGCTTAAAAGATTTCGTTAATAACGTGGCATACAAACGATCAACACTTTTCCGTTGTTGTTGGGGTTTTAAAATGGTTAAACCATGCAACATGATGATGATTGGTATTGGGTAATGAAACAAGGATAGGTACATCCCCAACAAATATTGGCCTATGGGTGACAGGAAGCTAAAACACACCAAAGCGACATGTTGTTTTTTTGCCCTCCGCAATAATCGGATAATATGACTAGCTTCATTGATAAATTTTTTAAGCCATTGCCACTTTTTTCCACTTTTTTGAAGCGTAACCTCGTATGCTCTAAAATGGATTTTTTGTGCTGTGCTGATGGCTTGTACTTCAGCCCAGTGGCTATTTGCAGCATAGAAATAAATAGCCTGCTCTGGATAAACCTTTCTAAGTACATGTAGCATAGCAGCATTAAATGGAGCATGTTCAGCTCCTGTCATAAAGGGCTCGATGAAATAGATGCTTTTCCTACTCACGTACAATATCAGTTGGTGCAAAAATAGTTTCGAATGGCACGTATAAATCCCAATATACAGCCATCAGATTATACAATCGAAATGCTCCAAATAGCAACAACAATAAGAATGCGGCCATGCGGAGTGCCTTATCTTGAATATAAAAAACCAAGTAGCCCAAGATAAAAATTTCGAATAATAAAAATCCGGTAGACAAACGGGCCATTACCGGTAAACTCAAAACAAATAATAAATAAATAACATTACCGAATACCAGCAGATGGAGATAGCCTGTATATCGCGGCCTATCGGCTAGTCCTACATGTGGTTGAAACGCAATAAAAATGGGTAAAAACAAGGCCCGTTTGGCTATCCCAATGGCAAATGCCACATATGGATTCACACTTATATCGAGTGCTTCTTCATTATAGAATAATAATTTTTCTCCCACACGCGAATCGATACCCACTACATGCATTGCTAAACGGGTAAGAAGGCCGCCAATATCAGCAAAACCTAATAACAAGGCAATCAATAATATGCCATATAAATGCTTGGGAGAAAACCGAAGCGGATATATCCAATAGGCCAATATAAAAAATGCAGCAGTGATATGGATGAGTGATGCCAATATAATTATCAGCAAAAACGGCCAGAATCGGCGCTGTATTATATAGGTAATCGATAATAGCGTAATCGAAATAGCGAAATATTGGCGTACGGCAAAAATATCGGCTAGATAATAACAAAAGTATAGGAACAGACTTAGCAACATGATGTTGGTATGCTGTGCGATGAATCGGGCCTTAATACCAATAGTGAAGAGTGCCATGATTGCCAGTAATATGGAATAATTGTTAGTAAGTTTTTTCACCCCATAGTTAAGATAGGTAAAACCGCGTTCCATATTATTCGCAGAGGGGTTGGCTACATAACTTTCTATTTTATTAAAATAGTCAGTATAGGCATACCAGTCGGTCCCCACGTTCCACCGAACAGAGCTGATAAAAATGAGCACAGCAGCCATGAACCAAAAAACCAAGTGTTTGATTTTCTCTGCATGTTGGAGTAGATCCAATAATGCGAAAGCACCCAAAATGATATATAAACTGATGTAAATCAAAGTTACGTAGTTTTTGAAGTGAACGGCACGTTTGCAAATTGGTGAATGATAAGATGAGCTAACTGCTGGTTTTGAACAATTCGGGTAGCAAGCGCTATTCGAGCCTTGTTCAAGGCTTGAATATGGGTTTCTCGTTCTTCTGAATAGGTTTCTATACGATCAATAAATTGCTGCATGTTTTGTACGATAGAGAAGGGTACAATTTCCTCATAGCCCACAGCACTGTATTTATGTATTAATAACGGGATACCTTTCTGTATAGCCTCCATGATTTTTATCTTAACTCCGCCCCCCAATGTATTGGGTACAACCAACAAATCACAGAGCCGAACATAATCGTCAATGTAAGGCACAGCGCCTGTTACCGTAATGTGATCGGATTGCAGCGCCCTGATTTCACTGCTAGGCTGCTTGCCAACAATATATAAATGATAGACAGGATTTTTTCTTACCAAAGGCAGAAAAACCTGCTTTACAAATTGCAACACACCTTGTATGTTGGGATACCAATCCATCATACCAACAAAAAGAATACGTGTGCACGTGTCCGCATACTTAGTCTTTTCTGGCTTCAAGGAAAGTGCTGGCGGCATAACATAGGTGCCGATTTCTCGATCTCGCAAGCATTGAAATTGCCGGCAATCGGCTTCTGAAATAGCAATTACCGCATCCGCCTGTTGGATGTAGGTATGTTCGACGGATTGATACTTATAATTGGCCATGCGATAACCAATTTTTTTCAGTGGGTGCTTGATCCGATAACGGATATATTCGAGGTGATTGCTATATTCGTAATTATGCTGGCTGAGTATAATTCTCGTTTGTGGTGTCCAAAGCCTAATAAGGGGCATCAAATAGGCCGTTGCCAACTCCAAAACAACAATGGTATATTTTTGATACGTTACTTGCTTCTGCACGGCCTGTTGTAATTGTTCAGATTCGCGAAAAATGTTATGCCCTCGTTTGAGTAAAAGTAGCCGTGCACGCCATGGATGGTAAGGCTCTGGGGTAATCGCTGTTAAACTAACACGTGCCTGATGCAAAGCCGTCCAACCTTCGGAGGTTTGTGGAGCTTGTAACGTAATAACATCTGTTTGTATCTGTGAGGCGAAAGCTAGGACATTGCTCATAGCATAGATGGAGGCACCATCACCAGTACAATCTAAGCGCAAAGCAATGTAGAGTAGCTTCATAGGGTATCAACCAACTTTTAAATAACGGTATAACTTAACTACTAGAACTGTCCAATAATTATCACAACTTATTGAAAAGCTGCATTCAAAATTTATCACACCTGCTCGCAATATGCTTACAATCTGTAATAACAAAGGTACAATATAACCCATTACTTCGAAGCACCCAATTTTGATTTGAACAAACGGACAAGTTCAGCAAGATAAGGATTGTGAAACAAGAATACTTGGATAAAACCATATGTTACAACAGACAAACACAATATAATTCCTAACTGAATACTTGAAGAAAATGTTTGCTTTGCAACAAACCAATAAATAGGTATAAAACTTAGAGATGCCAGGAAGGCTTGTAGTAATAGGAGCCAAGGGGGTTGGAATGCTACTTTGCCCAATCCGTAACGAATGAGCAATAGTAGCACAATCCCTTCAGTAAGCAGGGAAGCAATAGCTGAGCCTACTCCTCCCCAAATAGGAATAAGGATAAAGTTAATGCCCATGCTAATACACATCCCTACTATGGCAGCTTTAAAAAATAACCGCTCATTATTTGTGGAGTTCAAAAGTTGCATACCAAAAACATTACTTAAACCAACGAAGCACAGCGTAGGTGCCAATATCCGCAGTATGATTGTAGCATCGCGGAATGCCTGGCCTGCAAAAAGGGGCAATATTAAAGGTGCAACAACCATGAGGCCAATACTAGCTGGGACACAAATGAATACCATATAACCAAATGATTTCCGCAACAGCGCATGTACCTCTATAAGTTGTTGGCGATGAAAGGCATGCGAAAGAGGTGGAATCAAAACGGTAGAAAACGCTACAAAAATCAAGACAATAAGTTTAATCAATCGCATAGCAGTAGCATAATAGCCCACTTGTTCTAAATCTGACAATAAGCCAAGCAATGCTGTATCGAGCACCGTATAAACACTTGTTACTACCCCCAATGAAAAAATATATAATAGTGGTCTTAAGTGCTTCGAAAAGGCATTCGGATAGATACGAAAATGCACAAATCGTTTAGCATAAACTATATTGAACAAGGCGTTTATGGCGAGTGTAACTAAAAATATAGCATAATACCATACACCATCTTGAGATGTTTTAACAAAAAGAAATATAGCCAATATAGATGCAAGACGGACAAGTAAGGTTCGCTTTGTAATATATGGAAATGCTTCAAGCCCCTGAAAAAGCCATTCCATAACGAATAGCTGTAGCAAAACCAGACCTGACCCCACTATAAATAATGATTGATGCATCTGAAAAGCAGGGAGTGTAAAAAATACAGCTACGTAAATTAAAAAGGCGATTACGGTTGTACAACCGTGTATAAACAACAACTCGCTAAATACCCTTGAACGAGCTGATGAATCTGTCTTTACCTTAGCTATCTCGCGTACACCATATACAGGAATACCCAAAGCCGCTATCAGAATAAAATATTGAGTAATGCTATCAGCGAAGCTAACCTGACCGATACCCAAAGGGCCCAAAACGCGTGATACGTATGGAAAGGTAACTAATGGAAACAACAGTTGACTAGCCGATAACAAAATGTTATAAACCGCATTTTTTTTGATGTTACCCATGCGGTAAAGATAATTAAAAGTACCAAAATACTTAAAAATGGGTATTGAACCGTGTAAGCAGACAAGCTACCTTTGTAAAAGTAATCAGTGACCGATAATGGGTAACGCTGATAACAAATAATAAGCGACAAAATGGGTACTATTATTGTAGCAGAAAATGAATTGATAACGTTTAGTTACTGGGTAAAACTTTTTTCGCCATCTGGTGTTTCTAAGGTAATTTTCTTACATTAGTGCCGGTTCTATATAACAGGTAGCTTAGCAGCACCCGATAGACAAACGGTTTTATAGAATATAATAAAAGCTGTATGCTAGTAACTTTACTACCACTTATTAGTGCATGCATCATCGCTTTAATAGCTATTCCAGCTATTATCCGAATTGCCCAAACAAAACGGTTGGTTGATGACCCTACGGGTGAAGCCAGAAAAATACACCGCTATTTGGTGCCTAATCTGGGAGGAGTAGCGGTGTTTAGTACATTTGCTTTGGTAAGTTGCTTTTTTATGGATAATGCTACATTACCTGATGCGAATTTTATTTTTGCATCGGGCATTATTGTATTTACCATTGGACTGAAAGATGACCTCATTGCATTAGATCCCTATAAAAAGTTTGCTGCACAGTTCTTGGCAGCATTCATTGTTATCCATTTTGCTGACATACGAATTACCAATTTTTTTGGAGTAATGGATCTCTATAAGATTGGACCTGTATTGAGCTATATTTTTACCAGTTTGGTGATTGTTTTCGTAATCAATGCGTTTAACCTCATTGATGGCATCAATGGTTTATTGGGTTTAACCACTTTATTGATATGTACGATATACGGTATACTGTACGCTTTAATGGATGATACAGGATATGCAGCCATTAGTTTCTGTATGGTAGGTGCTATTTTAGGATTTCTATACTATAATTTTAGGGCGAAGGCACGTATTTTTATGGGTGATGCGGGGGCTTATTCGATTGGATTTGTGATAGCCTTATTAAGTATTCATTTTGTACGAACAAACGATTGGACAGAAACGGCTACCACTTTACCGATGATACAAGCCGCCCCTGCGGTGGTAATTGCGCTATTGGTTATACCCGTTTTTGATACATTCCGGGTATTTAGTCTACGCATTGTGCGTGGCACATCGCCTTTTACTGCGGACCGAAAACATCTGCACCACCGTTTGCTAGATCTAGGCTTGACGCACTTACAAACCGCTGCACTCATTGTGACAGCACATATTTCTATCATCGCGCTGGCTTTATGCTTACAGAAAAATGTTCGGACACCTGAGCTACTGATTATTATCACATTGACCATTATTTGCTATCATACGATGCTTTGGGTTTATGAGGTACGGAACGCCGACCGAATACTGGCATTGCAACGTTTACGTGATATGACGGCACACTTACCCCGGAAAACGTTAATGGCAGACCTGGAGCAAAAAAATCATAGCGATGTAGACTCGAGCTTGGCTGCCGTACATTTCTTGGCAGCCCATGAAGATTTTAATAGCCCCCAAGCAAAAGAAGCCGCCAGACGCTTCGCTCAGGAGGTTTTGGATAATTTGGAACGGAGTAAGAATTAAGGGGCAGTATTACCTAAACAACGCTACAATAACACCGATGGTAGTGGCGAGACTACCACCAATGCCTACCCATTGCGCAGCACTCATGCGACCGCGGGGTTCGCGTTGGGGCACAAAAATCTCAGAACCAGGTTTCACTTTAGGGTAATTATTAAAGAAAAGCACTTTTTTGGTGCTACGCGCCGAGCCGTTGGCATATACCACGTACGAACGTTTGCGCAAGGCTTGCTCTGAAAAGCCGCCCGCAGCAGAAATATAATGCTTGAATTTTTTGCCCGGCTCATACACCACGGCTACCGGCGACAAGACCTCTCCACTAATGCGAACGGTTTGCAATTGTTTTGGTATGCGTACAACGTCACCTTCTTCTAGAATGAGATCACTATTGCCATGTGGATTTTTCAAAATATGATCCAGATCAATACCTACATAACTACTGCCTGTAGTGGCACGTTGCACCACACTGAGATCGTTACGGGTATTTTTTTGCAAACTACCCAGGCGAGCCACCCGCTCCTGATATTGCTCAGCTTCTACTTGTGCTTGATGCTTGAACTGATTTGCAGTAGAATCAACCTCGCCTTGTGAGAGATCTTTCCGTTTTAACGATGCGCCCGCTGTATAAGCATAGTTAGTGAAACCTCCCGCCCGTTGGATCAAATCGGAAACCCGTTCGTCTTTATGGCGAAGGGTATACCGCCCAGGATACCTTACCTCGCCTTCGATACGTACTGAACGTTGCCGCTCATATCCTGTAGCTGGGCGTACGTTTACCACATCAAAAGGTTTCAGTAAGAAGTTATCGGCTCCGGCAAAATCACGATCGACATCTACTTGATAAATTTGAGCCGTTTGCGTGCCTGCCGTTAAGCTATCTGCAGCATCTAATCTACGGGCGATTTCAATCCGAGTAGATGACGCTCCTTCTGTAAATCCTCCAGCCTGCATAATAAGTGCCTTTAGGGTCATTCCATTGGCAAAATCATACCAACCAGCGCGGCGTACCTCACCCTCAATCTGTACTTTATACTCGGTACGTAAATCGGAAATGGATGATATGATTACTTCATCTTCTCGTTTCAAAGCGATATCATTTGCTGTACCAGCCAAAATACCGGATACGGAGAATGATATCTGTTCGCGCTGGCGCTGTTCATTTAATCGGTTGATGTAACCACGATTTAAAAACGCATCTTCTTTGACACCATCTGCTTTCTTAATGAGTGTGCTAAGTGTTAAGCCACTGCTCAGCTCGTAAACACCCGGCCGAAATACCGCTCCGGAAATACGCACACGATTGGTAAACCGATCTAAAATTTTACCTACCCGATATTGATCACCGCTTTGCGGTAGATATAACCCAAATTGCGAGGCTAATAGGTCTTCTACTTTACGTTCAGTAGCGGTTGTTTTCAAAACTGTGATACGTGTGCGATAAGCTTCTTCGGTAAAACCACCTGCATAACTCAGCAACTGATCGAAAGTTTCGCCTTCCTTTAGCTCAAAGGTGGCCGGATGTTTTACTTCACCCCGTATTTCTACCCGATTGGTATAGGGCGATACTTGAATAACATCTTGATCCTGCAAGACAATATTTTCTTTTAAACTACCATGCAGCAGAAAATCGTACACATCAACCGTAGTTACCAGAATCCCATTACGAAAGACGTTGATTTTTCGTAAGGTGCCTTGATTATTGGGCCCTCCTGCGGCATATAAAGCGTTAAATACGGTAGCTACTGCCGGCAAGGTAAAAGTACCCGGTTTGATTACTTCGCCTGTAACAATCACTTTAATGCTACGAATATTACCTAAGGTAATGCTTACTTGGGTTTGCCCACTGTTCATTCCTTTATATATGGAGCCAAGCCTTTTTTTGATACGTACTGTAGCTTGTTCAATACTGGCACCAGCCACGGAAACTACCCCTACATAAGGAATATTGACAGCACCTTCTGGGCTGACAGTTAGTGAATAGCTTGCCTCTGAATTTCCATAAATCTCGAGCAAGAGCTCGTCGCCAGCACCAATCACGTAATTTTTTGGAGTAGCTAACCGTAAATTAGGCTCGAATTTGGGATCGCTGCCTTGAAATAAGGCTGCTCCAAATACCGGTAACGCTTGATTCACCGGGGTTAGTGCGGGCGACTTAACCCGTTGAAGTGTATCTGTACGATCAGGTGTTTGATTAATGGAACGCCCTTCTTTGCGCCTATCGCTAATAGAAGGTACTGACTTTTGTACTGAACTATCTACAGTTTGAAGTTGTTGTATACGCTCGGCCAATTTTTCTTGCTCTACTTGCGGCATACCCGAAGATGCAGCAAGTTGCAAGAGTTCTTGCTGACTCATACCTGAAGCTGCTGCCTGCTGCATGTAATTACGTAGCTGCTCATCCGTTAACTCATCTACTTTTACTTGACTGAGATCGGAGGTATTCACTTGCTGGGCATGAGTGATTACGGTAAAACCGGCTAATAGTATAATTACCAAGAAACGTAGATAACGGACAGATAGATGCATACGATACTTTTTCTTTGTTATACAAAGAAACGTTTTTATTTATTTATGTCATAAGGAAAACTTAACTTGCATGCCCAAAAACAACAGCTAACCATGCAGGTGTACCTGAATAAAACGGACGATGAACTGGCTATCTTGCTTATGGCACATGATACAAAAGCTCTCAGCACGCTGTATTTTAGACATGTAAAAGCAGTATATTATTTTGTGTTGGGAATGGCAAAATCGCCCACATTGACAGAAGATATTGTACAAGAAACCTTTATCCGCTTTTGGCAAAACCGGCATCTGATTGAACCCTCAAAAAATATTAAGGCATATTTGTTAACCATTGCACGCCATCATTTATTGAATTTACTTAAACGTGCCCAGCACGAAAATTTTATACTCCAAGAGCTAAAACATTATAGCAACCCTATTGAACAAACAACAGAGCAATGGATGGATTACCGGGAAAGCAACTATCTCTTACAGGAAGCATTAGAAAGATTGCCTAACCAACAGCGAGAGGTATTTAAGCTCTGTAAGTTGGAAGGCCTATCTTATAAACAAGTTGCTCAACGATTTGGTATTACCGAAGGAACGGTGAATAGCCATATGGTAAAAGCATTGAAGTACATCAAGCAATTCATCGTACTGCATCAGCTTTTATGGTTGCTGCTGTTGACTGGCTGTTATCCGTTTTAATAGTGTTGGCAGCTTTACTCGAGTTGCATCAGCTGTAAAGAATCATACCTCATACCTTACAATTTTTCTCAGCTCACTATATGATATCTCCTCGCCAATTGTATGATTAGGAAAACGCCTTACTGTGGACGAGAAAAGACTGACCCTTTTTACTAAATACTTACACAACACCTGTACACCGCGCGAGTTGCAGTTAGTTTTGAAAGATATTGCTACTGGAAAACATCAAAATGAGTGGGAAGAAATGCTAAAACGGGAATCTGAAAAATGGTTAGCATTCGATGATGAACCAACGGAGTTCGATTCAGCTCGTTTCAAACATATGCATGACCACCTGATGAGCAAATTGCTAGCCAATCAAGTGAGACCTTTAAACCATTCGCGTTGGTGGAAGCGTGCCACAGCAGCGATAATAGCTATCTGTCTATTGAGCACCATTGCTTATTTTTATAGCTACTCCCCCCATCGCCCATTGTCAAAGCAAACATGGGCGCTTACGGATACCGTGGTAAGACCAGGCAAAGACGATGCTTTGCTGCAAATGGCCAATGGCAGAGAGTTTGTACTGAACGAGCTGGCAACGGGCGAACTGGCCAATGAAGCCGGTATGGTAGTAAACAAAACCAAAGAGGGCCTGTTGATTTTTAAGGCAAAAACACCAAAAGTAGGCAAGACATCAGCTGAAGCATTGTACCACACGCTGGTTACACCACGGGGCGGACAATACCAATTGATATTGGCAGACGGAACACATGTTTGGTTAAATGCCCAGTCGAAATTACATTTCCCAACACACTTTGATGAGCAGCACCGCACGGTGAAGCTAGAGGGAGAGGCTTATTTTGCTGTTGCCCACGCCAAGAATTTAGCACCTTTTATTGTAAAAACGGCACAACAGGATATTCAAGTATTGGGTACCGAGTTTAATGTGACAGCCTATGCGGATGAGCCCCAACAACAGGTCTGTTTGGTGAATGGTTCTGTGAAACTGAATGGCAAAGATTATGAACGACAGATGCAACCAGGGCAAATAGCTACCTGGAGCCCTGTACATGGATTACAACTGCGCAACGATGATATAAGCAATTACATCGCCTGGAAAAATGGCCTCTTTGCCTTTAAGGAGGAACATATCTACAACCTCATGAACAAAATAGCTCGCTGGTACAACGTAGAAGTGAGCTATCAGGGCGACATGACGGGAAAAGTATTTTCAGGCACCTTTTCCCGGTTTGCCGATGTACGTGATGTGCTGAACATCTTGGAGGCAACAGGTACCGTAAAAATAACCTTAAAAGAAAGGAGGATCATGGTGAGTCTGTAACAATAAATAAATAACCAAGCAATTATTTTTTACCTATTATTTAAAACATAAACATCTATTATGCAAGGCTATACCAATTATTGCATGCAAACAGGTAAGACACCACGTTTAACGCCCCTGCTATGCATGAGATTGACGACAGCGCTGCTGTTGTTGATCTGGAGCCCGATAACGGCCCTGGGTTATGCACAAGGCATTACCCTCTCTAAAAAAAATGCACCTTTAAAAAGTGTGCTGGAAGAAATTAAGCAACAAAGCGGCTATCAGCTTTTCTATAACGATCCCATGATGCGTGAGGCGAAACCGGTAACGATGAATGTGCAAAATGCATCGCTGCAAATTGCTCTGGATCGCTGTTTTGCGGAACAACCGCTGGATTATACCATCCAGAAAGGGGTAATCATCGTGAAACGTAAGGAATCACGAGCTGCAAAAGCAGCACAGGATATGACCATCGGCGGTGTAGTAAGCGATGATAAAGGAGCCACCTTACCTGGAGTGAGTGTGTTGGTAAAAGGTACTTCGCGTGGCACTACAACCGATACCAACGGCCGGTATTCTTTGCAAGTACCATCCAATGCTACTTTAGTGTTCAGCCTGATTGGCTATGGGACACAGGAGCTGTCCACTGCGGGAAAAACGGCTCTGAACGTACAGCTGACGGAAGAGAGCCAAGCGTTGAATGAAGTAGTAGTAGTGGGCTACGGTACACAGAAGAAAGCAACCGTAACTGGATCAGTTGCTTCGGTGAAAAGTGACGAAATTGTGACCACTAAAAATGAAAACGTTCAGAACATGTTAACCGGTAAAGTTTCTGGAGTGCGCATTACACAGAACAGCAGCGAACCGGGCGATTTCAATAATAACTTCGATATCCGCGGATTGGGCACTCCCTTGATCATTATCGACGGGGTGCCACGCGATAATATTGCACGTTTGGATCCAAATGATATTGAAAACATTTCGGTATTAAAGGATGCTGCAGCCGCTGTTTACGGTGTGCGGGCTGCCAATGGGGTGGTACTCATTACGACTAAGAAAGGACAACAGGGGGTCTTACAGCTCACCTATCAGGGAAATCAAACTTGGCAGGTACCGGCAGGTTTGCCTACGTCTTTGGATGCGATTGGTTATATGACCCTTTTTAATGAGAAGCTCATGCATAACCCCAATGGTAGAACAGGGGAAGGGTTTCCGGAAAGCGCTTTTGAACCTTACCGTAATGGTAGTAAAGTAAGTACCGATTGGTATACACCCACCATTAAGGACGTGGTGCCCCAAATGCAGCACAACCTATCAGCATCAGGTGGTAACGAAAATACCAAATACTTTATGAGTGCGGGCTATACCTACCAAGATGGCTTTTTACGTTCGGGTGATTTGAATTATAAACGCTACAACATCCGATCGAATGTATCGAGCAAGATTACGAAAGATCTCACTATAGACCTCAACCTATCGGGTATTCTGGATGAAAAAAACCAGCCCTACCAATCGGCCTGGTGGATCATTCGCTCTTTCTGGCGGCAAAGTCCACTTGAACCGATCTACGCTAACAATAACCCGGACTATATCATGCAAACAACGGTAGATGGTACCAACCCTGTGGCGATGTCTAACAGAGACATTGCTGGCTATCAAACCCATACGAACCGTTGGTTTCAATCGAACATTAGCTTGACCTACCAAGTGCCTTTTGTAGCAGGTTTGCAAGCAAAAGCTTTGTTCAGTTACGACTACAACGCCAGCGATAATAAATTGTACCAACGGCAATATGATCAGTACACCTACGATGCCGCAACGGATATTTACAAAGCAACCGCTCAGCAGTCGCCCAGCACGCTTCGTCGCGAATACTACTCAAAACCGAATCGCTTAGGGCAGTTATCTTTAAATTACGATCAGACATTTAACGAGCATAGCATCAATGCGCTCCTCTTGTTTGAAAGCAGTGTGCGCAATGGTGATAATTTTTATGCGCAACGGGAACTATCGATAGAAATTGACCAGTTGTTAGCGGGTAATAGTAATAATCAGCAAGGTTATATGAATTTTGATGATCTGGCCTTGTATCGGAATGCCAATAATGGCTTGATTGGTCGGTTGAATTACGCTTATAAGGGTAAATACTTGGCAGAATTCAGTTTCCGGCGTGATGGTTCATCGAAATTTCCGGAAGGGAAACGCTATGGTTTCTTCCCTGGTGGATCGGTGGGTTGGCGCATCAGTGAAGAAGGATTCTTTAAAAACAGCAGTGCACTGGATTTTGTTGATAACTTAAAATTACGTGCATCTTATGGTGAGCTGGGCGATGACGGTGCTTTAGCTTACCAGTTTTTGCAGGGATATAGCTATCCGGCAACAGGAGATAATAATAAATTAGCCCCTGGATCGGTATTTGATGGCCAATTCATCAACTCGCTCCAAAGCAAGGGTCTTATTAACCCGAATATTACCTGGTTTGTATCGAAAATGGCCAACCTTGGGGTAGACTTCGATGCTTGGCAAGGAAAATTAGGTGTGGTGCTGGACGTTTTCAGGCGCGATCGCTCGGGTTTGCTGGCGCAACGTAATTTGAGCTTACCCAGTGTTATTGGTGCTGAACTGCCCCAAGAAAATTTGAACAGCGATCGCACACAAGGCGTCGATCTGGAATTGAACCACCGCAATCATATTGGACAATTTAATTATTTTCTAAAAGGTACTTTCTCATATACGCGTACGGAAAACCGCTATGTAGAACGGGCCCGTGCCGGGAACTCATACGAAAATTGGCGCAATAACTCGAACAATCGCTATAACAATGCGCGTTGGGGATTGACCGATGCAGGTAGATACATGAACTATGCCGACCTGATCAATAGCCCCATTTTTGTTGGACGAAATGCTGTAGTAGGCGATTATATCTATGAAGATTGGAACGGCGATGGCATTATCAGCGATTTGGACTGGCACCCCATTGGATATAACGGCGATGTACCCCTGATTAGCTATGGTTTAACCTTGGGCGGTTCTTACAAAGGCTTTGATCTAAATCTTTTGTTTCAAGGAACTGGCTTAATCAATGTAAGTTATATTGAACAATTGCGTGAACCGCTTTGGGGTGGTGGTAGTGGTTTGGCGCAATTCTTAGACCGATGGCACCCTATAGACCCCAATGCTGACCCATATGATCCGAATACGGAATGGGTAGATGGCCATTTTGCCTATACGGGCACCTTACCCGACGAAAACTCAACTTATAACGTACAGAACGCCTCTTACTTACGTTTGAAAAGTGCAGAATTAGGTTATACGCTCCCTGAAAAATGGATTTCTAAAATCGGTATCAAAGGTGCACGTGTATTTGTGAATGGTTATAACATCCTGACCTTTACCGATATCAAATATGTAGACCCTGAACATCCATCGAGTACGTATGGATACCTGTATCCGCTAAACAAAACGTATTCAGTGGGATTGAATGTGCAATTTTAAGAAGGGAGACCAGATGAAAACGATAAAAAGACAGCAAATGAAAAACATGATAAAATACATGATCCTGACGGTAACACTAAGCCTGGCGGCTTGTGCCAAACTGGATATACCGCCCATGAACATTGTGCAGGACGAGGATGTTTTTAAAACGGAAGGCGGTATTACCGTTTATATGGCCCGACTATATAGCGAGCTCCCCATTGAAGATTTTCGTTACTCACCCCGTGGCATCAATGATTTTTGGTTGGTAAATCCCATGCCGGCCAATACCGGCGAAGCATTGAGCCGCGACTTGACATCGGCCCGAAGTGAGGGGTTTGAATATTGGGGTGATGCGTATAAATTGATTCGCGAAGCCAATTATTTTATAGAGACCTTGCCTCAGTATGCGGGAAACTTTATGGACGATCAAGTTGAAAATTGGTTGGGTGAAGCTTATTTTGTACGGGCATTTACCTATTTTGCTCTGGCGAAACGTTTCGGTGGCGTACCACTGATAACTACAGTATTGCAATACCCTGAACAAAGCTTGGACGAATTGAACATTGGTCGTTCTTCAGAAGCCGCCGTGTACGATGCCATTGCGGCCGACTTGGATATAGCTATGGACAAGATGAATGAAATCAGCGTTAGCGGCAGAGCCAATAAATATGTGGCTGCAGCATTGAAATCACGTGCCATGTTGTTTGCTGGATCGATAGCTAAATATAACAAAGTGAGTTTATTTGATGGCGAAAACCGCGTATGTGGTATTCCGGCAGATAAAGCAAACGGTTACTTCAAAGCGGCTTACGATGCTGCCAAGCTGGTGGAAGGCCGCTATAGCCTTTATAAGAAAAATTGGGTGGCAGGCGATAAACAAGCCCAATTCCAGAACTATGTGAATCTATTTTTTGATGAGGAGAGTGAAGAAAACATATTTATTAAAGGTTATCAATACCCCGAATCAGTACATGGATATGATGCCTATAATGTACCCCGCCAATTGATGGGGGCTAATGGCTACTCGTCTGAAGTATGCCCCACCCTTAATTTTGTAGAGCTATTTGATGGCCTACCCAAAAATAATAACGGAAAATTGCAAACGGTAGATGGCTCAGGAAATTATGTCTTATATGACAATACGATGGATCTCTTTACCAATGCGGAACCGCGCTTGCGGGCAACAGTGATTTTGCCAGGCGATGAATTTAAAGGGGAGAACATTGAAATTCGGAGAGGAATCTATACGGGTGAGGTAAATAGCGGCATTAAAAAACTGATTTCGGAAACATCAACTTCCCCCTATCCTACTGCAAACATTGTCTCTTCTGCCAACGGTAGCCAGACTCCTTATACCTTACCCGATGGAAGCAAAATGAACCCAGCTGGAGCCAGTGGTGTATTTACCGCTGATGGAACAGGTGCCGTTTCAGGCTTTGTGGTACGCAAATACCTCGACCCTGACCGGCCAACTGCTCAGGTATTGGAAAACCATTCTGACCAAACATGGATTGAAATGCGTTATGCCGAGGTATTATTGAACCGCGCGGAAGCGGCTTATGAACTTTACCAAGCAGGACAAAGTGGCGCGGATTATCTAACGGATGCATATACTTGTATCAATCAGATTAGGGAAAGAGCTGGTGCAAATTTATTAAACGGTACGGCTGCATTGAATAACATCAACGTGATACGCATAGAACGCCGCAAGGAATTGGCCTTTGAAAATAAAATCTGGTGGGATTTGAAACGCTGGCGCATATTGGATACGGAGCAAAATGGAACGGTTTACCGCACATTGATGCCTTTCTATGCAGCAAAGGCTGGCAAGTATTTTATGGACATCCGGTTGGATGAGCGGAATGCACGTTATACTTTTGACACCCGCTGGTATTACCAACAGATTCCGCAAGGAGAAATATCGAAGAGCTCCAACCTGATTCAAAACCCTGGTTATTAATACTTAAAAGGAAAAATGATGAAGACAACCTTATATATAAGTTTACTGACCATAGCGCTGTGCAGTGCTTCTTGCAGTAAATACGATAATTATCCGGAACCGGAAGAGACCTTGATGGGACAGATAACCGAAACCGTTACAGGCAACCCGTTACAAACGGAAGCAGGCGGAAATGGCGTACGTGTAAAATTAGAGGAGCTGAGCTGGAGCGAGAACCCTACTCCTTATTATTTTTACACCAAACAAGATGGCAGCTTTAATAATACCAAAATTTTTAAAGGTAATTACCGCATCTCAGTAGAAGGCCCCTTTGTACCTTTGATACAACAGGATGCGGATGGTAACGTGACGGTAGACAACAGTATTACAACCGATATTGCGGGCAAGAAAGAAGTAAACTTTACGGTAGAGCCTTTCTTAAGGGTAACTTGGGTGGGAGAGCCGCTTTATGATACGGACACGAAAAAGGTTTCGGTACAGGTGAAAGTGGAACGCGGAACGGATAACGTTGATTTCCAACAAAAGGTAACCGATATTTTCTTGTTTGTGAACGCTTTGCCTTATGTAGCGAATAACAACTATGACAGTCGCTACTCAACTCAATTGAAATATGAAGGTGATGCCGAAATACCTTTGGGCGAAACGATTACGTTGACCTCAACGGCAGAACTACCAGGCAACCGCGCTTTTTATCTACGCGTAGGCGCACGGACAGATTACGGTTTGAAGTATTACAATTATACCGATGTAAAATCGGTTGATGTACCTTGAAAAGGCATCAGGTTTTAGGTATAAGGAATATAGCAGAAAGCCTTATTCGTGATTAGTGACTGGTGATTAGTAAGTGGTTAACTGATCACCAATTACTGATCACTGATCACGAACAACCCATAAAAGATGACTAAAACAAACTTACTACTTTTACTATCCTGCTTGGCTGCCCTAGGGGTAGCCAACGCGCAGGAAAAGCGCGAAAAGACGGCTTTCCAGACAAGTAGCGCATGGATTCCGCAAATTGATGTACGATCGGACGTGGCCATTGTTTATGGTGCCAAAGATCGAAAAAACATGACTTTTGAGGAACGAGTGGAAAGCTGGCGTAAGCGAGGCTATGTTACGCACTTTATGACAGGTATTGCCTGGGGCGAATACCAAGATTATTTCTTAGGCAAATGGGACGGTAAAAACCATCTATCAGAAGGCCAAGTGCAGCAAAACGGCGATACCATTTGGCATGGCCGCTATGTGCCTTATATTGTACCCGTAAAGTCTTACCTTGAGTATATGAAAACAGCCATCGTCAAGAAGGTCATTGATGCGGGTATTACATCAATTTACTTGGAAGAGCCCGAATTTTGGGCGCGCGCAGGTTATAGCGAGGCCTTTAAAAAGGAATGGCAAAATTATTATGGCTTTGCTTGGCGACCACAGCATACATCGCCGGAGAACACCTACCTTTCGAGTAAACTGAAATACCATCTCTATTATAACGCAATAAAGGAAGTATCAAGTTATGCGAAAGCATATGGAAAACAGAAAGGACTGGACGTAAAGGTTTTTATTCCGACTCATTCGCTGGTTAATTATTCTTCATGGAAAATTGTGAGTCCGGAAGCAAGTTTAGCCTCCTTACCCAGTATTGATGGCTATATTGCTCAAGTGTGGACAGGTACCTCACGTGAACCTACTTATTTTAATGGGGTGGAAAAAGAACGGGTATTTGAAAATGCTTTTCTAGAATATGGATCGATGGTATCCATGACCGCTCCAACCAACCGAAAGGTATTCTTTTTGACTGACCCCATAGAGGATTGGCCACGTGATTGGGCCGACTATAAAAAGAACTACCAGGCTACCTTCACCGCCAAGCTGCTTTACCCCATGGTGAACAACTATGAGGTAATGCCCTGGCCGGAACGCATCTATACCCGACCTTATAAATTAGCAAACAGCGACAGCGCGGTCCTTATTCCAGATTATTATGCTACACAAATGCAGGTCATGGTAAACGCGCTGAACCATATGCCGCTAAGCGATAACCGTGTCTCTGGCGATCATGGTATTGGGGTGTTGATGGGTAACTCGCTTATGTTCCAACGCTTTCCAACACATGATGGATTTGAAGACCCTCAATTTTCTAATTTTTATGGACAAACGCTGCCCTTATTAAAAAGAGGTGTACCGGTAGAAACCGTACATATGGAAAACTTGGGTTATGCGCAAACTTTGAAAAACATCGGCGTGCTGGTGATGAGCTATAGCAACATGAAGCCGATGAAGCCTGAAGTGCATAAACAGTTGGCTGAATGGGTAAAAAAGGGAGGAGTACTGGTTTATGTAGGGAAAGATGATGATCCTTACCAAGGAGTAATGGAATGGTGGAACACCCATAGCAACCACTACAAAACACCCGCACAACATTTGTTTAAACTATTGGGGCTCAAAGAAACAACAGGCCATTCGAAAAATAAGATAGGTAAGGGTACGGTATTCATCATGAAGCAAAACCCAAAAGATTTTGTGTTACAAACAGGCCAAGATCAGGCCTATCTGGATGTAATAAAACAAGCTTATGCCATCGCTATGGAGGGAAAAGAGCTGACATTTAAAAATAATTTTTATTTAGAACGAGGGCCTTATGATATGATTTCGGTATTGGATGAGAGCGTGAATCAAGAACCTTATCAAGTAAATGACCGCGTGATAGACCTCTTTGACCCAAAATTACCTGTATTAGAACACAAAATAGTGAAGCCCGGAGAACAGGCATTTCTATATAACCTGAAACGTGTGGCAGATACCGATAAACCACAGGTGTTGGCATCAGCTTCGCGCATTTACGATGAGCAAGTGGCTGATGGTACCTATCAATTTGTGAGTAAGAGCCCGGCAAATACATGGAACAGCATGCGCATTTTATTGCCCAATAAATATAAACAGATACGTTTAACCGATACCCATGACCAACCCATAGAAATACTGGAACAGGCTTGGAATGAAGCATCTAAAACCTGCTATCTACGCTTTAAAAATGACCCCGATGGCACGAAGGTTATGGTGGGGTATTAGTTGTATAAGTTATTAAAAAGTAGGAGCAACTGCAACAAAAATAGTAGGTTATGCATTCGTTTTTTTTGTAAAAATCCGTAACGCATAACCCACTACGCTGTTAGCGCGGAACAAACAATATATTATTGGCCGCAACAATGCCATCGGCACCGGCATTACTGATTTCTACGTATGCACGCTTGCCCGATTTAATACGCAACTCGCCTAGGGGAAGCCATTCACCCGACGTTTGCCCTTCAATCTTTATCTCTTTTAAATCGATCATTTTCTTTTGTTCCCGCTTCCCATCAAATAAGGTAAAGGCTATCGTCGCACTTTCTCCTTTCAATTTCGGAAAATAAGAATACACCTCGTAAACACCACTCTTCAAGTCTTTAGCATGGAAGCGGGCCGTGCTCAACACTTCCGGGTGTGCTGCAATTTTATAAGCAGAGCCATATCCCCCCTTGCGCTCATCTTTCCATTCGCCAGTATAACGAACGGCATCCTCACGGCTATCAATCCAAACATCCGCTTTGCGGCCATCGGCCTTTGGATTTTTAGTCAACACCGCTTGTATCTGATCTGCACGAATAGCTTGCACACTTTGTTTTTCATCAACAGCCAGACAAGCGGCAACGGCAGCAGACTGCCCAAGAACCATAAAAACCGGCTCCATACGGATAGATCCATAAGCAATATGACTGGCTGATAAACACACCGGTACCAATAAATTAGTGACCTCGTTCTTTTTGGGAATAATGGCCCGATAAGAAATCGGGAAAGGTGGAAACCCACCAACCTCCACATTTCCTTCATTCTTAACCATACCATTAACCACCAAGCGATCGCAATTATGCGAATCCATCGTATATGCCGCATAACCAATGGCATCCCTTACAACTTCCCTACCCTGGCAATGGTGCTGCGTCATAACCAGCTCACCTACCAGACGTCGGGCCTCACGGATGTAAAGCTGTGGTGTCCAGTGGTTATTATCGACATATTCATCCTTCGGGTATCCCCATTGCAGCATTTCATTTCGAATATGGGCGGGTACAGAAGAATCGTGACCCACGAAATACAATAAGCCCTTGGTATAATCTTCATGCGCCCGAATAATCTCCCGTCGCCTTTCATAACCAGCCTCCGGATAATCCCAGTTCATGCCGATCATATCCGTAGAAAAACCATTGCGGTTATTGATATCGGTTTTACCATGGGGCATGCGGCTCCAGATAAATACATCTTGCAATGTTTTCCAGGGGTACTTTTCTTTCCAGCGTTTAAGTAGTTCATACTTTTTGGGGTCGTAATTTGCAGGTTTTTCAATCGGGATGCGGTTTTCGGGAACATTGGTCAACGTAATTCGGAAGTTGTAAGCCTGCACCTTTTTATCACCGGTACCTTGAGCTGCCAGTTTGCTATGGCCAATGCCCCAGAGTAAACCACTGGTAGAATCCCCAGCAACAATGTAAGGGTCAATACCATCCGGAAACTGATGCCCGTGCAGCAATTGAAAGCCGTTCAGGGTTTCTCCGTACAGCTGATTGTCTTCCCGACCAACGGTATATGAAGCACCGGCCTTAGCCATCAGGTCGCCTTCGTACGAACAATCAATAAACATTTTTGCCTGCACACTTTCCTTCGCTGCAGAAGGGTTCAGAGACGATTGCAATTCAATCGTTTTTATTTCCGTACCTTGCTTCTGTACAGCAGCTAATTGCTTTCCGTAAAGCACGCGTGCACCGCAGTCTGCGATATAAGCCTTAAACAGGCTATCTGCCACATGGGGTTCAAAAATCCATTTTTCAAGCGTGCCGTAATGCTTCCCTAGCTTTCGGTAAAAATCCAGTGCCAAACCTTTTACCACATATTTATTGCCGATATCGGTCTGCCCTAAACCGCCACTGCTCATTCCGCCCAAACGATTGCCCGGTTCTATCAAAATAACCGATTTACCTGTTTTGGCAGCCGTATAGGCCGCAGTTACTCCAGCAGAAGTGCCCCCATAAATGCAGATATCTACTTGATAAGTAGTTGTCTGTGCACGACTAAAATGAGGAAAAAACCAGATTAGGAGCACGAAGAACCATCTGGTAGTTTTGATTAAATATTGAAAATGTACTTGCATATTAATAATGAGGATTTTGTGTTAATTGCGGATCAGAAATAATGTCAACATTGGGGATAGGCCACAGATAGTCACGGGCAGCATTGAACTTACGTGTCTCAATTACACGCATATCGGCCACATTGGGAACCTGGCTATAGTCTACCTTACCATCAGAATCGATCATGGGTGCTGTAGCCAGTAAGCCACGGGGTATCCGGCCATATAATTTGCTGTTCATGAATTTATCTGCCAGTTGCCAACGGCGAAGATCTACCATACGGAAACCTTCCATAGCCAGTTCATAGAGGCGCTCTTTGCGCACCAATTCCCGAAGTTCGGATTGGCTTTTACCAGATGCAATAGCCGGCATATCTACGGACGGCCTTTGACGAATAGCATTCAGGGCTTCGTAAACACTTGCATCGATTTGGTTGGCTTCGATCTTGGCTTCTGCATAAATCAACAATATTTCCGCATAGCGGATTTGCGTTACGTTTAGTTCAGACTTAGAAGGCTCATCCATATCTTCCATATCCACATATTTTCTCCAGCAATAACCAGAAAACGTAGCATAAGCATTGATGGCATCTTGGTTGGGCACTCTCCTGGCCGGGGTTACGGTGTAATCCCAACATTGCACGCTATCTTTATGCGTTTCAAACTGATAGCCAAAGAAAGTTGATCCGGGCAGGGCAATGGTAAAACCCAGGCGCGGATCGCGGTTTTCAAAGGGTTTCTGGGGATCATATTGGTCCGACTTGTCGATTTCCTTGCCATCGGTGCAAAGGAATGCATCTACTAATGACTGGGAAGGTATTTTATTGGAAAAACCTTTGGCATTTCTAGAAAGTAAGCCCGTGATACCAAATGTTTTGGTGTCTGATTGCCGCAAGTACTGCAAAGCGAAAATGATTTCAGGCGAATTTTCACCCGCATAACTGAACAATTTACCATAATCAGGATGCAGGGAGTACGTATTTAAATCCATTACGGCCTTTGCCGATGACATAGCATCTTCCCAAAGACCGGCATTTAAAGCTGCACGTGCGCGGATGGCCAGCGCAGCGCCCTTTGTTGCCCTACCGGCTTCTGCTTGTGTAACAGGTAGAACCGCCGCTACATCTTGCATCTCTTGCAAGATAAAAGAGACAACCTCGTCTTTTGCGGTGCGCGGTATCTGATTGTCTTCCAAACTCAGACCATGCTGCAATAGGGGGACATCACCAAAATAATCAACCAGGTATTGATAGGTATAAGCCCGAACGAAGCGCGCTTCGGCCTGATATTCCTGATACAAATCGGGATCCATCTTGCCATCCAGTTTACCCATATTATCGAGAATGAAATTGCATTTTCCGATAACCTTGAAAGCGTTGGTCCAAATGTTCGATACATAACCGTTATTGCTATCGTGGTCGCCGCGCCCCAAAGATTGGAGTTGAGACACGTTACGGTCCCAACCAATGTCAGTGGCATCATCTATGGTTAAATTGGTAGGCATACCATCTGTGGGTTGGTAGTTCATGGCACTGTACAGACCATTCACTACTAATGTCAGTTCATCCACGTTGTTAAAATAGTTCTCATCAGACGGCCCTGAAAGTGGATTTCGATCCAGGTAGTCACTACAGGAGGCAAGATACACGCCCAATAGTAGACCTACTATATATATTGTTGTTCTTTTCATCATTTGATATTTTTATGAGTCGTAAGTTTCAAGTTCTAGATTATACGCGCGCTCTCGCCCTTTACACGATTAAACATATGATACACAAACGTATTACCCAAAAGATTTTTGCTCTTACAACGTATGACTTATAATGTATAACTCAACACTTAAAAAGTTACTTCCAAGCCAAAGGTGTACACTTTAACCTGCGGATAATAATTACCCGCACCAACGGGCGCCTCTACATCATAGCCATCCAAAAAGCTATCGGCTGTGAAGAGATTGGTACCATTGGCAAATACCCGCAACTGTTGTATTTTGTTGTTACTTAACCATTGTTTAGGTAAGGTGTACCCCAACTGTACATTCTTTAAGCGTAAATATGCGGCGTTCCGAAGCCAGAAAGAAGAGTTCTGCTGATTATTATTCTGGCCGAATGCCAACCGCGGGTACTTGGCATCGGTGTTATCCGGTGTCCAGCGATCTTTATTATCTTCCCGGATAGTCCCACCAACAGCACCAGTTGTGGTAAAAGCCTGTATACCGGCCCCATACAGATAACCATCCACCTTACCTACACCTTGTAAGAATAAGCTAAGGTCAAAACCCTTATAGGCAAAGGCCGAATTAAGCGAAAAAGTATAACGCGGCACGGTGCTGCCGATCACGACCTTATCTTCCTCGGTGATGATACCATCGTTATTCTGATCTTTATATTTGATATCGCCCGGAGCCAAGGTGCCGAACTGCGTAGCATGCTCATCAATTTCTTCCTGGCTTTGGAAGTAGCCCTCGGCTATGTAGCCAAAAAGAGAACCAATGGCAGTCCCCTCATTATTAACCGTTAATCCAGTTGATTTTCTGCCTTTCATATCGAGCACCTTGTTGCGTACATCTGATAAGTTAAGGCTAATGTTGTATCTAAACTCCCGTTGGGCATTGCTGTGGTAATTTAAACCCAGCTCCCATCCTTTGTTTTCTACAACTCCGGCATTCTGAAAAGGGGCATTTAGCCCAATAATCAATGGAACATCCAGCTTCAACAAGATATCATCGGTACGACGGTGATAAAAATCGGCTGTTAGGCCAAAACCATTGAACAGAGCCAGGTCCAATCCGACATTCTTTTCTTCCGTACTTTCCCAGGTAATATTGGGGTTAGATAAATTATTCAATGCCGCCGTATTCACAATCTCACCGCCTAAGGTGTAATAGCCCAGATCCAGGGCAGAAACGGCCGGATAGGTACCAATACTCTGGTTGCCCAAGCGCCCCCAAGACAAGCGGAGCTTGGCCTCGTTAAAGATACCTTTCAAGCCTTGCATAAAAGGTTCTTCGGAAAAACGCCAACCGGCAGATACCGAAGGGAAGAAGCCATAGCGATTACCCGGAAGGAACCGTGAAGAGCCATCGTAGCGAGCATTGATTTCTAACAAGTACCGTTCTTTATAGTTATAGTTGATACGGGAGAAAAAGGATTGCAAAGCCCACTCTTCCGCACTGCCATCATTTTTTTGGTTTTCGGCCGAACCGGTATGTAAAATGGGATAATCCGGCAAAGCATAGCCGTCACGGAAGGCGGTGATGTATTCATCCTTAAAATCTTCGCGCGATGCGCCGAGCATCCATTTAAAGGCATGGTCACCAAAGCTTTTATCGGCAGTAAGCGTTGCCCGCATGTTATTGTACATGTCTTGCACATTTTTCTGATTCAGTGAAGACACATTCGGTATGAGGTAACTTTCTGTTCCATCGGGCAAATAGGATTGGATAGACTTACTAAAACTTTTATATACCGTAGTGGCATATTTTGGTGCGTAATTAATCTGTGCTGTCAACCAAGTTAGCGGCTTATAGATAAGTGAGGCGTTGATACTGCCGAAAGGAGTCTTGTTGCTAGCTAATCCGCCATCTATCGCAGCCGAAATGGGGTTGCGCCCGTTCCAACCCACGCCCCAGGTTCCGTTAGAATTAATCCCGATCTGATTAGCAGGGATTCCATTCATCCATTGGAAAATATTGTCAACTCCCGTCGATGGAGCTGTTGTTATAGGGTTCACATATTGGAAATCCACTTTTGCACTCAATTTATCAGAAAAGGTAATATCAATGTTGTTGCGGATGGTATAGCGTTTAAAACTGGTATTTTCTATTAAGCCTTTTTGATCAAAATAACCAAACGAGGCCAGCATCTTTACTTTTTTGGTACCCCCGTTTACCGTTAAAAAATGGCTTTGCTGAAAACCGGAGCCCGTAAGGGTTTCTTTCTGCCAGTTGGTATTGGGGTATTCATCGCTATTTACTCCATTTTGCACGCGATAAGCCTCGATCAGTTCGTCTGAGTATAAGGGTGAACTGCCCACATTGGTATACGCTTCATTGGTTAGCAGCATATGATCGAGCGCATCAGCAATTTTAGGCATATTGGTAGGATCTTGCCAACCAACATAATTATTATAGCTGATGGAAACCCGATCACCGGCACCGCGTTTGGTTGTAATTAAAATAACGCCATTGGCCGCACGCGAACCGTAAATGGAAGAAGAGGCCGCATCTTTCAGAATGGAAACCGATTCGATGAGATTCGGGTCGATATTATTCATGGAACCCTCTACCCCATCTATCAAAACCATCGGATTGGCATCGCCCGTGGTACCGATTCCCCGGATACGGATATTCCCACCATCACTTCCTGGTTTACCCGAACTTTGCTTTACGGTAACCCCCGGGGCCATCCCCTGTAGGGCAGCAGAAGTTTGCCCCGCGGGCCTTGCAGCCACATCTTTACCCGAAACGGTGGAGACGGCACCCGTTACATTCACCTTTTTCTGCACATCGTAACCCACCACGACAACTTCCGAAAGTAAGGCATTGTCTTCCTGGAGGGAAACGGTCATCTGCTGTTGTCCATTTAAAGGTACTTCCTTGCTTATATAGCCAACTGAACTGAACACTAAGGTAGCCTGCAGATTAGTTACCTTGACCTTAAAATTGCCCTGATCATCGCTAACCACAACGCGATTGACCCCTTTTTCCATAACCGTTACGCGAGGAAGTCCTTTACCTAAACTATCCGTAACGGTACCCGAAATGCTTATTTCCTGTTGCTTTGGTGTGGCCAAACGAATGGCTATGGTTTTATTCTGGATTCGATAGGTCAGGCCTTGAGCGACCAAGGTTTGATCTAATACCGTACGTAATGGTGCTTCCTTCACATCTAAGGTTACAGGCTTGGCGCGCTCTAAAATATCCGATCCGTAGAGGATATCATAGCCACTTTGCTTTTGGATGGATGTAAGGACATCTTTTAACGAGGCATGATCTACTTTCAAACTGACTCGCTGCGCATAACTTTTCGCATGCAATTGTATGCAAGCCAAAAACAATAATACTCCGGTTAATTTCATACCGCGAATTAGAAATAGTAGGTTTCTACGCCAATCACATCGGATGGCGGCATTTTTTTTATACATTTGACTGTTAGGTTTATTTGTTCGTCTTTTTGTTTATAATAAATTAGACCTAATGGATTAGCCGGGAGCACTGCGAATGCTTCCGGTTTTTTGGCCCTCAGTGTAATATTTTAAGGCATAACGGTTACCCTCCTTCCTTCTATTTTAAAGTGTACATTTCCAGAAAATTCCAGTCCGCTAAGGAGATCGGCAAAATCCTTGTGGCGGTTGAACGTACCGCCAAATTTCCGTTGCTGCACATTTCCTTCATAAGCTACCTCAATGTCATACCAGCGTGCTATTTTGTTCATGATTTCGGAGAGCGGACTGTTATCAAATATAAAATAACCATTTTTCCAGCTTAGCATCTGGGTCAGATTAGCTTGGCTAAGCTGCATTTCATGGGTTTGGTTATTTAGGATGTTTTGATCGCCTGCACGGAGTATACGTTGTTTTTGGGATGCACCGCTTGCCAGCACACTTACCGCGCCAGATGCAACAACGGTTGTGGTCAACCCTTCTTCCGGATAAGCGCAGACATTAAACGTTGTACCCAATACCTCCAACTCCTGTGTGGCGGTTTTTACCCGAAAAGGTTGCTTGACCCGCTTGGCCACTTCAAAGTAGGCCTCACCGCTTAATTCAACCAGCCGTTCTTTTCCGGTAAAGTTAGCTGGATAGCGCAGGGAAGAAGAGGCGTTAAGCCAAACCTTTGTACTATCTGGTAAGATAATCTGATATTGTCCGCCTCTGGGAGTTGCAATGGTCTGGTAGCTAGGCGATGTCGTCTCCTCTTGTTGCTGTACGGTATATATTAGTTGGCCGTTGGCTGATTTATGAATAGATACTCCTGCCTCTTTAGCTATTTCTCCTTGTTGGACATCATCTAAAACAATGGTTTTGCCGCTAGCCAAGGTAAGGGTGGCGGTGTTGCGACCGGGTTTAATGGGCACCGAATTCGTTGAAAGTTGTTGATTTGCTGGCAATATTACGTCTGACTGTTGACGAAATACGGCCCACACACCAGCGAGAAGTAATACACTTGCCGCACCAGCAATCATCCACCATCTCATACGGGAAATGTATGGTTTGTGATGAATGATCTGCTGTATTTGCCGATAGGTATGCATACCGGCTGCCTCTTCTTCGGAAGTTGGCTCAAGGGACGACTGAAACCTAAACCGATCTGGATAGGTATATAAAAGCCGAAGCTCCTCTGGCGTGCATTTTCCTGCTTGATATTTTTCGTAGAGCGCAATGTAGTCTTCCGGACTTAGCATATTATAAATGGTTTTTGATAAAGAGCCCTCTCGAGCAGGTGCACACACATAAATTGGTAAAAAATTTTGTTTTTATTTTCCGACTGGTAATTTTTTGTAATATTTGTGTGACTCCCTAAGCAAATGAGGGCAAATTAATCAATGCATATATTCCATGCAGGTGCAAACTGTTTCTGATGAAGAATTATGGAACGCTACAGCAAAAGGCGACGAGCGGGCATTTAATCTGTTATATCAACGGTATTGGCTTAGCCTTTACCGTACATTCTATTACTACTTACAGGACAAAGAATCAGCAGAACAAGCCTTGCAGGATGTATTCGTAGTATTATGGCGCAAAAGAAAAGTACTCCAGATAAAAAGCTTTAAAAATTACGTATTTATAACAGCACGGTACCGGGTCTTCAAATTGCTAAAAATCCGCAAAGTGGATATTGTGCAATATGTTGAACAGCTGGAGGAGACGGCTGAAGCCACTGTAGACAACGAAGCCTTTCAAAAACTGGAGCAGGAAGATTTTGAACAACAACTACGCCTGGCTTTGCGCGATTTGCCGAAGCGTTGCCGGGAAATTTTTTGGATGAGCCGGGTAGACCACTGTAGCAACGCTGAAATTGCGGAAAACCTAGGTATCTCTAAACGAACCGTAGAAAATCAATTAACCTTTGCCTTGAAACAATTGAGGCTCGCCCATGGAAAAGTGCTTTCGGAAGTTTTGTTGATGTTGCTCTGGTGGTGGTTAAGGGGATGATTCCGTTTCGATTTAAACCAAGCCGAGCCAAGTCCTTTTTAATTATAAATTTTGACAAGTTGACAAGAATCCCCTTTTTTTGACACGATCCATTTGGCAAAATGCTCATTTGGCAAGCCATAGAGGGGAACTATACATTATTGAGTAAAAATAAAAAATGGAGCAGTACCGATCTGAAGGCCAACTACAACGCTAGAATTTGCTTTTGCTTTAAAAGTTCCTCTTTTAGTTTCTGATAATCGATCTGCTGAACCGCTTGATGTTGATCAATAGCTTGTACCGCAGCAACTCCTGCACTTTGGCCTAATAACATGAAAACGGGTTCCATTCTAATAGATCCGAAGGCTATATGGGAAGCCGATAGGGAGACGGGAACCAATAAGTTAGCGCATTCTTTTTGTTTCGGTGTAATAGCACGATAGGCTATGGGATAAGGGGGGAATTTGCCGACCTCTACATTGCCCTCATTCTTGACCATACCGTTCACCACGATGCGTTGTACATTATGGCTATCCATGGTGTAAGCTGCCATACCGATAGGGTCTGCTACAACTTCTTTGCCTATGCAGTTACGCTCGGTCATGACATAGGAACCGATCATCCTTCTTCCCTCGCGTATATAAAGTTGGGGAGTGAAATGATCGCTTTCTATATATTCATCTTTTGGATAGCCCCATTGTTTAACAAAATCACTTAATTTCTTTGGTACGCGAGGATCGCTGATGATGAAATATAAAAGTCCTTTGGTATAGGATACGTGATCTTCAAAGATTTTTTTCCTTTCTTTAAAATTTGCCTCGGGCCAGGAGTAATTGGCACCAATCATATCAGTCGAAAAACCACCGCGGTTATTGATATCTGTTTTATGGTTGGGCATGCGGCTCCAGATAAAATAATCATTTGGTTGCACCATGTTTGGTTGCGCCTTAAACAAACGAGCCAATAGTTCGTATTTGGACGAGTCATAATCGGCTGGTCGTGTAATAGGTATGCGGTTTTCGGCACTATCGGTTAAACAGATTCTAAAATTATAGGCTTGCACGTGCCCATCCCCTTTTCCGGTAGTGCTGGGTTGTGCCTTACTGACACCGTAAACCAAACCACTGGAAGGGTCGTTAGGGATACGATATGGACTGACGCCATCTGGAAATTGATGTCTTCCGGATTGCTTTAAATATTGAGCTAATTGATAACCGTTTAAAGTTTCTTGATAAACCGTATTATCTTCTCGTCCAACGGTGTATGAAATTCCTGCCAAGGGAAATAGATCGCCTTCATACGTGCAGTCTATAAAAATTTTCGCCGTTATCTGCTGCTTATTCTCTTGCCGGCTATAGGTATCTACGAGTTGGACGGACTGGATGACGTTATTTTTTTTGTTTACTTTTTTAATGCGTTTATGATAAATAACAGGAATCTGCGCGCTGGCTAAATATCCTTTAAAAACCTTCATCGCTTCTTTGGGTTCAAATTTCCAAGCTTCTGTCTGACCATATACTTGGCCCAATTTCTTATAAAACTCTCTCGAAATACCCCCTATGGCAAATTTATTTCCAATATCGGTTTGCCCCAGTCCTCCAGAAGAAAGGCCACCAATATGACCGTCTGGTGTAATGAGCACGACCGACTTACCCATCGTTTTAGCAGTGTAGGCCGCTATAACGCCAGCAGATGTTCCGCCATAAACACATATATCATACGTCTCGTCGGCAGCTTTAACCCAAAAAGAAAAAGTGACGAATATAAGGGTTGCCAGTATTGTTTTGTTAGTTAATTTCATAATAAAATGGTTAAAATCATTTAATCTGAATGGTTTCATATTTTGTAAAAAAGGTATCGATGGCAAGGCTATCGGGTATAAAGGCTGTGCGATAGGTTATGGTAGCCATGGGCGGTACCTGAAACAAGGTAAGCGAATTGACATCTTTTGGTACATGCACAACCTTTTCTTTTCCTTCCGTATCTTGATAATAGATCTCGGTGCGAACCATGCCCTGTTCAGCGCTCTGCCAACTGATTGTAGCTTCTTGATTTTGATAAACAACCTGGCTAAGTAAACGATTCAATAAAGTGGATTGATATTGCTCACCATACACTTGGCCCTCTGCAGCAACCCGGATGGAGCGATTGCCTCTTCCATCCAAGGAAACCAATTCAAAGCGATATAGACGTTCTTCAAGATGATCAATCACTAACCCGATACTATCCGGATGGCTTACTTGATCTCCCTGCAGCACGGCAGAGTCTGCGCCTTCATTCCAATATACTTTCATTTGTGTCATATTGGGATCGTTTATTTTCCAATGTAGCAATATACGATTATTGCCCGAGTGTGTTACAACTGAATCGGCTTTGCCTACATAGACAATTTCGCCATTGTCAATAAATTCTTTATAATAATGATCTTGTTTTTTGCATGCCGCAAAGAGGCAAAGACAGATTATGCTTAAATGCCCATAGGCTATAGCACTCGTTCTTTTTATATTTTTCATTTCTTGCAAATCTTATTGGTTTTGAATCTGCCCATAGAAATTGATTTCGCTGAGCCAAAAATAATCGGTTACACCAAAAGTGCGCATAACCCGAAAACGGATATAACGAACAGGAGGCGCTTCGAGTGGTATAATAAGCTCATGCCCTTTGGCAGCAATGGCTATATCATCAGGAGAATTGTTCCCTAGCGGTTGTCCAGATGGTTTGACGATTTCGCCATCGGTCAGCTTGATCCAGCTATCATCATAGGTGCCGTTTGGATTGGGATTATTGCTCCCCCAGATTTCGAAGTAACGCGGACTACCTCCTGCATAGAGGAGAGCGGTCTCTGATATAGTACCTCGTTGCCAGATTAAGAGCCGACTTAATTTAGCAGTCACTCCCATATCGATCGTAACCTGATTGGGTATACCTGAGCCATTGGCTGTTCTGTACCATCCACCTGAACCAGAGCCAGAACTACTCAGGTTATTATTCCAAAGGAAGGAAACCTTATTACCCCCGAAAGGTGGGGGATCATTAACCAATTTATGTTCTGCAAAACGCATATAATCCAACTCTTCTTCATAGAGGGGCGTTAACGTGGTTTGAAGCGTTTCGGAACGATTGTTCCAACGATCATTCACAAAGATTCGAAAGTTTTGCTCTTCGGCCTTTAAGCCTCTCACTGAAAGTCTGCCTGATTGCTCATTGGTATAGAATGTTTCTTCCATATCCCAATCGCCTAGCGAGTCCTGACGCTCTACCACAACGGAGACTTCGGCTTCGGTTTGATTCTCGAAATCGATGGATAAGCCTCCAAAATCTTCGACCACTTGCAAGGATTGGTAGATGCCCCAGATAGGTGGATCGAGCGGATGTACCTGAACAATTACAGGTTCTGATCGTTTCAGGTTTCTACCTACCGAATATAATTTAACTTCATAGGGTTTGCTATCGCCAAAGCCCATAATTTGTAATGTATGTTGATAATACGATGCTTTGGTGGTAGTGATCCGATCGGCCGTCATCGTACATTCGGCCTCCACATAAAGCAAGGAACTACTTTGTGGTATTTGGTAGGTAAGTTGAACAGCCCCAGACAGATTTTTTACTTTTACCTGGTTTACAGGTGGAGGGATAGTCTCGTCATCTACATTGACCGGTGTCAACTTCTCTTCGCTACAAGTTGTGAAAAGCATGATGGCCAGTATACTCAAAAATATATTTTTTATGTTCATGATGGTTGCTACTTTAAGAAATGAATAATTTACCAACCTGGACTTTGCATGAGCCCTCTGTTTCGAATTAGTTCTGACTCCTGGATAGGCCAGAAGTAATCTCTGAGACCAAACGTTTGCTGGAAAATGATCTTAGGCCGATAGTATGACTCGGGTGTCTCTTGTTGTACATCCCATCCTACGATAGCATGGTTAAGCGTACGGACCGCTGTTTTCCATCGTCGTTGATCCCAAAATCGGCTTCCTTCAAAGGCCAATTCAATGCCACGCTCTTGATGAATAATCTCGCGCAGACCTTCTTTGGTTTGGTATTTGGTTGGCCGGGAAGAATGTTGACCCCATGCCGCTTCAACACCTAGTAAGCCCGCCCGCTCACGAATAAGGTCGAGATAGTGATAAACCTCATCAGATGGCCCATAGGCTTCGTTAGACGCTTCGGCATATAATAAATAGAGGTCTGCCAATCGCATAATAGGCCAAGGATAGCGTTGTACTGTCCATAACTTTGGGCCGGCAGCATTTTGAAAATTGACCATTTTTTTTGGCAGATAGCCTGTAACGGAATAAGCATAGGCATGACCAGCGGCAGCACCACCCAAACGTCCTTCTACATAGAAATTATTGACATCAGTATAAACACCCTGCCCGTACCAACGCCCACCATCGAAAGCAAGATCGGCATAGAAACGCGGTTCTCGTTCGAAGTTCAGCATAGCCGTAACATAGTTTTCCTTCACATACAAGTGTTCTTGTGCGGTGGCTTTACGTGTACGGTAACGATCGGCATACTGCCAATCGAGATCTTCTTCAATCGGTACACCATTAGCCGAATAAAAGAGCTCAACCATAGAAAAAGGCACCGACATATACCCACCGTAATAATCGGCATCGCCCGGAAAAATACGTGGATATGATCCGGTTTGAATGGCACCTGCTGTACTATTGGTACTTCCCCAGATAACTTCGCTATTCCAACGCTCGGTAATCGCAGCACGAATACTCATTTCGGTCTTAGTGGTATCGGATATGGCATATCCTGAGTTGGCGAAATAATAGAGTTTTGATCCCAATGCCTCGCATACCTCAATTGCCTCTTTAGCCGCCTGAGCAGCTAAGGCCCATTTCTCTGCATGGTATTGATTGTTAAATAACATTTCTCCACGAGCATTCTGATAGGCAGGAAAATCGGTATTGCCATTAAATAATGGACTAGCTGCTGTAACCAATACTTGTGCTTTAATAGCCATGGCGATGGGTTTAGTAATGCGCCCCAGTTCTTGTACTTCAAACTGCACTTTTTCTGGAAGAACAGCAATGGCTTCGTCTAGAAGACGCACAATATAATTGACCACATCATCAATTGGTTCCCTTGTAACAGCCTTCACCTCTTCTACTGTAGCAGATATGGGCAGATTGGTGTCCATAATGGGTATGGGGCCATACATGCGCATCAACCAAAAATGATAATAGGCTTTCAGGAATTTGACTTCGGCACTCATGCGTGCTTTATCGGCATCTGACATCCCTTTAACCTGATCAATGTTCTCTAAAAAAATGTTACACTCGCGGATACCACGAAAAAGCGGAACTCCCCCTCGATCGCCCATCCAAAAGTCTAAGAATGGATTTTGAATGTTTTGATTACCCTGAGCTAATAAGAAAGCATTGTACGTATAATGAGCATTGTACCAAATCTCATCGGCACCACCAATGCCGGGATTACCACTGTAAGGATCGGCAAAACCTGGTAGCCACGAATAGCAGGTAAACAAATACTTTTCTGCAGTGAGCGGCGTCCTGAACGCATAGTCGATGGTAGCCACATTATCAGGCACTACATCTAGGTAACTGCAAGCCGTAAACACCACACTCCAAATGGTAATATATAGATATCTTTGTATATATTTCATGATCGTTGATTAAAAAGATACTTGAACGCCCATATTATAAACCCGCTGAATGGGGTAACCCAATCCATTTCCTGCCATTTCCACATCCCAAAGCTTAAAACGGCTAAAAGTGAGCAGATTAACACCACTCACATAGACACGTACCCGATCTAGGCCAATACGGTGCACGTCTTTCCCTTGAAACGTATAACCCAATTCTGCCGTTTTAAGGCGTAGGAAAGTGCCATCGCGCATGAACCAGGTGCTGGTTTGGGTATTATTGGGATGCTCATAGGTAGATAAACGCGGCCATAGCGCCATGACATTGCTATTCTCTTCAGACCAATGGCTGTCTGCATAAGCCCTGAGCAATTGCTGGTCGTTTAAGAAAGGAGCTGTTGCCACCGGATCTATCCAGAAAGATTCTTGTGCTAAGCCCTGAAAAAAACAAGATAGATCCAGATTTTTATACCCGGAGGAAAAACCAAAACCATAGACTATTTCGGGTGTTTTGGGGTTCCCAATAGGTACTTGATCAAGTGCCGTAATCTGACCGTCGCCATTAACATCGCGGTATTTGATATCGCCTCCTCGAACGGGCATATCAAAATTTTGTGCAGGTGAATTGGCTACTTCCTCATCATCTACAAAAAGACGTTCGGCAATGTAACCCTGCGTTTGAGAAATGGGATATCCCACGTGATACTTCCAGTATTCCTCAAGGTATTCTGGCTCTTCATACACTTCGTATGCACTGGTTGCATAGGTAAAGTTCGCGCGACCGGTTAGCCAAAAGTTGGAGCCAAAGCTATGTTTATAATCAACCGATAGGTCTACTCCCCTTCCAGAAGCCTCACCCACATTTGCCTTAACACCTGCTGAAAGACCTAAATAAGAAGGAATGAAAGCACGGGTCATGAGGATATTTTTCCGATACTCCCAAAAGAAATCGGCCTGAATGTCGAAAGACTTGAAGAGGTTCATTTCTAAACCAATATTGGTCTTTTTAGCAATTTCCCAAGTAATATTGTTGTTTTCATAACGGGAAATAGAAACTCCGTTATTGGTATAATCGAAATCGGAACCGAAAGTGGCTTTACGATCAGGATCATCCATATTGACGTTAGAAAGGTAAAAGAAGCGATCGGTTGGTTCGCCAATAGCATCATTACCCACCAGTCCGTAGGTAGCACGCACTTTAAACATAGAAACATAGGGTTTCAAGGGTTCCCAAAACGGTTCATTAGACACTTGCCAAGCAACACCACCGGAAGGGAAAAAGCCAAAACGATGATTCTTATAAAAACGTTCGGAACCATTATATCCAAAGTTGAACTCGGCAGAGTAGCGATTATCATAAGAATAAGTTGCACGGCCTGACAGGCCCAAGTTACGGGCCGGGAGTGATTGCTGCAAATCTCCGGCATTGGCATCTTGACTTTGCCGCATAATATACACCAGCATCGCACTTAGGTTATGTTTATTAGCAATGGTAGTTGCATAATTGAGCGCTGATTCGAGATAGAAAACAGATTTAATGACCTTATCGCCTTCTTTATAATCTAAATATTCGGTTCCTTCACGTTCATTTAATACTTGAAGATCGAGATCGCCCGTTTTGGGATCAAAGTAACTGGCTTGATAATAGAAGGGTTTATATAATCTTTCTACCGTAAAATACGATGCCCTGTTGGTATTGCCCATTGCCCGGAAAGAAAGTCCTTTGGTTAAAAATGAAAGGTCTTGCTTCAGCTCAAATTGTGCCATTAAGAGCGACCGTGAATATTCACGATAGCCTTTTACCATATCTGCATAAGGATTAATAAAAGTACCTAAATCAGTACCACCGAATAGTATATGCTCGATATAATCGTATTTTTCTGTCTTGGGGTAATATGCTGGAAATAAGACCGGATTACTACGCATAACCTTTTCATACATCTCTTTTCCACCATCTAGCGGACCGCTGTATTCGTCGAAAGACCCGTACATACGCACTCCTACTTCTGTAGTTTTGGTTAAGTTAACATTGATATTGGAGCGTAATAGATAGGTTTTTAGCTTGATATTATTGTTAAAATTGCTTTGCTTATCCACTTTCAATACGCCATTATCTTGATTAAATGTACCTGCAAAATAATACCGGGCAACTTTACCCCCACCACTTACATTGAGATTGGCCCGTTGGTTGACGGTATAATCTTTAAAAAGTTCTTTCCGCCAATCGGTAGCCGGATAAACATAGGGATTGGTGCCGGCAATGGTATGATCAATCTTACTCTGTGAATAGGGAACTACACCAAGGGCATCACGTGTTCTAACGGCTTCGTTGTTCAATTTCATATAAGTAATGGGATCTGCCAGCTCTACATTTCGGTTAGGCTGTGAAATGGAATTTTCTAAACGGAAAGATACTTTGGCCGCCCCCTCTTTTCCTTCCTTTGTTGTAACCAAAATAACACCGTTTGCCCCTCTTGCACCATACAATGCGGTAGCAGTTGCGTCTTTCATAATCGAAAAACTAGCAATATCATCTGGTTGTAACCGAGCTAAGTCTGTGCTGGTAAACTCGACACCGTCAATCAAAATCAATGGATCTTTTTTATAACCAAAGGTGGTTACCCCGCGTATAAAAAAATCGGCATTATCTTGGCCCGGCTCTCCGCTACGCTGATAAGCGATGATACCCGCCAACCTTCCGGCCAACGCTGTGGTCAAGTTACTGGAAGGGACTTTTAGCTCAGCAGGATTAATGGTAGTCATGGAACCCACTACTTCCTCCTTTTTCTGGGTACCAAAGGCTACTACTACAACCTCATCTAGACCGGTATCATCTACCGTTAATTGGACATCAATAGGTGCAGGGCTGTCAACCAAAATTTCTTTGGAATGATAGCCCACCATGGTACATACCAGTGTGGATTTTGGCGATACGTCTAACAAAATAAATCGGCCTTTTTCATCGGTGGTAGCCCCCTTTTTCGTTCCTTTAATACTTACCGAAACTCCGGCCAACGGACCAATAGAATCGCGCACGGTACCCCTGATTTCCCACTCGGATTGTACGGGAGGTAGCGGGGTGGGGCGCTGAGTGATCAGCACACTAGACCCGTCTATAATATAAGAAAAGGGTAGGCCAGCCAAACATTGATCAAGCGCTTGCGCTAGGGTAGCCCGCTCGATGATAACGTTTCGCTTGGGCGCTTTGGATAAAGCCACTGCATCGTACAGGATATTGTAACCGCTTTGTTTTTTTATCTCCTTCATGAGGGTAGGCAGAGAGGCTTCGCTGCGCTTGATGGTGATTTGCTGGGCGCCGGCACGTACGGCCAAGTGCATACTGATGATGAACAATATGATCAAACACCTCATAAAGATAGCTCTTAACGTATTTTTTTTATACATTTGAAATGGGTTTATAATTAGATTCTATCATTTAAATCTGCTTGTAGCTCTGCTACGCTACTGGTAACGCGGCAACGTTGCCAGTAGTTGCTTTTGATCATCGTAGATTATTATGGCATAATGGTCACCTCCTTTCCTTTCATTTTATAATGCATGACTCCAACAGCAACCAAAGCATCTAACAAACGATGGACATCTTGGTAACGAGGGATGTTACCTCCAACACGCTTACCTGAAACATCGCCTTCGAAACGGATTGATATGGGATACCAACGGGATATTTTTTTCATGGCCTCGGTTAAGGGCTCATCATTGAACACAAAAATTTGTTGCATCCATGATATGCTTTCTGCCACATCAATCGGGCTGATCTGAATATGTGGCTGTCCATATACCAGTAGCGCCTGTTGTCCAGGGCTTAAGGTAACAGGTGTACCCATGGCATGGGTAGTTTGTGGTGTTAATCGGATACGGCCGCTGACTAATGTTGTTTTGATCCAAGCATCATCTGCATAAGCACTGACATTAAAAGTGGTGCCCAATACTTCGATGTCTTGTGAAGTCGATTGCACAATAAAGGGCTGCGTTTTATTAGATACTATTTCGAAGTAAGCCTCACCTGTGAGCTTTACTTTACGGTGTCCATCAGAAAAACGCACCGGATAGGTTAAAGTGGAGGTTGCATTTAGCCATACCTTGGAACCATCAGGTAAAACAATATGATATTGCATACCTTTCGGAATATAAATGGTATTGTAGGCTACATCATCGGCTTTAACGGCTTGCCCCTCGTCTCGGTAAACCAATGCATTATTATCGAGTGTTATAGAGGTAGAGCCTTGCTTGGTTAACAAACCTGCCGATGTTTGATTGAGCTGAATTTTCTTACCATCAGCCAGCTGCAATACCACACCGTTGGGCATTACCTGATGGTTTGCGGTCTGCACAACCAGATGGGGTTCAGGAGCAAAAAAATGGTACCACACCAAGAAGCTTCCAATACCGATTAGCAAAACGATTGCAGCTGCTATGCTTAACCATCTGCGGATAAACGTCCGTCCTTGTACATGGCGTTCTTCCATATGAGCAAGCAGCTTTGCCTTTACCCTGTTGCCTATTTGTTGCTGATCAGCACTCGTCAAATGAGACTCTTTTAGCTCGAATTGATCGCGGTAAGCAAAAAGGAGTTCTTCCTCTTCTGGCGTACACGTGCCCGAAAGATATTTCTCATACAAGACGATGTATTCCGCTGCTTTCATGTGCCTATTTTACCTTAAAGAGTAAAACGAACGATTAAACACACACGCAGGATGTAATTTTTTTTAATGTGCTTTGCAAGCAGCTAATTTTTTGTATTATTGCCAATAACCATTTATTCGTCCATGAGCGAATAGCTAGATGATAACCAAGCAATGACCAAGAACGACCTTTCTGACGAGCAATTATGGGAAGCTGTGTCATTAGAAGATGATGCAAAGGCTTTCACGATGCTTTACGATAGGCATTGGCTTAAGATACATGCAACGACGGCCTATTACCTGAAGAACACAGATGAAGCTGAACAGGCTCTACAAGAAATTTTTATGACGCTTTGGGATCGGCGAAAGACTTTACAGATTAAAAGCTTCAGGAATTATATCTTCATCTCTGCACGGTATTATGTTTTTAAGGTTTTAAAAGATCGTAAGCAAGATCCGGTCATTTATCTGGAAGCTTTGAAATATACCAAAGGAACGGTTGAAAATATCGGTTATAAAAAAATGGAGCTTATGCATCTGGAGCACCGAATACGTGTAGCCTTGGCTTGCTTACCGTTACGCTGCCAAGAGATTTTCTGGATGAGCCGTATAGAGAATCAAACCAACGACGAGATTGCAGAACAATTGGGCATATCTAAACGCACAGTAGAAAACCAATTGACCCGCGCTTTAAGGCAATTGCGACTTTCTTATGGCAAGATCGTATCGGACACCGCATTATCGGCCTTGATATGGTGTTGGTTAATGGCGCGATAAGTTGAATAGATTTTCCTTAACTTAGCGCATGCCAACATGGAAAGCAAACGGACCGGTGCCCACGGGTGATGTGAAGATTTCGAGGAAGAAGCCCATTTTTCCGATCAAGCCAGCTTTGCACAAATATCTACGCGAATACCAGCGAGAGGTAAAATTACCTTTAAGTTATTGGGAGTTACGGAATTTCACAGATAGTGTACCCCTATACGATAAAGATGGAAAGGATACTTTATGGGAAATACCGCTCTACGCACCTCACGAACTGGAACATATTCATCAAGGTCTAAAGCAGATTTATGCATTACTAAAGGCCTCTGGAAACAACCGGATTGTACAACATAAATTTATAGACCGTATAGAATACTGTACATTTGGCAATACACACCCTTTTAGAATCCGGATTGTGAATCGGTTAAACGATGTTTACGATTATTTTTATGTGAAACAGGCCGATGCCTCACGTATTTATGGATTGGAATTGGAGGAAATTATGTCGCCCAACCGCGTGAACTTTGTTGTGGATGAAAATACACTGATTGAGGAACATATTGTTGGGATACCAGGCGATGTATTCAGTAAGCGGCTGATGGAAAACCCAGAATACAACCCTATTCGGATAGCAAAGGAGTTTGTACGCTTTAATGAACGCTGCTTAATTATGCTGCTGGGTGACATGCGGGCTTACAATTATGTGATGCAAATAACCCCCGATTTTGACGATTTTCAATTCAGGATCAGAGCCATAGATTTTGATCAGGAGTTTTACGAAGGTAACATGAAGGTATATATGCCGCAATTTTTTAAAGAAAATGTACCTTATGTAAAATTGGCCATGGAACACCTCACGGAAAAAACGGTGCAACAATACCAACAAGAAGAACGATCTTCTATCGTGCACCGCGTGCGCATTGAGCGCCATCGGTTGGCTGCCCTTCGGGATGTTTCACAAAATGAGCAATTATCGCCTCTGGAAAACATTGCTATGCTAAAAGATCAGCTAGCGGCTCACTACCACGACAATAACTATCACCGATGTAAAAGTATGACAGATATTATCGAGCTGAATATCAAAAATGTTATTCGTCAAGTGAAACTATAGGTAGTATATGAGGTGTAATAATACAAATCCCCGAATCTGCTAGCAAATCCGGGGACGTTTCTCATAGGTAAATGAGTATGTGATAATGATAGGTAGATGAGATTTTTATAACATTGCTAAGCAATTTTTATGCGACTTGCTTGGGCAGTGGCAGTCTGTCTGAAATTTTTAAGCTCACTAACCAATAAATCCATTAATTGTTGATCAATTTTCCTTGCTATATCAGAAAGTTTCTGCATTTTCGGACGATTTGTTTTTCTTGTCTTCATGTTTGATCGAATTTATCAGTTAAACATTCAAATTTGCGAGTAGGTTATAACTAATATCGTGCCAGTTTTAGAAAAACGAATGGAAAAAGAATGGATTTATAGCTTGTCTGTTTTCGCTTAATTACGTTTACCTTTGTTTAAGAAAAGTCTCTTATGTAGTTGGCAGGCTTTGTGATTTAAAAAAACAGAATACTGATGACGGAAACACTTGTTTACCGAAATGCTTCTTTATATGATCTACAGGCCATTGTGGCTATTTATAATAGCACGATTGCCAGTAGGTTGGTTACAGCCGATACGGAAAAAATAAGTGTGGCTGATAAAGAGGGTTGGTTTAAGGCCCACAATACCATTGATCGCCCCCTTTGGATGGTAGAGACGAGCCGTGGTGACCTCGTAGGCTGGATCAGTTTCCAAGATTTTTACGGCAGGCCAGCATACAAAGGAGCTGTTGAAATAAGCATTTATCTAGATGAAAAACAACGGAAGAAAGGTTATGGCCGCGAGATATTGCATCACGCCCTGAAACAGGCACCCATAATGGGTATACATACCATTCTGGCTTTTATTTTTGCTCATAATGTACCTAGTTTAAAATTATTTGGTGAAGGAGGATTTGAAAAATGGGGCGATTTACCAGACATTGCCGTACTCGATGGTATACATCGTAGCTTGATAATTTTAGGAAAGAAAGTTTGATCGTTGCTGGCTATTCGTTATTGGTTGATTGTTACATGTGGTATGAGAAAAGTAAGAAAAAGTTAATGTTTGTTAAAAATTTTGCAAATCATGATGGATGCATTTATTTTACGCTTAGCAAAACATTTGTTCCATATTTTTAATTCACTTATCTTTGCAGAATGTTTAAAAACAAGCGTTTAATAATTTGGGCTTCGGCGCTCTTCTTCTCGTTTGCTCTTTTTAGTTGTAAAAGCAAATTCGAAAAATTGCGTGCCAGTAACGATAATGTGGCCAAGTACAGGGAAGCCATCAATCTTTACAACAATAAGAAATATACGAAGGCGCTTGTGTTATTTGAAGATTTATCAAACAAGTACAGAGGTAGGCCTGAGAATGAAGAGCTGCTCTATTATTATGCTTATACCAACTATCGCTTGCGGGATTATACATCTGCACGGTATCATTTTAAGAATTTCACAGACCAATATCCACAGAGCCAACGGGCAGAAGAATGCCGGTTTATGGGAGCTTATTGTTATTATTTAGAGTCGCCGGTTTATTCATTGGATCAAGACAATACATTAAAAGCAATTGAGTCTTTACAATTATTCATCAACCTGTATCCGAAAAGTGACCGTGCTGAAGAAGCAGCCAATTTTATACAGGATTTGCGTGATAAATTGGAACGTAAATCGTTCGCCAATGCGCGGCTCTATCTGGATGTGGGCGACTACAAAGCAGCAGTAATTGCTTTCCAAAATTCACTGCGGGATTACCCAGACACCAAATACGCTGAGCAAATGGAATATTTGATGATTGAAGCGCAATACTTGTATGCTAAAAACAGCATGCTAAAAAGCCAGGTAGAACGCTATAATCAAGCTATTGAATTTTCGGATCATTTCTTGGACAATTACCCTGAGAGCAAATATAAAAAGGATGCAACAGGATTGAAAAAGAATTCTGAACGCGATATAAAAACTGTTAATAAACTCATCGCTTCTTTAACCCCCAGCCAGAAAAAGAAAGAAGAAAAACTGGAAGAAGAACGAGAAAATGATTCACCAAGAGGTACTTTGCCTCAACAGACATTACAATAAGCATATGAGTAACACAAAACATATTATCCCCAATTCTACCGTAACACGTGATTTACGCGAATTGGATGCAAAAACAGACAATATTTACGAATCAATTGTCATCATGGGACGTCGAGCCAATCAGATTGCCAGCAATATTAAAGAGGAGCTGCACAGTAAATTGGCCGAGTTCGCTACTTCGAACGATAATTTGGAAGAGGTTTTTGAAAACCGCGAACAAATAGAGATATCGAAGCATTATGAGCGGATGCCCAAACCAACATTGGTAGCAATTGATGAATTCTTGCACGACAAGGTGTACTTCAGAAATCCATCTAAAGAACAAAAATAAAAGGCCTTGAGGTCTATTTAGCACCTATGCTAAAGGGTAAAAAGGTTATATTAGGTATTTGCGGTAGCATTGCTGCTTACAAAGCAGCCACGCTCACCAGAATGTTGGTGAAAGCAGGTGCCGAAGTACAGGTGGTAATGACCCCTGATGCAACAGCTTTTATAACACCCCTTACTTTGGCGACCCTCTCTGATCGGCCCGTGCTAACCGAATATTTCGATAAGCAAACGGGCGAATGGAATAAACATGTGCATTTAGCATTGTGGGCCGATTTATTACTGATTGCGCCAGCAAGTGCCAATACCTTAGCCAAATTGGCTCATGGTTTATGTGATAATTTATTGTGTGCGATTTACCTCTCTGCAAAGTGCCCTACTTTTATTGCTCCAGCGATGGATTTAGATATGTGGGCACATCCAGGCACACAGCATAATATCAAAACGTTGTTAAGCTACGGAAGTACCCTTATCCCGCCAGGAAAGGGCGAGCTGGCTAGTGGTTTGGTAGGTGAAGGTCGCCTGGCGGAACCTGAAGACATCGTTGATTTTGTTGAACAAGCTTTTGGCCGCGTAGAATCTTCTGCATTACCACTTGCCGGAAAAAAGGCACTGGTTACAGCAGGTCCTACTTATGAAGCAATAGACCCAGTACGCTTTATTGGTAATCACAGCAGCGGAAAAATGGGTTATGCTATTGCAAAGGCCTTGGTGCAATTGGGAGCACAAGTTACGATGGTGAGCGGCCCAACCCATTTAGATACCCCAAATGGGGTACATCGAATCAATGTGGTATCTGCAAATGATATGCTACAAGCTTGTCTAAAAGCGTTTTCAGATACAGATATCACCATAATGAGCGCGGCTGTGGCAGACTATGCACCTACGGTAGTAGCCGATAAAAAAATCAAAAAAAATGATACGGACTTATCGTTGGCACTTACTAAAACGACCGATATCTTAGCAACGTTGGGGTCAAAAAAACAACCTCATCAACAGTTAATTGGTTTTGCATTAGAAACCGACCATGAACTGGCTAATGCAAAAACAAAATTGGAGAAAAAAAACCTCGATTTTATTGTGCTCAATTCAATGCGAGATAAAGGAGCTGGTTTTGCACATGATACCAATAAAGTAACTATTATTGACCGTAAGGGAAATCAAACCTCCTTCCCGCTCAAATCAAAAGAAAACGTAGCTACCGATATTTGCCAATTGATTGTTGACTCGATGCGCCATAATGAAGCTGTTATTGGTGGTACATAATCAATTGATTGCAATTAGCAGATGTCTTGCTCTTTATGCTTGATGCGCTTAAACGTACAACTTAAGGGCTTGTACGTTAATTTGCAAATAATTACCTTTGATAACTGTACTTTGCACACGAAGTATGGACAGCTAATTACATGTATAACTTATTAAGACGATGTTAAAAAACCAATTACTCATAGCCTCCCTCTTGCTAGGTGCGGCTTTACCATCTTTAGCTCAAGATAAAATGAAACCGGAAGACACCGAAGTTTGGGAACCAGTACCTCATGTTGTAGAAACTCCGATAAACAGAGCCCCATCTGATGCGATTGTATTATTTGATGGAAAGGATCTAAGTGCGTGGGAATCACAAGGTAATCCTGGGCAACCAGCTAATTGGCCTGTAACAGGAGGGGTATTTACGGTGAATAAGAAGGCAGGCAATATCTGGACGAAACAAAAATTCGGCAATTATCAGTTGCACTTGGAATATTATATTCCGCAAACCATTACCGGTAAAGGCCAAGCTCGAGGAAATAGCGGTTTATTTTTGGCAGCCCTTGGTAAGGGAGATGCTGGATATGAATTGCAAATTTTGGATTCTTACGAGAATAAAACCTATGTAAACGGCCAGCTTGGATCTGTTTACAAACAACGTATTCCTTTAGCAAACCCTGCGCGCAAACCTGGCGAATGGCAAACTTATGATGTGGTTTGGACGGCACCGACCTTTCATGCTGATGGCAGTGTAAAAACACCGGCACGAGTAACGGCTTTTGTAAATGGTGTGTTGGTGCAAAACAATGTAGAATTACTCGGAGGCACACAATATATTGGTAAACCTAGCTATAAGGCGCACGGTCCAGCTCCAATTCTGTTGCAAGCCCACGGCGACCCAAGTGAGCCGATTAGTTTCCGGAATATCTGGGTTAGACCGTTATAAAAAATAAAGACACTCATATCAGATAGCAGGACATAGCTGTTAGGTCCTGCTATTTTTGTTTTATTTTCGGTAATCAGAAATCAGCTATCTGTAGAACAGAACAATTAATGCGATCTGATATAGCGGTGCGAATGAAGTAATATACGTTTAGGGTATTTATTACGTTCTATATCGGAGAAATGATATCTTTGCCAAATTGCAAACCCGCAGAATTCTTTAACCAACGGATTCCGTTAAGTTCAGGCTCCCTGGTTATGTGGGTATTAGGCCACTAAACATACGATCAATGAACGTAATATATTGTTATTTAACTACGCTATTAGGAACATGCGCCTGCCTCTTTCAGGCGACAGCCCAGCAACGCGATTGGGAAAACGAGAAGGTTTTTGCTATTAATCGCGAACCTGCACATGCCACCGCTATTCCGTTTGCCAATCAACAGCAAGCCATCGCAAACATCGATTCTAATTCTTCTTTATACCTTAGCTTAAACGGCCAATGGAAATTTAATTGGGTAAAAAGCCCAAATGAACGCCCCAAAGACTTCTATAAAAAAGGATTCAATGATAGTAAATGGATTGATTTTCCGGTACCTGCCAATTGGGAAGTAAATGGATATGGCACACCGATATATACCAATATTACGTATCCCTTTAAGGTAGACCCTCCGCGCATTATGAAACCTGTAGAAGCATCATGGACGAAGAGTAAAGAACCAAACCCGGTGGGCTCTTATCGACGCCGAATTACCATACCTGCCAATTGGGGCGATAAGCAAGTATTTATTCATTTTGATGGTGTACAAAGTGCCTTTTACATATGGGTAAATGGCGAAAAGGTAGGTTACAGTGAAGATAGCATGACAGGAGCTTCCTTCAATATAACGGATTATATCACACCTGGAAAAAGTAATTTAGTGGCTGTTGAGGTTTATAAATGGAGCGATGGGAGTTATTTAGAAGATCAAGACATGTATAGGCTAGGCGGCATCCAACGCGGTGTATATTTGTATGCTACACCACTTTTACACGTGCGCGATTTTTTCTTACATGCCAACCTGACGGATGATTTCACTGCTGCCGATTTTACGGTAGATGCTTGGTTAAAAAACTACGGGAAAGGAAGCGATGCAGCGGGTACGCTTTCGGTTACGTTACTCGATGCTGAGGGAAAAGCCGTAGCATTTACCAACCCAATGGAAGAAAAACTAAATCGTAAGATCAATATTGGCAGCTTATTTGGCAAGCAGGAAGAAGATGACCTGCATCAGTTACGTACGACCATTGCTCACCCTAAATTGTGGAGTGCTGAAACGCCCTATTTATATACCGTATTAATTAGCCTTACAGACAAAACCGGACAGGTAACCGAAGTGCTAACCACTAAATTCGGCTTCCGTAAAGTTGAGATTAAAGATAGCCGACTTTGGGTGAATGGGAAACCGGTATTACTCAAAGGTGTGAACCGGCACGAAACGCATCCGCAATTTGGAAAAGCGGTTCCCTATGCCAGTATGTTGGAAGATATTGTATTGATGAAACAAAACAATATCAATACGGTACGTACTTCTCATTACCCAAATGACCCGCGTTGGTACCAGCTCTGTGACGCCTACGGTTTATACGTGATTGATGAAGCTAATTTGGAAACCCATGGAGCTAGTGATAAATTGGGTAATAGCGATAGTTGGAGACCAGCATATGTAGCCCGCCATACACGTATGGTACAACGGGATAAGAACCATCCATCGGTTATCATATGGTCGTTAGGAAATGAATCATGGGGACACGAAAACTTTAAAGCCGGAAGAGCGGCTGTTTTAGCCATAGACACCACTCGGCCCATCCATTTTGAAAGCTATAACGAAGTGGCTGATATTGAATCGACCATGTATCCCTCTGTTGCTAGTTTACTAAAAAGCGGCCAAAAAGCGAGCAGTAAACCTTTTTTAATGTGTGAATATGGTCATGCTATGGGTAACGCCGTAGGCAACTTGAAAGAATATTGGGAGGTTATTGAAAACCACCCACGCTTAATTGGCGGTTGTATTTGGGAGTGGGTAGACCATGGCTTGAACCAGCAAATACCAGGCACCTCGCAAACTTACTTTGCCTATGGCGGCGATTTTGGCGATAAACCCAATGATGGTAATTTTTGCATGGATGGTATTTTGACACCAGATCGTCAACCAACAGCCAAGTTGGAAGAAATAAAAAAGGTCTATCAATATGTGAGCATGAAACCCGCAAACCTAGCGCAGGGCACCATTCAGATAAAGAATAAATATGCTTTTTTAAATCTAAATCAGTTTGCTATAGACTGGGTACTGACTGCCGACGGAGAAACGGTACAACAGGGCACTTTACCTACTTTAGATCTTGCAGCAGGCGATAGCACCTTATTGACCATACCCATGCAACGTATTAGCCCATTACCGGGAGCAACTTATTATTTGCAAGTATATGTACGCACAACAACTGATCAACCTTGGGCGCCAAAGGCAGTGGTACTTGCGAATGAACAATTTGAAATGCCTTACCATGCCTCCGACGGCATCAATTATTTGGATAGTGTGGCAACCTTACCGGATATTGTTGTTTTGCAAAAAGAAGAAGAAGTGACACTGATTGGTAAAGACTTCCATGTGGCAATTAATAAAGCCAATGGAATGATTTCTTCATTGGGATATGGTACAGATCAATTAATTAACGGCGTTTCCAATGGTCCTCAACTAAATATCTATCGCGCGCCATTGGATAATGACCGGGATAAGGATTGGGGCCAAGCAATTGCTTGGGAAAAAGCAGGTTATGATTCGTTGACTTATACCGCCAATGAATTTCACGTTAACTCAGCAAACCAAAAGTCTGTACAAATTAATGCTGCCGTAATAGCAAAGGCAGCATCTGGCTATCAGATTAGCTTAAATTTAATCTATACGGTTTATGGAAATGGCATCATTCATGTCGCGGCCTATATCAATCCGGATAAAAACGGATTGCCTCTTGCCCGTTTGGGTTTTAGCATGGGCCTAGCTGCAGGTCATGATCAAGTGGAATGGTTTGGCAGGGGGCCTTTTGAAAATTATATCGACCGGAAAGACGCTGCTACAATGGGTCGGTATGCGTTTACCGTTGATCAAATGAGCACACCTTACATGAGACCACAGAGTATGGGTAACCGTGAAGATACCAAATGGGTAAAAATCACCAACGCAAACCACCAAGGATTAATCATTTCCGCTGATGATAAACTCAGCTTTAGCGCGCTTCATTATACCGAACAGGACCTTCATGCGGCCAAACACCCATACGAACTGACTAAACGTGCCGAAACCATATTGAATATTGATTATGCCCAAAGAGGAATAGGAAATGGTAGTTGCGGTCCCATTGTGTTACCGCAATACCAGATAAAAGTTGAACCTGTAAATTTTAGCTTTAGCATTTTACCCTACAATATAACGAAAGGGGATGCAGCAGCATATGTGAGAAAATTTTAGCTATCAGCTAAAAGGCCTATTCAAAGTAATTGAGCGTATTGAAACCACCCTTACGTAGGTATTCTTCTTTACGCATCAATTGCAGGTCGGACGATACCATATCGGCTACCAACCCTTCAAGGTCATATTTGGGTTTCCACCCTAATTGCTGATGTGCTTTTGTTGCATCACCAATGAGCAAATCCACTTCGGTGGGTCTAAAGTACATCGGATCTACTTGAACCACGGTTTGCCCGAATTTGATAAGCGATGGATCGATATCCAGTTCGCGTAAACGGCTTTCGTCTGCATCGATGATCACTCCTTTTTCTTGTTCGTTTTTACCACTGAATGCTACCTCTATACCCAAATAGGCAAAACTTAAACGCACAAAATCGCGTACGGTTGTAGTAACACCGGTAGCAATGACATAATCTTGGGGTGAATCTTGCTGTAAGATAAGCCACATGGCCTCTACATAATCTTTGGCATGCCCCCAATCGCGCTGTGCAGACAAATTACCTAGATAAAGTTTTTCTTGAAGTCCGAGTACAATTTTAGACACGGCTCGTGTAATTTTTCGGGTTACGAATGTCTCACCCCGAACAGGGCTCTCATGATTGAAGAGAATGCCGTTACAAGCGTAGAGTTTGTATGCCTCACGATAATTGACCGTAATCCAATAAGCATAAAGTTTGGCTACGGCGTAGGGTGAGCGTGGATAAAAAGGGGTTGTCTCATTCTGTGGTACAGCTTGCACCAATCCATACAACTCTGAAGTAGATGCTTGATAGATTCGGCATTTATCGGTCATCCCCAGTAGGCGCACGGCCTCCAGAATACGTAATGTACCTAAGCCATCGGCGTTAGCTGTATACTCTGGCGTATCGAAACTCACTTTAACGTGGCTTTGAGCTGCCAGGTTATAGATTTCATCGGGTTGTGTTTCCTGTATCAAACGTATTAGGTTGGTTGAATCTGTTAGATCGCCATAATGAAGCTTAAAATGTGAATTTGCTTCGTGCGGGTCTTGATAGAGGTGATCAATACGATCGGTGTTAAAGAGCGAGCTGCGCCGCTTTACACCGTGTACGTCATATCCTTTTTTTAGTAAAAACTCAGCCAAATAGGCGCCATCCTGCCCCGTAATTCCTGTTATTAATGCTGTCTTCATCTCTATAAGCATTCAGCTGTCAGCTATTAGCCGTCAGCTTCTTTTTGTTTTTATTTTGTTTGTTTTTATAAATCAGTCCCAAGCTATCACATCTTTACGGCTAATCATCACATAGGCCCATTCGTTATATAGTATTTTCCCCTGCTACAATTACTTTCTTCCAACAAGGCGCAACAAATATTCACCGTAACCACTTTTGACCAATGGTTGTGCCAAGCGGTGCAATTGCTCAGTGTCGATAAATTTCATTCGATAGGCGACCTCTTCAATACAGCCGATTTTTAATCCTTGCCTTTCTTCGATCACTTGTACAAACTGTCCGGCTTGCATAAGCGACTGTATGGTGCCGGTATCCAACCAGGCTGTCCCCCTACTAAATACCCCTACCTTGAGCTTGCCTTGTGTTAAATATTGCTTATTGACATCGGTTATCTCGTATTCACCTCGAGCAGAAGGTTTGATCTGCTTAGCAATGGCAACCACCGAGTTATCATAAAAATAAATTCCCGGTACGGCATAGTTAGATTTGGGCTTTTTAGGTTTTTCTTCAATGGAAAGCACCTGCCGATCTTCATCAAACTCAACTACACCATATCGTTCTGGATCGGAAACGGGATAGGCAAAAACAACGCCGCCCTCTGGATCACTGCTATGTTGCAATAACCTAGACAAGCCATCACCATAAAAAATGTTATCGCCTAGAATTAATGCAACTTTATCATTACCGATAAATGTTTCGCCAATGATGAAAGCTTGCGCTAATCCATTGGGTTCTTCCTGAATGGCATACGAAAACGTACAACCTATTTGTGAGCCATCTCCCAACAGTTTTTCGAAATGAGGTAAATCGTGCGGTGTTGATATAATCAGTATCTCCCGAATACCTGCTAACATGAGCGTAGATAATGGATAATAAATCATCGGTTTATCATACACCGGCATGAGTTGCTTACTTACGGCGAGTGTTAATGGGTGTAAACGGGTTCCAGACCCTCCTGCTAGAATGATACCTTTCATCCGATTATCTTTTTATAGGATTTTTTATCTATTGCAATCCGATTTAAATTGCCAAAATCAGCATTAAAACATTTTAATTTTATGCGTAAAAGTATCAATTTTTTACTAGTTACCAAGTATCATAACCGACTTCACTACCTGCTAAAAAACAAAAACCCGCATTTTATTTATCAAGTAACTTTATCTAAGTTTACAGATATATATTTAGCTCATGACAAAAAATATTATTTTTGACTTTGGCGGCGTACTGGTAGACTGGAATCCAAGATATTTATATCGAAAGTTGTTTGCTGATGAAAAAGACATGGAAGATTTTCTTTTATCAGTATGTACAACTGATTGGAATGAACAACAAGATGAAGGGAGATTGCTAGCTGATGGAACAGCGGCCCTGATAGCTTACTACCCCGATAAAGCACAACTCATTGAAGCTTATTATGGCAGATGGGAAGAAATGCTTGGCGGAGCTATAGAAGAAACAGTATCTATATTACGCGCATTAAAAAACAGTGATCAATACGGGTTGTATGGTTTAACCAACTGGTCGGCCGAAACTTTTCCAATTGCTTTACAAAAATTTGATTTCTTTAGCTTGTTTGATGGTATTGTCGTATCTGGAGCAGAGAAGTTGCGTAAGCCAAACCCTGCTTTTTACCAATTGCTTTTACATCGTTATAACTTGATAGCCCAAGATTGCTTGTTTATAGATGATAATCAACGGAATATTGATGCTGCCATTGAAATGGGAATACCAAGTATACGGTTTGAAGATGCCGGTAAGCTGCATAAAACACTACAGGAAAAGTTGGCAATTAGCTTATAATATTACTATTTTCCCAAACGCGTTACCAACCAGATGATAATGGCAATGACGATAATGACGAGAAATACGCCCACATAAACACCGCCTTTAAAAACACCTGCAATAAAATCGCAGCTGCTCATTGTGGCCAGTAACAAAAGTACAATGGGTAGGCTGGTATGCTTCATTTGTTTCATGACAGATTTTTTAAGGATAACCGATAAGAGAGAAAAAGGTTTGTGATAAACCATTGATTTTTTGGATCATTAACCTATTTGTATCGGCGTCTGGCGATTACCACGCATTTTATCTAAGTTTGCTGTATGGATCGCTATACTAAAACAATCGCGCTTACGAATACTCGTTTTTTTTCTTATCATGGATATTATCCAGAAGAGCAACGGATTGGCCATGAGTTCTTTGTAGATATTTTCTGCTTTGTACCCATAGCTGAAATACCGATCGATGAGCAATTGGAACATACCATCAATTATGAAGATTTGTACCGTATTGCCAAAAATGAAATGGCTACCCCCAAACAACTTTTGGAAACGGTTGCTGCCAATATGCTTCGTGCCGTAAAAGCACGATGCCATGAGGCAAATAAAATTGAAGTGACTATAAGGAAAAGCCAACCACCTTTTGGAGGTGATCTTGCCAGCGCAGCGGTAAGCCTATGTTGGCAAAAGGATTAAACAGTTTATTCTAATTCTAATGAAAAAAACATTGATTTTAGCAATTATTTTAGTCGTCGGTATGGCAAAAGCACAACAACCCTTAACCCCTGAGGTGCTATGGAAGTTAGGCAGGGTATCTGCTGAAACGATTACACCTGATGGAAAATATGTACTTTATGGTGTAACCTATTACAATATAGAGGAGAATAACAGTGAGCGCAATCTTTATAAAATACCTTTGGACGGTGGCAAAGCCCAACAGCTTACCAGCACAACTGGCAGTGAACAGATAGTACATGTGGACGGTAAAACCGGTGGACTTATCTATTTAAATAAAGGCCAGCTTTGGCAACTGGAAGAGGGGAAGGACAAACCTCATCAATTGACCAGCGTGGAAGGCGGATTGAGCAATGTGCAATTCTCTCCGGACGGCAAACATATACTCTTTTCAAAAAATATATCATTAAAATCAATACGTGGTGCTGACAGGTATGCGGATTTAAAAAAGTCTGATGTGTATGTTTTTGATGACTTGAATTACAGGCATTGGGACACCTGGTTTGATGGAGCATTTTCGCATGTATGTTATGCCACATATAGCAACGGAAAAATTGGTGAGCCGATAGATATCATGCCCGATGAACCTTATTATACTCCCCAACAACCTTTTGGCGGTGCGGAGGATATGACATGGAGCCCGGATGGTAAAGAAATTGTTTACGTATGTAAAAAGAAATTTGGCCAAGCTTACGCAATGAGCACCAATACAGATCTATATGTGTATAATATAGATAGTAAGCAAACCCGCAACTTAACAGAAGGGAAAAATGGATATGATGTTGCACCCACCTATAGCAAAAATGGTCGATTGCTCGCTTGGCTAAGTATGGAGGAAGATGGTTATGAATCTGACAAAAGTGACATCATTGTTTATGATCAAAAGACTACCCGACAGTATAATTTAACCAGCAATTGGGACGAAACCATATTGAGCTATCGATGGAGTGACGATGCTTCGCACATTTGGTTTACAGCTGCAATAAATGGAACTATACAATTGTTTGATATCACGCTGGCTACTACTTCAGACCAAATTATATCGAAAAGCATCAAACAATTAACGAAAGGTCCTTTCGACATTACGGGCATTAACGGACAATACCGTGGTAGATTATTATTAACCCGAACAGATATGAATCATGCCCCCGAATTATATACTTTCCATATAAAATCGGGTGAGTTAAAGCAATTAACCACTGTAAATAATGAATGGAACGCCTCTTTAGCAAAAAGTAAGGTAACAGGGAGAACAACAAAGACGACCGATGGAAAAGAGCTGTTTTCTTGGGTTATTTATCCGCCGGGTTTTGATCCAGCAAAGAAATATCCCACCTTATTGTATTGCCAAGGCGGTCCACAATCAGCTCTGACCCAGTTTTATTCTTTCCGTTGGAATATGCAACTTATTGCTGCACAGGGCTACATTGTAGTTGCGCCTAATCGCAGAGGAATGCCTGGGCATGGTGTTGCCTGGAATCAAGCAATCAGTGGTGACTGGGGAGGGCAACCCATCCAGGATTACTTGAGTGCCATCGATGATATGGCAAAAGAACCTTATGTTGACAAAGACCGCCTTGGCGCTATAGGTGCCAGTTACGGTGGCTATTCGGTTTATATGTTAGCAGGCTTGCATGAAAACCGGTTCAAGACGTTTATTGCGCACGATGGTTTATTTGATACCCGTAGTTGGTATGGTACCACCGAGGAATTGTTCTTTGCCAACAAAGAATTGGGCGGCCCCTATTGGCAGCAGCCACAACCAACAGCATATACCGATTTTAATCCAATTAGTTATGCCAATAAGTGGCATACACCCATTTTAATTGTGCAAGGTGGCAGGGATTTTAGGGTGGGCATAGAGCAAGGCCTAGAGGCTTTCCAACTGGCTCAATTGAAAGGTATAAAAAGTCGCTTGCTTTATTTTCCAGATGAAAATCATTGGGTATTAAACCCGCAAAATGCCCTAGTATGGCAACGTGAATTTTTCAAATGGCTGAAGGAAACATTATAAAAGGTAAAAGGTGTAAGGTATCGGGCTAAGGAGTACCCTTATACCTTACACCTCATAACTAAAATAGCTTCTCTGGATAAACACCTTGGGCAATGAGTTTCGATATATTTTCTTGTACAATGGGTTTGTCTTCTTTGTAAGTAACGCCGAACCATACTTCTGATGTGGGTATTACCTTAAATGTCGCCTTACCAGATTTGATTAATTGATCGGCAACCAATGGAATAAAAAATTCGGACTTTGGATTGTGTTGATTAGCCTCTACGAAATCAGCAAACATCTCTTTACTTTCTTCAAACACCCGAGGTGTAAAGCCCCAAAAATTCATAGAGACACGTGTATGATTGGAAATCTCTACTTCTTTACCATCTTCTTCATAGCATACTTTCTTCTGTCCGTCAATTTCCTTGAAGTAAACTTTGGTTCTTTCGTTAATTTCTGTCATATTCCCCTGCCCGTCTACTTCACAAACACCTCTGGATACGGTACCATGTTCTGATAATGTTTTGTCTATTTGATATCCCATCAGAGAAAATTGGTTATCGCTAACTTCAGTAGTTAAGAACTTGGCCATTTTATCGAAGGCCTCATAACCATAAAAATCATCTGCATTGATTACACAGAATGGTTCGTTGATCTGCTCATGGGCTTCTAGTACCGCATGTGCAGTACCCCATGGTTTAGCACGTTCTACCTCTTTATCAATTCCATATTTATGCAGATCAGTTCCCTGGAAAACGTAATCTATTTCAATCTTACCTTGCAATTTAGGCTCGAAGATAGCCTTAAAAGAGTCTGCAAATTCCTCACGAATAATAAAACTCACTTTGCCAAATCCCGCCTTTATCGCATCGTAAATTGAATAATCTATAATCGTTTCGCCATTGGGGCCAAATGCGTCTATTTGTTTCATGCTTCCGTAGCGACTAGCCATACCTGCTGCTAGAATTAGTAGGGTGGGTTTCATTCTTTCTCTATTTTATTTTATTTGATGTTAATTTCTTTTTTTCCGACTTAAAAATGCGGCAATAATAGCCGTTCCTAACTTAGCTAACAGCTTTACCCCCTCTCTACCCAATGTACGCGTAGCACTCTTGGTCATGGCCTCCATAGGAGTTTCACGAGAGGTTCGTCTGTTGTTCGCCTGCTGAGGAAGATTTTCTTCTGATGCAGCTTTTCTTTCCATCTGTTCGGCCAAAACATCCGCAGCACTCTTTGTGTTTACAGCGCTTTTATATTTGGTATAGATGGCCGACTGCTGTACCAGTTGATGATATGCACTGTCATCTAGGGGCCCCATAATTGCCCGCGGTGGTACCAAATGCGTGGCTACTACTTCTGTTGGAATCCCCTTATCGTTCAAAACGGTAATCAGGGCTTGTCCAGTACCAAGGCTGGTTAATACCCGATCAATTTCATAAAATTCGGAGTGTGGATAGGTCTTTGCAGTCTTTTTTAGTGCCTCTACATCGTTCGGTGTAAAAGCGCGCAGTGCATGTTGTACACGATTACCCAATTGTCCCAAAACTGTATCGGGTATGTCTGTCGCTGCTTGCGTGCAGAAAAACACACCAATTCCTTTTGATCGGATGAGGCGTATAATTTGCTCCACTTGATCTAAGAATGCTTTTGGCGCATCATTAAAGAGTAAATGTGCTTCATCGAAAAAGAAGACGAGCTTGGGTTTATCCAAATCGCCTACTTCAGGCATTTTTGCAAATAACTGAGCCAATAGGCTTAACAGGAATGTTGAAAATAACAACGGTTGATTTTGAATATCAGAAATATTCAATAAACTGATGACCCCCTTACCATCTATTCGTTCAAATAAATCAGCTAAATCAATCGCAGGTTCACCAAATATATGACTAACCCCTTGCTGTTCTAAAGCAACTATTTTACGTAAAATAGTAGTAGAGGTTGACGTGCTTATCCTTCCATAATCTTCTTTGATTTCAGCAGCTCCATCATCGCTAGTTAAATAAGACAATAATTTCTTGATGTCTTCTAAATCAATTACAGGAAGCTTGTGATCAACGGCATATTTGAAAAGAACCGAAAGCACACCGGTTTGCGTATCATTCAGATCGAGTATCCGCCCCAGTAAAATCGGGCCAAAATCACTCACTTTTACCCGCATAGGAGCCCCCAAATTACCCGACAATGAATAGAGTGCTATTGGGAAACCTGCCGGCACAAAAGGTTTACCCAATGCCTGCCCTCGTTCTTCTAATGAAGCATTACTTTTACCGGCTTGGTTTAATCCAGATAAATCTCCTTTCACGTCAAGCATGAAGACAGGTATATTGGCATCAGATAATTGTTCAGCAACCAATTGAAGAGTGCGCGTCTTCCCTGTACCTGTTGCGCCAGCAATCAGCCCATGCCGATTCATCATCTTGAGTGCTAAATTAACTTCGGCTTGTGGTATAATTTTTCCGTCAAGTATACCAGCACCTAAATAAATGAAAGCGCCTTTAGGACTATAGGAGCTTGTTATTTTCTCTATAAATAATTCTTGTTCAGGCATGTGGATCAATTTAAGCTGACGCAAATTACATAATTAACCGTTGCATACAAAATCATCGTGTTTTCTTATGCAATAATTATTCCGAAGATGGTACAGGCGGGGTTAAAAATTCATTATCATTTTTATTGTCGTGGCCAAATGGCTTTCGGCAATTTATAACAAAAAAGCCGCAGTGTACTGACCTGCGGCTTTTTATCCATTCCATTAGATGACTTATTTCTTATCGTCGTCTTTTACCTCTTCGAAATCTACATCGGTAACTTCATCGGCCGGATTACCCCCATCTTGTGAGGCTTCTCCTTGAGGAGCTCCTTGTGCAGCATCTTGAGTAGCCTTGTACATCTCTTCAGAAGCGGCATTCCAAGCAGCCTGCAACTCAGTCTGTGCAGTTTCCATAGCAACAAAATCTTTTGCTGCATGTGCTTCTTTTAATTTAGCCAAACCACTCTCTATAGGTGTTTTCTTATCAGCGCTAATTTTATCACCATATTCTTTCAATTGTTTTTCTGTAGAGAATATGAGCGCATCAGCTGCATTCAATTTTTCAACTTCCTCTTTTGCTTTTCTATCGGCATCCGCATTTGCTTCAGCATCAGCTTTCATCTTTTTGATTTCTTCATCGCTTAAACCAGAAGACGCCTCAATACGAATTTTTTGCTCTTTACCTGTAGCCTTATCTTTTGCTGACACATGGAGGATACCATTGGCGTCAATATCAAAAGTTACTTCAATCTGAGGCACACCACGTGGTGCAGCAGGAATCCCATCCAAATGGAAACGACCAATCGTACGGTTCTGAGCAGCCATTGGACGCTCTCCTTGTAAAATATGGATTTCCACAGATGGCTGGTTATCCGAAGCGGTAGAAAATGTTTCCGATTTTTTAGTCGGAATTGTAGTATTGGCTTCAATCAGCTTGGTCATTACACCACCCATGGTTTCAATACCCAATGACAATGGTGTTACATCAAGCAACAACACATCTTTCACTTCACCAGTTAAGACACCGCCTTGAATAGCAGCACCCAATGCTACCACCTCGTCGGGGTTTACTCCCTTAGAAGGTTCTTTACCAAAGAAATTCTTTACTGCATCTTGTATTGCCGGGATACGGGTTGAACCACCTACTAAAATAATCTCATCAATATCGCTTGTAGCAAGACCCGCATTTTTCAATGCAGACTTACATGGTTCGATGGTACGTTGAATCAGATTAGCAGCTAATGACTCAAATTTAGCACGGCTTAAACTGCGAACTAAATGTTTAGGCCCTGTCGCATCAGCTGTGATATAAGGTAAATTGATTTCGGTAGAAGAAGTGCTTGACAGTTCAATCTTGGCCTTTTCTGCAGCTTCTTTTAAACGCTGTAACGCCATGGCATCTTTGCTTAGATCAAGACCACCATTATCATTCTTGAACTCCTCAACTAACCAATCAATAATTACCTGATCAAAGTCATCTCCACCTAAATGGGTATCTCCATCAGTCGATTTTACCTCGAAAACACCATCGCCCAATTCAAGAACAGACACATCATGTGTACCACCTCCACAGTCGAACACAACAATTTTCATGTCTTTATGAGCTTTATCCAATCCGTAAGCCAATGCGGCGGCCGTAGGCTCGTTAATAATACGTTTAACACTTAAGCCGGCAATTTCACCCGCTTCTTTAGTAGCTTGGCGTTCGGCATCGTTAAAATAGGCTGGAACTGTAATCACAGCCTCGGTTACCTCTTGGCCCAAGAAATCTTCTGCCGTCTTTTTCATCTTTTGCAAGATCATGGCAGAAAGCTCTTGCGGGGTATATTTACGATCACCAATCTCTACACGAGGTGTATTGTTATCGCCTTTTACTACTTTGTAAGGTACTCGTGCAGCTTCTTGGGTCACCTCATCATAGGTTCTGCCCATAAATCTTTTGATCGAATATATTGTTTTCTGGGGGTTGGTAATCGCTTGGCGCTTTGCGGGGTCGCCCACTTTGCGTTCGCCATTATCTACAAAACCTATGATCGAAGGGGTGGTACGTTTTCCTTCGTTGTTTGCTATAACTACCGGCTCATTACCTTCCATTACGGCCACGCAAGAGTTGGTAGTACCTAAGTCAATTCCAATAATTTTAGACATATCTTATTTGTTTACTTTACTAATTTGCTTGTATAATTTACTTAACAAGGCTTGTGCCAAGCTATCGTTTACGACATAATGTCAGTTGATTAAAGAAAAAATGCTAAGTAAACAGCCAGTCGATATTTATGAGATCATGGGGAGTTGAGTTTCCAAATAGTGCTCTTTTATGCCAAAATAAGCTTTCATTTGAACAATTTGCTTATAAATTTCCGCTTTTTGCTGTGCGCTCGGTAGCGGCCCTTGAACACCAGCGATAAGAACATTCTTTGGTGTATGGGTATCCGATATGAATTCAAACACCTTAGTCTTATAGCCAAAATACTCCAGTATCAATGCCCGCAATGCATCTGTCAACATTTCAGCTTGCCGTTCTAAAAAAATGCCAAATCGAGTTGCTGGAGTAAGCGCATTCGTTACATGTGCAACTTCTATTTCGCGCCGAATTTGTTTATGGCAGCAGGGTGCTACCACAATTAAACGGGCTCCGTGTTGTATACCTTGACAGATGGCATCATCTGTTGCAGTATCACATGCATGCAAGGCTATCAATAAATCTGGGCTGGCGCCACGATATGCAGCAATGGTGCCTTCTTCAAATTTAAGCAGCTTAAAATTGGCCCGCTTGGCAATATCATTACATAACTGAACCAAATCTTTTCGAAGCTCAATTCCTACTACTTCTATGCTATCTTGCTTGAGCTCATTCTTTAAATAATCGTACAAAGCGAAAGTCAAATATCCCTTACCCGACCCCATGTCGGTTATCCGTTGGATATGGGTTATCCCGACCTCATCAATCAATGGTCTCAGCAATTCCACATAATGATTGATCTGTTTATACTTATTCTGTGCATTTTTATAAACATTCCCTTTTTCATCGGTAATACGAAGCTCATACAAATACGACTTAACCGTGCCGGCCTGGATCAGTCGATTTTTTCCTTTGTCATGTTGCAGGTCTGGTTTGGATCGGATAGATGCGGACTTGCGCAAGAGCCTGGGGGCTCTATTAAAACGTTGTTCAAAAACAATATCATACTGTGTAGTAAATAAGTTTGCCACTCGAAACCCATTGCTTAATAGATGAAGCGCCTGATCCGCTCCATCTGATACAGATAGATTTTTCACCAAGTCACGACGTTTATACCGATAGGTAAAACTCAGCTTAATGTCGCGCTTAATTAATACCATTCGCAGGTACACATTTTTTAGCTCGGCTTCATTACCATGATAATCGCTCAGTGAAAGCTTGACAAAGGTGCCGTTCTTAATACTATCCTGTAGCTGTATAATCAGCTCTTCTATCGGTTCCATTTAGTATAATATTCCCCTCAATTATTTATATATCAAATACGCATATAAAGAAAAATCCCCTGCTTGAAGAGGGGATTCAAATATTAAATCTCGAAAAACCGAAGCTCAAAAACTATTCTTCCTCTTCTTTGGATTCCTTAGACTTCGCTTTCTTTTGCTTTGGTGCTTTCTCTTTCGTTGCCGATGCCTCTGCTTCTGCAGCCGGTGCCACTTCTTTATTAACATCTTCGGCAACAGGAGCTGCATCTGTAGCAGTCTCTACCTTATCAGCCGGTAAAGCTGGCACTTCTTCAGCAATAACTACATCTTGCTCATCGGCTTTTGCAGTTGCTTTCTTCTTTCCACTACCACGGCGACGAGTAGCTTTTTTCTCAACCTTTGCCTCACCTTTTGTATATATTTCATTGTAATCTACCAATTCGATGAGTGCAACTTCTGCATTATCTCCTGGGCGATTGGCCAATTTAATAATACGTGTATACCCCCCTGGACGATTCGCTACCTTTTCAGATATTTCGCGGAACAATATAGTTACCGCCTCTTTATCCTTTACATAACTAAATACTGTACGACGCGAATGCGTGGTATCGCTCTTTGATTTAGTAATTAAGGGTTCAACATAAGTTCGTAAAGCTTTAGCCTTTGCTAAGGTTGTTGTAATTCGCTTATGTTTGATAAGCGAAACAGCCATGCTAGATAACAATGCTTTACGATGGCTATCTGTGCGGCCTAAGTGATTGATTTTTTTTCCGTGTCTCATTATTTTTTGTTTTGTGCATACCGTTCTTAATTCAAAAGTTTTAAAAATTCAAAATTCAAAAGTTAAAATTAAAAACCCCTTTATTTCCACTATTCATACGATACAAAGGCGTCGGTTCTTAATCCATTGTGTACTTACCAGATCGAAACGAATACAACGTACGGTAAGCAGACATTTCCTTTTTACTTTTTAATTTTTACTTTTTACTTTACAAGAGGAATTATGCAACAGGTCGCTAAATTATTTTTTACTATTCTTCGTCAAGTTTATACTTCGATAGATTCATACCGAATGATAAGCCTTTAGATTTTACAAGTTCTTGAATCTCTGTAAGCGATTTTTTACCGAAGTTTCTAAACTTCAGCATATCTGCTACATCGTAAGAAACCAACTCGGCTAAGCTACGGATGTCAGCAGCTTTCAAGCAGTTCAAAGCTCGCACTGAAAGATCTAAGTCTACTAATTCAGTTTTTAAGATCTTACGCATATGCAAGATTTCCTCATCTACCTCTTTTGTTTCTTCTTTAGTTTGAGACTCCAATAGAATGTTCTCATCAGAGAACAACATGAAGTGATGAATTAGAATTTTAGCAGCTTCCTTCAAAGCGTCTTCCGGATGGATGGATCCATCGGTAGAAATATCCAATAAAAGTTTCTCGTAATCTGTCTTTTGTTCTACACGGAAGTTCTCAATTGTGTATTTTACATTCTTGATCGGCGTATAAATCGAATCAATTGCGATTACTCCTACTGCTGCATCGGCAACTTTGTTTTCTTCAGCATTCACATAACCACGGCCCTTGTTCACGGTCAGTTCAACTTCTAACGTTACTGAACTTTCCATATTACAAATAACCAAATCTGGATTAAGCACTGTAAAATTGTTGGAATGACTGGTAATATCGCCAGCTTTAAACTGATCTTGGCCATTGATCACAACAAAGATCTTCTCCGAATCTCCAGATTCTCCTGTTTTCTTAAAACGCACTTGTTTCAGATTCAAGATAATTTCGGTTACGTCTTCAACTACACCTGTAATGGTAGAAAACTCATGCGAAACACCAGAGAAACGAACAGAAGTTATTGCGTAACCCTCTAATGAAGATAACAAAATACGGCGTAGAGCATTACCAATGGTTACACCGAAACCCGGTTCTAACGGACGAAATTCAAACGTTCCGTCAAAATCCGTGGATTTTTGCATAATAACTTTATCCGGTTTCTGAAATGCTAAGATTGCCATTTATTTCTAATTAATTATTGTTTGAAATGATTGCTGTATTTACAAATGAGCAATATCCACTTATTAGGATAATTGCTCACTTTAGCTGTAAGCCTATTTAGAATACAACTCAACGATTAACTGTTCCTTAATATTTTCCGGAATCTCATCGCGGCTTGGATAATTCAAGAACTTACCTGTAAGCTCGTTGCTATCCCATTCTAACCAGCTATATTTATTTTGTTTTCTACCGGCAACTGAGGTTGTAATAGCTTCTAATGTTTTAGAACGTTCTCTCACAGCGATAATATCACCAGGGCGAACGCTAAAAGAAGGAATATTGACCACTTCTCCGTTAACGGTAATGTGTTTGTGTCCAACCAATTGACGGGCACCGGCTCTCGTAGGAGCTATACCTAAACGATAAACTGCATTATCTAGGCGGGCCTCTAAAAATTTAAGTAAGTTTTCACCTGTGATGCCCTCTTTAGAAGAAGCTTTATCAAACAGGTTCGCAAACTGACGCTCTAACACGCCATAAGTATATTTTGCCTTTTGCTTTTCTTGCAACTGAATAGCGTATTCAGATTGCTTTCCACGGCGTTTTGAAACACCATGCATGCCCGGAGGATAATTTTTACGCTCTAACGCTTTATCAGGGCCAAAAATTGGCTCTCTAAATTTACGGGCTATTTTGGACTTAGGTCCGGTATATCTTGCCATTTTCTTCTCTTTTAAAGTATCTTCTAACCCCAGGGCTAGAGAATCTTAGCTTTAAAAATCAATTTGTTAATTAAACTCTTCTCCTTTTTGGTGGACGACAACCATTGTGCGGAAGTGGAGTGATATCCTTAATCGAGGTAACTTCGATTCCCTGTGTTTGTAATGTACGGATCGCCGATTCACGTCCGGCACCTGGTCCTTTCACAAACACTTCAACCTTACGCAGGCCTAAATCATGTGCAACCTTTCCACAATCACCAGCAGCTTGTGCAGCCGCGTAGGGAGTATTCTTTTTAGAACCTTTGAACCCCATTTTACCAGCAGAAGACCATGAAATCGTTTGTCCCTGATTATTGGTAATTGTTACAATGATGTTATTGAAAGTTGCATTGATATGAGCCTGTCCAACAGGTTCTATCACTACAATACGCTTTTTGGTTACTTTTTTAGTTTTAGCCATTGTATTGTATCAATTATTATTTAGTAGCTTTTTTCTTGTTAGCAACAGTCTTACGTTTCCCTTTACGAGTACGTGAATTGTTTTTTGTACGTTGCCCACGAAGTGGTAACCCTTTGCGATGACGTAAACCACGGTAACAGCCAATATCCATTAAACGTTTGATGTTTAATTGAACTTCCGAACGTAATGCACCTTCAACCTTCACGCGATCGTTGATGATGGTACGAATTGCTGTTAACTGGTCATCAGTCCACTCTTGCACCTTGATGTCCTCGTCAATACCCGCTTCAGCTAAAATGCTCTTTGCGGTGGAAAGACCGATACCATAGATATAAGTAAGCCCGATTACTCCTCTTTTGTTTCTTGGTAAATCTATACCTGCTATCCTTGCCATATTTATTATTACGGTTAAAAGGCTTAAGGTTTAAGGTCTAAGCAATAAAGAAAACCTTTTGCCTTTTTCCTCACACCTATTTACCTCTAAATGTTATCCCTGACGTTGTTTAAACTTTGGGTTCTTCTTGTTAATTACAAACACTTTTCCTTTGCGGCGAATAATCTTGCAATCTGCGCTACGCTTTTTGATAGATGCTCTAACTTTCATCTCTTATAATTTATTCTTAATTTTTCAATTACTGCTCTCTAATACACCCACATTCACTCATCTACTACCCGCAATGGCATACCTCGATTCAAGTATACCGACAACGATACGGTGTTCCTTATTTATATCGATATGTGATTCTACCCTTCGTTAAGTCGTATGGTGACATCTCTAATTTCACCCGATCTCCTGGTAAAATTTTAATATAATGCATCCGCATCTTTCCCGAGATATGAGCAATGATTTCATGCCCATTTTCCAATTCTACACGAAACATTGCATTCGATAATGCTTCTTTAATAATGCCGTCTTGTTCAATAGAGGCTTGTTTAGCCATATGTTATTGATTATTATGTATTTACAAACCCTGCACAAACAGGGATGCAAAGTTATAAATAAAAATGTTGATTATCAACCTTTTTTGTTTAAAACTTCTTCAATATAAGAAAACGTGGTCAAAATATCTGGTTGCCCCTTGCTAATCGCCACGGTATGCTCAAAATGTGCCGATGGTTTGGCATCAATAGTACTTACGGTCCAACCATCGTCCCAAAACCGAACACCCGCTTTCCCAAGATTAATCATCGGTTCAATGGCCACGACCATTCCGCGCTCCAATTTAGTCCCCTTTCCTCTACTGCCATAATTTGGAACTTCTGGCTTTTCGTGTAAGTGAATGCCAACACCATGCCCAACCAGTTCCTTTACAATACCATAACCATGGGGTTTTATATATTCTTGAATAGCAAAAGATATATCACCCACACGCTGGCCAATCACCGCCTGCTCAACTCCTTTATCTAAACTCTCTTTCGTGATCCGTAATAACTGATTTACTTCGGGAGAGACCTCTCCAACAGCAAATGTATATGCTGAATCGCTGATATAACCATTCAATACTACGCCACCATCTACACTAATGATATCTCCCTCTTTTAATTCATACGTACCCGGAAAACCATGAACAATCTGATCATTCACTGAAATACATAAAGAATACGGGAATCCATTATAGTTAAGAAACGCCGGGGTTCCACCATGATCTTGGATAAAGGTATATGCCAATTTATCCAATTGAATGGTTGGCAAACCGGGCTGAATAGCCTTAGCCACCTCTGCCAACATTTTAGAAAGAACATCTGCACTAAGGCGAATCTGCGCAATATCTTCTTCTGATTTATAAATCAATTTTGACATGAACCTTCCTTATATCGTAGGGTCTGTTACACCACTTGAAATAGCTGCTGTACGTCCTTTAACCCGGCCGGTTTTCATCAAGCCATCGTAGTGTCGCATCAATAGGTGGCTTTCTATTTGTTGTAAGGTATCCAATACAACCCCTACTAAAATCAATAGAGAAGTACCTCCGTAAAAGTGTGCGAACTGGCTATTTACGCCTAGTAGGCTCGCAATAGCAGGTAAAATCGCTATGATCGCTAAGAATACAGAACCTGGTAAGGTAATCTTAGAAATCACATTGTCAATATATCCACTAGTAGCCACACCTGGTTTCACTCCCGGTATAAACCCGCCATTCTTTTTCATATCTTCAGCCATTTGCTGCGGATTAACCATAATAGCTGTATAAAAGAATGTAAAAGCGATGATGAGAAACGAGAACACGACGTTATACACAACAGATGTATAGTTACTCAAGGATGTTAGAAACGACGACTGCATATTAGGAAAAAACTGGCTCAAAGTTGCCGGCACAAACATAATCGCCTGCGCAAAAATAATAGGCATAACACCTGCCGAATTCACCTTCAAAGGAATATACTGACGCACTCCTCCATACTGCTTATTCCCCACAATTTTCTTCGCATACTGTACAGGTATTTTCCGAACACCTTGGACGATCAATATAGTAAAGACCACCACAAAGAAGAGTGCAGCAATCTCAATGATAAATGGTATTAAACCACCATGCCCATCCATGCGTGATGCCCACTCAGCAAGTAACCCGCTTGGTAATTGGGCAATAATACCGATCATAATGATTAACGATATACCGTTGCCGATACCTTTATCGGTAATTTTTTCACCCAACCACATCACGAACATAGTGCCTGCAGTCAAGATAAAAGTGCCCAAAATAGTAAAATAAGGCTCCGAGATTGACGGCAATCTAACTTCTTGACCAACTTGAGACCTCAAGTACGCAATAGCCTGAACGACTGTAATCGCTAATGTCAAATAGCGTGTAATTTGGGTCATCTTCTTCCTACCACTCTCTCCCTCCTTCTGGAGTTTTTGGAAATAGGGTACGGCTACGCCTAGTAATTGAACCACAATGGATGCAGAAATATAAGGCATTACACCTAATGCAAATATTGCTGTTCGTGCAAATGATCCCCCCGCGAACATGTTCAACAAACCTAAAATCCCTTCTTTGGCTTCTTGGTTAAGGGCATTAGGGTTTACCCCGGGCAATACGATATGAGAACCTATACGGTAGATCAAAAGAAACAGAAGCGTATTCAAAATACGCGTTCTCAGATCTTCAATCTTCCAAATATTGGTTAAGGTTGTGATTAGCTTCTTCATTTAATTAAAGTTTTACGACCGAACCGCCTGCAGCTTCAATTTGTTTTTGTGCAGTAGCAGAGAATGCATGTGCTTTAACTTCTAATTTCGATTTCAGTTCTCCCCGACCAAGGATTTTTACCAAATCCTTTTTAGATACCAAGCCATGTTCTTTTAAAGCCTCGAAATCAATAGTTGTTAACTTGTATTTCTCAGCAAGGTCTTGCAAAACATCTAAATTAATCCCAACGTATTCTACCCGGTTCGGATTTTTAAAACCTACCTTAGGAAGACGACGTTGCAAAGGCATCTGACCACCTTCGAAACCAATTTTGGTACTTGTACCTGAGCGTGATCCGGCTCCTTTATGACCACGTGTTGAAGTTCCACCACGGCCAGAACCTGTACCACGGCCTATACGTTTTCTACTTTTTACTGAACCTGTTGCAGGTTTAAGATTTGATAAGTTCATGATTTATAAACTCTTGTGTTCCCCCTTCGCTTTCACTAATCAGGAAAGAACGATTAAAAAATAAAACTATTCCTTAGACGATATCATCCCTTTGCTAAAATAGCAAAAGGGATGACAATCTATGAAAATAATTTGAAACTATAAACTCTCTACGGCCACTAAATGATTCACTTTTCGAACCATACCTATAATTGCAGGTGTAGCCTCAACCTCTACAGACTTGTTGATCTTGGTTAAACCAAGAGCCTGTATGGTTTTTTTCTGGCGTTCGCTTCTATCGATTACGCTCTTAATCTGTGTGATTTTTATTTTCGCCATGATGTTTATCCGTTAAATACTTTATTCAAATCAACACCGCGGTTCTGAGCTACCGTATATGCATCACGCATCTTAGTCAATGCATCTATTGTAGCTTTTACCACATTATGAGGGTTTGAAGAACCAGTTGACTTCGCCAATACATCCGTAATACCCGCACTTTCCAAAACGGCACGCATAGCACCACCGGCTAATACACCGGTACCATGAACTGCTGGCTTAATCAAAACCGATCCCCCTGAATATTTACCCAACTGCGCATGAGGTACGGTACCTTTGATTACGGGAACTTTTACCAGGTTTTTCTTCGCATCATCCACACCTTTAGCAATCGCTTCAGTTACTTCCTTTGCCTTACCCAAACCATAACCAACAACCCCATTTTCATCGCCTACCACAACAATCGCCGAAAAGCTAAAGGTACGACCACCTTTAGTTACTTTGGCAACCCGTTGGATACTAACCAAGCGATCTTTTAGCTCGATTTCACTTGATTTTACTCTTTTAATATTGTTTACTGACATCTCTCTGTTTAAATTAAAAGTCTAAACCGCCTTCACGAGCACCTTCTGCCAACGATTTTACGCGGCCATGGTATAAGTACCCATTGCGATCAAAAACTACTTGGTTAATTCCGGCTGCTTTTGCTTTTTCGGCAAGTAACTTACCGACAGCTTTAGACTGCTCTAATTTCGTACCATTGGCACTGAAATCTTTCGCTGTAGAGGATGCCGAAACGAGGGTTTTACCAGTAACATCATCGATAACCTGTGCATAAATGCTCTTATTGCTTCTATATACAGAAAGACGAGGACGTTCTGCAGAACCAGTCAAACGTTTCCTGATTCCTTTTTTTATGCGCTCTCTGCGCGATATTTTACTTCCTGCCATGATGATTATTTTTTAGCTGATTTACCTGCTTTTCTTCTTAATACTTCACCAGCAAACTTGATACCTTTTCCTTTGTAAGGTTCCGGAGCACGTAACGAACGAATCTTTGCCGCTACCTGTCCGATCAACTGCTTATCTATTGATTCTAATGTAATTGTTGGATTTTTACCCTTCTCTGCAGTCGTGGTTACTTTCACTTCTTTTGGTAAAACCATAACAATATGGTGCGAATAACCTAACACCAAATCCAAAGTACTTCCCTGATGACTGGCACGGTAACCAACCCCCACTAACTCCTGTGTGGTTTTGTATCCTTCAGTAACTCCAACAACCATATTGTTGATCAATGCACGGTATAAACCATGCAACGACTTATGATTCTTGTTATCTGTTGGACGTTTTACTACAATATGCCCATCTTCTTGAGCTATCGTAATAGCCGAGTCTACTTGCTGTGTAAGCTCGCCTTTTGGTCCCTTTACGGTAACTAAATTCTTATCAGAAACTGTTACTGTAACACCCGCCGGAATGGCAATAGGCGCTTTTCCAATTCTTGACATTGTGTGTGTTCCTCCTGATTAATAAACGTAACATAAAACTTCACCACCTATGTTTAGGTTACGTGCCTCTTTATCTGTCATCACTCCTTTAGAGGTAGACAAAATGGCAATACCTAATCCATTTAATACACGTGGCATGTTTTCAACACCTGCATACTTTCTTAAACCTGGTTTACTCACACGTGTCAAAGTGCGAATAGCAGGAACTTTCGTTATTGGGTGATATTTCAATGCAATCTTAATGCTGCCTTGAACATCTTTATCCTCAAACTTATAGTTCGCGATGTAACCTTTGTCAAAAAGAACCTTAGTAATTTCTTTTTTAAGGTTTGATGCAGGAATTTCAACAACCCTGTGGTTGGCCTTGATGGCATTCCTTACTCGGGTAAGGTAATCTGCTATTGTATCTGTATTCATTTGTTATAAATTTGATAGTGGTTTCCATTGCCCCTATGGCAGCAGACCTGCTATCGGTTAATAGTGTTATAAGTAGTAAGTTATAAGTTGTACGTAGTAAGTTTTAAGGCCTTGCTAACGTAAAACTTATAACTTAAAAAAACTACCAAGAAGCTTTCTTCACTCCCGGGATTTTTCCAGCCAAGGCCATCTCACGGAAAGTTACCCGTGAAATACCAAACTGGCGCATATACCCTTTAGGCCGACCAGTTAATTTGCAACGATTGTGCAAACGAACAGGCGACGCGTTCTTTGGTAACTTATCCAACGCTGCATAATCGCCTTCTGCTTTTAATGCAGCACGCTTTTCTGCATACTTGGCAACTAATCTGGCACGCTTTACTTCACGTGCTTTTATTCCTTCTTTAGCCATTAGTCGTATTTTGATTTTTAAATGGTAAACCGAATTGTTTAAGTAGTTCTAAAGCTTCTACATCCGTATTAGCTGTAGTAACGAACGTAATATCCATCCCCATGATCTTACTGATTTTATCAATGTTGATTTCAGGGAAGATAATCTGTTCTGTTACACCTAACGTATAGTTACCGCGACCATCAAAGCCTTTATCGTTTATACCTTTAAAATCACGGATCCGTGGCAAAGCAACAGCGATTAAACGATCTAAGAACTCATACATTTTGCTATCGCGCAACGTTACATGCACGCCTACAGGCATACCTTTACGTAGTTTAAAATTCGAAATGTCTTTCTTAGACTTGGATGCAACTGCTTGTTGTCCGGTGATGGTTGTCATTTCATTGATAGCGGTCTCAATTAACTTCTTATCGGTAGTCGCACCACCAACACCTTGGTTAACTGAGATCTTCACCAACTTCGGCACTTGCATAACACTTTTATACTGAAATTTTTCTTTCAGTGCTGTACGAATTTCTTCGTTATATTTACTCTTTAATCTTGGTACGTAAGTCATTACTTAATCTCCTCCCCTGATTTTTTTGCAACGCGTACTAACTTGCCATCGCTGTTCTTCTGACGTCCTACGCGTGTAGGTTTTCCTGCTTTCGGATCAATCAATGCCAAATTAGAAATGTGAATAGGTGCTTCTTTCTTAATGATACCACCGTTCGGGTTGGCTGCATTTGGTTTTGTATGTTTAGACACTAAATTAGCACCCTCTACAATGGCGCGATTCTTATCCACAATCACTTCCAAAACCTTGCCTTGCGTTCCTTTAGAGTCACCGGCAATAACTTGTACCAAGTCGCCTTTACGGATTTTTAATTTAATCTTTCCCATTTTATAAAACCTCCGGTGCTAATGATACAATTTTCATGAACTGCTTCTCACGAAGCTCTCTAGCTACTGGGCCAAAGATACGTGTACCGCGCGGTTCATCTTGATTATTTAATAATACCGCTGCATTATCATCAAAACGAATGTAAGAGCCATCTTTACGACGAACTTCTTTCTTTGTTCTAACAACTACAGCTTTAGAAACTGTTCCTTTTTTGATATTCCCGGCGGGGATTGCACTTTTAACGGTTACAACAATCTTGTCGCCCAATGATGCATAACGCTTACCGGTACCGCCCAATACGCGGATCACTAAAACCTCTTTAGCTCCGCTGTTGTCGGCTACTGTTAGTCTTGATTCCTGTTGTACCATGTTACTTCGCCCTTTCTAAAATTTCAACTAATCTCCAGTTTTTAGTTTTACTCAAGGGACGAGTTTCCATGATTAACACCGTATCGCCGATACCGCAGGTGTTTTGCTCGTCATGAGCCTTGAATTTGGTAGTTTTCTTTACGAATTTACCATAGATTGGGTGTTTCACTTTACGTTCTACCGCCACTACGATGGACTTATCCATTTTGTTGCTAACTACCAAGCCGATTCTTGTTTTTCTTAACTTTCTTTCCATTTTCGACTTAAATTATTGTGCTTCAGCGGCTGCTTCTTGTGCTTGTTGTTTTTCAGCATTTTTAATAACAGAAAGTGCTGTACTTAAACGAGCAATTAACTTTCTAGATGCTTTGATCCGTAATGGATTTTCAATAGCAGAAACAGCATGAGCAAATTTCAACTTACTGAGGGCTGCCTTCTCTTCTGCGATTCTGGCTATCAGCTCCTCTTTTGACAGTTCTAAGATTTCTGAATTTTTCATTTGAATAATTCGTTTTAAAGTAATGGATCTAACCTTTTAACAGGATTTTGTCCATCTGCTTATTTGTTGTTTTTGTCTATTTTAACCAAATTGTTTTATGGCTTTTTCACGCCACCTCATGCGGGCCTGGTAACGGCAGGCCCACCAACAAATGGCGGGCTAGACGATTTATGCTTCTACGTAATCTCTACGTATAACGAACTTGGTTTGTACCGGAAGCTTCTGGGCAGCCAAGCGCAAGGCTTCTTTAGCTACCTCCAAAGGAACACCTTCTGCCTCAAATAACATGCGACCTGGGCGAACTACTGCTACCCAGTATTCAGGTGCACCTTTACCCTTACCCATACGTACCTCTGCAGGCTTCTTTGTAACGGGTTTATCAGGGAAGATACGGATCCAAACTTGACCTTCACGTTTCATATAACGGGTTACCGCAATACGAGCCGCTTCAATCTGGCGGCTGGTAATCCACGCCGGCTCTAATGATTTTATACCGAAAGATCCGAAAGCCAGCTCAGCACCACGTCCGGCATTACCCTTCATGCGGCCTTTCTGCATCTTTCTGAACTTCGTTCTTTTTGGCTGTAACATTGTCTTTAATATGATTAAACAAGCTGTCTACCGACAGCATTCATGATACCTAAATTAGTTTTTTCCCTTCGGAGCTCCACCGCGGTTGCCACCACGTCCGCCACGGCGATCGTTTCTTCCACCACCTCTACGGTCATTGCCCCCTCTGTTACGATCTCCGCCGCTAAAGTTGCTTGCACCTTCACCTCTTCCTTTAACGTTCCCTTGACCTACATTCGGAGATAAATCACGCTTACCGTATACTTCTCCTTTACAGATCCACACTTTAACACCTATTTTTCCATAAGTGGTGTGCGCCTCTGCCAATGCATAGTCAATATCGGCACGGAATGTATGCAAAGGAATTCTTCCTTCCTTATACTGTTCCGTACGAGCCATTTCAGCGCCTCCTAAACGACCAGAGCACATGATTTTAATACCTTCTGCGCCCATGCGCATGGTAGAAGCGATCGTGGTCTTCATCGCACGACGGAATGAAATACGAGCTTCCAGCTGTTTTGCTACGCCATCTGCCACCAATTGAGCATCTAATTCCGGACGTTTAATCTCAAAGATGTTGATCTGAACATCTTTCTTTGTAAGCTTCTTAAGCTCTTCTTTAATCTTATCAACTTCCTGGCCGCCTTTACCGATAACGATACCCGGGCGAGCGGTATGGATAGTCACTGTAAGACGTTTCAATGTACGCTCGATAACAACTTTTGCTACGCCACCTTTAGCGATACGAACAGAAAGATATTTTCTGATTTTTTCGTCCTCAACTAATTTATCGGAGTAGTTGTTGCCACCGAACCAGTTAGAATCCCAACCTTTGATGATTCCTAATCTGTTACCTATTGGATGTGCTTTTTGTCCCATTTCTCCTAATTAGTTTGTGGTTCAGTAGTTTTGCTGTCAACAACAAGGGTTACATGGTTAGAACGCTTGCGAATTCTATAGCCACGACCCTGTGGTGCAGGTCTTAATCTTTTTAATTGACGACCGCCGCCTACAGAAATCTCCTTTACATAGAGCTCACTGTCTTCAACGCGCTTATCTTCATTCTTTAATTCCCAGTTTTTGATCGCTGATAATAACAGTTTCTCAACTCGGGCAGCAGCTTCTTTATTTGTATATTTCAAAATATAGAGTGCTTTCTCAACCTTTTCACCTCTGATAAGATCCACTACCAACCGCATCTTACGTGGAGACGTAGGGCAGTTCAATAATTTGGCAGTAGAAGCGCCACCCTTCTGTGCCTGTTCTTTCTTTTCTCTTATCAGTACAGATTTTTTCTTCTTTACGTTATTTGTTGCTTCCATTGCCTATTATTTTTTCTTTTCAGCGTGACCTCTAAATGTCCTGGTTGGAGCAAACTCTCCCAATTTATGGCCAACCATGTTCTCGGTTACATACACCGGAATAAATTTATTTCCGTTATGAACTGCGAAGGTATGACCAACAAAATCAGGAGAAATCATGGATCTACGTGACCAGGTTTTAATTACTGATTTCTTGTTGGTTTCATTCATAGAAAGAACTTTTCTCTCTAAGTTATGATCGATATAAGGACCTTTTTTAATTGAACGAGCCATTATTTTTTCCTTCTCTCAATGATGTAACGATTCGATGTTTTTTTCTTATAGCGAGTCTTGAAGCCTTTAGCTAACAAGCCCGTGCGTGAGCGTGGGTGACCTCCAGATGCTCTACCTTCACCACCACCCATGGGGTGATCTACTGGGTTCATAGCTACACCGCGAACACGTGGACGGCGGCCCAACCAACGTTTCCTTCCTGCTTTACCCAACACTTGGTTGGCTTTCTCCGAATTCGATACTGCACCAATAGTAGCTACACAGGTAGCGAGAATCATTCGGGTTTCACCAGAAGGCAACTTGATGATCGCATATTTGCCATCACGAGCAGAAAGCTGCGCATAGGTTCCTGCACTACGTGCAATAGATCCGCCTTGTCCCGGATTCAATTCAATATTATGAATAATCGAACCTAAAGGAATATTCTTTAACGGTAAAGTATTTCCAATTTCTGGAGCCACTTTTTCACCCGCTACAATTGTCTGACCAACGCGTATGCCTTCTGGAGCGATAATATAACGCTTCTCACCATCTACATAATGCAACAAAGCAATACGTGCTGTACGATTTGGATCATACTCAATAGTAGCCACTTTTGCAGGGACATCTTTTTTATCGCGTTTGAAATCTATCAGTCGGTATGCTTTCTTATGTCCCCCACCGAGATAACGCATAGTCATTTTACCGGTATTATTTCTACCACCTGACTTTTTGATTTTTACAACCAATGACTTTTCAGGAACATTTGTTGTAATATCAGTATAGTCGGCACCCACTCTAAAACGAGTACCTGGAGTAACCGGTTTAAATCTTTTAACTGCCATCTTTAATTATATAGTACTGTAAAAGTCAATAGTTTCACCATCTTTCAATGTAATGATGGCTTTCTTATATTTTGGAGCACGGCCTGTGATATTACCAGCTTTTGTGTAACGGCTCTTTGTTTTTCCGCAAACAACCATGGTGTTTACCGATTCCACATTGACACCGAACATTTGCTCAACAGCAGCCTTGATCTGTATCTTATTGGCTCTATGATCCACTTTGAACGCATAGCGATTTGATTTTTCTGTTAAAATCGCTGCTTTTTCTGTTAATACGGGTTTCTTTAAAATCTCCATGTTATTTGGCCAATGCCTCCTCCAATGTTTTAACAGTCTCAGTAGTTAGCAAAAGTTTCGTTGCATTCAAGACATCATATGTATTGATATCGGCTGCTGTAATTACTTTTGCTTTTTTCAAGTTTCTGCTAGATAAATAAACATTCTTGTTCAAAGCCGGTAAAACCAATAAAGTCCTTTCATTAGCCACATTTAAATCGGCTATAAGATTTACATAATTCTTGGTTTTGATTGAATCGAAATTCACCTCATCCAAAACAACAATGTTATTCTCTTGTGCCTTATAACTAAGAGCAGATTTACGCGCCAAAGCTTTTAACTTTTTATTCAATTTGAAACTGTAATCGCGCGGCTGGGGGCCAAAAATACGACCACCACCATTGAATAAAGGTGATTTGATACTACCAGCTCGAGCTCCACCAGTACCTTTTTGTTTGTGTAATTTGCGGGTAGAACCAGCAATCTCGTTACGTTGCTTAGATTTGTGTGTACCTTGACGTTGATTTGCCAAGTACTGTTTTACATCTAAGTAGATAGCGTGATCGTTAGGGGTTACACCGAATACCGCTTCAGGAAGTTGCACCTTGGCACCTGTTTCTTTACCTGAAATGTTTAAAACTTGTACTTCCATCTTCTTATTTATCTACGATTACGTAAGAACCCTTCGCTCCCGGAACCGAACCACTTACCACAAGTAAGTTCTGTTCTGGATACACTTTCAACACTTGTAAGTTTTGAACCTTAACGCGGTCGCCACCTGTGCGGCCGGCCATACGCATACCTTTGAATACGCGAGAAGGCCAAGATGAAGCACCTAATGAACCCGGTGCACGCATGCGGTTGTGCTGACCATGGGTCTGGCCACCAACACCACCGAAACCGTGACGTTTCACAACGCCCTGGAAACCTTTACCTTTAGAAGTACCTACTACATCGATATAATCGCCTTCCGCGAAAATATCAACCGTAACTACATCTCCAAGGCCTTTCTCCTCAGGGAAAACCTCAAACTCTACCAACTTACGCTTAGGCGTTGTTTTTGCTTTCGCAAAATGCCCTTTCAATGATGCGGTCGTGTTCTTTTCTTTCTTTTCATCGAAAGCCAGCTGAATTGCTGCATAACCGTCATTCTCTACCGTGCGTATCTGCGTTACCACGCACGGGCCAGCTTCAATAACCGTACAAGGAATATTCTTTCCCTCGGCATCAAAAATGCTGGTCATTCCTACTTTTTTACCAATAATTCCTGACATTTTTAATTAATTTCTGTTTTTGCCCATCGAAGCAGTAGGGCTTCGTTCAAGACATACTAATCCCATAAAGGGACGGCAAAGATAGAAAACTTACTTTAACTATCAAATACTTAGCGCATTATTTTTTTTCTTTTGGAATAGTAGCTATATCTACTCGCCAAACAGCGTGCAGAAAGGGGGGGAAGTAAATTTTGGCAGTTTAAATTAATCCAATTTTCGTTTTACCTTCTTGCCTTTGAACAACTCAATCAATGGTGGTAATATTGAAAATATAATGATAGCGAATATAACGTATGTAAAATTGTCTTTGATAAGCGGCAAGCCACCGAAATAATAACCCAAAAACAAAAACGAAGAAACCCAAAGCACACCCCCAACGATATTGAATGATGCAAATTTGGCGTAAGGCATCGTTCCAACGCCTGCAACAAAAGGGGCAAATGTTCTTACAATAGGTATAAAACGTGCATAAATGATGGTTTTCCCCCCGTGCTTTACATAAAAATGCTGCGTCCTTTCCAAATACTCCTTTTTTAAAAGTTTATATTTCCCACTGAAAGCAACTGGTCCTACATATTTACCCACATGATAATTAACCAAATCTCCCAATATAGCGGCAACAATTAATAAAACAGCCATGATCAAGATATGGAGATCGGTCTCAGGTTTAGCCAAAATTGCTCCTGTTGCAAACAATAATGAATCGCCAGGTAGAAATGGCGTAACTACCAAGCCAGTTTCCGCAAAAATGATCAAAAACAAAATGAGATAAGTCCACACTTGATAAGCATTCACAATCTCCACCAAATGCTTATCAATATGCAGAACAAAGTCAATAATAGCGGTGATAACTTCCACAGGATCTTTCTTCTACTAGGTTTTATCCCTGATTATTTAACATAACAGGCATAACAAGCATCAGGATGTCCTCCTCTTCTTCAGATATGGCAGGCAATAAAAGTCCCGCTCGGTTCGGAGTACTCATCTCAAGCACCACTTCTTCACACTCCAAATTACTTAACATTTCAATAAGGAACTTCGCGTTAAAACCTATTTCCGTATCTTCGCCTTCGTACTGACAACTTAGCCGTTCATGTGCTTCGTTGGCAAAATCTAAATCCTCTGATGAGATATTAAGCTCACTACCCGTAATTTTCAATCGCACTTGATGCGTTGTTTTATTTGCAAAAATAACGACACGACGAAGTGAATTTAACAACAACAACCGATCAATGGTTAGCTTATTTGGATTCACCTGCGGAATAACTGCTTCATAATCCGGATAACGTTCATCTATTAGCCGACAAATCAAATGGATATTTCCGAACCTGAAAAAAGCACTGGTATTATTGTACTCTACAGCGACATCGATGTCTTCATTGGGTAGGGAACTTTTCAGTAGTGTAAGAGCTTTTTTTGGCAAAATCATTGATGCCACATTATCCGATTTGACGTCCGAACGACGATACCGTACAAGCTTATGTGCATCCGTAGATACGAAAGTGGTACTTTGAGGCGTTAGCTGACAAAGTACACCCGTCATCGCTGGGCGAAGCTCATCATTACTAACCGCAAAAATCGTTTTATTAATAGCTTCTGCCAGCACAGATGCTGGAATCTGAACAGTTGAGGGGTTCTCTACAACTGGGATTTTGGGAAAATCTTCCGCATTTTCACCGCTTAGTTTATATTTGCCATCACCAGCACTTATTTCAATGGCATACGTTTGAGTGTCTACAGAAAAAGCGATTGGCTGATCAGGTAACGTTTTTAATGTTTCTATTAGAATCTTAGCAGGAACGGCTACCTTTCCATCTTCTTTTGACTCAACCTGTAAAGAAGTGATCATACTGGTTTGCAGGTCAGTAGCAGAAATCGTTAGCGCATTGTCTTTAATTTCGAATAAAAAATTCTCCAAAATTGGTAAAACAGTACTACTGCTCGACGCGCCATTAACAGCCTGTAATTGTTTAAGTAAAGTTGAAGTTGAAACGATGAATCTCATATCTATCTAATATAACCGCAATGATAATAAAAAGAATGGATAAAGTTAAAAAAACTTATGAGTTGTGCGTATTCATCTTGATATATTCGCTGGGCCGTACACCAATCATTTTATGAAAGGTGTTACTGAAGGTGGGCAAACTGCTATAACCAACCTTTAAGGCAACTTCATTCACTGTTAATGACTTTTCGAGCAGCAATTGCAACGACCGCAACATACGGAGCGCTGTTACGTATTGAATAAAAGACATGCCCAAATCTTTTTGGAATAAACGCGAGAGGGAACGAGGGCTCAAGCCAAATTGAATAGCCAAATCATTAAAGAGAAAATTCGTTTCTAGTCTTTCATCTAAGTAGGCAATCAGTTGCTTTAGACGTTTATCTTTGGCCAAAGGCAAAGCCAAGGGCAATGAAAAATCTGATACTTGGGGTAAAAGCGCCATAAACGCATTAACAATAGTAAAAGACGCCTTATCAGATGGCAAAATGTGTCCTGTCCAACGAGTAGTAAACAACATCAATTCAAGCAATAAATCATTCACCGGATGAATACTCGTCTGATGATAAAAAGTATCGTCTTTATCATCAATCGGAAAGTATAGATTACGCATGATGACTTCTGGAGAGCTGGGGTGGATGCTATGCTCAATCCCAGGAGCAATCCAAATGTAGTGTCTTGCAGGCAAAAAATATGATTTTTCGGTCGTCTTTACATAAACGATTCCGCCTTCAGTATACAAAAACTGTCCTTTCTTATGGCTATGGCTGGGAATAAATTTTTCACCCATCTGGTTATGGTAACAGTAAATGGTATCCGCCTTACTATCCACATCATATATGTAATATTTCTCGCCCATCATCGCTATTCATTCGAATATTTACTCAGATTATTGTTAGACCGCCTAATACCATATCGATGTTTGCGTAACTGTGCCTGAACAAAACCAAACAGCAACAACAGTAATGGAGGCAACCCCACGTTTAACGTTTGCCAAAACCATTTATTGCTATGCACCAGTCCCTTATCTAATAAGCGTAACTGAAGTTCTTTTTCTCTAAGCGAAATTAATCTACGATCATCACAAAGATAATCAACCATGTTGAGCAACAAAGTTTTATTACCATATTGCTGATGCGTTGCCCTATCCCAGCCTAGGGGATAAGGTGCTTGATCATCTTGGTTCCATTCGTTCTTTAACAGATTCCCATCAGCCAATACAATCATACGGTTTCTCTGATCGGGAGTCTGTTGCCGGTAAGCAAACGTATCTACCAATCCCTCTGGCACTGGTCTATTCCGAAAAACAGAAGGAAAGGTTCCATCCAATACAACACCTACCATGTGCTCGCCTCCTTTATATACGGCAGGATCTGGCTTTTCCGATGCCATATCGAGCGTAATTAAAGTGGGTACCGATAGCACCCTACTAAATGGCGAGGAATATAAGATAACTTCCTTGTGAATATCTGGGGTACCTAAAGTATCGAGTGTTCCAACAAACTGTCCTTGAATGCCATCAATATTTTTAATGATAGGATGTGTTGATCGCGGTACGAATATAGGATAAAACATCCAAGGTACTAGGGTCAGCTGGCTAGCTCCACCAACCTCGCCAACCTGCATGGGTATTTGCGCACAATTCAAATCGGCCAAAAGATTGTAATTTAATCGAACACCATATTTAAAAAGCATATCGTCCAACCCAATCGATTTGGCTACGGCCATTTGTTCCCCTGATTGGCGCATGCTATCCAATGCCGCCGCTACTTGGTTAATGGCCCAAATCATTTTCCCACCATGCTGTATAAAATAATCCAATTTAAATTTTTGTAGTTCAGAAAATGCCTCATTGGGTTGTGCGATAACAATGACACGTATCTGCCGCAGCGTTTCAAAGCTAACGGAATCTAAATTTAACCGACCAACCTGATACCCCACACCTAAGCTATGTATGGCATCATACAACTGCATATTATCCAATTCATCGTGCCCTTCTGTAAAAGCAACGATGGGCTTCCCCCCCTCAATTAGCTTCTTTATGCCATTCACAAAGGCGTACTCTAAATTTTGGACAGAATTGTTAAGCACTACGTCTGGACTAACAAAGCGGTTGTTTTGCAATAATTGTAATGGAAACTCTTCCTCACCAAACTGCAATACGGCACAAGGGTATATCATTTTCTGTGTGAGTCCATCAGTGGTTTTTACACTCAGGTTGGTTGGTTCTATGCCCCGCTGTGCCAACATCTGAATTGCTTCTTGCCGTTCTTCTTCATCTCCCTGTAAAGGATTGACAAAGGTATATTTCAACTGCCCACCTGCATAAGCCTTCATATCTGCCAGTAAATCACGGGTAGCTTCTCTCAAACGCTCAAAGCCCGGAGGCAAATCGCCATCTAAATAAACCGTTATCTGCACATTGTCCGGTAAAGCCCCTAAAATCGCTTTAGTTTGATCTGAAATTGTATAACGCTTTTCGTTGGTAAAGTCTATCCGAAAAAAGAAAATGGAAGCCAGACCATTGGCCACACCAAGTATAATCATCAATACTCCAAAATACCTGACATAATACAAATAACCACCCCGCCCCACTTCCAGTACACCATGGGCCAATGCTAGAAAGAAAGCAATACAACTGACAAAATAGCAAACATCACGCAAATCCATGACTCCTCTACCCATAGAGGCATAATGTGTGTTCATACTCAAGTATTGAGCCATGTCACTTGCCCTCCCGTCCAGCAAAACCACGACATAGTCGATTCCAATAAAGAATACAAAGCAAAGAAATGCACTCAACAGAAACGCCAAGATAGCATTATGGCTAACCGCCGATATAAAAAGCCCTATGGCAGCAAAAGAAGCTCCTAATAGCAGTATACCGATGTATGAACCAATAACTGCGCCAGTATCTATATTACCTCTAGGTGCGCCCAGTAAATATAGGCTTACATAATATATACAGGTGGGCAATAAGGCGAGCACAATAATGGCGACACAACTTAAATATTTCGCTCGCAAAAGCTGCTTCTGACTTACCGGCTTCGTAATTAACCATTCATAGGTACCTTCTCCCCGCTCTCCTGCTATGCTACGCATAGTAATCGCAGGGATCAAAAACAGGAGGATAAAAGGAGACATGGAAAAGAAACTTTCCATAGTAGCAAAACCATAATCAAGTACATTCGTTTCTGGAAAGACCCATAAAAAAAGGCTTGTAACCAGCAAAAATAATCCAATCACCACATATCCTACCCATGAATTAAAATAAGCTAAAAAATCTTTCTTAAAAATGCTGAACACGAAATATGAATCTTATGCTAAAAACTAGCCGAAGGTAATTAAAAAGCACTAAAAACAAAAAGGTATGCACGATGATGCATACCCTTTTAAAACGGTTCAACATGTTATCTATCTATTTCCCTGACCGGGCAGGTAGATTTGGAAACCTAAATTAAATCCTAAACCATTCTGAGCAGTTGCACTGGCATTATTAGCCTTAGAATAATTATAACCTACCACAGCTTCCAATGCTACACTTCTGGTAATAAAATGAGCATAACCTAAGCCCACACCTGCAGCAAAGGTTACATCGCTTCCATTATTAGCTCCTGCGATACCCACTTCACCTTGGCCAAAGAATCTGCCTGTTGCAGAAGAACCTTCCGGAAAGAAATAACGTACAAATGGAGCAATACCATACGTCCAATCATCCTTGGCTTCTTTTACAGATTGATAGCCCGCATTTAAAGATAATCCAACAGCAATTCCGTCCGACACAAAATAGCCTGCTCGTGGATTCACGTTTATATTAAATGATTCACCTTCAAAACTATAACCCATAGATCCCAAACTACCTCCAACCATCCAATTTCCTTTTTTGATAGGTGTCAAGCCTACATCTTCAGACATCTTGGGTTTATTTACATCGATATTTTGGGCTTTTGCAACGAAAAAACCAACCAATAATAGTGTTGAGAATAAAAATGTGCGTTTCATAAGTTTCAATGTTAATTATTTAATTTGTTAACTATTAAATTAAATAACACAAAGCATGCCATAATGTTCGTAAAAACGCAAAAAACAATCAGTTATCCAGCTGTCAGCATGCTAAAAACCTGCTCCAGACTTCTATTATCAAATAATTCAGGCAATTGTTTTAGTTCAAATCTACTTACTAATTTACCTTTATTTACAACCATGACTTCATCACAAACGGCCTCAACCTCTTGCATGATATGGGTAGACAAAATAACGATCTTATCTTGTCCTAGCGTTCGAATGAGACGCCGTATTTCGGTTAATTGATTAGGATCTAAGCCACTTGTTGGTTCATCTAAAATCAATAGTTTAGGATCATGCAAAATTGCTTGGGCAATACCCAATCGCTGGCGGTATCCTTTGGATAAATGCTTTATCTTTTTATGCTGCTCGTCTCCTAAACCTACTTCTTCGATTATGTGATTAACACGCTCTAAAGGTTTAGCTAATCGATACATTGCTGCTGTAAACCGCAGGCTCTCCCGCACGTACATATCGAGGTATAAAGGGTTATGTTCGGGCAAATAGCCTATCATGCGCTTTACATCCAGGGCATGGATTGCCGCATCCATGCGGTTTACCCTGACTTTTCCTGAACTGGGCTGCAGAAAGCCCGAAATCATTTTCATCGTGGTCGTCTTGCCGGCACCATTTGGCCCTAAAAACCCCGTTACCTGCGGTTTATCAATGGTAAATGATATTTCATTTACCGCTATCTGATGACCGAATCGCTTAACTAAATCAATTACTTCTAAAGCCATTGGTGTCTATTATTCAGCGATGCGCCTGTCTATAACGGGCCAATTGCAAACCCGCTGCCATTGGCCTGTCGGTTGCTAGGATATCCGCACCTTTATCAATCCATTGCTTATATAAACTGTCTCCTCTAGCAGCAGCTCGCTTATCCAAGTTCCCTATTGTACCTAAGATACACATAATGCCATGGCGATGTAAATGCTGATATAAAGCAGTATCTGGCTCACGAACACCAACAAACGCTATCAATCGGTTATCCGGTATACCGTAATCATTTAATCGGATCAAGTCGTCCATTTGCCGAACATTAACTGAGATCATCAAATCGGGAGCTAAACGATATACCTCTAAAGCTTGCGTTGCATTGTAAGTAATGACAATCGAATAAGCTTCAGCAGCCTGCCTTCTAATCGCCGCAATCACCAGGTCAAAGGGTACCCCTTTCTTCACATCCAACGTAAGAATCACTTTATCTTTAGCCCATGCCAACACTTCATCTAATGTAGGTATTCTATAATGGGTCAACTTCCCTTCATTATCCTTTAAATAAAGTTGCTTTAAAGCTCGCAGCGTCTTTTGTTGTACCAATCCCCGGCCGGATGTTGTTCGCTCCAGACGATCATCATGCATCATCACCAAGATGGAATCTTCAGACAAAGCAACATCGCATTCGATAATCAATGGCTGTTTACTCGCACTGTGTTCAAAAGTTTCTATCGCATTCTCAGGATACCCGGGTTCTGGGCCACCTCGATGCGCACTAACCAAAGGAAAACGCCGTTCGCTATAAGTCAAAAAATCATAGAGCTCCTGAACCTTGCGAAACTTTAATTGTGATGGTTCGCTAAAAGCGGTACCGCTAGCTTCAGTAAAAGAGCAACTGCTAAAAAAACCAATTATTAAAAACAGTATACCGATACAATAGGCCTTATTCATAGAAAAAACATCCATTTAGTCTTCCACTTCAAGAAGTATACCCCCCCAGCAGAAAAAGTATTTTTCATTCCACTAAAAGCCAAAATATAAGAATTTTATATTAGGTTTGCCTTTTGCTAGAGCAAATTTAGATAAATTGCCCTGTATATGCAATTTTATGGAAGTAGCCTCAACCTTTACCATGCAACTTATTAAACGGAGTAGGGTAAAGATAGGCTTTATGTTGCGAATATCAAGAATTGGAACAATACGAATTTTAAATGAAAACGAACGACGAACTGTTTAAGAATGTTATATCACATGCAAAGGAATATGGGTTTGTTTTTCCTTCGAGCGAAATCTATGATGGACTAAGTGCTGTTTACGATTATGGTCAGCTAGGTGCTGAATTAAAAAACAATATCAAAACCTATTGGTGGAAAGCCATGGTACAACTCCACGAAAATATCGTTGGAATAGATGCTGCTATATTTATGCACCCAAAAACCTGGAAGGCTTCGGGGCACGTCGATGGGTTCAATGATCCTATGATCGACAATAAAGATTCGAAAAAACGATACCGGGCCGATCAGTTAATCGAAGACAAAATAGCCCGCTATGAACAAGAGGGTAAAACAGAACATGCAGCCGCATTACAAGTTGCTCTAGATGAGGCACTCAATGCAGATGACTTAGGCCGACTGAAATTAATCATTGAAGAGCACAATATTGTTTGCCCTGTTTCCGGAACTAAAAATTGGACAGAAGTCAGGCAATTTAACCTCATGTTCAGTACACAAATGGGTGCCATGGCAGATGGCTCAGAAGAAGTCTATTTGCGCCCCGAGACTGCCCAAGGCATTTTTGTTAATTTCTTGAATGTACAAAAAACGGGTAGGATGAAAATCCCATTTGGTATTGCCCAAATAGGCAAAGCATTCCGAAATGAAGTCATCGCGCGTCAATTTATCATGCGTATGCGGGAGTTCGAACAAATGGAAATGCAGTTTTTTGTGCGCCCTGGAACGGAAATGGAATGGTACAGTAAATGGAAAGAAGCCCGTTTAAAATGGCATTTGGCATTAAAACCCAATCCATCGAAATACCGATATCATGATCATGCAAAATTAGCCCATTATGCGAACGCGGCAGTCGATATTGAATATGAGTTTCCTTTTGGTTTCAAAGAAGTGGAAGGCATTCACTCGAGAACCGATTTTGACCTGAGTCAACATCAAAAGTTTTCAGGCAAAAAGATGCAATATTTCGATCCCGAAATTAACCAAAACTATATTCCATACGTCATTGAAACATCAATCGGCTTAGACCGGATGTTTTTAACAACCCTGTGCAATGCCTATGAGGAAGAAGACCTGAGTACCGCCGAGAAAGAAGACTCTAGATCAGTGCTACATCTTCATCCAGCATTAGCCCCAGTGAAGGTAGCCATATTTCCTCTAACCAAAAAGGATGGCTTACCAGAAAAAGCACGCGAGGTACTGAATCTATTAAAATTGGATTATAATGTCATCTATGAAGAAAAGGATGCAATTGGTAAACGCTATCGTAGACAAGATGCCATTGGAACCCCTATTTGTATTACTATTGATCACCAAACATTGGAAGACGATACAGTAACCATTAGGCATCGCGACTCCATGCAACAAGAAAGGGTAGCTATATCCGATATCGAACAATTAGTAAACAGGCTCGTTGGCTGGAAATCGCTGTTAAGCAGTTTACTTTAAGAATAATTTGCTTAAAAAAAATAAAAAGGTGTCTAACTTTTTGGGGGCATTGCAGTACTGCAAATTTAGACACCTTTTTTATCTAAACCTCTTCACTAGGCTGACTGACTTTTGTCTGTTTAACATCTGGCCGAATAATTAAACGTAAGCTTGGATTATTGGTTAAAAAAGACCAGAACCATCCCGTTACCAATTTGATTTTATTACGGAAACCCGCTATCGGGATAATGTGGATAAACAGCCAAGTTAACCAAGCAAACCAGCCTGTAAAAGTAAACTTGGGCAAATCTACTACTGCTTTATTTTTCGTAATGATGGCCATGCTTCCTTTATCGTTATATTTAAAGGGTGTAAGTGGTCTTTTTTCAATGATATTGAGCAAGTTTTCAGCCAATAGTTTTCCCTGTTGGATAGCAACCTGAGCCAACTGTGGGTGTCCGTTTGGAAACGCCACATCCGAAGTTTGCAAACAGATATCACCAATAGCAAACACATTTTCAACTCCTTGAACGGCATTATATTCATTTACCAAAATCCGTCTGCCTCTTCCAATCGACTCCTTTGGCAATCCAGGTGCTTCTCGTGCAATCACACCCGACGACCAGATCAAGGTATCTGTTGCAATACTTGTTCCATCAGCAAAAATAACACGTCCGTCTACATAGTCCTTAACCCCTGTATTTAATTTTACTTCTACTCCCATACCTTGCAATACTTCTAAGGCTTCTTGCTGTGATTTCTTCGTCATGGGGCCGAGTAGCGTAGGTGCCATATCCACCAATACAATCCTCATTTTTCCATTGGGAGAAAATTCCGGATACTCTTTTGCCAATATTTTTTTGTTCATATAGGCCAACATTCCTGCCAACTCTACGCCGGTAGGCCCACCTCCAGAAATAACAATCGTAGAAAACCGTTCCCGATCCGCTTCATGATGGCCCTGAGCCGCTCGTTCACCATTTCTCAAAATATGATTCCGTAGATTAATCGCGTCATCTATAGTCTTCATAGGCACAGCATGCTCCTCTACATTCTTCATACCAAAATAATTGGTCTCTGTTCCCATTGCTAAAACCAGGTAATCGTATGCCACCTCTCCTGACGTCGTCATGATTTTCTGATGCGTTGTATCAATATGTTGGAGTTCACCGTAATGAAATCGAAAGTTTTGTGCTTTGCTAAACATTTTACGGAAAGGGTACGTAATAATAGACGTTTCGATAAATGCAGTAGCAACCTGATAAATCAATGGCGGAAAAAAATGATAGTTGTTCTTGTCAATCAACGTAACATTCAAGCTGCGGTCATTAGCTAATTGTTTGGCAAGATTCATGCCTGCAAACCCCCCACCAACTATTACAATATTCATATAATATATAATTATTTCGTCACCAAATTTCAACGATGCGCAAAAGTGACAATTTTTATATTGCCGCGCAAGTTTAGCTTTCTATTGATGCTAAACACCGACAAATATAGAATTAAATTCTCAGATATAGTGTACATAAAACACTATGTATATCAACAAAAAACAACTTGTTCTACCTCCATATATCTCACTCCCAACTATTATCTAACAATCAGTCAATTGTATTGTTTATTTGACTACCATCTCCTCTAGCACCTTTCCTTACTTCCCTCATATAAATCGTTTCCTTAGCATAAAAATAAATGCCACTAAATCAGCATACTTTACATTTAAAAGCCTTTGGGATATCCTAAAAACAAAAAAATCATTTGACAATTTAAAAGATTAGCCTATATTTGCATCGCAGTTTGCGAAAGGGATGTTTCTCTAACAAGCTGCCATAACCAGAACAACACTCCTGAATAGCTCAGCTGGTTAGAGCATCTGACTGTTAATCAGAGGGTCGCTGGTTCGAGCCCAGCTTCAGGAGCAAGCCCCGTAATCATACGGGGCTTTTTTTTTAATATATAATGTTATCGCCACATGAGCTTAATCATTCTCGGATCGGTTGCTTTCGACGCGCTAGAAACCCCTTTTGGCAAAACCGATAAAATTGTCGGGGGAGCCGCTAGTTATGCAGCCTTAGCCGCTTCTTATCTCTATGAAAAAGTAAAAATCATCAGCGTTGTAGGCGAAGATTTTGGCAATGAAAACCTAACCAAGTTCACCAGCAGACATATTGACATCAAGGGTATCCAGATAAAAAAAGGAGAAAAATCCTTTTTCTGGGCAGGTAAATACCACAATGATATGAATAGTCGAGACACTTTGATTACCGAGCTAAATGTATTGGGCGATTTCGACCCCATTATCCCACCGTCCTATCAAGGTACAGATTACATTTTATTAGGCAACTTAAGTCCGCAAGTACAGATCACAGCTCTAAAGCGGCTGGAGAAAAGACCAAAATTAGTTGTCTTAGACACCATGAATTTTTGGATGGACAATGCCTTAGCTCATTTGAAGGAAGTGCTCAAACACGTCGATGTGCTGACAATAAATGACGAAGAGGCGCGTCAACTATCCGGCCAATACGCGCTTGTTAAAGCAGCTGAGATTATTTTACAGATGGGGCCTTCCTATCTCATTATAAAAAAAGGTGAACACGGGGCACTGTTATTTGGAGAGAACAGTATATTCGCAGCACCGGCCCTACCACTTGCAGAAGTATTCGATCCTACCGGAGCAGGTGATACATTTGCGGGTGGATTTATCGGATATCTAGCAAAAAAAGGAGAAATTGGCTTTAACCAAATGAAAGCAGCAGTTATATATGGTTCAGCCTTGGCGTCTTTTTGCGTGGAACAATTTGGAACGTCCAGACTCGAACAATTAACACTGGAAGAAATCAACCAAAGGCTTCAGCAATTTAGTACGTTAACGACTTTTCAAATTTAGTATTGACATCTGGTGCTAAATCAGTTCAGCATTAAACTAAAACGAAAATGGCAGCGCCGGTTCAGCGTGAGATTACAATCTGAACCGGCACACTTTTCTTTATGCCATAGCGGCCATATAGTTATAAGATTTAATTCCCAATTGATAGGGTTTTAGTGATTTTTTAAGTGTTTTCCGCGCCACGTGTATCCGTGTTTTCACTGTGCCTATTGGAATATCTAAGTGATCAGCAATTTCGTGGTATTTATACCCTTCAAAATACATCGTGAAGGGGACATAATAATCATCCGAAAGATTCGCCATCGCATGTTTAATATCGTCCATAACAAACTTATTTTCACCACTATTGCCTGTAGCACTAAACGATAAATTGGCCGATGAAATCTCATCCGACTTGGTAACGAATGAGCTGATTTTCACAAAACGCCGATAATTGTTAATGAAGGTATTTTTCATGATGGTATATAACCAACCCTTCAAATTCGTTCCTTCTTTAAACTTCTCATAATAAGTAATTGCCTTGAGCACAGTATCCTGAACCAAATCATTTGCATCTTCATCATCATGCGTAAAATGCAATGCGTACATCTTCAACGAGTCTGATTGCTTCGTTACCATTGTGTTAAATTCTAGCTTTGTCATACTGTTTAGGGGTTTGTGGAACAAGGCTTTCCTTGATTCCGAGTTTAATTAAATCGCATTTTAAATAGCTTAGTTATTTATAAAATACATTCACACTCATAAACACGCAACTATCTCGCCAAAACCCCCAAAGAGTTTCACAAAAAAACATTTTTTAATGATTAGTTAATTTTTGATTAACTAAATAATGACATTTACTTCGCGTTCCAACACAATGCCAAACCGCTGTTTAACACTCTCTATAATAGCTTCAGATAATTCATAAATAGCTAATCCTGTGGCATTTCCGTAATTAACCAGTACCAGGGCTTGATTCTTCCAAGTTCCCGTATGCCCTACAATCTTCCCCTTCCATCCACACTGTTCTATCAGCCAGCCAGCGGCCAATTTTATTTGATCTTTTCCATACGGAAAATGGACAATGTCCACAAAATCAGACACAAGTGTACGAAATGTGTCTACAGATACAATCGGATTTTTGAAAAATGAGCCTGCATTTCCGATTGTCGATGGATCCGGAAGTTTACTAACCCGTATGGCAGAAACTACTTCTGAAACATCCTTAATCGTTGGATGTATAATATGTCTTGCTTTTAACTCTTCATTTATCGCTCCATAACTCGTATTCATATCAGACTGTGTAGAAAGCAAAAGGTTTACTTTTGTGATGATGTATCTACCTTTATATTGACCTTTAAACACGCTATCACGATAACCAAAGGCGCAGTCTTCTTTAGAAAAGTTAACAAAAACGCCATATTCCACATCAAAAGCTCTACAACTATGAAAAACATCTTTCAGTTCAACTCCATACGCACCAATATTCTGCACGGGGGCAGCCCCCACTGTACCTGGTATTAAGCTTAAATTCTCAATGCCGCTCAAACCATGGTCAACACAATAGTTCACTAAATCATTCCATACCACACCGCCTCCTGCAGTAACTTGCACGGCCTGTCCTCCCAACGGTGTTTTGTTTATTCCAGCAATAGCCATAAAAACAATTAGCCCCTTATAATTATTGACAAACAGCATATTGCTCCCGCCCCCAAGAAACAGTAGTTCCGATTTTGATAGATATCCTTTTACAAATAATTCTACCAAGTCATCCTCCGTATCAATACGAACAAATTGCTTCGCAACAGCTTCTACACCAAACGTATTATATTTCTTTAAAGAAAAATTACTTTGTATATCCATTATTTTCTAGTTTTGCCATGTCTATATTTGGAAAGCACCTTAGCGTGTACGTACAGCTCCATTATGCAATTGACTTTTTTTTTCAAATTTTCAACTTTTACGTATATTTATAGGATACTTATAAATAACGCCCAAATATAAGGCAAACAAATGGATAAGTACTTTCTCTAAGAACTACTTGACAAATGGATAATCAAGATAAAAAGCGAATTCTGATTATTGAGAGCGCAACCAAACGTTTTGCTCATTTTGGCATCGCGAAAACAACGATGACAGAAATAGCAAAAGACCTCTCATTATCAAAAGCACTATTGTATTATTATTTCCCAGATAAGATAAGTCTTTTCGCTGCTGTAATTGAGAACATTGCCAAAAAAATGTTCGCCAAAATCCAACAAGGGCTAAAAGAGATTAACAATTGTGAAGAAGCTATGCTGTATTTAATCGATACCCGTTTAGCTTTCGCAATGAAATACTATAATCTTTTCGATCAAAGTCTAAACTCGCTTACCGAAATGCCGAGTGAATTAGCGCGTGTTATTCAATTAGTTGGTGATCTAGAAATTAAAATCATTGCCGAAATTTTTAAAAAAGCAGTCAAGAATAACGAAATCAATGTAGAAGATCCTGTACAAACAGCCGAAATATTTTTGAATGCCATGATCGGTATGCGCTTTTGTGTATTGAAAGACAAGAAAGCGATGTTCATCCCAACTAAGGATGAATTCGACGAAATCTCACAGATGCAAAAAAAACTGGCCATTATATTCCTTAATGGTCTTCGATACCAAACGTCAAAATAAGGTCATTTTACTTTACTCATCCAATAGACACTTGTTTATTAGATATTTACGCTCTATTTTTGACCAAAAAATATTTTTAGTCAAAAAGTATAATAGTTAAAAAGTAAACAAGTCAAGATATTGGAAGCAAAGGTAAAAAAGCAATATATCTTAGATATTGCACTTAAAAGGTTCTCGCACTTTGGTATTAACAAAACCACTATGGGCGAGATAGCAGATGACATTTCCGTCTCTAAGGCCAATTTATATTATTATTTTCCAGATAAAACAGCACTTGTTATTGGTGTCATTACCCATCTGATTACGGAAAGCGAGACCGCATTTAACAAAATACTTCACGCATCTGAGCACATAGATGCCGTACTTACCGGCTTCTTAAAGTTAAAACGGGATTTTTTAGAAAAGCATTATCTATTGCACGTCACCATGGGGCATGCCGACAGCAACCTCAATATGGAACAAATCAATGCATTGGGCGAGTACGCAGAGCAAACGGAATTAGGCATGTTACACCAAGCGTTCGAAAAGGCAATTGCCGCAAAGCAGCTTGTAACATTTGATGTTACAAGCACGTCTCAGATTTATTTTACCATTTTAAAGGGCATAGCCATGGTTTCCATTTCAAAGATCTCCAATAAGGATATTCCCGAAACCAAAATTTTTGGAGAAATATTCAAGAAACAACAGATAGCAACCCATATTTTTATTAATGGCCTTCGATATGACTTACCAGAAAGCCCTACCATTTGAAAATTTTAACAGATTTAGGATCATGAGTGTTCAAAAAATAAGATTGACCTTCTTTTTTATTCTAATGAGCGTGACACAACTTTACGCGCAAGATTCGCTCACCTTGCAGCAAGCATTAAACTATGCCCTCAAAAACAGTCAGGTCATCGAGAAAGCACGGTTGGAAATCATAGGTGGACAAGAGAAAGTAAAAGAAGTCCGCGCCGGTGCGTTGCCCCAAATTGATGTAACGAGCACAGCCACATACAACTTACTTGTTCAGCAATTTATTCTACCTGCCGAATTCATGGGCGGAAACCCCGGTGAATTCATTTCAGTTAAAGCAGGCCAGTCATGGGGGGCAATGACGCAGGTTCAATTGAACCAGCAGCTTTTTAATCAATCGGTATTTACTGGATTAAAAGCAGCCAAAAGCTCCGAAGAATATTACCGACTAGCAGCGGCAGTTAGTGAAGAAAACGTACTTCAGCAAGTGGCAGCCAACTACTATCAAGTCATAATCAATGAAGAGAAGCTCCATGTAATCGATGCAAATATTGATCGCACTGAAAAGCTATTAACCATCGTCACCGATCAATATGAACTCGGTTTAGCAAAAAAAATCGATCTTGATCGCATGAAGGTGAATCGAAGTAATCTAGACGCACAACGTCAAGAGCTCCAAACAGCCATTGTACAACAAAAAAACCTGTTGAAATACTATATGGGTATGCCCGTCGAACAAGAAATCCATCTTCCCGATCAGGCTTTGGCACAACTCGAAAAAGAAGCACTCATTGCCAACTATGATTCTTTTAATCTGGAACGCTTAGCACAATATAAAGTATTAAAAAGTCAAGAGACTTTATTGCAATATCAACGCAAAGCCTATATAGCCGAATACTACCCCAACTTATCACTCGGAGCAAATTATATGCTAAATAGCCAGAGTAACCGTTTCGACTTATACACCAGTAAAGCACTTAATTACGATATGTCTGCCATTACGTTAACATTAAAAGTACCGATTTTCGATGGATTCGCTCGCAGATCACGGGTTAAACAAGCCAATGTTGAACTACTTAAAGTTAATCAAGACATACAGAACACGGCTAATTCATTGAAAATGGCTTACAAAAATGCCACGAATCAGCTAGCAAACAGTTTAACAACTATCAAAACACAAGCGGCAAATAAAGAGCTTGCAAAAGAGGTATATAACAGCACGCAGAACAATTATAGAAATGGTTTGGCTAGTTTAACAGATTTATTAACGTCTGAAACCGATTTGGTAGCTGCCCAGAACAGCTACAACGAAGCACTTTTAAATTATAAAGTTGCTCAAATAGAGCTGATAAAGTCCAATGGAAATATTAAATCACTATTGGCCAATTAGTAAATAAACAAAAGAAAGATAAACGAAATATAAAAAATAAAATGAAGAGGGTAATTTTTACAATAGTTATTGTCATAGGCATATTGGCATTGATTGGTTGGATACTCAATAAGAACAAGGCGGAAAATCAGGCAAAAACAGATATTGTAGCCAAAGGTACAGGCGCTGTTATTGTTCGTACCGATACCGTTAGCAAATCATCATTGAATCTCGATTTCTCGGCCAACGGCAACTTCGCTGCTTGGCAAGACCTCAGCTTACTCGCCGAAAATAGCGGTCGGATCACCCGTATTCTGGTTGACGAAGGATCGCATGTTACACGTGGGCAAGTACTTGCACGCATTGATGACGAATACCTGAATCTCGCGCTGCAATCAGCAAAAGACAATTTAAATAAGTTAAAAACAGACCAACAACGTTATGAAAGCTCCTTTAAAACTGGTGGTGTAACCAAAGCACAATTGGATGAGATTAATTTAAGTGTTCGTAATGCCGAAAACCAAGTACAAGAAGCGCAACGTCGCGTTTCTGATGCTTATGTAAAAGCGCCTATAACGGGTATCATCAACAAGCGGAGCATTGAAGTTGGCACTTATGTCTCACCAGGCACACCACTATTTGATATCGTAGATGTATCCAAATTAAAGCTACAAGTCAACGCTAATGAAACGCAAGTGGTTAATTTAAAGAAGGGTGATCAAGTAAAAATTTCAGCCACGGTATTTCCTGATAAGACTTTTCAGGGAAAGATTAGTTTTATTGCCGCAAAAGCAGATAATACCTTGAATTATCCTGTCGAAATCGAAGTAGAAAACTCTTCCGCACAAACACTGAAAGCAGGAATGTATGGAACAGCTATATTCGAATTGCCGGAGCAACCCGAAACCATTATTGTGCCACGCAGTGCTTTCGTAGGAAGTGTAAGTAGTAATGAGGTGTTCATATTAGAGAACGGAAATAAAGCAAAACTACGAAAGGTAACGGCAGGCCGCAATCTCGGCGAACAAGTAGAAGTACTGGATGGCTTAAAAGTAGGAGAAATTATTATTACAAGCGGACAAATTAATTTGGTAGATGGTACAGAAGTAAAACCACAATCCAAATCATAAAGATATGAAGCATTGAACAATTTATTCTAATGAATAAAACAAACAAGCCGGTCTCATGGATTCCGTAAAAACAAACAGTACATCAATAAACAATTTATTCCAATGAAAATCGCGGAAATATCAATCAAACGTCCATCTATTGTTATTGTAGTATTTACTGCCCTAACTTTGTTAGGGATCATCAGTTACCTCTCTCTGAATTATGAGATGCTCCCAAAGTTTAGTCCGGGTGTTGTCTCTATTTCCACCTTATATCCAGGTGCATCACCTAATGAAGTTGAAAACACGGTGACAAAAAAACTAGAGGATGCCGTGTCCTCCATGGAGAATATTAAAAAACTCGAGGCTACTTCGTTCGAAGGATTGTCTGTCATTACCATTACGCTAACCAGCGAAGCCGATGTAGACTATGCGCTTAACGACGCGCAACGAAAAGTGAACGCCGTATTATCCGATTTGCCTGATGATGCTAAAACACCATCGCTCGCCAAATTTTCGTTAGATGACCTTCCCATTGTGACGCTATCTGCCACCGCTAATATGGACGATGCCCAGTTCTTCGATTTGATAGATAAACGTATCCAGCCCATAGTATCGCGGGTAAATGGTGTTGCTCAAGTCAATTTAGTAGGTGGTCAAGAGCGTGAAATCCAAGTGAATATGAACGCCGCTAAGCTGGAAGCATATAACCTCTCCGCGTTAGACGTGCAGCAGATTATCCTCAACTCCAATCTGGATTTTCCTACAGGAAGTGTTAAGACAAAAAATCAAGATATCCTCATCCGATTGGCAGGAAAATACAAATCAGTAGAAGAACTTAGAAACTTGGTTGTTAGTACAGCTGATGATGGGGCACAAATACGGCTCCGTGATGTTGCCGATGTACAAGATACGCAGAAAGATGTTGAAAAAATTGCCCGATTAGACCGTAGCAACTCTATTATTTTACAAATTATTAAAACATCTGATGCAAACGCGGTTAAAGTGAGTGAAGGAGTACATGCTATCATAGGACGTTTGGAATCAGACTATCAAAAAAATAATCTCCAAATTAAGATTGCAAATGACTCGTCAGAATATACCCTCGAATCTGCTGATGCCGTTGTACACGATCTCTTTCTCGCGGTTATTTTGGTAGCACTAGTCATGTTGTTTTTTCTACATAGCTTACGGAATGCCGTTATTGTCATGGTTTCCATACCCGCTTCGCTCATTGCCACATTTATCGGCATGGAACTCTTTGGGTTTACGCTCAACTTAATGTCTCTCCTCGGACTATCATTAGTAGTGGGTATTTTGGTTGACGACGCCATTGTCGTCATCGAAAACATCTATCGACATATGGAAATGGGCAAAAATAGGGTAAGGGCATCTTACGATGCTACAAAGGAAATTGGCTTCACCGTTGTTTCCATCACCATGGTTATTGTAGTTGTATTTTTACCGATTTCTATCAGCACGGGTTTGGTATCAGATATTTTAAGGGAGTTTTGTGTGGTCGTAATGATTTCTACTCTATTAAGTTTATTGGCTTCTTTCTCTATTGTTCCCTTGCTTACTTCTCGGTTCGGGAAACTAGAACGTATTTCGGATAGAACTTTTGTTGGTCGCTTCGTGCTTTGGTTTGAAAAGCAGTTACACCGCTTTACCAATTGGGTAACCCATATTTTGACGTGGACACTAGACCATAAAGCTATTACATTGGTAACAGTCTCTTTATTGCTCGTTTCCTCTTGCGGGCTCACATTTGGGGGTTTTATTGGAGCCGAATTTTTCGCACAGGGCGATCGTGGTGAATTCTTAGTACAAATTGAACTACCTAAAGATGCATCGATCGAACAAACCAATCAAATGGCGAGAAAAGCGGAAGAATACCTCAGCAAGAAAAAAGAAATTGTTTCCCTCATTACTACAGTTGGTCAATCTAGCGATAATTTAGGTGCCGACCAATCAACGGCTTATAAAGCGGAAATTACAGTAAAATTGGTTCCAAAAAATCAGCGGTCTGACCCTTCCAACATCTACGCGGCCAAACTGAAAGGCGAAATAGAACATTTACTGGTTAGTGCCAAAGTCAAAACGGTGCCTATCAGTATTTTGGGGATGGCCGAACAAGCGCCTATCGAGATGGTGGTAACGGGTTCCGATTTAGATAGTGTTTTAGCTTATGCGGAAGAAGCCAGATCACTTTTATCGCAAGTACCCGGAGCTGCCGAAACAAAGCTATCAGTAGAAAGCGGTAACCCTGAAATTACTGTAGAAGTAGACCGTGATAAAATGACCGCACTAGGCCTTTCATTACAAACAGTGGGTGGTACTATGCAGACCGCATTCAATGGAAATACAGACGGCAAATTTAGACAGGGAGAATACGAATATGATATCAATATTCGCTTTGAAGATTATAATCGCAAAAATGTAGAGGATGTGAAGAACCTTTATTTTGCCAACAAGGATGGTGAGCTCATTAAACTCTCTCAATTTGCAGAAGTGAAAGAAGGTTCGGGCCCTAGTCAGCTAGAACGCCGCGACAAAAGTACCTCAGTTAAGGTGCAATCACAGGCGGTAGGCCGCCCCTCCGGCAGTATTATCCAAGATTTTGAAGGTCGGCTAACAAAGCTACGCAAACCTACTGGAGTAAATTATGTATGGGGTGGCGATATGGAAAATCAATCAGAAGGATTCGGTTCCTTGGGAGTTGCCCTATTGGTATCCATTGTATTGGTATACCTCATCATGGTGGCCCTTTACGATAGTTTTGTTTATCCTTTTGTGGTTATGTTTTCCATTCCATTGTCGGTTATTGGTGCTTTACTCGCACTGGCACTCACCAATAACTCATTGAATATTTTTACTATACTCGGTTTGATCATGCTCATCGGTTTGGTTGCCAAAAATGCGATTATTTTAGTCGATTTTACAAACCAAATGAAAGCCGAAGGAAAGAGTACCCGCCAAGCATTAATCTACGCAAACCATGCCCGACTACGTCCCATTCTAATGACCACTATTGCCATGGTTATCGGGATGCTTCCCATTGCACTGGCCTCCAGCGCTGGTTCTGAATGGAAGAACGGATTGGCCTGGGTAATCATTGGCGGTTTAATCAGCTCACTTTTCCTTACCCTTATCATTGTACCTGTTGTCTATCAAGTAGTCGACAACATCCTGCATCACTTTGGTTTGGACAAAAAGGGAAGGCCTATTGAAGAATTGATGGTAGAGGCCTACGAACATAAAGAGGTAAAAGAATACGAAAGCCATCACGAGTAGCTAAATTTAGGAGGCATCTAAAAAGTATTTGTTCGTCATTTCGACTTCACTGCGTGCACTCGAAATGACGACCTTTTGAAATACCTGCTGAATCAGTCAAGCCGAGGTCAAACGATGATTATTAATTCAAATTGCAGGGAACATACACTACCTTTGCAAAACTTAACAATTTAATAACATGAGCATGACATCAGCAACCACCAATCAAGATAAAAGTACGGTACGGAGGTTTGAAAAAATCGCTTTTTTGGAAGGCATTTCGTTTATTCTGTTGGTTTTTATTGCCATGCCCCTAAAATATTGGGCAGATTTCCCGTTAGCGGTTAAATATACCGGTTGGCTACATGGCCTATTGTTTATCGCTTATGTTTTTACGCTTATCCAATGCTGGGTTGCTTATAATTGGAAATTTGGACGAGTTGTTTTATTCTTTTTTGCATCACTCTTGCCCTTTGCTCCCTTTTTCGTCGAAAGAACACTTAAAAAGGAAAATTAAATAAGCAATGCTTATCATGATGAGATCTGTTCGGGTAGAACTGCCAATCCTTTCTGCTTTACTGGTTCGGTTTTTTTTATTACTCGTCATTTATACTTTATTGCGATGGGGCTTCTATCTATATAATCAGAGCTTGTTTCCGAATATTAGTCCCGCCCAGCTGGGATTCATGTGCTTAGGAGGTATTAAATTTGATATTTCAGCACTTCTTTACATCAATTCCTTATATATTCTGTTAGAAGCGCTCCCTCATCCATACCGTTATCGTGCAAGCTATCAAAATAGCTGCAAATGGATCTTTGTCATTACAAACAGTATGGGTATTACTGCAAATATCATCGATTTTGCTTATTATCAGTTCACCTTAAAACGTACTACGGGCACCGTATTCGATCAATTTGCTCATGAACAGAATAAATTGCAATTAACACTCGATTTCATTATTGACTACTGGTACCTAAGCATCTTACTTTTATTATTGATATATGTACTTATTCAACTATATCAGTTCATCATCATAAAAAAGCCACTAAAAATAACCGGGAAACATTACCTTTTGCATGGAATATATTTTTTATGTATTGTATGGTTAACCATCGTAGGTATGCGTGGCGGTTGGCGGCACAGCACGCGTCCCATCACGTTGAGCAATGCAGGTGAATTTGTGCAAACCCCTAATCAGATGGCCATTGTACTAAATACCCCTTTTTCTATCCTACGCACACTGAAAGCCGTCGACATCAAACCGGTACACTATTTTGATGACACCACATTAACCCAAATTTATACACCCATTCATACTCCCACGGATACCACCCCATTTAAAAAGCTCAATGTTGTTTTTCTTATTATTGAAAGTTTAGGTAAAGAACTTGTTGGCGAACTCAATAAAGATCTGGATGGGGGCACCTATAAAGGGTATACCCCTTTTATTGATTCATTGGTGGAACAGAGTTTAACCTTTAGTCAAAGCTATGCCAACGGAAGGAAATCCATCGATGCTTTACCATCAATCATTTCGGGCATTCCATCTATCAAGGAGCCTTTTGTACTCTCCGTATATTCAAGCAACAAAACCACAAGTATCGCTCAATTATTGGCAGGGGAGGGCTATGAAACAGCTTTCTTTCATGGTGCCCCTAACGGATCCATGGGCTTCTCTTCTTATACGAAACTTGCAGGAATCAAGCATTATTTTGGAAAGACCGAATATAATAACGATGCTGATTTTGATGGGACTTGGGGCATTTGGGATGAGCCTTTTATGCAATTTATGGCACACAAGCTCAATAGATTTAAACAGCCTTTTTTTGCGGCATTTTTCTCTGTTTCTTCTCACCACCCCTTTAAAGTACCGCAACAATACGTTGGTCAATTCCCCAAGGGCCCATTACCGGTGCAAGAGCCCATGGGATATACCGATATGGCCATCAGAAAGTTCTTCGAAACCGCTTCAAAGGCACCGTGGTACAACAAAACACTTTTTGTGTTATGTGCAGACCACGCTACCGTTACTTACCATCCTGAATACCAAACCACTCCAGGAGCATTTTCCATTCCCATATTATTCTATTATCCAGGAGGGCAGTTAAAAGGTAAACAGGATAAATTAATTCAACAGATTGACATCATGCCAACCGTCTTGAATTACCTACATTATCAAAAACCTTATTTTGCCTTTGGTTTTGATGCCCTGTCGTCAAAAGCAGATAATTTCGTTATCAACAATAATGATGGTACTTACAGCATTTACCAGGGCGATTATCTCTTATTAAATGACGGTCAACAAAATACAGCTTTATATGACTTAAAACAAGACCGCTTTACTCAACACAATATACTTGCTCAAGAACCTGCCATAGTGAGGAAAATGGAAACGGCCCTAAAAGCCTTTATCCAGCAATATAACAACCGCATGATCCAAAATCAACTGGTGTATCAAAATGCTCAATAATTTAAATATTGTTGATATACCCCTTGTATATACGCCTGCCCTGTTCTAAATAGCTCATTTTTACAAGATGAATTACTCCCTGCTGTGTAGCTAATTACTTTACCAACCTCATCAAAGCTCACCGCACAATGATCATTAAGTACCCCCCAACCATCAGCCCAGCTAAAAAAAGCGAAAGGCTTCGTATTTGCATCAAGCAGATCCCTGCTCCAAACATATCGATTGCTCTCCATACCCAATTGCCGATATAAAGTAGCGACTAAATCTACCTGACTTCCCAACTTATCAATCCGTTTACCGCGATATGCATCTTTAATCACATCACCAAAAAAAATCAGCGGAATTCGATACCGGTTAGGGTGGTTACTCTCCCATTTTTCCAGTGGTAAACGATGTCCATGGTCTGCAACAATAACGAATAGCGTATGCTTGTACCAAGATTCCTTCTTCGCTTTATTTAAGTAATCATAAAGCACCGAGTCTGTATAATATGCGGTACTTTTAAAAAGTGCCGGTAGGTCTGTTGTGCCAAATCGATGTGTTTCGGGTAAATCAAAAGGCTCATGATTATTTAATGTGAGCAGTGTAGAAAAAAACGGCTCTCGTTGTTTTGATAGGTCATGGAGCTGCCTATCAAAAGTAAGATGATCAAACACACCCCATTTGGATGTGACCTCGTTGAGTGGAAATTGATATTGATCCACAATTTGCTTACATCCATGACTGAGCATATACCCCTTAAAATTATAGAACTCACTTTCGCCACCATAATAGAAAGAAGTGGCGTAGCCTCTTTGCGCAAAATCACCCACCATGGAAGGTAATTTTTCTTGCTTATCAATATGCTTGATAATGCTTTGCGAAGATTGCGATGGAAAAGCACTTAAAATACCAATAATCCCTTTATCTGTACGATCACCTGTTGCATAAATCTGATCAAATAAGACCCCTTTTTGTATCAATTCATCCATATGCGGAGCTATTCCCTGTTCTCCACCCAAAGCAGCAACCAAGTCTGCTGTAAAGCTCTCCAGAATAACAATAACAATATTGGGTCTTTTCATTTTCAATAACGACATTGACGGAGCAGATACTGTATCAAATAGGGGAGCCAATTGCTTTGCCTCTTCCTGCTTGCTCATAACGGTATATTGATTCCTGTTCTGTCCTTTTGCATGTACTACATCGTGCATGAGATACCAAGAAACGTTCGTAGCAGCATGATTCGGAAAAGAGCTTGTGCTAAAATACACCATAGAAGCATTTAATGGGGTAAGTCCCCATCCACCGCGAATCAACACGAACACCAACAGGAACATACCCAAGGAAATCCCTCCCTTCTTATACCATGCCATTCCTCTTGGGAGTTTACCATGAAAAATCCTCAAAACGTACATCAACCCCGCACCCATGAATATAAAAACAATCAATAAAATGCATGATAACAATAATGGAGATGATGTAGCTGAAGCAATCGCTAAATGTGGCGCATCGAGAAATATATCGATCGCTTTATAAGAAAATAGTGTATCCCATTCTCGATAAATATTTAGATTTACGATACAAATCAATGATGAGATAAACAAGATGGTCCAAGTATAAATACGTATCCACCATATACTAACCCTTTTTTTTATCCAAAGTTGTATGACGACAAAAACACACGGGAGCGCGCAAATATAAGCGGCCATAGACACGTCCATCCGAAGTCCGTAAGCAAAAATCTGGATAAAATCTGCTCCGCCGAGTTTCCATGATTGCTCATAGAAATAGCATAAAAAAAATACTTTACCGAGCATTGCAAACAGTATCCAAAAGATGAAATACCGTATAACTGCATTAAAAAATGGCTTCATGGTACTGGTCACCATTAAGGCCTATCGCCTGCAAAGGCATAGGTAATTTCAGTTTTACCGTGCGGAACGGGTATTCCGTCTTCGTTTACATTTACGAAAACCAATTTATCAATGGTCAGGATACTTTTTCTGGTAATCTTGTTTCTCACTTCGCACGTGAGCGTGATCGATGTCGTACCAAAATGTGTAGCCTGGATACCTAGCTCAATGATATCACCGGCCTTCGCTGAGCTTACAAAATTGATTTCCGAGATAAACTTGGTAACAATGTTGGAATTTCCCAACTGAACGATGGCATAAATGGCAGCTTCTTCATCGATCCACCTCAAAAGTGTACCACCAAATAAGGTTCCATTTGGATTAAGGTCTTCGGGTTTAACCCACTTTCTTGTATGAAAATTCATGTATAAAAGGTGTAAGGTATAAGGTGTGAGGTATTAGGCAAAAGTATCAGGTAATCATTTTTCGGCCTAATGCCTGATGCCTTACACCTCACGGCCTCTTTTAAATATGGATTGGCCGATTTCCTGTGGCCGCTAAAGCAGCTTCTTTAAATGATTCTGTAAACGTAGGGTGCGCATGGCAAATACGCGCAATATCTTCAGCAGACGCACGGTATTCCATAGCAACAACAGCTTCCGCAATCATATCTGCTACACGCGGCCCGATCATGTGAACACCCAGTATCTCATCTGTGTTGGCATCAGCCAACACCTTAACAAAGCCTTCTGTGTCCATGCTTGCACGGGCTCGACCACTTGCTTTGAAAGGAAAAGAACCAGCTTTATATTTTACGCCATCATTTTTCAACTGCTCTTCGGTGGCGCCCACACTTGCTACTTCTGGCCAAGTATATACTACGCCAGGGATCAAATTGTAATTAATATGTGGCTTTTGTCCGGCAATGGTCTCCGCAACATACACCGCCTCTTCCTCAGCTTTATGTGCCAACATGGCCCCGCGAATAACATCACCAATCGCATAAATACCCGCAACCGGTGTTTCTAGATGTTCATTAACCGGCACCTTCTTTCCCCTATCCTCTAGCGTAATTCCCACAGCTTCTAAATTCAAACCCTCGGTATATGCCGTACGTCCTACCGCAACCAAACAATAATCACCCGCAACCTTTACCGGGTTACCTTTCGCGTCTTCAGCTGTTACAGTAACCGTTTTTCCTTTTACCGTGGCACCTGTCACCTTATGGCTTAACAAAAATTCAAAGCCCAAACCTTTCAATGACTTCTGCAATTCTTTACCTAAGCCCCTATCCATAGTAGGTATAATGGCATCCAGGTATTCAATAACAGTTACCTTAGCTCCCAAGCGCGCATAAACCGACCCCAATTCTAAACCGATCACCCCTCCCCCAATTAATATCAAGTGCTTCGGAACCTCCGTTAAGTTCAAGGCCTCTGTTGAAGTAATCATACGCTTCTTATCAATATGTAAGAATGGCAACGATGCCGGTTTAGAACCAGTAGCAATAATCACATGTTTCGTTGTAATCTCTTCTGTAGATTGATCTTCTTTCGTGATTTTAATCGTATTTTTATCTACAAAAGAACCTATACCTTGATAAGTCGTTACCTTATTCTTTTTCATAAGAAAAGCTATTCCCCCGGTAGTTTGTTCTACCACACCATTCTTACGATTGATCATTTGCTTCATATCAATCTGGAGATTGCTCAAATGGATACCATGTTCAGCAAAATGTTTATGGGCATGATGATAATGCTCGCTCGAATCAAGCAGTGCTTTCGAAGGGATACATCCTACGTTTAGACAGGTCCCTCCCAAGGTACTATATTTCTCAATGATAGCGGTTTTTAACCCCAATTGACCACAGCGGATGGCCGCAACATAACCACCTGGACCGCTGCCGATTACTACTACGTCGTATTGCATGAATGATTTTTATTATGCTATTAATATATAAACGATCAAAGGTACAAATTTCTTGCTCCTAATTGTTAATAAATAAGTGCTTTCTATGACAAACTAAAGTAAAAAAGCCCTCTGAATTACATGATTCAGAGGGCTTTTATCGCTTAAATGACCATACTATTCTGCCACAATTTTACCACGCATGGTTCCCCAATGTCCTGGAAAACTACATATAAATTCGTATACACCTGCCTTTGGCAAGGTAAACTCAATTTCATCTGATGCCCCTGGCCCTAAAAGTTTCGTATGGGCAATAATAGATGAAGCAAAAGTAGAAGGAATGTATTCGTCATCTTTAGCCTTGAACGCTTCACCACCGAAGGCCGCCACATCTGTTCCTTGATCTAAAATGACCGCATTATGTCCCATAGATTCAATCGGCTGTGTGCCTACATTTTTCAAGCTAAGCTTTACTTTCTCACCTGCCTTTACCTTAAACAGATCTTTATCAAAGCGCATATCATCAGAAGCTTGCAACTCAATATGATCTGTCGTTTGTACATTTTCTATACCCGGTACACTAGCCCCTGCTGATGCATCGGTTGCTGTTTCTGTAGAAGTTGCAGTTTCATGTTCGTGGGTAGCTTCCGTATCGCTGTTTTTTCCACCCCCACAGGCCGACAAAAATAACGCCGCGGCCAAAGCAGGCACTACAAATACTTTTTTCATCTTTTTAATTTTACTTTAATGGTGATGAAGCTATCCGATCTTTCATTCAGTCAGGAAAATCATGATGGTTTCACCGTTACTTTTTATTTTTATTTAGTTACATACAAACTTATCAATAATTTACGAAAATAGCCGACTTTTTAAGCAAAAAGCCAAGCGCTCTTTAGTTTCAAGTTTTAAGTGATACGTTGTAAGAGCGGAAAGCTTAAAGCGAAAAACAGAAAGTTCTCAGTGGCGCCCGCGTGATATCAAGACTTTCTAACAGCTCATATCTAAATACGAAGTAGCACCGGCAGTAGCCGTTTACTTTACTTCTTCCAGCTTTATGCTTTTCGCTCTATTTCACATCTAAAGCATCGGATATCGTTCAAAAGGTTGGTTCTGGTCAAACAAATAGCGATATGTATGGTGGGTTTTATATATAGTAGCTCCAATCTGCCGTGCTAAATTCATCATTTTCGGGTTAAAGTCACCAATCCAGTTCATTTGAAGTTCTTCATAGCCGGTTTTCGCCCGCTTTTTGACAAATGCTTGTGCTGCATGCATAATCAAGGCTACTTCCACCCCCTTGCGTTGGTGTTCCGGCACAATGCCGAAAACAATTCCAAAAAGTGTTCTGCAACGTTTAAACCACTTATTCCAAAGCAAAACCATCAATCCCCTTAATCCTACTTTACCGCGAACATATTTAATTAACAGTTGGTTTACATCCGGAATACTAATAAAAAAACCTATTGGCTTTCCCTCAAAATAGGCAAACCATAACCCAATAGGGTCTACAATGGGTTTTAAGTTCTTCATTAATTTATCGGCATCTTCTCTAGTCATTTCGGTTACGCCATCATGGTTAATCCAGGCGCGATTATATATTTCCCGAAACTGCTGTGCTGCTTCCGACAGTTTATTTCGCTTTATATATGCAAATTGATATCCCTTATTACCTAAAATCCGTGCTGCCTTAGCCGCATAGCGTTCATCTATGGGTTCATCCAGTAAACGCCGATAGGTATATTGTTTAAAATAAACTTGAAACCCATACGCTTCAAATAATCGTTGATAATAAGGGGGGTTATAATTGCTGCAATAACACGGCGATACAAAACCATCTACCAATAATCCCCACCACCGCTCTCTGCTCCCAAAGTTGATCGGTCCATCCATAGCTGTTAGTCCGCGACTTTTTAACCATTCTTTAGCTTGATTAAACAACAAAAATGCTGCCTCTTCTTGATCAATGCATTCAAAGAAACCACATCCGCCGGTTGGCTGCGCATAACTTCGCATACTTGCTGTATCATAAAATGCAGCAATACGGCCAATAGCTCGCTTTTGTTCATCAAACAAGAGCCACCGAGCACAATCGCCGGTTCTGAATAAGGCATTCTTTTTAACATCAAAAATGGCTTCAATATCATCGTCCAATGGTCTGATATATTGCTTATCGTTTGTGTATAACATCAAAGGCATTTCTAAAAATATATTGGCCAGCGCAGGCGTGTCCACTTTTTTTATCTCCATGCTTGTTTTACCAATCAAAATTCTTCATGCTACAGGTTAGCCCCATCCATTACAATGGCGTGGTATATAAGCTACCACCCACTACAGACAGTTAACCCGCCAATAAAAATAGTTATTTACGGAGAAACCTGTATCAATTGCCATAAATAAAGGACGTGAATCATTTATATAGGTTTCATCGCCTTTTAAAACTTAAACAAACGGTACATCAATAAACAGGTTATTCTGATGAAATAAAGATAACAAAATTTGCAACTTTTTAAGATCCCTTGCGTCTTACAATAGAATAGCAGATACTTAAATTTTAAAATTGAAATCTTATGATCAAAAAAACGTTAGGCTCTTTAGGATGGTTAGCTTTGCTTTTGCCATTTATGTGTATGGGTATAGCCCATGCCACATTGATCCATAGCCAAAACAGCGATGTGCGCAAAATAGCCGATTTCAACAAGATACAAAGCAATGGTAATTTTCAGGTACACGTGCAATTGGGAAATCAAGAAACCATCCGGTTGGAAGGTAATCAGGAAATGTTAAACCAGGTAGAGACGGTGGTAGACAATCATACACTGATTATTCGTATGAAGAAAAACTTCCATTGGTTTTCTATCAATAAAGAGCGGATCAATGTGTACATTACAGCCAAACAATTAAATGGATTGGCGCAAAGCGGGTCAGGCCTAATCACAGTCGAAGGCACCATGAAAGGCACCACTCTAGAAACAGAAGTAAGCGGTTCTGGGACAATAACCTGCACCGTACAGGTTCATGATTTTGAAGCCTCCGTGAGTGGTTCAGGAAAAGTTGATGTAAATGGCCGTGTAGTAAACAGCGCCGTCCATATCAGTGGATCGGGTAAGCTGAATGGAACAAAGCTTTCGGTCGATCATGGTGAGGTCAATATCAGCGGATCAGGAAGGGCTTATTTAACCATAAACCAATCACTCGATGCTCATATCAGTGGTTCAGGACAAGTACTTTATAGTGGTTCCGTAAAAAGCATCAATGCACATACATCTGGATCAGGAAAAGTACAAAGAATGTAAAACAATAGCCATCCAATTAATTCAACGCCAAGGATTGGCCAAAGCGATAGCGCAGTTGAATCATTTGTTGATTGCTGATCTGGCCAGGAGTAAAATGTAAGCTAAATACAAAACTTCCCTCAACATGTCCTTTGTTAAATGGCTTCCATCCCAAATCCAATCGATTATAAGTGTCCTTTGTGTAGAAGCGGTCACCAAAAATAATATGATGTGCCTGCCCTTTATAAAACGTATCGTGTACGAACCATGCTTTATAAGCAGCTTTTACTTCGGCAATAAATCCCTTGGGGGTACGAGCTCCGTAAACCCCTCGTATCCGATCTAGCGATGCAAGCACGCCCGCGGCGACGGTTAATGAATCTAGTCCCATCGATTGATTCAAATCGATTCCCAACTGCAAAAGACCCGCAGCGTTATCCCTAACGGGATAATCTCCATCGAGTGTATTGGCGGTATGCAACATGGTTAAAGCATGCGTAAGGAAAAAGGAGTTCCACGCAATCTTTCCCGAAAGACCTACCATAAATTGTTCGCGTTGTTCATGCGTTTGCCTACTGGTCCAGTCCACCCAAACTTGCTCATGAAAGGAATGTGATCTATACTGAAAAAATAATCCCTCCATATTCGGCCTATCATATAAAAGGGTATCATTTAATAAGGCTTTGGGGTAATCGCCTTTTAAATGAACACGCGGAAAAGCCCCTATAAAGAAGGATAAACCAGCATGCTGATATTGGTAATATACAATAGGTAAAACTTTAGCACCAAAGGGTTTCGCACCAAATTCTTGCAAAAAATCAATTCCCGCTCGGAGGCGATGTGTGCTGTCAAGCAATATCCCCACTTCGGGGGCCATCCGAATACCCAGAATAGATTGTGAGTATAAACCCGCTTTCACATATTCCCTGTTATCAGCAAATCCAAAAGCACCGACCTTCCATTCCAATAATTGCCCATAGGCCGTATAAGTGCCAAACAAGAGCAACAGTAAAAAACTAGATCGCTTCAGCATATGCGCCAATTAAGGACAATTACTTATCCAAAAATGCTTAACATTTTTTAGAATTGAAAACCAATTACCCAATAGTTTTCCAGAAAAGTGATTTTTTGATTCGCCTTATCCACGTCATTCCTCCCCGTAGTATGAATACTGGTCAGGTTAGTCCACCCAGCTTTCATACTGCCTTGTAAGAATAAATGCGGATTAAAATAGAATTTCAAGCCCGCTTTTAAAGAACCACCATAACCAGCAATATTCCAATAATTATTCTCTCCTACACCAAAATAACGTACATCCGTACGGGGCACTACCGCTCCTATTCCTACTCCCCCTTCGGTGTTAAGACTCATCGTACCAGACGGAGACACCCATACATCATCATATCGCTCCAATTCAACACTCGCATAATTAAATCCATCCGTATGTTCAAAGGTCAAAAAATCAGGTGTAACCGTAATATCTTCATTTTGATAAACCCCAGCACGATTCCCAGTTGATATTGCGGGAATAGAAACTTCTGGATCGATATATCCGGTTATTTTAACCGTTTGAGGTACATCCATTACATACTTCATATGGTCCCATCCAATGGATATACTATAATTATCCTTTATAAAATAACCGAGATGGAAATTAAACTGCGGAATAGTTAAGCGAGATGGATCTAAATACTTCCAAGTAAGTTTGGTTGGCCGATCGTGGGCAACTACGTCCTTCAGTACAAAATCATATCCCGGACCCTCCATATGCAAATCACTTTTGCCATACCAGGAAAAATTGTACCCCCAATGACCAAAAAAATTGCCCTTCCTAGATTTGGTACGAGCGTATTTTGGTTTAAAGATACTTTTTGCCAAAGGCTTGCCCATAGCATCAAAACGATTAGATAACGTATCCTGTTGTGCATAAGTAAAACGGCCTAAAACCGTAAATAACACAAAAAAAGAAAATCTATTTATCATATAGCATGAAAGCGCCCATTCTCCCTTAACAGGGGAGTTTGATGCACTATTTAACAATTAAAAAAATCGAACAAGGTGTCAGTTGATGGAAAAGGTAAATCAAATCAGAAAGCTACATCGGGCAATGACCGAGGTGGCATACCCCATGTAGCTATATCATCGCTATATACCTAGCAATAATCTTGCAGGATCTTCCAGTAACTCCTTTACTCGTACTAAAAAGCTAACCGACTCTCTACCATCCACAATACGATGGTCATAAGATAGTGCCACATACATCATGGGGCGAATCACCACTTCGCCATGGATGGCCACTGGGCGTTCTACAATATTATGCATCCCTAAAATGGCTGATTGTGGTGCGTTAATGATCGGTGTAGACATCATCGATCCAAATACACCCCCATTCGTAATCGTAAAAGTACCACCGGTCATTTCCTCAATGGTTAGCTTATTATCACGAGCCTTTAAAGCCAAATCTCTAACCGCTTTTTCTATTTCATCCAGGGTCATGGATTCTGCATTCCGAATCACTGGTACAACCAGTCCCTTCGGTGCTGAAACAGCGATAGAAACATCTGCAAAATGGCTATATACAATCTCATTATCTTCAATACGTGCATTAACAGCGGGCCATTCAGCCAAAGCAGTGGTCACAGCCTTCGTGAAGAAAGACATAAAGCCCAGTCCAACACCATATTTATCTTTAAACTTATCTTTGTATTTAGCACGCAGATCCATAATGGGTTTCATATCCACCTCATTAAAAGTGGTCAACATAGCCGTTTCATTCTTTACCGTAACTAGGCGTTTGGCTATCGTTTTACGCAAAGAAGTCATTTTCTCTCTACGCTCATCCCGCGATCCAGCTATGGATTTCGTTGTTGAAGCAGCTTCGGTTTTTGCTCCAGTGCTTGATGCAGCCGACTTTACCTCTACCGCCTTTTGCTCTGCTTTTAAAGCATCTTCCTTCGTAATACGCCCATCCTTACCAGTACCTTTAATCGTACTTGGATCAATTCCTTTCTCTTTTAATAGCTTAGCCGCAGCCGGAGAGGGTGTCCCAGCAGCATAATTTTCTTCCCGCTCCTCATCACCTGCTGCTTTCGGTGTCTCTGTTGCCTGAGCAGTTGACTCTTCAACCTTCGCCGCTGGTTGCTCTTCAGCCTTCGTCTGAGCGGTGCCTTCGCCTTCTTCAATGATACAAACTACAGCTCCAATCTCCAAGGTATCACCTTCCTGAGCAACAATTTTTAAGATACCTGCCTTTTCTGCGGGCAATTCAAAAGTCGCTTTATCAGATTCTAATTCGGCCAAATTTTCGTCCATCTCTACGTAATCGCCATCCTTTTTCAACCACTGTGATAAGGTTACTTCAGTTATCGATTCGCCAACGGCGGGAACTTTTATTTCTAAACCCATAATATGCTGTTATTAATCTACTTTAGCTGCTTCTTTAGTTGTCTTTTTAACTTGCTTTTTTGCCTCTACACCAGCACTATCATCTGCAAATGCCCTACTAATTAACGATAATTGCTGTGCATTATGCTGTTTTGAATAGCCAGTTGCGGTACTACCGCTTTCTTTTCTTGAAATCACCTCCAATTCGACACTGGTTTTGCGGTATTTCCGACAAATATGTGGCCAAGCCCCCATATTTTCCGGCTCTTCTTGTACCCAGAAAAATTTTGTAGCGTTTTTATACTTATACCGTATGCTTCTGATCTTATCGGTAGGAGTAGGGTAAAGTTGTTCAACCCGAATAATCGCAACATCTTTGCGCTTATCATCCTGTTGCTTTTGCAACAGATCATAATACACCTTTCCACTACAAAACAATACTCTTTTTACATCTGTACTCTTTACATAGGTGTCGTCAATAATCTCCTGAAACTGTCCGCTCGTAAAATCAGCCAACTTACTCACTACCTTTGGATTTCGCAATAAACTCTTCGGCGTAAATACTACCAGCGGCTTTCTAAAATCGCGTTGCAACTGACGGCGTAATAAATGGAAGAAGTTTGCAGGAGTGGTACAATTGGCTACCTGAATATTATTTTCGGCACATCCTTCCAGAAAACGCTCAATACGTGCCGACGAATGCTCTGGCCCCTGTCCCTCATAACCATGCGGTAATAGCATCACCAAACCGTTCGAACGTTTCCATTTCGTTTCGGCACTCACTAAGTATTGATCAACAATAATCTGGGCACCATTAAAGAAATCGCCAAATTGTGCTTCCCATATGGTTAAACACTGCGGGTTAGCCAATGCATATCCATATTCAAACCCTAATACACCATATTCGGAAAGCAAAGAATTATAAACATCAAATTTAACATCTCCATTATTGATCGCTTTTAAGGGGATATATTCTTCTTCAGAATCTTCTAAAGTGATCACAGCATGTCGATGTGAAAACGTACCTCGTTCTACATCTTGTCCAGAGAGGCGCACACGCAATCCTTCTGCTAACAGTGTACCGTAGGCCATGAGCTCACCCATAGCCCAATCGTACGCATCCTCCTCGATCATTTTATAACGAGCTTCGAATAGGCGGGCTGTTTTACTAAAAAATTTCTTGTTTTTTGGCAAAACAGTTATTTGTTTGGCTATTTCAAGAAACTTCTTTTTATCCACACCTGTATTTACTGGTTTAAAGATATCTTCATACTTTGCTGGCCGTAATCCTTTCCAAGCACCAGAAAACATAGGGTTGGACTCGGTTAAATTTTCTTCTTCTTTAGATTCATCCAACCGTTGTTGTAGCATGGCCTTGAAATCTTTTTCCATCTCTTTGGCCAAATTGGCGTCTACACTCCCTTGATCTAATAATTTCTGATTGTATATTTCCCTGGGGTTGGGATGTGAAGCAATTGCCTTATAAAGGATGGGCTGCGTAAACTTAGGTTCGTCAGCTTCGTTATGTCCGTACCGTCTGTAACACAATAAATCGATGTATACATCTGTATGGTAGCGCTGGCGGTATTCAACCGCCATATTAATAGCAAAAACCAAAGCCTCTACATCATCGCCATTCACATGAAAAACAGGTGATAAAGTAACTTTTGCCAAGTCTGTACAATACGTTGACGAGCGAGCATCTTTATAATTGGTAGTAAAACCAACTTGATTGTTTATAACAACGTGAATCGTACCACCTGTCGAATAACCATCCAGTTTTGACATCTGGGCAACTTCATATACAATGCCCTGACCAGCAATAGCCGCATCTCCATGAATCAATATCGGAGCAATCTTGAGCTTATCACCATTGTATTTCATATCAATTTTCGACCGCACTAATCCCTCTACAACAGGATCAACCGTTTCCAAATGTGATGGATTAGGACATAAGCTCAAATGTACATCTTTACCACTATGCGTTTTAATATCCGTAGAAAATCCCAGGTGGTATTTCACATCTCCACCGAAATCTGCATCCGCTTCATGGGTAGCATAGGTTTTTCCTTCAAATTCGGAGAAAATATCTTTATAGGTTTTCCCCATGATATTGGCCAGTACGTTCAATCTACCACGATGCGCCATACCAATCACAAATTCCTGCACGCCCAAATCTGCTCCTTTTTCAATCACGGAATCCAACGCAGGAATAAGCGATTCAGCCCCCTCCAAAGAAAATCGTTTTTGCCCTAAAAATTTAGTACCTAAAAAGTTTTCAAACAAAACCGCATCATTCAGCTTTTGTAAGATACGCTTTTTCTTTTCTATAGGAAAATCAGGTTTATTGCGCGTCCCCTCCATGTGTTCAAGCAACCACTTCATCTTCTCTGGGTGACGGATATAGGTAAATTCAGCGCCAATCGACTGGCAATAGGTTTCTTCAATGAGTTGTCGGATATCCCGTAGTTTCGCCGGCCCCAATCCCACTTCCACACCCGCATTAAACACCGTATCCATATCCGCCTCCGAAAGTCCGAACGTCTCTAATTCTTTACCCGGATAATATGGACGGCGTTCACGAACCGGATTTGTTTTTGTAAACAAATGCCCACGATCACGGTAACCATTAATCATATTGAGCACCCTGATCTCCTTCAGCGCGTGTTCAGAAACATCCCCACCCTCTATGGGCTTCGTTCCCTCGCCTGTCTGTTCGCCAAACTCGAATCCTTCAAAAAATTTTTGCCATCCAAAATCGACCGAATCGGGGTCTTCTTTATACGCCTTATACAGCGATTCTACGTAACTAGAGTCTGCGTTACTAAGATATGAAAGTCTGTCCATTTACTTTATAATACGATGTACTGACAAAGTTATAAAATATCTGATGTATTGCACATTAAATGAAATTTTATTATAATTTGTAATGCCGTTTTAACTAACAAATCTCTACGTCTCGCCAACGTCCGACGTATACTCCATTAGGGTCTAGGGCAGTCTTCAATTTTTTGATGTCTTTCACACCATTATCTTTCAAGCTACTTCCAATCCCCGCAATGTGCGCCCAATTTCCATAATTAGAAGCAGGATTATAATCAATTAATTTCTCTTCAAAATAAGCTGCACCAACTAAGTGACTAATTCCCAAAGTATTCACAAGGTAATCCGCAGCAATAACGCGAGCTAGGTAGGGCATATAGCCCACCTGATTAAGTTGCCGCATAGCCGCATTTACGAAGGCATCACTCGTTCGGCCAGCCTTCCACTCAAATAATTGTTCCTCAGCGCCATCCCGTCGATCCAAAGGCTCTGCTGCAAAACCATTCTGCAAAAAAAACCGATTACCGTACTTTTTAAACATAAATCGATAATAATCTCTCCATAACAGTCCAAGAATAATCGAACTAATGGTTTTTTTTGACAAACCTCTTTGTTCGGCAGCCTTCACTGCATAATAGACGGTATGAGCAGAAAGACATCCCAAAGCAATCCAAGGAGACAGCAGACTTCCTTCCACGATAGGGAAGTCGTCTAATGAGGCACGTGCATTTCCTGAAAGCACCAGCTCCAATTGTTTACGCCCCTCTTGTTCTCCTCCCTTAAAAGGTGATTGATTGGCCATAACAACTTCATTTTCTGCATACCCCAGTTGCATTAAACTGGGCAATTCGGACCATTCCAAATCTGTTGGAACATCAACCTTTGTTGGCGTATTTACCATGGGCCGAATATCCGTTTCACGTTCGATTTTTTTCCTAAATGTCGCGAAAGCATCTGGTATGTCTTTTATGGGGAAAGGTAAATCTTCTTTATGGTATAAGGTATGGCCAATAAAATGCTTTAGGTTCAGTTGCTGTTTCCACAACGCTTCCTCTACCAGCATGGAAATATGCGTTTCTTCTTTCGCTACCTCCCGATGATGATACACCTCCTTAACCTGATAACGTGCTGCGATTTCTGGCAGTATCTCTTCCGGATAGCCAGAAGCTACTAAAAGATCCGCACCACGTTGTTGTAACGAGCTTTTTAGATCCAGAACGCTCTCCCAAATGAATTTAGCTCGAATAGCCCCTGTTTTTCGTGTACCATCTTCAAAACCAACAAATTGCCGAGGATCAAAAATATATACAGGAACGATCTTGTCTGCCTTAGCCAATGCCTGCCATAAAATTTCATTATCATGTACGCGCAAGTCATTCCGAAACCAAACAAGGATTACATCTTTATTCATTTTGCAAGGAAAGTCTTTTAACTTCAAATATACTAGTTTTTTAATTCATAACGCAAACCTTTGCCTCGTTATGCATGAGCTATGACATAGGTGTTACAATAAGCTTCAGCCAAGAGAATAAAACTATTTTTATTTTAAACTAAACAGAAAGCATCCTATAATTGTAATATAAACGAGACACAGGCCTAGCGAAAATGAACATATTGATTACCGGACTGAATAATTACCTAGGGAAAAGACTTACCCGTTATCTAGCTAGAGAAGGTTATTCCCTGTCTTGTTTGGTGCGAAACAAAAAATATTTTTTAGGAACGGACGAGGCTTACCCTAATTTATCTGTAATTACCAGCGATCTGCTTAGAGAAAAATATACCCCTAGCATATCCAACCCCATTGATGTAGCCATTTACCTGAGTCAAGATTCTGCAGAGTGGGGTGAGCAGTACAAAAATCTTGAATTACTCTCATTAATCAATTTCATAAAACAGGCTAGAAAAAACAATAGCCAACAACTTATCTACATTACCCGATTGCGTGCACCTTTTATCCATGAAGTACAGCAAATTTTAGTAGATAGCTACATGCCTTATACCATTGTTAGAATCAGCAATATTATTGGCAAAGGATCTATTCTCATGGAAATGATGCGTAAGTTAACGGGTCGCTTTTTGATTTTTGCTAACCAGCGTCTAGTAAAAGTACGTACCCAACCCATTGCCTTACAAGACTTGCTTACTTATCTTAATTTCATTGTTCTCAATCCAGCCGTATTCAATCAGCTTTTTGATATTGGCGGACCAGATACGCTCAGTTATCATGATATGCTAAAAACTTATATGAGGGTGGCCCATATCCATAAACCCATTTTTGCACTTCCAGGCGTAAGCACCCGGCTCTCTGCCATTTTTATCAGTCTAACGACCGGTGTAAGCGTTTCTAGAGCACGCGCCTTTAATAAGCATATCACTAACGACTTGCTTTGTGAAAACAATCATATACATGAGCTTTTCCCACACGAATGTTTAACCTTTGAGCAAGCCATTCAAGTGGCGTTAACCTAATGTAAATGATTAAACAAACAGAACAACGAACCGTCTTGATTACTGGAGCATCCGGAATGATCGGAACAGCCCTTATTGCTCGATTGGTACAAAAGGGTTATCATGTACACGCGCTCACGCGCAAATTACGCCCGAACACGCAGCAGGTCACATATTTCATTTGGAACGTAGAAAACGGAATCATCGATCAAGCATGTGTGGAAGGGGTAAGTGCCATCATCCATCTCGCAGGCGAAAACATAGGTAAAAAACCTTGGAGCAAACGTGTACGAAATCAGATTCTGAAAAGCCGAATCGACAGTATCGATCTCATCTATCAATTGTTAGCTACCGCGAATCACCAAGTAGCATGTGTGATATCGGCATCCGCTACCGGATATTACGGAAATAGAGGAAACGAATTATTAAATGAAGACCGGGTACCAGCCGATGATTTTCTAGGTAGGACTTGCTTTGCTTGGGAAATGGCAGTAGCTAAAGGTAGGTCACTTGGTTTACGTACGGTTTCGCTACGTAGCGGTGTTGTATTTGCCCCGAATAAGGGTACTTTACCTAAGCTTATCGCACCTATCAAACTCGGTCTTGGAGCCCCATTCGGGAATGGAAAACAATTTATACCGTGGATACATATAACTGATGCCGTGAGCACATATGTATATGCGCTTGAACATGCAGCACTTCACGGTGTATACAATATGGTAGCTCCTGAAACGATTACCAACAAACAGCTTAACCAACAACTAGCAAAAGCTTTACATAAGCCACTTTGGCTGCCCCCCATTCCTGCATTTGCATTAAAAACAATTTTAGGAAAAATGAGTGAGCTATTACTTGATAGCACCAGAGTCTCACCAGATAAAATCATCCGTGCCGGTTTCCAATTTCAGTATCCGACAATAGATGCGGCTTTACAAAATATTTTTAGTAAGAAACGTTGATTGCCTAGCAGATCTTAGTTATCTTTTATCGAAACCTTAAACTCCAGAGCACTGAAAGGTACGCCTACACCAACGTACCCATAAGCTGATTTTGATGGCGTAAAGAAATGAACTTCTCCCCCTTTATTAACCTTGGGAATAATTTCCTGCCAGGCCTTCACTAGGTTCTTCAGCGTGAAGTTCGTAGAATCGGATGTCTCAACTTCTGTCCCGTTAAATAATGATAAGCTATAAGCGGCAGTTATTGTCGAGTCGATGGTAATGGGTTTACCTTCGCCTTGCTCATCTATATGATAATATATTCCGCTTTCTGTTTTCTCAAAATCAGCCAATTCCAAGCCCAATCCTTCAATACGCTTTCTGATAGACAGATCTTCATAAGCCGGCATACTCGCACTATCAATGATACGGATCATAAAATCCATAGAAGCATTGGAAGGGATACCTAAATCGGTATTACCATTCCGTCCGTGGCTCATCAAGCGAGAAGGAATCAATATCCGGATTTTACCATCCGTTTTCTTTAATACTTGCCGGAGAATCATCTTTAAGCCCTCATCTTTTTCTAATTCCCCTTGGTAAGAAGGAAGGTTCGCAATGGTCGAGCCTTGAGGGGATTCCCCTAAGAAATAGCCTAAATAATCAAAGTATCTACTAGCAGCTGCGAAAGTATCTTGAACCGTATATGTGCCGTCTAATGAACGTACCGTGTATACTACTGGATATTGTCCTTTATATGATAGGTCATGCCCCTTTCCTTCCTCTAAAATCTGGTAAAACATACCTGTGTTGCCCAAAGGCTCTACCTGAAGGTTATTTGCTTTAATATATGCTTCAATATTTTGAGTATCTAATTCTTCTATACTCACGTATTCTTGTTTCTTGCAAGCTGAAAAGGTGGCGAAACCCAATAAACTGAATAAAGCTATTTTTTTTATAGAAAGGTTCATTTATTTCTTGTTCTCTTAATCTATTGACTTTTATACCATGAATCACGCACCTGATTAGGTTCGACTTCTTTAATATCCAATACTTCCAATTCAAAATCTAAGGGAGAATTTCCGCTCACCATACCAACAGGACGATTTTGATAACCAAAAACAGAAGGAGTAATCAATCTAATTTTTGCACCCTTTTTCAATCCACCATCCAATAATCCACCTACGCTCTTCGGGTAAAACGCCAGTTGCCATGCTTGCAATTGCCCAGGCTCGGCGGCTGTAGGAAGCAATGCTACATAAGGTATGGTATCAGCATGTATGTTTTGCTCAAATACCGTACTATCTAATAAACGCCCTGTGTACTTTACCTGAACCAGCATGTTTTTTAAACGAACTTCTCCCGATGGAGAAATGGTATCTAAATAATTGACAGCAGCATCCCCCGAATCAATGAGCGCATACCAAATACCGGTTTCTTGGTTCAGTTTAATGGAATCATCCGCGAGTTCCTTGGCCGTGATATAAGCAGAAAGTAGGGGGGCTTCGCGCTCAAGCACTGCCTGCCGATCATACACATCTACCTCCTCCTTATCACAGGAAACTGCAATAAGCCCAATTAGAATGGCCAGAAAGAAGGTGTAAACTTTACCCATTTAATCGATATTCAATAGCAATGCTTATTTGCAAAGGTATTGAATTAATTGATTAAATGCACATATTAACATTTTTTAACAGAGGAAGCTGATAGCTGTTAGGCTTTAGCTATCTTAGTTAAAAATCAATGCGCTGCAGCCATATCTACTTTAGCACGTGCATTTTTAAGTATTAAAATAAAGGGTACACATATTAAAAACATGATACCAATATACAGGAATACATCCATGTACGACAATACAGAAACTTGACCCATCAAAGAGCCATCTATGGCTTTTAAAGCTGCCGCCTTCGCCTCATTAGGAGCCATTCCATGATGCATGAAATTGGCCATCAATCCCTGAAACCGCTGTTGGAAAAGCGGGTTGTTCGGATTAATATTTTCAATCATATCGTTGCGATGCAAGGCATTTTGCCGCGTCATAAACGTGGTGATTAGTGCGATTCCAAATGAACCGCCCAATTGGCGCATCATTCCCGTAAAGGCTGCTCCCTGCCCAATTTGCTTTCCCTTCAAGGTGGATAAGGACAAGGTACTTACCGGTATAAACAACATACTCATGGCCAGTCCACGTAGCATCAACATCCAGAAAAACGCATCTTCGCCCGTATCCGGTGTCAATATTTTATAGCCCCAAAAGCAAAACAGAAAAAATAAGAACATACCACCGGCAGCCAAATATTTTTGCTTCACACCACGCTGTAATATCTGCCCAATAATGGGCATCATGAAAGCGGTGGTAAGTGATGAGGGCACCATGAGCAAACCGGCCTGATATGCCGTCCATCCCAAATTATTTTGCGTATATAACGGAATGATAAATGTAGATCCATATAAACCAAAGCCCATAATGAACGACAAAATCGTGCCTACACGAAGATTACCATCTTTCAGCACACGCAATTCAACAATCGGGTTTTTGGCAGTTAACTCCCTCCATATGAACAAGTAGACGCAAGTCACACATAAAATGGCGAATGCCAAGATCATGCTATTATTAAACCAATCTTCTTCCTGTCCTCTTTCCAGCACAAATTGCAGAGAGCCCACAGCCCCTGCCAAAAACACAATGCCCCACCAGTCGATTTGGCTAGCCGATTGTTTTTCGCCATATTTCGGACTTTTTACAAACTTTAACGTCAACATGGTTGCGATCACGCCAATGGGTATATTGATATAAAAAATATAAGGCCAACTGTAATGCTCAACAATATAACCTCCTAATGGTGGACCAAGCGTAGGTCCTACAATAACACCCAGTCCGTAAAGTGCCTGAGCCATTCCTCGCTTCTCAATCGGATATACCTCGGTAATAATTGTTTGGGAAGTGACCAGTAAAGCACCGCCTCCCACACCCTGTAAAAAGCGAAATAGAATCAACTCCCACATACTGGTCGCATTTCCACACAAAAACGAGCATACGGTAAATAAAATCACCGAAGCAGCAAAATAATTCCGTCGGCCAAATTGCTGAGAGAAAAAACTGGTTAATGGCACAACAATCACATTACCAATAGCGTAGGCTGTAATGACCCACCCAATTTCGCTCAACGTCGCTCCCATATTCCCACGCATATCATTCAGGGCAACATTAATGATGGTCGTGTCAACAATTTCCAATAACGCACATAATATAGCCGTTATGGTAATGATAGCACGACGCCACCCATATTCTACTAGTGAATCTTGTTCCATATATTTTATAAGTTATACGTTATGAGTTTTAAGTTATAAGTTGTACGTTTTAAGTGTCTGCCGCCACTGCCTGCACCACCGCTCCCTTAAACTATACCTAACACCCAATCAATAACCAATAACTAACAACTAACCTCTAATTCAAATGCACATCCACCTGTACATTCATCCCTGCACGGATCTTTTCTATAAATGCAGGATCCTGGTGATCATCAAAATTGATCTTCACAGGGATCCGTTGCACCACTTTGACAAAGTTTCCAGATGCATTATCTGGTGGCAACAACGACTGTGCCGCCCCCGTGGCAGGTGAAAATGAGCCGATCGTTCCCTCTAAAGTCGAATCCGGATATGCATCTACCTTAATAGTAACATGTTGCCCTACCTTCATCTTCGTGAGTTGTGTCTCTTTAAAATTGGCCACCACCCATTTATCACTTACAGGCACGATATTAAACAACGATTGTCCAGCTGAAACGAATTGCCCCGGTTGCAAGTTCACTTTCCCAATCTGCCCATCTATCGCTGCGGTAATGATGGTATAAGACAAATTCAGCTGAGCTGTTTCCAAACCAGCTTCAGCCTGTTCGATGGCAGCTTCAGCCACCGAAACCCGACTGCTACTTACCGATTTTTGGCTGGTCACCGCAGCAGCCTGACGGGCTGCTGATTGCTTTTGCGTTTCCAACACTTCCAATTGCCGTTGTGCCAGCTGCTTTGCTGCTAGTGCTTGCTCATATTGCTGTTGTGTAATACTATGATCCTTAATCAGGTTCTCATAGCGTTCAAAGTCCTTTTCAGCACGCCACAAGTTAACTTTAGCCGATTCGATTTGTGCTTGCACTGTATTTACATTCACTTTCGATGTGCTGATATTCGCCTGCGCTACTTCAATACCTGCGCCTGCAACATGCGCATTACTCCTTGCAGAGGCCAATGCGGCGGCAGCTTGGTCTACAGCAACTTGATAATCCCGGTCATCCAGCACAAGCAGTGTATCCCCCTTATGCACCATTTGATTATCATTTACTTTTACTGCCCGTATATAGCCGGGAACACGTGGTATAACCGGACTTAGTGTTGAAACAATCTGAGCATCATCTGTTTCTTCATGTTTTTGCGCATGTAGGTACTTGATCACACCGTAAGTGCCGCCTACCAAGATCAGGAGGGCAAAAACAATTGCAAAACCTTTGTTTCCTGATTTTTTTTCAGGTGTTTGATTCGTATTTTGATTATTGGTCTCCATGTTTTTTATAAAAAATATTTTAGCGATTTACTAATTTAAAATCCCGATTCATGATTTGCGGATATGCCCGCGCTTTCGAATAATTTATTATAAGCAACTGCTGCATCGGCTTTAGCGTATGCATAATCAATACTGGCCTGTAGCCTAGCCACATCGGCATCTAATAAATCTGTTGTGGTTGCCAAACTGTTATCATATTTATTTTTCGTAATCCGATAGTTCTCGTTGGCTTGTTCGACGGCTTTAAGATATACCTGTATTTTCTTCAACTGCTGATTATAATCCTGAAACGCTTGGTGGATCTCTATCCGGATATCATCGCCCAATTGCTCTTGATGCCAATGCAACTGCTCTTCTCGCGCTTCTGCCTGTTTTATTTTAGCTCCCGCTTTATATAAAGCTGCAAGGTTATAACTTAATCCCACTCCGGCATTCACTGCATTGGTTACGGTTAAAGCATGTGGAATGTCGGCCGCAACATAACCGGCACTGATAGACAATGCAGGATAATAGGCCCCTTTTGCCATTTTAATGCCTGCATGTGCAGCCCCCTGTCTTTCAGAAAGCGCTTTAAAATCTGCCCGGTTAGCTAGTGCCAATTGCTCCCAATCGGCTAAACCGCGATGCAGTTCTGCCTGCTTAAAGTCGGTCGTATCTAAAGTCAAAACCGTCGATTCAGGCAAGCCCAGCATCAAATTGAAGTTGTAATTCGCAATTTTCTCATTATTCTCTGCGGTAAGCAAGGCCAACTCCAGGTTGCTCTCTTGTAGCTGAGCTTTTAACAAATCGTTTCGGGCAATCAAGCCGTTTGCTTCCATATTGGTAAAATCTTTTACCCGTTGTTGCGACGATTTCATATTCTCTTTCACCAACTGAACAGAAGCTTGAGCCTTATATAAATTATAATAAGCAGCTATGGTGTTCTGAACAACTTGTTGTTTATCACGCGCAGCATCTAAGGTGGCCGCCTTTTCCAAGAACTTAGCTGATGCGATACCCTGACTGATTTGACCTCCGGCAAAAATGGGTAACGATGCCGTGGCCATACCAAACATCACTTGATTTACCGAAGGAGTACCGCCACCTTCATCGGCCTCCCCACCTTCATCTGAATCACTATTATCTGCTAATTTTATATTCAGGTTTGGCTTATTTACCCGCATATACTGGCCAGATATGTTGATATCGGGCAGCCGATTGTCTTTTGCCTCATGCAGTGAGGCCATCGCCTCACGCACTTTGCTATCGGCAATTTTAAGCTCCTTACTATGTGAGAGGCTGAGAACGATGGCCGAGTCTAGGGAAAGCCCCTGACGTTCTTGACTAAAAACCGGCTCGCTCGCTATCAGTAACAAGCAGCCTGCTAAAAGGTAATTTATCTGTTTTACTGTATTGCCCATTGGTTCTAATTATGCTTTATTTGCTGTATCGTTATGCGTTAAGTATGCAATGAACATTTGCTTTAAATGCTTGCGCAAAATCTCTATCTTCTGTTTTTTGAATGCTTCTTTCTCTGCCTCATCCATCTTCGCGTGGCGTGCCTCGTATCTGCAGTTGGCCAATAATTGATTGACACTGCCAATCATAACGGATGAAAGAAAAAATACATTCACATCTTTCCGAAATACACCTGCCCGCTGGCCACTTTTTACGGCTCGCTCCACCAACTTTCTGTTCCGGGTCTTTAATTCCAAAATCATATTGAAAACAGGCCCCTCTTGAATCACACTGGCCTCACGGGTCATCATCTGATTAAACTTCTGCCGACTATATAACGTATCAATAAAAACATCAATGATTTGCTCTACTTTTTCAAAAGCAGTGCTGGTTTTCTCGTACAGAATGTTTTCCAGCTTATCCGTCATAAAAGTAAAATGCTTGGCGAAAAGCGATTCAAAGAGCTTTTCTTTCGATCCGAAATAATAAGAAACCATCGCTACGTTCACATCTGCTGCATTGGCTATATCCCGGATAGACGTCTTATGATACCCCTTATCAGCAAATAGCTGTAGCGCGGTATCCATAATCAAAAGTTGCTTTTCGCTGTAATCCGTCATTGCATGTAAAATTAACGATGCAAAATTAAACAAACGTTTAATTCAAACAAACGTTTAATTAATATCCAAAACAGAACAAACAACAAAACACTGATTATCAGTATGTTATTATTGTCAAAGAAATGTAAATCAAAATATTTGTTATGCTGAACTAGATAAGTCGCTCTTTTACAACCAATGTTTTTGCTAATTTATCGTGAAAACATTGTTGCTTCCGATCCAAAAAACCGGCCAAATATCCTATCCCGAGGGTCAATACACAGGTGATTTTTGCTAGATTGCGCCCCAAAGCCCTTCCCCAGCCAATGGGGTTTCCTTTGATATCGGTTACGCTAATGTTTAAAAGCATTTTTCCCGGGGAGGCATGCTTGTTTGACCCTTCTCCAATCACCGATATAAAGAATTTAAAAATAGGTACAAGCAGGAGTCCAAATAGCAACAAGGTTACCTGCTCCTGCTTATTCTCTGCTTTTATCAAAATGGCTAGTGCAAAGCAGCAGTAGATCAGTAATGCTAAAAAATAATCTATTCCTGCTGCCAGTAAACGCATATCCAATGTGGCGTAGTATTGTGGGAGTGCGCGCTCATAGGTGATATTTAAGGCTTCACTTAATGCGCCCACTTCTCTGATTTCCTTATAGTCAGCCCATCCTTCCGCTTTCACGAAATCTGTTCCAGTGGGCTGTAACGCTTTCAATTGGCTTAGAGAAAGTGGCCCAATTGGCTTTCCATCTTTAATGAAATAATACAAGGTAGACATCACTTGCTACATCGTTAATATCGTCTCACGGAAAAGGAACTAAGGCCTCCTTTTAGCTGAATCAGAAATCGTTCTTTTGCACCTGTGAACCCCTCGGTCACATAGGTGTTATCATCAAGCTTCACAAATCCCGGGAAGTCTTTGGATGACAAGCCTGATTCTATTTTAATTTGACCTTCCACCTGTTTAGGGATCTCAATTTCAACATCAGCAACTCCAGACTCCACATATATTTTGGTTTCATGCACCGGTTTTCCCAAATTTACTTCGAATGAAGCAGCGCCACCTTTCAATCTCAATTCATTGATTCGATAACGACTCAAATCAAACTCCACTGATCCCGCTCCTACATCAACTTGTATATCCCACAGTGGGTTGGGGTGCAATGCCATTTGAACCTTATTCTCACCGTCATTTAAATCCCAATTCTTATCCTGATCATTCTTTTTCATTAAAAATGACAATTCCGCCACAGAATCTCTGACAATACTTTGCAATGCATGACGAGCAAAAGTCGACTGTGACTCGGCGTGGAATAAATCATCTGCCGTACCTTTCATGGTATAAGCAACAGCCCCACCCTTGATCTCGAGATGCGCCCGTTTAATGGTAGGTTGGTAAGGTTCTGTAAACGTGGTATGCTTTGTTTTATGGTGATCCGTATGCTCATCGGCTCCATTTTCATTCCATTGATGGCGCAATTCCCAAAAATGGCTTGGTTTAGTTGCTTGAAAACCAACAAACGCCAGGATAGCAATGGTAGCAACAACAGAGATAACCTGACCAACACCTTGTTTTGGAAACAATAAGTTAACACCCAAAATAATGAGGAATACGGGCCAGAATCGCCATAAGCTCGACCAATAAAAAGTAATGACCCCAGCATTACTTAATAGCCACATAACACCAATAAATAACAGCACTAAGCCCCAATTCAATTTATCTCTATTCATTTCAATAAATATATGATTAGCTATTTATACCCTCCATCATTAAACATCCAAATCAAGCGGTCTGATTATAATCTCATCTACATTGGTTCCTGCATGCATTTTCAAACATTGAAGTACTGCAGTTGCAATATCATCCGCTGCAACGAATTTTTCTTCCGGAATGGTCGTTCCTGTCCAAGAAGAGGTGTATGTAGAACCTGGGATGATCTCTGTTACCTTGACTCCATAAGCTCCAAATTCCTGTCGTAGCACAGCAGTTAGACCATGAACGGCATACTTTGTTACACTATACGAAGCTGCCTTAGCAAAGGGCATTTTTCCGGCAATCGAGCCTATATTAAATATATGTCCATCTCCTCTGGAACACATTTTCCTCCCGAAATAGACCGATAGATAATGCGTACACTGTACGTTAACAGCCCAATGATCTGCCAAAGCCCCAGCTTCTTCCTCTAACAGTCCACCTGGAACAAACAACCCAACATTATTTATTAAGACGTGTATTGCCGGGAATCTTTCCAAAGTAATCGCTGCCAAACGCTTCACCTGTTCATGGTCTTTACAATCCGTTACTGCATAGTCGATTTCAATAGCTGGAAAATCAGACCGGAGTGTAGAAACCAAATCCTGAAGGTCATTTTCGGTACGGGCAGCAAGCATTAAATGATATCCTTCTTTAGCCAAAATATAAGCAATACTCCTTCCGATGCCTTTTGTTGCACCTGTTATTAATGCATAATTTTTTCTCATCATCTTATGGTATTAGGCACACTCAAACCGGCGTGTTTCTTATAAACAAAGATATCAAATTGCTGTTTTAAAACTATTGAATATGCACAGATACTCGAATATATCCATACAATTTTATATTCAGCGTTGTGAAAAACAGCAAATTTTATCTAAGTTTGGTTTTGATAAATTATATGGGTCTTGACTAACATTTATGTTTTTTACTAGTTTCGGCAAATACCTTTTACTTTTGAAAGCGGTTTTTAAAAAACCCGAGAAAGCGAGCATCTATTGGAAAGAGATCATGCACGAAATGAATAGCATTGGTGTTGGCTCTCTGGGGCTAGTTGGTATCATATCTACCTTTATAGGTGCAGTAATGACCATGCAAATTGCATTTCAATTGGTATCTGATTTAATTCCCAACTCCATCATTGGCCAGATAAATCGTGATTCGAGTATATTAGAGTTAAGTCCAACCATTTCAGCACTCGTATTAGCGGGAAAAGTAGGCTCGTCTATCTCTTCGCAGATTGGTTCCATGCGGGTAACCGAGCAAATAGATGCATTGGAAATTATGGGTATCAATGCTCCTGGATACCTTATTTTGCCAAAAATTATAGCTGGTATTACTATGGTCCCTCTACTCGTGATTCTGTCTATTTTCCTAGCATTAAGCGGTGGCTTAATCGGCGGAGCGTTATCTGGAGCAGTGACTCCGGCAGATTATATCCTGGGTATCACAGGTGATTTTAATGGGTATACTGTCTCCGTTGCTTTAGTAAAAGCGTTTGTCTTTGGATTTATTATTACCTCCATCGCTGCCTATCATGGTTTTTTTGTAAGCGGTGGTGCCTTAGAAGTTGGACAAGCCAGTACACGAAGCGTAGTGGTCAGTTGTATCAGTATACTGGCAGCAGATTATGTCATTACGGCATTGATGCTTTAAATTATAAGCGGGATAAGGTTGTAAGGCGCAATGAATAAGATGGAACAATAGGCAATACATCACTAGCAAGACACAAGATCGAAGGAAGTTGAGAAAGGGTCTTGATACCTGATACTGACGTCTTGATACTTAAGAGAAATGATCGAAATACAGGATATTTATAAATCTTTTGGGGATAACGAAGTACTGCGGGGTATTTCAGCTAATTTTGAGGCTGGAAAAATCAGCCTCATTATTGGAGGATCAGGTTCTGGCAAAAGCACCCTATTGAAATGCATGGTGGGTCTTCATGAACCCAATAAAGGTAAGGTGCTGTACCAAAATCAGGATTTTACTCGAATGAATACGGAAGAACGCATTCCTATTCGGAAGGAAATTGGCATGCTTTTTCAGAATTCTGCCTTATTCGATTCCATGACGGTTGAAGAAAACATCACTTTTCCCTTGCAGATGTTCAGCGATATGAGTAAAAAAGAGCGTATCGAACGCGCTAATTTCTGTTTAGAGCGGGTAAATCTAGAAGGGCGAAATAAATTATTTCCAGCGGAATTATCGGGTGGTATGAAAAAACGGGTGGGTATTGCCCGGGCCATTGCCATGACACCAAAATACTTATTCTGTGATGAGCCCAATTCTGGATTGGATCCCCGTACATCCATTGTCATTGATGAGCTCATTCAAGATATTACCGAAGAATATAATACCACTACGGTGGTGGTTACCCACGACATGAACTCTGTTATGGGTATTGGCCAGTATATTCTTTTCTTATATCAGGGTGAAAAAAAATGGGAGGGATCCAATAAAGAGATCGCCCATACCGACGTAGAAGAGCTGAATGATTTTGTATTTGCCAGTCCTTTCATGAAAATCGCAAAAGAAAAGTTTTAAGCAGTATTGTTACGCGTTGTTAGTTGTACGTTATTTGTGACCTACATAGTAAACTATATAGGCACTAACAACTCATAGCCAATGACCAACAACTTATAATCTAAAAACCTATCTTTGTCCAAAAAAAGATATTTTGACAAATACACCCAGCATACAGCTACTCACTCCTCAGCATTGGAAAGATTATGAATTGATCGATTCGGGCAATTTCGAAAAACTGGAACGTTTTGGCGATCTCCTATTGATCCGCCCAGAACCACAAGCCGTTTGGCCGAAGGCTTTATCGGAAAGCGAGTGGAACAAATGTCACCATATCCGGTTCAAAGGGCGCTCTGCCACCACAGGCGATTGGTTAAAAAAGAATCCCAAAACGGCCGAAAGATGGTATATTACCTATAAGAATCCGGAGGTAGAAATTAAATTTAGGCTGGGCCTCACCTCTTTTAAACATGTAGGTATATTTCCTGAACAAGCCGTTAACTGGGATTATATTTCTTCCACTATTAAATCTTTCCGTACACCGCAACCGAAAGTATTGAATTTATTTGCTTATACAGGTGGCGCTTCTTTAATTGCTAAAGCTGCCGGTGCAGATACGACCCATGTCGACTCAATCAAGCAGGTTGTAACCTGGGCCAATGAAAATCAGGAGCTATCCGGCTTAAACAATATCCGTTGGGTGGTAGAAGATGCTTTAAAATTTGTCAAGCGGGAATTAAAAAGAGGCAATACCTACCAGGGCATTATCCTAGACCCACCTGCATATGGCCATGGTCCTAAAGGAGAAAAGTGGAAATTGGAGGATCACATCTCGGAAATGATGCAGGACGTAGTAAAGTTGTTGGATCCCAGGGAGCACTTTTTGATCTTAAACACCTATTCTTTAGGTTTCTCCTCAGTAATTGTTGAAAATTTAATCCGCAGCGCCTTCCCTGCAGTTAGGAATTTAGAGACCGGCGAATTATATCTTCAAGCTACTTCTGGGAATAAATTACCTTTGGGTGTGTTTGGCAAGTTCCGAACATAATATTTTTGTTGAATTTTTCTTCCCATAATCCAGCACGATTTGCTGTTCCTTCTTAAAAAGTGCTTCATCCTGATAGGGTATACTAGCCAACATTTTTTTACTTTTGAATTTTACCTTTGGTTTTTTAAATTTATGTCGGAAAGTGAGATATCTGATTATGCCTACGATAAACGACACCATTATTTTTGAAGACCCTTATTTACTTGCTATCAATAAACCGGCAGGATACCTCGCAGAAACACATACGAAAAGCGAGCGTACTTTGGTAGATATGATTAGTGATTACCTCAGTGTGCAAGCTGGGAAAACTGAACAAGCCTATGCCGTACATCGCCTCGATCGGCGCGTCAGCGGTTTATTGTTGTTCGCGAAAACACCGGAAGTATTAGCGGGTATGATTACGCTCTTTAAACAGAGAAAAATCAAAAAAACTTATTGGGCAATTGTGCATAAGGCTCCTCCTAGACCAACAGATGAACTTGTTCACTGGTTAACAAGAGACCGACAACAGAATATCACGTATACCCACACAGCAATACAACCCGAAGGGAAAAAGGCAATACTTGCTTATAAAACGCTTGCGGAGGCAGATGGTTATTACCTTTTGGAGGTATATCCTTATACTGGTCGCACACACCAAATCAGAGCACAACTTGCCGCTATAGGTTGCCCCATTGTAGGCGATTATAAATATGGTTACCCTCGTGAAATGCCTCGCCGTGCCATTGCCCTCCACGCAAAAGAACTCCGTTTTGAACACCCGATTACACAACAACCGATCCATTTATCGATTGATAAACCCCCAGCTCAGTTATGGAATGTTTTCCCCGCAAATTAGCTCCGACAGCAAAAGCCAATGCGAATAGATACCCTTTATGAAATTTGCCCAAAACCTTTTCTGTTTGATACAAGATCTTTATTCGTATATTTATCCTCCATCATCTTGGTAAGATTTCATGGTTAAAGAACAGCAAAACATACCCGCCAAAAACAAGTTTATGGTCTGGTTAAAACGATTAGGCTTCTGGGGCTTTTTGTTCTTTTTACTAAAAGGATTGCTTTGGCTGGCCTTGGGATATTGGGTAATAAAATAAAGCGGATATCTCACGACAACCGCTTTACACTAACTAAACTAAACAAAATATATACAATCAATATATAGAACTTTTGCATGATTTTGTAAAAGTTCCAGCCTTGCAATCCCAAAAAAGACAAAGCCGGAAACTTTTAACCAAACAAACTAAACATGAACGAAGACAATATGTTGCATCTCATGTATTGGATAATGATCAGAATTATTTAGAACGATTATCAATACGAAGACAAGTATAAAGCTTATTTAGAACAAGTACAAATAATATTTAAAAAAGTCGTATCCCCTATATATTTCCCTTTTATATTCAGTACTTTTATACATTGCATCGAAGGGTGCCTTTTCATATGATGTATTTGTTTTCTTTTCCAAAAACTGGTCTAATTTTCCTTGTGCTTTCTGCGCTAATAAGCATGCTGTCATGTGCACCACTTACCGAAGCCAGTAACACCCTATCAACGACGCAAAAACTGGAAGTTGCTACCGATACTGCCACAATTTATGTAGATAGTTCAATTTATTTAAACAAAGTAAGATACTTAGCCAATGGTGATACAACGGGCAAATGGCCTGTCAAAAAGCAACCCCTGCCACTCAAGGGGGCACTTTTGCCGTATCATCGTATTGTGGCATTTTATGGCAACCTATATTCCAAGCGAATGGGAATTTTGGGAGAACTACCTCCCAAAGAAATGCTTATTAGGTTAGATAAAGAGGTAAAACGTTGGCAGGAAGCAGATACTGCAAGCCCCGTTATCCCTGCCTTGCATTACATAGCTGTCACGGCGCAAGGTGAGCCAGGCAGGGACGGCCGACATCGGCTCCGCATGCCCGACCAACAAATAGATTCGATTCTTCGTATTGCAGAAAAACGTCCACATATGCTGGTCTTTCTGGATATACAAGTAGCACTCAGTACGCTAGAACAAGAACTTCCACGTTTGGAAAAATACCTGAAGTTGCCTCATGTTCATCTGGGTATCGACCCTGAGTTTTCTATGAAAGATGCCAGTAGGCCCGGTTCACGTATCGGTACCTTTTATGCGCGAGATGTTAACTATGCAGCCGATTTCCTATCTACATTGGTGAGCAAATATCATCTACCACCCAAGCTATTGATTGTGCATCGCTTTACAAAAAATATGCTACAAAACTATCAAGATATCCATTTAAAGCATACAGTGCAATTCATCATCGATATGGACGGGTGGGGAACTCCAGCATTAAAAAGAGCTACTTATAAACAGTTTATCTTTAGAGAACCCGTGCAGTTTACTGGCTTCAAGTTATTCTATAAAAACGACATGAAACAAGCGCCGAAACGCTTGTTAACTCCATCAGAAATTTTAAAACTCACGCCCATACCGAGCTATATCCAATATCAGTAAGTTTTTAAGAATTTTTGCAGTTTCGGTTGGATAACAGCGGCGCAATAAGGATTGTCCGGATGAGTGTTATAATAATCGTGATGATAATCCTCTGCCTCATAAAATGTCTGTGCAGCGACCACTTCTGTTACAATAGCTTCACTGTAAATCTGTTCTTCTTCCAGTTTGTTGATGAAAGTCTCTGCTTCAAACTTCTGTTCAGGGTTATGAAAAAATATCACCGACCGATATTGAGTACCGACATCGTTCCCCTGACGATTTAGAGTAGTGGGGTCATGGGTTTTAAAAAATACGCCCAATAACTTCTTGTAGGTTATCTTCTCCGGATCATAATCAACCTGGATCACTTCCGCATGTCCCGTATTGCCTGAACACACTTCTTTATAAGTTGGATGAGCCGTATCTCCTCCCATGTAGCCTGGCCGAATATCCGTTACCCCCTCCAATTGTTGAAAAATCGCTTCTGTACACCAGAAACAACCACCACCAAATGTTGCTTTCATAATTTATAGTATTTAGTATTCAGTACTTAGTATTTAGATATGAAATGTTAGATTTGAGATGTTAAAAAATAGTTGGTGGCCTATCATACTTACGCCCAACTTAAACTCGACACTTAAAACCTATAACCTACTACTTAAAACGTACAACTTAAAAAAGCGATTGCTGTCCATTTCCTTCCAAATCTATATCATCTGGATTTGTAATCTCAAAATCAACCTTGGGTTTCTCCTTAACCTCATCCTTTATCCCTTCTTCTAATTGCCCTTCTGCGACCTCGTCATTCGCTGTTTGCTGCTCCTTGGTTTCTATTTGTTTATCTTGATGATTTAAATCTGCTTCAGCGCTTATCAACATAACTTTCTTAATTTCATGTTGATTGAGCCGATTTCCCTGCGCTTTCATTCCCTTCACATCTACAATTTCCTGCAAATGTTGTTCAATCGTTTCGGGCGTCTGACTTTTTCCCTTTAATACCTCAATACGAACAACAGGATCTGTGCCGCTTGTTAATGTGACCAATTTTGACCCAGCTTCCTCATTGATGATGCTGGTGCTTTTTCCAACAGGAATCGCCTCAAATAAAAATCTTTTCACCAGATAATTACCCGACTTGCCGTCGATGTGCACCGCTGTATAAACATGTTCTGGCAAATATTTTTCGATTCGCAATAATTTAGGATCAAAATGATTGGTCAATTCAAAAGTACTTAAATTATATGTCCCATCTGGCATCACAACCAAAATGCGATCGTCGCCATCAAATTCACCTAAATATTTACCACGCCCATCCACATTCAACCGATTCAGCACCTCGTCATACCAAATTTTCCGACCCGCTAATGTAGATATTCCTTTCGATTTAAGTACAACTTTCTTAACGGGATACTTGCTCACAATATTTCCCTGGGATCCCCTGCCTTTAATAGCAATCTCGGCGAAGTCTAAATCAAACTGTAATTTGCGCAGTTTGGAATGTGGCTTCAATTGTACATTCACCACTTCTGCCTCACCATTCGGATTAGCTGTAAAATAAAGTGTTTTAGATCCCTTGCTGCCTTTCGTTAAATCGTATTCCCTGTCGCGTGTAACACCTAAAATAGAAAAACGCTTGATGTACGATATCCCGGTCTTAGCATCTCGGTAAATCATGTTATAAACCGTACGCTCATCTCCTTTTTTAAACACGCCAACGTGGATGATATCCTTTCCTACGAATACTTTATCTTGCACTTTGGTTACCAAGCAAGTACCATTTTCATGAAAAGTAATGATATCATCAATATCAGAACAATCACCCACATATTCATCTTTCTTCAAACCAGTTCCGATAAACCCATCCGCGCGGTTTACATATAACTTCACGTTAGCTAAAGCCACTTGGGAGGCTTCTACTTTCTCAAAAATTCGAATTTCCGTTTTACGTTCCCTACCTTTCCCGTATTTATCTTTTAACTTCTGAAACCAAGCAATGGCATAATCTGTTAGATGTTTGAGGTGATATTTTACTTCCTTAATCTCTTCCTCAAGCACCTTCATTTGCTCGTCTGCCTTCTTCACATCAAAACGGGTAATGCTACTCATCGGTTTATCAATGAGTCTCTTATAATCTTCAGGTAGTATCTCTCGGTAAAATTGATCAAAAAATGGTGTAAACAACCGATTCAGCACGTCTACAACAACTTCAAATGTGCCTGAATTCTCATAATCGGGATGCTTGTACATTCCCTCTTGAATAAATATCTTTAACAGTGAACTAAAAAATATCTTTTCTTGTAATTCGTTTAAACGGATTTCCAATTCTTCTTTCAGGAGCCCCTTCGTGTGTTTTGTGTTCTCAATCAGCACGTCATTCACACTCATAAAATACGGTTTGTCATCCCGTATCACACAGGTGTTCGGCGAAATGGAGGTTTCACAATCTGTAAAGGCATAAAGTGCATCAATAGTTACATCTGGAGAAATTCCAGGTGCCAAATGCACGATAATCTCTACAGTAGCGGCTGTATTATCTTCAATCTTTTTTATCTTGATCTTACCTTTGTCGTTCGCCGATATGACACTATCTATCAATCCCCCTGTGGTGGTTCCAAAGGGTATTTCGGTAATCGCAAGTGTTTTCTTATCGCGTTCCTCAATACGGGCCCGCACTTTGAGTTTTCCTCCACGCTGCCCCTCATTGTATGCGGAGACATCCACCATCCCGCCTGTCGGAAAGTCGGGGTACAAATTTGGCCTACCCCCACGGAGCACTTCTATAGAGCCATCCAGCAATTCTATAAAGTTATGGGGCATAATCTTTGTTGCCAACCCAACGGCAATCCCTTCTGCACCCTGGGCAAGCAATAAGGGAAATTTAACCGGCAGTGTAACAGGTTCTCTGTTCCGGCCATCATAACTCAACTGCCATTCGGTTGTTTGAGGATTAAAAACCACATCATTCGCAAACTTACTCAATCTACCCTCAATATAACGGGGGGCCGCAGCTGCATCCCCCGTAATGGGATCTCCCCAGTTTCCTTGGCAATCTATCAATAGATTTTTCTGACCAATCTGTACCATAGCATCGCCTATGGAAGCATCCCCGTGCGGATGGTACTTCATCGTATTACCAATCACATTGGCCGCCTTATTAAATCGGCCATCATCCATTTCCTTCAAAGAATGCAGAATGCGTCGTTGTACCGGCTTTAATCCGTCATGAATATGGGGTACTGCCCGATCCAATATCACATAAGAAGCATAATCCAGAAACCAATTTTCATATAAGCCCGATAACGGGATCGTTTGATTATGGCTCAATGCATCATCTTCATTTCTTCCCGGAATTTCGCTATTATCTAATATTTCGCTCATTTTTTTCTTGGTATCAGGACTTTCAGTTCTACGTTATAAGCTGTACGTTATACATTATACGCGCCCCCAATGTATTCATAATCTGTTTTATCTCAAGCCCTTTGTAAACGTTGTGCTCGTAAAACCTATCACTCAAAACTTATTATTCGAAGGTTCTTCGCTTCAAGCTTACCAAAACCTCCGTGCTGTAAAAATACTAAACATTTTGGTATTTAAGCAAGCAATTAGTCTTCATTCATTTGTATCGCACCAACTATTCGGTTAAATTTAAACATATTTTTAACACCATGAATAAAACAACATATCTTTTACCATTCCTATTTGTATCATTGTTAGCCTGCCATAACGCAAGTGAGCGCAATAGTAGAGCAGTAGACTCACTTGCCTTTAATCGCATCACAGAAGCCGGTATCATTTCTTATGTGAAAGACCTCTCTTCCGATGACTTTCAAGGCCGAAAACCTTTTACCGACGGAGAACAGAAAACAATTACCTACCTCAAAAATGCATTTGAACAGATTGGCCTTGTTGCGGGTAATGGCCAAAACTTCTTTCAGAAAGTACCTATGGTTGAAATTACCTCTACTCCATTGCCTATTTTGACATTTAAGCGTGAGAGTCAGGCTGTTCATTTTAAACTACTGGATGAGTTTGTAATGGGAAGTAGACGCGTTCAACCCCAAATCGACGTAGCGCAATCAGAAGTTGTATTTGCAGGCTTTGGTATTGTAGCACCCGAGTTCCATTGGAATGATTACGCTGGATTGGATGTAAAGGGAAAAACAGTCGTTGTATTAGTAAACGATCCTGGCTTTTATGATAACAGCCTTTTTAAGGGAAAAACAATGACATACTATGGCCGTTGGACTTATAAATATGAAGAAGCAGCCAGACAAGGCGCAGCCGGCGTGCTCATTATCCATGATACAGATGCAGCAAGTTACGGCTGGAATGTGGTACGCAGTGGTTGGAGTGGTCCACAGCTCAATTTACAGACCACGGATAATGGGGCTTCCAGATGTGCCTTTGAGGGATGGCTAAGTGCGGACGCAGCTAAAAAGCTCTTTACATTTGCTGGTATTTCAGCAGATGTCATCGAACAAGCTAAGAAACCAGGTTTCAAACCGGTAGACCTTCAGGTAACTACTGGAGCAAGTATTCAGCAGAAAACAAAAAAATCAACGTCCAATAATGTGGTAGCAAAAATCATCGGGAGCAAACGCCCGGACGAATGTATTATTTATTCTGCTCATTGGGACCATTTGGGGGTAGGCGAGGCCATCGCTGGTGATTCCATTTATAATGGAGCGGCCGACAACGCAACCGGACTAGCCGGCTTACTCGAAATTGCAAAAGCATTCAAGGCTGCTAAAACAGCGCCTGAACGATCTATTCTCTTCATTGCACTTACCGGGGAAGAGGAAGGGCTGCTGGGCTCAGAACATTATGCTACCCACCCCATCTTTCCGCTAGCAAAAACCGTAGCCGACATCAATGTGGATATGCTTTACCCTATCGGCCAAACAAAAGATTTAATTGTGACTGGTTTAGGGCAATCCGAAATGGACGATTATGCCCGACGCGCAGCAGCTAAACAAAAGCGTACAATAAAACCAGATTCCAATCCTTCCGCCGGACATTTTTTCCGTTCAGACCATTTCAATTTCGCTAAAGTAGGAGTTCCAGCGCTATACCTCGGCACCGGAGATGATGTTATTGGACAAGGAGAGGCATTTGGGCTAGCACAAAAAGCAGATTTCAACGAGCATCGTTATCACCAGCCAGCTGATGAATTTAACGAAACTTGGAAACTGGATGGTATGGTAGAAGATCTGCGTTTGCTGTTCGACGTGGGATATACCTTAAGTATGGAAACGAGCTTCCCTCAATGGAAGGAAGGATCAGAATTTAAGGCTATCGGAGAAAAACGCTAAGCATAAACGATCGGGCATATCAGTCTTGGTCATCTTTCCAATGGTCAGAAAAGTTATATTTAGCCTGTACCAAGTTCTTATCATCTTTTAATTTAACAAAGAGTTAACAGGGGGTTAACAAAGGGTTGACATAGGGTTGACCTAGGTATTACCTAAGTTAACCCTATGTTAGAACTCTATTAAAACATGATCAATCCTTAGTCTAATAAGAAGTAAGTGCGAGGATAATTAAATGTAGGTCCGAAATAAGAATGAGACAGATACTACTATATGAAAAAGGGTGCCTGCATTTTATTTTGCCTGACACCCTCTTTATTCAATAATCTAATGAATCTAACTTGCTAATCGTAACCTGGATTCTGCACTAGTTTGGTATTCCGATTGATTTCATCACGATGAATACACATAAAGTACATTTTATCTAGCCATTGCCGATTTTCAATACCTGGAGCAAGCTCAATGGGCGTATAGATATAATCGTAATTCTCTGGATTATATTGATAGACCTCTACTTTTTTTCCGGGTTTTAACTTTCCTAAGATTTTGATCAACCTAATTTTACTTCCCAACGTTTCCTTGGCGATCATCCACCGTCTGGCATCAAAAAAGCGATGTTCTTCAAAGGCCAGTTCTATTCTGCGTTCATTACGATAACGCTGCCTCAATGCATCTCCGCTTTCAGTAATAGCTGGCATCCCTGCCCGATAACGAATCTTATTCAGCCAGTTCCGGGCTTCTCCGTCTTCGCCTAGTTCAATACAAGCTTCTACATAATTGAGCACAGCTTCCGTATATCTCAGTACGGGCCAAGGAATATATTGACGTGTGTTTTGGTCTACGATAGCCGGGTCGGGATCGGTAAATTTCCGGAAATAATAGCCGGTATATGAACCATTCCAATCTTCAATCGGACTATTTCGGGTATCCAATCCATATTGAGTAATGATCTTCCCAGCGGCATTTGTTACCTGATACTGCCCCGTCTGAACCTGATTATTGGGATCCCTACCAGACACATCGGAAGTGCGCGGCTTCCAGTCGGCGCCATCATATAAAATGGTTGCGTAAAAGCGAGGATCTCGATCTTTATACGGAGCTGACTGATGCGCTAGATTCGTCCAATCAAAGGGCGAACCATCTATCATTTCATAATCATCTATTAGATTTTGGATCGGCGTATTTCCAGACCAATTATGATAGCCGTTTGGTCCATTATTACGTCCGATATAATTTCCCGTCTCATCTTTCAGGTCAATAAAAAATCTTCCCAGCAACAATTCACGTGCCCCGTCTGTAGCTACCGCCTTGCTCCCCCCGCCTAATGAAAGCTCTTTGTAATTCTCCGTACCTGTTGCAGCATCTACGGCTTCTGTAAGATCTAATTTATAGGCATAAGCTGTTTGATTCACCACTTCGAGTGCTGCTGCCTTTGCATGCTTCCAGCGTTCCATCCGGTCGCCACTTACATAACCTAAATATTCGGGCTCACCATACCCGCCTATGGTTGGCGATTTAGCAGAAGCAGTGGGAATATCATGGAGGTCGCTTGCTGCATATAATAGTACCCGGGCTTTTAATGCCTGTGCAGCAATACCACTGGCGCGTCCAGGGGTAACCGTACTACCTTCCAACAGCTCGACCGCCTGATCACAATCGGCCACAATAAAGTCAACGCAATCTGCATAACTACTTCTTTCGACAGTGTAATCTGCTTCTCCCAACTCATATGGCCGATCTATCAAAGGAACACCTCCATAAAACCGAAGCAGCTGCTGATAATAAAAGGCCCGTAAGAAGTGTGCTTCACCCAGCAACTGGGATACTTTGGCTGCATCATCAAATTTGGGCTCTGTCAAATTTTTTATGGCAATATTGGTTGCACGAATACGCCCATATAGCGAACCCCAAGCATAGGTTTCCTTAATCATGCCCTGATCGGCAGCATTTGATCGCGATTCGGTAATGGTGGTAATCCCTCTACCAGAATGGGTAAAAAAGGATTCATCGCTTAAGGAAGACATCATTTCTTCATAGAATCCACCTTGTCCCAGACCGTTATATATTTCCAGAACAAACGCATCTGCAAGTGCCGGATCGCTCCAAGTCACTTCTTCTGATACCTCACCTAAAGGTTGAGTACTCACAAAGTCGTCATTACATGCCACCATACCAAGGGCAAGTAGCAAAAAGACGAAGTAATTATAGATATATTTTAGATGTATCATAACAAAGATTTAAAAAGTTACGGAAGCTCCAATATTGATGACCCTAGCTTGCGGATAATATTGTCCGGTTTGATTTAATGATTCCGGGTCATAGGCTTTAATTTTACTAATTGTGAACAGATTCAATCCATTGGCGTAAATCCGCAGGTTATTCATTCCTACCTTTTGCGACCAGCCGATGGGAAAGGTATATCCCAGTTCAAAATTCTTCAAACGGATATAATTGGTACTTTCTAACCAATACGTATTGCCACTTGAATAATATTGGTCACTTCGATCGGCAATGCGCGGATATTGATCGCTTGGGTTTTCAACCGTCCAGCGCTTCTCGTAAAACTGTTCTAGGTAATTGCCGATAGCTCCAGATTCGGCTGTACTTACGGGCAATTCTGCTCCTGAAGCCCCTTGAAACAAGATGGTCAAATCAAAATTCCTGTATTGAAGACCGATGTTCAAACCACCTTGAAAGGTAGGTACCGTGTTTTTATTCCTCCGCACACGGTCATCAGGTGTAATCTTGCCATCTCCATCGTAGTCCTTATACTTCATATCGCCAGGACGTAGGTTATTGGTAATCGCACTGTAATCCAATGTAGTAGCACTGATATCTGCTTCATCTTTGAATACCCCATCATAGATGTAATAGAGACCAGCATCTTTCATCCGACCGGTAGTTCGTTGCCACTCTGGTGCGCCCGCAGCTTCGTCCCAAAAGACCACTTTGTTTCGGGCATATCCTCCGTTAACGCTGACATTATATTTCAGATCCCCAGCGGCACCGGTATATCCAATATTAAACTCCCAACCTCTATTATCCAATTTACCTATGTTTTCTGCCGGCAAGGTCATTCCCGTACTTTGCGGAATAGACGCATTGCGTTGCCAGAGGATACTGCTTCGTTTATTCATAAATACGTCCAATTCGAAATTGATCTTTCCATCAAGTAACTGGCCATCTAAACCTAAATTATAGTTATTGGCTACTTCCCAGGTAATAAAAGGATTGGGCACCCGACTTTCAAAAAGGGATTTGACTAGGTTACCATCAACAATATAAGTACCAAAACCATAGGTAGAAAAATATTGGTATTCTTGTAAGGTACCGTTATACTCTACATTGTCATTCCCCATTTGGCCATAAGAGGCTCTTAATTTCAGGTAATTGACAAAGGGTACATTTTCTTTCCAAAAACTTTCTTCTGAGACACGCCACGCAGCCATGATACCTGGAAAGAATCCATATCGGCTTGATTCAGGAAACATATAAGAACCATCATAACGCCACAGAAATTCTGCAATGTATTTTTCCTGATAATTATAGCCTACCCTACCAAAATAATTCAATCGAGCGCGCTCCCAGGCACCTCCACCATTGTTCTTTTCCTTGTCTCCACCAGCAAATAATTGATCAATAGCTGTCGAGATAAAGTACCTTCTGAAGGCACTGAAATTATCATTTCGAATGGTTTCCCGGTTTACCCCTGCCAGAATATTAAACGCATGGTCACCGAATTTCCTATCATAATTTACAGTGGCTCCCAGTAATATATTCAGCTGATCTTCGTTTGCTTGATTCAAAGCAGGGTCAGGTTGCGGCCCACGCAATCCTTCGACTAATTTTGGTGTCACCCCATCCGCTTCATAATCGCCTTGCCAGGTATATAGATACCAAGGAATCTGCCACTGCTTCGTTTGTTTAATATATTTATCGGCCGAAGCAGTACCCGTGAATTTCAAGCCCTCAACCCCGGGAATTGTTATATCAAGTTGCCCATTTGTCTGGAAATAATAGCGTTTATCCTTGTTGTACCCTGTTTGGTCTGTTGTGATAACTACAGGGTTCTCTCCGTATTCGATGTCAGGCCCCGGCAATCCATTTGGCCAAAAGGCAGGCATGGTTGGATTTCCGCGCATGAGCATACGAAAAATGGTGCCGGCACTTTTCGTTGGAAAGTTACGATCTTCTTGTCTACCCATTACGCCAATCCGGGCATTGATGTATTTATTCACTTTCGCGTCCAAGTTGATCCGCATATCATATTGCTTATAATTCGTGGCAGAATTTTTATAAAAAGCATCTTGATGCTGATATCCTATCGAGGTGAGGTATTTAATGTTTTCTGTTCCACCACTAAGCTGGAGATTATGCTGCGACTGAGGCGACCATGTTTTCAGTGTGGCATCGTACCAATCCGTATTTGGATGGAGCCAAGGGTCAGATCCATCGGCAAATAGTTGTATATCTTCAGGTGAAAAGGGTGCTGTTACCACATTTCCACCTTTTGCGGTATACGTTCCCTCATTTTTAAATCCGGTAGCTGCAGCAGCCCATTCATCTACACCCAGTTTAAAAACTTCCAGCTCATTCCGCATTTCGGCATATTGCACGGCATCCGCCAGCTTAGGGATAAAAGTAGGTTGTGAGAATCCCTGATTGAATGTGTATGACAGAGAAGGTTTTCCTTCTTTCCCTTGTTTGGTGGTTACCAAGATAACCCCGTTCGCAGCTCGGGCACCATAAATGGCTGCTGCTGCGTCTTTTAATACGGAAATATTGTCAATATCCGCTGGATTTAATCGCTCCAAACCACCTTGACGGGCAGGAATACCATCAATTACCACCAATGGCCCGGTATTTCCGAAGGTATTCGTTCCGCGGATACGGATACTCGACCCATCATAACCGGGTTCGGCGCTCGACTGAGTAGCGGTAATGCCGGGTAATCTTCCTGCAAGTGAGTTGGAGACGTTTAACGCAGGTGATTTTACCAATTCAGCACTCTTTACTGAAACGACAGAACCTGTAACCGTTTCCTTTTTTTGTGTGCCATAACCAACTACCACGACTTCATCCAAATTGGCCAAGTCATCCTGTAAAACTACTTGTAGTATTTTTCGATTTTTAACCGGTTCCTCGTGTGGCTTATATCCGATCATACTAAAAACCAAGGTGGCATTGGCTGGCACGTCTTCCAAACGGAATCTTCCTTCTCCATCGGTACTCGTTCCTTGTTGGGTACCTTTAATTACAATACTTACTCCAGGAATACCTTCGTTTCCTATCATGGAATTTACTTTTCCACCAACTGTAATGCCTTGTTGGTGAACCATCGATGTGTTCGTGGCTTTTTTTTGATTTTCTTTTGCCCAAGCGATCTCTGGCGGGAGCGCCAGCGCTAACAACAGCATGGGGCACAAAACTCGTTTAGTTTTGCAGTTTACATTCATAATGATTGGTTATTAAGTTATTAAACAATTGGTTAACCGTCTATAGAACAATTATTGCCCATAGATTAACCCGCCTCAAGTAAATAGGGGATATTTACTTTTATTTCATTAGATAGATGATTTTGTAAACATAAGCAAAGATGACACACAAAACAAGAAAAAATAGCAAATATTGATTATCTTATTTAAATAAAAGAAAAAGTATGCGCTGACTTATGCAAATCATAGGAATATCTAATGAAATAATGAGCTTGGTCTATTTTTAGTTTTCTAACAAAAGAAAGGTTTATTATTAACAACACTACCAAATTTACCTATCTACATAGGATTGTATTACTTGCTGCCAGCGGTCATAACCTTGGCTATTCAAGTGCAATCGATCAGCCTCAAACAAGTTATCATCTGGTTTTCCATCGGCTCCCAATAAGGATGAAGCGACGTCAATATACGCTCCATTTTTCTTGCTTTTAAGGAAATCAGCCACTTTTTTATTGGCTTCGCGTACTGCATCAAACAATTTGGCGCGACTGTTACAATATTTGATAGAAAGAAAATAAATTGATGTATTCGGTTGTTTTTTCCGAATCATCTTCCACAAGGTTTTAAAACTATTCAACACCTCTTCAGGTGTTTTCCCACTGGCAAGATCATTGTCGCCAGCATACACAAAAATTTTGTCGGCCATATAAGGATAAACAATGGCATCCATGTAATACGTAGGAAAGTGTGCTAACTGGCATCCGCCAACGCCCCTTTTGATAATAGGTTTCTGGGGGAAGCGCTGTTCTAAATCAGACCATTTTCGGATAGATGAGCTTCCAATGAACAAAATACCATGTTTCGGTGGCATGTGTAAGGCATCACTTTTCTTAAAAGCGGCAATTTCATCCTCAAAAGGATATTTTTCCTTTTGCTGGGCATGTGCACCGATAGCAAACGCTATGAATAAGATTCCGAGTAATATATTTAACTTTTTCATAATAAACACCAACAGATTTCTACTTTCTTTAATGTTCAAAAACAACAGTCTTATTCCCTGTCACAAACACACGGTCTTCTACAACGAGGGCTAATGCTTTACTCAATACGGCCTTTTCTATTTCTTTTCCCGCCTTCCGCATATCTTCTGCGGTATAAGTATGATTGACTGGCTTGATATCTTGTGCAATAATGGGTCCCTCGTCCAAATCATCTGTTACAAAGTGCGCTGTAGCCCCGATCAGCTTCACTCCTCTCGTATAGGCCTGTTGATAGGGATTGGCTCCGATAAACGCGGGTAAAAACGAGTGATGAATATTGATGATCCGACCACGATAGTGGGCGACAAAAGTAGGAGATAAAATACGCATAAACTTAGCCAACACAACATAATCGGGATGATAGCTATAAATAATACGATGCAACTCCCTTTCAAAATCGTCTTTGGTTTTGCCTTCGTGACTCACAAAATGGAAAGGGACATGAAATCGCTCCGTGAATTCTCGGAGATAGTCGTAATTTCCCACTACACAACACACCTCTGCGCCCAAGGTATGAAAGAAATGCCGTACCAAAGTATCGCCCAAACAGTGTGGTTCCTTTGTAACCAAGATAGCTATCCGTTTCTGTTGCGTAGGGTTTATGCTCACTTGTGCACCTTTGGGTAATACTGCCTCAAGAGCAACACGGACATCATCCGCTGGCATTGTTTTACCTGTACAAACAATACGGGCAAAAAAGCGCTTGGTAGATTGGTCTACATACTCGCGCATGGTAATAATATTCAAGTCTCGACCTGCAAGCACATGGGCAATGGACGAGACCAAACCCACAGCGTCTGTACAATGTATAAGAATCAGTGTTTGTTCCATTTTCGCTTAAACCGCTTCTTTCAAGTCTTTTTCTGAGACGGCCGATTCTTCTTCGACAACATCTTGTTCAATACGCAAATTGTTGACAATGTGCTTTTGGCGATCGGGTGTATTTTTACCCATATAGTATTCCAATAAAGTTTGGATCTTATTTTCTTTAGATAGGATAACCGGATCCAACCGCATGTCTTTGCCAATGAACAAACCAAACTCATCGGGTGAAATTTCACCCAAACCCTTGAACCGAGTGATCTCCGGTTTACCTCCCAATTTCAATATAGCCCGTTGGCGTTCTTCATCGCTGTAGCAATAAATGGTTTCCTTTTTATTGCGTACACGGAATAATGGTGTTTGCAAAATCGATACATGCCCTGCCTTGACCAACTCAGGAAAAAATTGCAGGAAAAAAGTCATGAGCAGCAGACGGATATGCATCCCATCGACATCCGCATCAGTTGCAACCACGATATTATTATAACGTAGACCATCTAAACCATCTTCGATATTGAGTGCATGCTGCAGCAGATTAAACTCTTCATTTTCGTATACTACTTTCTTGGTCAGGCCAAAAGCATTTAGAGGTTTTCCTTTTAAACTGAAAACGGCTTGCGTTTGTACGTCCCTTGATTTCGTAATCGAACCACTGGCAGAATCCCCCTCTGTGATAAAAAGTGTTGTTTCCTGATTGCGCTCATGCTTATCATCGTAGTGTATTTTACAATCGCGCAGTTTACGATTATGCAGCGACGCTTTTTTCGCCCGTTCGTTTGCCAATTTTTTAATCCCTGCGATATCCTTACGTTCTCGCTCAGATTGCAATATCCGTTTTAATAACGCATCAGCCGTATCCGGATGTTTATGTAAATAGTCATCCAACGATTTTTTCACAAAATCATTGATGAATGTTCTTACTGTAGGTCCTTCTGGGCCGATGCTTTGTGAGCCCAATTTTGTTTTGGTTTGCGACTCGAAAACAGGTTCTTGTACTTTAATGGCAATTGCCCCAATGACAGAAGCGCGTATATCTGAAGCATCAAATTCCTTTTTATAGAACTCACGAATAGTCTTTACCAATGCCTCGCGAAAGGCAGCTTGATGCGTTCCACCCTGCGTGGTATGCTGGCCATTTACAAAAGAATAATACTCTTCTCCGTATTGTTGCCCATGCGTAATGGCTAGCTCGATATCATCACCCCTCAGATGTATAATGGGATAACGCATACCTTCTACATCGATATTCCTTTCCAACAAATCACGTAAGCCATGTTCGGATAGGAACTTCTGCCCGTTAAAGTTTACTGTTAAACCTGTATTGAGAAAAACATAATTCCAAATCATGTTTTCGACAAATTCCGGTCGGTATTTATAATTACGGAAGATATTGTCGTCTGGAATAAACGTTACGGCTGTCCCATTTCGCTGCGTTGTATCCTTTTCCTCATCGTGCAACAGTTCTCCCCGGCTAAATTCAGCAATTCGTGTTCGTCCAGCTCGATATGATTGTACTGTAAACGACGTCGAAAGCGCATTTACCGCCTTGGTACCCACTCCGTTTAAGCCAACCGATTTCTGAAAGGCCTTGCTATCGTATTTCCCACCTGTATTGATTTTTGAAACAACATCCACCACACTACCAATGGGAATTCCCCGACCGTAATCTCGTACCGAGACTTTTAGCTCACTTACACTGATATCGATGGTTTTTCCTGCGCCCATTACAAATTCATCAATGGAGTTATCCACCACTTCTTTCAAAAGCACATAAATACCATCATCATATGCTGAGCCATCGCCCAGCTTACCGATATACATACCCGGCCTTAGCCTAATGTGTTCTTTCCAATCTAATGACCGGATACTATCCTCATTGTAATTTGTCATGTCTTTTCGTTATTCGTTGCTAGTTGTTAGTTCTTGGATGTTGGTTTTACGAGAGACAGATAACGAAAAACGAACAACTAGTACCCAAAAGTTTATCTTCCAAAATCGTCTTGTACACGTACAATATCGTCTTCATCTGAGGGGTTATCGGCATCGGTGTGCTGCCATATTTCAGCCAATACGCCCCAACCATCTAAGCCTACCAATCGATGGCGTTCACCTTTTTCTAAGCGAATAACGTCTCCTGGATGTTTGGTCTTCACTTCATTCTCTACATCCGTATTACTGATCACTACTCCTACATCGCCCTTTACTACTTGCCATATCTCGGCTCGGCGATGGTGATATTGCCAGGATAGGCGTTTATGTGGTGCCACGACCAATATTTTCGGACTTAATTTTCCCGAAATTTTCAAATCTTGTACGTTTAAGCCATCAAAATAGGTGTCCGCAAATTGTTGCGCTTGATTTTCATCTATGACAAAAAATCCTCCCCACGGACGAGTTTGGTCTTGTTTATCAATATTAAATCCTTGTTCTTTAAGTGTCGCTTCTATTGTTGCAAAAATTTCTTGTTTGGCTAAATCTGTCATTTTTTTATTTTTTTTGCTAAGATAATGAGTTTTTTTTATTCACTTGCTACACTAACAAATAATGATTACTTTGAGAGCGATGCACGTAATTAATAGCTGATCATGTCTACTTTCGACAACCAGAATACCATTTTTGCACAAGCCGTATCATTTGTTAATCACACGAACCGCTGTATCTTTTTAACTGGCAAAGCCGGAACGGGTAAAACAACATTCTTACGGTATATTAAGCAACATACCTACAAGAAAATGGCTATTGTTGCACCTACTGGAGTGGCAGCCATCCATGCTGGGGGGACGACTATCCATTCGTTATTTTTCTTACCCTTTGGCATGTATTTAGCTCACTATGAACCAACCGACAACGCAGCAGATGCTCATATTTATAATAAACAGCAACTGTTTAGTAAAATTAAACTGACCAAACAACGCCGTGCTATTTTACAGGAACTCGATTTATTGGTCATTGATGAGGTTTCTATGTTGCGTGCGGATACCCTGGATGCGATTGATGCCATTTTACGTTGGGCGCGCCGGAATGCTGCGCCATACGGCGGCGTACAGATGTTATTTATAGGCGATCTTTTTCAATTGCCTCCAGTGGTTAAGAACCAAGAGCGTTTCCTTCTTTATCAACATTATAAGAGTCCTTTCTTCTTTGATGCACATGTCATGCAAGAAGCTCCTCCTATTCAGTTGGAGCTCCATAAAATATACCGTCAAGCAGATATTCATTTTATTTCTCTATTAAATAAAATCCGTAACAATTGCTGCTCATCACAAGACCTTGAACAATTAAACCAGTATTATCATCCTGCATTTAATCCGAGACCGGAGGATGCCTATATCACACTTACGTCACACAATCATTTAGCTGACCGCATCAATCAACATGAACTAGATCGACTTCCGGGAAAAAGCATTTGCTTTGAAGCATCGGTTAAAGGAGATTTCGCCGAAAATGCCTTTCCTACAGAAAGTAAGCTTTATCTGAAAGAAGGAGCGCAAGTGATGTTCATCAAAAATGATAAAGGAGACGAGCGCAAATTTTATAATGGAAAAATTGGCATCATCGATTATTTAAATAAACAAACAGGCCAAATTACAGTCCGTTTTCCCCAAGAAAACAATACGATTGTGGTGGAACGTGAAGAATGGAAAAACCTGCGCTATCAATACGACCAACAGACCGACAAAATCAATGAAGAAACATTAGGTACCTTCAAACAATACCCTATTCGTTTGGCTTGGGCTGTTACCATTCATAAAAGTCAGGGTCTGACCTTTGACAAAGCGGTCATTGACGCAGGATCAAGCTTTGCGGCGGGGCAGGTATACGTTGCATTGAGCAGGCTCACCCAACTAGAAGGGTTGGTCTTACGATCTCCAATATCAAGCCGCAGCATCCATACAGACCCGCAGGTCGTGGCCTTCTCCAATAGCGCCCCCAACAATGAAATCTTAGCTGCGTTATTACTAGAAGAACAACGGGCTTATTTATTAAGTAACCTAAGCAATACCTTTCTTTGGAATAACTTAACAATAGACACGCATGCGCTAAAAAGTGAAATTGCAGGCAAGAATATTCCAGACAAAGGGCTTGCTTTTCAAGCAATAACCCGTCTTGCAAACGCTTGTAATCAACAATTTGAAGTAGCGGAAAAATTTAGATCATGGCTCATGAAACAACTGACTGGAGCAGATGAGCTTGCTATAGATCTGATCCATGAACGTACACAGAAAGCAGTTGTTTGGTTCACGCAGCATTTAGAAGAGGATCTGATCCGTCCGTTACAACAGCATATAGACGCATGGTCTATAAAGAAAAAGAATAAAAAGTATCTCAAAGAGCTTACCGACTTGTTGATGAATTATCAACGTAAAAGTGAACGGATTAAGCAATCTACACTGATTACACAGGCCATTCAAGCCGGTCGAAATATCCAGGATGTTATCCAAGAAATTGCGACAACATCCGTTTTGGCACAGATTCCATCTGTGCCTCAAACCGATCAGCCACGACCTAGCAAGGGGGAGACGAAGCGTATCAGTCTTCAGTTATTTCAACAAGGTAGTTCTGTTGAAGAAATTGCAGCAAAGCGTGGTCTAACAGCAGGCACGGTCATCTCGCATCTGATTCATTTTATCGGAATCGACATTGATGCTTCTGAACTGCTGCCGCATGATAAACTGGAACTGATCACTTCTATTATCAAAAAGCATCCCGAAAAAACGCTGACAGAATGGAGGCGCTTGTTGAACCATGAGGTCGAGTTTCATGAGATTCGGATAGCACAGGCATCCATTAAAGCGTTATTGCGCTAGTAGGCTATCAATTGCATGTTCAAATTCTTGCACAAAATCGGTATAGTGTTTACCTGTAGCAGGGCCACTGAAACCCGTATGGATCTTATCCACAACACCACGTTTATCTATGATGATCGTTGTTGGAAAAGCAGAAAAATTATCAAGCGCTGGAATACTTGCTTCTACTTGCCCTTTGCCATTCGTATATCCGGTTAATAATAAAGGATAGTTGACATGAAATCTGTTTTTTAGACGCAGCACTGCTTCTTTTGCTTTTTCAGGTTCCTCATATCGCTCATAGGCTAACCCGATAACCTCTAAACCTTTATCTTTATATTTATCATAAAAAGGTGCCAAAAAAGCTGTTTCATCCATACAATTGGGGCACCATGAACCCAGAAATTGAATGATCACTACTTTGTTTTGAAAGCGACTATCATCGAGCGATACGGTACGACCCTCGAGATCGGGAAAACTAAAATTAATCCGATCATTACCCGCTTTTAATCCCGCTATTTTGTAAGCATCAGGCAATAGCGCATCTTCATCCCTACGTGCTGTCCAACTAATGATTGTTTTAGGCCCGGCATACATCTTACCATTCACAATATTGTTGTTATCGCGAATATCTCCTGTGAACAATATGGGGTTTGAGCCACTGAAAGCCGAAATCATAAAGGTATTTTTATCTACCACGCCACTCAAAAAACGATAATCACCTGTTGTTGTCAGAAAAGACCCTTCCACGATACTACCGTTTTGCGTAAACTCGCCAACAGCGAGTGTTGTATCGGCTCCTTGATTTCTATAAAGCTGCACCGACCATCTACCAGTTGTGTTGAGTCCTTTTGCATCAGCTCCCTTCACAAAACGATAATTGGTGTTAGCCTGAGCTGTAAAAGGCATTTGCACGATTTTGTCGGGGAGGTGTTTCACCCAGAAACCTTGCAAACCATTGGTTGTTTTTGCCGCCCTGATTTCTCCCTCATATAGCGGTGTTTTGATAAAAACAGAATCGGCCGTTTCCGTCACTTCACTGATGTTTAATCTTTCCTTACCATTGATAAAAGCCACTTGCTTCGTCCCCAACGAATCATAAACTTCAAAATTAAATGGAATAGCAATGGTTGAATCGGTGATTAATGACGCTTTCCAAATACCGTTCTGAAGCGCCACTTGCGGATTGGTACATGCTACAATGAAGAACAGTGCTACCACCCCATAAAAAAAGGAATTCATTCTTAAGGCTTTCATTCGCTATATGATTAAATAAAATTCAAAGCAACAAGGTTCTTCCGGAGGATCTCATTGTACTTGCATGAAGTTCCACTAAAACACAAATCTTTGTGCGGAAACCAACGTACTACTTTACCAGCTTATTGTGATGATCAGGAAAAACAAGGATAGGCTCGTACTTTTTTGCTTCTTCAAAAGGCAATTGGCAATACGAAATGATGATAACCACATCCCCTACTTGCGCTAAACGTGCTGCGGCGCCATTTAAACAGACAATACCAGAGCCTCGCTCTCCTTTAATCACATAGGTTTCAAAACGCGCACCATTGTTATTATTTACAATCTGCACTTTTTCATTGGGTATAATGTTGGCAGCTTCTATCAGCTCTTCATCTATCGTAATACTCCCAACGTAATTCAATTCGGCTTGCGTTACTTTTACCCGATGAATCTTCGATTTCAACACCTCGATAATCATGCTGCAAAGATACGGATTTTGTCTATTAATCAACCAAATCGATCCGGAAATATGATCTAGATATGAGATTGCTCATCGATTCAACACTACGTTATCGATCAGCCGTACGCCGTCTACCCAAGCGGCTAGGATGGCAACCAAGGGAGCGTTTATCTTTTCTGTCGTATACACTTCTTCTAGTGTGTTTTGATAACAGATCGCCAAGTATTCCAATTCAATTCCCTCAGCTTGTTGTAAAAGCTCTAGGGCTTTGTCTTTTAACACACGCGTAGATAAGCCGCTCTCAAAGCCTCCTTTGATCATAAAAAGAGCTGTGGATAGCACCAAAGCACGCTGTCTACCTGTATGGCTGAGACGCACATTTCTGGAACTTTGCGCCAAACCAGTTTCCTCACGAACCGTATCTACTACGTTTATTTGGACAGGCAATTGCAGTTGATCAACCATATATTGCACTACCATGCACTGTTGAAAATCCTTTTGTCCGAAAAAGGCGACATCAGGCTGCACCATATCGAATAGTTTTTTTACAACCTGAGTTACACCCTGGTAATGTCCCGGCCGCTGAGCACCTTCCCAAATACGGTCTAATCTACCTAAATCAAAGTGCCATTGCTCATCGCCATCAGGGTACATTTCTTGTACAGTAGGCAAAAAAAGCACATCGCAATTAGCTGACTGTAGAAGCGCGATATCCTGTTCGATTGGGCGTGGATATTTTTCGAGGTCTTTAGGATCATTAAATTGAGTAGGATTCACAAAAATACTGCAAACCGTTATATCTGTTCTTGTTTTGGCTTCATGAATAAGTGATAAATGCCCTTCATGCAAGGCTCCCATGGTAGCGACCAAACCCATACGTTTATTTGCTGTTCGGAGGCTTGATAGATAGGTGTTGAGTGCGGTTTTCGTGGTGCAGATTTTCAATTTATTTGCCGTTAAAACAAGGGGGTAAAGTTGAACATTTTATAGATAAAACCAAAGGTTTTTTTATAAATCGTTGATATATCACAAGATAATGCGTATATTTGCAGACCGAATTTGCACTGGAGCAATAATTTTTAATGACTAATAAGCTATCAAATCAGATTTTACCCGTACACACACGGTTTAAATTTCGCTGTGTTTGACAGTTTCACATTTCAAAATTCTAAAACATAATTTATTGGAGATGGCAAAAACGAAGATATTGTACATTACCCACGAGATGTCGCCTTTCCTGGAACTAAGTAAAATTTCTGAAGTAACAAGGGAATTACCACAGGCCATGCAGGAGAAGGGATTTGAAATACGCATATTGATGCCGCGGTTTGGCAATATTAACGAACGAAGAAACCGTTTACATGAAGTTATTAGGCTTTCTGGGATGAACATTGTAGTAGACAACAATGATAATCCCTTAATTATCAAAGTTGCTTCTATCCCGGCGGCAAGAATGCAAGTCTATTTTTTAGATAACGAAGAATACTTTCAGCGTAAACATGTGTTTACGGACAAGGAAGGCAAGTTTTTTAAAGACAATGACGAGCGCGCGATATTTTTCTGCAAGGGAGCTCTTGAAACCGTGAAAAAATTAGGCTGGTCGCCCGATGTGATCCATTGCCATGGATGGATGAGCACATTGGTTCCTGCATATGTGAAAACGGCTTATAAAGATGATCCGACATTTAAAGATGCCAAAATCATTTATTCGTTATACGCTGATCAATTCGAGCATGGGTTAAACAACCAATTTGCGGAGAAGGCCCTTACCGGAAACATGAATAAAGAAGATTTGGCGGCTTACCATGCAGCTAATTACCATGGCTTATACCATGGCGCATTAAGCTATACAGACGCCGTTGTCTTTGCAGAAGACAACCTGAATAACGAACTGTTAAATATTGTTAAAAACAACGAAATTCCTGTTACTGATTGCAAAAATGATGTAGAATTCGAAAATTATTGCAACCTTTACGAGCAATTTTCCAATGAAGAATTGGAAACTGTAGCTTAGAAGGAAAACTGGGCAACAGCAGTTGTGTTCATCATATTTAAAACAAAACAGTTATTGTGTTCTTACGGAAAATAAAATATGTTACACGAGACTTATTGACTTTGTTAATAAGTCTCTTTATTTTAAATGCTTGCGAAAATCCAGCAGGCGTTGGTCTAGATAATAACCCGGGTGATTCTTTTTACGGGGTATTGAATGATACGATAACTTTACGCACTTCTACCGTTAAAGATGACAGTGCCAGAAGTGTGCTCCGTGTACAAAGCCAGAACACCAATATACCTGCTATTACCATCAATCAACTACCCTTTGGCTATTTCAAGGATGAAATTTTGGGTGAAACGCAGGCAGATATTGCCTTTACTATTGTAAGGCCGGATGAAGGTGATGCCCGTTTACCTGAAGATGCGCAAATTGATTCGGCTGTTTTGGTATTGCGTTATGGAACATCCTTTGTTGGCGATTCCGTATCTTCCTTATTTCCTGTTCAGGTAAAACAACTGAATGAAGCGTACAATCCGGTTGCTGCCTATTATACGACAAAAAACTGGGAAACAAAGGCAGACATTCTGGCATCGGCCCAAATTCATAAATTTCATTTAAACGATAGTGTGGCTGTCGTTACTAAAGGGAGTACTGGGGAAGATAGCACCATTAAAACGAGTCCGCAGATGCGCCTCCGGCTAGACAATAGTTTTGTAAGCACGCTCTTTTCGCATGAGAAGGATTCGGCTACTATTAACAGTGATGCTGGTTTCAATGAGCTAGTAAAGGGATTCTACCTTACGATAGATAAAACAAACCTGCAAGGTGCGGGCGGCTTAGCGACGATTGGTTTCATTGATGGTATCAATGCAAGTAATACTCCTATCTCGCCAAACGGCATCACGGTTACCTACCGAACAAAAACTGATGATGGTGAGCGAGATACAACCCTTACTAAAACATATCCGATTTCACTACCTTCCACCTCGCAGACAAATTCGTATATGTCTGCCAGCATTAAACGCAGTTTTTCTACAGACGTTCAAACGCAGCTAGCTAATTCAACGGCCAATTATACCACGGTATATGCACAGGCTATGGGCGGATTAAAAACACGTGTGTCTTTCCCGTACATTAATGAGCTACAAGGAAAGAAAATTGCTGTCAACCGGGCAGAATTGGTGGTTTACGTGGATGAAGAGCATCTCGGCGAGACGGCACCAGCTCCCCGATTAACTTTATACCGCAAAGATATTGCCGGCAATAATCAGCCTACGCCTGATGGCGATTCGAGGTACTCTCGGGATCCCCGCTCACAGTATGGATTAAGTGCCCCTGGAGGCGGGATAATTGGCCCATATGCGTTAGGGGGGTTCTACGATAAGGAACATAAACGTTATGTTTTTATTCTAACATCGTTTATTCAAGATGTGCTGTTAGGTAAAGTACAAAACACCGATCTCTACATAGCCCCAGTTTTAGAAAATGTCAACGTGAATGGCGTTCCGTTCTGGCCAGACATCAATACACCGGCACGTGTTGTTTTAAAAGGCTTTAATCCGGCCGATGCTGAAGCGAAGAAAGAGGTGCGCACGAAACTGAATATTTATTATACCCAATTGGATTAAAAACAACAATTGTTGGGTAAATGCAATTAAAAAGGGTTGACCTGTTACAAATAGGTCAACCCTTTTTAATTGCATTAATTACTTAGAGGCTGCATTCACAAACAACCATTAAGGTGTAGCTCGATTTGCTGGCCGCCTAGCCCGCTTACCACCCTTCGCTGATTTAAAATGTGGCTTACCCATCGTGCTGATTTCAGGATCGCCAACCAAGGTCATTGCGCAACGAAAACCTACCGTAGAAGAGGATTGATCTTGCTGCATAAACCTGCGGGTAGCCGGATTTAGCCAATAGGCACGGTCATTCCAAGACCCTCCTTTATATACACGTGATTTATTGTTGACAAGGGTTGTTTTTCCGTACAACGAATCGGTCATAGGATCATTGTACCCGCGCATATCTGGGTTATAAACCTCCTGTTCACCTTTATCTCCCTCTGCCAAAGACTGGCTGTGCAATTCCTCCCAAGTTTGTTTTCTAGGTGCCGTAGCAGGTACTTTAATAGGTCTTCCATACTTATCTTTAGCATAAATACCGTGTTCCACATCTTCCAATTTCTTATTCGTATATACATTTCCTCTAAACGGGTTAAAGTCCTCTACATCTTCAAACGTCAGCTTACGGTACACATCACCTACCCATTCATTTACATTGCCAGCCATGTTATATAATCCAAAATCATTGGGCTGATAAGCTGTTACTGGCTTGGTGATATCACCACCATCATTTAAATAGCCCGCAGTTCCCATATTATCTCCTGCGCCAATTTTAAAATTGGCCATGATGAGGCCTTGCGTTTTCTTTTTATCAGATCGTACTCCCAGCCCATCCCAGGGATAGATACGATAGCCTTCTATATTACCATAAATGGTATTCCCAATCAAACCTAGCGCAGCATACTCCCATTCAGCTTCTGTAGGTAAACGATAAGGTTGTTTCAAAAACCCGTCCTCTAGCCGTACTGGTCTACGCGCATCCTTTTCAGCTCCTGGGCGCAGGTCTTTTGGCATATTTTTACCGTCGATTCCTTCGCCACGATACTGTCCATTCAGGTAAATATCCGTATTAAATGGTTCTGCATGAGCATCGCTCGTTCCTTCAGCCTTGCTTTTATAATCCAGTAAGATTCCTTTTGAACGCAATATTTCTTCATTGACACGGTCTGTTCTCCAAACACAATAATTGTTTGCCTGTTCCCACGTAACCCCTACGACTGGATAATCCTGGTAAGCTGGGTGCCGTAAATAATTATCTACATATGGTTCGTTATAGGATAAAGGATTACGCCAAACCAAGGTATCGGGTAATGCTTCGTAATACAGTTTACGGTCGTCTGGAAAATTCTGATTGAGCCAATAGAGGTACTCCAACCAGTCGACATTGGCCACCTCGGTCTCATCCATATAAAATGATGCTACCGTTACGCGTCTTCTTCTATTATCATTTTCATACCCTAGATCCTGATCTAAACTCCCACCCATCACAAAAGTTCCGCCTTCAATGATCACCAATCCCGGCCCAGGCCCCGGCTTTACCTTCCTGTTTACCTGAAAGCCACCATTATAAGGATCGTTGTATTTCATTCCTGTTTTAGACGACCGGTCGCCTAAACTTCCCTTCTTACTACAGGCCGAAAAAACGATGATTAAACAACAAAAGCTAAACGCAAAAAACCAAAAATTCTTCTTCATAAATATAATTCAATGCACCTCCATCCAAAATTAGCACATTATAACTACTACACCAACCACGGCCTTAGGGGACAACAGGCAAACAAGACAGCCTACCATCGCCATTTTATTTTTTTATTTATACCAAGAATTTGATATGTTTGGAAAAAGTGGTTTTATGTTGTTATACAGCCTATATTATTGCTGAGTAAGGCATGTTATGCATACCGAAGAGAATGAAACGAGCATACTTTTTTTAAAAATACTGAACAAAGTGAACAAAATATGAAGCCATCCGAAAAGGCTGTGGACAGAGAAGAAAACAGGCACTTTTTAGATAAACTTCAGCATTAATATTTATACCATGAAGATACGCGTAGGTTTCGGTTTCGATGTACATCAGCTGAAAGAAAATCACCCCTTTATATTGGGAGGTGTTGAAATTGCTCATCATGCAGGTGCTTTTGGGCATTCAGATGCTGACGTACTGGCACACGCTATTTGCGATGCCCTATTGGGCGCAGCCAATTTGGAGGATATTGGATATCATTTCCCCAATACAGATGACCGTTGGAAAGGCATCAGCAGCCTCATCTTATTAAAAGAGTGTGTAAACTTATTACAAGCCAAGGGATGGCAAATAGGTAATATTGACGCTATGCTTTGCTTAGAGGCCCCGAAAATAAAGCCTTATATACCCCAAATGAAACAGCGTATTGCACAAGCTGCTGGTATAAAAGAAGAAGACATATCCATTAAGGCTACTACGAACGAAACCATGGGTTTCATTGGGAGAAAAGAGGGCGTGGTAGCTCATGCGGTCTGTTTGATCACCAAAAGCGTTTAAGGCTTCACTTGATCATTTGACGATATATCAGAAAAATCGATGCCGCATTTGCAATTAGAACCACAGCTGTTCCCGTTCTTTGGTTTTAAATTTTGATACACCATCCGACCTAAGTAAAACGCGGCTACTGCAAACAAAGCAAAGACAATAAGGTGTTGCATATCCATAAAAACAAATATACAGCGTACCTTGGAGATAATTGTCTTTTTTTAGTCTTTCCAAAACAATTTTAAATCAGTTTGACATTCGGAACAATTTAACAGTAAAAGACGCAAAGGATTCAATTTTTTCAATTGGAATAATTACCTTTGCGCAAAATTTTTTCACCTAGTACTTTGATTCTCAAAGGTAGATGAAATGGATAAATTGCAAAGCGCAATTTTTCTAAAGGAAGATATAAGTATTGCTGAATGCAGAAAATTAGAAACATCGCGATTATCGCACACGTTGACCACGGAAAAACAACCTTGGTTGATAAAATTTTACACCTAACCAAGCTTTTCCGGGACAATGAGCAGATGGGAGAGCTGATTTTGGACAATAATGACCTTGAACGCGAAAGGGGCATTACCATTGTTTCGAAAAACGTATCAGTCCGTTACAAAGATGTGAAAATCAATATTATTGATACCCCCGGCCACGCTGATTTTGGAGGCGAAGTAGAGCGTGTTTTAAAAATGGCGGATGGGGTTATACTCTTAGTGGATGCGTTTGAAGGCCCCATGCCACAAACTCGTTTTGTTACACAAAAGGCATTGGGACTTGGTTTAAAGCCCATCGTTGTGGTTAACAAGGTAGATAAAGAAAACTGCCGTCCGGAAGAAGTATACGAACAAGTGTTTGAATTATTCTTTAACCTAGATGCCACTGAAGAACAATTGGATTTCCCAGTGCTTTATGGCTCTTCCAAAATGGGGTGGATGTCTACCGATTGGAAACAGCCTACAGAAGATTTCACCGATCTCTTGGAGGCCATCTTAGCACATATTCCTGCCGCACCTTACAATGAAGGCACCCTACAAATGCAAATCACGTCGCTCGATTATTCATCGTTTGTTGGACGTATCGCAGTTGGAAGAGTTGCACGGGGTACCATTAAAGAAAATCAGCCGGTATCGCTTGTAAAACGGGATGGGAAAGTGATCAAATCCAGGGTAAAAGAACTATATACTTTTGAAGGATTGGGTAAAGTAAAAGTTTCAGAAGTAGCCGCGGGAGATATTTGTGCTGTAGTAGGTATTGAGGGGTTTGAAATTGGTGACACCATTGCTGACTTTGAAAACCCTGAACAATTGGAGGTTATCCACATTGACGAGCCAACCATGAATATGCTCTTCACCATCAATAACTCTCCATTTTTTGGTAAAGAAGGTAAATTTGTAACTTCTAGACACTTACACGATCGGCTCCAGAAAGAAATGGAAAAAAATCTGGCGCTGAAAGTGCTCCCTACTGATTCAGCTGATGCATTCTTGGTATACGGCCGTGGTATCCTTCACTTATCTGTGTTAATTGAAACCATGCGTCGTGAGGGTTACGAATTGCAGGTTGGCCAACCGCAGGTTATCTTGAAAGAGATAGATGGTGTGAAATGTGAGCCTATTGAAACATTGGTTGTGGACGTACCTGCTGAAGTATCGGGAAAAGTAATTGAATTGGTTACCCAACGTAAGGGCGAGCTTTTGATTATGGAAACCAAAGGCGATATGCAGCACTTGGAATTCGAAATACCATCACGCGGTATCATTGGTTTACGGAACAATGTACTGACAGCGACTGCAGGAGAAGCCGTTATGGCACACCGCATTAAAGATTACCAACCATGGAAAGGCTCCATTCCTGGCCGTTTAGCAGGAGTACTGGTATCGATGGATAAAGGACAAACAACAGCCTATTCTATTGATAAACTACAAGATCGAGGCCGCTTCTTTATTGATCCAGGTGTAGATATTTATGAAGGTCAGATCGTTGGAGAACATACGCGCGACAATGACCTGGTTGTCAATATTGTAAAAGGCAAGCAGTTAACCAACATGCGTGCTTCAGGAAGTGACGATAATGTGCGGATAGCACCTGCCATTAAATTTTCGCTAGAAGAAGCTATGGAATACATTCAATCAGACGAATATATTGAAGTTACCCCACAGAACATCCGTTTAAGGAAAATCTATCTAACGGAGAATGAACGAAAGGTAAACGCGAAGAAGTTTCAGTAATAAAATTTATTCAAAAAAAGGCAGCGAAATCGCTGCCTTTTTGCGTTATTAGTGAAAATAAAATTTCAATAATGAGTAATAAGCGTTTAAATCCTACCATCTTCTCGACAAGGTACATTACTTTACGTAGATTGAGAAACCTGACCTTTCGCATGTTAAAAAAAACACAAGGGAACCAATTGCATTTGGTTGATTTTGGTTGTGGAGAAATGCCATATTATAAAATCATTAAACCTGTAGTGGACGAATACGTTGGAATTGATCTAGCCATGAATCCCCTAGCTCACCATCATATCGATTTCGATAGTAAAACTTCGCTTCCCGACGAATTCACCGACATTATTTTATCTAATCAAGTCTTAGAACATGTTGATTCTCCAGAAGGCTATCTGGATGAAGCATGGCGACTACTTAAGCCGGGAGGCACATTAATTCTTTCTACTCATGGTTACTGGTATTACCATCCTACACCTAACGATTATTGGCGATGGACAAGCGCTGGTTTACAAAAATTGATTCGAAACCGTGGTTTTGATATAGAAGAATTCACTGGAATATTAGGGTTATCTGCAAGCGGATTACAACTTTTTCAAGATGCACTCATCAATAAGTTACCCAAATTTTTACATGGCATAACGGCCTTGTTCATGCAAGGACTTATCTTTTTAACAGACAAACTCCACTCGCAGGAACAACGCAATAGAGATGCTGCAATTTATGTTGTATTTGCAAAAAAACCGCATTAACTTTAAAGATTTTAGAACAGTTAGCTTTAACATGCCAAATCAATTACGAGAAAAGGAAATCGTCTCTTATTACAATACGGTAGTACAAACCAAGCTTCACAACTACCTTTATGGAAATCCGAGGGTCGATGCTGCATGGAAGACCATCCTGAAATATGCCCCTAAAAAAAAACAACCACTACATATATTAGAGGTCGGTTGTGGCATTGGATCTATTTGCCATCGCATGCATAAAAGATGGCCAAAGGCGCAAATTACAGGCCTCGACATTAGTTCTAAATCGATTGAAATCGCAAACAAACTTTTTGGGAATCAACATACCACCTTCGTTGAAGGTATTTTAACTCCCGAAACGTTTTCTGGAAATTTTGATTTAATCATCTTTATGGATGTGTATGAGCACATTGCTATAGTAGATCGTTCAACCGTTCATGCTGCTATTCGTAAACTGCTAGCTAACCAAGGTCGATTAATATTATCTGTTCCAACTCCGCACAACTTAAAATGGTCAGCGGTCTATAAACCAGAGACTATGCAACCTGTTGATGAACATATTTCATTAACAGTTATCAATCAATTGGCTTTAGATACAAACACCGAAGTTTTACTGTATCAAATAAAAGATATTTGGAATGTAGGCGATTATGCGCACATTATTTTTGAAAAAAACAACGACTTCGAGGCAGCTTTTTTTCAACCCAAACCACTCAATTTATCATGGAAAATAGTACGAGGAGTAAAGCGGATTCAGGATAAGGTGATGGGGAAACTACGAGAAATGAACGCTAGAAAAAAACTTAGCTGATCATGGATTTCCTAAAAATATGCATTATAAAACCCAATAAGTCCAGCTACTCTGAAACATTTATTCAAACCCAAATTGAGCTGCTGCCTGGAGCAAAACATGTTCTATATGGTGGTGATTTTCCTGTTTATCAAAGCAACGGAAAATTTTTGATCAGATCGGTTACTGGCATTCTATCTTATCTTATACAAAAGCGCATATTTAAAAAGCGGGATATTACAGTACGTAATCGCGCCTTAATAAACTATCTAAAAGCGCAAAAGATTAACGTGGTATTAGCTCAATATGGTACCGTAGGGGCGACGATAGCTAAGGCATGTGCTACAGCTAAAGTACCCTTGGTTATTCATTTTCATGGTGTCGATGCCCATCGCTATCAATTATTAAATACATTTAACACCTTATATAAAAGAGCTTTTGCTTACGCATCTGCTCTTATTGTTGTTTCAGGCGATATGCGCGAAAGCCTGATTCAACTAGGTGCCGATGCAAATAAAATTCATCTAATTCCATATGGTGTTCGTACAGATCTATTTAAACCCACGAAGCTATCGACTATACCTCATTTTCTCAGTATTGGTAGATTGGTCGACAAGAAAGCACCGATAATTACTCTAAATGCCTTTGCCCAAGTGGCGCGGCGGTTTCCTATGGCACATTTATCAATGGTTGGAGATGGTCCTTTAGCGCAAGAGGCAAAAGAAAGAGCAAAAACATTAGGTATAATGCACCAGGTGACTTTTACTGGGGTCTTAGATAGGGAGGCAATTATTCAGCTCATGGCCCAAGCATACGCTTACGTACAACACTCGGTCACGGCTGAAGATGGCGACATGGAGGGCACCCCCAATACGATTTTAGAAGCCTCTGCTGCTGGATTACCTATCGTAAGCACGCGTCATGCGGGCATAAAAGAAGCCGTAATAGAGGGAATAACTGGATTTTTAGTAGACGAATATGATCAAGACACTATGGCACAAGATATGTTAACCTTAAGTTCTTCTAGGGCACTCGCTACCAAAATGGGACAAGCAGCTCGGGCACATATACTAAACCATTATGATATTCGGCAACAAATAGCTAAACTTAGCCAAATATTACAGGAGGTGGCAAAGTAACAGAGCATGAATCTTATCAAAAAACAAGGTTTTATCAACAGTATCTCGCTTTACATAGGTACAGCGCTGGGCTTTCTTAATCTGATGATTATTTTCCAGCGCAGTCTTAGTTTAGAAGAAATTGGCTTTTACAATATCTTAATTGCCATTGTAGTTTTATATACACAATTTGCCTCGTTGGGTATCAGCAATGTTATTACCCGATTCCTTCCTTTTTTCAGGACAGACGACAAGAAGCACCACGGCTTTGCTACTTATATATTTATTGTCGCCTGTACAACATTTATTTTATTTAGCGTAGGTTTTTTTTTATTAAAAAGTCAGGTGATTGCATTCAAGACAGATGGCCGCGAAACCGCATCATTAATGGATCGGTATTATGTCTATTTTTTACCAATCGCTGCTTGCTCCACCTTATTCCTGATTCAAGAATCTTTTGCCCGAACAAGCTTTAAGACGATACTCCCCTCCTTTTTAAGAGAAGTAATTCTGCGCCTATTTAGTACATTGGGGGCACTTCTAATGTTAATTGGTGTCTTAAGCTATCAGGGTTTTATCGATTTATATTTAGTAGGTAATATATTACTGGTCATGGTGATAACGTGGTATATAACCAAGGCGAAAATTTATCGTTTTGGAGCAATAGAACCTCAGGTAAAAACCGAATACCAACATATGTTACGCTTTGGATTTTATTCGATGGTGGGAGGCAGTTCTTTTGCACTGTTACAGAATCTAGATGTTATATTACTCAAAATCTTTATGGGAGAAGGAATGGTAGGAATTTATGGTACTTTTTTCGCTATGGCTCAAATTATCACCCTATCTTCCAGAGCATTCAATATTACATCGTATCAAATCATTGCCAACGCTTGGAAAGAGGACAATTTGTATAAAATTGAAAAAATCTACAAGAAAACAACGCTTATTCAATGTTTGGCAGGTAGTTTATTACTCGTCGGTTTGATTGCCAATAGGGATAATATTTTAATTTTATTAAAGAAACCAGAATATCCGGCATATTTTGACGTATTAATTATTGTCGGAATTGCTTTTCTAGTAGACGCTACGGGAGGCATCAATCAAGCCATTATCGGTTTTTCCAAACATTACCGCTTAGTGATGTTATTTATGGTTATAGCAGCCATTGCATGCTTCTTATTTAATATATGGCTCATTCCACACTATGGGTTAGAGGGAGCGGCATGGAGTTACTTACTGACTATGTTATTAACGAATTTTAGTTTCTGGTTATATTTGAAACTTAAATTTGGACTCCAACCATTTACGAGCAAAATTGTACTAATAATAGGCATTTCACTGATAAGCTTATTTGTTGGAGGCTTAATACCGACGATGCCTCATTTTATATTAGATGTCTGCATTCGTTCTATTGCAATTAGCATTATATTTATAATATTAACATATTATGCCCGAATCTCCACTGATATTAATGAAATGATTGATAAGTATTTCAGACAAAAAAGATAATCGTAAACCATTAACATGCAAAACCCTGCGCCCATTGCCCTTTTTGTATATAACCGGCCAGAACATACTCGTCGAACCCTGAAGTATCTTCAGGATAATTTGCTAGCAGCGGATAGTCGCTTATTTGTATTTTCTGATGCTGCCAAGCAAACAGCAGATGAAGATCTGGTACAGCAGGTGCGAACGCTCATTAAGCAAACTACAGGTTTTAAATCTGTTAAGTTAATTGAAAGGCAGCAAAACATGGGGCTAGCTCGATCTATCATTACAGGGGTTACACAATTGGTAAATGAATATGGCAAAGTGATTGCCTTTGAAGATGATTTATTGGCATCGCCGCACACCCTCACCTATTTCAATGAGGCTTTGAATAAATACGAGCCTGAAGATAAGGTGATGCAGATCGCTGCGTACATGTTCCCGATTAAACCAACGCAACCGCTACCGGAAACTTTTTTTCTACGATCTGTTAGCAGCTGGGGCTGGGCCACCTGGAAACGAGCTTGGCAATATTTTGAGACCGATATCAACCGACTATATGAGCAATTTAATGAAGATAACATCTATCGTTTCACCGTAGACGGCACCATGCGCAACTACTGGAACCAGTTACTTGATTTTAAGGCTGGAAAGAATGATTCATGGGCTATCAGATGGCATGCATCTGTTTTTCTACACAATGGATTGGTATTGTATCCTGCAAAATCTTTAATAGAAAACATTGGGCACGATGGTAGTGGTGTGCATTCGATTATTGAAAGCACTTATCGGGTCCATGCTTCACGCGCTCCAGTATGCTATTTTCCAGAAAACATCATGGAAAATGCCGATGCTTTGGCTGCTGTAAAATATTTTTACAAGCACCGAAAAGGCTCTTGGTTTAAGCGCAGCAGAAAATTCATGATTAACAAACTGTTTCAACTTAAACAAAAAATACGTCGTTCGTAAAAGATGAAAATAGCTGTCGTTATACCGGTATACAAAGAAATTGCCGACCCGAATGAAAAGCATGCATTTTGGCAGTGTACGGAAGTGCTAAATCGGTACCCAACGATCTTAGTGGTGCCTGAGCAACTCAATACAACTTATTACGAAAACTTGACTCCCAAACCACTTACCATTCACCGTTTTAACAATGACTATTTCAAACATGTTACCGGATACAGCCGTCTATTAACCAGCCGGCATTTCTATAAAACCTTTACCGATTATGATTATATACTGATTTACCAATTGGATGCTTGGGTCTTTAGGGATGATCTGTTGAGCTGGGCCGAAAAAGGTTACGATTACATCGGTGCTCCATGGCTGGAACCACCTCCTATCACCTCGAGTAAAAAAGCGATCGTGAACTTATCAAAACGCTTGGTTAACCAAGTAGGCAATGGCGGCTTATCACTGCGTAAAATAAAGAGCCATATCAAATGGAGTTTTTGGACTACTTGGATATTTATGTTACTCCCTAAAAATGAAGACATGATTTGGACGCTATTCGTTCCTTTCAAAAAGCCATCGGCCAAAGAGGCGCTTCATTTTGCCTTTGAACGGAACCCCATCCAAAGCTTTGAACGTACGCACCATCAACTTCCTTTTGGCTGCCATGCCTGGCAAAAATACCAACCCGATTTCTGGAGTAAATACATTAAAAAATATTCATAGCCATCGCAATGGAAATACGCACTTACAACTCATGACTCACGACACCCCGACTCCTGACTTTTTACCTACATTGAGTGTTATTACGATTGTTTATAACAATGTACAGGATATCGAACGGACTATTCAATCTGTCGTACAACAAATCTATCCTCATATCGAATACATCATCATCGATGGCGCATCTACCGATGGAACACTTCAGGTGCTTGAATCTTATCGAAAACACATCCATCAGTTAATCAGTGAACCCGATGAAGGCATTTATGACGCGATGAATAAAGGGCTTCGCTTGGCCAAAGGTGATTATGTCTTGTTTATGAATTCGGGCGATGAAATATATGCATCAGATACTGTTAGCAAGGTGTTCTCGTCTATTCCATTTGCCGATATCTATTATGGTGAAACGGAAATGATTGATCAAAAGGGAAAAAGTCTTGGTAAGCGCCGGCATCATGCTCCGCGTTCATTTACATGGAAAAGTTTTAAATACGGAATGAGTATTAGCCATCAAGCCATTTATATCAAAAAATCTATTACTACCCCTTTTGACAGAGCCTATGAATTGAGTGCTGATATTGATTGGATTCTTGCCGCGGCAAAAAAAGCAAGGCTCATTGTCAATACCCACCAATTTGTTGCTAAATATTTGGTTGGAGGTATGTCAAAAAAAAGACACCGCCAAAGCCTCCAAGAGCGCTTCCAGATTTTCAGTAAATACTATGGATTTATTCCCAATGTATTTAATCACGTCATTATCGCTATTAACCTAGTATGGTATTACTTATGGCATGGACGAACAAATGATTAAACAACTTTTCGCTCTTTCCAAATAGCAAAGCCTAATCCCAACATTAAGATTATGGAGGCAATCAATGAGATATTTTCGCCCATGTAGTAGGACATAGGCTCGAACTTAAACTCTACTTTATGGTTACCTCCTGGTAGTTGTGCGGCACGTAACACATAATCGGCCCGTAAAATGGGAATTTCATTCCCGTCCACAAACGCCTTCCATCCTTTATCATACCATATCTCGGAAAAAACAGCCATTACATCATTTGGTGCAGTATATTCATATATCAAATGATCCGGACGATAGCTCGTTAATGAGATACTTGCATTTACAGGCCTACCCAAGCGCTTCTCATCAATCTGGGCCTTAAACTCTTGGTGAATGAATGCCTCCTTTTTGGGATCGAAACTATTAATTGCATTCATCTCCTCTTCATTACTTTTTACATAAGTTACCCGATCAACAAACCATGCATTGCCTGCTGCCTTGTCTCTCCGTTGAATACTCTGCGATGTCCCCTCCCGATTATTGGTAATTACATAGCGCGTATTCAGCATATCTAATACATCTTCATTAATTGATTTTGAAAACTGCCTTTGAATCAATTCATTGTAGCGCATCAGCTTGGCTGCGTGATATCCCCCCACATTCTTATGGAAATATGAGGGAGCCGCATTATTAAAAGGCTCTACCGTTAAATCCAATACCCGATAATTTGGATCTTTATCCATTAAAATGAGGTTGTCTACTTCACGAGGTTTAAAGAAAGTATGCTCCGCTTGTGATTTTTCTACAAAACTATCTTTATTTAAGTACCTATTATCAACTCCCCACATGTCCACCAAGATTAATATACCTAAAGCTACCGTTGCCGCTGGAGCTTTTAATTTATCCTTTGCCAACATCCAGATAACACCACCTGTTAATAATACGAACAAAAGTGAACGGAAAGCATCACTACGCGCCATATCCACCCGATCCTGAATCAAAGCATTTCCCAACGCTTGCCCAAAGCCATTGTCTTGCGTTTGCTGCGAAAGAAACTGAACCAATTGTTGATGATTAGCTGCTTGAAAACTAAAGAATAAATCGGGTAATAGCCAAACTATGAGACTAATCCCACCCACAATGGCCAAGGAATAAATAATTTTCTTATCCAGTTGAGCGATCTGCTTCCCCCTTTGGATAATTTCTTGCACAGCCAAGACAGCCAAGATGGGTATCAAAAAGGAAGCGACTACCAATGTAGATTCTACTGCCCTAAATTTATTGTAGAGCGGAAAATAGTTAAAGAATATATCGGACACCCATGTAAAATGCCTGCCCCAAGACAATAGCACAATCAACGCGGTAGCGGAACATATCCACCACTTGATTCTGCTTTTTACCACAAATAAGCCTAGTACAAATAGAAAAAGCACACATGCACCAAAGTACCATGGGCCGGATGTCATCGGTTTATCTCCCCAATACATGGAAAAGAACTGTGAAGCTGCTTGTTGCGCGCTACCTCCACGGCTTATTAATTCTTTAGCAACGTTTGAATCACTTTTTGGTGTCTGTTGCGTGCCTCCACCATATAAATCTGGGATTAGGAAAGTCATACTTTCTCCAACACCTTGGCTCCACTGATACGCATACTCCGTACTGACGCCTTGCTGTTCAGACCCCTTATCGTCCGTAGTAATATTGGATTTACCGCGATTGGACTCTTTACTATATTCATATGTAGTCCACAATAACCCTGCATTCACACCAATGGCAATCAAGGCCCCTACCGCCAAATAGGCAAAAGATTTCAATAATTCTTTCGTGTGCTTCGCTTTGATGGCATGATAGAGTTCAATCCCTACTAAGATGAGCAAAGCAATAAATAAATAATAGGTTGTTTGAATATGATTCACCCGAATCTCTAGTGCTAGCGCAAAGGCCATAATGGCGGCTCCCAGCAAGTACTTGCCACGAAAAGCCAGAATAATACCAGCCACAATTGGTGCAAATAAAGCAATGGCATAGGCCTTACTCGCATGACCTGCTTCAATATAAATAAAGTTATATGATGTGAAGGCAAACGCGACGGCCCCCACGGCGGCCAGCCAAGGTTTTACCTTCAACACATTGAGCAATAGATATGCGCCCAACAAATACAACAAGACCACATCAATGGGGTAAGGGAGTGCACCTTTGATACCCGACATGATATGCGTACCAATATTTTTTGGATAGGAGACCCAAATTTGATAAGAAGGCATACCGCTGAACATAGAATTGGTCCATAAGGGTGCTTTACCATCTACCTTCTTAAAATCCATAATCTCTTTTTGCATCGCCTGTGCTTGCGTTACATCGCTTTGGATAAGCACTTTACCTTGCCATGCAGGTGCAAAATAGATAAAACAGATAACGATAAAGATGCCAATAATAGCAAAATGCGTGGCGTTTCGGTTGAACCAATTCTTCATTCTTTTTTATACTTTAAGCCAAGCTTCAAACCTATTATAAAAAAATGATATTTCGAAGACTAAACGTTCGAAATATCATTTTTTATATAAAACTCTTAAGAAATTTATTAGGTCAAATAGGGAAGCGACTCCTTTCTGAATAAACCGACCCGTTTATAGAAAAAGAATGAATGACCATAGAAAAATAGTGCGCTTACTTGATTTCTTCAAAATCTATAAATTCACCTACCCTACCCCCTGTAGAAGGCTTATTTTTAGTAGACTTGGGAGGTACATAATCTACACGTATTTTTCCGTCAGGCTTGGGTATATCGTGCTGATGCGTATATGCCCCTGTTTGGCGCTCGTACTGCTTTTGTGCTTCCCGCTGCATTTTCCCTACGAACATGGCCATCAGATAGGGGAACAGCAATGTCACCATCATCCTCAAGGCCCATAAAACCAAAATAATAATCAGTAATATTTTTAATAATCCCATGAATACCAAATCTTTAATAATGCTAAGCAAATAGCCCTTTTAACAAACTTACGTATTTAAACAGAAAATATGATATCATCTGAGGGTTATTGACATAAACTTTACGATTCCTTGGCCTTTAATATAACGCGTGTCAAATCATTTGGATGATGCGTGCCAATAACATAAACCAAGCCATCTCGATCTGTAAGCCATACTGCCGATTTACCTCCTGCATAAAAACGAATTTTTCCTTTTTGGTGTAAATTATATACAGGACTATTGATAAAATATGAGCTGTAGGCTCCGCTTTCTACCTTTACGATGCTATTCAAATCTATTTTAACCAATCGGGTAGTCCATAAACCTTGAAGAATCACGCTTTTATTTTTCACAGTAATGCGATAATGCAACATATACATCATGATGATAGAAACCAAAATGATGATACAGCCAACCAACAAAAATAACTGTTGATCGCGTTCGCGTTCTGAACTAATGTAATAAGCAGTAAAACAAAAGAGTGCCATTACCAATCGCACACTCACCCATCCGCGATCGCGCCCCAAATACTGGTTTTCAACAAATAGAGGTTTATCGTCTTCCATGTTTATATACATTCTAATATAGCAATTTTTTCTGTTTTATCCGTAATTTTATACCGGTTGTCCATTCGGTACGGTGCGACCCATAAAATATCACCGTTTCCATTGATCACAATGGGTATGGTCTTTTTTTCCGTATGCGTGATTTTCAAAGAGATGAAGAAATCGCTCAATTTCTTACGCCCGTGCATACCAAAAGGTCTAAACCAATCACCTTCTTGCCAAGCCCTTACGATCAATGGAAACTGCAGCTGCTGGGCATCTACCGTAATTTGTGTGGATAATCGTGCTGGTATTACCCGATCACTGAGCTGCAAGGTTAGTCGTTTCCCACCGAAAGTCACCTCCATTTCAGGCATTAAAGATACAGGTAGCGCGCGCTTTGTCTCTTGCCGCTCCAGAATGAGCACGTCTCGATCAATCCACAATCGGTGCGTATCTGAACTGAACTGTTTCCCCGTTCTATTTACGCTAGCCCAGGTGGCTACTAAATCATGAAGTACCTCAGAAGTAAAGTGGAATGGCTTAAACAATTCATATAACATGGTATCTAGGGGTTGTAATGCTTGCAATTTCTCGATATCTATGTGATAATGTTCTCCTTTCAGAACAAAAAGTTCGGCCCTAAGCCGCTCCATATAGATATGTACCAGTTGTTCCAATGCGCGAAACCGCTTTGCATTTGCAACAAAAGTTTGTTCCAACGCCGGATTGATCGTTTTCAACACAGGCACTACTTCCCATCTTATTTTATTTCTTATGTATTCCGTATCGAAGTTAGACTGATCATCCCGATAATCCAGCTGCATGTGTTGAACCGCCTGTATAATCTCACTGCCATTTAAAAATAACATGGGGCGGATCAGTCGTCCACGCTTCGGTAGAATACCATGCAAACCAGCAAGACCTGTTCCTCTAGTCAGATTAAATAACATCGTTTCTATCACATCGTTCTGGTGGTGTGCTAGTGCTATGTAATCGTAGTTATGATCTGTGCGAATTTGTTCAAACCAATCATAGCGCAACATCCTAGCTGCCATTTCAATGGAAACACCTTCTTTTTTTGCAAAAGCAGCGGTCTCAAAGGAAACCCTATAAAAGGGAACATGTAAGCGATTGGCCAGTGTCCTTACCAAATCTTCATCCAACACGGAATCGACACCTCGTAATCCAAAATTAACATGTGCAATGCCGAAAATAAAACCTGCTTCTAAAAATAGCTGTGCCATTAAAACAGAATCCTTACCACCACTTACGGCTAATAACACCCTTTGATTGGGTAAAAATAAGTCGTTTGCTTCAATAAAAGCCAAAAACCGCGCCAGTAGGTCCATAATTCAAAGGTAGATAAAATTGTCGGGTAGCTAAATTTTGTTAAAACATTATACTGAAAAGTTTATTTGGGTAACTTTGCGTAGTGAATAGGAGCATTATACTGTTAGCTTGGGCATGTTGCATACTTCCCTTTTTGGCGCAAGCACAAAAAGAAGTGAGGTTAATTAGCTCGCGGGATTATGTAGCGCGAAAAGAATGGGGAGTTAACCGTTTCTATAAACCCGTGTTTTTACATGAGGGCAGCACGCTTTCTGCCGACAGTTCGGATTACAATCCTGATGAACGATTTTTTGATGCCTATGGCAATGTAGTGATTACACAGCCTAATGGTACCGTGGTATATGCTGACAAACTGCATTATATCAAAGATGAAAGAAAGGCTATACTGACCAATAATGTACGTATGGTTGATGCAAAAGGTGCCATATTAACTACCAATCACCTCACGTATAATCTCAATTCAAAAATAGGTACTTATACCAATGGGGGAAGAATCATCAATGAGCGGGACACGCTAAACAGCAAAAATGGCTATTATTTTGAAAATAGCCAGGATGCCTACTTCCGGTACGATGTTATTGTCAGAACCCCCCAAACGAACATCTTTACAGATACTTTGCGTTATAATTCGACCACAAAAATGGCCTATTTCTATGGCCCTACCAATATAAAAGGGAAAAATGGCGGCAATCTATATACCGAAAACGGGGATTATCATACCGAAACGGATCGGGCCCGATTTGGTAAAAACAACTTGTATACAGAGGGTAGTAAGTTTTTACGTGGAGACAGCTTGTATTACGATGGAAAATTGGGGTATGGCAGAGCGATCAAAAATGTGGTATTTATTGATACCGCTCAACAGGGTATCTTGTATGGCCAAAAAGGCATCTATCTAAAGAAAGACGAAAGCATGACCATGACCGATAGCGCATACATGATCATGGTTACGAAAAATGATTCGACCAAAAATAAAGCATCGGCAGATACGACATCATTGGATAGCACTTCGGTATTAGACAACACCGTGATGCAAACGCATACGGACACCTTAGCTCGACCAGGTAGTGCCTCCTCGACTGATTCGGTATACATGGCAGCAGATACGCTTTACTCCCGTGTTATTCTGTTAAAGGATTATCATCCCATTGAATTGAACCTGCGTCGGGACGGTGGCGATCTGGACGAAGACGAAGAAATGCTCAATGAAACGGCTACAGACAGCTTGGGTGCAACAGCAATGAACAGCACAGCAACGGATTCACTGGACACGGATAGTCTTCAGGCTATGCCCGATAGCCTCATAAAGAAAACGGACATCGCGGAAGCCACCGATAGTTTATTAACAAAGATACCTCCAGACACCACGCAATTACATCAGCCGCCCGATATTTCGGCAGACTCCTTGATTCGTGCAACTGCGAAAGACACAACAGCGCGCAAACAGCTATTAAAGGAACCATCACGAGAAAACATACAGCAGGCCATAGTAAAAACAGCTAAACTCCAAGGCGATACGCTCTTACAAAATCAGCGATCATGGATAGGTGAGGAATTGGCCGCTGATAGTTTGCTGATGAAAAGTGCCAGCGTACCTATAAAAGGCCAAGCAGATAGTTCTTTTGTACAAGCCCAGAAGAACGCGTTTAACAAAAGTAATCAGATCCCGATTGACAGCAGTGCCTTGGATACAGCCAAAACCCGTATTGTAAAGGCTTATTATCACGTGCGTATTTTTAAATCTGATTTGCAGGCACGGGCAGATTCGGCTTACTATGGTTATCCAGATTCTGTCATTCGTTGTTACGGCAGCCCAATGATCTGGGCCCAAGGCTCTCAATTATCAGCCGACACGATTTATATGCAGCTCAAGAATCAGCAATTGGACAATATGTTACTGAAGACACATGCTTTTATTGTCAGCACACAGCTAGATTCCGTGAAATTCAACCAGGTGAAAGGGCGAAAAATTACCGGATTTTTTACGAATAATAATTTGGATCGCATGTTTGTTGATGGTAATGCTGAAAGTATTTATTACACATCTGAAAAAAATAAAATATCGGGTATGAACAAGAGCGTAAGTGCACGCATTAAGATTTTGTTCGAAGAAAATGAAGTATCTCAGGTCATTTACGTTCGAAAAACAGAAAATGTATATACTCCCGTTGCGGCTTTTGATCCGGATAAGGAAATTCTACCTGGCTTCATTTGGAAACCTAAGGATAGACCAAGAAGCAAAGAAGAAATCATCAACCCACCTGCACACGAAGGGAGCGCTACAGATACGGTGACTGTATCAGCCTCAGCTGATAGCTTACAGGTTGATACCCTGAAATCGAAAAAAACCACGAGCAATATAAAGGCAACAAAAGGAACATCAACCAAGACTACCGTTCTCCCTGATGACCTCCCCCAAAAACCGGTGGCTATAGCACCCAAAAATCCGGCAGACAGCCTTCAGAAAAAGAAAAGACCCGCCATTACAGATTGAAACCTTGCTTGTAAACGAAATAAATTTAATGCATCTTTGTTGCCTCGCAATAACGTCTACGAGCCTATGCCACTGCCTAGGTAGAGGCTTTATATTTAATTCAATTGATACACATGAAAACAAAATTTTATTTTCTTGCCTTGTTACTCATTTCTTTTACATACGTAAAAGCAGACGAAGGCATGTGGTTCTTAATGCATATCGACCGATTGAACCACCGCGATATGCAAAAAATGGGCTTACAGCTTACCGCTGAAGAAATCTATAGCATCAACCATTCCAGTTTAAAGGATGCCATCGTTCAATTTGATGGCGGATGCACGGCCGAAATCGTTTCAAAGGACGGTTTGGTTCTCACCAATCATCATTGTGGCTACGAAGCAATTGCCGGGTTATCTACTCCTGAACACGATTACTTAACCAATGGCTTTTGGGCGGCGTCAAAACAAGATGAATTAAAACCTCAATCTCTATCTGTACGCTTCTTTATTCGGATGGACGATGTGAGTAAGCGGATTTTAGGCCAGGTGAACGACCAAATGAGCGAGAAGGAACGGGAGCAAGCCATTAATAGAGAAATTGCCCGTATTCAGCAAGAGAACGAGGAGGGGGGTAAATATGTGGTATCTGTAAAATCTTTTTACAATGGCAATGAATACTACTATTTTGTATATCAAGATTATAATGACGTACGCTTAGTAGGTACACCTTCTAGCAGCATTGGTAAGTTTGGTGGCGATACGGACAACTGGGAATGGCCACGCCATACCGGCGATTTTTCGCTATTTCGTGTATATACTGATCAAGAGGGAAACCCATCGGAATATAATGAAAACAATATTCCGCTCCAGCCCAAATACCACCTTCCTATCAGCTTAAAAGGTTTTCAGGAGAATGACTTCGCCATGATATTAGGTTATCCTGGTCGTACTAATCGCTGGATGCCTGCTGCCGGTATTGATCAAAATGTGCATTTTGCTTATCCAGCATGGGTAGAGGCATCTAAAGTGGGCATGGATCACATGAAAAAATACATGGATACCAACCAACAGGTTAAGTTAGACTATGCTTCTAAATATGCTCAGGTAGCTAACTATTGGAAAAATCGGCAAGGAATGATTGATGCACTTACCCAACATCAAACTGCTGCAACCAAGCGTACAGCCGAAGCTGCCTTTAATGAATGGGCCAATAAAAAACGGAACCGCGCCCGTTATGGAAAGGTTATTGCAACGATTAATCAGTATTATCAAAACACGAATGAACAGGCCAAGCATGACAATTATCTAATGGGCATGCTTCGGTCTTGTACTTTTGCCTCTTTCCCCTACGTATTGGGCAATGGATTACAACAATACGCACAGAGTAATGAGGCCAAACGTGAAGAATTATTACCGCAACTACAAGCTGGCATCGAAGCAGAATATGAAAAGCTTTACCTACCATTAGAACAGGATGTATTAGCAGCTGAGTTAAATTTATATGCTATGAAAGCCAAAGCAGCGGGCCTGGCACCGCGAATTGATTCACTCTATAGTCTTTATGGCAATTTTGATACTTATATTAACGACATATTTAACGAAAGCATCTTTACTTCAACAGAAAAGCTCATCGCTTTCCTAAATCAACCAGATACACAAACCATTGCCCAAGACCCTTTGTATCTCTTGTCTACAGCACTGATGGACCGATATCGTTATGTGGATGATGAGCAAGAAATAGCTGAAGAAAGCTTTCAACGTGCTTTCAGACTCATGGTAGAAGGTATGCAGAAAGCCAACCCCAAAAAGGTATATTATCCTGACGCCAACAGCACGCTACGCCTAACCTATGGTAAAATCACCGCCTTGCCCGCCGATCCACAGAACGATGCACAAGAAAATTATTATACAACGCTCAAGGGTACCGTTGCCAAATACAAGCCAAACGACGACGAATTTGATTTACCAAAAGGACTGCTTGAACTTTATGAAAAGAAAGATTTCGGCCGATACGCCGACAAAGCCGGGTATTTGCCGGTAAACTTTCTAACCAACAACGATATCACTGGTGGCAATTCGGGCTCACCGGTTATCAATGGAAAAGGCGAATTAATCGGTATTGCCTTTGATGGAAATATCGAGGCGATGGCAGGCGACGTGATTTTTGATCCGCAATTACAACGAACCATTGCTGTGGATATACGTTATGTACTATTTTTGATAGATAAGCTAGCAGGTGCCAAGCACATTGTGGATGAAATGACTATTGCTCCATAATCATCTTTTTAACACGAGATCATGAGGGCATCGTGAGATTATGCCCTCATATCAATTGTACGAGCTCATCGCAGAGCTCATCTATATGTTTCATGCCGTTTAGCCAATGAATATGTAGCCCATCTTTTTCCATTTTTCTAAAATAGGTCATTTGCCTCTTTGCGTACCGATGGATCTCCGTATTTAACTTTATAAACAGGGTTTCATCATTCAATTCGCCTAACAAATAAGCAGTCACATATTTATATTCCAATCCGTAAAATTTTAATTGTGCTGTAGTTACACCCTGTGCTAACAACCGCTCTACCTCAGCTATCAGCCCCTCATTTAATCGCTTTTTTAACCGGTTGGTTATCCGGGTGCGTCTTTCTTCGAGCGGCAACGATATACCAAACACCTTGGCATGCAGTGGGGAAGGTGTAACCAGTTTTTCCTGTGGATGGTCTTTTAACCAATAGGCTATTTCAATTGCTCTGATCAATCGTTTTTTTGTACGAATATCCGGTTGAAAACCGTGATTGCTTGGTAGGGATAAAAACAACCTTTCCAATTCACCTATATCCTCACCAAGCAAATGGGTGCGTAGTTGATCATTTCGGGGTATACTTGTGTAGCTATAGCCTTGCAGTACGGCCTGTATATACATACCTGTACCTCCACATAAGATAGGCATTTGCTGATTGGATTGAATAGATAATAGGGCTTCTTGAAAATCGTCTTGAAAATGGGCGACATGATAGGTACCTCCCGCTTCTCGAATATCAATCAGATAATAAGGAACACCATCATATTCAGCTAAATCTTTTCCCGTACCGATATCCATTCCTTTGAAAACCTGACGGGAGTCTGCACTGATGATAGCGCCATTAACTCTTTTAGCAAGACCAACGGCCAAAGCGGTTTTCCCCGATGCCGTTGGCCCTAAAATGGTTATTAAACCACGAATTTGGTCCATTTTTCTGTACTGGCACTGCTGGCTACAACATTATCTATGAAGGCCATACCCCGTACGCCTTCGTCAACCGTCGGAAAGTCCAACATCTCAGGTGTAGGTGTCTCTCCATTTAATTTAGCCGATACAGTGAGCGCAAAATTGCGATAGATATTGCCAAAAGCTTCCAATAACCCTTCTGGGTGACCGGCCGGAATTCGGGTATTGTGCTTCGCGGCATCGCTCAAATAAGCATTTCCGGTACGGTAAATCTGCTTAGGTTCGTTCAGCATGTTTACATATAGGCTATTCGGTTCTTCCTGAATCCATTCCAAACCACCATTTTCTCCATATATCCGAATTCGAATAGCATTTTCTTCTCCAGCTGCAATTTGCGATGCAATAAGCACGCCATTGGCGCCATTGTCAAACCGCAATAACACATTCCCATCATCATCTAGCAAGCGGCCTTCAACCAAGGTATTCAAATCGGCGCAAATATCGGTAATCTGCAATCCAGTGATATACTCGGCCAGGTGAGCGGCATGGGTACCGATATCACCCATAGCCCCACTTTTCCCTGAGCGTTTAGGATCCGTACGCCAAGCAGCTTGTGCATTTCCTTCCCGCTCACTCAATCGGCTTAGCCATCCTTGTGGATATTCCACAATCACCTTTCTGATTTTTCCTAGTTCATTATTTTTCACCATGGATTTTGCCTGTTTAACCATGGGGTATCCACTATAGGTATGCGTTAATGCTAAGGTTAATCCGGTACGGTCAACAATCTCTTTTAATTGTTTAGCTTCATCCAGCGTAAAAGTCATCGGTTTCTCGATAACTACATTAAAACCACTCTCGAGCGCCATACGAGCCGGATCAAAATGAACGAAATTGGGAGTGACAATAGTCACAAAATCCATCCGTACATCAGCAGGCAGTTTACACTCGTTCTCTATCATCTCCTGATAAGTACTATATACCCGGCTTGGATCAATAAACAATTGTTCTCCAGATTGTCTAGACAACTCGGGATCGATACTAAAAGCGCCGCACACCAACTCGACCAAACCATCCATCCTAGCCGCAATACGATGTACCGAGCCAATAAAGGCATCTACTCCTCCGCCTACCATACCCATACGAAGTTTTCTTTTCATTTTAGCTTGTTTTTAATATATTCAATCAGTTTTCAATAATGAGTACAAAGTCAGCATGACAGACTTTTTTAGATTCCTCGGCCTAAAATAGCAAAAAGAATTTTATAACTAAACTCTATAACGCATTTTAATACTTCCTAGGTTGCTTAGCTTATGGCAAGCGGTTGCCGACATATCATGCTTATCCAATACTCCTTTAGTTAAATATGTTTTCTTATCGTACCTATGACGGGTAATGGGCTCGATATAGAACAATTGAGGAGGCGTCATGCCACTATAATCAAACCCCAACCGACTGTATACCGTTCCATCAGACCAGTCGCGATCTACATAAGTCATCACATCATCGGGACGGAACTGTTTCATCATGCCCTGAATCAATTTACTTAATCCACCCACCACCAATACTCCTGTTTTATGACAAAACCGAAGAAGTTCGAACGATCGATAAGTTGTGGGTTGATCGCGCATATGGCGGCCGCCACTAAAAACTGCCATGGACACCAATTCCTGTTGATAAAAGAGTCCATATCGATATTTACCAGGCAAGGCTGCCTGCAAATGATTTTCCTCTTGAAAGCTCATAGCCTGGTTTTTATCAATACGCGTCAAGGTGGTATTGCGTGCGTATATGCGTTTTGCTTTCTGTAACGCCGCAGCCACACGTGACAAAACGATGGCTGGCTTGGTCAAGAAAAGATCCTCATCTATATGAAGTATCTTCCGGTCTAAAGACGGCCCTATGGTATGCACAATATCGCCATGTAGGCTTAAATAGAATATCAGCGTTACTTCACTATCGATGATATCTAACTGATACACTAAGGCCAATAATGGCTTGATAGCCAAACCGACATCAAAATGATGGATCAACTCTTCTTGTAGCAACATCAAGCTATTGGGAAAGACTGTCATGATACAAAGGTATAGAATAGGCATTGCTATCACCATTTTTATATTTACCTATTAGTAAAATTTGGCAAAACTTCTTATCTTCGGTTATTGTGGTAACCAAAGACACGTCTATGCTAAAGCATGCCTATTTCTTCTCCATTATCTTATTTATGATGTGCAGCGCCTGTGCACAAACCATTCAAGAAGGAAACATTCAAGAAAGCCTTGACCATGAAAAGCAAGTCTTGGCATCGTTATACGTACTGAACAATGAGCGAGGTGCCATTCCGTTAAAAGGATTACAACTGCTCGAAATTGCCAGCATAAATCTGGGAAATAAATATGCATCTGCGTTTAACAACATGTTGGATCATTATGCGCCTATTGATACATTTGAAGCAGACACCACGTGGAAAACATTAAAATCATTGAGCGAAAACATCAAGTTTCATAATTTACTGATCATTCAATTGGCCAACAATGCCTTAACGAGTCAATCTGTACTCGATTTTATCCGCCACGAAGCTGCCAGTAAGCAAGTTATCCTCACTGGTTTCGGCCCAGTTAATCAATTAGCACTTTTAGATCATATACGCACACCTATTGTATGGTGTGCAGACACCACCATTACAGGAGCGAATTACAGTGCTTCTGGGCTATTTGGAGGCATGATTCTCTCGGGAAAGCTGGCTCAAAATATATCGCCACATTATCCAGCGGGTAGCGGCTTTACCACAATTAAAACACGCTTGGGTTATCGTTTACCAGAAGCCGTCGGCATCAAGAGTAGCAATTTAATTGATCCTATTGGCCGTATTGTACGCGAGGCCATTGCCGAAAAAGCGACTCCAGGAGCAGTCGTTGCCATTGTGAAGAACGGGGAGGTCATTTTTGCACAAGGTTACGGCTTTCACACATACGAGAACAAGCATCCTACCCGGGTGTCTGATATTTTCGATATGGCATCGGTTAGCAAGATAACAGCTACCACATTAGCAGTTATGCGACTCGATGAGCAACAGAAAATAGATTTAAACCAAACGATGGGCCATTACTTAATTCAAGCAAGACATACGAATAAAGAGCAGACTATACTACGCGATGTCATGCTCCACCAAGCTGGTTTTGTACCCTATATCCCCTTTTATAAGCATCTAAAACCTACCGATCTAAGTAACGATTCTTCTGCAGCTTATGCTGTTAAATTGGCTGACGGGCGCTATTTACGCTCCAATTATTACCGTGAGTTCATGTGGCCGGAGATGTTAGCGTCTAAGCTACAGACACCGGGGAAATATGTTTACAGCGACATCAGTATGTACGTTATGAAAGAAGTAGTAGAACAACAAACGTCGCAACCCATTCAGGATTATGTACAGGAGCAATTTTACCAACCTTTGGGAATGTATAAAACGGGTTATAATCCACGCTTAAGGTTTGCAAAAGAAGAAATTGTGCCGACCGAACGGGACACCTATTTTCGCGACACCTTATTACAGGGGTATGTACACGATCAAGGTGCGGCGATGGCAAATGGTGTAGCCGGCCATGCGGGCATCTTTAGTACGGCAAATGACCTAGCCATTTATGGGCAGATGTTATTAAATAAAGGAACATATGGTGGCGAGATTTACTTTTCGCCAGCTACCGTGACAACATATACAAGCAAACAATCCACTGTAAGTCGCAGAGGTTTAGGATTTGACCGAAAAGATCCGGATACCACAAAAGAATACCCATCTAAACTGGCTTCTCCAACTACGTTTGGGCACACCGGTTATACAGGCACCTGTATCTGGATAGATCCAGAGCAACAATTGGTGTACATCTTCTTATCAAATAGAGTACACCCTACCGTAAACACGAAAATTTACGACTTAAACACACGCTCACGTATTCAGGATGCCATATATGAAGCGATTGCTAAGGGCTTGGACTAAGACTTGACATAGGTCTAACAATTGCTATCAAAAATAACAGTTAATTTGCAGCAAATTTTTTGTCGATGAAGATAGGTATTGTTTGTTATCCCACATTTGGAGGAAGTGGAGTGGTCGCTACAGAATTAGGAAAAGCGCTCGCTGCCAATGGGCATCAAGTTCATTTCATTACCTATAGCCAACCTGCTCGCTTGGATTTTTTCTCAGCAAATTTATTCTATCATGAAGTGAGTATTTCTAAATATCCATTATTTGATTTCCCTCCCTATGAACTGGCCTTAGCTAGTAAGTTAGTGGATGTGGTACGCTTTGAACATTTAGATTTACTCCACGTACATTACGCCATACCTCATGCCTCTGCCGCTTATATGGCTAAACAGATTCTGCTAACTTATGGCATTCAGATTCCGATAGTTACCACGCTGCATGGCACCGATATTACATTAGTTGGCAAAGATCCCAGTTATAATCCAGTGGTTACCTTCTCCATTAATCAGTCGGATGGCGTAACGGCTGTTTCACAGAACTTGAAAGAAGATACATTAAAACACTTTGATATTCGCAAAGATATCCGTGTCATATCTAATTTCATTGACTTATCGCGTTTTAGTCTACAGCCGCGCGAACATTTTAAGAAGGCCATTGCACCGGGCGATGAACGCATTCTCATACACACCTCTAATTTCAGGCGAGTAAAGCGTACGGGAGATGTTATTCGGGTATTTCAAAAGGTAAAAGAAAAGATTCCATGCAAATTGCTAATGGTTGGTGATGGTCCTGACCGGGTAAATGCGGAACAACTTTGCAGAGATTTAGGTGTTTGTAACGATGTGCGTTACCTAGGAAAACAAGAAGCCATAGAAGAAATATTATCGGTAACCGATTTATTTTTGATGCCTTCCGAATCGGAAAGTTTTGGTTTAGCTGCTTTAGAAGCAATGGCTTGCGGAGTACCTGTTATTTCATCAAATGCTGGTGGGTTGCCTGAATTAAATGTTGATGGTGTTACTGGCTTTTTAGATACCGTTGGCGATATTGATAGCATGGCCAAGCATGCTATTCATATACTGGAAAACAACGAACGTTTAGCTACTTTCAAAGCTGCTGCTTTAGCAAGAGCAAAGGAATTCGATTTAAGTCTCGTACTTCCGATATATGAACAGTATTATCAGGAAGTGATTGATCGCATGCGAGCAGAGCTTGTTTAAAATTCGTCAAAGACTAAACAAACTGGTGCACCTAGCGTAATTTTCTCGCCGGTGGTTTTCAATAATCCAGTATGGGCATCTCGTTCAAATACCAGCACATCGTTGGTATATTGGTTTGCTATTAGTACATATTTCCCACCAGGGGCTATGGCAAAGCTACGCGGCCCCTTTCCCCCAACCGATTGATTTTCAACATGTGTCAGTTTCCCATTTGCTGCATGGATAGCATAAATGGCTATGTCATTTGCATCTCCACGGTTAGATGCATATAAAAATTTTCCATCAGGAGATATATGAATATCTGCCGCCCCAACGTCGCCCTGAAAAGATGATGGTAACATCGATATTTCTTGTATGGGAGTTAATCGCCCTTGATCATAGCGATATACCGTTACCGCACTTTTCATTTCCTGAATAAGATAAACATATTTGCCATTTTTGGAAAAGGTAATTAGCCTGGGGCCACTACCTGGCGAAGCCACCCCATCGCTTATCGCTTGCGGTGAAACAGCTTGTCCCTCGTTTTTCTCATCATAGGCATATACTTTGATTCGATCTATTCCCAAGTCTTGCACCAATAAAAAACGCTCATCTGGCGAAAAAGTGGCCGAATGGACATGCGGCTTCTCTTGCCTATCTTTGTCTGGTCCGCTGCCATCATGTTGAATAACTTGCTGATGTGGTGTCAATGTACCATTATCTAACACACCAAATACGGTAAAGCTACCACCAGAATAGTTCGAAGCGATGACATGCTTATTTGCTTTATCGGTAATGATGTTGCAAGGGTCATCGCCATCAGTTAGTTGGCTATTTAGCAACTTCAAGGCGCCTGTACTCCGTTCATAAGCAAAGGCGCTAACGGCGCCTTTGCCATCATTCAGTTCGTTTACAGCATAGACAAATTTTCTGTCCGGACTAATTGTCAAGAAAGAGGGATTTTCTGTGGCTACTTTGTTTTTATAATTCAACTTCCCTGTTTGCAGATCAAACGTATAAACATATATACCTTCGCTTTTGCCCGTATGGGTATATGTCCCAATTAATAAATTCATTGTATCATCATGCTGTGCACATGCCATCATTGGCAAGAGACCAAACCAGTATAGGAGCCGTCGAAATATAATAAATTTCATGGAGTGCATTGTTTGACCAATAATACGCAAAATAATCAGCCAAACCAATTATTCTTCTTTGTTCAATCCAAATAACCCGCTTAATATCATTTGTACAATGGCCGTGAGAATTGCAAAAAACAAGGCAGAGAAAAAGCCGCTGACCGAGAATCCACTCATCAAATTACTTACTAACATCACCATTAAAACTGTAATGATAAATGACACCAGTCCCAATGTCAAAATATTGAGCGGTAATGTAAAGACCCTTAAAATGGTTCCGACTGTTGCATTGGCCAATGCAATCAATAATCCGGCAAACATAGCACTCCAGAAGCCGTCAACTGTTACACCGGGAATTACATAAGCAGCAAACATAATGGCTAAGGCCATTACAACTAATTCTACGATAAATCTCATGACTAAACTAATTATTTCATTTATTGAATATGTACAAAACATGTTGATCATAAAATTGTTTACATATTGCGTAACTATTCGCTTTCCAGACAAGTTTTATCAAGACAATCAGCTATTTGAATTATAAAATATTTATCGTACATTTGCATATCTTGACAGAGAGGGGACAGTTTAGTCCCCTCTTTTTATTACAAGAAGTTTGTGAATTTGTAATGAGCATTGAGAAAAGGGTCATTGAATTAGTTGAAGAAAAAATTGCTGGTCAACCTGATTTATTTCTGGTTGATGTGAAGATGCATCATAATGGTAAGCTCATCATCCATGTAGATGGTGACCAAGGCATTACCATTCAAGATTGTGCAGCAATTAGCCGTCATGTGGGTTATCATCTAGAAGAGGAAAACAGCATTGAAAATGCCTACAATCTAGAGGTATCCTCACCAGGAGTTGATACTCCGCTCCGATTACCAAGGCAATACCGTAAAAACATTGGACGTACGGTTTCAGTCAAATTAACAGATGGGAGCAAATATGAAGGTAAATTATTAGTTATAGATAGCTCAGCAAACAGCATCATTGTAGAGGAGTTAATCAAGGAAAAAGGCAAGAAGGCGGTACCTACATCACGTACCCTTCTATTAGATCAAATTGTAGAAACAAAGGTTTTAATTTCATTTAAATAAAAAATGAGCAACATCAATTTAATAGACTCATTTCAGGAGTTTAAAGACTTCAAAAATATTGACCGTCCTACGGTTATTAGTGTGCTTGAAGAAGTTTTTCGGAGCATGATCCGGAAACGTTTTGGAACAGATGAAAACTGTGATGTTATTGTTAATCCAGATAATGGTGACCTGGAGATCTGGCGTACGCGTACGGTTGTAGAGGATGAATTCTCTGAAGATGACGATTTAGAAATCGAATTAGCTGAAGCAAGAAAGGTAGATCCTGACTTGGAAGTAGGCGACGATTTCATTGAGGAAATTACATTAGAGAGCTTTGGCAGAAGGGCGATTTTAGCTGCTAGACAAACATTGGTATCTAAAGTACTCGAATTAGAGAAGGATGAAATTTTCAAAAAATACAAAGATCGAGTTGGCGAAATCGTAACAGGTGAAGTTTACCAGATATGGAAGAAAGAAACATTGGTTTTAGATGATGAAGGAAATGAACTTATTCTTCCAAAAACAGAACAAATTCCCGCAGATTATTTTAAAAAGGGAGACACCATTCGGGCAGTTGTTTATAAAGTAGACATGATGAATACCACACCGAAAATCATCATTTCAAGAACTGCACCTGAATTTTTACAACGTTTATTCGAATTGGAGGTGCCTGAAATTTTTGATGGCTTAATTACCATTAAAAAGATTGTTCGTGAACCAGGTGAGCGCGCCAAAGTTGCCGTAGAATCGTACGATGACCGTATTGACCCTGTGGGAGCCTGCGTGGGGATGAAGGGTTCACGTATTCACGGTATTGTACGTGAATTAAGAAATGAAAATATTGATGTTATTAATTTCACAAACAATGTTTCATTGTACATTCAGCGAGCATTAAGTCCAGCACGGATCAGTTCCATTAAACTAGACGAAGAAGAAAAAAGAGCTGCTGTATACTTGCAATCTGACCAAGTATCACTGGCGATCGGAAGAGGCGGACATAACATTAAACTGGCGGGCAAATTAACTGGATACGAAATTGACGTGTATCGGGAAAGTGCCGAAAATGATGAAGATGTGGATTTAGAAGAGTTTGCAGATGAAATAGATGGATGGATATTGGATGAATTCAAGCGTGTTGGCTTAGATACTGCCAAATCTGTTCTAGCACTTTCTACCGAAGAGTTGGTTCGACGTACCGACTTAGAAGAAAACACGATATTGGAAGTAATACAGGTGCTCCGCGCAGAGTTTGAATAGTTTGATCTGCTATATAAACTAAATAAAAGTGTGCATTATTTATTATGTTAGTAATAAACAATGAAAAAACATACTTTTGTAATATAACAATAAATTAAGAGGTAAATAGATTAAATGACAGAAGGTAAAAGCATAAACTTACTGAAAGCTGCAAAAGAACTGAACATAGGTATTGGAACAGCCGTAGATTTCTTAGCTAAAAAAGGCTATGATATCGAAGCAAAACCTAACACTAAGTTAGATCGCGATATGTATGATGTTCTTTTAAGAGAGTTTCAGGGTGATAAGATCGTAAAGGAAGAAGCTAATCAAATTGTTATTGGTAAAATCCGTCGTGAAGAATCGCCTTTAGAAGCTGCTGCATCTAAAACGACCGCGCCGGAAGTTGAAAACGATGAGATATTGATAAAAAACAACAGCGCTTTCAATCCTTCTGTTGAAGAAGCAAAAGCTAATACCCAACTACCTCATCAGCCAAAGCCTCATCATGCGGACATTCCCGCTGAGAAAGGAGAAGAAACAACCGATACAGAACCACACGTGGGAGTAAAGGTTGTTGGTAAAATTGACCTCTCTAGCCTGAATCAGCGCAGTAGGCCAGATAAAAAGCCACATACTCCAGTAAAGGAAGAAACGAAAGCAGATAAGCCTGTTATATCAGAAGTACCGGCGAATGATGATGCAAAAGAAATAAGCAAAAAGGTTGAAGAACCGGTAGTTGAAGTACCGAGCCCTCGTAGTGAGCAAGCCCCTTCGACAGAAACACCTCAACAAAGCGAGGTTAAAAGTGAAGAGCCAATTGCCCAACCTATAGCGAGCAAACCTGAGGAACCCGCTTCCAAAGAAGAGCCACAAACACCGGTCAAACAAAATGAGGTAATCCGGGCGAAAGCCGAACACCTGAGCGGACCGAAAGTAATTGGTAAAATCGAGTTACCGACTCCCCATCAGAAGCGTAAAGATCAACCTATTGCGTCTTCTTCTGGTGCAAACAACGCTGCGGATCATAAACGGAAGCGCAAGCGAAACAACGCAATGGGTGGAGGGCAGCAAGGCCGAAACCAAGCTGATAACACACAACAACGAGGCAATCAACACCAAGCTGGAGGCAATGCGTCACAACATCGGCCAAATCAACCTGGGGGAGGACAGCGTCCGGATCATAAAGGGAAAGGGAAACATGATTTTAAAGGTCGGGGTCGACATGTTGAAACGCCAAAAGAAGAGCCCTCAGAAAAGGAAATACAAGATCAAATCAAGGCAACTCTAGCCCGCTTAAGTGGTGCTGGTAAGTCAAGTAAATTTGCACAAAGAGCAAAATTGCGTAGACAGAAACGAGATGACGTTGCCTTATCAGCCGAAGAAGCTGCTTTAGAGCGTGAGTTACAATCTAAAGTTCTTCGTGTAACTGAGTTTGTGACGGCGAACGATCTTGCCAATATGATGGATGTTTCGGTAACCCAAGTAATATCAACTTGTATGAGCCTGGGTATTTTTGCATCCATTAACCAACGATTGGATGCCGAAACACTTACCATCGTTGCGGATGAATTTGGTTACGAAGTTGAGTTCGTTAAACCAGAAGATGAAGAAACCCATACGCTAGAAGAACCAGACAGCCCAGAGAACTTGGTACCTCGCGCTCCTATCGTTACCGTAATGGGCCACGTGGATCATGGTAAAACATCATTATTGGACTATGTCCGCAAAACAAATGTTATTGGTGGGGAAGCGGGTGGTATTACCCAGCACATCGGTGCATATGCGGTTAAATTAGATGATGGCCGTAAGATTACATTTTTAGACACACCTGGTCACGAAGCGTTTACCGCCATGCGGGCCCGGGGGGCAAAAGTAACTGATATTGCGATTATCGTGATTGCCGCTGACGATAGTGTCATGCCTCAAACGAAAGAAGCGATCAACCACGCGCAAGCTGCAGGTGTTCCTATTGTATTTGCGTTCACAAAAATAGATAAACCAGGTGCTAACGCCGATAAAATAAGAGAACAATTATCTACTATGAATATCTTGGTAGAAGATTGGGGGGGTAAATACCAGGCACAGGAAATTTCTGGTAAAACTGGTTTGAACGTCGATTTGCTATTAGATAAGGTTCTGCTCGAAGCAGAATTATTGGAACTGAAAGCAGATCCTAAAAAACGGGCCGTAGGCTCCGTTGTAGAAGCTGCCTTAGATAAAGGCCGCGGTATTGTTACAACTGTTTTGATAGAAGGTGGAACTTTGCGCATAGGTGATCCGATTTTAGCTGGTTCGCACAGTGGTAAAGTGAAGGCGCTGACGAATGAACGTGGACAAAAAGTAACGGAGGCAGGTCCATCAACCCCAATTCAAATTTTGGGTATGAACGGCGCACCTACCGCTGGTGATAAATTTTATGTGTTAGAGAGCGAATCGGAAGCTCGTCAGATTGCAAACAAACGCTTACAACTGCAACGCGAACAGGGCTTACGTACGCAAAAACACATTACCTTGGATGAAATTGGCCGTAGATTGGCAATAGGAAACTTCAAAGAGCTCAATGTGATCGTTAAAGGTGATGTAGATGGTTCAATTGAAGCGCTATCTGATTCCTTACTAAAATTATCTACAGAGGAAATCCAAGTCAATATCATTCATAAATCAGTTGGTCAAATTTCAGAATCCGATGTATTATTGGCATCTGCCTCTGACGCAATCATTATAGGTTTCCAAGTGCGGCCATCACAGAACGCACGAAAACTAGCAGAACAAGAACAAATAGATATTCGTCTATATTCTATTATTTACGATGCTATTGAAGAATTAAAAGCTGCTATGGAAGGTATGTTGGCTCCGAAGTATGAAGAGAAAATTGTAGCCAATGTCGAAATACGTGAGACCTTTAAAATTAGCAAAGTGGGTACTATTGCAGGATGTATGGTATTAGACGGAAAAATGAATCGCAATCATGACATCCGTGTTATACGCGATGGTGTTGTTGTTTATACAGGGAAGTTAGCTTCACTAAAACGATATAAAGATGATGTTAAAGAAGTTTCCCAAGGATATGAATGCGGATTGAGCATCCAAAATTACAATGATATCAAAGTGGGCGATATTGTAGAAGCCTATGAGCAAGTTGAAGTAAAAAGGAAACTATAATATCTTTTATACTTACTATACATAGAAAATAAAAAAGGGATGTGCGTGAATGCCATCCCTTTTTTACAATAATCAGTTCGCTTCAGAATTACATATCTCCCCCTTCAAATTGCTGCATATCCACTAAGCGTTTATACAGCCCACCCTTCGCTATCAAATCTAAATGGGTTCCTTGCTCTACAATATGGCCGTTATCCAGTACAACAATTTTGTCTGCCGATTGAATGGTACTCAACCGATGCGCAATAACCAATGTTGTTCTACTATGCATCAATTTATTTAGCGCATCTTGCACCAGTTTTTCCGATTCCGTATCCAGTGCCGATGTTGCTTCATCTAAAAGTAAGATGGGAGGGTTTTTTAACACCGCACGGGCAATACAAATCCGCTGTCTTTGGCCGCCAGATAGTTTCACTCCTCTATCACCAATATTGGTATAATAGCCATGCTCAGTAGCCTCAATAAATTCATGCGCGTTCGCAATTTTCGCAGCCGCCATGACTTCTTCAAGGGTTGCATCTACACCAAAGGCAATGTTGTTATAAACTGTATCGTTAAACAAAATTGATTCTTGATTTACCGTTCCCATCAAGCGTCGTAGCGACTCTGTTTGTATATTTTTAATATTCCTTTTATCAATCGATACTGCTCCTGACTGCACTTCCTGAAAGCGTGGTAACAAATCCATCAACGTAGATTTCCCTCCACCAGATGGCCCAACCAGGGCAACCGTTTGTCCTTTCGGTACTTCAAAACAAATATTGTTTAAGACGCGTTTCTCCTGATAGGCAAAATTAACGTGCTCAAATCGGATGGCATCTTCGAAATCTTTTATTGATACTGCATCTGGTGTGTCGATTATTGCGGGTTTTTCGTCAATAAGTTCCAATACGCGTTCGCCCGCAGCAATGCCCGAATGAATATTACTAAACGAGTCAGTGATAGCCTTTGCAGGACGCATTACTTGAGAAAATATGGCTATGTAAGTGATAAATGCCGCAGCATTCAACTCTTCACTTCCGCTAAGCACCAGATTGCCCCCATATAGCACCAATACAGCCACCATAAGAACCCCCAGCAACTCAGATACAGGCGAACTCAATTGTTGTCTTCTTGCCATTCGTCTACCAATTTTAGAATAATAGACATTCTCTTCATGAAATCGCTGTTTTACATAATTAGTAGCATTGAATGCCTTAATAATTTTCACACCCGATAGTGCCTCATCCAGATAACTGATCATTTTACCGTATACCTGTTGCGCTTCAGTAGCTTGTTGTTTAAGTCTGCGCACAATTAAGGAGATAAAAAAGGCAGAAATGGGAATAACTAGGATAGCAAAAAAAGTCAGCTTATAACTGATGCCAAATAACCAAATGAGATAAAATAGCAACTGCAAGGGTTCTTTAAAGACCACTTGTAAAGTGGCAGTAACCGAGAATTGCACGACCTGAACATCAGAAGCTATTTTGGATATGATATCTCCCTTGCGTTGGTTATTGAAATACCCCACATGTAAATCCATCACATTATTGAATACCGTGCGCCTCAGATTTAAGAGTGTATGGATACGCAAGTTCTCCATAATGCGTTGGGCAAAGTACCGGAATAAATTGCTCAAAAGTACAGAGATGACAATCACAACTAATACGCGCTGTAAGGTACCATATGGACCAAATTGTTCATTCATTTGCTGTGCAAAATAGTTAAATTGGTCAATCAAGTCATACCAATTTTCCGGTTTTGCAATCAAGGCAGCCTCATCGTTCTTTAAAAATAGGGTGTCGAGCAATGGCATCAACAAAGCTAAATTCAATGTTCCGAAAAAGACGGTAATTAGGGTACAGATAATATAAGGAATAGCGTACTTCTCAATGGGTTTTGCGAAAGATAATAATCTTAGATAGGTCTTCATTCAATATGTTTAAACCAAAAGCACAAAGGTAACAAAAACCTCAGATTCAAGCCTAAAAGATTGTAAAAACATCGCTGTGATACTAAAACTCAGCGTGAACATGCAAGGCTCACAACAAATACCATTCAAAATAAGACAACGTTGTAATGAACTCAGTAAGTAATTTAGTAAATTAGTCCGCTCAAAAGAAGAAGAATGTCTATTATACCAGCAAAGCGTGTACAACACACAGAGGAATATTATTTCTCCAAAAAATTACGTGAAATTGAAGAGCTGAACAAGAGCGGAAAGCAAGTAATTAACTTAGGAATCGGAAGTCCAGATTTACCTCCTCACCCTTCTGTGATTGATACTTTAAATCATTTTGCCTCGTTGCCACATACACATGCTTATCAAAGTTATCGCGGTGTGCCGGCATTACGCAATGCCATGTCGGCATGGTATAAAAAATATTATCACGTTCATTTAGATCCGCAGACAGAAATCCTTCCACTTATTGGTTCGAAAGAAGGTATTATGCATATCTGTATGACCTATTTAGAAGAAGGTGATGAAGCACTTGTACCCAATCCGGGTTACCCCGCTTATACATCTGCGGTTAAGTTAAGTGGGGCCGCACCTATTTATTATGAATTACACGCCAACAACAATTGGCTTCCGGATTTGGCCAATCTTGAGCGAAGAGATTTAAGTCGGGTCAAATTAATGTGGATAAATTATCCACATATGCCAACGGGAGCACAAGCAACCAGTACATTCTTTCAAGATGTGATAGCTTTTGCCAAAAAAAACAATATACTCATTTGTCATGATAATCCATATAGCTTTATATTAACCCAAGAGCCTATTAGCCTGATGGCAACTCCTGGAGCGAAAGAGGTAGCGCTCGAGCTTAATTCACTTAGTAAAGCCAGCAATATGGCCGGTTGGCGCGTTGGTATGTTGGTTGGTCAGGCTGATCGCATCAACGAAATCATGCGTTTTAAAAGCAACATGGATTCGGGTATGTTTTTACCATTGCAAATGGCTGCCGCAAGGGCTTTAGAACTCGACCAAGATTGGTACGATGGTATTAACGGCATCTATCAGGCACGTCGTGAAAAAGTACATCAGTTGCTTGATGAACTTCAATGCACTTATGACCCTAACCAAGTAGGAATGTTCGTTTGGGCGCTTATCCCTCAGCGATACGAAAATGGCTATATGCTCAGCGATGAGACACTTTACAATGCTGCTGTATTCGTTACACCAGGGGGCATTTTTGGAAGTGCCGGAGAACGTTATATACGCGTAAGTCTATGCACCCAAGAAGAAGTATTACAGCGTGCTATAGATCGGGTGAAAAGGGCGATAAAACGAAGCAACCAGTCTCATTGAGGCCTTAAAGACAAATAAAATCAATAAGTAAATTTTATTCTGATGAAAATTGCCATTGTAGGAGTCGGATTAATAGGGGGATCTATTGCCATTACGCTAAAGGAAAAAAATTTTGTTAGTCATGTCATTGGAATAGACAAGGAAGAGAATAATCTCAAAAAAGCGCTTCAACTAGGCCTTATTGATGAGGCCCAGACCTTGGAAGCAGCTGTAAAAGTAGCTGATTTATTCATTCTATCTATTCCAGTAGATGCGATTATTCAGTTATTGCCCAACCTGCTCGACCTCATAAACGACAAGCAGGTTGTTATGGATATGGGATCAACTAAAGAGAAGTTGCTAGCTTCTATTGAAGGGCACCGGCATCGAGGTAGATTGGTAGCTTGCCATCCCATGGCTGGCACTGAATACTCAGGGCCTGAAGCCGCTATACCCAATCTTTTTTCCGGCAAAACAATGATTTATTGTGATGTAACCAATAGCGATGAGGATGCTTTTGAACTGGCTGAAAGCATAATAGATCAATTGGGCATGAAGACTGTATTCATGAATGCGAGAGAACACGACATCCATACCGCTTATGTTTCGCACATATCGCACATTACATCCTTTGCACTAGCCCTTACGGTATTGGAGAAAGAGAAATCGCAGGGTCGGATTTTTGAGCTTGCGAGTTCTGGATTTGAGTCAACTGTCCGGCTGGCAAAGAGCTCGCCCGATATGTGGGTACCCATTTTCAGGCAAAACAAAAAAAACGTACTTGATGTATTAGAAGAACATATCCACCAGCTGCAAGGCTTGCAGCAACTCATCGAAGAAGAGAAGTTTGATGATGTTTATAAACTCATTAAGAAAGCAAATAAAATCAAACGAATATTAAAATAGTACTTATTTTATTATGCCCTATTCAGTAAATTAATCTCCATACAGGCATAAAGGGCGGCAGTTTCAGTCCGAAGTCTTGTAGCACCTAAACTAATAGGTACATAATCTTGTTGCCGTGCTGTATGTACTTCTTCTGGACTAAAATCACCTTCAGGACCAATTAAAATACAGTAGTGGCTATGTGGTTTGGCGCTTTGCATCAAAAAAGATTTCTCCTCATTGAAACAATGGGCAATAAATCGTTGTGCTTGCTTATTTTTTTGATGTAAAAAACTGGAAAATTTAATGGCTTCATTCAATTTCGGCAAGTAGGCCGTTTGCGATTGTTTCATTGCCGCTGTAATCACCTTGTTCAGGCGCTCTGTTTTAATTTCTTTCCGCTCCGAATGCTCACAGATTAGTGGAGTAATCTCATCAATTCCAATCTCAGTAGCCTTTTCAAGGAACCATTCCAATCGGTCTGTATGCTTGGTGGGTGCTACAGCAACATGCAGATAATGATTCCGTTTGCCCACCTCTTTTTCTACAGACAAAACACGTACGGACATCCGTTTTGGATGAGCAACTAAAATCTCGCAACGAAAAAAATTCCCCTTACCATCAATCAATGCTACTTCCGATCTTTCTTGCAATCGAAGAACACGCACGCCATGCTTACTCTCCTCTTCGTTCAAGTAATAGGTTTCTATTTGCTGCGTAATGTCGATATCGGGGGTATAAAAAAGATGCACAATCTATAACGATTAAAGCTCTGTATCATCGCCTACTTCTTCGCGTGGCAATAATTCTAATTTTACATACTCAATATTCTGTTGCGTTTTCTTAAGGATGGTAAAGACATATCCGTGGAACTCTTTCCTTTCACCTACATCCGGAATTTTATCGAAGACTGTAATGACTAAGCCCGAAATGGTATCATAGTCGCTACTCTCAGGAAGTTCTTCAGGTAGAAACTCGTTAACATCGTGCACGCTAGCGGCTGCTTCTACAATATATTCGGTATCTGATGCTTTTTCAACAATGGGTTTCTCTTCATCGTATTCATCTTGAATCTCACCAACTAATTCTTCAACAATATCCTCTAAAGTGACCATCCCCGCTGTTCCTCCAAACTCATCCAAAACAATGGCAATTTGAATACGTTTTAGCTGGAACTCACTCATAAGATCATTAATCTTCTTATTCTCTGCAATAAAATACGGCTTACGGATAATGGTTTTCAGTACAAATTCCTTATTGTGTACCATCAATGGCAAAATATCTTTCGCATGGATAATTCCCACGATCTTATCAATCGTATCATCATATACAGGAATTCGGGAGTATCCTTCACTGATAATGGTATCAAGCAATTCTTCTTTTGGGCTATTTAGTTCTATACCTACAATCTTTGTACGCGGCACCATAATATTTTTTACCACGCGCTCATTGAAGTCAAAAACATTCTTAATCAGCTCATGTTCAGCCATATTTAGCGCACCGCTCTCTTTACCCTGGTCGAGCAGGTACTGCAGCTCTTCCGTCGAATGATGTACTTCATGGATGTGTGAGCCGAAACCTAGAATACGTAATATAAAATTGGCAAATCCATTCAAAATCCAAATGAATGGCCTGAATATAATATAGAAAAATCGTAAGGGAACCGAGAGGGCCATGGTTGTGCCAACTGGCCGTTGGATAGCAATGGATTTTGGTGCGAGCTCACCAAAAACAATGTGCAGTACCGTAATGATGGAAAAGGCTAAAACATGGCCTAGGTTTGTTGCAATATCGCCTTCTAATATAACTCCAAAGAAGGCAAATGTTGCATTTACAATCTTCGTCATCACTGATTCACCTACCCAACCCAAGCCTAATGATGCGAGTGTGATCCCTAACTGGGTTGCTGCCAAATAGCCATCCAGATGTTGTGTAATATGCTTTGCGATTTTTGCAACGCTATTTCCTGATTTGGCTTTTACCTCAATCTGAGAAAGCCGGACTTTCACAATAGCAAATTCGGCAGCTACAAAAAAGCCATTCAGCAAGACCAGAAATAACGTAACAAAAATTTGGAAGCCCATGTATTTTATTTGTTAATGAATGTCTTCTGATAGAGCGATAAACTCTCTTGTATACAAGTATACGCAAAAGATTTACCCATCCATTTTTCGATTGTCACATTTTTTCCTTCCAACGCCTTATAATCTTGGAAAAACCGCACTATTTCTTTCATTGTATGAGGCGGCAATTCAGATAAGTCGTTGATGTAATTAACGGACATATCATTTTTTGCAACAGCTATGATTTTATCGTCTTGTTCACCACCGTCTACCATGTGCATTACACCAATAACTTTTGCTTCAATAATCGACATCGGCACCACATCTACTGAGCAGATAACCAAAATATCCAAAGGATCTTTATCATCGCAATAAGTTTGCGGGATAAACCCGTAATTGGCAGGATACATCACTGATGAAAACAAAACGCGATCCAATTTCAATAGACCACTATCTTTATCTATTTCATATTTGGCTTTTGAGCCTTTAGGTATTTCAATAATTGCATTTACAGAAGAGGGGACATCATCGCCCGGAGAAACATGGTGCCACGGATGTGCGTTATTCATATTAATTTTTAAACTTTAAAACTCTTTATTTTCGTTTTTCTTATTTGTTGGGTTTCGATTTATTGCATATTGCCTTACAAGTGTCACAATGATGGGTGCAGCTGTTATGGCTAAAAAACCAATAATAATATACTCTATATAGTCAATAATCTGTGGAAATTCTTTGCCTAAATAAAATCCTGCAAGTGTCAGCGTCAGCACCCATAAAAATCCGCCTATTACATTGAACAATACAAATTTCTTAAAATCCAGACGTACAATACCTGCAAATATGGGGGCAAAGGTACGTATTATTGGCATAAATCTTCCCAAAATTAAAGCAAGCCCACCATATTTATTGTAAAACTCTTCTGCCATAATAATATATTTACGCTTGAAAAGCCATGAATCCTTTCGCTTAAATAGCATCGGGCCTGTACGTCGCCCAAACCAGTAGCCTACAAAATTTCCCAATATAGCCGCAATTATCATTCCTGAACATAATGTAACAATAGAAACATCGAGTAAACCCGAAGCGGTAAACAAACCTGCTAGAAAAAGTAGATAATCTCCTGGTAAAAAGAAGCCAAAAAACAGCCCTGTCTCGGCAAAAATAATAAAAACAACCAAGTAAAAGCCGCCAGCCCGGATCAAAGTCTCAGCATCTAAATAGTGGAAAATGGACAGGCAGAATTCTTGCATATATAGCTACAAAGCTACTAAATTATATATCTAAACTTACGAAAAATTTACTGTCGTGGCATTCCTCAGATTTATCCTTCGATCAAATTAAATGCGTTAACCAGTCTGGATATACACCTATGAACAGTGTCAATGCAGCTGCCACCAACAGAACAATCTGGTAATTACGATCAACCTGTATAATGGTCTTTTCATCCACTTCTCTAAAATACATATTGATAATAACGTGGAAATAATAAAAGATGCCAATTGCAGCATTAATGATCGCTAAGATAACCAAAACCACTTGTGCATGGCTAAGCGCATCTGTAAATAGCATAAATTTTCCGACAAATCCCGCAGTCAACGGTATCCCAGCTAAAGACAGCATGGCCAAAGTCAATATAAAGGCCAGTATTGGATTTGATTTCCCTAATCCGTTAAAAGATTCAAAATGTTCACTACCGCGATTACGTTTAACGATGGTGAGAATGGAAAATGCAATCACAGAAGAAAGGGAGTAAGCGGTAGTATACACCAGTAATGCGCCGCTGGCCTGCAAACCTATATTTAAGATAGCGAACAACATATAACCGGCATGCGAAATACTGGAATAAGCCAGCATGCGCTTAAAGCTTTGCTGAACCGCTGCTGTAATATTACCTATAAACAAGGTTAATACAATTAAAAGAAGCAATACAGGGCCCCAAAAAACCTGTAAGGGCAGAAAACAGCTCATAAATAAGCGCAAAAAGCCACCAAAGGCAGCTGTCTTGACTACTGTAATCATGAAAGTAGTCACTAAAATAGGAGAGCCATCGTATACATCGGGTGCCCAAAAGTGAAATGGAGCAGCCCCCACTTTAAAAGCAAGTCCCACCAGCATAAATAAGATACCCGCATAAAACAATGGTGATATCCCGCCCTCATGGTTAACTACATATGTTTTGATGGTGTCTAAATCAAAAGATGCGCTGGCACCGTATATTAAAGCTATTCCAAACAAAAGAAATCCGGTGGAAAAAGCTCCTGTCAGAAAATATTTCAATGATGCTTCATTGGAAGCCAAATCAGTTTTCCGAATCCCAACCAATATATAGAGGGCGACCGACATGATTTCAATTCCGATAAACAACATAGCCAAGTTGTGAAATGAAACAACCAGCAATGCACCTGTTAAAGAAAAAATAATCAACGCATAATATTCAGCTATGTTTGGACTACGCTCATCGAAATAATTCTTTGATAATATAAAAATTAATATCGTAATAAAAATAAGTAGAATAGAGAAAGCCAACGAAAACTTGTCAAAGAGAATCATACCACTAAATAACGGGCTTGCAGCTTCCTTCCATAATTGCAGTTCAAAAATGCCGGCACCTATTAAACCAATCAAAGAAACCGGAAGCAGCGCCTTATTGGCTTTGAAAACACCTAAATATAAAACAAGTACTGCTAAAATTGACAATGTTATAATTGCGCTCATTTGTGTCTCTTATTTACTTTTACAGATACGGTAGGGGTATCTAATCTCATTTCTCTTTAATAACTCAACTGAATTTGCTCCAACAAATGGGTAACTGCTGCTTCTGATAGATGAAGAAGAGGTCTAGGATATATACCAATAGCGATGATAAAAAATGCGATGGCTCCCAACACCCATAAGTCTACACCAGTTATATCTTTAAATCGGACAGTGCCTTCGCGCTCTTCGCCCAACATAACACCCTTATACATGCTAAGCATGTAAACGGCTCCGAATATAATAGTTAATCCTGCGATCGCGGCCAACCAAATACCATGATTGGCAAGTCCGGTTAGCAAAAGGAATTCACCAATAAATCCATTCGTTAGTGGAAGCCCGATTGCCCCTAATACGATAATCAGGAAGACAATTGCCAATCTAGGGGCCGATTTAGCAATTCCACCCAACATCGATATATCACGTGTACCGGTTTCTCGATCAATGAGTTCAATTATAAAAAATAAACCGATTACATTGATCCCGTGATTGATCATCTGGATGAAAGCCCCTTGTAAGCTTTGTGTATTCCAAACGAAAATACCGGCTGCAATTAACCCAACATGTGCAATAGACGAATATGCAATCAATCGTTTGATGTCTCGTTGTTTAAACGCAATAATCGATGCGTATACAATGCCAACGACAGCCAAACCCAATGCCCATCCGCCAAACTGTTCAACTCCTAATGGAGCTATTGGCAACAACCATCGAATCAATCCGTAAATACCCATTTTCAGCATAATGGCTGATAAAAGCATGGTTCCAGCCGTTGGCGCTTCTACATAAGTATCTGGTTGCCATGTATGAAGTGGAAATAAAGGCATTTTTATCGCAAATGCAATAAAAAAAGCCCAGAATATGTATCCTTGTGTCTGTTTATCAAGTGTCAATTCATAAAAAGATTGTAGGGCATAATTTGCAGTTGGTACTTGCGTATAGAGGTAGATAATAGCGATCAGCATCAACAAACTACCGAAGAATGTATAAATGAAAAACTTAAGCGTTACTTTTGCCCGTTGCTGGCCTCCCCATCGCCCGCATATGAAATAAATGGGTATCAGCGCTATTTCCCATCCTACATAAAACAAGAAAGCATCTAAAGCCATAAAAACCAACAACAACCCTGACTGCATAAATAACACCAGTGCGTAGAAATTTCCCTGATAAGGTTTACGAAATGTACTCAATATGATTAATGGTATCAAACCATTGGTAAGCAATACCAGTGGCAAACTAATCCCATCTAGGCCCAGGTGAAAGTGGATTCCCAGCGAAGCAATCCATGGCACGTTCAGTTCAAACTGCATCCGCGCATTGGGAATAAAGTGAGCAACGAGTATACCCGTTAGGGATAGCACCAATACAGAAGAGGCGAAAGCAACCCATTTAGCCACATGTGATGTTTTTATACATGCAAGTGGAATGGCTACTATAATCGGTATAAAAAGAATGAAAGCTAAATTATCCATGAATTTCCCGTTACCTTATTTTAAATGATATACAAACCATACAATAGTATCGCAATTGCCCCAATAACCATGTAGAAAATATAATAACCTACATTTCCTTGCTGTAGCAACCGGAAAACTCCCCCAGCTCTTACAGCGCCATTACCTATATAGTTGACTAAACCGTCTATCCATTTTCTGTCAAATACACGGAAGAAAATTTTCGATAAGCCATTCAATGGTCTTACAACGATATAATCATACAGTTCATCTACATAGAATTTATGGTATGACCATTTTGCGAAACCACTTCGTACGTCATGATCACCACTTGGTATGGTAGCTTTACGGACGTAAATGGCATAAGCATAAATAGCCATTGCGATTGCTGCCACTGATGATACTCCCATGAGGATATACTCCGTTGTATGTGATAAATGAAAACTTTCTGCTATGGCCGCCGTATCTGCAAAAGTGGGTGCTAAAAAATCGGCCAATATTGCATTTCCGCCCAAAACTTCCGGTAAATTCAAGACACCACCAAAGGCAGAAAGAGCTGCCAATACAATCAATGGGATTGTCATAACCCACGGGGATTCATGTAGGTGCTTTTCTTGTTCAAATGTTCCTCTAAATTTTCCATAAAAAGTTAAGAATAACATTCTAAACATATAAAACGATGTAAACAATGCACCCATCAATCCTCCAAGCCATAAGATTTTACTATGTGAAAAAGCATGTGCCAAGATTTCATCTTTAGAAAAGAACCCAGAGAACGGTGGAATACCCGCAATAGCAATTGTTGCAATTGACATGGTGATAAAGGTAATGGGCAGCTTCTTTCGCAGTCCACCCATTACACGCATATCCTGCTCATTACTCATAGCATGAATAACTGAACCCGCTCCTAAGAATAATAGTGCTTTAAAAAAGGCGTGGGTAATCACGTGGAAAAATGCCCCCGAAAAAGCACCTACTCCTAAGCCTAAAAACATGTATCCCAATTGAGAGACTGTAGAATACGCTAAAACTTTTTTAATATCATTCTGTGTAACCGCAATAAAAGCAGCTAGTAAAGCTGTTAGCAGGCCAATTACTGCAATAATTTCCATAGTAATTGGCGAAAGCGTAAACAGGATATTCGATCGCGCAATTAAATAAATACCGGCAGTAACCATTGTGGCTGCATGAATTAAGGCCGATACCGGGGTGGGCCCTGCCATAGCATCTGGCAACCATGTAAACAATGGTATTTGTGCCGACTTGCCCGTAGCCGCTATAAATAACAATATGGAAGCCAGCACCAAAGTGGTATCGCCCAAAGGTAAAGTGGCGGCCTTGGGGAAAATCGCTGTAAACTCTGCGCTCCCAAAATTATAAAACAACACAAAAATGGCAAGTAGAAACCCTAAATCGCCTATCCGATTCATGACAAATGCTTTCTTCGCTGCAGCGGCATAATCTACCCGTTGATACCAAAATCCAATCAATAAATAAGAGCATAGGCCTACCCCCTCCCAACCAATAAACATGACGATATAGTTGGAGCCTAGTACTAAAAGTAACATGAAGAATATAAATAGATTGAGATAGGCAAAGAATTTGCCGTAGCCCGGATCATGCTTCATATAACCAGTAGAATATAAATGAATCAAAAAACCCACACCTGTAATAATAAGCAACATGATAGCGCTTAAAGGGTCAAGTAAAAACGAAAGTTGAACTTGTAAACTACCGGCACCAAACCATTCAAAAATCGGGTAAGAGAAAGAAGCTATTTCGCCTGCCTTCCTAGCAGCATATACATCACAAAAGGCATTACAGCTCAAGAAAAAGGCTAAAAGTACAGTACCGCATCCGATGAGCGAAATAAGCGACTTGGGTAAGACATTTCTACCTAAACCATTTATAATAAAGCCTATTAAAGGTAAAAGGACTATCCAAATTAATCCAATCATATGTTATGTTCGTTATTGTTGATTGTTCTTTTTGTAGATTCATTTAAGCATATAGTACGTTGCTTCATTACCATTTTAGCTTATTCAATGAATTGATATCAATAGACTTGGTATTGCGATATACCATGACAATAATCGCCAATCCGACTGCAACCTCCGCAGCAGCAAGCGCCATAATAAAGAATACAAAGACTTGCCCAGATGCATCGCCGTGATAGGCAGAAAAAGCTGCCAACAATAAATTCACCGCATTCAACATCAATTCTATGGACATCATAATAATGATGACATTTCTACGGATGAGTACGCCAATTACACCAATGGTAAACAGTATACTACTCAATAAAATGTAATGATTCAGTGGGACGCCCTGCAAAGTATTTACGATCGTTTCCATTTTATATTTTTTTTGGTTCTTTCTTTGCCAATAACACGGCCCCTACCATAGCTGTAAGCAACAAAATAGATGAAATCTCAAAGGGCAAAAGAAACTCATTGAACAATACCTTACCCAAATTACCTACTAGTCCAATCTCAGGTTTTTTAAGAATCAATGGATTGGAAGCTTCCAATGTCCGTAACGACCCTGCAAGTGTTACCAGCAAACACATACCCGCCACAGCGCCCATAATTTTTACGAGCACAGATTTCATGGGTTCCGTTTCCTTATTTAAATTGAGCAACATCAGTACAAAAAGAAAAAGTACCATAATGGCGCCCATGTAAACAATAAAGTTTACAACCGCCAAAAATTGCGCATTGAGCAATACATAGTGAATCGTAAACGTAAAAAAAGTGATTACGAGATAAAGCACACTATGTATGGGATTCTTGGCCAGAATAACCATCAATGAAAAAAATATGGAAAGAAAGGCTACAAAATAAAATAAGCTCACAATTTCAAGTTTAGTTATTTTTACTCAATATCATTCAGTTAAATTCGCTATCTGTTCTTGGGTAGATTGAAAATCAAAACGTTCTTCCACCAATTTGTCTTTCCCGTAGATAAAATCCTTTCGTAAATAATCAGCAGGTACGTGCGGTCCATCCAAATAAATCGCTTCTTTTGGGCACGCTTCTTCACACAAACCACAAAAAATACAGCGCAACATATTGATTTCATATACAGCTGCATATTTTTCCTCCCTATATAAATGCTCTTCCCCTTTCTTGCGTTCGGCCGCAATCATGGTAATAGCCTCCGCTGGACAGGAAAGGGCACATAAGCCACAAGCTGTACAACGTTCTCTGCCTGCTTCATCTCGCTTTAGCGAATGCATACCTCGATAGTTCTTGGAGTATGGCCTTTCTACTTCTGGATACGAAAAGGTAGCTTTCTTCATAAAAAAATGCCTAATCGTTACCGCCATACCTTTTATAATTGCTGGGAGATAAATGCGCTCCCAGAAATTCATGGGTTTCTGTGCTAAAACTTTCTTCCTATTACTTAACGATTCCATCTATTATATTTTAAGCGTAATTCCACACGTTGTTCTTTATCGTTCTGTATATCAATCATGACCAATAAATGTCTTTTAATATGGTTATAATCCCTGTAAGTACAATATTTCCAATAGCTAAAGGGATAAGTACTTTCCATCCCAAATTCATTAATTGATCGTAACGGAAACGAGGAAGCGTCCATCGAATCCACATAAAGAAAAATATAAAGGCGAATATCTTCAAAAAGAAAACAACTACGCCTATAGCAGCAATCCAGTTTGCCGATAAGCCAAGCGTATCCATAAAGGGAAAATTATATCCGCCGAAATACAAAACGGTCATTACTGCCGATGACACAAACATGTTGATATATTCAGAGAACATATATAATCCTAACTTCATAGACGAATATTCTGTATGGTATCCGCCTACCAATTCTGTTTCGCATTCGGGTAAATCAAACGGAACACGGTTACATTCTGCAAATGCACAAGTCAAAAATATCAAAAATCCCAAAGGCTGTACCCATATGTTCCAATGAACAAAACCACTTTGTTGAGCTACAATTTCTTTGAGAGAAAGTGTTTGTGTAACCATTAAAAGCGCAATAATGGAAAGGCCCATAGCGACTTCATAGCTGATACTTTGCGAGGCAGCTCGGATAGCCCCCATTAAAGAAAATTTGTTATTTGATGCCCATCCACCTAGCATAATACCATAAACACCCAATGCTACTACGCCAAAAATATATAAGATACCTACATTGACATCAGCCACTTGAAGCTCAATGACCCGATTGCCGATCGTGATCGGTTGACCCCAAGGAATAACGGCGCTACTGATACATGCGGTAATGATTGCCAAAGTAGGCCCTGCAATAAACAATCCTTTATGCGCACCTGCTGGAATGATTTCCTCTTTAAAAAAGAATTTACCTCCATCACACAAGGGCTGTAAAATGCCGAATGGCCCTGCACGATCCGGTCCCTTCCGGTCTTGCATAAACCCTGCCACCTTACGTTCTGCCAAGGTAGAATACATGGCGATGACCAAGGTCAAAACAAAGACCACTGTAATTAATATTAATTTCTCTATAATAAATGCCGTTTCCATGAATACTTACTTTTGCTTATAACCTTACAGACCGTTCAAATTGTTGTTTATTAGCTTCTTGTAATTTTGGATTTTCCTTAATAACGGGCAAGGGTTTCAATGTATCATAATGGTTAGCAGAAATGACAGAAGTAGGTGTCACATGTCGTGGCCCTTCAATCACCCAGTCACTGGTTTGCTTTTTATCAAATCTACAGGTATTACAGATGAATTCTTCCACTTCGCCATATGTATCTTTTCTGGCAGTAACTCGTAACACATCATTACCTTTATACCATAAGGTCACTTTACCGCTGCATGTTGGACAATCACGATGTGCTTCTACAGGTTTCGTAAACCAAACACGATTTTTAAATCGAAACGTTTTATCTGTTAGTGCACCTACAGGGCAAACGTCAATCACATTACCTGAAAAATCGTTGTCTATTGATTTTTCAATATAAGTAGAAATTTCAGCGGCGTCGCCCCGGCCCAGAATACCATGCACTCTTTTATTTGTTATCTGATCCGCAACAAAAACACAACGATAGCACAGAATACACCGATTCATATGCAATTGTATTTTATCCCCTATATCAATTCGTTCAAATGTCCTGCGTTCGAACTCATAACGGGTAGTAGCCAAACCATGTTCATAACCCAAATCCTGCAAATGACATTCGCCTGCTTGGTCACATATTGGACAGTCTAGCGGATGATTGATTAACAGGAACTCAACCACTCCCTTTCGTGCTTCGCGTACTTCAGCAGAGGTGATATTCTGTACTTCCATACCATCCATCACTGTTGTACGGCAAGAAGCTACCAATTTTGGCATCGGTCGCGGATCTTTATCGGAACCCTTGCTAACTTTCACCAAACAAGTACGACATTTCCCACCGCTTCCCTGTAATTTTGAATAATAACACATGGCTGGAGGTACAATATCTCCTCCAATCTGACGTGCAGCATTCAATATAGTCGTTCCTGATGCAACCTCAACTGGGATGCCATCAATGGTTACCTTTATTTTTTCGTTGTCAGCCATTTTTTAGTACTTAGTTTTAATATGGAGTACTTAGATTCGCTTCTTTTAAAGAGACTCCCATATATTTTGCACTATTCAGTCAATACCAATGGATCTGCATAATGTGCCAGTCCATAATTACGCATCTGTGCTTCTTGCCCCTGCGTCACATGCCATTCAAATTCGTCACGAAAATGCCTAATAGCGCTAGCCACAGGCCAAGCAGCAGCATCTCCCAACGGACAAATGGTATTTCCTTCTATTTTTTTGGACACATCCACCAATAGATCAATATCACTTTGATGACCGTGGCCATGCTCTAATCGGTGTAGTACTTTTTCCATCCACCCCGTACCCTCTCTACAAGGCGAACATTGTCCACAGCTCTCATGATGATAAAATCGAGCAAAATTCCACGTATTCCGTACAATACATTGATCTTCGTCAAAAACAATAAAACCACCCGAGCCCAACATGGTACCACTTGCAAACCCTCCATCGGATAAGGATTCATACGTCATCAATCTACTTTCTCCTTTAGCTGTTTTCAAAATGAGGTTTGCAGGTAAAATAGGAACAGAAGATCCACCTGCAACCACTGCCTTTAGACGTTTTCCTCCCGCTATCCCGCCACAATATTCGTCTGAATAAATAAACTCTTCCACAGGCAGGCCCAGTTCAATCTCATAGACTCCCGGTCTATTAATATTACCTGAAGCCGAAATCAGTTTTGTTCCGGTACTACGTTCAATACCGATTTTGGCATAAGCTTCACCTCCTATATTCAATATGGGCACCGTAGCCGCTATTGATTCTACATTATTCACAACCGTTGGGCAATTGTATAATCCGGCAACGGCTGGGAATGGAGGTTTAATCCGTGGATTCCCGCGTTTCCCTTCCAAAGATTCCAATAGCGCTGTTTCTTCACCACAGATATATGCTCCGCCACCTGGTTGAACATATAGTTCCAAGTCGTAACCACTACCTAATATGTTCTGACCAAGAAGCCCCGCCGCTTTTGCTTCTGCAATAGCACGCTCCAATATACGAATCTGGGGCATCATCTCGCCACGTACATAGATGTAGGATGTATGAGCACCAAGTGCATAACTGGCCACAATCATGCCTTCCACTAATGCATGCGGAATATGCGTCATCAAATACCGATCTTTGAAGGTTCCCGGTTCCGATTCATCTGCATTACAAACCAAATAACGAGGTACACCCTCAGGCTTAGCCAAAAAACTCCATTTCATTCCAGTAGGAAAACCTGCACCTCCTCTTCCTCGTAATCCAGACTTCTTAACCTCTTCCACAACCTCTTCAGGGCTCAGTTGCTTCAAAGCCTTTTCAACGGCCCGATACCCCCCTTTCTGCCGGTAAACCTCCAATGATTGTATACCTGGTACCTGAATATGTTCTAGTAATAATTTTTGTGCCATGGCGTTATTTCCTAATCAAATTCATTATACTGACGATTTTTGTCTTAATTGATCAATCAATTGATCGATACTTTCCTCCGTCAGATTTTCATAATAGGTATATTCTGGGCCTATTTGCAATACTGGCCCCATACCACAGGCAGCAACACATTCGATTCCACGCCAGCTGAACAGGCCGTCTGGTGTAACTTCATTCTCCTTTACTCCCAAGCGATGTTCAATATGCTTCATGATCCGCTCAGCTCCTACCAAGCAGCATGGCCCTGTTCTACAAACTTCTAATACATATTTCCCTTGGGGTTGCAAAAAAAACATGGTGTAGAATGTAGCCACCTCGTATACTTCGATAGGCTCGATGTCTAAATAATGGGCCACTTTGTCCATTGCGTCCACGCTCAACCAACCATAAGCAGCCTGCACCAAATGCAAGATAGGTAACAGTGCAGATTTTTGCTTACCTTCCGGATAGCGTTTCGCCACCTCGTCAAACTTTTCGATTAGGCTTTCCTGAAATTCTACCGGTTCATTCTTTTTCACACTAAGCATCTAATTCTCCTGCAATAACGTTTAAACTACTCATGTTAATAATCGCATCCGAAAGCAACATGCCGCTGCTCATAGGAGCATACATTTGATAATTTATAAACGAAGGGCGTCTAAAATGCAGTCGATATGGAGATCTACCACCATCACTGATGAGATAAAACCCGAGCTCGCCATTTGCACCTTCAACTGCATGGTACACTTCCTTTTTTGGAGGGTCTATTTCGCCCATTACGATTTTAAAATGATAAATTAATGCCTCCATATTATTGTAGACCATTTCTTTTGGTGGCAGATAGAATTCTGGAACATCGGCATGGAACACTCCTTTGGGTTCATTTTCCAATTTCTCCAAAGCTTGTGTTATGATTCGAATACTTTGCCTCATTTCCTCATTCCGCACCATATATCGGTCGTATACATCACCATTTTCCCCCACTGGTATATCAAAATCAAAATCTTCATAGGAGGAATACGGTTCATGTACTCGGACATCATAATCAATACCTGTAGCTCTTAGCAGCGGTCCACTCCAACTATAACTTAAAGCTGTTTCCGAATCAACCGCTGCTACACCCGAAGTGCGATCTATGAAAATCCGGTTCCGATTAAACAATTCTTCAAATTCGGTTAAAATGGGTGGATAGCGTTTCACAAATGCTTTTATCTTCTCAAACGCAACTTCATTAAAATCGCGCTCAAACCCTCCTATGCGACCAATATTCGTGGTTAGCCGTGCTCCACATATTTCTTCAAAAATCTCATATATAAACTCTCGTTCCTGCATGACATAGAGAAATCCCGAGAAGGCTCCCGTATCAACGCCCAAGATACCGTTACAGATAATATGATCGGCGATTCGGGCTAATTCCATAACGATAACACGCATATACTGCACGCGCTTCGGAATTTCAATGCCCAGCAACTTCTCTACGGTCATATGCCATCCCATATTATTAATGGGTGACGAGCAATAGTTTAGCCGATCGGTGAGAGGTGTTATTTGATAATATGGCCGGTGTTCTGCTATTTTTTCAAAAGCACGATGGATATAACCAATGGTAGATACCCCGCTGACGATACGCTCACCATCAATCTGAAGTACGTTTTGAAACACACCATGTGTTGCAGGGTGTGTTGGGCCTAAATTTAACGTTACCAACTCATCTTGTGGATCATTATCATCAAATACCAAATGATTTGCTGTTAGTTTCGGTTTCAGCTCGCTCATATCTTATCTACCAAAGAAAAAGTCCTTTTTATCTACTCTATTGGGGTCTTCCAATGGGTATTCTTTGCGCATGGGAAATACGTCCATTTCATCCACATTGAGAATCCTTCGCAAATCCGGATGTCCGACAAAGATTACACCAAAGAAGTCATAGGTTTCTCGCTCCATCCAATTGGCACCAGGCCATAATATGGTGGCCGAGGGTATTTGGGGTTTGTCACCATCCAAGAATACCTTAACCCGTATTCTGGTCTGATTAACCAGGCTATGTACATGATAAACAACAGCCATACTCAATTCATTCATCGGATAATGCACTGCCGTGATATCTGTTAAATAAATAAACTGCAACTCAGGAGCCGTCTTTAAATACCGAAGCACTTCAATAATTGCATCTTTTGAAGTTTCAATAGTTAACAATCCAAAAGTCCTGTCCAGTTCGTTTATCTGGCCGTCAAATTGACGACGCAGACTACTAAGCAACGCTTCATGATCGAGTTTAGCCATGTTTATATATTCCGTAACTTTCCAGTAATGCTTTATATTCGTCGGTCTCTCTTCTCCTAACAGATTCACTACGCACTATATCTTGTAAGCGCATCACGCCGTCCAAAATAGCCTCGGGCCGCGGGGGACACCCAGGCACATATACATCTACCGGGATAACTTCATCAATGCCTTGTAAGACCGAATAAGTATCAAATATACCGCCGCTTGAGGCGCAGGCTCCAACTGCAATAACCCATCGTGGTTCTGCCATCTGTATGTATACCTGCTTGAGTACAGGCCCCATTTTTTTTGCAATGGTACCCATAACCATTAACATATCTGATTGTCTAGGAGAAAAGCTAGGCCGTTCAGCACCAAAACGGGCAAGATCATATGTTGCTCCCATAGTCGCCATAAACTCAATTCCACAACACGATGTCGCAAAAGGTAAAGGCCAAAGGGAGTTTGCACGGGCAAGTCCAACAGCTTTATCGAGCGTAGTGGCGAAAAATCCTGACCCCGTTACACCCGGAGGTGCTGGAGCTAATTTTATATCACTCATATTTCAAAAGTTTCATACCCATGAGGTATATCCATCACAAAATGCCAAGCCTTAAAAGCAGTTATGCTCAAATCTAAACAATTTACAGTCAGAAAACACAAACGTGGGGTATTTAGAATAGTTCTAACAAACAATCAATTGGCTTAGTCCCACTCTAATGCACGCTTTTTTATTACGTAGATAAATCCCAGTAATAAAAGCCCCATAAAAATGAACATCTCTATCAATCCATCTATACCAAAAGATCGGAAATTAACGGCCCAAGGGTACATAAAAATAACCTCTACATCGAAAATCACAAACAGGATTGCTACCATAAAGTATTTCACGGATACAGGTTGTCTTGCATTACCTATAACCTGAATACCGGATTCAAATGAGGTTAATTTATTTGCATTACGAAGTCTGGGACCTATCAAATGCGTACCAATAATCGTCACTACGCCGAAACCTATCGCTACTATCATTTGTAGCAAAATAGGTAAGTAATCAACAGGTGTGCTCGTTGTAGCCGCTTCCATAGTCCATGTTTAGTTAGTTATCTGATTATGTTACAAACATAAATTATCCTGTTTAAAATAGCAAGTTCTTGGTAATCAAAATCGTCGTATCATTGTAACAAAACCCTAATGAGTTTCGGTTGTTATAAATAGAAAAGGAGTCGGTATTTAACCGACTCCTTTTCTATTTATAACCTTATATGGTTACACTTTATTTTTGTTGTGCAGAAGCTCCACCTTCTGCTGGTTTTAACTGTTCTAATGTCTGCTTTGCATACTCATCATTCGGATTGATAGTGAGTGACTTTTGCAACATATCACGTGCACCTTGATAGTCTTCTTTATTTACTAAATCTGCAGCAATTACATCATATGCCTCAGAAAGTCCATTTTTTAACAAAGTAGATTTCAAGCCTTCTTCACCTTTCGCTTCAACCACACTGATATATTTCTTAAAGGTTTCTACCCCCAATCCCTGTGGATTCTGAGGATCGTCCAGCAACCGCTCAGCTCGTGCTCTAAATAAATAGGCCTCTGCCATATCAGGAAACTCTTCGTTTACTTTAGAAAATGCTGCTATCGCATCTGATAAAATGCCTTTTGGAGCCTCAGCAGGATTTTTTCTATACTCCAATGAATACTGGATATATTGAGAATAGCCCCAATAGAACAAATTTCCTTGATAGGCTCTTGCCTTTGGAGCTTGGGCAGCCGCTTTATATAAAGCAGCAGCTAAACCATATTTTTTTTGATCATAGGTTGCTTTTGCTTCGTCACCCAATTCGTCAGCTAATTTCCAGGTGGTATCTTGTTGTACGGCTTTTGTCAAGTTGCTTACACCCTGGGCTAAGAGTGTAGTATCAATCGTTTCTTTTGTAGTATCTGCTGCAATCCGAACTTGAGACAACCCTAAAAAGTAATAATCGTCTGGAATAACACGTTTTTCTTCTACTTTAGAGAGAAAGTCTGTTAAGGCTTGTTGGCTGGAAGTATAATTACCGTTTTCATAAGCAGCATAGCCTAAATAGCGTAAAATACGCGGGTTAACCTTGTCCAATTTCGCCATTTCATTCGCTTGCTCTTCCAGATTTTTATAATCGCGTGCTTTGATCATAAAGTCAGCGTAACGCATCCGAGAGTCCAAAGAGTAGTCGGTCAAATCCATATACTGTTTATATGCTTTCAGTGCCTCCTGAATATCGGCATTATAATCTTCTACTTTGGTCTCCCATTGTGCTTTGGCATTATAGGTTTCAGCCAATTCCCGATAAGCTGGAGCATAATCTGGCTTTTCCTGAATGATTTTTTGTAAATCACCTACTGCCTCTGCAAATGCTCTAGCTTGCTTCGAAATGATGGTCATTTGCACACGAGCACGCGTAAATGTATTATCTAAATCGTAAGCATCGCGGTAATTCATATATGCATTACTGTTATCTCCAATACCCAAGTAGGCATCCCCAAGTGATGACGGGATCAGCGCATCCTTTTGATTAGCCTCTTTAGCCTTTTCCAAATAAGTCAATGCTTTCTTATAATCCGGGTTTTCTAAATTCGGATTCATATAAGCACGACCAATATACAGGTTCTCTAAATAGTCCTTTTTCTTTGTTTTTTCTGTAGCCTCAGTAAATAGCTTCTCTGCTTCTGCCGCATTTCCTTCAACTAGCGCTACAGAGCCCATACCTACCTTATTCAAGTTATCTTTTGGATCAGCTTCTAAGCCTTTTTGGAAAAAAGTTTTAGCAGAGTCTGGATAATCCGTAACTAAATAAACGTTACCTAAATAAAAGTAGTTCTCCACATCCTTTGGCTTATTTTCAACCAAATTTTTCAAGATAGTTTTGGCCTTCGCATACTGCTCAGCGTCGATTGCTATTTGCGCGTCTTTCAGACTTTGTGCATAAGAAGCCCCCGAAGCCATAAAAGCAATCGCAAGACCTACACTTGCCGCTCTTCTTATCATTTTCATTGTTCTTTTAATTTATTTAAAGTCTAATTTACTATTTTCTTATTATGATCTCTCTTGGTGGAATACTGTCTGGCAATAATCCTGATTTAAGAATAAGGCGTTGGCCACGTTCACCATGCAAAAAAGCGGAGAACCCCAAACCTATCGCTTCTTTGCCTTGTGCATTAATGCAATATAAATTTCTCGTGAATGCGTACAAATTCAAAGCCAAATTTGATTGCGTCGGCTTATAAAACCCATCATCACCGGGTTTACCTGCCTGATTTTTAACTCCTAGTAGCTTAACTCCATTCACATACTGTTCCAGATCCGATGTGGGCTGCACCAGCCAATTGACCCCCAACACCCCAACGCTCTGTGGATTTTTATGCACATATTTCAAAATATCTGCATTACTTTTCAAAGCATAAACGCCCTGCTGAGGCAAATGCGAAACACCTGCTAATCGGCAGAAATAGGCCAATGTACTCGAATTTGCATGGTCAAATACCAGCCCATTGATGTGCGCCGTTTGCTCTCCCCTCAAAATCCCAATGATCTCATCCGCGGTAATCGTTGAATCTGGATTATCTTTACTTGTTATAAGCGCTATAGCATCCGTAGCAAAACGAACGGTTTTGGGATATATTGTCTTTGATTTAAAAAAATGCAATTCCTCTGTCGTTAATTCTCTTGCCAAAATAGCAATCTGAGCGGAATCTTTCATCAACAGATTAACTACTGTATTTTCCGGCTTAGATACTAACGTTAATTCAGCGTTCTGATAACTGCTTTCAAAAACAGCAATTTGATCTTCAATTAACGGAGCAATCGTTTCATCCACCAACACGGTAGCTCGTCCAGTTAGAATACCCTGATCGTCTTTTGTGGGTGCGCGACTACATGCCGCCACAAACACCGCAAAAAAAACAACACAGCTCATACCAAATGAATGTCTAATAATCATGGTTAGGTACTCCTAGGGGTAAATCTAGTAAAAAATTGAATAAATCGAGCTTCGTTTTTAAAAATCTGCTTCTATTTTCTTCCTATGCGCTGATTTTGCCACAACCGGGCAAATCTCAGAAATGAATAGATAATGAGTAAAAGGCCAAACAATGTTCTAAAGGTTTTATCCAGTGCTAAGGGAAAGTCTTTCCAAAAAATAATAACCAGCCCCAGCACAAAATAAAAGCCGAACATACAAAGTCCTAAAATAGACAAAAATCGCTTTGCGGGCGATTTCTGTCTTATACCACTATTTTTACTTTCAAGCATGAATTACATTCCTTGAAGGTTCAATTTAATCGGCAATGAATAAGACACACGTACTGGTCTACCATTTTGGATACCTGGTTTCCATTTAGGTGACGATTTTAATAAACGTACAGCCTCTTCACCAGTTCCGTATTTTAGATCACGTAGTACCTTGATATCGGTCAAAGAACCATCTCGTTCTACCACGAAAGAAACGTGGATAGATCCACTCACACCTTGTTCTTTAGCCATTTGGGGGTAGCGATAATTTTGGCCAACCCACTTGTAGAAGGCTTGTAACCCTCCAGGAAACGATGGCTGTACTTCTACCGCGTTAAAGTCCATTACACCAGAGCCTTCTTCGGTCACCTGCGCATCTTTCGGCCCTTCGCCAACCGGCATATCGATACGGATTTCCGCTGTAGGATCACCGGCTATCGTTTTCGGCCCCGGATCAGCTTTCTTTAATTCCTCTTGTGTAGGAGGTTCCTCTTCTACTACCTGTTCTGCCGGCACTACCTTTGGTGGCGGCATTCTCACCTGATCCACACGAGGGGGAGGTGGCTCAACAGGAGGTGGGGGAGGAGGAGCTTCCTCATTAACGGGTGGCGGTTCTGAAAGAACCACTTCTGTTTCTATCACCTTTTCTGGTTCGTTATCGCCTTGATCGCCTCTCAGCGCCTTAATAATCGTAGGTGATGTTACCAACACTACGAATAAAAGTATACCAATCAGCAAAGCTCTTGATGTATACTTAGGCGAGATTGCACGTAAGTCGTACGCCCCATACGCTTTATTCCGTCCTGCGAAGACAACGTCAAGCCATTGTGTTTTAAATATATCTAATTTAGACATCTTTCTTTCTTTTTTGGGATCTTAATCCTTGTTAATAAACTCCCTCGCGTTTCAACAATTCAATCTCAGGTTCGCTAATATCGCCAATCATATACTGTTGGGCATTAACAATTTTCATTTCATCTAAGATATCAACCAGGTTACGATAATTAGAATTGTCGCTCGGTCTAATAATAACAATTAAGCCCTTTCCTGTCGCTGCCTGTACCTCTTTCATCTTCTTCAATATAACAGGTCGAATCCCATTTTTACCATAGCCTACTACGGTTGGTCCGTCCAATGGCTTTTCCAACTGTCCCATGTAGTATTCTATTTTATTATTGGCCCCTAGTAGAACGGTAAGCGTTCTATTATCGGCAACCTCTAAATTATCATCTTTATTCTCTTTATCCTTATCAGGCATCGCCACGTCCATCGCATGTGGTTTAGCTAGGCTTGTGGTTAACATGAAGAAGGTAATCAACAGGAAAGCCAAGTCCACCATTGGTGTCAAATCGACCCTTGGGGACTGCTTACCACCGGTATTTAATTCTGCCATTTCTTAATCTGTTTAAATAATTAATCACCGTAATCTTCTGTCCTAAGGTTAGTCACCAAACTAAACTTGTTAATTTTCTGCCCCTGAAGAATGTCTATTACTTTCTTAATAGAAGGATACTGTTCTTTCGAATCACCTTTGATAGCAACACGCATTTCTTCATTGTTCAATTCTTTCGTTGCATAACGAGCTGCAATAATCCAGTCATGTAACTGCGATGGATTTTCTCCTACCGAATCTGTTGGGATTCCTGGTTGCAATCCTGGTTTATTACGTTCTGCGTTATCCATGGCAATAATTTGCTTCAGGTTACCAATAGGTACTCCAAAACCTTCCATTAGCGAAAACCGTTCTTTCTCCTTTTGTGAAAAACCGATGCTATACTTTTCTGACATTCTTTCCAACATCCGCATTCTTACATTCGGGCCGGCCACACCGAAAAACACTTTGCCATCTCCACCTACAGTAACGGTACCCAAATTGGCATCGGGCACTTTAATCTGTACGGTAGAAGCAGGTGTATCTACCGGAAGCGGTTCCGGCTGACGTGCCGTTGCAGTAAGAATAAAGAACGTAAGCAACAGGAACGACACGTCGCACATCGCCGTCATGTCAATAGTTGTACTCGCCCTTTTTACTTTAATTTTTGGCATCTCTTTACATTTACTTTAAATAAATAAAACTTCGCTTCTAATCATGTGATGCAAATCCTAGCGTATTTCCATAAACCACTAGCATTTTTTTTCACTTTCTATTTGTGTTTAGATGCATAGGTTTGAACGATAGAGAAACCAGCCTCATCGATAGAATAAGTCAATTTATCTATTTTAGAAGTAAATACATTATACATAATTACTGCAATGGTAGAGGTAAAGATACCTGTTGCAGTATTGATTAGTGCCTCAGAAATACCATTTGCTAATTGCGCTTGATCAGGTGCGCCGCCAGTAGCCAAAGCCGCAAACGCTTTGATCATCCCAGTTACTGTTCCCAATAGACCTGTCAATGTACCGATAGATACCAATGTAGCAATAACAGTAAGGTTTTTTTCCAACATAGGCATCTCCAAAGCTGTAGCTTCTTCAATTTCTTTTTGAATAGCCAACACAGAGTGTTCTGTATCTAAGGTTGAGTCTACAGACGCTTCTTTGTATTTGTGAAGCCCAGCTTTGATTACGTTTGCTACAGATCCTTGTTGCTTATCGCATTCGCCAATGGCAGCGTCAATATTTCCAGCAGATAGGTAACCCTGTACTTTAGAAACAAAGGCATCTACGTTGCCTTTACCTGCTGCTCTGCTGATAACGAAAAAACGCTCGAACGAGAATACAATAACCATTAATAACAATCCTAGTAGTACAGGTACAATGTAACCTGCTTTGTATACCATTGCATAGTAGTTACCAGGCATTGGATCACCATGTTCGGGATCACCGCCTTGGAAATTGCTCGGATCACCCATTACAAATTTCCAAACTAGTGCGCCAACGATTAAACAAATAATAATTGCCAAACTTGCAAATACGTTAGAACCTTTTGAGCTGCTCTCTTTTTTAGCCGGGGTTGGTTTTGGTGCGTTTGCCATTTTCTTGATTTTTTAGTTTTTAGTTTTTATGGATTAATTTTAATTGTACAAAACACTTTGCCTTCATACATTTTTTTAAAAAGGCAAAAGCAAATTTATAATTTTAGATTTAAAAACAAATTTACGCAATATTAACTTTTAAATATCCTCTTTTTATAACGTGCAACAGCGGCATCAACGTCAAAAAAAGAATGTTTACATTGTATATAGTCATTATTTTATAAGGACAATATTTTACAATAAAAACTATTTTTTTTTGTAATTGCAAATAAATGACACAAAAAAAGAACGTTTGCACAACATAACCTTTTAAAGATTCTTATTTAAAATGTCATGCTAACACCTTTCAGTCTTTGCATAATTTATTCTTGGCCAAGCCTATAATAATAGTGTAAATAAAACACTAAGCATTTGCTGTTGACCGCTGTTTTAATACAATGACATTCTTAACGCTGCCTAATACGGTATTATTGTGTTGGCGGTAAAATATCTTGTTTTCTTAGCCCCCGACCCGTTTAACAGTATAGCCTTTGCGGTTTAGCATATCCATTATTCGTTGAGCGAAATCGCCTTGAATAAGTATCTCTCCGTCTTTTACAGTGCCTCCGACACCGCATTGCTGCTTCAGCAATTTACCTAATGCGTTCAAATCATCCAATCGGCCAACAAAGCCCGAGACAATCGTTACCACTTTCCCTGCTCTTTGTTTCTTATCTAACGAAACGTATAATCGTTGCTTTTCGGGTGCCAAAGTAGCAGATTCGGACTCATTATTTTCTGTTTCAAATGTATATTGAGCATCTGTAGAATAAATAATCCCTCCCCATTGCGCCTTTTTTTTCTTGGCCATGTGTTCCATTTTAATTCAAACTAACATACAACTTTTAATGAAGAAGGCAAAACTTCTATCATTAATTCCTTACCCAGCAACATGGGCTCACCATCAAGGTGTACAGGGGCACGATCGCCAGATCGTTCAATGCGAATCTTTTTCCCTTTGATGATTTCTACATAATCTGACTGGTGTGCTGTCCGGCTAAATAAATGGTAAATCATTCGTGGAAATTGAATTAACGGAAATGGTTTGATGATGCATACATCCAATAATCCGTCGTCAACGGTTGCATTTGGCGCAATATAGGCATTGTTGCCATATTGCGGAGAATTGGCAATACTGATCATAAACGCTTTCTGATGCAATATTTGTCCATCTATATATAACGTGTATGACTGCGCCTGGTATCGCTTAATCTCCTTCAATACAATTTGCAAATACCCCATCGGGCCCCGGCTTATATGTTCAGCAAAACGATGACTGATGACCGCATCGAATCCCATCCCCGCCACATTAAAAAATGCATGGCCGTTAACCACCCCACTATCAATTGTTGCGATATGTCCCTTATTAATCTTGTCAATAGCTTGTGCAATATCGCTCGATATACGCAGATAGCGAGCCAAGCCATTCCCTGAGCCTTCCGGTACAATAGCAAGAGGAACAGCCTTGTATAGTAGTTCACGTGCGATTTCATTGATGGTACCATCTCCCCCAACTGCTACAATTAAGTCTATATTTTCTTGAACCGCTAATTGCGTTAGCTCGGAAGCATGATGAGCATGTTCAGTAAACTTAAATTCGGCATCAAACTGCGAGGTATCCAGAAATTTCCTCGCTTTCTTCTCAAACCCCTTTTTGCTTTTCCCTCCTGAAATCGGATTTATCAAAAATTGGATACGCTTTTTTGCCATGATTACAACCTATCAAACAAACTTAGATAAAATGTTTCGTATTTCGCAAACGCTCTACACGGTCTGCGCCTCTATTAAGAGAAAGATGATTAAACAACAAATAAAACCTGCATGAACAGCCATTCGTAAGAACGTATAGATAGCTCATGCAAGCTTATCGTCTAAATAAAACAAACAGCACATCCATAATTTAACCTGACGAAAAGCCAATTCTTTTTTAATTTATCAAAATGTGTTGTACTTTTGCTGCGTAAAATGTGGATTGATTTGCGTGCCATGCATTTGGCTGGATTGCAACCACAGTAAAAAAGTGCTAATAATTGCCTTTCAGCTCTGTTTACATCCCTTGATTTTACCTGTCAAGCATTTTACACAAAAGAGTTTAGTAAAATAAATTAATGAGATATGCCCTATTTATTCACTTCAGAATCTGTCTCAGAAGGACATCCCGATAAAATAGCCGATCAAATTTCGGATGCATTGATTGATAACTTTTTAGCTTGGGATCCGGATTCCCGTGTTGCCGTTGAAACACTGGTCACGACTGGTCAGGTCATTTTGGCAGGCGAAGTTAAATCACGCACTTATCTAGACGTGCAAAAAATCACGCGTGGCGTTATTGAAAAAATTGGTTATACCAAATCTGCTTATATGTTCGAAGCCAATTCATGCGGTATACTTTCCGCCATTCATGAACAGTCGGCCGATATCAACCAAGGAGTAGATAGAAAAGAAAAACAAGATCAAGGCGCAGGTGATCAGGGTATCATGTTTGGTTATGCCAACCAAGAAACAGAAAACCTCATGCCGCTTGCTTTAGACCTATCTCACAAATTGCTTTTGGAATTAGCTGTCCTGCGTCGGGAAAACCAGTCTATTACCTATTTACGCCCAGATGCCAAGGCTCAAGTAACGATTGCCTATAATGATGACCACGTCCCCCAGCGCATTGATACCATTGTCATATCAACACAACATGATGATTTTGACACCGAAGCGACCATGCTTGAAAAAATAAAGCACGACATGATTCATATTTTGATTCCTCGTGTGAAGGCTCAGTTAAATCCACAATTACAGCGCTTGTTTGATACGCCTATTACTTACCATATCAATCCTACTGGAAAGTTTGTCATTGGTGGCCCACACGGCGATACGGGGTTGACAGGAAGGAAAATAATTGTAGACACCTACGGAGGGAAAGGCGGCCATGGAGGAGGAGCATTCTCAGGAAAAGATCCCTCTAAGGTGGATCGTTCTGCTGCTTATGCCGCCAGGCACATTGCCAAAAATCTCGTTGCCGCAGGTGTAGCGGACGAGTTGCTCGTACAGCTATCTTATGCTATTGGTGTGAAACATCCTATGGGCATCTACGTGAATACTTATGGAACAAGCAAGGTGTCTTTCACAGACGGCGAAATTGCCGATCAAATTGCACAGATCTTCGATTTAACACCTTATGGTATTGAAACGCGCCTTAAATTACGAAACCCAATTTATGCTGAAACAGCAGCATATGGGCACATGGGCCGTAAACCATTGACGGTGCAAAAGGTATTCGAAAATACTGCTGGAGAAACAAAGACCATGGAAGTCGAGCTTTTCACGTGGGAGAAGCTAGATTATGTCAATCAAGTAAAAAAAGCCTTTCATTTATAATATAATAAGGAAGCCCCAGATCTGGGGCTTCCTTATTACGTTTAATTATTTATTTTTGTTACCTACTACATAACGTTTAGCTATAAATTATTGCCTAGTATGATGAGAAAAATGCTCGGTTATCTTTTAACGCCATTCCATTATCTGTATTTTGGTTTGATCCTACTTATTTTTCACGTCATTCAATGGCTTAGCTTAAAATTGGGCGGATATAACGCCCATAAAAAATCCGTTGATATACTCAATTGGTTTCTAACCAGCAGTTATTATCTCTTGGGAAACACGGTAACATTTATTAATGAACAAACATTACCTAGTGATCGATCTATTATTTTTGTTGCCAATCACCAAAGCATGTATGATATCCCGCCCCTCATCTATTTTTTGAGAAAATATCATGCTAAATTCGTATCCAAGATAGAGTTGGCCAGAGGAATTCCGAGTATTTCATTTAATTTGAAGCATGGTGGAGCGGCTAATATTGACCGTAACGATCCCAAGCAATCCATTAGCGAAATCTTGAAATTAGCCAAAAACATGAGAGAGAAGACCTGGTCGACAGTCATTTTTCCCGAAGGAACACGATCAAAAACAGGCATGATGAAACCCTTTGCTGTAGCAGGGATTGCCACGCTATTAAAAAAGGTGCCCCATGCGCTGGTAGTGCCTATAGCTATCGATAATTCTTGGAAAATGGTCAAATATGGTATTTTTCCGCTAAACACTTTTATCGCCATGCGGTGGGAGGTACTTTCTCCCATCGAACCGATGGACTTATCTGCGGAAACAGTAGTAAAAGCTGCTGAAGAAGCCATTCGAACAAAGCTAACTTCCTCGATTACCTAACGAAACGTCCTTTCCAATGATACTTTCCAGTATTCCCCGCTACACCAATATAAATGATATAAAACACATGTAGCACGCTCAGTAAAGGCAACAAGCCGAGCAAAGTTCGTTTATGAGCAAACTGCGTAAGTGGTAATAAAAACAACCATTCTACCAGTATCTTGATGCAAAGCACGCCCACCAACACATATCCGCACATTTGAAAAAACGGACTCAGCACGCCACTCAGCAATATCAAAACGTTAAACAACCAAATACTTACCCCCATTGCCACCACCTTTCCATCCTTATATTTTGTACTTTTAGAAGCCCATCTTCTACGTTGTGTGATAAAGTCTCCTAAATTCCGCTTGGCGGTTGTATACACAATGGCATCCTGCGCCTTGCAAAACCCAACAGCTGTTGGGTAGCGTTGGGCCACTTTATGCAAAAACAGTTCATCGTCGCCACTGGCCAAATCATCAATCCCCTTAAATCCGTCTAGTTCATAGAAAACATCCCTGCGATAGGCTAAATTGGCGCCATTACAGGTCGAAGGTCTCTTCAAACCAATGGTTGCTGCACCCAACCCAATTAAATATAAGAATTCTAAAGTCTGCAATCTTTCAAAAAAATTACCTTCTTTATGATATACCACGGGAGATGAGATCAATTTATATCCTGATTGCTCGTATAATGAAACGATGCATTTCAACCAATTTATTCCCATCAGGCAGTCGGCATCTGTGGCTACAATTAATTCGCCATTTGCTTGTGCAATTGCTTCACTAATAGCTTTCTTTTTATAAGAGTTAAGGGGCTCTTGCATATTTAACCGAATCAGCTTTACTCCATAGTCTGTATAAGACGAGACAATGTCACTTGTACGATCCGTAGAGTGATCATCAACAACAATTAATTCAAACAAGGAAGCGGGATAATCTTGTTTTAAGATAGCCTCAATTACTTCAGCAATATGCTGCTCTTCGTTCCGTGCTGCGATAACCACACTTACATGCGTTTTCACAGATATTGCATTGTCTATTCGGTGAGGTTCAATAAGTTTCCAACCCTTTCTTAGGTATAACACCAGATATCCATAATACAAACAAAAGACCAAAGTAAGGCCGCTAATGATTAGAGTTATCAAAGAAATTGATTTTAAAGACAAACACCGCTCCTATAAGAGCAGGGATAATTAAATTAATAAACCATATAGATGCTGTAGAGGCCATTACGGCTAGCTCCTGTGTTGTTATAAATCCAAAAAGATAACTCGCCGTTAGACTCCTAACACCTACATCCAACAAATCCAAAGAAGGCATGGCTGATTGGATAAAGAACAATAAAAAAATCAACCATACCGTGGGCACCAGTGGTAAATCTGGTAGCAATACAAACATAATTAATACATATTGCGATGTAAACACCAAAAAGCGTAGCATCGACAATCGAAATATGTAAGCCAGCTGACGAGACTGATAACGTTCCAATAATATAAAAAAACGCCTAACCTTTCCAAGCCAATTCCATTTATGAATTACTTTATTCAACAAATGTATTCGAAAATACAGCATAACCAATATACCGATAAATAAAGTTACCACCACACATCCGAGAATAAACCAGGGAGTTGATATTTGTTGATAAGTGCGTAAAAACCAAAGTAGGGCAATGCTTCCCATAACATTGGTAATCACTAATTGAGCCAAGGCTCCAACGGCCATGGCAAGTATACCAAAAACACGCTTTCTTGGACTCAAAAAGAGAACACGTCCACCATATTCACCGATTCGATTTGGTGTAAAAATAGCCCAGCTCAATCCGCAAAAAACGGACTTAATAGCCGTATAAAATGAGATGGATTCGATTGGCTTACAAAGGTATTTCCACTTCGCACATTCCAACAGCCAATTCACCAACATCATGATAAATAGAACACCGATTGTTGCTCCTATTATCGACGGGCGAAGCCGTTCTATCAATGCTTGAAATGCCTGTATGTTATCCTTACTATTTAGCTTTTTATACACGAATAGTAGTACCAAGAGCAACACCACTACCTTTACGCTTATACTGATTATCTTTTTTTGTTTCGGGCTCAACGGATCTACTTTTTTGCAATGTTACTAAATTTACCTAAATACTCGATACATCCCTATAAAAGTTCGCTAGCCATCAAAAAAATTTAAGCAAAGCATCTTCCAACCGATAAGATGTAGGCTTATATTGACCAGAAAATTGTAATATTGCGATATGGCTACAAGTGAGTTACCAGAGCGTATAATTTTAGGTATAGATCCCGGCACCAAAGTAATGGGATATGGTTTGGTCAAAGAAAAAGGAAAACAGCTATACTTAATTAGTCTTGGCGTCATTAAACTGGATCATCTTACCGATCATGCCCTTAAATTACAACGGATATTTGAAAAGACGGCGGCGCTTATTGAGCAATACCAACCAGATTGCATGGCATTAGAAGAACCATTTTATGGTAAAAACATACAGGTTATCTTGAAATTAGGCCGTGCACAGGGCGTAGCTATGGCTGCTGCCTTAGCTAAACAAATTCAGATTATCAGCTATGCCCCCCGAAAAATTAAACAGGCAGTAACAGGCAACGGAAATGCTTCTAAAGAACAAGTAGCAGCCATGCTAAAAAACCTATTAGCATTCGAAGAAAGCCCTCAATTTCTGGATGCAACAGACGGCCTGGCGGTGGCAGTTTGCCACGCTTTCCAAGGTAATGGCACTTCTCAAAAGAAACAATATTCAAGCTGGAATGCCTTTGTTAAAGACAATGCACATCGACTTAAATAATTAATGCAAGCTTATTGATTGTTATTTTGTGATTTCGGCCAGAGACTGCCGAATACGCTCTGCATGGCTGCTTAGTTGTTCATCACTGAGTTTCAATTTTTCTTTTGAAAAATTGATATCATCAACATGGTTGATCGGTATCAAATGGATGTGCGCATGAGCCACTTCCAATCCAACTACTGCTACACCAACCTTTTCGCAAGGAAACGCTTTCTTAATTGCAGACGCCACAATTCTGGCAAACATCCACATGGCCATGTATGATGCATCTTCCATATCAAAAATATAATCCGTTTCCTCCTTTGGTATAACCAACACGTGGCCTTCTGCCAGTGGATTAATATCCAAAAAAGCCAAAAAATCATTTGATTCAGCCACTTTATGTGCTGGAATCTCGCCAGAAACAATTTTAGAAAAAATAGTAGACATGTGTTAAGTAAAGTTTAATTCAACATCTATCCGCATCAACCAATTGGTAGGTCCGGCGATCTTTTAGTAGTAATGCGGTTATGGCAGCAACCGCACATAACCGCTAAAAACTATCTGGAAATCTCCAAAATTTCCAATTCGATTTTACCCGCCGGAACTTCTATTTCGGCCTTATCACCAACCGATTTACCCAATAACCCCTGCGCAATGGGCGACTTCACCGATATCTTCCCTGATTTTAAATCTGCTTCTGTTTCTGAAACCAATTGATATGTCATAATCGCTCCATTTTTGGTGTTCTTTAGTTTAACGATCGAAAGAGCCAATACCTTTGTTACGTCCAATTTCGATTCGTCAATTAATCGGGCATTGGCCAGTACCTCTTCCAGTTTTGCAATTTTTGCTTCATGCAATCCCTGCGCCTCTTTGGCCGCATCGTATTCAGCATTTTCAGACAGGTCACCCTTATCTCTAGCCTCTGCAATTGCCTTCGCAATAGCAGCCCTGCCTTCCGTTTTGAGATATTGGAGCTCTTCTTTCAGTTTCTCCAATCCTTCCTTAGTATAATACGTTATATCTGCCATAAAAATATATTAAGGTTTCATATAAAAAACAAGCAAGACCACACTTGAAATAAATAAGCATGGTCTTGCTGACTGATACGAAGTTAAATGCTTTTTATCAAAAAAGCAAATCAAGATAAGCCTTAATCTGATTAACCAAGCCCAGCAGTTATTCCTTCTCAGCCACAAACTTGTAGCCCATCCCGCGTACGGTTTGCAAATGTAAGGGCTTGTCTGGATTAGTTTCTATTTTCTTCCTTAGCCTAACAATATGCATATCCAATGTTCTGGTATTGACATTTGAGCTATAGCCCCAAACCACTTGCATTAGCTCTTCACGGCTAATAACCCGGTCAATATGTTGAAGAAAATATAATAAAATCCGGTTCTCCAAAATCGTTAACTCTATTTTTTTGCCGTCCCGAATCAGTGAATGGGTATTTGGATGATGTTCCGTATTTCCAAAAACCAACATATCGCTCGTATGATTAACAAAAAATTTAATTTTGTTTTCAATCATTGCCACCAGCACATCCATATTAAATGGCTTCGTAATATAATCGGACACACCAAAGCTATAAGCGTCTATCTTATCCACATCTTGTGATTTCGCTGTCATCATGATGATGGGGTTATTAAAATCTGCAGCCCGTAAATTGACACATACGTCTGAGCCTTGTCTACCCGGCAACATCCAATCTAATAAGACTACATCTGGTTTTTCCTTTAAAATCAAGGCCTCTGCATCAATGCCATTGGCAGCCTGTATGATGCTATAATGTTCTGATTCTAAACGATGAACAATTAGAAACCGAAGGTTCTCATCATCCTCTATTACTGCAATTTTTGTATCCTTTTGCATACGTTACATGGTCATTTAATTTATTCCGCATATGGTAGCATCACTACAAAAGTAGACCCCTTGCCCACGTTGCTGCTTACCTGTATATCACCATTCATAAAAACCAATAGTTCTTTACAAAATGCCAACCCTAATCCAATGCTTCCTTGCTGGTTATACTGGCTATTCACTTTATAAAACTTCTTGAATACATTTTCCAGTTCATTTTTAGGAATGCCGATACCTCTATCAACAAACTTAAACATAATTTGCTTTTTTTGTCTAAAAATTGTGATTTTTAACAACTTCTTTCCTTCCTCAGAATATTTATACGCATTGTCAATTAAATTCTGAAATACGCTACTTAATAATACTCGATCTGTGTAAAAAGTTGAAACTCCATTAATTGTGTATGTTATATCAAAATCAGGGTATTTTATTTTGTAGCGGGTCGCCAAGCTCTCACAAAACTCATCCAACTCAACGGGTTCTCGTTTCAATTGAATAGATTTATTTTCAATCTGTGTAAAAGACAACAAGGTATTCAACAAATTATTCAACTTATCAGCCTCTTCATCTAGAATCTTCCCATAATGCATACGTGCCTCATCACGCAGTTCTTTGGCACTTCGGATATTGTTACCTGCGATTTTGATTACACTAACAGGCGTTTTAAACTCATGCGTTAGATTATTCACAAAATCATACTGCAATTTAAACATGCGGTTATTAAAGCTAATATTTCGGTAAATTAAGTATCCAATAATAAACAGCACAAGATACCCGGTTGAAATGAGCAAGGCCAAGGGCAAAAATCGCCGGTTAATCTCCTCCAATAAAAAGCCTCGCTTGGATGTGAAATATATCTTATAAGCTGCTAGCGCTCCTGGCAATGGACTTTCTGTCGTCAACAAATCAGGATCCGTATCTAGAGTAGCATAGAACAGCGGTTTGATTTCAATGGTTTCATATAATTCTGGATGGTTGTTCTGTAAGCGGATTCCACTGGGATCAATATAATATGTAAAAATATCATGTTCATAAACCGACATATTTGTAGTGCTTCCTTCATCAAATTGCTTATACATCTTAATGTCTTCTTTACGCGGAATATTCATATACGTTATTTTTTCAGGCACTACCGTATAAAAATATTTATTGATTTCATCATTATTAATGCTCCTGGAAGTATCAGCCATATCGATAAAGTTAGTCAGCTTGCTCGCCATGCTATTAAAGTCATCTGCCACCCCTCCATCTAATTTATGATCATAGCCATTCGCATAAATTAACGTTCCTTTTGGCCGATCTCGATTAAATTGATATACCGATTTCGGTACCATATAGAGCCCAGTCGAGGTATGCCCAATACGGGTATCAAAAAAAACAATCTGATTTACAAATGGATATTTGTCTAAAATAGAATCCGCATAAATTGTAGCGGTAACAGAGTCCAGATAACCTTGATAAAAAGAAACTTCGGGAATTTGATTAAAAAAGAAATTATTATAATCCTTTATATTCCTCTCCAATACATCGATTTTCTTACCTACGAACTCATTTTCAATAACCTTCCGCGTGTATTTCTTTGTCAGTGCAAGTGCTACAATAAAAAGCACTGTTGCCAAAACAACAAAGGAAGTTATAAGCCAAAAATTCTTTTTATAATAGCTCTTTACAGCCATATTACTGCGGTTGCTACGCATTATTGTTGATTAAAACTAGCAGCAAAAAAGGTTTCTAACTGCCGATAAAAATCTAATCGAACCTGCTCGTCTTTAAAATAATGGCCTTCCTTCTCTTTTAAAAAATAAGTAATCGCCACGTCCCTGCTTTTTAATTCGCGAACCATTTGATTGGTTTCGTTCACATTGCCACGTTCATCTTTGCCTCCCTGAGCAATGAAAATTGGCCCTTTAATCTTAGCACTATGGAAGGCAGGAGAAACTGCTCTAAAATAGTCCGCTTGTTTTTCAGGATTTCCGATAACTTCATAAAACATACTTAAATAAGGCTTATAATAGGGCGGTATTTCCTTCAGGTACGTAAATAGATTGGTAATACCTGAATAAGATGCGGCACAATGGTATAATTCATTATGAAAACAAGCTCCATACAAGGCACAAAATCCGCCGAAACTGTATCCGTAAAGTCCAATCTTCTTTGGATCCGCAACTCCTTTATCAATCAAATAACGAACGCCATCAGCAATATCTTCCTGTATCTTCCCACCCCACTCACCAAAGCCAGCAGACCAAAAAGCCTTACCATAGCCCACAGACCCTCTGTAATTCGGTTGAAAAACGGCATATCCTCGGTTAGCTAAGAACTGAACTTCGTCATTATATTCCCATACATCTCTAGAAGATGGCCCATTATGCGGCATGACAATGAGCGGCAAATGCTTAGCTGTCTTATTTAGAGGGAGTGTTAGATACCCATTAATTTGAAGTCCATCTTTGCTTGGATACCGAACAGGTTCCATCTTACTTAGTTTTACACCACTTAATAATGGATTGACATCTGCGAGCTTCATCAACTTGTCATCTACTAAACTATATAAATAAAAGGCTCCTGGATCATTGTCTGCATAAGTACGCACAATAAATCGCGTTTCTGCATCATCTTTATCAATCACCCGAATCCAGTAATTATTCAATCGCCTTTGAATACTCCCGTGTATTTCCTCAATACGCTTGTTAAAATAGTGTCGTTCCGGCCGCCAGGTATCATAATCTACATATGCTAATCCGTTGGCCTTGCTTGAAAATCGCATACTATTGATATCAACTTCGGGATGCGCATAGATTGTCTGAATTTCTTTTCCATGTTTTAAATCCACGACTACCAAGGCCAATTTATCTCGATTAATATTAGACAAGGCATAAATCCGATCAGGTTCACCATTTATAAAACGCAGCGGTCTAATGGTTGTTTTAAAATTATTTTGAAATACAGGTCTAAATGCAAGTTGTTCATTTTCTCTATATAAAAGAGTTTCGTTTACGCCATCACTGGCAATAGCTAAACGAATATTCCCTTCTAGATCTGCAAACCAATTGCTAATGTTCCCAGGGTTTTGGGCAACCATTTTTAATCCGCAATTATGTACATTTAACCGATAAACGTCAAATACAGATGAATCCCGTTTATTCAACGAAATTAACATCTCATCGTTATTTAAAATACGTTGGCTTACCCACCGAAAACGTATACGCTCGGGTACAATAAGATTACGAACTGAAAGCGATTTTCGATTAACCGCATAAATGCCCAAATTATCATCCTGTAAACGTTGTTTCCAGAATATAAGCTCTTCGTTATCTGCCCAGAAATAATTAGCGATGTTTCGGTCGCCCTCCGTGGTAATACGGACAGCTTGATCATTTTTCAAGGAAGTAATGTACAAATTCTGCACACCTTTATACGGTTGAAGATAAGCAATATATTCGCCATTAGGTGAGATCTGGAAATTACCTTTAGCAGCCTTTTTAAAAAAATAGGCAATTGGTATTCGATCGTCTTCATTGACATTTCTGCAACTCGCCAAGCTTAAAAGACAACACAAAACAACCGGAGTAAAAATCTTCATACAGCTCATAGGTAAAATGTTCTCTATATCCAACAGCTATGTTGGTTATCCCAAAACTATCATCATAAGATTAGGCATGGTTAAATTAATAAAAGGTCTCTCTTTATTCAAAAATCACACGTAACATTTAAAGTACACTTCAATTAAAGCAGCCATATCCAAACTTAGATAAATTTGCTTTTTTTCACAAGTGTCCAAGAGCACTAACGCGATTTATTGAACTAATCGGCTGTTATTTAGAACTTATTTATAGAAAAAAATACAAGAGGATGCGTATCTTAGCTGCATGATTCTCTACAATATCACGCAAGTTGTGTCTGATGAGAAAGCGCAACAGTATATCGACTGGCTACAAATCACTTACCTCCCCCTATTACGAAACAGTACATATTTCCATGATGTAAAACTATTCAAAATTATCGATTCGCCAAATGAGGGACAGTCATTCAGTTTACAACTTTTTACACCATCCATTGAAAATATAGATTCTTTTAAAACTTCTTTACTGAACATCTTATATGAAAAAATGCAGCATGACTTCAATGGGCATCTGCTCATATTTGATACAGTCATGCAATACATCGATAATAAGCTATGATTTTTACGAGAACACCAATAGACGGATTAATTATTATTCAGCCGAAGATCTGGCAAGATAACCGTGGCGAGTTTTTAGAAACCTATAATGAATCTGTTTTCAAGGAAAACGGAATAGACCAGCATTTTGTTCAAGACAACCAATCATTATCACATAAAGGTACTCTTCGTGGGCTACATGCACAAGCGGGGCAACATGCGCAAGGTAAATTAGTACGAGTCATTAGAGGAAGCGTTATGGATGTAGCAGTAGATATTCGAAAAAGCTCGCCCACATATGGCCAAACCTTCCACATCGAGTTAAGCTCGGCAAATGCAAAAATGCTTTGGATTCCGATCGGCTTCTTACACGGATTTGTCGCATTAGAAGATCATACCATTTTTTCTTATAAAGTAACTGGAAAATACGATAAGGAAAGCGAGATTGGTGTGCGTTATAATGATCCTACGTTCAACATACAATGGCCCCTGCAATTGGAAGAATTGATTTTGTCTGAAAAGGATTTACAACTTCCATTATTAGCAGATATACGCAACCCCTTTTAGGAGTAGGCAAACCATACATTGTTTAATCGATGCTGTCTTGTTGATATTTCGGATTATACTTGATTTTCGGAGTGAGATAAAACAGTAAGATGAGCCGGGAGTATCGATAATTAAAGGGGGCCAAAAGCAAGATAGCAACCAATAGTACAATAGAGTATAGCCAAGGTGACTCACTTTTACTCAGCCAGTATACCAATGCGCCAATAGCGATAACTTCCACAACAGACATAGCATAGCTAACATACATGGCTGCATAAAAATAGCCCGGCTCAATTTCAAACTCCATCCCACAATACGGACAAACTTCATTCGTGCGCTGTTTTCTAAACATATACGTGCCGCCAACAAACACTTTTCCCGTTCGACAATGCGGGCAACGAGCTTCCACCAATGCCTGTATTTTACTCCGATGGGCCATTACATCGATCTTAATGTGCCGCGCCAGCATCCAACTTCGTCTCTGCCTTCTTACGTCTATATTTTTTATACCACAAATAGCCAACGGCACCAATTGCTAAATAGGGCATTGCCAATAAAAATAAGATTCCCTTATTTAACCCCTGTCCTTGCGTATTACCGTCTTTTACCGATTGTTCAGCATTCAATGTACACATAGCACATTGTGCTTGGCTGGTAGATACCGCTCCCCCCACTAAGATAGCACATGTCAACAGCATACTCAATCCAAATACAGCAATCAATCTTTTCATAATACCAAACAACTTATTGCAATAAAAAGGGTTAATTAATAATACGGAGCCATCATAAGGTATACAATAACACCTGTTATTGTTACATACAGCCATATTGGAAAGCTCCACCGTACTAATTTACGGTGTTTTTCTACCTGCATTTTCATCCCTCTGTAAAAACTTAACAAAACGAGCGGCAATACTACTGCAGCCAGTATGATATGGGTAATCAAAATAAAAAAGTAAATGGGCCTAATGAGTCCTTGCCCACCAAACTTAGCTTCATTACCGGTAGAATGATAAATAATATAAGAAACCAAAAAAAACGATGATAAGATAAATGTAATAATATTAAGCTTTTTATGTATATCGATCCGTCGTCTTTTGATATAATAAAACGAAACGATGAGCAGTACAGAACATATAGCATTGATTATTGCATTGATCATCGGCAATACAAATACCCAATCAGGCACTTTTTGCCAAGTGATTAATTTGCTCTGCAAAAGCGTAATGACTACGAATACGAATATGGATACCCCCCATACGAGTCTAAATATTGCCTTATCGTTCATTCTCTAGATACACTTATATTCCTAAATTCTTCTGTTAAAAGCAATGTGATTTCATCAACTAACCGATCTACATCTTCCTTCAATAAAGCATCGTAATAGCCACGAATTCTACGTTTAGAATCCAATAACACAATAGCCGAGCTATGTGTTATCGGCGGCGTACCATGCTCATTATATACTACATCAAGTAATAATTCCGTTCTTGCAATATGAGTTATTTGCTTACGATTATCAGCAATTAAGAATTTCCACCGTGAGTAATTTCCCCACTCTGCCCGGTAGGCTTGCATTTGCTGCGGAGTATCCCGCTCTGGATCTACCGTCAACGAGTATAAATGCACCATTTCATTTTTTTGAAAGCGCTTTGCTATCTTTTGCATAGCAACTTGAATAGGATGCGCTAACATCTCGTTTCCGGTATAAAACAAACTAAGCACGGCAACTCCTGAATCGGGCTCGAAGGTGATCGATTGACCATTTATATCCTTCATAGAAAAGGGCCTTACTGCATGATAAACGGTATCTGGAATCTGTTTTCCGCGCCTACTATGAAAAGTACCAGCAAGGTGTTTTTCGCCATAAAAGGGAAGTGGCTTATATCGATTTTTGCCTTTTTCTTGTAGTAAATAATAACAAAATCCTGGCAATGCTAATATGATTACCAGGATTAAACTCTTTTTAAACGAAAACGATTTTGCTTGGTCTTTCATCTCCGAATGGCTGCGCACCTAGCCAAAAACGTGGTTGAGGTGTATGTGTAAATAAGAACCTTCCGTAAGCAGCAGTATGATGAAATAAACAATTAAAACGAAGCCAATTAATGTTGACACAATAAAACCCATTTTCTCGAATTTTAAATGCATAAAATAGGCAACAATATAATAGGCTTTCAATAAAGTTAATACAACATAGGTAAAATTAACCAATGGTCCCTTTTCCAATGGCCCGTTATACACTAAAACAAGGGCAATGAAAAACTCCAAACATGTAATCGCCAAAAGATAGAAGAATACCTTCCATATTGTACGTTTGGGCATTGCTGCATGATCCGCATCGTGGGCATGTTCAATATGTGAATTGCTTTCGCTCATGTGAATATGTTATATAAATGAAAAACTAAACCAAATAGAAGAAGGTAAATACAAATACCCAGACAAGATCTACAAAGTGCCAGTACAAACCTACTTTTTCCACCATCAAATACGTTCCACGTTTTTCAAAAACATTGGAAAGCGTCATGCATAAAATAATGATATTGATGATGACTCCTGTTGTTACGTGAAAACCATGGAACCCGGTAATGGTAAAGAACAAGTTAGCAAATTGTTGAGCTCCCAGCTTATCAATACCTTCATAGTGAGCTGGAATACTACCCCACCAATAACCTTCATGATTCAAATGTGTCCACTCCAGCGCCTGGCAACCTAAAAACATCAGTCCTCCAATAATGGTTGCAATCATCCAACCTACAACTTCTTTCTTTGCATTACGATGCCCTGCCTCTACAGCAAGTACCATCGTTACAGAACTCATGATCAAAATAAACGTCATGATCCCCACGAAAACAAGAGGGTAACCTGCATCGGCTACACCAGGGATCGACTGAAATACATCATCCGGATTAGGCCAGGTAATTTGTGAAAACCGCTGTGCTCCATAATAAACCAAAAAGGCAGAAAAGGTGAAAGCATCAGACACTAAGAAAAACCACATCATGATCTTGCCATATTCAATGGCAAAAGGAGATCTACCACCATTCCATGGCCCAGATTTCACTTGATCTAATTGCGATACAGTAGTACTCATTTAATTGATTTTATTGATTCAAAAGTAAGAAAACATATATATATATCCATAGAATATCCAGAAAATGCCAAAAAATAGTAGCAAGCTCCATTCTAAACTGATTCTTCACCAAGGGTTGCTTATTCCTTGCTTTAAAAAAGGCATTTAGCAATACCACTAAACCTGCAACAATGTGTGCTTGGTGTGCCCAAACAAATACATAAATAAACGACTGCGACGCATTGTTATTAATAAATACAACACCATTCTTTGCCAGCTCCATCCATGCTTGGTACTGCAAAATAAAAAATAAACAACCTAAGCCTATAGTTAAAGCTAGCCATAACCGCTGCTTAGTCAAATGACCAACCTTTGCCGCCAGGTAGCTCATATGCATACACACACTGCTCACTAAAATACTAATCGTGCTAAATATAAAGGTTGTGGGTAGTAATGTTTTTAATCCCTTATCAACACCATTTCCAGTATACACAATAAATCCGCTTGTCCAAGCAGCGAACAACATAAATGACACAACCAGAAACACGTACAACGAAAACTTCTTTGCTTTCAAAGACGTTAAATAATCTGAATTGTCTTTTGGTTGAACCATTATCATATCCTTATAAAGTCAAATAATAACACCAATTGTAACAAAGGCAAAATAAAAAAAGAGGTAAACATTACTTTTTTAGCAGATGCCAGATCTCTTTTTATAAAGAGCTGCCAGGCGAAATAAGTAAATAACAAGCCACTAACAATGGATACCGCGCCCAAGGTATATCCTGCAAAACCATACCAAACAGGTAGCAAAGATACCGGTATTAACAATAACGCAGAAATGAAAACCATAAATGCGCTAAAAGCATCTTTCTTTGTTGTAGGCAGTAACCGGAATCCCGCTCTTTTATAATCGTCATCCAATACCCAGGCAATGCTCCAAAAATGTGGAAATTGCCACACAAACTGGATACCAAATAATATCAATGGAATTTCGTCAATATAGGGCTCCTTAAAAGCCGCAAAATATCCAATAAGCGGTGGTAAGGCTCCTGGAAATGCTCCTACAAAAACCGCAATAGGTGATTTCTGTTTGAGTGGTGTATAAAAGAATGCATATAATAAAATGGAAAATACTGAAAGTACACCGGTTAAAAAATTAAGCCGCACCAACAAAAGTGTTCCAATAAGTCCCATCAGTAGACTAAGTACCAAGGCCTGCCCAGAAGTCATCCGCCCAGCCGGTAATGGTCTATCTGCTGTCCTTTTCATCAACTTATCCAAGTTACGCTCAATAATTTCATTGAATCCATTAGCCGATCCCGTAACCAACAAACCACCAATTGTCAGAATCGTCCAATTCAACCAATTCACCTCGCCTTGGGCTTTGCTTCCCACTAAAAAAGCAACAGATGCCGAAAAAACGACTGTAAAGGACAATCGAACCTTTATTAATTGTTTTAAATCGTCTATAAAACCCTTCACATTCATCTATTTACTGCCCGATATACTCACTAGTCCTTCCAAGCAAAAGCATGAGATAAAACTGTGCGCCAAATAATAAACTAGCCAAAACCAAATGTATGGTCTGTGCATAAGCCGGGACACTCCAATGAGCCAATACAAAGCCAAAAATCAACTGCAAGATCACCAAAACTAAAATCACATTCGCCATGTTGCTCTGAATGCTTTTGTGTGCATACCGAGTACGAACCAAAACGAAAAGCAATAGGGTCAATACCAATACAACAATAGCTAGATCCCTATGCAATGAAAAATAATCGCTCAGCTGGCTCACCCATTCAAAACGCTCAAACTGACTGCCTGCTAAAAAATCAATCTCCTCTCGAACCGTTGTGCCCAAAGTTACCTGGATGAGCAATAATGCCAAAACAAATAAAGTCAGCCATCTCAACCAACTCCCCCCTCTGTTAATCAACAAACTGCTATCTCGTAAAACCTGAGCTTGAAAATAGGTATAAATACTTATAGCTAATATAACCAATGCTAAAAGCATATGTACCGTAATCACCCAAGCCGTCAAATTAGTCGAAACAACAATTGAACCCAACCATGCTTGGAAAAAAACCAGAAATAGGTTCAATAAACTGAAGAAAAAAATACGCTTCTTACTCTTCAGAAATGCAGTAGAGAAAAAGAGGCACAAAAGTAGAAGAAAACCAGTAGCAGCCCCCACCAATCTATTTACATACTCTGTCCACGTTTTGGCTGCATTAAATGTTTCATGCTTTAAAATGCTGTCATCGTTCCGTAATTCATGCGCACGCTTCTCAAATCCGAAAAAATCCAGGGTACGTGCAAACCGTTCATTTTTCTTTGCCCGATTGTCAATGTACTTTTGCTCGTACCCTTCAGGTAACTGAGACTCATGTGTTGGAGGTATGTACTGGCCAAAACATTTGGGCCAGTCCGGACATCCCATCCCTGAACCAGTACTGCGAACCACACCACCAGCCAGTATCAATAAAAAGAGAGAAATAATAGTAATCTTGTTTACTATAACAAATCTCTTCTCACCAGGTAAATAGATACTCAACTTATTATGATCTAAAGCGGAGTGCACTTTATGTTCCAGTACACTCCGAATATTTTATACTAATGGTTTAGAGCACGCTCGATACCATGCTCTTTTTCCCAATCACGTTGTATTTTTTCGGCTTGGCTATCGCCCTCAAAATCGTGTGGCAAATTAGAACTCATAGTTTCAGAGAATGGAACCGTTTGCGGGATGAAATCCTCATGATGACCTGGTTTACTGTAATCGTATGGCCAACGATACACGGTAGGAATCTCTCCAGGCCAGTTTCCGTGAAGATGCTTTACTGGAGTAGTCCACTCCAACGTATTGGAACCCCATGGGTTCTGAGATGCTTTCTTCCCGAATTTAATCGAATAGAAAAAGTTGACTAAGAAAGCAACCTGTCCCAAACCAGCCACAATCGCTGCCCAAGTAATAAAGATATTAACGGTCAACCATTGTTGCATAAACGGAAAGCTAGTAAAAGAGTAATACCGACGAGGTACACCATCAATACCCATAAAATGCATAGGGAAGAACACCAGATAAGCGCCGATAAAAGTCATCCAAAAATGTAAATAACCTAATTTTTCGTTCATCATTCTTCCGAATAGTTTTGGGAACCAATGATAAACGCCGCATAACATTCCGAAAATAGACGCTGACCCCATAACCAAGTGGAAGTGGGCAACAACGAAGTAAGTATCGTGCAAATTGATATCAAGAGAAGAGTTTCCTAAAAAAATACCCGTTAATCCGCCTGATATAAAGAATGAAACCATACCTATAGCAAACAACATGGCAGGTGTAAACCGAAGATTACCTCGCCACAATGTGGCCAGATAATTAAATACCTTCACAGCAGACGGCACAGCAATGATTAATGTTGTAATCATAAATACACCGCCTAAGAATGGATTCATTCCGGTTACAAACATGTGGTGCCCCCATACAATGAATGACAATACCGTGATACCAATCAAAGAGTAAACCATGGCATGGTAACCAAAAATGGGCTTCCTTGAATTGGTTGAAATTACTTCAGATGTAATACCTAAGGCAGGCATAACCACAATGTATACTTCAGGGTGTCCTAAAAACCAAAATAAATGTTGAAACAAAATCGGGCTACCACCTTCATTTGGCAAAATTTTACCTCCAATGATAATATCAGACAGGTAGAAGCTGGTTCCCATACTGCGGTCAAAAATAAGTAGTACAACCGCCGATACCAACACAGGAAATGATAGCAAGCCGGTGATTGCAGTTAAAAACAAAGCCCAAATAGGAAGGGGCATGCGCCATAAACTCATCCCTTTGGTACGCATATTCAATACCGTGCTGATATAATTAATTCCCCCCATCACCTGTGAAGCAATAAACAATACCATACTTGCTAACCACAAAGACATTCCTGTTCCTGAACCCGGAATGGCTTGCGGCAATGCCGATAGAGGCGGGTATATCGTCCAACCAGCACTTGCCGGACCGCTTTCGACAAAGAATGAGCTAATCATCACGACACAAGCAGTAAAGAAAAACCAATAAGATAGCATGTTCATGAATGGCGAAGCCATATCGCGTGCACCAATCTGCAATGGAATCAGTAAATTACTAAATGTGCCACTTAAACCAGCCGTTAATACAAAGAATACCATAATCGTTCCGTGTATGGTTACCAAAGCGAGAAAAAACTCAGGTTTAATCCGGCCATCAGCTGCCCATTTCCCCAAAAAAGTCTCCAAAATTGGAAAATCCTTTTCGGGCCATGCCAATTGTAAACGGAACAGAATAGATAAGAACATGGCAAAAAAGGCCATGATAATACCTGTAATTAAAAATTGCTTAGCAATCATCTTATGATCCTGACTAAAAACATACTTCGTCAGAAACGTTTCATGATGGTGTTCATGAGCATCATGGCCATGATCACCTGCATATGGAATTGCTGTACTCGACATAATTTTTTACTATATATTTACTAGTTGAACGCCAATTGTTTATTTTCTTCCTGATGATTGTTACGCGCACTCTGATTCGCCTTAAATTCCTTTTTTACATCATCATTAAAGAAGAAACTCTGCGTAGCAAGCCATTCTTTATACTCGGCTTCTGAAACCACCCTTACTGTTTTTTGCATGTTATAATGACCACCCCCACAAATCTTATTACACAACAAAACGTAATTAAATTCAGGATTGTTGGTTTTTTCGCGCATCTCTGCGGTAGTAAACCGTGGTGTCATTTGAAAATGAGTAGCCATTCCCGGAACAGCATTAATCTGTACTCGGAAATCGGGCATATAAAAGCTATGCAGAATATCTTTCGAATTGATAGTAAAACGCACCGGTTTACCAACAGGTAGGACAATCTCAGAACCTAATACGTCATCCCAAGCTTTCTTATCGTTAAAATCTATACCCAAACCATTCAGTGGCGTAGTTAACTGAATACTGCGATGCCCAATTTGATTATCTCTACCGCCATAACGGACAGTCCAAGCAAACTGTTCTCCCGTAACTTCCACTTGAAGCGAATTAGCGGCAACGTCTTCCGGAACATTCATAATGCTCCGCCAGGTAAAGAACCCGAATAGCACCAAGATTGTCAATACAATGGCTGGTGTTATTGTCCAAATCTTCTCTAGCGTATTATTGTGCGGATAAAAATATGCTTTCCGTTTCCCGGTACTTTTATATGCAAACGAAAATCCAAAAAGCATGATGTGCGTCAATACAAATACAATCGTTGTAATGATCGTTGTCGTAATAAACATCGCATCAATGGCTTCGCCATGTTCAGAAGCTGCTTCCCTAAAAGACATACTTCCATGATGAACATATGACCAATACGCCCCATACAACCCAACAAAAAGACTTATTAAAAATAAAGTACCGTGTATTCTATTCCAGTTTACGCGTTTACCCTTACCTTGCATCTCGCGGGTAAGTTCATAAACGCGGATGATCTTTCCAATAATGCCAACAATAATACAAACCAAAAAGAACAATAGCACATAGTAGAAAAAGTTCTTATATACCTGTGGATCGATCTGCTTCACCGGCTCTTGCGCTGGAGTTGCCGCTTTAGCAACACTATTGCTGTTTGCAGTTGTTGCCACAGCAGTAGCTTTCGTTGTATCAGCGGATTCATTATTGACAGAATCAGCGCCGGCCTGTCCACTGCTTGCAGCGGCCACTTCACTGGTATCTTTTGTCTGAGCTGTTGTATCAGCTACCTGAGCAAAGGTGGCGGAAAACTGCAACGACAGCAAGGTAAACAATACCAAGCCGAAAATCGCCTTACATTTCATGTACTTTCTATATCTCATTTCAATATTAACGGTTATTCGTATTAAATTCACTACTCTATTATGGATACTGGTAGCTTATACTTGATGGTGTAAGCTCTCTTCCAGAAACGGATGATTTTTCGGCGCAAGTGCATGTTTACTTAAATTTTTAAGCACCAAAAATGTAAATAGACCACCAAAGCTCAAAATAGCGCCAATTTCACTGAGACCAAATCCGCGATGGCTTTCAACGGTACCCGGCATAATCATGATATAATAGTCCAGGTAATGTCCTAAAAGTAAAAGGACACACATAAACAACATCAGATTCTCCTTTCTCTTGACATCCCTATCTAACAAAATAAGCACCGGGGCTACAAAGTTAACGATAATTGATAACCAAAACCAAGGTTTGTATTCGGGTTCCCACCTTTTGTAGAAGTAAACTGTTTCTTCTGGCATATTTGCATACCAGATTAACATAAACTGGGCAAACCATACGTATGTCCAGAAAATAGAAAAACCAAAAATTAGATTACCCAAATCATGCAAATGATTTTCATTTACCCATGCTAAATAACCAGCGCGCTTCAACAAAATGGTAATAAGCGTGATGACGCACAAACCACTTACAAATAGAGCAGCGAAATTATACCATCCGAACATGGTAGAAAACCAGTGTGCTTCCAAAGACATCACCGTATCGAAAATCCATATGGGCGATGTAAAACCAAATATCACCAAAAAGATAGCTGAACATTTAAAGCTGCGCTTGTATGAGTTCAAGCCACCTTCTAAATCTTCACGGTAAGAAAATTTAGCAATAAATGCACCCAGTATACTATAAGCTGCCAAGAAGATCACTTGCCTCGAAAAAAAGGCAGGCACATTCAAGAAACCCGATTTTCCAGCAATGATTGCATCGTAATTAGGGCTATTTGGGTCAGTTAATCCTTCCTCATACCAATGATGGTACAAATTGTGGCTAAATAAGCCGAATGCCATGATAGCGATCAAAATAATAGCGGCAATAGGCAGCACGCTCGCCATAGCTTGCGGTACCCGTAAAAGCCCTGTTGGCCATCCGGCCTGTGCAACAAATTGTATCGCTATAAAACAGGCACCAGCGGCACAAACGCAGGTAAAATAATAACCCATTAATAATAAATTCGCGAACATCCGATGGCTTCCTTCCACGAAAAACCCAGCTGCTATGGCTAGAATACCGATGGCGATAGCCGCTAAGCTCCATGATTTGGCCTTACCGGCAAATTCGAAGCGTTCGTCAAAATTATATGTAGTGTGACTATGAGTTCCCATTTGATATTTGAATATTTATAGTATTATTGTTTTTGCAATTCATGAACATACATCACCACTTTCCAACGCTCTTCTGGCGATAATTGCGAAGCATGCGAGCCCATCAAGTTAACGCCATAAGTAATGGTATGGTAAATTTTTCCATCACTCAAATCGCTCATTAAACCACCACGCGAAGAACTGACACCATCCGATTTTGCATAGGATGGAGGGGGAGGAAAGTTTTCCAATTTCCGTGTTCCACGCGAATCGGTTATTTCACGATCCTGTGTAATGGTACCATGACCACGTCCATCCACACCATGGCAAGGCGAACAGAACGCTTGAAACAAATGCTCTCCTTGTAGTAAATTTTGCTCCGTATGCGCCAGTGGATTTTGTAAATTTGCCCCAGCGGCCTCATATCCCTCTAACGTATTCGGATAGTCGAATCGTTCAAAGCCAACCGGAGTAGTTCCCGCAGGCGGCAATTGAGCGGTCTGACCGTTCTTAAAATTTTTATTGGGTTGATCTGGATTATTATTTCCTACCGGATCGTACATGTTTCTAGAGAATTCCCATCCCGTACTGCGTGTCGTATTATCGCCACAAGCCGAGACTAGCGTTGCGAAAGCAACCGCAAAACACGCTGTTCCGAACAGTTTAGTTTTATTCATAGCTAACATATTTCCTTTTATTGTGCAATACTTCAACTGCACCTGCATCTTTTAATAAGCTGTCAATTTTCTCGTGATCGGTATTTATGCGGGCATCAATAGCCACTACAAACCGATCGTTTGTTGCACGAAGATCCATCACTCTCGGTGCTCTGCCAGGAAACAGATGGCTTCTGAAATAAAACATAGCAACCATGCCCAACGCACAGAAAAGAATAGTCAATTCAAAAGTTATCGGCACAAAATTGGGCATAGGTAGTGTTGGTTTTCCACCAATATTCATTGGCCAATCTTTATGTAAAGTGTAATACAACAGACTAATACCTGATATGGTACCAGTTATACCACAAAGAAAAGCAACAATTGGTAAACGCGACCTAGGAACGCCTAATTTTGCTTCGATACCATGTATAGGCATGGGTGTATATACATCGTAGATAGAAATATTACCCTTCTGTAACTTATCTATTCCATCCATCAAATCATCCGGATGTTCAAAATGCCCTAGAATATATTTTGTATCACTCATCGTTTTATTTTGCTATTTCCTTTATTTCTTCTTCGCTAACACTATCGTATTTGGTTAACGATTGTTGATAGAACTTCACATGCTCTTCTTTTAAATGCCCTTCCTTAACAAGCTTCAATTTCTGTTGATAACTAGCCGAGTGTAGCAGCAATTTCACTTCCGCCATGGCAATACTTGGCAGTACGCGCAGGAACAGTAGGAATAAGGTAAAAAACAACCCTACTGACCCAACAAATACACCTACATCTGTCCAAGTTGGATAAAACATTGCCCAGCTTGAGGGAAGGAAGTCACGGTGCAAGGAAGTAACGATAATGACAAAACGTTCAAACCACATCCCAATATTTACTACGATAGATAGTACCCAGGAAATCGGAATACTGGTACGTATTTTCTTAAACCAAAACAGCTGTGGTGAAATAACATTACAGGTCATCATCGACCAATATGCCCACCAGTATGGCCCAGCAATTCGATTGGCAAAAGCGTACATTTCATATTCAGACCCCGAATACCAAGCAATGAAAAGCTCTGTTAGATAAGCAATCCCTACGATCGAACCCGTCGTCATAATGATTTTATTCATGGATTCAATATGGAACATCGTAATGTAATTCTCAAAATTCATCACCTTTCGCGTAATCAGCAAAAGCGTCTGCACCATCGCAAATCCAGAGAAAATCGCACCAGCAACAAAATAGGGGGGGAAAAGGGTCGCGTGCCATCCTGGAATCAGTGACGTAGCAAAGTCCATCGATACAATGGTGTGTACCGAAAGAACCAGTGGCGTCGAAATACCGGCTAAAATTAACGATACGATTTCAAAGCGCTGCCAAGTCTTCACATTACCCGTCCATCCAAAAGACATGATTGAGTAAATTCTTCTTCTTAAACCTGTTGCACGGTCTCTTACCGTAGCAATATCAGGAAGTAAGCCTGTATACCAGAAGACCAATGAGACCGTAAAATAGGTAGAGATGGCGAATGCGTCCCAAACAAGGGGTGAGTTAAAGTTTACCCATAATGATCCAAACTGATTAGGCAGCGGAAAAATCCAATAAGCTAACCAAGGGCGTCCCATGTGCGCAACCACATAAGTGGCCGCACATATTACAGCAAAAATGGTCATGGCCTCTGCCGATCGGTTGATGGAGTTACGCCAGTTCTGTTTGAAAATTAAAAGCACGGCAGAGATCAGGGTTCCGGCATGGCCAATACCTACCCACCACACAAAGTCGGTGATATCCCAAGCCCAGCCTACTGTTTTGTTAAGTCCCCAAGCACCGATACCCGTCCAAAAGGTATAGCTTACACTAAAAACCCATAGCATGGCGCCCAAAGCAGCCAGTGTAAAACCTATCCACCATGCTTTATTGGGTTTATTCTCTACAGGAACGAGAATATCTTCGGTTACTTGCGCATAGGTAATATGCTTACCAGTAACTAAAGGTTCTCTAATTATTGATTCGTTATGCGATGACATATTCTTATTTTTTCAGATCTGTTAAACCGATTAAGCTTCAAAAGTATTTCTAACCTTAGTCATATAACCAATGTTAGGTTGTACATTAAGTTCCTCCAACACATAATATACACGTTCATTCCGTAATGCTTTCGATACTTCTGAATTAGGATCATTTAAATCACCAAACACAATAGCATTAGCTGAACATGCTGCCGCACAAGCTACATTGATATCTCCGTCTCTTACTTTTCGTTTCTCCAATTTAGCTTGTAATTTACCTGCTTGAATCCGCTGGATACACATCGAACATTTCTCCATAACCCCACGTGAACGCGAAGTTACATCTGGATTCAACACCAATTGTGTAAATTCATTATTTAAATAATTATCGAAACGCGAATCATTCCAATAGTTAAACCAGTTGAAACGGCGTACTTTGTACGGACAGTTGTTTGCGCAATACCGTGTACCAAAACACCTGTTATAAGCCATATGATTCAAGCCCTCTGAAGAGTGAACAGTAGCCAATACCGGACAAACCGTTTCACAAGGAGCATGATCACAGTGCTGGCACAACATGGGCTGGAATACTACAGAAACATTATCCAAGTCGGCGTTCTCCCTACTTAATATATTCAACTCTTTCTCACGAGTTACCTGTTCTCCATCATGTTCAAAACTGTAGTAACGGTCAATCCGTAACCAATGCATTTCTCTACGACGGCGAACCTCGTCACGACCAACCACCGGAACATTATTTTCAACACTACAAGCTACCACACAAGCACCACACCCGGTACAGGCATTTAAGTCAATCGCCATCACCCATTTGTGACCAGGAGATTCATATTTTTGCCACAAATCGTATTTACGATGCTCCTTACCATGCTTGCCACTACCATGAGATGGATCAGTCAAATAATCCTTGAAAGTGGTTTCGCGAATAATATTCCGCCCTTCTATCGTATGGTGTGTTTGAGTCTGTGCCAGCTCATAAGAACCTGATGCCTTTTCCAGCTTTGCGGTTGTATTGAACTGCAAGGTACCATTGATTAACTTAGCGAATGGATAAGCATTCTGGCCAACACCATTACCAGCCTTGCCCGCTTTGGTTCTACCATAGCCTATAGCAATAGAAACCGTACCAGCTGCTTGCCCTGGTTGCAATAAAACAGGTAATTCGATGGAGTAACCATTTTCTCCGGTAACTTTTACTCTGCTTTTTTCCGTTAAACCTAAACTTTCGGCAAATTTAGGCGATAATGCAGCATAATTGTCCCAAACAACCTTTGAAATCGGATCAGGTAGCTCGTGTAAATAGGCATTGTTACCTTGCTTGCCATCGCGAACACCATTACTTACGTAAAGTTGAACCTCCACATCTTTTGCTAAAGCTTTGCTGCTGTTCACAATCTCCGTAGCTACGCTATTCACGTCGCCAGTAAAAGCATAAGCCTGTGCCGGTTTTTCTCCTTTGTACTCAAAACCTGTTTGCAAAACACTTTCCCAAGTTTTTGTAGAACCTGCCAATAGGTTTTGTTCCCAGTTTGCCTTTACAAAATCATAATAATTCGTAGCATTACCACTCCAAGTCAAAAAACTCTGCTCTGCCTGACGTGTATTGAATACGGGGTTGATAGTAGGCTGTACAATGGTATAATAACCCTCAACCACATGACTATCTCCCCAAGATTCCAAATAATTATGATTTGGGGCAATGATATCAACCATATCAGCTGTTTCGTCCACTCGATCAGCAAATGATACTTTTAATGCAATCTTACCAAGAGCGGTTTTGACCTTATCTGAATCAAAATAATCGTAAACAGGGTTTACGTTTAAGAAAAAGGCTACTCCAATCTGACCTGCAGCTGCTTCATTTAAGAATGCCGCAAATTCATTGTCCTTTCCTTTATATTGGTAAGAAACATTATCTAAATCAATCGTGCTACCATAGCTGTTCAATGCAGCATTGATGGCATTGGTTAATGTCTGAATCGCCACATCATTTCTTCCGGCAACTACCAGAGCGCGACCACGTGCATTCACCAGTTCTTTTGCTGCCAATGCAATCACTTTCTCTGCTTTCGCATGATTGGTGATGCCACCAGACACCGAACTGCCAGTTATGGCATTATATAAAGAAATAAGCACAGCACCTTCTTCCGAAGGTTTAACAGCTACCCGGGCATCGGCATTCGCACCGGTCATGCTCAGACCACTTTCAAAATGAATGTGGCGTGACATTTTCTTATTCTCTAATGATTTGTAGTTTCGCTTATCTGCATATTGTTGCGTGTGTTCTTCACCGCCTAACCAAGTGCCGAGAAAATCGGCACCCACGCTCACAATGACATCTGCCCTATCGAAGCGATAGTGAGGAATAACCGCTTTACCAAAACTAGTTTGATTGGCTTGTATGATACCCGTATAAGAAACAGCGTCTACCTCTACTAATTTTGCCGTTGGGTATTTCGCAATAAATTGTGCGATAACAGCTTGTGTAGAAGGGCTATTGATGGAAGATGACACAATACGGATTTGCTTAGCACTGCTATTTGCAGCGTTTAAAGCAGCTACAACTTGTGCATCTATAGTTTCCCAATCACTTTCTTTTCCTTTAACCAACGGCCCTTTCAGTTTGGACATATCGTAAAGATCCAATACAGATGCTTGTGTACCTGCATCCGTACCTCTGTTTAAGAAAACCGCTTTGGGGTTAGGCTCAACTAAAATAGGCCGACCTTCACGCGTTTTCACCAAAATACTCTGACCATTATAACTTGAAGCATAATAGTTAGGAATCCCTGGAGTAATCTCCTCGGGTTTAATCAAATAAGGTATTGACTTATGTACAGGAGTACTTTGGCAAGCAGCTAAAGAAACCGCTCCTAAACCAAATCCCAACGCTTTTAAAAAGTCGCGACGCGGAGTTTTTGTACTTAAACCAGCTTCGGTTAATACGTTCTCTAAAGGAATGGATTCTGCGAACTCCCCTTTGCTGTTTTCAACAAAAGCAGGGCTTTGTTCCAGTTCTTCTATGCCTTTCCAATATTTCTTGTTGCTATCCATTTAAGCTATTATATATTAAGATGCGTATTCTCAAATTTATTAATAATGACATTTACCACATTCTAACCCACCCAAGGAAGCAGCGGTAATTTTATCGCCCTTCTTCAATTTTTCGTGTGCAGCAATTAGCTGATCGTAGTAGGCGTTTCCTTTGCTATTCACTTCTGTTTCACGATGGCAAGTAACACACCATTTCATAGTTAATGGAGAATACTGGTAAACCTCTTCCATCGTTTCAATAGGCCCATGGCAACGCTGACATTCAATACCCGCAACTGAAACGTGTTGAGAGTGATTGAAATAAGCAAAGTCAGGCAGGTTGTGGATTCTTACCCATTGTATAGGGCGTTGATTCGGGCCATATTTCTGGCCATCCCAATCCAGAGCATCATAAATTTTCTGAATCTCAGGAGAAGTTTGACCATTATAATGTTCACTGGCCGTAATCGCTTTATGACAGTTCATACACACATTGGCCGAAGGAATCGACGCGTTTTTAGATTTGAAGGCCCCTGAGTGGCAATACTGACATTCAATCTGGTTCACACCAGCATGGATCTGATGGGAAAACTTGATTGGCTGCACAGGCTTGTAACCTTGATGCACACCAACATTCCACAACACATTCCAATTAATTGAAGTCAAACAAACCGCTAATCCTAAAATAAAGAAAAATACCAGCTTTTTGTTTTTAGCCAACTTTTTAACGGTGCCCCAATAATCTTTTCCTTCTGCTTCCTCGCTGTCTTCCTCAATAAGAACGTTCTTATTTAAGATGATTCGCTCCAAAGTCTTAATCACACGATTCAGCACAACGATTACAATAAAGGCAACAACAATAACGGCAATCAGTCCGAATAACATAAAATTACTTACGTCATCGTTTTGTGCCGCTGCTGTTTGGCCACCAGCATTCCCAGCACCTCCCTCCGGAGCTTTAGATGCATCAGCAATATATGCTAAGATGCTCTTGATATTGTCATCAGACAAATCTGGGAACGGCGTCATAACAACTTTGTTATGCCCTTCAAAAAGCGCTACGGCTTGCTCATCCCCCGCGGCTACTAATGCCTGTGAATTTTTAATCCATTTAAGCAACCATTCCTCCTCATGCCGGCTACCCACATCTTTCAATGCAGGACCAACCATATCTTTATTAATGGCATGGCAAGAGGTACACTTTTGCTTAAACAACGTTTCCCCTTCTTTAACGTCCTGTGCACGGGCAGACACAGCTGCCATACTTAGCATAGACGCTAAGATCACGGACTTTACAACACTTCTAAAAAGTAACGAGATGTTTCTCATATTGAGAGCTTTATACTATTTTATTTGAATGTAACTTATTCAGTCAAGAGATGTACCGGGCATACACCCCTCAAACTTGAGCACAAAAGTATAACTAATTAAGATATCAGTGACAATTTCGTGACTTTAATTATCAATTTATAATGATTCTAAATTGTTTTAAATCGGTCTTAATTCTTTTTAAAGGCGGTTTTTGGGTCGATTCACATTTTAAGAATATGGATTCGGAATCTGGAATATTTTGAAATATACAATAATAGTTTTATACTTCATAAGAGCTCATCAGGAAACAACCTATTTTCCACCAAACTATGCTACAAACAAAAAGCCACCACATTTGTTTGGTGACTTTCTGTTTTATTATAAAAGCGCGCTTTATCGGCTGTTATTGACCTAGAACCCAAGCAAATATCAAAGGTGCTACAATAGTAGCGTCAGATTCCACGATAAACTTCGGTGTATCGATATCTAACTTCCCCCAAGTGATTTTTTCATTAGGCACTGCTCCCGAATATGAACCATAGGAAGTAGTAGAATCCGAAATCTGGCAAAAGTAACTCCAGAAAGGGATATTTTCCATTTCCATATCTTGATAAAGCATCGGCACAACACAAATCGGAAAATCACCGGCAATACCGCCGCCAATCTGGAAAAAGCCAACCCCTTTACCACCACTGTTTTTGATATACCAATCGGCCAAGTAACCCATATACTCTATACCGCTTTTCATTGTGGATGCTTGTAGCTCGCCTTTAATAACATAAGATGCGAAAATATTACCCATAGTACTATCCTCCCATCCTGGCACCACGATGGGTAAATTCTTTTCTGCAGCAGCTAACATCCATGAATTTTTCGGATCTATTTCATAATATTGTTCCAGCACGCCGCTATTTAACATGTTATACATATATTCATGCGGAAAATAGCGCTCACCATTTGCCTCGGCTGTCTTCCATATCTTATAAATATGTTGCTGCAATCTTCTAAAGGCCTCTTCTTCTGGTATACAGGTATCTGTAACCCGGTTGTAATGGTTCTCCAATAATTCCCATTCGTCTTGTGGACTTAAATCCCTATAATGTGGCACTCTTTTATAATGTGAGTGGGCCACTAGGTTCATAATGTCTTCTTCTAAATTAGCACCGGTGCAAGTGATGATCGAAACTTTATCTTGCCTGATCATCTCTGCCAATGAGATACCTAATTCTGCGGTACTCATTGCCCCCGCCAGGGTAATCATCATTTTGCCACCGGCATCCAAATGTGCCTCATAGCCTTTTGCAGCATCTACCAATGATGCAGCATTGAAATGCAGGTAGTTCTTTTCAATAAATTGTGATATAGGGCCTCTTTCAACACTCATTACAATAATAATTTTAGTTTGCAGCCACAAAGATAGGGATTTAAATAGTATTTAGATGTGAGATATGAGAGGTTTAGTACATAGTACTTAAGTATTAGACATGAGCTTAAATGCCCTAATCTTATAGCTAATGCCTAACCACCTTATACCTTACACCTTACAAACAAATAACTATCTTTGCTGCATGAAAAAACGTCTTACCTCTCTCGTCATCACCACCGTCTTTTATTGCTGGTCTTATGCTACCTGCTTTGCTTGGGGATTAACAGGCCATCGCGTTGTGGCCGAAATTGCGAACAACCATCTCACCAAACGGGCAAAAAAAAATATACAGCGCATTTTAGGAAATGAATCGCTCGCTATGGCTGCAAACTGGCCAGATTTTATTAAATCTGATCCCGCTTATCAATATTTAAATAGCTGGCATTATATCAATTTTAAAAGCGGATTGACCTTAGATGAAGTTAGACAACAATTACAACAGGATACCGCTACCAATGCTTATAATAAACTGTTATGGCTAAAAGAACAATTACTCCAACCTAATACATTGAGCCACGACAAGCAGGTTCTTTACCTCCGACTGCTCATTCATCTTGTAGGTGATATGCATCAACCCATGCACACCGGCAGACCTCAAGATTTAGGAGGAAACCGCCTCAAACTTTATTGGTTTAACCAGCCAACCAACCTGCATCGCCTTTGGGACGAGCAACTCATTGACTTTCAGCAATTGAGCTATACTGAATACACCCAAGCAATTGATTTCGTCACGCGTAAACAGTTACAACTATGGCAAAAAGAACCCATTGCTAACTGGTTATGCGAATCTTATGAAATAACCGAATCCCTCTATCTGGGTGTCAAACCAAACGCTCGATTAAGTTATCGTTATAACTTTGATCATATCGCTATCCTGAATTTGCAGCTACTTAAAGGAGGTATTCGCTTAGCGGGCGTGTTAAACGAAGTTTTTGGATAGAAACCTGTTGTTAAAAATCCATATTTTTTCTGGCGTAACACACTGATCTAAGGGAATATCGTGCTCCTCATGTTCAATCGGTTCTACTGAAGGTTCAAATAAAGAGAGTCCAACTTTCTGAACATCGTGCCTACAATAATGCAAAAACCGATCATAATAGCCCATTCCATAGCCGACCCGGTTTCCTCTGCGATCAAATCCCAACAAAGGCAGCACCACTAAATCAATAAGCGCCGTATCTATATCCGAGGCTGTTTCAACGGGTTCCAACATGCCCCATTTATTTTGCACAAGTTCCAAATGAGGTGTCAGCACATGATGGGTCATTGTATTGGCTTTGAGGTCGCTTCGTGGAACGACAAGCTTCATCGCTGGATAGGCCTGCTTTATGTAATCCATTAAGGCATATGTATTGGGTTCTTTCTGCCTTGCAATGGGTAAAAATATGTGCATGCATGCTACATGAGCGAGAGACAACTGTTTAAAATGGGTCAATAATCCAGCATTTAACATGGCGTAGTCATTGTCCGATAGCGCCGCCCGCGCTTGTTTCATTTTTTGCCTACATGCCTCTTTGGTTAACATTTCGCTACCCTTTCACAGAAACGGCCTTAGAGAATAACCCTAAGACCGCCTGGTTAGTCTAAAATTTACTCCAATTATTTCACACGTTCAATATAATCCCCCGTCCTCGTGTCTATTTTAACACGATCACCTTGATTCACAAAAAGTGGGACGCGAATTTCGACACCTGTTTCAACCGTAGCGCTCTTTAACGCATTGGTCGAGGTGTCTCCTTTCACTGCTGGTTCAGTATAAGTAATCTCCAACTCCACGGTAGTAGGTGCTTGCGCCATAATGGGTTCATCACTTTCAAAGGCAACCAACACATTCATACCTTCTTTCAGAAAACGAGCAGCATCTCCAAATAGCGCTTTTGGAATATTAAATTGCTCAAAAGAGACATTATCCATTACTACGTAAAAATCACCTTCATCATATAGATATTGATAATCATTTGTCTCTACACGCGCAATCTCAACTTCTTCGTCTGTGCGAAAACGATACTCTACTAATTTCCCTGTTTTTACATTACGCATCTTTGCTTGATAAAAAGCGCGCAAATTACCAGGTGTTCTGTGAATATACTCATCTACTGAGACCAAATCGCCGTTGAATCGTAAAATATTGCCCGTTTTTACCTCTGAAGCTTTCGACATAATTCAAAAATTTAAAAAATTCAATTTAGTGGGTCAAAAATAGAAAAAATGCTTGACATTTTAAGAGCAGAAAGCTTAAAGCGAAAAGCTCTTGAATGATGAGTTTTAAGTGATACGTTTTAAGAAGTGTGTACTCAGCTTAGAACTTAATACTTACAACTACTGTTGTGCGTTGCCAGTTACGAGTTGTCAGTTGTTCGCCTTCTCTCATCTCACATCTTACTCTTATACCTTTCAATTTCAATATGGTGTTTACAAAAAGGATACTCATGAGCTTGATTGGAACAAACAATCAATAATTTATCTTGGCCAAACTGCGCAATCAAGTCATGATACCAAGTAATTCCTTGAACATCTAGGTTAGCTGTAGGTTCGTCAAGCAGCAGTACGGGCGATTGGCTGCAACAAGCTAATACCAACTTGGCTCGCTGCTTCATGCCTGAAGAAAAATAACGGATTTCCTTCTTTGCAGCATATGCTAAACCCGACAAGGCCAATACAGCATGAAAGTCAAATCCTGCGACCAAAGGTTTAAATGCAAAATGGAAGGCAAATAGTTCCGCCAACGTAAATTCTTCAATGAGTTCCTGATAGGGTGTTGCCACCGCTACAAATGAAAAAAAATCGTCAACCTCAATGACTTTTCCGTCCTTCGTATAAGTAATACTTCCCTCCGAAGGGCTTAAGCTAGAAAGAATTAACTGCAATAAAGTAGATTTTCCCGATCCATTGGCCCCTAAAACAGCATAGCTTTCTCCACTCTTAAAGCAATAATCTATCCCCCTGAAAACCCAATCCCGGTTAAATCGTCTACCTACCTGTTGCAATTTAATCTCCAAAACAACAAATTCAGTTTGATGCTTAAACAACAACCTTTCCTTGTCCGAAACCTTTCATAACCCCCCTGTTTGAGTTCCGCACAAAATCCAATATTTCGTCACGTATTTCTGTAGGTTGACACTCGGTTTCAATAATATCAAGTGCTTTCGTTAAATTATTATTCTTCACGAACATGGTTCTATAAATATCCTGTATTTCATTAATCTGTTCGGAAGAAAAGCCTCTTCGTCTGAGTCCGACCGAATTGATCCCAACATAAGAAAGTGGTTCCCGAGCGGCTTTCACAAAGGGGGGGACATCTTTACGAACGAGTGAACCACCAGCCACGAATGCATGCGACCCAATATGACAGAATTGATGCACTGCCACCATACCAGCCAGTACAACATAATCGCCCACAGTTATATGGCCTGCAAGCGTACTACTATTAGAAAATATACAATTATTACCTACATAGCAATCATGCGCAATATGACTATACGCCTGAATTAAGCAATTTTTACCAACAACTGTACGCCAGCGGTCTTTTGTTCCACGATTAATAGTAACACACTCCCGAATGGTTGTATTGTCGCCAATTTCGGCCGTTGTTTCTTCTCCTGCAAACTTTAAATCCTGAGGGATCCCACTAATAACGGCGCCGGGAAAAATCCGGCAATTTTTTCCGATCCGAGCTCCATCCATGATCACAACATTAGAGCCTATCCAAGTACCTTCGCCAATCTCTACATTTTTATGTATCGTCACAAAGGGTTCTATTACAACATTCTCAGCGATTTTTGCCTGCGGATGTATATACGCGAGTGGTTGAATCATTTTTTTAACCTTTATTTTCGTCTTTAACTTTCACTATTTGCGCCATGAGCTCGGCTTCAACCACAATTTTCTCGCCAACCATACCAATACCCTTCATTTGCGCAATACCTCTGCGAATGGGTTGCAATAAGTTGCAATGGAAAATAATAGTATCTCCAGGTTTTACTTGTGCCTTAAAACGTGCATTTTCTATCTTTAAGAATAACGTAATATAATTTTCAGGATCGGGCACGGTATTTAACACCAAAATACCGCCTGTTTGGGCCATGGCTTCAATCTGCAATACACCCGGGAATAAAGGTTCGTTAGGAAAATGCCCCATAAAAATATCTTCATTCATGGTGACATTTTTTAACCCTACCACATGTGTTTTCGTCAATTCCAAAATTTTATCGACCATTAACATCGGTTGCCGGTGAGGCAAAATTTTCATAATCTGTGCCGTATCGTACACAGGCGTCATGTTAGGATCGTATATTTTTACGTATTTTTTATTCTTCTCGCGATTGATCTGTGCTTTAATCTTCTTAGCAAATGCCACGTTAGCCGCATGTCCTGGTCGAGCAGCCATGATATGGCCTTTCAGTGGCCGTCCCACCAATGCCAAATCACCGATCATATCCAGCAATTTATGCCGGGCCGGTTCGTTTTGATGACGCAATTTGATGTTATTTAATATACCCTCGCGTGCCACATCAATGTCTTCCCTATTAAATAGTTTGGCCAGATGCCTTAATTCATCTTTACTCACATCTTTATCAACCACGACAATGGCATTATTTAAATCGCCACCTTTTATTAAATTATGCTCCAGCAACATTTCCAATTCATGCAAAAAACAAAATGTCCGGGAAGAAGCAATTTCCTTCTTAAACTCACTAATACTCGTAATGGCAGAATGCTGGCTACCCAATACGGGCGAATTATAATCAATCATACAAGTAAAACGGTAACCATCCAAGGGCATGGCCACCATTTCCACTCTCCGGTCGGCTTCTGTATAATGAATGTTATGTGGAATTTCATAATATTCACGATCGGCTTCTTGATCCTTATATCCTGCTTTTTCAATAGCCTCCACATATATCAATGCACTGCCATCCATGATGGGTACTTCCGGTCCGTCTATCTCAATCAGCACATTATCAATTTCCATACCTACCAACGAAGCCAATAGATGTTCAACCGTACTTACGCTAGCGCCATCTTGGGTAATGGTTGTTCCACGAGAGGTATCGGTAACGTTATCTACATCTGCCTCTACAATAGGCTGTCCTTCTAAATCTACACGTTTGAACTTATAGCCATGATTTTCAGGTGCAGGCTTGAATACCAAAGTAGCGTGTTTACCTGTATGCAACCCAACCCCTGAAATGGTAATTTCTGAATTTAATGTTCTTTGTTTAACGTTCATTGCTTCAATGTATTTTTAAAAGCCGAATACCTCAGCTCTATTCAATTATTCTTCTTTCAATTTTTTGACCAATTTCTCCAGTTGATCCAATCGCCTATCTAAGTCGGGTAAGCGTTGGAGCACCACTTGCGCACGCATTTGATTTTGGAACTGACTAGCCGGCGTACCTGCCCACTTCAAGCCTGGTTCTTCAATAGAACGATTAATACCAGATTGCGCTTGTACTTGTGTACCATCGGCAATCGTAATATGTCCAACCGCTCCAACCTGTCCGCCTAGCACCACATGTTTACCAATTTTCGTACTCCCTGAAATCCCTGTCTGCGCTGCTATAACCGAATGCTCACCAACTTCAACATTATGTGCCAACTGAATGAGATTATCCAACTTCACGCCTTTTCGTATAATTGTATGCCCCATCGTTGCCCGATCAATCGTCGTATTAGCTCCAATTTCAACATGATCTTCAATCACCACATTTCCGATTTGACTAATCTTACGATAGGTTCCGTCTTCTTGTGGCGCAAAGCCAAAGCCGTCACTCCCTATAACGGTTCCAGAATGTATCGTTACCTGCTCACCTAAAACACAATCATGATAAATGCGTACACCGGGGAACAGCGTTGTTCCAGCTCCGATTTGTACATGATCGCCGATATACACCTGGGGGTACACACGTACGTGATCGCCCAAAGTAACCCCCTCACCTATATATGAAAAAGCCCCTACATACACGTCACTTCCCAACTGGGCTGTAGCATGTATAAATGACGGTTGTTCGATTCCCGTTTTATGAAACCTGAATTTGTTATACTGTTCCAACAATAGGGTAATCGCCGTATAAGCGTTTTTTACCCGTATTAGGGTAGGGGCAATCGGCTTATCAAGAACCAAATCATGATTGACAATAATCACAGACGCACCAGTTGTATACAGGAAATTTTCATACTTCGGATTGGCCAAAAATGTCAACCCACCCTCACTGGCCTCTTCGATTTTCTCTATTCTAGACACTACAGCATCTCCATGTCCTTCCACAGAACCTTGGATAATTTCGCTAATTTGTTTGGCTGTAAATTGCATCGCGCAAATTTATATGTTAAATTTATATGAACAAATTTTAATTCCTTTGTCTATCAGTCTTTTGAATACACTATTGCAAGACCTTTGGATAGGCAACCATAAACTTCTCAACTTTTTTCGTTAATAGCTCTAAATTAGATAAGTCGGAGGCCATCGTAATATCTTGTATGGTGCCGTCTTTCATCAAAATATTGATATTTCCGCTCCCTAAATCATACGCACTATTCACTACAGATTGGGTGAATACAAAATAGTTCGCCTCTTCTTCTGATACACCAAACAGATTTTGTGCCGATACCCGTAAGCTAGCCAGCCTTGAAGCGGTCGGCTCCTGGTTAGTCAACTCTACATGATAAAGCTTACGGCTCATAAATTGCGTACATAATTGGGATAAGACAGCATCAGCATGGCTTACCCCCATTTTCACCGTAGCCAAAATATCGGTGTCGTCCAATAAAGTGAACTGATCCAGATGTATAGGGTCTTTTAAAAAATCAGCCCGTGTAACCTCCTGATTTATAAAATGAGCCAAAGGATCGGTGGCAAAAACGGCTTTTCCACGACCAGCCAATTCTTTCGCTCGTTGCAAAATATTGATGAGCAGCTGCTCAGCACTTAAAACCGTTTTATGCAAGTAAACCTGCCAATACATGAGCCTTCGAGCAATTAAAAACTTCTCTACAGAATAAATCCCCTTCTGTTCAACTACAAGTTCATTGTTTGCTACATGAAGCATTTTGATAATCCGGTCAAAACTAATCACTCCTTCTGAAACACCGGTAAAAAAACTATCTCGATTCAAGTAATCCATCCGATCGGTATCCAGTTGGCTAGACACCAACTGATGCAAAAAACGTTTGGGATACCGATCGTTAAATATCTCCAATGCTAAAGTAAGTCTTCCACCGAACATCTCATTCATCTCGTTCATTATTAACGAAGAAATATATTCGTGTGATACACCTTGCACCAAAGTATGTTCCAAAGAATGTGAAAAAGGACCATGTCCAATATCGTGTAAGAGAATAGCTATCGTAGCAGCCTCTTCTTCATCGGGTGTAATAATAACATCCTTACTCTTTAAGGTTTCCAATGCAAGCCCCATGAGATGCATGGCTCCCAATGCATGTTGGAATCGCGTATGCAATGCCCCTGGGTAAACCAAATGCGTTAAACTTACTTGTTTGATATACCTTAATCGTTGAAAATAGCGGTGTTCTATTAAGTCAAATACCAAATCGGATGGTATCGACACAAATCCGTATACAGGGTCATTGATAATCTTCTTCTTATTCAAGAATCAAAAATTTAAAGCACAAAAGTGCTACTTTTTCGTGAAACCTCTATGCATGAATGCATAATATCACATCTTATCCCAATCAAAACTACATCGATTCGGTATATTCCGCTGTTAATTTTTGTTAAAAATCACAAAAGCCTTCAAACAATTGTGTATGTTCGTAGTATTTGATTTATTGAAACTAAGATGCGAACAATAAGTAAGTAACATCTCAACTGTTCGTACACTAAATAACAAATTATGCAAGAAACAAATATATTGTGGGCAGATGATGAGATTGATTTATTAAAGCCTCATATTTTATTATTGAATGAGAAAGGCTATACGGTTAAGACGGTTACGAATGGACACGATGCTGTAGAGGCTTTTAAAAATTCATTCTTCGATCTGGTTTTTCTCGATGAAAATATGCCAGGCCTAACCGGATTGGAAACATTAGGCATCCTAAAAGGCATCAATCCAATGGTTCCCATGGTTATGGTAACAAAAAACGAAGAAGAGTTTTTAATGGAAGATGCTATTGGATCACAAATTGACGATTATCTCATTAAACCAGTTAATCCGAAACAGATTTTGCTAACGATTAAGAAACTGACCGATAACAAACGTTTGGTAAGTGAAAAAACATCGATGGCATACCAACAAGAATTCAGAACGTTGGGCATGACATTGAATGACAACCTCAATTATCATGAATGGCAAGAGGTTTATAGAAAACTGGTATATTGGGAACTTTCATTAGAAAAATTGGAAGACGAGGGCATGCATGAAATTTTGACCATGCAAAAGGCAGAGGCAAATGCTCAATTTTCGAAATTCGTAGAGAAAAACTACCTCAAATGGATTAAAGACCCAGCAAGCGGCCCCATCACCTCACCGCAGCTATTCAAGCAAAAAGTATTTCCGATATTAGATAACAAGCCAACTTTCTTCTTCTTAATAGACAACTTGCGGTACGACCAATGGAAAGTGATCAATGATATTATCGGTAACTATTACCGCATAGATAACGAAGAAATGTATTTCAGTATTCTTCCAACGGCAACTCAATACGCACGTAACGCTATTTTTAGCGGCATGATGCCTCTGGATATGGAAAAGAGCTTTCCCCAACTCTGGCAGAATGATGAAGATGAAGGCGGTAAAAACCTGTATGAAGAGCAGTTTTTAGCTGCCCAAATAAAAAATACATTCCGCAAGGAGTGCAAATTCAGCTATAGCAAAATTCTTACACTCGAACAAGGAAGAGATGTCACAGAAAATCTACCAAATCTTATGGGAAATGACTTGAATGTATTGGTATATAATTTCGTTGATATGCTTTCGCATGCACGCACTGATATGGCTATGATCAGAGAATTAGCCAACGATGAGGCGGCTTATCGCTCACTTACGCTTTCTTGGTTTAAGCACTCTCCACTGCTCGATACATTAAAGTGGTTGGCACAAAAGAATGTTAGAGTTATTATAACTACCGATCACGGCACCATACGAGTGAAACATGCCAGTAAGGTTATTGGTGATCGGAACACCAATAGCAACTTGCGCTATAAACAAGGAAAAAACTTGAATTTCATCGACAAAGATGTATTGCATATCAAAAATCCGCATGATGCCAAACTACCGAAACTCCATGTAAGTTCCAGTTTTATTTTTGCTAAAGAAGATACGTATTTTGTATATCCGAATAATTACAATCAATTTGTCAATTATTTTAATGAAACCTTTCAACACGGGGGCATCTCATTGGAAGAAATGATTATACCTTACATTACTTACAGCACGAAATAAAAAATGCAGTAACTTTGTTGCATGACAATTACTGTAAATGATATTGTAGAACTACCCGAACTCGCCACTAAAATGCTGGATTTTATCGCGAGTAATCGGGTAGTACTTTTTTTCGCTCCCATGGGTGCTGGGAAAACTACGCTAATCAACGCCTTATGCCAACAGCTCCAAACGTATGACCAGCCTTCAAGTCCTACATTTTCCATTGTAAACGAATACCGGAGCCCTACGGGAAACATTTACCATTTTGATTTTTATAGGCTGAAGACCGAGCAAGAAGCATTGGACTTGGGTTATGAGGACTATTTTTTTTCGGGCAATTTTTGTTTTATAGAATGGCCAGATAAAATTGAAACCCTACTACCTGAAGATGCCGTTGTAGTAGAAATTCAGGTGGATGAAACAGGGGCGCGACATGTTCATCTCCGTAACGGATTATAACCCTTTCTTTATAAAAAATAACCGATAAATTTCGTAACTTAACCCGATTTTTGTGTAATTGAATGCTATTATGACTGAGTTATCTAACTTGGCACGTCAAGCAATGATGCAGCCGCAAGAGGCAATGCTTGAAACTAGAAAGAAGAAAAACAGCTTGTTTATCGGTATTCCCAAAGAATTAAGTTTGCAAGAGAATCGGATTGCATTAACACCGCTATCGGTAGCCCTTTTGATTGCCAATGGGCATCACATCATGCTAGAATCCGGCGCTGGAAACGGTGCAAATTTTTTAGACCACCATTACAGTGAGCAAGGCGCTGTAATCGTTCATGACAAAGAGCGTATCTATACATGCGACATCATTGTGAAAATAGGTGCGCCTACATTGGAAGAAATTGCACTAATGAAAACAGGGCAAGTATTATTCTCTAGTCAACAACCCTCCTTATTAGGTTTTGAACATCTAAAGGCGATGATGAAGAAAAAAATCACCGCTCTTTCTTATGAATATCTGCGCGACGAAGATAATATTTTAACGGTTGTCCGGGCTATGAGCGAAATTGTTGGGGCTACATCCATCTTGATTGCAGCCGAATATTTAAGCAATGTTTTTGATGGGAAAGGATTAATGCTTGGAGGCGTAACCGGGGTTCCACCCACCGAAATGGTTATTATTGGCGCAGGAACTGTGGGCGAATATGCTACCCGAACTGCTCTGGCGCTGGGCGCACAAGTAAAAGTATTTGACAACTCATTATACCGACTCAGACGTTTACAAAATAATTTGGGCAATAAAGTTTTCACATCGGTTATCCAACCCATTGTGCTACAAAAAGCTGTTCGCTCCTGCGATGTCGTGATTGGGGCCATGCGAGCCACTAATGGTCGGAGTCCTTGCATTATTACTGAAGAAACAGTTTCGCAGATGAAACCCAATTCCGTGTTAATCGATGTAAGTATTGATCAAGGTGGATGTTTTGAAACGTCATCGCTCACCACCCATGATCAACCCATTTTTAGGACTTACGACGTTATTCATTACTGTGTACCCAATATCGCGTCACGTGTAGCCCGGACAGCGACTTATGCTTTGACAAACATTTTTGCTCCTATCTTGTTGGATATTGGGGAGCAAGGAGGGCTGTTAAATGTCATCTGGAATAAACCAGGTGTTCGTAATGCCATCTATCTTTATCAAGGCCAGTTAACCAATAAAGACATGGCAAATAAATTCAATTTAACACCAAAGGATTTAGAGCTACTTATCGTTTCCCATCGCTAGTGGATCATAAAGGCGTATAAGAGCTACATATGAAGATTTTAAAGAAAGAATTCTATACAAATGCCTTCAAATTACTCAAAGCAACGATCGATGGCTTCAGTGATGATCGTGTCTCAAAAATGAGTGCAGCACTATCTTACTACACTATATTTGCATTGGCCCCCTTATTACTTATTGTACTCGCTGTAGTCAGTTTTGTCTTAGGCGATGACGCCCAACAGGGGAAGATTTTTCAACAAATCAATGATTTTGTTGGTTCTGATGCCGCCGCGCTCATCCAATCATTAATACAAAATTTATCCGTAGGAAAAGGGTCATTCATCGCATCAATTATAGGTATCGGAACTTTGGTGTTCGCTGCAACAAAAGTCTTTGTAGAAATGCAAGATTCACTGAATTTGATTTTTAACGTAAAACCTAAACCAAAACGTGGCTGGGTAAAACTACTGATCGATCGGGCACTTTCATTTTCCATCGTATTGGCTTTAGGTTTTTTACTGGTGGTATCTCTATTACTCAATGTGATCATATCTGTTATCAGTACTACATTAATTAATTATTTGCCCGATCTAACCATTTTCGGACTTAATTTACTCGACGAAACCACTAACGTGGTATTATACATCGTCAATACCCTGATTACGTTTATTGTTCTCTCGGTTCTTTTTGGCTGTATCTTTAAATTTTTACCAGATGTGAAAATCAAATGGAAAGACGTTCGCGCTGGCGCATTTTTCACCGCTATATTATTCATGATCGGAAAATGGGCTATTGGCTTGTATATGCAGTATGCGGCGCCGGCGTCGGGTTACGGTGCAGCAGGTTCTATTGTCATCATTTTACTTTGGATTAATTATACATCATCCATTCTATTTTTCGGAGCAGAATTCACAGAAAAAAATGCGGAAATGTTTGGCGATGGCGTCAAACCTTCGGCCATTGCCGTACGTATACAGCAAACGGAAACCTTGAGTAAGGAGTGATTCAATCAGAAATCGGCTGTCAGATTAGTCAATCCCCATCACCTCCCTTTTCTTCCGGCTTTTAAAACGCTTAGGAAGTACCTGCAGTATCTCTGCTTTAAATGCCTCAATAGCCTTCTTTTTTAAATAATTTTCTTGCGTTATCAGGCTGATTTCGCGAACGGGTTCCGGCGATTTAAAATAACGAATTTGATCTAATTCCTTAACCGAAAATGTGGCAATACTCAATTCGGGCATAATGGTAACTCCTGCATTGGTATCTACCATACGTTTCAATGTCTCCACACTACCCGTATTATATTCAAATGCCTCATCCGGCTGCATGGACTTACGCCTATTACAAATATTTAACACTTGGTTCCGCATGCAATGCCCTTCATTTAATAACCACAATTTTTCGTCTAATATATCACTAGCTGTAACGGCCTTCTTTTTATTAAGTTCGCTTGCTTTCGAAATGTACGCAACAAAAGTTTCATAAAACAACAGATGTTCTTGCAAGCCCATCTCATGAATAGGTGTAGACAACAATCCGCAGTCCAGCAGCCCTGTCTTGAGCTCCCGAACAATTTTTTCTGTTGTATATTCCCAAACATGCAAGTGTAACTTCGGATACTTTTCCATAAAATTACCTAAGACCTTTGGAAGTAAATAAGGTGCAATGGTTGGTATAACGCCAATTTTCAAATCACCCTCCAATTCACCTTTTTTCTCCATCACCAGCTCTCGTATCTTCTGATGTTCGCGCACAACGATCCGAGCTTGGTGAATAATCTCTTCGCCTATTTCAGTAGGTACAACAGGCTGTCTGGTCCGATCAAAGATACGCACTCCCAGTGATTCTTCTAATTTCTGAATCTGCATACTCAACGTGGGTTGTGTAACAAAGCATTTTTCCGCAGCAGCAACAAAACTACGATAGGTATCCAGTGCTATAATATATTCTAATTGAACCAACGTCATGTTATCAATTTTAATTATACAAACATACGCAATTTCAAATGGGCTACTAAATAGTATGGTATTCCGAATGCCAAGCATTTTAACTAATTTTGTTGTCATGTAATCATACATACTCGTTTCCGGAAAAGTACGTTTATTTTACAGTAATGACAGGCACATGAGATACGGCACTATTTTATTTTTTTCATTGCTCTTATTGACAGGCATTTGGGCAGCTTGTAAACGCAGTGATGATGAACCCATTTACCCACCATCACCTATTTCCCGTCTCTATGTTTCTTTCTCTGACGAGGAAACCAGCGATGCCACCACAACTTTCGAAAATATCGTTGTTTTTGATCCTGCTGATAGTACGGGATATATCCCCGACGGATTGGGTTATGTATCCAACCCCAAGGTAGGAATGGGGATTACTTTTTCACCTGATCTCGGTCAAGCATATCAAGTAAGCAGACGTGACTCAACTATTAGATTGTTTACGGTGAGTGATGTAGGTAATTTAAGTAGCTTACGCAATTTTAAAGATACCATTAATTTAGGTAGCGCCCGCTCCATACGGTATAATAGGCCCTCGGATCAACTGTATATCACCAATGATGACCCCCAAGATCCATCCCTTAATATTTATTATATGCCCAATAGGTTAGCTGGCCAACAATCACCCAAACGGAAACTCAAGCTTGAAAATAGGCCTTGGGGAATGGCTATGGCTACCGACAAAAAGGTGAACCCTTACGATTCTTTGCTTTTATTAACGATGCAAGGACCAACACATCAGATTTGGACATTCGATCTAAAGAAAATCGCTACGGGCGATAGTATCGTCGCCAATGCTACCCCTCAACATACACTCACCATTCAAGGAGCAACTGACTTACGTGGCATTGCCTATGCGCCCAAACTAGATTTATTACTGGTTACTGACATCGGTGCTGGCACAACCACAGACAATAATCCTACCGATGGCAAGGTATACGTTATAGAAAATGCTAAAGCAACCATAACCGCTGGTGGTACACTTACACCTACTCGCGTTATTTCAGGTGCAACGAGCACATTGAGAGATCCCATTGATGTAGCAGTGGCCGATTCTGCTGGAAGAAACCAGTTTATCTACATCGTTGATCGCGCTCAAAAGCAATTATTACGTTTTGCCATCGATGCCACCGGAGATGCTCCACCGGTCGACACAAAAAGGCTTACACTTACACCCGAATTCATTTATCTTGACGTACGGTAAGATCGCCTTTAGATGAAGATAGCAAGCAGACGCTGTATTTCGTTAGCTTTTTCGATATTACCCGATTGATGATAAGCTGCTAACAAATTGCGAAGCACCCGACTGATGATGGCCGTATGATCACAAGGAACAAAAAATTGCTTATCATTCGGTAAATTCAGTTGTTTTAAAAATGAGAGCACATCGTGTCGGCCAAAAATCTGCCCCCGATTAAAGGCATTGATATAGAATAAAATTTCCTCATTTCCAGCTTTAATACTTTCGTCTAAATAAGCAAGGATAAAATGTCGAGGCAAATTAACCCCATAAATCGGAATATCTAGGCGCTGTGCAATGATACTATAAAGCGATGCCAGTAAAATGGGATTTCCCTTTCTGGTTTCCAAGACTTTGCCAATATACGAATTTTGGGGATCATGATAGTTTTTGGTATTACCCTTAAAACCATGCAGGTTGTAGAATACATTATTTAATAAACGTACTTTCTCTACAGCGCTCATGTTATACATCATTTCTACCCATGCATCACGCTTAATTTCATCCACCTGATTTATAATCGTCTGTTCATCCAAATCAGGGTATTGGTATTTATTTACTAAAATCAATCCCTGTAATAAATCAAATGCACCGCTAATCAACCACAGTTCCAGCTCACGATATACCTGTTCAAACTGAATTTTATGAATGAGGTTCTCTATTCTGGATTGTAAGAGTGGATCAAATGATTGCTCCCATGCGGTTTCCAATGGAGCTACGACCGACAAACCCAGTGCCAGCAACTTTTCTTCCACATGATGATAAATACCCTCATCTGGATCGTCCAGTAAATGGATTAAGGAAGTTATTTCATTATCATTGAGCATATACAAAGATATGGAATTTTAATAGTAGATGTAAGATATCAGATGTGAGATATGAGTGGCACGGGCAGGAGCAGTAATTGAGCCTTTTTCGCTTTCTGCTTTACGCTTTCCGCTCTTACAACTTATGACGTAGAACTTATAACGTAAAACTTACAACTTATGACTTAAAAGCTATCTTTGCATTCAATATGGCTAATTACCGTTTTTTTCTCGATTACATCACGCATCGATTTACGGCGAAAACGCGACATGGCGTACATTCGCCATTTGTATATAAACTGGTAGATGAGGTTATTTATAACTTTAAACCTAAACGGTATGAACATGGTATCGAAAAGCAACGCGCTCAATTGAAGCGCGATACACAGCTCATTACCATCACCGATTATGGTGCGGGCTCTCATGCGAACAACGCGCAGAAAAAACCCGTTAGTACCATTGCTAAACAAGCCCTTAAACCAAAATCATTGGCGCAATTACTGGGTCGGCTCGCACAGCGATTTGCTCCCCCATCGATTATCGAATTGGGTACATGCCTGGGCATTACCACGGCTTATCTGGCAAAGGCCGCTCCAGAAGCAAGAGTCGTAACCGTAGAAGGTTGCCCGGAAATTGCTCATGTAGCGCGGCAAACATTTCATCAATTGGGTGTCAATCATATTGATCTGAGAATAGGCAATTTCGACAAATTACTGCCACAACTTCTTCAAGAATTTTCTCAGATTGATTTTTTGTTTATAGATGGCAATCACCGTAAAGAAGCTACATTGAATTATTTTCATATGTGTTTGCCGAAAGTGCATGAGCAAACTGTCCTCATTTTTGACGACATCTATTGGAGCAAGGGCATGAAAGAAGCTTGGGAAGAAATTAAAGCGCACCCGAATGTAAGCTTAACGATCGACTTATTCTTTATCGGACTAGTCTTCTTTAAAAAGAATCAAGCTAAAGAGCATTTTAAAATCAAGTTCTAGTATTCGTTGTGTGAATTATACGTTGTTAGTTGTTGGTTGTTCGTTCCCCCTTACACCTTATACCCCATACCTTACACCTTAAAAAGCCTCACCCAACGACAAGTAGAACGCTGTTTGGCGGGGTTCGCCCGGCCTCCTTTCTCCAATACCGTAATCAATGCGCACACTCGAATTATGCTCTAAGTCGAAAAAATAGCGCAATCCACCCCCATATGATGGTTTCAATGCAGAAAGATTGATTTTCTCTTGATATACGGTACCCGCTCCCATAAAAGCCACAAAACCAATCCGCGGATGAACACGATATCTTAACTCTGCCTGTGAAGTTAACAATGAACGATCGCGATATCGACCCGGATAATAGCCACGCATCGTCTCATCACTCCCTAATTGAGGGTAAAGATAAAAGGGCGCTTTGCCAAACACTTTGTTAAAAGTACCCTGTAAGCCCAGTGTTAGCTGATCGGTTAAGGGATAGAAAGCCCGAAGGTCTATATCCAAAATACCCCCATGGAAGTGATCGCCTCCCCAAAAATCAGGTGCATAATGGTACATAGCTCTTGCAAAATAGCCGCGGGTTGTATACATGTTACTATTGCGCGTGTCAAAAAGCTGCGATAGCCCGAAAGCGAGATAACGCCCGCCTTGCTTTCCAACTAGCGGACTGGTATCATAAATACCTCCGGTGGCCTCATCCCGATAAGCATAATTTTCGTATGTAAGTCCGAGTCCGGCATAATAATGGTTAACCAATTGTTTTTCCCCTATCCATTTAAACCGAAATAATTGCTGTATCAGCGAATCCTTGTCGGCCTTCCAAGTTTCATCCCCCATACCATAAAAATTAAATGGGAAGTCGCGGTACCTTATTTCGGTTATTAAATGTACTTTATTTTGCCTCGTCCAGATATCCGTTGTAAACTTCAAGCTGGTTTGGTGCTTGGTTGTGAAAGAGCCCTGTAGCACCAAACTGGATGTCCGGATAGATGTATCAGCTTTATCTAAATAAAAATTGTAAATGCTAGACAAGCCATATTCTAATCCCGTTTCAGGAGCATAGCCCAATAAAGGTACAACCACAAATCCAGCCGAGCGCGTAGAATCTTTTTCAGAAGAAATAAATCGTTGAACGAACCGGCTTTGCATCAATCTGCTGTTCATGAACCGTTTGTAGAGGCCAATAGAATCTTTTTCTTGTGCCTGTAAAGGTTGTGGAAAAACATACCATAGTAACAGTAGGATCAGGAGCGGCTTTATACGTATCATATCATTGTTGTAACAATCCAAATCCTACAGTGGTTTGGGCACACAGCTTATGCTTGTTGTCTTTTTCAGGTTAACCGGTGTTTGGTAATATTGACTACTTAGATAGAGCGAATCGGCCGTATGCTTAATCAATTTAAAGCGCGGCAAGAATTGTCCGATGCGATGGCAGCCAGTCAGTTTTTGCCTCCAATCAGGATGGGTAAAGGTCGACTCGATCAGTAAACTATCGTTTCTTACCAAATAAACACCCCGCGCATATTCCGTCCAAGTCCCGTCTCCAAAGCAAGAATCGATTACATTTTTAACTTTACTAACGGTTTTAATAGTGATGTACACCGAATCACAAGTAAATTTCAATTGATACAGGCTATATGTTAAACGCTTGTCCTGATGCAGCAGCGTGTCTTGTTGCCATACACCTTGCAAATAAGATTCACCTTCACCCTGGATATTGGGATTAAACTTACAACCTGCCAATAAAAGCACGAAGCACATTCCAATCAAAATGAGCTGGAATGTGCTCCGATAAAAAGTATGCTTTCTATGCTTCATAGTTTAAGACGCCCTTCTTATTTCAGCCCTCCAATCATATCCTCCGGTCGTACCCATTGGTCGAATTGTTCATTGGTAAGCAGGCCCAACTCTAGTGCAGCTTCGCGTAACGATTTATTCTCTTTATGCGCTTTCTTAGCAATTTTTGCAGCATTTTCATAACCAATGTGTGGATTGAGTGCCGTAACGAGCATGAGTGAGTTTTCAACGTGTTTCTTTATTCCATCATAATTAGGCTCAATACCAATAGCACAATGATCATTAAATGAAACACAAGCATCGCCTAATAAACGTGCCGATTGCAAGAAATTGCTTGCCATGAGCGGCTTAAACACATTCAACTCGTAATGACCGGTTGCACCACCAATGGTAATAGCCACATCATTCCCCATTACTTGAGCAGCCACCATGGTTAATGCTTCGCACTGCGTTGGGTTTACTTTACCGGGCATAATGGATGATCCAGGTTCATTTTCCGGAATAAAAATTTCCCCAATACCTGAACGAGGGCCTGATGCCAACATCCGAATATCATTGGCAATTTTCATCAACGATACAGCCAATTGTTTCAATGCGCCATGGCTTTCTACAATGGCATCATGGGCAGCAAGTGCCTCGAATTTATTCTCTGCTGTACGGAACGGAAGGTTTGTAAATGTCGAAATATATTTCGCCACCTGAACATCATACCCCTTTGGTGTATTGATGCCGGTTCCTACTGCCGTACCTCCTAAAGCCAATTCGGCCAAGTGATCTAATGTGTTGCGCAAAGCTTTCAAGCCATGATTCAGCTGCGAAACATACCCCGAAAATTCCTGGCCTAAAGTCAACGGTGTCGCATCCATCAAATGCGTACGGCCAATCTTCACCACACCCTTAAATTGCGCTGATTTTGATTGAAGTGTATCGCGTAATTTTTCAATTCCTGGGATAGTGGTTTCTATCAATATTTTGTATGCTGCGATGTGCATAGCAGTAGGGTATGTATCATTGGACGATTGTGATTTGTTTACATCGTCATTGGGGTGAATAAACGTCTTTCCATCACCCAATTGATGCCCTTGTAAAACATGTGCACGATTCGCCACTACTTCGTTTACATTCATATTGGATTGGGTACCCGAACCCGTTTGCCAAATAACCAAGGGAAATTCATCATCTAATTTCCCTTCCAATATTTCATCACAAACTTGAGCAATTAGATCACGTTTTTCCTGGGGCAAAACGCCCGCATCCGTATTGGTAAATGCAGCTGCTTTTTTTAGATAGGCAAAGGCGCGGATAATTTCTTTCGGCATCGAGCCAGGTGTGCCAATTTTGAAATTTTCATAAGACCGTTCTGTTTGCGCTCCCCAATACTTTTCGGCAGGTACCTTTACCTCACCCATTGTATCGTGTTCTATTCTGTATGACATGGTTATTTAATTTATGAGTTTTTAATGCTTACAAAGTTAAAAAAGTTATGCATTTAGCGGCAGATTGTAGGCATTAGCATATCAAAATCCGTAAAAATTTTATTAAAACTGGCATTTAACATAATATTTTACCAATTTCGTCCTTCCTAGTATTGGACAACAAGTAAATTCCCTAACATTGAAACAACTGAAAAAAATTTTTTTATTTTCCATAATCTGCTTCATTGCATGTAGTTCGGCAAAAGACAAGCGAGCAAAAAAGGCAAAAGAACAAGCAATAACCGATAGTATCCGACTTTTATATAATCCACAAAAGGCAAATAAAGATATAGACGCCTTTATGCAAAAGCTTCATAAACGATCCGGTTTCAATGGCAATGTACTCATTGCAAAAAAGGGTAAAATCATTTACGAAAACACTTTTGGATGGGCTAATTATTTACTCCGCGATAGTTTAGAATTAAAGTCACAGTTTGAGTTGGCTTCAGTTTCTAAACCTTTAACGAGCACGGGTATTTTGTTATTAGTTCAAGAAGGGAAATTGAAGTTAGACCAAGATGTAAAAGATTTTTTTCCTGATTTTCCCTATGAGGGCATCACCATACGTCTGTTATTAACGCATCGATCCGGGCTTATCAATTATATTTACTTCACAGATAATTTATGGCCTGACAAGAAAAAAGGCATGACCAATATGGATGTGATGAAGATTCTGGCAGAAAAAAAACCTGCTCCCTACCTGAAGCCCAATACACGTTTTCATTACAACAATTCCAACTTCATGATCCTCGGTGCAATTATTGAAAAAGTAACCGGACAATCGTATACGATCTATATGAAGGAGCACGTATTTGATCCGGCAGGCATGAAGCACACGAATGTATACTCCAAAGCAGATTATGAAAAAATCCCAACGGATGTTGTTGGACATGATAAGGTTTGGCGCCGTTCCGTTGTTCAGAACTTTCACGATGGGCCTGTTGGCGATAAGGGGATTTACAGCACGGTAGAAGACTTATTTCTTTTTGATCGAGCGCTCAGAGAGGGACGGTTGATCAATCAATCGTGGCAAGATTCTGCATACGCCCCACATAACAAAAAATCAATTAAAGAAGTATTCAATTATGGCTTTGGATGGCGTACTTTTGAACAGGGGAAAGATCATATCGTCTACCATACGGGTTGGTGGCATGGCTTCAAAAACTTATTCGTGCGCGATCTGAAAAACGATATAACGATTGTTTTGTTAAGTAATATGGCAAACAGCAGTCTAACTCATTTGGATGATCTTTACCAATTGTTAGACATGCCTGTTATTAGGCAAGGAGCTTACAACGGAAGCGGTGATTATGTTGGCGAGTAGTGCTACTGCCACTGCCCGTGCTACTATTGTTTTACTTTTTACTTTAAAAAATGTTCGATAAACTATTTCAAGCACAGCAAAAGGCTGAAGAGATTAAAAAACGGTTAGATACGATTAGCGTATTTGGTGAGGCCGAAGGTGGACTTATTAAAGTGGAAGCCACTGCAAATAAAGAAGTGAAAGCCATCACCATAGACCCCTCATTTTATGAAGACGCTGGTTTGGAAGAACTGGAAGAGCTGCTAACCGTAGCGGTAAATAAAGCGATGCAACAGGCAGACAATATCAGCCAAACAGAAATGCAGGCCGCTACAAAAGATATGCTCGGAGGTTTAGGTGGTATGTTTGGATAGGGGCTGTATAAGTTGTGCGTTGTGGACAATGGTATCAAATCAAGACATCAGTATCAAGACTTTTAAGCAGAAGCTCTTGGGCTATAAATTTTAAGTGATACGCTTTAAGTTTGTGCTTACAACTTAGAACTTAATACTTACAACTACTTATATTAAATAATAAGTACTTAGTACGAAATACTAAAAAAATGAAAGCAACTTTTTATGGGCATGCCAGCTTAGCGCTGGAATTAGCGGGTGCCAACATATTATTTGATCCGTTCATCACACCAAATCCATTAGCGAAAGCTATTGATATCCAAACGCTACACCCTGACTACATTATGTTAAGTCATGGGCATGGCGATCATGTTGCCGATGTAGCGGCAATACAGAAAAACGCAGATGCAACGGTTATTGCTATTGTTGAGACGGCCGCTTGGGTACGTCGGCAAGGAGTTCATCCAGATAAAATCATCGAAATGAATTTTGGTGGAACCGTGAAAACGAATTTTGGTACCGCTAAAATGGTCTATGCATTACACACGAATGGCACGCCTGACGGACAATATGGTGGCCAGCCCGCGGGTTACCTGATCCAAAGTGGCCAGAAAAAGATCTATTTCGCAGGCGATACCGCTTTGACCCTAGAGATGAAATTATTAGCAGATGAAAAGCTTGATTGGGCTATTTTGCCCATAGGCGATCATTATACCATGGGTGTAGATGATGCTATCAAAGCAGCCCACTTTATTCAGTGTAAACAAATCATCGGTATACACTACGATACATTCCCGGTTATTAAAATAAAGCACGATGAGGCTATCCAAAAATTTACAGATGCCGGTTTGACATTGCATTTGTTAAATATTGGCGAATCATTGGCCCTTTAAATTATATACCATCCTTCCGCTCAATGATTAAATTATAAAACTGTAACTGGCCGCTTTCTTGATCAATAGTCACATCTACGGTAAGATTGAGCGTATCATCGATATACACACCATCTCCGTAAGAGGGTATCCAATAACTGATATCGGCTAAAGTATGTAGCAAAACGCGATCTGCCTCCTTATTGGCAAAGCCTTTGGGTATATCCAGGCTGGTTAAAGTACCCATTTTATCTACTTTAGCCTCTATACTCAACCGAATCGGTTGTATCAGTATATTTCTAGCATCATATAGCGCAAATGCCTTGGTCAATTTCCGCATCATGAACATGGAAAAATCTTCGTGTTCATCAACAGTACAACGCTTACTAAGCATTTCTTCTGCTTGGACAAAAAATAGCGAAGGCCCGATTTGAATCTTTGATTGGGTATGATAAGGCATGCCATTAATTTCATCATAACCTGTTTTGAATTTCCCCTCTTCAAAACGCTCATAGCCTGCATAATCTTTTTCACCCTTATCATATTCTAAAAAAATATCCCAATTACCATCTGGCTTTCCATTCTTTATGTTTCCTTTATAAGTAGTAAAAATATAACCGTACTCATTATATCCTTCTGCTTTAACTGCAAACTCAAACTTACCTTCACCATCTTTCACACGTTGCCTTCTATGCGTATCCCAAAAATTCAACACATAAACTTTGCCATCATCATACCGAATCTCTAACATGGGTAACCCATCTGGATAATTGTACCGCACCGTATCTACCGGAATATCCGCATGGAATAAAATCTGCCATTTGGTTTGCCCATTGGCAAAATATGCCGTAAATAATCCTTCCTTTTTACCCTTCTGATAACTACCGGTTAAAACAGCTTCTCCATCATTATTGTAGTCGACAAAATCACCATCAAAATTTTTCAGTGCAATATCATATTTCCCTACTCGTTCTATGGCTTTGTATGGGCAATCTTTAGCTACCAAGAAATAATGTTCATCAAAATAAAACTGTGTTTGCCCGTTCTGTAGTGTTTCAAAATAAACAGGACTACTTGTACTATCCGTTTGCGCCAAGGCTGGTCGAGTCCAAACAGCAGTGATAAGTAATAAAAAAATATAAGAATACTTCATTTTAATGTGCTTCAAGCCAGTTCATACCCTCCCCAATTTCTACCACAATAGGAACCTCCGTTTTAAGTGCAGACTTCATTCTACTTTCAATAATTTCCCTGAATAGAGAAACTTCTGTTTTTGGAACATCAAATACTAACTCGTCATGCACCTGCATCGTCATTTTACCCATTAAGCCAGCTGCTTGGATATCTTGATGAATGTGGATCATGGCAATTTTAATCAAATCGGCTGCTGAGCCTTGGATGGGGGCATTGATGGCATTGCGCTCAGCAAAGCCCCGTACGGTTGCATTGGCCGAGTTGATGTCTCTGAGGTAACGTCTTCGTTTTAATAATGTTTCAACGTATCCATGTTCTTTAGCAAACGCAATGGTATTCGCCATATAGTCCTTAATGCCTGGATACTGTAAGAAATACTGTTCAATCATTTCGGCAGCCTCACGACGAGGGATGCCTAGACTCTGCGATAACCCGAAGGCTGACTGACCATAAATAATTCCAAAATTTACCGCTTTTGCATTTCGCCTTTGGCTGGCCGTTACTTCATCCAGCGTCACGCCGTATACTTTAGCTGCCGTAGCTGTATGAATATCGAGCCCCTTTACAAAGGCATCTAACATGTTTTCATCTTTACTGATTTCCGCTATCAATCGGAGTTCGATCTGAGAATAGTCGGCCGATAAAATTACGTGGTCTTCGTCTCTAGCGATAAACGCCTTGCGTACTTCTCTACCACGCTCCGTACGAATGGGTATATTTTGCAAATTCGGGTTATTTGAGCTTAATCGGCCCGTCGCAGCAACTGCTTGATTATAGGAGGTATGCACCCGATTGGTTTTGGCATTAATCAACTGGGGCAAAGCATCCACGTAAGTAGACCGCAATTTTTGTAATTGACGGTATTCTAAGATATCCTGTACAATATCGCTTTTGTTCGCCAAAGCCAACAATACATCTTCGCCTGTCTGATATTGCCCCGTTTTTGTCTTCTTCGCCTTCGGATCGAGCTGCAGTTTATCAAAAAGTACCTCACCAAGCTGCTTTGGCGATGCAATATTGAACGGAACACCTGCCTTTTCATAAATACGTTCCTCCAGTATCTGCACATCATTTTGTATCGTTAAAGAAAAATCCGTTAAAGCCTTTACATCAATACGTACCCCTTCGCGCTCCATATCTACCAATACATTGACCAAAGGGAACTCCACTTCCCGGGCCAGTTTATCGGCTTCTACCTCAAGCAACATGGGCTCAAATATTTCTTTTAATTGCAAAGTAATATCTGCATCTTCGGCCGCATAGTCACTCACTACCTGCGGATCGATATCGCGCATGTTCAACTGCTTTTTCCCTTTCGGCCCGATCAGGCTGGTAATGGAGACGGGGGTATAGCCCAAGTAATTTTCTGACAATACATCCATTCCATGCCGGGTCTCCGGATCGATCAGGTAGTGCGCCAACATGGTATCAAACAGTTCACCCTTCACCTGCACGCCATACCAGCCAAGTACCAACATATCAAACTTTAAATTCTGTCCGATCTTAGCAATCTGCTCATTTTCAAATACCGACTTAAATTGATGCACCAATGCTGTACACGCCGTTTGGTCTATCGGTGCCGGCACATACCAAGCGCGCCCTTTTTCAAAGGCGAAACTCAGTCCCACCAATTCACAGCAGTTAGCATCTGTTCCGGTTGTTTCTGTATCAAAACAAATAGCTGGCTGTCTATTCAGTTGTGCCAGTAAATCATCGACTTTTTCGGGGGTATCAGCATAAATATAGCTATGCTCCGTATTACCGATGTGTTTCCCTGCAATAACGGGTTCCTTAGAAGGTTCACTACTTGCAACAGGCGACGTTTCACCAAAAAGATCCATTTGCCCACCAGGTGCTCCCTTGCTTTCAGCAACGCTAAATTCATCTCCAAATACCCGCCTCCCCAATGTCCGGAATTCCAGTTCGGCAAACAAGGGCTCTAAGGCGTCCTTATTTGGTTCTTTAATGATCAATTGCGTCGCATCCAAGTCGACCGGAACATCCAACAGAATGGTAGCCAGTTTTTTCGAAATGAGTCCTTGCTCTGCATAGGTTTCTACATTCTCGCGTTGTTTTCCTTTTAATTGATGGCTGTTGGCAATGATATTTTCGATGGAATCAAAATCCTGAATGAGCTTCTTAGCCGTTTTTTCGCCTATTCCAGGAATACCCGGAATATTATCCACGGCATCGCCCCAAAGCCCCAGGATATCAATCACCTGCTCAACACGTTGAATTTCCCATTTCTCGAGTATTTCTTTTACTCCCAATATTTCATGACCGCTCCCCATACGAGCAGGTTTGTATATTTTAATCTGTTCGCTTACCAGCTGGGCGTAATCTTTATCTGGCGTCATACAGAATACCTCAAAGCCCTCTTTTTCTGCTTTCTTTGCCAAGGTACCAATGATATCATCAGCTTCATATCCATCTTTGGTAATGACGGGAATATGGAATCCTTCAATAAGCCTGAAAATATAAGGGATGGCCGCAGCCAGATCTTCTGGCATCGCCTCTCGATGGGCTTTGTAAGCTTCAAAGGTGGTATGCCGTTCCGTAGGCGCTTCCGTATCGAATACAACAGCCATATGTGTAGGATTTTCTTTTTTCAATACCTCTAATAACGTATTGGTAAATCCCATAATAGCAGAAGTATTTAACCCCGTCGACGTAAAACGGGGTGCTTTACTCAGTGCAAAATGAGCCCGGTATATTAGGGCCATACCATCTAGCAAAAAAAGTCTCATCAGTATCGTGTGTTTTGTTATTAAATCAACTCGTATGAGAAGGCAGATTGCCTCGTATTACAAAGGTAAAAGAATTTAGTACACATTAAGTTTCGACACTTAAAAACCAATTGGTTGGACAACTGTTATACCAAAGTAATTAAACAAAATGAGTATGAGCACATCTGCATCTATGACACCATTATCTCAAGTGATGACCAAGTTGGCAAATAAGGGATATGCTGAGGAGATTAAGATAAAAAAAGAAGGCGCTACCTTGGGATCGCAGGAATCGCCTGTTTACCAACCAACCGATTTAACCATTGTTCGGACATATCGTTTTGAAGGCGAAAGTGATCCGGCAGACATGTCCGTACTCTATGCCATTGAAACGGGCGACGGTAAAAAGGGGTTTTTATTAAATGCATATGGAACGTATTCCGATCAGGACAGTGCAAATTATGATACCTTCATACTCGGTGTACCGATCGATGAAAAAGCCGAATTAGCCGAGTTAGGAAATTAGTTTTGCGCTGCAAGTTACAAGATACGCGAAGAATAATTTGTTCGTAAAACTTACTACTTTAAAGATATACCCCTTTTTTATCTATAAACTGTAAGACTTTATCCGGAAGAAAATATTGAACGTTCTTTCCATCCTTGATGGCTTTCCGAATAAATGTGGACGATATTTCCATCAAGGGCGTGCTGGTTATCGTGATCTTCGGATGGTTCATCCAACTATTTATATCGCAATGGGGCCTCGGATAAACATAGATAGCAAAATCACGCAAAATAATCTCGTAATTCTTCCATTTATTTAATGTGAGCAGATTATCGGCTCCCATTATTAATACAAAAGTGTAGTCAGGATAGCGTTCTTGAAGGTGAATTAATGTATCTATGGTGTACGAGGGCTGCGGCAGCCTGAATTCAATATCTGTTGAGCGGATTTGACCAGCATCTTCTAAAGCCAAATTCACCATCTCCAATCGGTCATACATATTCAATAGGTTATCCTTTTTCTTGAGCGGGTTGTGTGGTGATACCACCAACCAGACTTCTGCCAAGTCTGTGTAATGAGCCATGTAATTGGCTATGATGAGATGGCCTATGTGAATGGGATTAAAAGAACCAAAAAAGAGCCCGATTTTCTTCATCCAGCATACAAATTATTGAATGTTTTTTACTTCAAAAACTGGAGTAACAATTCGGCCGCTTCCGCACAGGCAACGTCCAGATCATCATTCCTCAAGATAACATCAAATTGGGGTGCAAACGCCAACTCTTTATCAGCCTTTTCAATCCGTTCTTTTAGCTTTTCCTCACTATCGGTCCCTCGCCCCCGTAAGCGTTCAATGAGGATATCCAAGGTAGGTGGTTGTACAAAAATAGCCAAGGCTTGTTCGCCAAACTTTCTTTTGAGATGCAAGCCTCCTACCACGTCGATATCAAAGATAACCGCCTTACCTAATGCCCAAATACGCTCAATCTCTGATCGCAATGTACCGTAGAACGTTCCAGAGTACACCTCTTCAAATTCAACAAATTCCTTTTTTGCAATACGATGCAAAAATTCTTCTTTACTAATAAAATAATAATCTTTACCATGCACTTCTCCGCCACGGGGTTCGCGCGTACTGGCTGATATAGAGAACGCAATCTGATCGTTATATTTTTCCAATAATCGCTTTACAATGGTCGTCTTCCCAGCTCCTGAGGGTGCTGAAAATATGATTAATTTTCCGCTCATCTAGTGTTAAAGTAAAATTCAAAAGTAAAAAGTAAAAGCTTTTCGCTCCTATAACTTACTACTTAAACTTACAACTTTATAAAATATTTAATAATTGCTCCTTGATTTTTTCCAATTCTTCCTTCATGTGCACAACCGTTTGTTGAATTTGTGCGTGATTGGCTTTTGAGCCTAACGTATTGATTTCGCGCCCCATTTCTTGAGCAATAAACCCCAATTTCTTTCCGTTTCCGTCTTCAGCATCTAATATTTTGGCGAAATATTCGCAATGACTTCTCAAACGTACTTTCTCTTCTGTAATATCCAGTTTATCAATATAATAGATCAATTCCTGTTCGAAGCGATTTTTATCCACGTGCTCCGCACCGACTGTCTCTTCCAAATACTGATTGATTCGCTCTTTAATTAAGGGAATTCGCAGCACTTCTTGCTCTTCTACTTTGAGGAGCAGGGCTAAAATAGACTGATTACGTTTCATCAAATCAGCCCTTAAAACAGCTCCTTCATCTGCTCTAAACTGCTGAAATTGCTTTAGCGCCGTATAAAAGGCTTCCTGCAAATCTTTCCATTCTTCATCGCTAGCTGTATCTTCTTTATACGCAATAACGTCTGGCATGTTCAGTGCCATTTCAAGCAAGTTAGATGACTTATCTTCCAATGAACCGGCTACCTCTTTTAATTGATGATAATAGGCCTTCAGCAAGCTGGCATCAATGGCTGCTGCTTTGGCAGATGCATCGGCATATTCCACATTCATGACCATGTTCACTTTGCCCCGCTCTATCAATTTAGTACACTCATTCCGGACTATTAATTCTTTATCAGAAAAGGCTTTAGGCAATTTCAAGCCCAATTCAAGGTATTTCGAATTAAGCGATTTAATTTCTACCGTATATTTTGCTTTGGCACTTTCTTTGGTTCCTATACCAAATCCGGTCATTGATTTTATCATATGCAAAGGTAGTGAAAATAATACCTCATTTAACATTTTTTTGCACTACGAGTGCTGATGATTTCTTATGTTTACGGTGGAATAGTATGGAGAACAAAACGAAATATACAGCTTGTGTGCTTTCTTTATGCCTGTTTTTTTGCCTATTCATGGCACGCGCACAGGAGAAAGTGCAAGGAGTTGTGTTAGAGAAAGGAACCCCCAAACGGGTGGCAGAAGCAACAATCACAAATCGACGCACATTGGAAAAGGCAATTTCAAACAGCGAGGGGGGATTTGTGATCCCGGCAAAAGCAGGAGACACTTTAATTGTAACTAAGTATGCTTACTCTTCTGAATATTATCGCATTCTAGATCCCAGTAATATTGTCGTCAGCCTCAATCCGATTATTGAGCTGGAAACGGTTACAGTAACCGGAAAAACCAAGAAAGAAGAATTAGAAGATATTTTGGGAGACTATAAAAAAGATGGTATATACAAACCAAAAGCACTGAATTATGTGTTCAATCCGTTAAGTGCCTTATATAGTACATTCAGTCGATCGGCCAAAAACGCGCGTCGTTTCAACGCCTATGCGCAACGCGAAATGCAAGAAACGGAAGTAGATAAAAAGTTCAACAAATACAATGTAGCTGAAATTACCGGACTTAAAGGTGATGATCTGATAAACTTTCTATCCCTTTATCGACCAAGCTTTAGCCAATGCCGCTATTGGAAAGAATATGATATTCAATACTATGTTAGAACATCTTTTGAAAAATTTGAAAGAGACGGGCGTCCTAAGGCTGACACGCTGCCTAAGATCCCCATCCCTGAACAAAAGCTAAACGAGCACGAATCACCTTAGTAACCAAATAAGGTCTCTAAATCTAATTGCTTTACTGCACCATATTTGGCTAAATCTGCTTGTTTAACTCGATCTTGACTACCTATGATACAATAGGTGTATGGTTTGTTACTGATCATCGTTTCATGAAATTTCGTCAGATCAGCCAAAGACAGCTCTTTTACTTCGTTGTATACCCGCTTACGCATATCATAATCAATGCCTAGCCTTTTTGCTGCTAAATAGGTATAAATAATACCATCTTCTGTTATCCGGCTTGTTTCCAACGACTTCACTAAGCTTTCTTTGCTGGTTTCAAAGATTTTTTCAGATGCCGGCAATGTTTGCAAGAGTTCGCTCATCCCTTTGATAGCTTCATTTAATTTATCAGCCTGTGTGCCAACATAGGCCAGCATACTATAACGGTCATCTTGCTTGTTGGGTGATGAATATACAGCATAAGTAGCGTAAGCAAGCGCCTTAGACTCCCTAATCGTCTGGAAAACCACACCGCTCATACCTCCACCAAAATAATTATTAAATAATTGGATGATAGCAGTCTTCGAAGGATCGTATGGCTCCGAATTTCTAAACCAATCTATTTCGGCCTGTACCATATCGTAATGGGCAAAGAATACTTGTGTCGACTGTTGTTCGGTCTCTTGAAAAACCACCGGTATAGGATAAGGATTAAAATGCTCCGGAACGAGGTGTAAAACAGCAAGCTCGTTTTTCAATTCGTTAACCGCTTTGGGGCCGTAATAAATAGCCTGATGCTTGAAGTTCAACAACTGATGTAAAATGTCTGTCAAATCACTTGCTTTAATGGCGTCCAACTCTACATCAGAAAGGGTGTAGTTAAAAGGATTTTTTGCACCATATTGTGCGTAGCTTACCAGGCCTCTTAAAATAGCGCCCTTATTCAGTTTAGCATCGGCGCGGGCCTTTTTCAATCTGCTTTTTAGACTTTGCCAAGCCTGTTCATCGGGTTGGCAATCTCGCAACAAGTTTTCAAGAAGGGTTACGGCTACCGAAAAATTTTCTTGTAAACCATCTAAGCTAATCGAACTGATTTCAGATGATACATGCACATTGAATGACGATGCGATACGGTAAAAAGCCTTACTGAAATCGGCTGCACTCTTTGATGGCGTACCAATATATTCCAAATAGGCAGCGGCAATGGGCAAAAGCTTCTGATGATAACTCCCCATATCAAACCGATAGCTTAACCGAAAAATATCATTGTTTGTATTTCTTACCGACAAAATATCTACCCCCTTTAAGGTCTCACGGTCAATATCTTTTTCAAAGTCTAACCATACAGGCGCCACAGGTGTTTCAGGCAGTGCATTTATTCGTTTCAAAAAGGCAGATTGTACATCCCGGTTCACTTCAATCGGTGTAATGGCAGGCTTCTCTACTTTCTTAATATGCTTATCTTCCCCTTTTCGTTTGTACACAACCACATAATTATCGTTCAGGTATTTACGTGCAAAGGCCATAATGTCCTTTTTCGTAATTTGTGCCAAGGTACTATTATATGCTACAATCCGCTTCCAATCAATGTCTGAAGTAAAAGCATCCATCAGTGTACTAGCGCGCGACCGATAGCTCTCATTAGCCTCAATGGTATTCTTTTTAGCATTGTTTAGAATCGCTGTCAGCAACGTGTCTGAGAAGCTACCTGTTTTTAACTTATCTATTTCTCCCAGCATGAGCTGTTTCACCTCGTCAAGCGATTGACCATGGGTAGGTCTACCTTGCAACAGCAGGGTACTATAATCTTTGAGTACATACGGAAAAGCCGCCGCTGAGAGCAAGCGTTGCTTTTTCACTAAATTGAGATCAAATAACCCTGCATTGCCATTGGTTAGAATGCTACCTACAAGCTCCAATAACTGTGTATCCTTGCTTTGTGAGCCTGGAAAGCGATAACCGATCATGACGCTCTCAGGTGTTGGCCCAAACACCTCTTTAGAAATCGGTGCCTGAATAGGTATCTCGGGTTTAAACTGATAGGGCGGTATGGGTTTCGCTTTCATATAAGCAAATGCCCGTGCAACCTTACGAATCATGATATCGGGATCAAAATCACCCGACATGATGATGGCCATATTATTGGGCAAATAATAGGTATGGTAATATTCCCGTATAGCGATTAGAGAGGGATTTTTCAAGTGTTCAACCGTACCGATGGTTGTTTGTTTGCCGTAGCTATTTGGAAAGAGGCTAGCAAACATCGATTCGAACACTTTCGTACCATCGTTATCTAAGCCGCGATTCTTCTCTTCATAAACAGCTTCCAATTCGGTATGAAAAAGACGAAAAACGGGATTGCGAAATCGCTCGGCCTGCACGGCTAAAAACTTATCAGTTGATGTAGTCGGTATATTTTCGGTATAAACGGTCTGCTCGAACGATGTAAATGCGTTCGTGCCTTGCGACCCCATATTGGCCATCAGTTTATCGTATTCATTGGCAATAGCAAAATGCGCGGCCAATCCAGACAGACTATCAATAGCGGCATAAATAGCCTTTCTTTTGAGTGTATCCAATGTTTGATTGTACTGCTCGTAACGCTTGTCTATCTGATCTAACAAAGGTTTTTCTTTACTCCAATCCTGGGTACCAAATTGCTCTGTTCCTTTAAAAAGTAAATGTTCTAAATAATGGGCCAAACCTGTGTGGTCTGACGGATCAGTCTTACTACCAGCTTTTACAGCAATATAAGCTTGGATACGTGGTTCCTTATGCGAGGGGCTCAGAATGACAGTGAGCCCGTTGCCCAAGGTATAGAATCGCGACTGGGTGGGGTCTTGCGTTACGTACCGATAGACCAAGCTATCGGTTTTACCTGTTTTCCATTCAAATGTTTGTGCAAAAAGCGTATGAGTGCTTATAAAAAGGAAACAAATAAAAAGTATCTTTGTGTGTTTCATGGTGTGTGATTTAAGTTGAGATAAAGGTAGCATTTTAATTTTGAAACTTTTTGGCATTCAGTTTGTATAATTTTAATAGTATTAATTCATAAAAAATGAGCATAAAAAAGAACATAGCCGTCTTCGGTATAGCTTTAGCAACATCTAGCATGCTAATTACCGGTTGCAATACCGTTAAATCAATGAACAACACCCAAAAAGGAGCAGGTATTGGTGCTGTGGGCGGCGCAGGTATTGGTGCGCTGATTGGGCATAAAGCGGGCAATACCGCTGTAGGAGCTATTATTGGCGGCGCCTTGGGTGGTGTAGCCGGTGGACTGATCGGTAAAAAAATGGATAAACAAGCGGCAGAAATTGAACGCACGGTGGATGGAGCAGAAGTGGTGAAAGCTGGCGAAGGTATTATCGTTAAATTCGATTCAGGTATCTTATTTGGTTTTGATCAAACAGCTTTGCAGCCAGAAGCAAAAACCAATATTCAGAATTTAGTAAAGTCGTTGAATGAAAACCCCGATACCGATATTCTTGTTATTGGCCATACCGATAATAAAGGAACCGAATCTTATAATCAAGGGCTTTCTGAGCGCCGGGCAAAAGCGGTAAAAGATTATGCTGTTTCGCAAGGCCTAGCAGCCAGCAGAGTAAAAACATCGGGCAAAAGCTTTAATGAACCGATTGCTGACAACAGTACGGAGGCAGGAAGAGCACAAAATCGAAGAGTAGAGATTGTTATTACTGCCAATGATAAAATGAAAGCAGAAGCGAAGCAAGAAAGTGCCTCGTAGTATCCGGTAATTATTACCCTTTTAAATAGCCTAAAAGCATGCATGTGATTGCTTTTAGGCTATTTTCATACAGGTTTGTACCCTCCTTACACTATATTTACACTTTAGTCGTACTATCTTTACTTTTTGAACAGTGAATATCCAAACTTTATCCAATGTGAGTCCAAGTTTTTGCAGTAAAACATGGACTCACCATGGACTGACTGTGGACTCACTATGGACTCACTTCAAAGAAAGTGCAATCTTTGTCTTATCCTGTTAGGTAGCTATTATGTTGGATAGCATCGTGTGAAGTGTTAAATATACCTAAAACCACTATACATCGATTGAAAAATATGTATTTTCACTGCTAAATTTTTATACGTGAGATCCATGACTCGGTTTTTCTTTATTATTTGCCTCATCCTAGGTGCTTCTTCTATTTGCTTAGCTCAGCAGAAAAAGAAACCAGCTAAACCCCAAGTCATTGTATATGGGCATCATTTAGACGCATTTGCCGCTGCGGTGCAATCGGCCCAATCGGGAGCAGAGACCCTTTGGATCATGGATTCCACCGACGTTGGAGGGGCACTAACTCATGGGCAATCCAAACAAATAAACTCCAATACAAATCTGGATGTAGGTAGTTGGGCGCTCCTTTTAAAAGGGCTAACCGGTGTAGAAGAACTATCCGATTCTGCTATAACAGCCGCCAAACGAAATGTGGCACCTCGAATTGTAATGAACGTGTTGGAAGCCGTTAGTGATACCGTAAAACGATTAACGGTGAAGAAAAAACTAAGCATTACCGAAGTTGAACAATCTGGTAAAGGTTGGCAGGTTACCTTGAGCAATAAAGAAAAAATCAAAGTAAGTGCTGTAGTCGATGCTTCCAAAACAGCCCCATTAGAGCGACCATCAACAGATACAGCCATTATTTACCAATCCCCCCTGTTTCGAACGGGAATCGCCATCGGTCAGTTGGGCAATCAAGTTTTTAATATACCATTTACTCGTATTTTACCCGATAGCGCCAACCGCAACTACTTTTATACCCGTATTCCTCTCCCTACTACGAATGAGCCATTAGCGGAAGAACAGACCGTTCCTTTACGCATGTTGATTGGCCAAGCTTGTGGAGCCGCTGCTGCTTACTGTGCTTTTTTTAAAACCTCATCTAACGATGTACGTGTTCGTACTTTACAAGGCGAGTTAATTGCTTATAATGCCGCTTTGATTCCCTTTCAAGACGTTCATTTATCGGATATACATCATGCCCAAATACAGCGCGTTGGCGCTACAGGTATGCTAGAAGGGCGCATCCTTTGGGTAAATGATCAAAAGCGGTTTTTATTTCAACCGGATAGCGCTGTTTCTTCTATGGAAATAGAACCAATCATGAAACAATTGTATACAAGAAGCCAGATTTGGTTTAAAGATAAGCAAATTCAAAAGCTGACGTTAAAGGATTTATTAAGCCTCATCAAATACATAGCCAATCGGGGCAACGAACTCGATGCGGAAATTGAGAAGGGCTGGTCTAAACGATTCCAGTTTAAAGGCACCTATCAACCAGATGCCCCCTTAACCCGTAGAACATTTTCGGTATTAGTAGATACTTATTTACAGCCTTTCAATGTGCGAGTAAAACAAGATGGCCATTTCCAATATTGATACGCTATATTACGATGCGTTTGGTCTATTTAGTGATGCAAATGGATGACTTTATTCGTTAAATGGTTTATTCTGCGTATCAAATGGCTTATCTGTTTAGCAAAATGGAACATTTGCATATGAGGATAGTTCATCTGTCTATAAGCATGGAGCATTTAACTCACTAAATGATCGACTTTACGAACGAGATAGCCCGCTTAATGCATTAAATGCTGCATCCGCATATACGAATAACCTAATTAATTCGTAAACTGAGTCATTTAATGCACAAGATGGCATACTTTATGAAACAAATGCACCATTCTTTGAACATAACAGAGACAACTACAGCTCCAATTCATTTAATATTCTTTGGTAATTGTTCATAAAAAGCTTTGTGAGTCTAAACTGATCCGTGTCTTCATACGCTATTCGTTTCATTCCTTCTTTAGTTACCTGGTATATTTCGGCATCGGGATAGGCCAATAAAATAGGAGAGTGTGTGGCTATGATAAATTGTGACTCCTGATTGACCAGCTCTTTTATCCTGACCATCATATTCAGTTGGCTGCTGACAGAAAGGGCAGATTCCGGTTCATCAAAGATATATAAGCCGGTGCCGGAAAGCCTATTGTGCATCAAAGCCAAAAAGCTCTCTCCGTGCGAGCACTCATGTAAAGAGCCTCCATAAGCCCTCTCCAATCGCCCTCGATCACCCTCATAAAGTTGATCAAGTTCACTGGCTACATTATAGAAGCTCTCTGCTCTCAAAAAATAGCCATCTTTAAAGCGACGAGTGCCTCTTATCAATTTAATATCTTCGAAAAGAGCTGAATGGGAATTTTTAGTAGAAAAATTGAAATTGCGGCTTCCCCCTTCCGGATTGAATCCTGCTTGAACGGCAATAGCTTCTATGAAAGTAGATTTCCCTGTTCCGTTTTCTCCAACAATGAAGGTAACGGGTTTACGGAATACAAATTTTTCCAGATGAAAAATAGATGGAATATTATAGGGATAAGCTATACGCTCTGCTTTTGATCTGTTATTTTCAATTCGTAGGATATATGGCATAAGCTATCTTTCAATTAGTCCATCCCTTGCCTCTTCTCGATTAAGAGAGCAATTGATGCAGTTAATTATGGTTTGGTTATCAATCCCTCTTCAATCAACTCATTCTGCAATTTATAATAAGTTTCTACCTCCATTTGTTCTAATAAAGCGCTGTCCTGATAGTCAATAACTCTAAACGGATCGGAAATCGTTTCTATTTGTTTAAAAAAAATGCTCAACTTATCGCCCAGCGTTAAATCACTCATATACCACGTATAAGCCATCGTACCGGAACCATCCATACTTCCGAAGGATACATGACAATTATTTTCTTTTAGTGAATAGTTATGGTCGTGACACCGGCTTCAATAGCTCCTACCACTTTGTGATTCTCTAGATATAATTCGAATCCTTTCATATCAGTTTTCGCTCTTTCAAGCTATTTTCAAGTTCTTTGTACAGCTCTAATTTTGACTTTGGGGCTTTAATAAACCGATCATCTCTAATTTTGTTCGGTATAGAAATTTGCTCAATCTCTTTGAAAGAGACCTCGATTTTATCGTCCTTGTTAACCATGGCGTCTCTCCATGAGTACATTTGTTGCTGATTATAATCAATTCCAGTTATTGATAAATGGGCTTGATCCTCATAATAAGAAATAAGAACAGTTATTGTCCCTTCTTTAACACAAGCCTCTGTTTTATCCATATTATGGCTTATTTCAAGTCCTTTCATTGCGTTGTACATTTATGAGTTGAATACGGTGGCCATTGGCCATTTTGGGCAATGCAATATTTTGTCTGCATTCTCCATCATCCTCTCCCGAACCTTCGCCATTGACACTATAAGATTTAAGCCTCGGAACATTCGAATTGAAGCTTCCAGCAGAAGCCATTAGTCCCTTTTTTCTTAAACTTTTAACTTCTTTAAGTCCATAATACATGGCTGCAGAAAGATGAAATATTCTTTCTTGTTCGATTTTTGGTAGCGTATAAATCTCCTTGTTTATGCTTTAACTTCTCAAAAAAGACCTCATTAGACCCGTCTGTCTTATGGCAAAGAGAAAACCTATTAAGGAAAATGAAAATGCTGCATTTCCATTTTCCTTAGTTTTTTACTTTTACTAAGCAGAAAAGACGATTATCGATTTGCCATTCCAATATGTCTTAGCCGAAAATTAATCAAATTTCCAACGCACAAACGCTTCTATGGCTTCATAATCTGCTAAACCTAGCTCATCATAACGCAAGGCTGTCTCGCTGGTGCGGTCTTCCGCACGCACCCAAAACTCGCGTGCATCATCACCTGGAAAAACGGGTAAATCTTTCTGCGACTGATGCTTGAAGATGGCATGGCGTTTCCGGATAACTTCTTGCGGCGATAGCGGCACCGCCATTTCAATCTCATGGATTTCAAACTCATGCCATGCCCCACGGTACAACCACAGCCAGCAGTCTTTTGTCCAAGCTTCTATCTTTCGCAAACGGCTCAACGCTTCCCGAATGATATCAAAGCAAACCTTGTGCGTTCCATGCGGATCGGCGAAATCGCCTGCAGCAAATATTTGGTGCGGCTTTATCTGCTGTAGCAGCTCCATCGTTTGTATAATATCATCTTCATAAGATACCTGTTTCGAAAACTTGCCTCGATCATAAAACGGCAAGTTCTGAAAATGGATGTGGTCATCTGGCAGCCCCGCATAACGGGCACCAGCGATCGCTTCTCCTTTACGAATCAAACCTTTGATGATCCGAATCTCTTCGGTATCAATCTGGTTCGGTTTTTTTGAAGCAAAAAACTGACGAGCCTCTTTATATAACCGATCAAACTGCTCGGTATCTAAATTCAACGCTTTCGAAAAATCGGATGCAAATTCAATGTAGCGCAAAACATCATCGTCCCAAACAGCGGTATTCCCCGATGTTTGGTAAGCTACATGTACATTGTGCCCTTGGTCGGCCAAACGAATGAATGTTCCGCCCATGGAGATGACGTCATCATCGGGATGGGGAGAAAAGATAATTGCATTCTTTTTAGCGGGCACAGCACGTTCCGGCCGTTGGCTGTCATCGGCATTGGGCTTTCCTCCCGGCCATCCGGTAATGGTGTGCTGCAACTGATTAAAAATATCAATATTGATATTATATACTGGCCCCTTCTCAGTTGCCAATTGCGCCATACCATGGTTATTATAATCTTCTTCTGTTAGCTTTAAAATAGGTTTTTTAATGGCTTGCGCTAGCCAGATAACCGCCTTTTTAATGGTTTGCGAATCCCACACACAATCTTTTACCAACCAAGGTGTATTGAAGCGTGTCAGCTCACTAGCGGCACCTTCATCTAATACAAATTCGACGTTATCGGATAATTGCAAATAGGTCGCCGGTACTTCCGACGACATCTCGCCTTCTACTGCTTTCTTTACGATAGCCGCTTTAACTGGACTCCAAGCCATCAAAATAATCTCGCGGGCTTTAAAAATAGTACCAATCCCCATGGTGATGGCTTTGGTAGGTACGTTTTCTTTGCCCCCAAAATCGCGCGATGCATCCCTTCGGGTTAAGTCGTCTAATGTGACTAAACGTGTGCCCGAATTGGGAGCCGAACCGGGCTCATTGAAGCCAATATGTCCTGTTCTACCAATACCTAATAACTGAAAATCCAAGCCGCCCAATTCTGTGATTTGCCGTTCATATTCCATACAATATGCTTGGATTTCGGACTGATCGAGTGTTCCGTCAGGAATGTGGATATGCTCCTTTTTGATATCGATATGATCAAACAAATGTTTGTTCATGAAAGTAACATAGCTTTGCACCGAGTCTGGCTGCATAGGGTAGTATTCATCCAAATTGAACGTAACAACGTTAGCAAAACTGAGCTTTTCTTCTCGGTGAAGCCGTACCAGTTCTGCATAAACTTGAACAGGAGTTGCACCTGTAGCAAGGCCAAGAACAGCCCGCTCACCTTTTTGCTGTTTTGCTTTAATTAAAGTTGCAATGCGTGCAGCTACTGCTAATGAAGCCGCCTTTGAATTTTTGTAAACGCTCACGGGGAGTTTCTCGAACCGCGTTTCTTCCAATAGATTTAATCTAGCCATTCTGAGGATAGTTTCGTTTAAGGTGAGAAGCAAAAATAATGAAATATTATATTCCTCATAACAAATTAGTTAGCATTTTGAACTAAATTTGAATTTTGACATCAAACAACCGTTTGCGTAAAATAAAGTTTTTCTGTTATGGTAACAAAACTGGCAGCTATTGCAAATAAGGCAGAACGCCTCATCTTAGGTATGATGTCGGGCACATCATTGGATGGTCTAGACTTAGCACTCTGCCGAGTGAGGGGCACAGGTAAGGAAACACAGCTAACGGTACTCCATTTCAAAACGATTACCTATACTGCAACTATACGATCTGATATCCGTGCTGTATTTGCTCAAGAAACGGTGAGCATGGCCAAGCTCAGCGCCCTACATGCTTCCATAGGCGCCTTATTTGCAGAATGTGCTTTACTTGCATTAGAAGAATGGAGCTTAACCGCAGCTGATGTAGATCTTATCGCCTCTCATGGACAAACTATTTTTCATGCACCACAACCGAAAGACTCTCCTTTCCCCAACAATACATTACAAATAGGTGATGGTGATCATATCGCGGTAAAAACCGGAATCATTACCATTTCTGATTTTCGGCAAAAACATGTAGCTGGCGGAGGTGAGGGAGCCCCCTTGGTTGTTTATGGTGATCAAATGCTTTTCACCGATGATCTAAAGGATCGATTTTTGATCAATATTGGCGGGATTGCCAATTTTACTTTCTTACCATGCGCAAAAAAAGGCACATTTCCCCTCGCAACCGACACAGGGCCAGGCAATACCTTAATGAATCAGTACATGTTTCATCATTTTGATGAACCCTTTGATAAAAACGGACAGCTTGCTACTGCCGGTCAAGTTAATCATGCCTTATTGGAAGCTCTCTTGTCTCATCCCTTCTTTTTACAGGCCATGCCCAAAACTACCGGCCCCGAACTATTTAACCTAGCATACTTACATGAGGCAATGCATAGGGCACAAGTTACTGGCATAAGCCATCCAGATGTATTGGCGACCTTATGTGCTTTTACAGCAAAGAGTGTGGCTACCAGCATGTTAACTTTCCACCTAGCCCCTCAACAAACGGAGCTATTTATAAGCGGTGGCGGTATCCACAACCCTTGTTTAATGGCATTTTTGAGAAAGGAGCTTATGGGTTATTCCATTCAGTTGTTCGATAGGCTCGGAATTCCACCAGACGCCAAAGAAGCAGCATTGTTTGCGCTATTGGCCAATGAAACGGTTGCCGGAAATTCTTCCAATATGATAGGTGGCCCCCGCGCACCGCAAATCTGCCTCGGAAAGATTAGCTTACCTGCTTAATTGCCAGCTTTCAATGTACGAACAAATTGCTTAATAGCAACTGCCGGATCAGCTGTTTTCATAAAATTTTCTCCAATAAGAAATGCCTGAAAACCTGCATATTTCAATTGTTGTATAATCTGAGGATCGCTAATACCACTCTCTGATACTTTAATATAACGGCTCGGTATTAAATCTACCAATGCCAATGAATGCGCGATCGATACCGAAAAATCTTTTAGATTCCTATTATTTACGCCAATGGCATCCACTTCATCAATGATGTTAGCCTCGAGTTCTTCCTGGTTATGTACTTCTAACAAAACGTTTAAGTTCAAAGACTTTGCATACTGTGCCAATTGCTTTACTTCGGCACTTGTCAGCGCTGCTGCTATCAATAAAATGATATCTGCTCCATGCGCTTTTGCTTCAGCAATTTGATAGGTATCTACCATAAAATCCTTACGCAGTAATGGTACCTGAACGGCGTTCCTAGCTTGTACCAAATCGGCCAATGTCCCTTTAAAAAAATCCCCATCTGTTAATACCGATATAGCCGATACGCCTGCATGGGCATAACCCCGAACCACGTCTACCACAGAAGAGCGGTCGTTAATGATGCCTTTCGATGGGGAAGCTCGTTTGTATTCCGCAATAATCCCTGTCTTATCAGCCGCCAAAACAAAGTCACGCAACGAATAGCATGGACGATTAAATAACGGATACGTCGCCAATAAATCGAGCGGTACGGCTTGCTTTGCTGCCGCCACTTCCTGCTTTTTACGTTCAATAATTTTATCCAATATGTTCATGGAATAGTATTTAGTAGTTAGATATTAGATGTGAGGTATTAGATATGAGTACCTAACCAACCAACCAATTCGCAATAATTTGCTTACCATATTCACTCAAAACAGACTCAGGGTGGAACTGCAGGCCCTTCACATCGTATTCTTTATGCGTTATGGCCATGATTACACCATGATCGTCTACCGCGGTAATCTCCAAAGTATCCGGAAATTGTTCATGGTCTACTGCCCAAGAATGGTAACGTCCAATCATAAATCGTTCGGGCAGCCCTTTAAAAAGAAGCTCATTCTCTTTGAGTATTTTTAATGGAGTAGCGGTACCATGCACTGGCCTACTTAAGTTAAATAATTTACCACCATATACTTCAGCAATTGCTTGTTGCCCTAAACAAATACCTAAAATACTCTTTGACGATCCATACATACGTATAACATCGTTCAACAGTCCCGCTTCCTCTGGAATACCAGGTCCCGGAGAGAGTAAAATTTTATCGAAAACGGCCACATCTTCCAATTTGAATTTATCATTCCGAATAACGGTACAATCCATACCACACTCTTGCAATAGGTGCACCAAGTTAAAAGTAAAAGAATCGTAGTTATCTACCACCAATATTTTTGGTTCGGTAGCAAGTGTTTGTTGTATCATTCCTGATTCCTATTAAATATATTTTATACGTCAACCGTTTAAATTTCTTCCGCTAATTCCAGCGCTTTTCTGAGCGCTGCAATTTTATTGTTTACCTCATTCATTTCGCCTTCTGCTGATGAATCTGCAACGACACCACCGCCAGCTTGATAGTGCAATCGATTTTGCTTACTCAAGAAAGTACGGATCATGATGGCATGATTGAAATCACCATTAAACCCCATATAACCAATCGCTCCGCTATAAAAACCTCTCTGTTGTTTCTCATAGCGATCTATCAATTGCATTGCCATGTGTTTTGGAGCACCACTAAGTGTTCCTGCCGGAAAGGTATCGCCCACCACATCAAATGGATTCACACCAGTTAAAAGTGTCCCGCTTACTTTAGACACTAAATGGATAACATGTGAGTAGAACTGGGCTTCTTTAAAAGATTTTACTTCTACTTGTACGCAATGCCGGCTTAAATCATTACGGGCCAAATCGACTAACATCACATGTTCGGCGCTTTCCTTCGGGTCTGCCTTTAACTCAGCTGCTATACGTAAGTCTTCATGTGTATTACCCGTACGCTTAAATGTACCTGCAATGGGGTAAATGGAGGCCTCTTGATCTTTAATCGTCAGCTGCGCTTCAGGCGATGAACCAAATAGTTTAAAATCGCCATAATCAAAATAGAAGAGATAAGGAGACGGGTTCACCGAACGCAAACTCCTGTAAACGTTAAATTCGTCGCCTAAAAATGGCCGACTAAACGCGCGCGAAGGAACTATTTGGAAGACATCTCCTCTGTAGATATGTTCTTTTGTTTTCTCAACAAGGGCTTTATATTCTTCATCGGTTTTATTAGACACCTCTGCTCCATCCAATTCAAACGTATATTCTGGAAAATTTTTATTCTGAATAAGGTATTGAATTTTGCTTAAACCGTCGTCTGTGGGTTCGCCATAATTATGTTCAAAAATATAGAGCTCATTCCTAAAGTGGTCAATGGCAATCACGTACCGATACACATGGTATTGTAAAAATGGAATATTCCGCGATTCATCCACCGGTGTATGCAACGTAATATCTTCAAAATGGGCAACCGTATCAAAAGTGAAATAGCCAAATAGGCCATTCGATATAAACTTGAAGTCTGTTGGGTTGGCAATCTGAAACGATTTCCTGAACAGCGACACCTCTTCACGTAGGTCAATCTCGTCTGCTGGTTTGATTTCCTTGTTACCGTCTGGAAAATAACAACTCAGCTCTCTTTCATCCAACTGTATACCTGCAATAGGCTCACAGCACACATAGCTCATGCTGTTTTCTCTGCTATGATAATCAGAGCTCTCCAATAGCAAACTATTGGGAAAAACATCTCTTAACCGTAAATAGATGCTGACAGGAGTTGTCGTATCAGCCAATAATTTTTTAAATTTTGTTTGTAGTGAATATACCTTCATGCATTTTAATTTTAATAACGATGATTCCATGAAACCGAGCACAAAAAAACCCGACGTTTCGCGTCGGGTTTCTATAAGTTACGGCTCTGGTTGATCAATCTATGCCATTATATAAGCTCCCGGCGCTGTTCTTTAACAGGCCACCACCAGTTGCGTATAGTAGTTTCAATCGTCATGATAAAGCAAACGTAATATAAAATTTTAATATTTCAAATTTTTTAAATAAAGTCTTTATCAAAAGCCCCAGAAAGTTATAAAACCCTTTCCTACAGCCATTAATATAGCAGCTAAAATAATAACGAGTGCAATACTATAAAACACCGCTATTGATCGGTGTTTTGCTTGCGCAGTTGCTGCCTTTTTCGATTTGGAATGTCCTACTGTAATCAGTACAATAGCGATAACCATCATGCTAATGTGTTCTACCGTCCAATACCGCAGATTGGCCGTTTTCATTACGCTACCCATATCGCTAAAAGTAACCATCGAACTCATGGCATATAAGGCCAGTCCGACCAAAAGTTGTATATGAGCAGAAATCAAGGTAAATAGATTGAGTTTTCTGTTACCTTCTGTGTAATTTTTTTTCCCAACCAAGCCGCTTATTGCTGAAATGATGGCTAATATTAACAAAACAAGCACCACATAGCGCAGCCCAGAATGCAAGTGTTTTAGTCCAGTATACATGTCGTTTAGTTTTTTTGTTATGCAAAAATACTATCTTTTTACGGCATTTCACCACCGCCCTGAAAATCTTCCCCTTCATTATCCCTTCTCCGACGTTCCTTTTGCTCTAGATCTCTCTTACCAAATCGATAAGAGAAGGTGAGCATAGCAACAGGGCCTTTCATCCAACGACGTTGAAATTCGCGTGTAAATTGGGCAGTGGATTGTGTTCCACCAAATCGGCCACTGTTAAAAACATCCCTTACATTCAGCATGATGCTCCCCTTATCTGCTAAAACGCTCATTTTTAATCCTGCATCCACAAACAACATCTCTTGCATCTTTCCTTGCGCCATAATGCGTGGAGCCCGATAGTTGGCTCTTAGTTGTGCACGCAAATTTTTTGTAATACGCGCATTTCCAGTCAGGTTCGCGTCCCAAGCAAAACCACTATTTTCGGGTACACCGAAGTCTTCACTCCCTTTAAATTGTTGGTAATTACCGTTTACATTGGCCATGAAATCAAAATTGGGGCTCAAGGTAATCTGCGAAATCAACTCGATCCCTGATGCCAAATTTTGACTGATGTTCTGAAACCGTGAAAAAGTTGCATTGGTATTACTCGAAGCAGAATCGACGATCATTTCAATAACATCGTTTGTTATCCGGTGATAAACCGAAGATGTAAAGTTTACTTTATCCCATGTTTTGGTATAACTTAGTTCAAGCGAATGAATATCTTCTGGTTTGAGGTTGGGATTTCCTTGCCGTAAGTTAAGTGGATCGGAAATGTCTATAAACGGATTAACCTGCCATCCTCTAGGTCGATTTACACGGCGTGTATAGCTAAGCTGCACAGATTGCTTATTATTAAACTCGCGCGTCAGATAAAGACTGGGATAAATCCGAAAATAATCCAATCTTCCTTTTGCTATTCTATCCTCAGGCGCCAACTCTGGGTCTAGCGCAATATACTCCGTATTCAAATAGGCTTGCTCTGCTCTTAAACCTACCTGATAGCCCCACTTTGCGTTCAATTTATTTTGGTAGTTTACATACAATGCGTGCACAATATCCTCTAAGTTAAAGTTGTTTGTGAGCCCGTAATCAGGTTCGTAAGCGCCGCTTTCTGGATTCAATACATCGGATAATTGCTCTTCATCACCATATTCCAAAGTGGTTCGGTAACCTGCCTCTAATTTTTGCTCCTTACTAAATGGTAAGGTATAATCGATTTGTATATTGGTATTCTTCTCATCTTCATACGTATCATTGATCCGATTCTGATCAATGTCTATGGCTTCATTGGAAGCAAACTGTTCAAAAGTCTCTATACCGTCTTCTTTGCTTCGACCAAATGAAACATTCGCTAACAGCTCTTCTCCTTCGCGACTGAATTCACGTTTAAAATCGAGGTTGATATCATAACCAAAATCATCCTCATCTTGCGCAGTGTATCGGTCGCTGGTCCCGCTTGTTTGTCCTGCGGCATCCATATAGGTATAAAACAAGTTTTCTGTCCGCCTATTATCACGTACATTCAGGTTTCCCGAAAGTCCAATGGTTGTTTTTTCGGAGGCATAATAATCGACACCTAAGCGGGCAGTATGGCTATTTCCTTTCCGGCCATTCTCACTGGTGTTAAACACACTTGTCCCATCGTTGTACCAGTTTTTATTATATCCACTTCCAGGTGAGTTCCGCTTTCTGAAACCATAACTACCAAAATAATTGAATTTGGTATCCCGATAGTTTAAATCAATGCCGCCGTTATAGTTGTTATAAGAACCGCCACCGGCCCGAACCATACCGTTAAACCCCGTGCGGATATTCTTTTTCAAGATAATATTCACGATACCACTTTGCCCTTCGGGATCATACTTAGACGAGGGGTTGGTCATGACCTCGATACGCTGTATGGAATTTGCGGGTAAAGATTCCAACAAGCTATTGATATTGCTGCCCGCAAGCGCAGATTGCTTGCCATCGATCAAAATCTTCACACTGGTAGAACCGCGCAAGCCAACGTTGCCATCCATGTCAACAGAAAGAGAGGGTACGCTGGCCAACAATTCGCTAGCACTCCCACCTTCACTTACTAAACTCTGTTCCACATTAAATATCTTTCGATCTACACCCATTTCCATAGCAGGAGGAGTTCCATCGATGACAACCTCTTTCAGCATGGTACTGGCAGAAGGACTCAGCCGAATGTGGCCCATATTTAATTGTTGACCTGAAGCAATGTGTATCGTTCTTTTTTCAAAGGCATTATACCCTACAAAACTGGCCCTCAGTATATAAGTGCCCGCAGGAATCTCATGGAATGTAAATTTTCCTTGTTCATCGGTTTGTCCGCCTTTAACGGCCTGGTTATTTTGTTCATTCAGCAAGGTAACACTGGCAAAATCGATCGGCTGATTGTTCACCGAATCGACAACCACGCCGCTCAGTTTCGCCTGGTCTTGTGCCCATAATACCCCACAGGAGAAGTATAGGATTAAAAAAAATGCACCGTTCTTTACAGCAAGTAACTTCATTGTAATAGTCTGTTTATCTTCGTATGTTTGTCTGACAGCGCCAAAAATAGCATTATCAATTGGGGTATGACTCTTTTTTTAATCGGAAGATTAATGGGTAACACCATTATTACAAACAGGCAGAAGGTGTTAGGGTGAGGCTTAAGGGATGAGAATACCAGAGTGGCAGTGGCGCCAGCAGTAGCAGGGCAGGGCCATTCATTATGAGCCTAGTTACGGATGTATGGGTCTCGCTATATGCTTTATGCTTTTCGCACTAAGCTTTTGGCTATTCAATACTTACCGTGAGACCTTCTTCTTTTAAAATTTTACGATAAACATCCACTTCGGTATATGTTCCTTCCAAAACGGCACATTTACCTTCTGTATGTACTTTCCACGCAATCTTCTCTGCCTGACTTTCGTTGTAGTCCAGGTATTTCATAAGGCAATGGATCACATGATCAAACGTATTGATCTCATCGTTCCATAAAATTAACCGATGATATTCTTTGGTTACCGCTAGAATTTCTTCCAACGTAAATGTTTCTTCTTGTGTCTGTGTATCAGCCATCATCTGTGTCATCACCATACAATTACTCTTTAATGGCAATGAATCCTGCCTATCACAAAAAGGTCGCATAAGCTCTAAGAAAAATATATGTATTTCAAAATCATTAACGTTTAACAAACTTAGACAAAGTTGCTTGGATGTGCAACTCCATGGATGATTAAGCTTCCGAAGAATTATCTTTTGCTTGTTTGGCCTGTTCTATGAGCATATCCCAAAAATCGACTGGAACCGTATCCATGGCATTGAATTGTCCTGCTCCCTGCAACCATTCACCACCATCGATTGTTATTATCTCACCATTGATAAAACCAGCATCATCCGAAATAAGAAAGGCTGCCAAATTCGCTAGCTCTCCCTGTTGCCCCACCCGATTTAACGGTATTCTTTTCTGCGGATCAAATTGTTTGGCCAGTTTACCCGGCAACAGTTGCTGCCAAGCCCCCTTGGTAGGAAACGGACCCGGCGCTATGGCATTGGTGCGAATCCCATACTTACCCCATTCTACTGCCAATGAGCGTGTCAGTGCCAGTACGCCTCCTTTTGCCGCAGCCGATGGAACAACATACGCTGATCCGGTAAATGCATAAGTAGTGATGATATTCAAAACAGTGCCTTTCATTTGTTCTTTTATCCAATACTTACCAAATGCCAAGCTCATATTAACAGTACCTTTCAATACAATGTCAATCACGGTTGAAAATGCGTGGGCTGATAGCTTTTCAGTAGGCGCGATAAAATTGCCTGCGGCATTATTGATTAACGTATCTACACTGCCAAAACGTGTAATTGCAGTAGCCAACAATTGTTCGATGGCCTTGGTGTCTCTTACATCACAGACAAGAGGTAAAACCACATTGCCTGTTTGCTGCATAATTTCTTCCGCTGCCTTTTCTAGCACCGCTGCCTTTCTACTAGCAATTACTACATGGGCTCCAAGAGCAGAAAAATAGGTACTCATGGCTTTCCCCAATCCCGTTCCACCACCGGTTACCACAATGGTTCTATCTTTCAACGCATCATCTCGTAAAGCACTTTTTATTCCCTTTATCATTTTTTATCCGTTTTCACCTTTCAAATGTTGGATAATCGTTTTCAGCATCTCCCGAGTAGATGGTTCCCACCACTGCGATAAAACGTGGTCTATCACTTCGCTTGTATTCTCTTGAAAACTTGCTATTAAATTTTTACGCAGATACCTTTTACTTTGCTGCCAAGTATTGCTATTTAAATTCAGGTATTTTTTCATCTGGCGATCTACCTGGGTATACAACTGATTGGGCGGTACCACCTGATCAACCAAGCCCACTTGTTGCGCCTGGTCCGGATTGAACAGCGTTCCTTCTAAGAGAAACTGATAGGCTTTTGCACTACCCAGCCAAAAACCATAGAGTTCAAAAATACGATAAGGCACAATAATACCTACAGGAATCTCATTCAAACCAATAATGCTATTCCCTGAGGCCATGATACGATAATCACAGCATAAGGCCAATACACACCCCCCCGCGGGGCTGTGTCCATTTATAGCGGCGATGGCAGGTTTACTAAACGCAACAAAGGTGGTCAGCGTTTCCATGAAAAGGTTCCAAAACTCCCTTACTTGTATTTCGTCATAAGCATATAATTCAATTAAATCAATGCCAGCACTAAAAAAATCGGCTTGACCGCGCAGCACCAAACCACCAACACTTGTATCATGCTGTACCGTCTCCAATGCCTCTTTTAACGCCCGAATCATTTCGGTGTTCAATGCATTTGCCTTGCCTCGCTGCATGGTTAGATATGCTACATGCTCTTTTACCTCTAATTTCAACTCATTCATTTTATTCAACTTTGATATAGCTCACCGAGCGTCCCAAATGTCCTTGTGTATCTATCCCTTCTACAACAATCTGATAAACACCCGGTTCATCTGCGGTATAAAAAGATACCTCCACTTGACCTTTTTTGTTTGTAATCAGGTTGGGTGCCCAATAGATCGTTGTGCGTAAATCTTTCATACCTACTTTCTGTTCGGCAACGCTATAGTCAGGTGCATGAAAAGTACGTGCCTGATACAACCCTTGTGGCCGAAAAGTCAGGATACCTGGCGTATATAAATCTGTTTGGTATTTTCTAGGCTGGTCTCCTCGCCGAGTGGTTATAATCAACACACCTCCAGCACCATAGCTCCCGTAAATAGCGGTATTCCCCACATTTCTCAGCACTTCGACAGAAGCAACATCCATAGGCGAAATCGTACTCAAAGACTCTCCATCCATATACATGCCGTCCAATACGATCTGCATCGCCCGATTGGGTGATCGGGTGCTATAGGGAACCCCGTTTTTAAATATGACTCCGGTAAGTCGCCCATTTAAGCATATATCCAAACTACCACAGGAACCAAAAAAGGGATCATCTCCACTAATCACCTGATCGGCATTTCCCGGACCATTTAAATTGGATGAGTATTTTGCCGGACTTTCCTTCTTAGCCGTTACTTCTACTTCATCCAACTGGATACTCCGCTCCAATAATCCAAATTTTTGCAGCTCTGTAAGCTGTTTGTTGGCAGATATGAGGTAATTTTCCAGTAACAGGTTGGCATCAACCCCCAAATCAAACATCCCATTTTTAGATGAGACCTTTTGTCTGGGGACACTATCCATCAGAATTTCTACGTTCTTTTTTCCCTTGGCATCGCGGGCCTGTACAACAAAATTGGTACTGTCAGCAAAGACAATACCATCAAATGAGAAACGGCCGTCTGCTTGGGTTACTGTATCGAGCATAGCTAGAATATTCTGGGGCGAAATAATCGTAACCTTTGCTTCACTAATGGGTTCTCCATTGCGCTTCGCAATTTTTCCACTGATACGCATGCTCTTTTCAGCAGCATAAATCGGCGTATTAAATTGATCTTTCTGAACTTGGTTCCACAAAGCGCTATCCATTTTTTGTGTAATCAACAGGTTGTCTACCTGCCGTCTGACGATTGTATTGTTCGTACGCTTAAAGTAATCGCCCGGCCGATCCGTTTGCCCAATAGCCGATGTAAGCAATAACGTAGACAAAATATTAGGATCATTTTGTGCACTATCAGGCACTTTAGTTAAATGCGTAACAGCCATGGAAAAACAACCCATGCGTAATGAATCATCTAAGCCCGGAGCACCTACCCTTAGTGCAACCCGTTCTCTCGCTTTATAAATAGGTTTATTTGCGATTACTTGTACAGGCAGCAGGTCTGTATCATTCAGATTAAAAATAGCCCGTTCAGCTAGTAAATTAGCTTGTTCATCCAACAGCAGCAAGTTGATGACTCCCGATGGAAGGTCCTTACGAGCAATATGAAGGGTAGTTGTCTGATTGGTTAATGTCGTTTTGGCAGCATAAAATACTTGTCCGCGATGCTGAGCAATCACAGAAAACGGTTGTTTACCCAGTTCAGCAGGTCCAGTTAGTTGTATCCAAACGGCATTTCCAATGGCATTGTTTACCGCCATGGCATAACCTTTTGTTACAACGGCAGGTAGTTTGGCAGTGATCTGCTTTTCTTTTGGGAAACTGGCTATTACCCGATAGGTTTTATTACTTTCGGGAGTAAAAGAAAAGTTTCCAATTCCATGATCGTCACTTGTAAATGCAACGAGCTGTTGTCCATCGTTTTCTAAATAACCCTGTACTTTTGCTCCTCGGCCATTTGCATCAATCGCGTGGAACGCAACTTTATTTAAGGTATTGGCGAGCAGGCTCCCCCCTTCAGGATAGAGTGTGATAACAGGTGAAATCGCTTCATTGCCGATAGCAATCTCTTTTGTAATCGGTCTTTGTCTATCATTTCCAATTTTCAAAACAAGCTTCCCGTTGGATAACGGCACAGACTCTTTGAGCTTAACAGCAAAACTCAGTTCACCTATACTGGAAAGTTGCACGTTATCTTTTGCAATGCGTCGCCCACCCCACACTAGTTCATAGCTTACCTGTTCGTTTGCCAGCGGAGCACCCGTTAAATGGGTAAGCAACATGGCTGCATGTAAAGTACGTACCCCTTTCTCATCAACGCTCATAGTAAATTTACTCGAAGCAACGGCATCTTCGGTTAAGCTATTTCCAATGGTAATGGTACGATCGAAAAAAAAATCATCACCAAAGTTTCGCATCCAATTGGTATATGCGCGTATCCGGTAATTACCTGATTGCAAAGTATCGGGCAATCTGAAATCGCCAACAGCTAAACCAGCCAAAATGGGAAGGCGTCTGGACTGTATAATTTTATCATCCCTATTAATCAAATCAACGTATAAGAGCCTGCTGATTCCCGATAGAAAGTTGAATTGGCTGACGGTTATATAACCTTTAAACCAAATATCCTCTCCAGCAGCGTAATACGGTTTATCCAAATGGAGGTATACTTTTTCATCTGGATAGTTTTCTTGGTACTTTTTAAAATTCCGGAGCACGTGTTGAAGCGCTGGTTCAGATTGATTATGCTGTTGTGCCTTTAAAGAAAAAACGAGCGCGCCACATAGCAGCAGAATAAGTTTATATTTCATCGTCTAGGGTTACATGCGTTTACAATAGACCCAAAATAGTGAAAATGGTTTAACATCCATACACAAACTTAAATGAATTGCCGGATTAACTATAAAAAAAATATCTTTGCGTCATGAAATATTTCGTACAACCTTAAAAGAATGATACCATGAATATATTATTAATCGGTTCTGGAGGAAGAGAAAGTGCCTTTGCATACAAAATAGCCCAGAGCCCATTAACTTCTCAATTGTTTATCGCTCCCGGAAATGCGGGAACAGAAACATTTGGAAAAAACGTTGCCCTGAAGGTTACTGACTTTAATGGTATTGGTGCATTTGTTTTAGAGCATGCCATCGATTTGGTATTGGTAGGCCCAGAAGAACCCTTGGTAAAAGGGATACATGACTACTTTTTAAGCCGCGACGATATTCGGCACATCCCCGTTGTAGGCCCCACAGCGCAGGGGGCGCAACTGGAGGGCAGCAAAGACTTTTCTAAACAATTCATGTTGCGCCATGGCATTCCCACTGCTCAGTCCAAATCGTTTACCAAAGACACACTTGATGAAGGGTTAGATTATCTGCAATCCAGAAAATTACCCATTGTACTAAAAGCAGACGGTTTAGCAGCGGGCAAAGGTGTACTCATTTGTACGACACTTGCCGAGGCAAAGGCAGAACTGATAGCCATGTTGGCCGATGCTAAATTCGGAGAAGCTAGTGCCAAAGTAGTTATAGAAGATTTTTTAAACGGAATTGAACTTTCGGTTTTTGTACTTACAGACGGTAAAGATTATAAGATATTACCTTCGGCAAAGGATTATAAGCGTATAGGTGAAGGAGATTCAGGTCTTAATACCGGCGGTATGGGTTCCGTCTCGCCTGTTCCATTTGCCGATGATATCTTCCTGAAAAAAGTAGAAGAACGAATTATTATCCCTACGATAGAAGGGCTCAGGAAAGACAATATTCCTTACAAAGGATTTATTTTCATTGGGTTAATGAATGATCAAGGTAATCCTTACGTGGTAGAATACAATGTGCGTATGGGTGATCCGGAGACCGAAAGCGTATTGCCACGCATTGAAAGCGATTTTGTAGATCTATTATTGGGTGTTGCTGAAGAAAATTTAGCATCAAAAACATTAACTATTTCCAATAAAACCGCAGCAACAGTGATGCTGGTGTCTGGCGGTTATCCAGGCAAATACGAAAACGGAAAAAGAATCAGCGGCTTAGAGAACGTAAAAGAATCCACCATCTTTCATGCGGGAACAGCATGGAACAATGAGACTGTCATAACAGCCGGTGGACGCGTTTTGGCCATCACAGCATTGCGCGACAATCTATTGGACGCATTGCAACAAGCTACCGCAGACGCTGGCAGAATCTACTTCGAAGGCAAAAATTTCCGGCGCGATATCGGTTTTGATTTAATTGACTAGTTTTGCCCTATTTAGGCGGATTTCTTATCCCGCCTAAATAGGCAAACAACTATTCATATCCTATTTAACCACCAGAACCACTTAAACCTCCCTACACGCAGCAAAACTGTTCATTTTGTTCATTCTGAATGATTATTTCGGTTTTCAATAGAATTATAAGTTCTTTTGTTGTATCACCTTTTATAGACATTCCGAAGCTTTATTTCAAGCACGGACATTTGAGAACTAATAAATAATTACCTTATGAACAAATTTTATGTTAATCCTATCCGTATGCTGCTATGGCTATTGCCAATCTTGATGACCAATTGCGAAAAACCGCTCCCCGAATTACCCAAACAAGCCACATCATCTGAATTACAAACCGTTATTTTGAAATTGAATGGCTTTACATCGGCCATTACCCCTCTTGATCAAATGCAAAACCATGAACAGCCACAACGTTCTTTACTGGCGGCTATGTCGAATAAAGCGAGCGCTACTGCAAGTACCGGAACATCGTATTTATATTTTTGGTCTTTTAATCAAGAAGATTTAATACCTGATGAAGCCATTCATTCCGATGGAGCAACCATTTCATTTGATGCGAGCAATCCTGAGAGCGATTTTACAACCGGGTATGGCTTAAGCCCATACCCCGCTGGAAAATGTCTCAGCCTAAAGGGTGCTCAAAACATCTTGATACATCTACCATTGGCCGACATTGAACAACTAATGAAGCTCGAATTCGATGCTGGTAGTTCTGGAACAGGGCCAAAAAATTTTAAAATCTCCTATTCCACTGACGACGGAGCCACCTATGCTACCCTAGTTGAGGATAATCAATTTACAAAAATTGATGGTAGAAATTCGTACGAATACGACCTCTCCCAATTAAGCGATATGGACTTCAATAAAACGCTTATTTTTAAAATAGAGCCCTTTGAAGGAGAACGGGGCGATGCAGGCGCATATAACCCTACCACGGGAACGTTCAAAATGGACAATATCCGTTTATCAGGCACTGCGCCCCAAGGTGGTACCGAAGAGCCGGGAACTGTGATCAACGACCTGGACTATTTTGTTTTCAACGCAGAAAACGACACCCTGGTAACCAAAGGCGTCTTATCCCTGGAAAAACAGGAAAACGAGCCCACCTTGGTACTCCGGTTGCCTGTTGGCGACTACTATGCTAGTATCTTCGCCAATAATTCGCTAGCGCCTCTCATGATGCCCGAGACCATTGAAAATGCTTCACAACTATATTTGAGCAACCCGTTTTCAAATGCGCAAGCCTTGATTTTCGGTTCTAAAGAAACCGCTTTTCATGTAGGAGGCAATTTAACCCTCGATGTTTCCTTAAAGCGTTATTTCAGCCAAATTAAATTCATTTTTACCGATGAAGAAGATCTTTCCTCTATTCATAAAATCATGATTACTCCTCTGCACGAACGTTTTGTTTACAGTCCTTTTGCCACGCCAACCGTTGCGCTACCCACCGATGAAACGAGCGTGACCCTTTATCCTATATTTACCCCTGAAAACAGGGTCATTAGCTTTAATCAGTTTATGGGTGAACAAGCGGAAGAAGTGCCTGTTAGCTATTCTGTGCAGGTTTACGATACAAGTGAAACATTACTACGAACTTTCGAAGTAAGCAGTAGCATAAAAAACAATATTCAATTAACATTTACAGGAGATCTATTGGAGGGTGTAGACAAACCTAGTCCATTTCAGATTCATTGGGATGAAAATTGGGCTGGAGAACTGAATGAACCATTCTAATTAACCACAGATGTGCATAAGCAGCTGGTCTACAAGATTAAGAATATAGCCGGCTGTTTATGTAAATCCACTTTCTTCCGTCGCCATTCCTGAATGGTATCGCTTACAATCATTTCATCGTTTCCTGTAAGATTACACGCCACACATAAACGGGTTTTAGCTTGGCATACCCGCAATACATCAGCCAGTAGCTGATTATTCCGGAAAGGGGTTTCCATAAATAATTGCGTTTGGCCAAACCGCTGCGCCAACTGTTCAAGCTCTTTTAACTTTTTAGCGCGCGCATTTTTATCGATCGGTAAATACCCGTGAAAGGCAAAGCTTTGGCCATTCAATCCAGAGGCCATTAACGCTAGTATCATAGCGTTAGGGCCAACCAAGGGCTTCACTTGAATACCATACTGATGCGCTTGGGCCACAATTTCGGCACCAGGATCAGCAATACCCGGGCACCCTGCTTCACTCATTAGACCAACATCTTTTCCTGCAAGTAATCCGCTGAAAAACTTTTGTTTATCAGCACCATTTCTAGCGTGCTTTCCATAATCATGCAATATCAACGCCCGTTGCGGTATGGGCGTACCTGCCAGCTTTAAAAATTTACGTGCTGTTTTTTCATTTTCAACAATAAATTCATCGATGCCATGCAATGTATGGAGCAGAAAGGGCGTATATGAAGCGTTTGCCGCTTCATCAGCCAATGGTACAGGTATGAGATACAATGTTCCTTTAGACATCCTACAAAGATGCGTTTTTTTGAAAGGAAATTCACTAAATTAGCCAGACAACATCAAATGAGCAATATGGAAGACCTTAATTTTTATGAAAGTGTCTATGCCCTGGCCCGTGAAATACCTGTCGGGAGAGTCACCTCTTATGGAGCCTTAGCCAGAGCCCTTGGGAGAGCCGGTGCAGCCCGCATGGTAGGTTACGCCATGGGTTATGCCGGAAAAGCCACTCCACCCGTTCCTGCACACCGCGTATTGAACAGCCAGGGGAAGTTAAGCGGGAAGGCCGCTTTTGGCCATCCGATGTTGATGCAAGAGTTATTAGAGGCCGAGGGCATCCAAGTCCGCAACGATCGTGTTGTTGATTTTAAGACTGTATTTTGGGATCCTTTGAAAGAGCTTTGATCAAGGGCTTTTTACAGGGAGTCTTCGGGCTATATCCCAACATGTTTATTCTGCTCTCTATGCATATTTCCCCAATCGGAAATACTATTCAGCATGGGTTCTACCGATTGCCCCAGTTGGGTTAATTCATATTCCACCCGAGGAGGTACTTCCGGATAAACAATCCGCTTAATCATCCCGTGTTTTTCCAGCTCTCGTAATTGCGCAACCAGCATGCGTTCAGAAATACCAGGAATGCATTTCAGCAATTCACTATATCGCATCTTGCATTTTATTAAGCTAAATAAAATGGTAGGTTTCCATCTTCCACCTATAATAGACAGGGCATAATCCATTCCGCAATTCCGAATCAAGCGCTCCTCATTGAGAGAATTAGTAGAATTTTGTTTACGCATACTTACTTTTTTGTTAGTACTTAACAATTTTTACAGTACTTACAAAAGTACTACTTGTTCTTTACTTTTACCGTTCTTTATTATTTCAAAATTCGTTTAAAATGGGAAAATTACAAAACAAAGTGGCATTAGTTACCGGAGCAAGTCGGGGTATAGGTGCCGCCATTGCAAAAAGGTTTGCTCTAGAAGGAGCCGCTGTAGCCATTACTTATCAAGCATCTAAAGATAAAGCTGAAAAAGTTGTACACGAAATCCAACAATTGGCAGGAAAAGCCATGGCCATTCAGGCAGATAGCACCGACCCGAAGGCCATCATGATGGCAGTGGATAAAACTGCTCAAGAATTCGGCGGATTAAATATTTTGGTCAACAATGCAGGAATTGCCTTATATAATGACATCAGCCAACTTACTATTGATGACTTTGATCGTATAATAGCGGTCAATGTACGGGCAGTATTTGCCGCTTCACAGGCAGCACTGAAATATCTTAAAAATGGCGGGCGTATCATCAACATCGGCAGCTGTCAAGCCGAAAGGATGCCGGAACCTGGAGGTTCACTTTATGCAATGAGCAAAAGTGCATTGGTAGGATTAACTAAAGGGATAGCCAGAGATTTGGGAACCAAAGGCATTACGGTAAATGTCATTCATCCCGGACCCATCAACACGGATATGAACCCAGCAGATGGTCCAACGTCGGATTTCCAACGATCGCTCATGGCTTTGTCAGATTTTGGAACCACCGATGACATCGCAGCACTGGCAGCTTATCTAGCTGGACAAGAAAGTGCTTATATGACCGGTGCAGGACTCACCATTGATGGCGGAACAAATATTTGATAAAGCAGACAAAGATTCCTGGGGATTCTGTTATGATGCTAATTTTAGGCATATTGATGTGCTTTCTACTGATACTGCGTTTTGCATATTGCCGGGAAGGGTAAAAAATAAAACAGGACATCGCGTAGCGCAACCCCAGGAAGAACAGGGGACACTCGGCTCTGAATGTCGGCGAGTTGGCCTTGGCATGGGAACGGTTCGCTCTGTCAGGGGGCGGTGCGCTTGCTCTGGCCAACCCGATACGGTCACTGCGCAATGAATGAGTAGAACGGGGTTATAGTGCGCCCAACTGCCGCAGCACTTCTTTGGTGATCTCGAGGCGGCACTTCAAGAAGCCGCTACCGGGCGTGCCGTGTGCTTTGGTGATGCGGGTAGCGAAGAAGTACACGTTGTCTTTCCGTTGCAGGTAGCCCACCCACCAGCCAATGTCATTGTCGTCCTGCACTCCCCAGCCCGTCTTGGACCGGATCGTATAATCGTCGGTCTGTTCGGTGACCATTACGTCTTTGAGAATGTCGAAATTGCGCCCGGAAAAGGGAAGCTTGCGTTCATAGATATCGACCAGCATCTCGACCTGTCCACGTGGGGAAACCATCAGCGGGCCGAAATTCCAGAAGTCGGCCTCGTCGGACACCTCGGCATTGCCGTAGCCGATATCGCGCAGCATCTTTTCGTAGCGCTGTCGGCCGATTTTTTTGGCCAGCTCCATGAACACCCAACCCGCTGACGCCTGGAAGGCGTGCTTCACGGTCATGTCTTTATAGGTAGATGGCCGATAGCCGTACAGGGTGGTGTCGATGGATCCAATCCAACCCACGGTATCCATTTCGTTCTGGATGACGCCGGTTTCGAGCGCAATGAGCAGGTTGGGGATCTTGAAGGTGGACGCTGGCACCGTTTCGAACCGGGAGTCGGTGCTGTCGCTAGTGATCCATTTGCCCTGTTTGTAATCGAAGATGGTGATGCTGCCCGCAAAACCGCAGTCGCGGAAGGGCTTCTGCAAGTCGGTTTGGGCGGATGCCGGTATGGCGATAGCCCATGCAATGAGCAGTGTAAGGATGCTGGACGGGTTGATGTGGTGCGATTTGTTATACATACGGTTTATTCATTGGGTTTCCAAAAATTGCAGAATAAGGGAGCGTATTTCGCTGCGCTGGCTGGCATCAGCTGTATCATCCATCTCGTCGTGGTGCGTGCCCAGAAGGCGGACGATGTGCATGCCCAACTGGGCCTGTTCGTCTGCGGGCGGCAACACACCCGGATCGGCCGGCTGGTCGCTCGACCGGAGCGAAAGCACCTGCGCGCGTCCATCGCGCGGCAGCGGCATCCGGCGGTTATCCAACGTAACGATCTTGCGGGCGACACCGGGATATCGTTCGGCGAACAGCGCCACCATATCACCACCGTTAGAATGCCCGATGAGGGTGGGTTTGCTTAGATCCAGTTCCGGCAGGCGCTGTGCCAGTTCGACCAGCACGAACCGGATGTTGTCCGCCCCACGCTCCCAGAACGGCCGGCGGACTATTTGGGACACGCCCGCCGAGGGCATGAGGCTATCGGTGGGCAGCTCGTGCTGGATGCTCACCACAAAATACCCCCGTGAAGCGAGGAACTCCGTGAGATAATCATAAGCCAGATAAGCTCCCTGCTCGTTCGCCCAATAGCCGTGGCTGAAGATGACGACCGGGGATCGGCCATTGGCCCTGTCGGGCCGATAGATCGCTAAGGGTACCGTCCGGCCGCGCACCGTGTCAGCCCAGATCGTCGTATCGACCAACACCGGGAAGGGCACTGCATTGACACCCACTTCGCTGTACCGTTGCCGTGCCCACAGGGCTGTGGGCCGGATCCAATCGTCCAGCGGCCGGAACAGGAACCCGTGCCCTAGTCCGGTACGGAGTTCGACCTCATGGAAGCGGCGTATCTCCAGCCTGGAGGACAGCTTCCTATCGAGCGCAGATACTCCGTAGGGATCGGATGCCTCGTAGATGGTCAGAATGTTGCCGCACCAGTCGATATCGTCTAGCTGCTGCAGATCGGCATCGCGGTAGCAGCCGATGAACACGAAATTCACGGCGGGATTGGCCAGATAGGTAGAAACGTACTGGGCGATGTAGCCACCCTTGGACGTGCCCACGATGGTGATATCTCCCGGCAGTACACCGCAGGCTAGCAGACTGTCGGCCTGCGCGGCGATGCGCCGTGCATACCGATGCACATCGGTGCCCGGTGGCCGCTTTTCGCTATGGACGATGAAGCCCTCGGCACGGAACGCGACCAGGATTTCGCGATAATGACCATTACCATGGTCTGGATGGTCGGCTTCTGTGCCATATTCCTCGATGAACCGGTTATGCAGGAAAAAAAGGTGGGGATGCGCGGAGACCCTGCCGATGGCGAGGAGGGCCAACAAGCTGACCAGCGACAGCGTGTGCATGCATTTCATTGGGCTAAAGATAGTGATTCTCTCATGGCTTCGAATTGATAATGAGCTATTCCAATTGTCGGCTTCCCGAAATTAAGACTGCTTAATTTTACAAAATTCTCTTCAAATTAACCTAAACCTAAATACCCTAACACGCCTGTTTATCGCCTTCAAAAGCGGATAGGGCAGTATATTCTGT